>OFEU01000072.1_pt1 | contig 138354 bp, 126 predicted proteins | sample 1521221 | NCBI WGS metagenome assembly OFEU01 (sample SAMN03766357, study PRJEB24113) | microbial mat metagenome | isolation source: enrichment culture HLUCC-O from microbial mat sample contains cyanobacterium... | reverse complement strand
CCTGATCATGACCTCAGGCCATCCAGAAAATTACACCAGCTTGACGGACGCGACCTTGCAAGCGGGGTCAGTATGCCTCGGTTCCGGAGACGGGGCGCGGAGGCGGGCAGGCGTTTCACTGGCATCGTCGTGGCTTTCTGCGCAGGTGAGTCCGGTCAGTTCAGGTCAGAATTCGAGGTTGGCGGAGAGGGTGAACTGGGCTCCGATGAAGCGTCTCGTCTGGCCCGTCAGAAACACCCGGTCTTCGTTGAGGTGCATCGCTTGCGCTCTGGCCGTGAGCGTTGCGCCGGAATCGTTGGCGAGGGTCAGATGGGGCCCCACCATCCATCGGGTGCGGGCGGGGATGAAGAGATCGCTCTTCGGATCGTAGTCATTGGCCGTGCGCCGAAGCACCGAGCCAGCAAGGCCCCAACGGCCCCAGCTGCGGGCCTGTGACCAGTTCAGGCTGAGTTGCAGGATATCACCGGCGGAGCGCGCCTCTTCGCGTTCGAAGTTCCCGGTGAACGGATCGAAAAAATGGTTGCGCCTCTGGCGCGTCACCGACCATTGGGCCTCGACCTGCTGCCCCTCGCCAAAGGCGCGGGCGGCCGTACCGAAAACCGTCCAGCCGTCGCCGGGACGGAAGTACTCGAAGCCTTCGATAAGCGAACTCGTCTGGCTGCCAAAGCGGAAGCCGATGCTCGCGCGACCGGTGTCTGCCTCATAAGCAAGGTCCGTCGAAGCGACGATCTCGTCACCGGATTGAAAGCGGAAGGGGAAGTTGCCGTCCGGCACATAGGGGCCTGAAAACTTGTAGGTCGCCGCTGTCGTCAGCGACCAGCGGTCGTCGGCATGCCATGTGACACCGCCGCCGATCTGCGTGTTCAGGCCTTCACCAAGGCGCGTATGACCCACAAGATCACCATCCATGATGGCGTTCTTCTCGCGTCCAAACAGTGTCGATCGTCCGACGGGCAGGTTGGCCGAAGCTGTCAGGAACGGGAACAGCGTCCCTTGCGCCGTGGCGAATGTAAGTGTCGCGTTGAAGGTGGCATCAGTGGGCCCTTGCGCGCGACCGGGGCGCCAGGGCGTGCTGCGCTCGGAGCGAATGAAACCGACCCGGTTGGCATATTCGAACATGACCGCATCCGTCATGGCGGTACTGGGTCGTCAGAAGCGATGTCCACTGATGTCCGCGCTCCTGGGCCGCCAATTGGCGCCAGCTGTAAAACCGGTTCTCGTATTCAAGCTGCAGGCTTTCCTCAGCAGCGTGTGCACCGGCCGGCGCGAAAGGCACGAGGGAATTCTGTGCCGGTTGCTGGGCTGTATAGGGCGCCGCGCAGAGCAGGGCCGCAGCGAACCAGGCCTTGCGGATATGGGGCAGACGAAACGGCATGGTGTCTTCTTTGATCGATTCTCACACAATCAAAGACTGTTTTATTAAGGTTAATGCATGATGAATTTCAGATTGCGCCACTTTGCAGCATGGCCTGTTTCCAGCCTGTTTTTGTCGTTGGGACGCGTGTGCCGGATAGGAATGCGCGGGTCTCGATATTGATATTCACGCATTGTTTCGCTTGGCATCAATGAACGGCTTGCAGGTCGAAGCCGAAACAGTTGGTTGTCGCACCGGCTGGTCCTGCCCCCTGCTACAAGTCGCGCAGCATGATTGGCAGAGGCGGTGCTTCGCCGGATCGCAAAATGCTTTGCCCAAGTGACATGCCCGGGTGATTCTCTGAACGGCAAGGCTCGCCATCGCTCAGCCACGATGTACAAGCTGTTGGGAAAAGGCATGAAAGATCATTTTCATGCTTCTTTCGTCTTCGCATGATCCTATCTGGCGCGGCGGGGCGTCTTCGCGATTGTGCAAGGCGGGACGCTTCGCTATAAGGCACGCAAGCCGAGGGGGCAGCCGACGGCGCGCAGGCGCCGCAAGGGCGAACGACAAAGGATCACGATGACGAACACGGTTATCGAAACGTCCTATCGTCCGAGTGAGGACGAACCGTTCATGAACGAGCGCCAGCGCGAGTATTTCCGGCGCAAGCTCATCCAATGGAAGCAGGACATCATCCGGGAAGCGGCGGTGACGTTGACCACGCTGCAGAACGAGAACGAGAATCATCCCGACATTGCTGATCGCGCTTCATCCGAAACGGATCGCGCGATCGAGTTACGCGCCCGTGATCGCCAGCGCAAGCTGATCGCCAAGATCGATGCCGCTCTGGCGCGGATCGAGGATGGCAGCTACGGCTATTGCGAGGAGACCGGCGAACCGATTTCTCTCAAGCGACTGGAAGCGCGGCCGATCGCCACCCTGTCGCTGGAGGCGCAGGAGGCTCACGAGCGCAACGAGCGGGTCCATCGTGACGATTGAGCGCGTCGCGTTAAGGCGTCAGGCAGTGGGTGGATCGGGGTTTCTGCCGGTTTCACACGGCACTGCGCCCATCGCGACCGACTGGCGCGGGATTGACATCGGGTGCGATGACCTGCGTCGCTGTTTGGCCGGGCGCCGAGTCGCGATTATATTGGCGGGAATTCCTTGTTTTCGCCTCGTCGCGCCAATAGGTTTGTATGTAACGAGGTTTGGTTGAACGCCCGAGGGCGTCCTGGGAGGTTGGTTATGAGCCCGAGTATTTGGCAAATCATCATCGTCGGCGTGCTGCTCGTCCTGCTCTTCGGGCGCGGCAAGATTTCGGAAATGATGGGCGACGTGGCGAAGGGCATCAAGGCCTTCAAGAAGGGCATGAGCGAGGATGAAATCGCCGCTGCCGAGGCTGAGGAGGAGAAAAAAGATCCCCCCAAGGCCATCGAGCATCAGAATACGGCGACCGCCGAGACCAGGGACAGCAAGGTCGCGCAGAAGAAGGCGGGCTGAGGCCGGCTTAACGGATGCGGTGACGCGAGAGTGCGGTGAGATGCGGCATGCCCGGCATGCCGGTGATTCGCCGCGCAGGCTGTGAGGCGGCGGAGCATGTTGAATTTCAGCTGGATGGAGATTCTGCTGATCGGGGCGATCGCGCTGATCGTGATCGGCCCGAAAGAGCTGCCCGGTACGCTGCGCACGATCGGGCGCATGATCGGCAAGGTCCGGCGGCTGGCTTCCGATTTTCAGGGACAGTTCAACGAGGCTCTGCGCGAGGCCGATCTCGACCATGTCCGCAAGGATCTCGATAATCTCAACAAGCAGACGACCCGGGCGCTGAATCCGGCCAAATCCGTTCGCGACGAGGTCGCCGGGGTGCGCGATCAGGTCAAGGGCGCGATCGACGGAAGCGGGACGAAAGCCGCCGATGCGGGCGCGGCGACGGCGGCAGCGAGTACAACGGAAGCGCAACCCGGCGCATCTGCCGCAACGGGACAGGGTGCGCCAGCCAAGTCGGGTGCCTCCAAGTCGGGGGCCTCCAAGTCGGGGGCCTCCAAGTCGACTGCCTCCAAGCCGGCTGCCTCCAAGCCAGCCTCTGCGAAACCATCTCCTGCGAAGCGCGCTTCCGACAAGCCTTCTGCTACAAAATCAACGGCCTCCAAATCCGGCCCAGCCAAATCCACCGCCAAAGCGACCGCCAGGGAAGAGAGCAAGACGTGACGACGCATGTGGACGAGGACGAGATCGAAGCGTCCCGCGCGCCTCTCATCGAACATCTCATCGAGCTGCGTCAGCGCCTGATCCGGGCGATGATCGCCTTCGTGGTGATGTTCGTCCTCTGCTTCACCTTCGCGCGCACGATCTACAACATCCTCGTCCAGCCCTATGTGCAGGCGCTCGCCACGCCGGAAGAGGCGCGGATGATCTACACGCACGGGCTGGAATATTTCTTCACCCAGCTGCAGGTCGCCTTCTTCGGCGCCGCCTTCCTCGCTTTTCCCTATGTCGCGATGCAGATCTACAAATTCATCGCGCCGGGGCTCTATAAAAACGAGCGCAACGCCTTCATCCCCTATCTCGTGGCGACGCCGCTGCTATTCGCGCTCGGCGCCTGCGTGGTCTATTTTGTGGCCATGCCGCTCCTGATGCTTTTTTCCGTCGGTATGCAGCAGCTCGCCACCGAGGGGCAGCCGATGATCGAATTCCTGCCCAAGGTGGGGGAATATCTTTCGCTGATCATGATGCTGATCTTCGCCTTCGGCATCTGCTTCCAGCTGCCGGTGATCCTGACCTTGCTCGCCCGCGCCGGGCTGATCGATTCGGATTATCTCAGGGCGAAGCGCAAATATGCGGTGGTGCTGGTCTTTATCGTGGCCGCCTTCTTCACGCCGCCGGACGTGATCAGCCAGTTCGCCCTTGCGATACCGACGCTGCTTCTTTACGAGGCAAGCATCTTCTCCGTCAGGATGGTCGAGAAGAAGCGGGCGGAAGCCGAGGCCGCGCGCGACGCCGAGATCTGACGTAGCCCTTGCGTCGATCCGGCGAGGTCAGTCCCGGCGCCGAGTCGATGAGCCATGCACGATATCCGCGCGATCCGCGAAAACCCCGATGGATTCGATCAGGCGCTGATGCGCCGCGACAAGAGCTTCGCCGGTACCGCCGCCGGGCTTGTTGCCCTCGATGACGAGCGCCGGCGCATCATCGGCGAATTGCAGACGCTCCAGGAGACGCGCAATGCGCGCTCCAGGGAGATCGGCAAGGCCAAGGCGGCGAAGGACGAGGCGCGCGCGCAGGAACTGATGGCGGAGGTCTCCGCGCTCAAGGAGCGTGCTCCGGCGCTCGAGGCCGACCAGCGCCGCGTCGAGCGCGAGATTCACGACGCGCTCGCAGCCCTGCCCAATCTGCCCGCCGACGAGACGCCCGATGGCGCGGACGAGGCGGAGAATGTCGAGAGAAGCCACTATGGCACGCCGCGCGAGGGCGAGGCGGCGCAGCATTTCGAGCTCGGCGAGGCCATGGGCCTGATGGATTTCGAAACGGCCGCCAAGCTCTCCGGCTCGCGCTTCGTCGTGACCAAGGGCCAGATCGCACGGCTGGAACGCGCGCTCGGCCAGTTCATGATCGACCTGCATACGGGCGAGCACGGCTATACCGAGGTCAACCCGCCGCTGCTCGTGCGCGACGAGGCCATGTTCGGTACGGGGCAGCTTCCAAAATTTGCGGAGGATCTTTTTGAAGTCATTCGGGAGTGGCGACAATTCCAAATGGAATTGGGTCCAAAAATACTTCAGAATAACGAGCGCAAAAGGGCGATGGATATTTTAGAAAAATTCAATAGCTCGCTTAATGCGCGGATGCAGGACGCAAAAAGTAAGGGGCTCAATGTCTCTTGGGTGGGGCCGATTTTCCAAGATTTAACTGATGCATTTGGTCAATATAAGGATGAATTCGGCGAGTTCCGAGATGCGTTTGATCAGCTGATACCGCGTGAGAAAGAGTTAAGCCAGCAACGCCTTAAGGGTTCATACCTCATCCCCACAGCCGAAGTCCCGCTCACCAATCTCGTGCGCGAATCCATCCTCGCCGAAGAAGAGCTTCCCCTGCGCTTCACCGCGCTGACGCCGTGCTTCCGGGCGGAAGCCGGCTCGGCGGGGCGCGATACGCGCGGCATGCTGCGCCAGCACCAGTTCTGGAAATGCGAGCTCGTCTCGATCACCGCGCCGGAGACATCGCGCGACGAGCACGAGCGCATGCTCGCCTGCGCCGAGGCGGTGATGCAAAAGCTCGACATTCCCTATCGCGTCATGACCTTGTGCACGGGCGATATGGGCTTTGCCGCGCAGAAGACCTACGATATCGAGGCCTGGCTGCCCGGCCAGCAGGCCTATCGCGAGATCTCCTCCTGCTCCGTCTGCGGCGATTTCCAGGCACGGCGCATGGGCGCGCGCTTCCGCCGCGACGGCAAGCCGCACTTCGTGCACACGCTCAACGGCTCCGGCGTTGCCGTCGGGCGCGCGCTGATCGCGGTGATGGAGAATTATCAGAACGCTGACGGCTCCGTCACGGTCCCGTCAGCACTCGCGCCCTATATGGGCGGGATCACCCGTATCGAAAGGCAGCCCTGAGACCATGCGCATCCTCTGCACCAATGACGACGGCATCCACGCTCCCGGCCTGAAGGCGCTGGAGGCGATCGCGCGGCAATTGTCGGACGACGTCATCGTCGTTGCGCCCGAGACGGACCAGAGCGGCGTCTCGCATTCGCTCTCGCTCAACGATCCGCTGCGCCTGCGCGAAATATCCGAGCGTCATTTTGCCGTGAAGGGCACGCCGACGGATTGCGTCATCATGGCGATGCGCTCGATCCTGGCCGATCGCAAGCCGGATCTGATCCTCTCCGGCGTCAATCGCGGCCAGAACGTCGCCGAGGATGTCAGCTATTCGGGCACCATTGCGGCGGCGATTGAGGGGACCATGCTCGGGGTGCGCTCCATCGCCCTGTCGCAGGCCTATGGGCCGGGCGGGCGCAACAAGGTGAAGTTCCACACTGCCGAGCATCATGGGCCGGGTATCGTGCGCAAGCTGCTCGAGATGGAATGGCCGCGCCATTCGCTGGTCAATGTGAACTTCCCCGATTGCGAGCCCGACGAGGTCGTCGCCACCGTCGCGACCAACCAGGGCCTGCGCGACCAGGCGTTCCTCAAGATCGACGAGCGCGAGGATGGGCGCGGCAATCCGTATTACTGGATCGCCTTCGCAAAGACCGATTTCACCCCCGGCCATGGCACCGATCTGTGGGCGATCCGCAGCAACCGCATTTCGATCACGCCGCTCAAGCTCGATTATACTGACGAGCCGACGCTGACGCAGTTCGCGCAGGTCTTTCGCTGAGAGGGTGAGCCGCCGCCTTCACGGGCTGCGGTTCTCACCGCCCTCGGCGATGAAGGTCTTCAGCTCGTCGAGCGAGGCGAAGTGGTAATCGCCGTCGGGCGTTTTTGCGTCGATCGAGCCGTCGGCATACATCGTGTAGGTATTGCCGCCGGATTCGTAGGTGCCGACGACGCTGAGCTCCGGCGCCGGAGCGGGTTCTTCCGGTTCCGGTTCGGGGATGGGCGCCGGTTCAGGCTCGTGGGCAGGAACGGGTTCGGCCACGGCTTCTGCTTCGAGCTCGGGCTCCGCCTCCGGTTGTGGGGCGGGTTCCGGCTCGGATTCGATCGCCGCAGGCAGGCGTTCCGTCTCCGGGATGATCTCCGGTTCCGGCTCGGGCAGGGCAGGGGCGTATTCCGGCTCCTCGGTCGCGGTCTGCGCCTCCAGAAGCGTGGCGAAGCGCTCTTGCTCCAGGGAGACGGCAGCCTCGTGCGAGACAGCCTGATCGGCTTGCAGATCCTGCGCGGCCCGCTCATCGGGCGCATCCATCATGTCGGCCGAGGGTGCCGGCTGATCGACCTCCTGATCATCCGGCAGGACGGTTGCGGCTTTCTCCGACGAGGGCTCCTCGACCGTGACGGGCTCGGAAACCTCCGGCGCGGCGCTCACTGGCTTTTGCGCATCGGGTGCGGGCGGAACCGTATCGACAGGCGGGAATTGTTCGGGCGGCTCCGCGCCGCGTGATTCTTGCGGCGTCGCGGCGGGCGGGAGATCTTCCGCGAACAGCGCATCGGCGACGGCATTGCGCAGCCCGTCCTCGCTATCCGGTACTTCGCCGACCGGTTTGTCGCGCACAACGTCATGGCCGATAGCGCTCTCAGGCGCGGATTGCGCAACGAACGGGTCTGTCGAGTCGAGCGTTTTGGCCTCTGGCGCGCGGGTGAGGAAATCGTCGGCGTTGCTTGGCTTGGGCTCGGGTGCCTTTTCCACATCTGCCAGCGCCGTTTGCGGCGCTTGCGGATCGGGCAGCGACACTGTCTCGACGGCCTTGCTCGTCCCGGCTTTGCCGGCGAAGGCACCCTTCGCCTTGTCGAGACCGGCAAGCGCCATCGCGGCTGCCCCGGTGCGCGCAGCGCTGGCGGATGCGCTCTCGGCGGGGTCATACTGGGGGGAACCGCGGTGCGCGCGCAGGCTTGTATCGAGCTTGCGCAACTCGCTCGCGAGGAAGGCGATGCCGGCGAGGATGACGCCGCCGGTCGCGACGATGATCCCGGAGAGGACCTGCGTCCAGCCGCGTTCCAGAATGACGATTTCCCAGCCCGCGAAAACGGAATAAATGCCGCCGAGGACCATCGCGGCGGCGACGCAGTACAACGCGATGATCATGCGAATCCTCGTCACGCGAAAAACAGACTTGTGCAAAGGTTAAAGCTCTTGGGCGCCTTTGCCAATGACGCAACCCTGCGCAACGGCGATCTGCGTCCCGCGCAGGCGAAAAATCGGGCCCTGATGCAACGGAATGCGGGGGGTAACCGTTGCCGTGGCGTGCAATGGGGCTTACCTAAGCTTCGCAGTGCGCCCGCTTCATGCGCGGCGAACGGAAATTCGAATCAGGAGAGGAAATCACCATGTCCTTCAGCCTTCCCGATCTGCCCTACGCCTATGACGCGCTTCAGCCCTACATGTCGGCCGAGACGCTTGAATACCATCACGACAAGCACCACAACACCTATGTCACCACCGGCAACAAGCTGCTGGAGGGCTCGGAATTCGAGGGCAAGAGCCTCGAAGAGATCGTGAAGGGCTCGCACGGCGTCAACCAGGCGCTGTTCAACAATGCCGGCCAGCACTTCAACCATCTGCATTTCTGGAACTGGATGAAGCCCAATGGCGGCGGCGCCATTCCCGGTGCGCTGGAGAAGAAGATCACCGAGGATCTCGGTGGCGTCGACAAGATGAAGGAGGACTTCATCCAGGCCGGCGTGACGCAGTTTGGCTCCGGCTGGGCCTGGATCGCGGTGAAGAACGGCAAGCTCGAGATCATGAAGACCCCCAACGGCGAGAGCCCGCTGGTGCACGGCGCCACGCCGATCCTCGGCGTGGATGTGTGGGAGCACTCCTACTACATCGATTATCGCAACCGTCGCCCGGATTACCTCAAGGCCTTCATCGAGAATCTCGTCAATTGGGAATATGTCGAGAAGCTCTACAACGAGGCCGTCTGATCGATCGCACGACGATCCGGTCCCGGGGTGCATCCGCCTCCGCGAGAAAGCCCGCCGTCATGGCGGGCTTTTTTCTTTGTCCGCGGAGAATGATTTTTCCGCGGCCCCGCTTGCTTGCACGTGTCCGGCAATTACGATCAGCCGCCATGCCTGACACGACAACTGCGATCACATTGGCGCCCGGCCTCGTCTACCATCCGGGCTACCTTTCCCGCCCTGAGCAGGAAGCGCTCCTCGACAGCCTGCGGCAGGTGCTCCATGACGCGCCGCTCTACACCCCGCGCATGCCGCGCTCCGGCAAGCCGTTCTCGGTGCGCATGACGAATTGCGGGGCGCTCGGCTGGGTCGCCGATCAGGCCGGCTATCGCTACCAGCCGCACCACCCGGAGACGGGCCAGCCCTGGCCGGCCATGCCGCCGCGCGTGCTGCGCGCCTGGGAGGATCTCGCCGGCTATCCGCATCCGCCGGAAGCGTGTCTCGTCAATTATTACGCCGAAGCGGCAAAGATGGGGCTGCATCAGGATCGCGACGAGGCGGATTTCGACGCCCCCGTCGTCTCGCTCTCGCTGGGCGATACCGCCGTCTTCCGCTATGGCGGTACGCAGCGCGGCGATCCGACGAAATCGGTGAAGCTCGCCTCCGGCGATGCCATCGTCTTCGGCGGCGAATCGCGGCTCATCTTCCACGGCATCGACCGCCTGCAACGCGGCTCCTCGACGCTGCTCCCCGATGGCGGTCGCATCAACCTCACCCTGCGCCGCGTGAGCGCGCCGGGTGGGTGAGGCGTCACACCAGCCGGCTCTGCACCAGTGCCGCTTCGATGAAACTCGCAAACAGCGGATGCGGTTCGAAGGGGCGGGATTTCAGTTCCGGGTGGAACTGGACGCCGACGAACCAGGGGTGATCGGCGAGCTCGACGATTTCGGGCAGGAGGCCGTCCGGCGAGAGGCCGGAGAAGAGCATGCCTTTCCTCTCGAGATCCTCGCGATAGGCGAGATTGACCTCGTAGCGGTGGCGGTGGCGCTCGGAGATCGTCGTGGCGCCATAGATCTGCGCCACTTTCGAGCCGGGCTGGAGCGCGGCGTCATAGGCGCCGAGCCGCATCGTGCCGCCGAGATCGCCCTGTGCGGCGCGTTTCTCGAGCTCGTTACCGCGCAGCCATTCCGTCATCAGGCCGACGACGGGTTCGTCGGTCGGGCCGAACTCGCTCGATCCCGCCTTCTCGATGCCGGACAGCGAACGCACCGCCTCGATGACCGCCATCTGCATGCCGAAGCAGATACCGAAATAAGGTGTCTGGCGTTCGCGGGCAAAGCGCGCCGCACGGATCTTGCCTTCCGAGCCGCGATGGCCGAAGCCGCCGGGGACGAGGATGCCGTTCAGGCCTTCGAGGAAGGGGGCCGGGTCCTCGTGCTCGAAGACCTCGCTCTCGATCCATTCGAGATTGACCTTGACGCGGTTGGCAATGCCGCCATGCATCAGCGCCTCGATCAGCGATTTGTAGGCGTCCTTCAGCCCGGTATATTTGCCAACAATACCGATCGTGACCTCGCCTTCCGGGTTGGCGATGCGTTGCGAGATCGTGGTCCAGCGCGTCAGATCCGGCTCTGGCTCTTCCTTGATGCCGAAGGCGGAAAGGACTTCGTCGTCGAGCCCCTCGGCATGATAGGAGAGCGGCACGTCATAGATCGAGGGCGCGTCCTGCGCCTCGATCACCGCCGTCTCGCGGACATTGCAGAACAGCGCGAGCTTGCGCCGTTCATCCGGCGGGATCGGGCGATCGCAGCGGCAGAGCAGGATGTCGGGCTGGATGCCGATCGAGCGCAATTCGGCCACGGAATGCTGCGTCGGCTTCGTCTTGAGCTCGCCGGCGGAGGGGATGAAGGGCAGGAGCGTCAGGTGCACGAAGATCGACTGGCCGCGATCGAGATCGTTGGAGAGCTGGCGGATCGCCTCGAAGAACGGCAGGCCCTCGATATCGCCCACTGTGCCGCCGATCTCGACGAGGACGAAATCATAATCCTCGTTGCCGGAGACAACGAATTCCTTGATGGCGTTGGTGACATGCGGGATCACCTGGATCGTGGCGCCGAGATAGTCGCCGCGCCGCTCCTTGGTGATGATGTCGAGATAGATCCGCCCCGTGGTGATGTTGTCCTGCTTGGAGGCCGGCACACCGGTAAAGCGCTCGTAATGGCCAAGATCGAGATCGGTCTCCGCGCCATCGTCGGTGACAAAGACCTCGCCGTGCTGATACGGGCTCATCGTGCCCGGATCGACGTTGAGATAAGGGTCGAGCTTGCGCAGCCTGACCTTGTAGCCGCGCGCCTGGAGCAGCGCCCCGAGAGCCGCCGAGGCGAGGCCCTTGCCGAGCGATGAAACCACGCCGCCGGTGATGAAAACGTACCGCGTCATGGACTGGTATCCATAATCGAGCCCCGGCGATTCGCAAGCAGCGAATGCGTCACGCGGGCGTCATCCACACAAAACAAAGGGGCCGGTCGCCCGGCCCCGCGAAGGCCCTGCCTTCCGACAATTCGCACTTAGCGCGACTGCGGAACCTGAGGCGAGTCGGGCTCGTCGCCCTGCTGGCGCTGGAGCTGCTCCAGAATGCCCGGTCCGGCACCATCTGGCGCTTCCTCGCCCGGCTGGGCGGGCGGAGCAGTGAGGCCGCCGGGAGCGTCGAAGACCGAAGTCGGCTGGCTTGCCTGACCTGCAAGGATCGCCAGCGTGAGGCTCGTCGCGAAGAAGGCCGCAGCCAGGATCGCCGTCGCACGCGTCAGCGCGCTGGCCGAGCCGCGCCCGGTCATGAAGCCACCCGGCCCGCCGCCGCCACCGCCGCCACCGGCGCCCATACCGATGCCGCCCTCAGAGCGTTGCAGCAGCACGACGCCCACGAGCGACAGCACGATGAGCAGATGGATGATGATGATGACCGTTTGCATGCTCTACCCTTCAGCGTCCTGCCGGTCTGGCCGATCGGCTTGCCGCGCGCCCGTCGATGCGCCGACATGAGACACAACAACGCGGCGATTCCACGGCATGGCCGTGACCGCGACAGCCTCCATATGCAATCGCAAAACCCGTCTGTCCAGCGCCGATCACAAAAAAAGGCATACGCCCGCAGCCTCTCGACCGCGGGCGTCGATCATGAACCGCTTACGCCTCACCCCTCACGCGGTCGGTTCATGAAATGCTGGATCATGTCATTCAGAAAACCACGCGCCAGAACCTCGGATTCCTTGACGAAGCGCAGGCGGTCGACATCGGAGGGCGGTAGCGGGCTCTTGGCGGCGACCTCGTCGACGATCTTTTCCAGAATGTCGTTCATCAGGACCAGTTGCTCATTGGTGTCGAACAGATCGTCGATCATCATGTTGCGCACTGGAAGCGATTGCAGATCGATGTCGTGTTCCTGCTGGAGATGATCGCGCACGACACCTTCGGTCTCCGGCGTGACAGGGCCACGATCAGTCGCGCCAGGCTCGCCGAAGCTGCCGAAATCAGCCCGGTCCGGTGGAGCCGACATGCGGATCCGGCTCCAGTCGTTGTTCTTTTCGACGGCGTGTTGGAACACGTCGATCAGATTTGGATTGGCATGGGGCGTGAGATGGCCATCAGCTGCGAAAATCGCACGATGGGCAGGATCCAGATGCGGGATCGTCTCCTGTGTCGTCGGGCCCGTCGCCGTGCGCGCCTGCCGGGTCGGCGCGTCCGCCTGGGCGGATGCTCCGTCCGTCAACGAATCGGGATTTTCCGAACCGGGCAGGGACCCGTCATCCGCTTGCCCTGATTCCGCGTCCAATACGTAATCGGATCGCGCCGGCGCCGGTGTATATGTCCTTGCTTCCTCGTTGGCGACATGGCGGCTGAGCGAATGCAGCATGCTCATCTGTCGCGCGCTGTCGGGCGCGGGGGCTTCCGCAAAAGTCCGCGCGAGATCATTCGCCAGAGCGCCGATCGTGGCGCCCGACGAAGCGCTGGCATTCCCGACGAGCGGGCCGGGAATTGTCGTCGCCGATGGCGCGGTGGTCTGCGCCGACGGCGCTCCCGCTCCGGAAGCCTGCATGGCCTGCGTGAAGGCCGGATCGCGCCAGACATTCGGCGATGTGCCGGCCTGCTCGGCAGCGCCACCCGTCAAATTCCGACTGCCGTTCGAGGCTCGCTCTGCCGCCGATGGCTGCGTCGCCATTTCGTTGCGCGGCTGAAACGACATCGACATCAACACTGACATGGGATGACCTCCAGATATCTTGTGCGCCTGGAGGTTGTGGCAACTTAAAATCGATATCAATGAATAAATGACTATAGGACGCAGTAACCAGAAATTTACCTTAATGACGGGGCTGCCGCCGCGCGATTTCAGGCGCGACAGGCCCGGGCGATGGCGAGGAAATCCGCTGCTACGAGGCTCGCGCCACCGACCAGCGCGCCATCGACATCGGTGGCGGCCATCAGTTCGCGGGCATTCGCTGGTTTGACCGAGCCGCCATAGAGCAGCCGTACCTGAGCCGCTTCGTCCGCGCCGATTGTCGCGGCGATCGTCTCGCGAATGGCGGTATGCATTTCCGCGACATCCGCGACCGTGGGCGTCAGGCCCGTGCCGATGGCCCAGACGGGCTCGTAGGCGATGCAGGTATTAGCGCCGGTCACGCTGTCGTCGAGCAGCGCCGCGACCTGCTTGCGCACCACATCGAGCGCCTTGCCCGCCTCGCGCTGGTCCTGTGTTTCGCCGACACAGGCAATGGCGACCAGCCCGGCGCGATGCGCCGCTTGCATCTTGGCGGCGACGGCGGCGTCGTCCTCGCCGTGATATTGACGTCGCTCGGAATGGCCGACGATGACATGCGTGGCGCCGCAATCGGCGATCATTTCGGCGGAGACGTCACCGGTGAAGGCGCCACTTTCCTTCGCATGGCAATCCTGACCACCGGCGCCGATCGAGGACCCTTCGAGCGCCGTCGCCACGGCGGCAAGCAGTGTCGCAGGGGGGCAGACGAGCAGGTCGGTATCGGCAATGCCTCCGGCCGCACCCACGCGCAATTCCGCGACCATATCGAGGAACGAACGTGTTCCGTTCATCTTCCAGTTGCCGGCAACAAGCTTGGGGTTTTGACCTGACGCCATCGTGACCACTCCTTTCGCGGAAAACGCCCTGCGGAGATAGCAGTTCCCCGGCAGTGCGGCAATCCGCCCGCTCCGCGCCATATTTATGCGCTCGATTGCGGCTGCGCCCTTTCCCCGTGATGGAAACTACGCTATCGCGGGCACTTACAGGCGGTGCCCGCCCACATGCAACGAAGAAGACGGAACGCCCATGCTTCGCAATATGCGCAATGCCGGTCGCACCTGGGTCGGAAAGGCCGTCGCCGGTGTGCTGTTCACGCTGCTTATCCTCAGCTTCGCGGTCTGGGGGATCGGCGACATCTTCCGTAGTGGCGCCAGTGCCACGATCGCCCGTGTCGGTGAGACCGAGATCACGGCTGAGATGGCCCGCCAGAGCTATCAGGATCAGGTGCGCCGCCTGAGTGCGCAGATTGGTCAGCCGATCACGCCCCTGGAAGCGCAAGCTTTCGGCCTTGATCGCGAGATCCTGTCGAATCTTGTCACCGAGGCGACCCTCGACGAGCGTGCACGGCAACTCGGTATTTCGGTATCGGACCAACTCGTCGCACGTTCGATCATGGATGATCCCGGCTTTCAGAATTCAGCAGGCGATTTTGATCAGGGTCGCTTCCAGCAATTGCTCTTTTCCAACAATCTCAGTGAGCAGGGCTATGTCGCCCAGCAGCGTGACGCGATCGCCCGCCAGCAGATCATTGCGGCGCTCGCCGCCGATATCAGCGCGCCGGTTGCCGCCATGGAGGCTGTGCATCGCTACGGCGCCGAGCGGCGCGAGGCCCGCTTCCTGATCCTCGACGAGGCTGATGCCGGCGAAATTCCGTCGCCGACAGAGGATGAGCTCGCCGCTTTTCACGAGGAGAATATCGGTCGCTACCGTGCCCCCGAATTCCGCGCGGCCACCGTTTTGCGGATCGACCCCGCCGCTCTTGCCGACCCCGCCGCCGTGCCTGCGGAGCAGGTCCGCAGCGTCTATGAGCAAGAGGGCGAAACCCGCTTCGGTGCGCCCGAGCGCCGTGAGGTTCAGCGCATTCCGTTTCCCTCCGAGCAGGAAGCAGCGGATGCCGCATCGCGACTGGATATCGGCGATATCGATTTCGAAGGCCTCGCAGCCGAGCACGATGTTGCTGACGATGTTCTGAACATGGGCATGATGACACGCGATGCATTCATTGATCCCGCGATCGGCGAGGCGGCTTTCGCGCTCGGGGAGGGGGAGAGTTCCGGCCCGGTTTCCGGACGTTTCGGCCATTCCCTGGTGCGTGTCGTCAGCATCGAGGAGGGTCAGGTGCTGCCCTTCGATGACGTAGAGGCCGAGATTCGCGAGCAGATCGCGGTCGATGAGGCGCGAGACCGCATGCGCTCCGTCTATGACGAGATCGAGGATCAGCGCGCCACCGCGCGCCCTCTGGCGGATATCGCCCGCGAGAGGGGCTTCGAGCCACGTCTCGTCGAAGCGGTTGATGCTCAGGGCCGCGATCCGGCGGGTAACCGGATCGATCTGCCGCGTGCCGAGACCCTGGTGTCCGAGATATTCGAGTCGGATATCGGCATCGACAATGCGGCGCTTCGCACCGATGACGGCGGCTATATCTGGTTCGACGTCACCGGCGTCGAACCCGCCCGCAACCGCGGGCTCGACGAGGTTCGCGAAGAGGTGATCGCCGATTGGCGCAGTGATCAGATTGCGCAGCGTCTGCGTGAGCGGGCCTCCGACATGGTTTCGCAGCTCGATACGGGCGCGGATCTCGAGGCGCTGGCGCAGGAGGCGGAAGGCGGTGTTTCAGCGATCGATGAGTTGTCGCGCGGGGAGGTTTCCGAGCCGCTCGACGAGCCCGCCGTGCGCGCCGTATTCGCCACCCGTGTCGGGGAGCATGGCACCGCGCCGCTCGGCGAGACGCGTCGTGTGGTCTTCACCGTCGAAAGCGCCCGCGCCACGCCGTTCCTGACGACAACGCCGGCGGCGGATACGATCGGCGAGCGGCTGCAGGGCGACATCGCCGAGGATCTGCTGACGCAGTTCATTGCGCAGTTGCAGGACGATGTCGGTGTGAGCATCAACGAGGACGCCTATCGCGAAGCGATCGGTCTCGATTTCTGAGGCTCATGATGGACGTCACGCCCGCCTTCGATGATTTCGCGCACAAATATCAAGCGGGCGCGGCCACGCTCCTGCGGACGCGCCTGATTGCCGATCTGGAAACCCCTGTCGCGGCTTATCTGAAGCTGCGTGCGGCCCATGCCGGGCCGGCCTTCCTGCTGGAATCGGTCGAAGGCGGCGCGGTGCGCGGGCGCTATTCCATGATCGGTCTCGCCCCCGATCTGATCTGGCGCTGCCATGACGGCGCCTGCGCGATCAACCGTGCCGCGCTGTCGGGCGAGAGCGCCTTCACGCCTGATCCGCGCCCCCCGCTGGAGAGCCTGCGGGCCCTGATCGCCGAGAGCGCCATCCCGGAAGAGGCGGATCTGCCTCCGATGGCGGCGGGTCTGTTTGGCCATCTGGGTTACGACATGGTCCGCGCCATGGAGCGGCTTGGTCCGCCCAACCCGGATGTGCTGGGCGTGCCCGACGCGACCATGATCCGGCCCACCGTGATGGTCGTCTTTGATGCCGTGCGCGACGAGATCACGCTCGTCACGCCGATCCGCCCAACTGCCGGCGTGAGCGCCAAGAGCGCGCATGAGACCGGCATCGCGCGGCTTGAGGCCGTGATCGATGCGCTCGAGAAGCCCGTCATTGCGCCTGTTGCGGCGGACCCTGCCGCGCTTCCGCCCGTGGCTGCCCGCTCCAATACGGGGGATGCGGAATATGAGGGTATGGTGGAGCGCGCCAAGGAATATATCCGCGCCGGTGACGCCTTCCAGATCGTGCTCTCCCAGCGCTACGAGGCCGATTTCCCGCTCCCGGCCTTCGCGCTCTATCGCTCCCTGCGCCGGATCAACCCGGCGCCGTTCCTGTGCTATCTCGATTTCGAGGACTTCCAGATCGTCTGTTCCTCGCCGGAAATCCTCGTGCGCGTGCGCGATGGGGAGGTCACCGTGCGCCCCATCGCCGGCACGCGTCCCCGGGGCGCCACGCCGGAGGAGGATCGCCGCCATGCCGAGGATCTGCTGGCCGATCCGAAGGAACGCGCCGAGCATCTGATGCTGCTCGATCTCGGGCGCAACGATGTCGGGCGTGTGGCGCAATACGGCACCGTGGAGGTCACCGACAGCTTCTTCCTCGAATATTACAGCCAGGTGATGCACATCGTCTCCAATGTGACCGGGCGCCTCGATTCACGCCATGACGCGCTCGAAGCGCTCGTCGCGGGCTTTCCCGCAGGGACGGTCTCCGGTGCGCCGAAGGTGCGGGCGATGGAGATCATCGACGAGCTTGAGAAGGAGAAGCGCGGGCCCTATGCCGGCTGCATCGGCTATTTCGGCGCCGACGGGCAGATGGATACCTGCATCGTCCTGCGCACCGCCGTGGTCAAGGACGGCAGGATGTATGTCCAGGCCGGCGCCGGCATCGTCTATGACAGCGACCCGGTTTCCGAGCGGATCGAATGCGTCAACAAGTCCAAGGCCCTGTTCAAGGCCGCAGAGGACGCCGTACGCTTCGCCAGCCGCGGCCAGCGCGGCCAGTAAGGCGCCGCGATCCACACCTTGCGGGCGCGATATGCGTCGTACCCTTGTGCCGAACCCTTGCGGCGGGCCTGTGCCCGGTCTATCACCACGGCCTCAACAGGAGACCAGAATGCGCCCATCCAAACGCCAGCCCGACCAGTTGCGCCCCGTTACCCTCGAGCGCGGTGTCGCGCGCTATGCGGAGGGCTCGTGCCTCGTTTCCTTCGGTGAGACCAAGGTGCTCTGCGCCGCCTCCCTCGAAGAGCGCGGCCCGCCCTGGCTGCGCGGGACGGGCAAGGGCTGGGTGACGGCAGAATACGCCATGCTGCCGCGCGCCACGCATGAGCGCACCCGCCGCGAGGTGAATTCCGGCAAGCCCTCCGGACGCACCCAGGAGATCCAGCGCCTGATCGGGCGTTCGCTGCGTGCCGTAGTCGATCTGCATGCCTTCGGCGAGCGCCAGATCGTGGTCGATTGCGACGTGATCCAGGCCGATGGCGGCACCCGCACCGCCGCGATCACCGGGGCCTGGGTGGCGCTCAACGATTGCTTTGCCTGGATGATGAGCCGCTCGATCATCTCGATCAATCCGCTCAAGGATCACGTTGCGGCGATCTCCTGCGGCATCTACCGCGACATGCCGGTGCTCGATCTCGATTATGCGGAGGATTCCACCGCCGAGACCGATGCGAATTTCGTCATTACCGGCAAGGGCGGCATCGTCGAGGTGCAGGGCACGGCGGAAGGCAAGCCGTTCTCGGAAGAGGAATTCCTCTCGCTGCTGCGCCTCGCGCGCGGTGGCGTTGAGGAGCTCGTCGGCTTGCAGAAGCAGACCATCGCCTGAAGCCCGACGACCTCCCCAAGCAACAGACAGAGCCCGGCGATCTCCCGCCGGGCTCTTTGTTTTTTGCTGACGTGTCGGTTCACACGGCGGGGACGGTGGGGCGCTCGGTTCTGCCGCGCCCCTGCATCGCCATGATCGTGCCGATCCCGGTCACACCGAGAATGGTGGCGAGGAAGACGTAGAGGCCGGCATCGCCGATCACGCCCATCACCAGGGCCGCCACCGTCGGGCCGACGGTCGTGCCGAGGCAGAAGGCGATCAGGAGCGCGCCGCCGGCGCGGACGAAATCACCCGGATCGAGCTGGTCGTTCACATAAGCCAGACCCAGCGCATAGACCGGATGGCTCAGGCCGCCGACGATCAGGCTGAGCAGGGCGAGACCCCAGAAGCCCGGCGCGAAGACGGCGATGGCGAGGCAGGCGAGCGCCGAGCCGATTGCGGTCAGCAGCAGCATCGAGAGCCGCCCCATCCGGTCGGCCACTGCGCCGACGACCGGATGGGCGATGGTCGGGCCGATCAGCATCGCCGCGATGAAGAAGGCGATCTCGGTCTGTGACAGGCCGGCGCGCTCGCCATAGACGCCCGACATCCCATAGAAGGCGGCGTTGACGGTGCCCGAGACGAAGCAGGCAAGGACGCCCAGCGGCGCGCTGGTGATCAGGCTGAGGAAGGGCATCGAACCGGGCGGGTTCTGATGCGGCTCCTCCAGCGGGCAGAGCATCAGCGGGATGATGGCGATGATGAAGAAGACGCCTGCAAGCACATAGGGTTGCGCGCCAAGGCCGAAGCCGAGGATGAAGGGGCTCGCCGCAATGCCGAGCATCCGCACCGCTTCATAGAGTGACAGGCCGCGCGCCCTGGCGCCGTTGCTGGAGGAGTAGTTGATCCAGCTCTCGACCACGACATAATAACCGCCGAGGCAGAAGCCCGTCACGAAGCGCAGCGCCACCCAGACGGAGATCATGTCGGTCATGGCCAGCCCGATCGTGCTCACACCCGCCGTTGCGGCGAGGAGCGCGAAGGTGCGCACATGACGCATCCGGCGGATGAGCTTTTCGGTCAGGATGGCGCCGGCGAAGGTTCCTGCGAAGAAAACCGAGGTGATCAGGCCGATCACCAGATCGCTGGCACCGTTCTCGTAGAGCCGGATTCCGATCAGCGGAAACAGGCCCCCGGTCGCCAGCCCGAAGGCGAGAACGCCGCCGAGGATGTAGCTGAAGTGACGCACGATCTGCGGAAAGGTCGCATGGGCGGGCATGACGATGCCGCGACGTGCGGTATTTGGGGTGACTTCGGTGGGAGACATGGGCGTGGCTTTCGAGAAGAGTTTGATGAACGAGGGGCGGGCACCCCGCCGCAGCGGGGCGCCCGGAAATCAGCTCAGATGAAGGCGGGCTCAGGAGCCGGATCTTCCTGCTCGCCGCTATCGCGTTCGAGCATCCGCATGCGGCTCAGCACCTCGGATGTGTCGAGATAGCAGCCCTGCAGATGGCGCCCGCCGGTCGTGGGGTCGAAGGATTTGCGCCCGTGCAGCATCCGGCGGTTGTCGAAGACGAGCATCTGGCCCGCATTGAGCTTGAGTGTGATCAGGAAGCGCGGATCCTGCAGGTATTCCAGGAACAACCGGATCGCGGCCCGCAATTGCGGCATGATTTCCGGATCGGCATCCAGCGGTGCGAGTGTGGAATTCGACCAGTTCACGAAGATCGGATTCTGCGCCGCATCGCATTCGATGATCCGATGGCGGCTGTTGTAATCGCCATCCGCATCCTGGAAACGGAAGGGAACCGAAACCTGGCTCAGCAACCGGAAAACTTCCGGATGGTGGTCACGCATCAGATTGGCGACAGCAATCCCATCGGAAAGCAGGCTCTCGCCGCCGACCGCATCGTTGCGCAGGCAGTGCAGGATCTGCGTCCCGGGCGGCAGCTCATAATGCGGCATATCCGTATGCAGCGGCAGATCCGAAGCCGTATAGGCATTCGAAATCGGTACCGCCTTCGACATCACGTCAAACTGGAAGCCGAAATTGCTGGAGCGGACGACACCGATCCGGGCGCCGAGGCGGGTGGAGAGGTCATGCTCATCCGGCGCACCGGAAATAACGGACCAGCCGGTTTCGAGATAATCGCGCAGCCAGACACGCAGCATGGCGTCGGAATGCATCACCGCGCTCCAGTAAGCCGGCTGCGGTGTCAGGCTGGCGTGATGGCGGGTCGGGTTGGCGATGAAGCGGTGCCGGGTATAGCAATGGGCGCGCAGCCATCCCGCATCGAAGCGGCTGACCGGCTGGTTTTCGAGATCCCAGCTGATGGCCAGTGCGACCGGTGATTCGAGGGTCACGCTCTTGGGCCGGATGTCAGCGGGAATATCCAGCGGCGAGACCAGCCGTTCCCGGGAATGGGGATGGCGGGAGGCGGGATCGGGGCTGTTCTCGCGCAGCCAGCCGTGATGAAACCGGCTGATCGTGTCGTCTTCCCAGGTGATCGTGACCACAGCATCGTCGAAGCTGACGGCGCGCATGGTGCTGACCAGCGGGTAGCGGGTGAGATCGGCCATGTCCGGGCGGGACGGTTCTGGCTGCGGGCAGCGGCAATTGCCCTTGCAGGGGCCGTTGCAACGGTCGCGCGCATGCTTGGTGGCGGGGCCGAATGTGTCGGTGGTGATTTCGTGACGGGTGTTGATCTCGTGACGGGTTTTCATGGCGACATCCTCAATGCTTGCGTTTCGTGTCAGACTTTCGAGTGCGTGGGGTTGCATTCTTGAGGAGAAGGTCGCCTAATTCCTGTCTCATGCGAATTCGCTCATTCCGACCAGCATCTGTCGATTGCAGGAACAAATGGATCGCTACAGCGATATGGCCGTCTTCGTGGCCGTCATAGAACAGAAGGGTTTTTCGCCGGCGGCGCGTGCACTTGGCATGACCCATTCCGCCGTCTCGAAGCGCGTCAGCCAACTGGAACAAAGGCTCGGCACACAATTACTGGTGCGCACGACGCGCTCGATGCGGCTGACTGAGGCCGGAGAGGCCTATATCGGGGAGGCACGCCGCATCCTTGATGCGATCACGGCCCTCGAGCAGGGGTTGGGTGACAGCGCGCAGGAGCCCCGCGGGGTGCTGCGAATCAGCGCCTCAAACGCATTCGGGCAGCGGCATATCGTGCCCGCCGCGATCGATTTCATGCGTGCGCATCCCCAGGTCCAGATCGATTTGACACTGACGGATCAGATGATCGATCTCGTCGCCAGCGGGACGCATGTGGCGATTCGCAGTGCTGCGCTCACGGATTCATCGCTGGTGGCGCGCAAGCTGGCACTGAACGAGCGCATCGTCGTGGCGAGCCCGTCCTATCTCGCGGCACGGGGAGCGCCGCGTGACCCCGGCGATCTGGAGGCCCGCGATTGCCTGCTGCTCAATCACGAGACGCGTTTCAATGATTGGGGATATCGCTCACCGACCGGGCGGCGGCTGAAACTGCAAGGGGCTTTCGCCTGCAATACGGTCGAATCCCTTCATGCCGCAGCGCTGGCCGGCGTGGGCATTGCCCGCCTGCCGGCGTTTCTGATCGGGGAGGATGTGGAGGCGGGGCGTCTGAAGCCGATTCTGGAGGAATACCGTCCGCCGGCAGAGAGCGCGATCTATGCGGTGCGCCCGGGCGGCGGAATCACGATGCCGGCTGCGCGGGTCTTCATCGATTTTCTCGTCAGCCGCTTCCAGCCCGTACCGCCCTGGCAGATGCGCGCAATCGGCTGACGTGAGGCTGTGCCACCGGCGGCGAGGAGAGCCCCGCCGCCGCGCTGGATCTGATCAGGCCGCGTCGGCGGCGACCTTCATGGAGACGATCTTGTCGGGATCCTGAACCGGCTCGCCGCGCTTGATCTGGTCGACATTCTCCATGCCTTCGCTGACCTGACCCCAGACCGTGTACTGGTTGTCGAGGAAGCGGGTATCGCCGAAGCAGATGAAGAACTGGCTGTTGGCGGAATGCGGCGCCTGGGTGCGGGCCATCGAGCAGATACCGCGCACATGCGGCTCGGCGCTGAACTCGGCGCGCAGATCCGGCAGATCCGAGCCGCCCATGCCGGTGCCGGTGGGGTCGCCTGTCTGGGCCATGAAACCGTCGATCACGCGGTGGAACGGTACGCCGTCATAGAAGCCCTGACGGGTCAGCGTCTTGATGCGTTCGACATGGCCGGGGGCCAGATCCGGGCGCAGTGTGATGACCACGCGGCCCTTGGTGGTTTCCATGATGATGGTGTTCTCGGCATCGGCCATGATGTCGTCCTTTGTCTCGATTCGAGGTTGGTTTTTACTGGGTGTCGGCGAGAACGCGCATGCTTTCGATCCGGTCGGGATTCTCCACCATGCCGCTCTGGCCCGCACCCGGCGCGATCTGGTCGATCGCCTCCATGCCGCTGACCACTTCGCCGATCAGGGTATATTCGTTGTCCAGCCAGTTCGCGCGGTCATAGACGATGAAGAACTGGCTGTTGGCGGAATTCGGATTTTGCGCGCGCGCCATGCCGACGCTGCCCCGCGTGAAGGGCTCCGAGGAGAATTCGGCCTGCAGATCCGGCAATTCGGAGCCACCCATCCCGGTCCCGGTCGGATCGCCGGTCTGGGCCATGAAGCCGGGGATCACCCGGTGGAAGGGTACGTCGTCATAGAATCCCTCACGGGTGAGGGTAACGAGGCGCTCGGCATGGGCGGGCGCGATATCGGGCCGCAGCGCGATGACCACCTCGCCATGCGGCGTTTCCATGACGAGCGTGTTCGCCGGGTCATCGGCGGTCTGCGCCTGTGCGGGCAGCAGGGCTGCGGCGAACAGGGCGGCGGCGAGGGCGAGAGATTTCATCGCGGGCAAGCTCCGTTGGGCTGATGTTCGGGACGCCGGATCAGGCCGCACCGTTACCGAGCTTCTCGGTCAGGCGCGCGACCACGACGGGCGGTGCAAAGGCGGAAACGTCGCCGCCCATCTTCGCGATCTGGCGCACCAGCGTGGCGGTGATGTGGCGCACGGAAGGGGAGGCGGGCAGGAACACGGTCTGCACCTGCGGCGCCATGGTGGCGTTCATGCCGGCCATCTGCATCTCGTAATCGAGATCCGAACCGTCGCGCAGACCGCGAAGGATCACGCCTGCGCCGGCGCGACGGGCGGCATCGACGGCGAGATCGTCGAAGGTGATGACGTCGATGGCGACATTCTCCGCCTGCGCGATACCGGCACAGGCTTCGCGCAGCATCGCTTCCTTCTCGGCGGGGGAAAACAGCGGCGTCTTGCCCGGATGCACGCCGATCGCGAGCACGATCCGGTCGCACAGGCGTGCGCCCTGGGCGATCACGTCGAGATGGCCATTCGTGACCGGATCGAAGGAGCCGGTATAGAGGGCGGTGCGCAGGCGTGGCTGCTGACTGGTTTGCTGCGTCATGGCGCAAGGCTTAGCCCGTCCGACGGCACGCTTCAAGCACCATCGCTTTCCAGCCCGTAACGCGCGATCACGTCAGGCTGGCAGACCTTCGCATGCAGGGTAAGCAGCACCAGCTGCGCATCGAGGCTGTCGCCATCCTCAAGCGCCCGCTCGATCCGGGCCTCTATCCGGTCGAGCAGGTCGGGCGGGTTGCTCGCGGCCAGTGCAGCCGGGCCGAGCATGCAATAGGCCACGATTTCCGCCGCCGGCGGATAGGCCTGGGGCGCCGGGTGCCTGCCGATGGCATGGTCCTTGAGCAGGTTCACGATCGTGAGCTTGATCGCTTCCGGAACGACATTGGGGTGCAGGTCGACAGCGCGCAAAGCGGCGTCGAGCTGCTTCAGATCGTGCGAGCGCCCGAACATGCCCATGAAGCCGAGTGAGGAAAATGAAGGTCCCATCGTGGCAGTCTATGATCTCACAAGCGATCGCGCCATATCCGATGACAGCGCAGTCCAGTTGCGCAGCGTGCCCTGCGCCTCGCGATAGGAGGCGACAATGCGCTCGGCAAGCTGCGAGGTGGCCGCGATCTCGTCGATGATCTCGCCTGCCGCTTCCCGCGCCGCGCTGATCAGATCGCCGGGAAAGGCCTCGATCGAGACATTGCCGGTGGTGAGCATCGCATCGAGGGCGCGGGCATTGTCCTGATGCGCATCGGCCAGCGCCAGCGCATGCTCGGCGCGTGCCCCCTCCGCGACGATGGCGCGCAGATCGTCCGGCAATTGCTGCCAGGCCGCATCCGAGATCAGCAATTCGCTCGGTCCGTTCGGCTTGTTGAAACCGGGCGCGTAATAATACGGCGCGTGCTGGTGCAGCCCGGTATCGTAATCGCTCGCCGGAGCGAGGAATTCGACACCGTCGATCGCCCCGCGATCGAGCGCAGTGACCATCTCGCCAGCGGGCAGGTTCACCGGCGTGGCGCCGAGCTTCTCGAAGATCTGCGCGCCCAGCCCGACGATGCGGATGCGCCGTCCGCGCAGATCCGCGAGGCTCGCGATGCGTTCACGGAAGAAGCCGCCCATATTCGGTCCCGGATTACCCGCCATGAAGGCGCGCACGCCATAGGGCCGGTAGAGTTCGTCCCAGAGTTCCTGGCCGCCGCGCAGGGCGATCCAGGCCTGATGCTCGATCGGGCCGAGGCCGAAGGGCACCGTGGTGAAGAAGCTCGCGGCGGGCATCTTGCCCTGCCAGTAGATCGCGGCCGAATGGCCCATTTCGACGGTGCCTTCCGACACGGCATCGAGCACGCCGAAGGCCGAGACGATCTCGCCGGCGGCGAAGAGTTCGACATGCAGCCGTCCTTCCGCCATGCGGTTGATCCGCTCGGCCACCCGCTGCGCGGAGACACCCGGCCCGGCACGCCCGCGCGGCCAGGATGTCACCATGCGAAAGCGCAGCCCGTTCTCGCGTGCGATGGCGGGGGAGGCGATAGCCGCGCTCGCGGCGAGGCCGCCGACGGTCAGACCGAGCGCGTTGCGGCGGTTGATCATGATGTCACCAATAGCTGTGGAAATGGTGGACGGGGCCATGCCCGTGTCCGATATCGAGGTCGCGGCCCGCCGCGATCGCGGCGCTGATATAGGCCTTGGCCGCCTCGACGGCGGGGTGCAGCGTGGTGCCCTGTGCCAGTTTCGCGGCGATGGCCGAGGAAAGCGTGCAGCCGGTGCCGTGGGTGTTCTTCGTCGCGATGCGCGGGGCGGCAAAGCGGTGGATGTTGGTCGATTCGATCAGGAGATCAGTGCTCTCGGCGCCCGAACCGTGCCCGCCCTTGATCAGCACGGCAGAGGGGCCCATGGCGAGGATGCGCCTGCCCTGATCGCGCATGGCCTCCTCGTCCTGTGCCACATCCTCACCGAGGATAGCTGCGGCTTCGGGCAGGTTGGGGGTGACGATGGCGGCGTGGGGGAGGAGCACGGTGCGCAAGGCCGCGATCGCATCCTCGCTGAGCAGGCGATCGCCGGAAGCCGCCACCATGACCGGGTCGAGCACGACGCGCGAGATGCCGTGGCGTTCGATGCCTGCGGCGACGGTCTCGATCACGCCGACCTGCGAGAGCATGCCGATCTTCACGGCGTCGACCTTCAGATCGGAAAAGACGCTGTCCATCTGCGCCGCGATGAAATCAGCCGGCACGTCGTGGATAGCCTGGACGCCCTGCGTGTTTTGCGCGGTGAGCGCCGTGATCACGCTGGCGCCGTAGACCTTGAGGGCGGAAAACGTCTTCAGATCGGCCTGGATACCCGCGCCACCGCCGGAATCGGAGCCTGCGATGGTCACTGCAATGGCGGTCATGCTCGTCTCCTCATGCTTCGAAACCCGATAGCCCGGTTCACGCCCCGCGCTCCGCCAGGGCCGCGTCGATGGCCTGGCGCAACCCGTGCGCGGCGCCGGCGACATCTTCCTGCGCAAACAGCGCCGAGATGACGGCAACCCCGTCCGCGCCGGCGCCGATCACGCTGCGCAGATTGGCCAGATTGATCCCGGCAATCGCGCCGACCGGCATGCCGGGGCGCGTTTCGCGTGCGATCGCGGCGACCTGTGCGAATCCGGAGAGCCCCACCGGCGTTTCGGGATTGTCCTTGCTGGTTGTGGCGAAGACACCGCCGATGCAGGCATAATCGACGGGCTGGTCTGTGAGCGCGCGCGCATGGGCCTCGGTCTTGAGGGTAATCCCGATGATCTTCGACGGCCCCAGCAGCCGGCGGGCATCCACCGGATCCATGTCGCTCTGGCCGAGATGGACGCCATCGAGATCGGCGGCGAGCGCGATGTCGACGCGGTCGTTCACGACGAGGCTGACGCCGGTCCCCGCGAGCGCGGCCTTCAGCGCCCGGGCTTGCTCGACGAGCAGGCGCGCATCAGCGTGCTTGTCGCGCAGTTGAATGATGGTGGTGCCGCCCTCGGCGGCGGCGCGGGCGCAGGCGGCGATGGCGCGCTCGCGCGTATCCTGCGGTCCGAGAATGCCGTAGAGCCTGATATCGACCGGGTTCATGCCGTTCTCGCTGATTGTGCAATGGTGGCGCCATCGAGCGCATAGAGCGCATCGAGGAAGGCGGGCTGGAAGCTGCCCGGCCCCGCAGCGCGGCTGCCTGCGATCTCGCCGGCAATGCCGAGCGCAAGCAGGGCCGAGGATGCGGCGATGAGCGTATCCGCCTCGCGGCTCGCAAAGGCCGCGATCAGGGCGGTGCCGGCGCAGCCCATGGCGGTGATGCGCGCCATCAGCGGGTGGCCGTTACGGATCTCGAAGAACCGCTCGCCATCCGTGACGAAATCGACGGCGCCCGTCAGCGCGATCACGCAGCCGCGCCGGGAGGCTTCGCCGCGCAGCGTATCAGGATTTGCCGACGCGCCCGTCAGCGCCTCGAATTCGGCAGCGTTGCAGCGCAGGATCGCGGGTTGCGCGGCGAGAAGTTCGCATGCGAAGGCGAGGCGGGGCGGGGAGCGATCGACGAAGACGGGATCGAGCACCACCGGACGCCCGGCCTCGTGCGCCGCCGCCATGGCACGGGGGATGGCGATCTTGCGCTCTTCATCGAGGGTGCCGAGATTGACGAGAAGCGCATCCGCGCGCTGCGTGAAGGCCTCGACCTCGTCGCGCGCATGGGTCAGCGAGGGGATCGCGCCGGCGGCGAGCAGCAGGTTCGCGGTGAAGACCTGGGCGGCAGCATTGGTAATGGCGTGGATGCGGGTGGGTTGCGCGGTGATGCGCGCCAGCAGCGCGGCGCATGCCGGGGCGAGGCCGGCGGCATCCGCGACTCCATCATCACGCCGGGGGAGGCAGGTTTCAGATTCGCGTTCAAATGTCTTCGAGAAGGTCGTATCGGCCATCTCTCATCCCTCCGCCGGCATGACCCGGATCAGGTTCGATGGGTTGACGCACCGCGCCTCTCAGCCCCCGACCGGGGCACCCCATGGAGATTATGTCTGTTTCATTACAGTTAAGCCCTTGCATCATCCGACGCAAGGGCAGGGCGGCAATTCCTTGTGCCGCAATGCGCCGACGCATGCTGCGTGATTGGGGCAATCCGATCAGAGATTGAAGCGGAAATGCAGCACGTCGCCGTCCTTGACGACGTATTCCTTGCCTTCCAGCCGCAGCTTGCCCGCCTCACGTGCGCCGCTCTCGCCGTTGAGTGCCACGTAATCGTCATAGGCGATGGTCTCGGCGCGGATGAAGCCCTTCTCGAAATCGGTATGGATCACGCCTGCCGCCTGCGGCGCACGGGTGCCGGCGGTGATGGTCCAGGCGCGGGCTTCCTTGGGGCCGACGGTGAAATAGGTGACGAGGCCGAGCAGCCTGTAACCGGCGCGGATCACGCGGTTGAGGCCGGGTTCCGAGAGGCCGACAGCTTCGAGGTAGTCGCGCCGCTCCTCTTCCGGCATCACCGCGATCTCGCTTTCGATCTTGGCGGACACGACAACGGCCTGCGCGCCCTCGGCCTCAGCGCGCTCCATCACCTGCTGCGAGAAGGCATTGCCCTGATCAGCCGATTCTTCCTCGACATTGCACACATAGAGCACCGGCTTGGCGCTGAGCAGGCCGAGCATGCGGAAGGCCTTTTCCTCATCATCAGCGACCTCGACCAGCCGCGCCGGCTTGCCTTCGCGCAGCAATACCAGCGCGCGATTCATCAGATCGAGGCTGAGCTTGCCTTCCTTGTCGCCGCCCTTGACCTTCTTCTCCAAAGCCGTGGCGCGCTTTTCGAGGCTGTCGAGATCGGCCAGCATCAGCTCGGTCTCGATGGTCTCGATATCGGCGATGGGGTCGATCTTGCCATCGACATGGGTGACGTCGCCATCCTCGAAGCAGCGCACCACATGGGCGATGGCATCGACCTCGCGAATGTTGGCGAGGAACTGGTTGCCGAGCCCCTCGCCGCGCGAGGCGCCGCGCACCAGGCCGGCAATATCGACGAAGGTCAGGCGGGTGGGGAGCACCTGCGCGGATTTGCCGATCAATGCGAGCTTGTCGAGGCGCTCATCGGGCACCGCCACATCACCGACATTCGGCTCGATGGTGCAGAACGGGTAATTCGCCGCCTGTGCGGCAGCCGTCTGCGTCAGCGCGTTGAAGAGTGTCGATTTGCCGACATTCGGCAGCCCGACAATGCCCATGCGGAAGCCCATCTTGTCTCACCTCATCTGACGGGAAACGGATCGGGCCCGGCCCGCCGTCTCACCTCAATCCCTTTTATCATCCTTGCCGCCCCAGCCGCGATCGGCCATGGCGAGATGAACCTTGTTCTGGAAGGCGGCGTCCTCTCTGCGCGCCAGCAAGCCGGCATGATCGGCGCAGGCGCGGGCGAGATCTTCCACCCAGGGCTGTTCCGCCTTGGCGAAATCGCTCAGCACATAGGCATGCACGGCTTTCTTGTCGCCGGGATGGCCGATGCCGAGTCGCACGCGGCGGTAATCATTGCCGCATTGCGCGGTGATCGAGCGCAGCCCGTTATGCCCGGCATTGCCGCCGCCCTTCTTCACCCGCAATTTGGCGGGCGCAAGGTCGAGCTCGTCATGGAACACGACGATATCTTCGAGCGCGATCTTGTAGAAGCGCTGCGCCTCGGAGACGGCGCGCCCGGATTCGTTCATGTAGGTCTGCGGCTTGAGCAGCAGCACGCGCTCGCCGTCGAGCGTGGTCTCGGCGATCTCGCCCTGGAACTTGCGCCGCCACGGTGCCGCACGCGCAGCCCGGGCGATCTCCTCGATCACCATGAAGCCGATATTGTGGCGGTTATCCGCATAGCGCGCCCCGGGATTGCCGAGGCCGACGAGGAGACGCATTGGCCCCGCTCCCTCGCTGACGGAGAAGCGCTCCGGTCGTGAAACCGGAGCGCCCCAGCCGAACAGTTTTTTCAAAAGTGCGAGGATTATTCCTTGCCCTCTTCTTCGCCGCCTCCGGTTTCACCCTCTTCGGCCTCTTCCTTGAAGCCGGCCGGGGTGGCGATGGTGGCGATCGTGAAGTCGCGATCCTGAATCGTCGGCGAGCAGCCTTCAGGCAGCTTCACGGCCGAGATGTGGAGCGAGTCACCCATCTCCAGATCCTTGATGTCGACTTCGATCGAATCCGGAATGGCATCGGCGGGAACGAAGAGCTCGACCGTGTGGCGCACGACGTTGAGCGTGCCGCCGCGCTTGATGCCGACGCAGGTTTCCTGGTTGAGGAAGTGCACCGGGACCTCGACCGTGACCGTCTGCCCCTTGGCGACGCGGAAGAAATCGATGTGGATCGGCATGTCCTTGACCGGGTCGAGCTGGTAGTCGCGCGGGATCACGCGCTCCTTGTCGCCCTGGATGTCGATCTCGAACATCGTCGTCATGAAGCCGCCATCATAGATCAGCTTCTTGGCTTCCTTGAACTGGATCGCAATGGCCTTCGGGGGCTGGCCTGTGCCGTAGACGACGGCGGGAACATAGCCCTGGCGGCGAATGGCTCGGGCGGCCCCCTTGCCGACCCGATCGCGCGCCACAGCCGAGAGCTTCTTCATATCACTCATGGTCGTGGTCCTTCGATAAGATGTCATGAAAGACGAAAGGGCCGCATCGCGGCCCCGGCCTTTCCGCGCTCACGCCTCCAAGGGTGTCGACGAGCGCGTGGCGCTTATACGGCGCAAACTCTGTGAGGGCAACCTCTAAAGCGTTCCGCCCGATGCATCGGTGGCTTGCAGCGCCGCAGATATTGAAACGCGCCCGGAATCGCTCCCGGACGCGTTCATCATTGAAGCTGAAGCGTGCGCTTACTCGCCGCCGCCCAGCGCGTGGACATAGATGGTGAGCGACTTGATGGTGACGTCGTCGAGACGTTCGCCGAAATGCGGCATCATGGCGCCGCGTCCGTTGACGATGCCCTCATAGATCGTTTCGCGATCCGAGCCGTAGAGCCAGATCCCGTTGACGAGATTCGGCGCTCCCAGCGCCCGCATGCCTTCCCCGCCTTCGCCATGGCAGGCCGCGCAATTCGCCACATAGACCTCTTCGCCGAAAGCGAGATCGGCGTTGTCGGCGACAGGCAGACCAGCCATGTCGCGGACATAATCGGTTGCAGCCCAGGCTTCGTCGCGATCAAGGATACCGTCACGCACGAAGGCGGGCATATCGCCGAAGCGCGTCTCGTCATGGGTCGAGCGAATGCCGAAGGCCACAGTCTGATGGATGTCGTCGAGCGCGCCACCCCAGAGCCAGTCGTCATCCAGCAGATTGGGGTAGCCCGGACCCCCGCCGCCGCCTGCACCGTGACAGCCGGCGCAGTTGTCGCCGAAAGCCGCCGCCCCGTAGGCCTGGGCGAAGCTCGCCATCTGCGCATCCGCCACGATCTCGTCGAGTTCGGCTTCCCGGATCGCCGCGTAATTCGTCCCACGGGTCTCGTTGAGCTGCTCCAGATCCGTGACCACGGCTGCGCGCGAATGCCAGCCGAGCAGACCCGTCGTCGAAGAGCTGATCAGCGGAATGGCGGGATAGGCGAACATGTACAGCACGGAGAAGGCGATCGAGGCGTAGAACACCCACAGCCACCAGCGCGGCAAGGGATTGTTCAGTTCCTTGATACCGTCCCATTCATGGCCGGTGGTCGAGACGCCCGTGACCTTGTCGACATCTTTCTTGTGATCTTGCGAGGCCATGGGATCAATCCTCATCCAGCGGAATACGCGATGCCCTGTCGAACGTGTCGCGTTTGGAAGGCAGGAGCGCGTAGACGATGGCCAGAAGGAATCCGATCACGAAGGCGGCGAAGCCCCAGGTCTGCGCGATGTTGGCGAGAAAGGTATAGGTTTCCATGGGTGTGCTCCTTTCTCAGCGGATGTTGGTCTGGTTGTCGTACTGCTCGAAATCGACCAGCGTCCCCAGCATTTGCAGATAGGCGACAAGCGCGTCGCCCTCGGTGATCACGCCGTCGGTGCGCCCCGAGAAGCTGCGGACCTGCGCCTTGGGATAGCGCTCCAGGAAATCGAACATGTCCGGATCGTCGTTCGTGCCCTGGATATCGACGTCGAAACGCGCATTGACGATCATCTCTTCATCATAGGGCACACCCATGGCAGCCTGCACCCGCAGATTGCGCTCGATATTGGAATAGTCGAGCGGCGTCTCGAACAGGAACGGGTAACCCGGCATGATTGATTCCGGCACGACCGAGCGCGGATCGATCAGGTGGCGCACATGCCATTCGTCGGAATACTTGCCGCCGACACGGGCAAGATCCGGCCCGGTACGCTTCGAACCCCACTGGAAGGGCCGGTCATACATGGACTCGGCTGCCAGCGAATAATGCCCGTAGCGTTCCACCTCGTCGCGCAGGGGGCGCACCATCTGGCTGTGGCAGTTGTAGCAACCTTCTCGGACATAGATGTCGCGTCCGGCCAGTTCGAGCGGGGAATAGGGCCGCATGCCCTCCACCTTCTCGATCGTGTTCTTCAGATAGAAGAGCGGCACGATCTCGACGATGCCCCCGATGGAGATGGCGACCACGATGCCCGCCACCAGGATGCCGGAGTTCTTCTCCAGGATTGCGTGTTTGTTCCAGAGTGACATATCTCCGCCCCCTTATTCTGCCGGCGCAAGCGCGGGGCGCGACTGAGCCGCTTCCACGGGCCGCACGGTCCGGACGGTCATGATGAGGTTGTAGACCATGATCAGGGCGCCCGCGAGGAAGAGCACGCCGCCGAGTGCGCGGATCACGTAGTAGGGATGCATCGCGTCCGAGGTCTCGATGAAGGAATATTCGAGGAAGCCGAGGCTGGTATAGGCGCGCCACATCAGACCCTGCATGATCCCGGCAACCCACATCGAGGTGATGTAGAGCACGATACCCAGCGTCGAGATCCAGAAGTGCCAGTTGACGAGACGCAGGGAGTACAGCCCCTCGCGCTTCCACAGCCAGGGAACCAGGCAGTAGATGGCGCCGAAGGAGATGTAGGCGACCCAGCCCAGCGCACCCGAATGCACGTGGCCGACGGTCCAGTCGGTATAGTGCGAGAGCGAGTTGACCACCTTGATCGACATCATCGGGCCCTCGAAGGTCGACATGCCGTAGAAGGCCACGGAGACGACCATCATGCGCAGCACGGGGTCCGTGCGCAGCTTGTCCCAGGCGCCCGAAAGCGTCATCAGGCCGTTGATCATGCCACCCCAGGAGGGCATCCAGAGCATGATGGAGAAGACCATGCCCAGAGTTTGCGCCCAGTCAGGCAGGGCGGTGTAGTGCAGGTGGTGCGGGCCCGCCCAGATATAGAGGAAGATCAGCGCCCAGAAGTGGATGATCGAGAGCCGGTAGGAATAGACCGGGCGATCGGCCCGCTTGGGCACGAAGTAGTACATGATCGCGAGGAAGCCGGCGGTCAGGAAGAAGCCGACCGCGTTATGGCCGTACCACCATTGCACCATCGCATCCTGCACGCCCGACCAGGCGCTGTAGGACTTGTAGGAGAAGGCCGAGACCGGCAGCGTGGCGTTGTTGCCCAGATGCAGCACCGCAATCGTGACGATGAAGGCAAGGAAGAACCAGTTCGCCACATAGATATGCGGCTCCTTGCGTTTCCACAGCGTCGCCATGAAGACGAGGAAGAAGGTGACCCAGACCACCGTCAGGAACAGGTCCGCGTACCATTCCGGCTCGGCATATTCCTTCGACTGGGTGATGCCGAGAAGATAGCCCGTGCCGGCGATCAGGATGAAGAAGTTGTAGCCCAGCACCACGAACCAGGGTGAAATGTCACCGGCGAGGCGCGCGCGCGATGTGCGCTGGACGACGTAGAGCGCCGTCGCGATCAGCACGTTGCCGCCAAAGGCGAAGATCACCGCCGAAGTGTGCAGCGGGCGCATGCGCCCGAAATTCGTCCAGGGAAGATCGAAGTTCAGCGCCGGATACGCGAGCTGGAAGGCGATGACCACGCCCACGAGAAAGCCCGCGATGCCCCAGAACATCGCCGCCACCACGCCGAATTTCACGGGGCCCATATTGTAGTTGGGCTTGCCGTCGATTTCCTGCGGAACCGGTTCCGCAGGGCGATCATAGTAACGGTTGATGATCGCGAATACGGAAGCGATGCTCGCCGCTGCGAAAAGATAGGCATGAAAAGCGTATTCCGCTTCCCAAGCATTCGCCGCCACGATGATGGAGAACAGCGCCAAGGCCGCCATCGCGACCGCCGTGCCCCCTTCACCGATGGTCATGCGCTTGCCGGATCCGACCGGTGACGCGCCGATTGAGGCCATCTTCAATCCCCTGAACTGTTTGCCGGTAATTGGCTCCGCCCGACGAGATTCGGGCGCTCGCGGCAGTTTCAGCAGGGATGGCACCCCGCCGCCTTGATCTTTGTCAACAATGTGGCGGCGGATGTGTCGCAGGGGCCGGCGTGTCGCAGATGCGCAACGGGCGAGCGGAAGACGAATTTCCGATCGGATATTGTATTTCCGTTCAGGATACCGGCCTTGCCACTTCAAGGGCAGAACCGCGCCTCACCCCCTGCCCAAACCCGCACACGCGCCGTTGGTCACCTGCCCGTGGACCGCGCGCGCCTGTGGCGCCACAATGCGCGGCAAATAACGGGAGGATGCCTTAATGCGACTGATCGACAAGACTGCCATCGTCACCGGCGCTGCGCGCGGCTTCGGCTTCGGGATCGCGGAGCTCTTCGCGCGCGAGGGGGCGCGGGTCGCGCTGCTCGATCTCGACGAGGAAGGGGCGATCGCCGCTGCGGGCCAGATTGGCGGCAATGCCGTGGCGCTGCGCTGCGATGTGGCCGATTTCGCCGATGTCAAACGCGCCATCGATGCAGTGATGGAGAGCTTCGGGCGCATTGACATTGTGGTCAACAATGCCGGTATCAGCCACCACAACAAGCCGATGCTGGATGTGACGGAGGACGAATTCGACCGCGTCTTCGCCGTCAACGTGAAATCGATCTACAACATGACCCATGCAATCGTACCGCTGATGCGTGCGGAAGGCGGCGGCAACATCCTCAATATCGGCTCCACTGCCGGCATCCGCCCGCGCCCCGGCCTGACCTGGTACAACGCTTCGAAAGGCGCTGTGAATCTGTTGTCGAAATCCATGGCCGTCGAGCTCGCGCCGGATCGCATCCGTGTCAACGCGCTCGCCCCGGTCGCCGGTGAAACGCCGCTTCTCGCGACCTTCATGGGAGAGGATACGCCGGAAAAGCGTGCCGCTTTCGTCGCGACGGTTCCGCTGGGTCGCCTGTCAACACCGCGCGATATCGCCAATGCCGCGCTGTTCCTTTGCTCGGACGAGGCCGAGATGGTCACCGGTGCCGTGCTCGAGGTCGACGGCGGACGCTGTATCTGATGCTCAGGAAGCCGTATCCGTATCGTTGAGTGGGAACGGGGTGCAGCGTGCAGACAGGGCACGCTCGGTGGCCGTTTCCGCGAGGCCGGGCAGGGGAGCGAGAACGCGAAAGGCGACGAAACCCTGGGGTTCGGGGGCCGTGACCCGTATGACCCCTGCGAGCGGGTCCTGCGCGCGGACTGTCGGCGCCCGGTCTTCTGCGTCTGCCGATGCAGCGCGCCGGGCCTCGTCTTCGAAGCGTTGTTCCGGCGTCATGATCAGAACGTCCATCTGGGTGCCTTCGACGGCGCGGTCGGTGAGCGTGAAATAGACGCCGCTGCCCCGGCTGTGGAACGATGCCGATTGAAAATGCGCCCCCGTGCCGAAAGTCACCCGCAGAGGTGCCTCACTCAGATCATAGGCGCAGGCGGAAAGCGCGGTTGCCGGGTCGTGATGCGTCGACCAGCCGCGCGTTTCCGGGCCCGACAGCAAGACCGCTTCACCATCCACCCGCACCGGCTGGAGCCGCGAGAGCGCGTCCTGCTGCGAGACGAAGGGGAGCAGCAGGATCGCGCCGACATGGGCGATCGAAGCGAGGACCAGTGCGCAGAGCGTTGCAAAGGCGAAACGACCGACGATGCTCATTCCGGACATTCCACGCGCGTGATTTCAGGCAGCATCTCCGCAGTGAAGCGGGTCAGCGTGCCGCTGGCCGGTGTATCATACAAGCGCAAGGCGATGCTGAAGCCGCCATCGGGTGCCTGCAGCCAGTTGCCGGCCCGGGGCTGCGGAGAGATCGCAATCCGCAATGCGCCGTCTTCGGGGCGCGTGATGCGCACCGATGTGGTCGCGAACCGGTCGTTCTGCCAGCCATCGGGCAGGCGACCGCTCGCATCCTGCAGCGTCAGGCTCCAGAAGCGCGCAGATGGTGTGGTGCCGGTGATGCTGTAGACGCAATCACTGCGCAGCGGACGCGCAAGCGAATCGGTGTTGGCACGAAAGGTCAGGCCTTCGCCGGCGGCAAGTGGAATATCGGCGCTGCGGGCGAGACTGGCGCGGGTATAGGGATCGATAGCGCGTGTGCCGATTTGCGGGTGGACGTGCCAGGGGCCGGCCTGCTGCACGCCAAAGGCGAACTCGCTCTCGACCACGCGATAGGCGCTGTAGAGGCCGAGCGCCGCGCCACCCGCGACCGCATAGGCGACGAGCAGAATCGTATAGACGGAGGATGTGAATTCGCGGATGCTCCGGCGCATCGATCCGGCCCGTGCAGGGATAAAGGGATCAAAGGGTTAACCCGACGACCGGGGCTGTTCAAGGCATCGCGATCCGAAAGGCCCCATCGGGCGCGGACTTGCCAGCTCCCGCGCGGGCCGCTAACCCCGAAGCAGGGTGCGGCAAAGACGGAGCTGATGCGCGATGAACATCCTGTCGATCCAATCGCATGTCGCTTACGGGCATGTCGGTAACGCCTCTGCGGTTTTCCCGATGCAGCGGCTCGGCTGCGAGGTCTGGCCGATCCATACCGTGCAATTCTCCAATCATACAGGTTACGGCGACTGGACGGGACGCGTCTTCGACGGGCCGGCGATCGAGGAACTGGTCGACGGCATCGCCGCGCGCGGTGTTCTCGGGCGCTGCGACGGCATTCTGTCGGGCTATATGGGCTCGTCCGATATCGGCAACGCGATCCTCTCGACGGTGGGGCGGGTCCGCGAGGCCAATCCGGCAACGCTCTACGCCTGCGATCCGGTGATCGGCGATGTGGGGCGGGGCGTCTTCGTGCGGCCCGGCATCCCGGAATTCATGCGCGACCAAGCCGTGCCTGCGGCAGATCTGATCACGCCCAACCAGTTCGAACTGGAATATCTCTCGCAGATGGAGACGCCAACCCTCGCTGCGGCAAAGGACGCCATCACGCGCATTCATGCCCTGGGCCCGCGCGTCGTGCTCGTCACCTCGCTTCATACGCAGGACACGCCGCCCGATGCGATCGACATGCTGGCCGGGGAGGACGGAGCCTATTGGCGGGTGCGCACACCCAAACTGACGGTCTCGGTGAACGGGGCGGGCGATGCGATTTCGGCGCTGTTTTTCGTGCATTATCTGCGAACACGCCGTGCCGACACGGCTCTGGCCGAGGCTGCGGCATCAATCTACGGGCTGCTCCATCGTACAGAGGCGGCGGGCTCTCGCGAGATCCTGACTGTGGCGGCGCAGGACGAATTCGTCGCGCCGTCACGAAAATTCTCCATCGAGCCCGTCTGAGCGTGACGTCAGGCGGGCCCCGAAGGAAGGTTACCGGACCATGTTGATGGTGGCTTCCATCAACTGCTGGGATGTCGTCACCACGCGGGTATTGGCCTGGTAGGCCTGTTGCGTGACGATCATCTTGCTGAATTCCTCGGCAATATCGGCGTTCGACTGCTCCACCGCACCACCGATGATGCGTGCGCCCTCCGGTGAGAAGGTCGGCTCGCCGGAATCGATGGTCTGCTCGAATGTCCCGCCATCGCGCGATTTGAGCATGTTCGGTGCGGCGAATTGCGCGACCGCAACGCGTGCGATGGCGAAGGACTGCCCATTCGAGTAAATCCCGGAGATGCGCCCGTCGCTCGAGATCGAGATATCCTGCAGCACGCCCGCCGGGTAACCGTCCTGGCTGAGTTCGAGGCCCTGGAGCAAGTTGTTCGGTACGGCGAACTGGCGCAGGCCCTCGGTGCCGAAGTTGATGGATACATCTTCTGACAGAGCCTGACCGTTAATGGTTGCACCTGCGGCCATTTCGAAGGATTGTGGCGAGCCGGCTGACATTGTGCCGTTCGGTTCGAAATTGATCGCGTTGTTGCCGCCACCGTCTTCAAGCCGTGTCCACATTGTGTCGGTGCCCGAGGCACTCGAATCGTTCTGATAGAACAGCGCCCACTCGTCTTCGTCGACTTTGCCCCAGCGCAGCTGGACGTCGATCGGTGCGCCGGCATCATTGTATACCACGACCGAGCCGCCGCTGATCGTGCGGGAGAGGAAATCCGATGATTCGGAGGCCTCGATTGCTTCGTCGTCGTTGAAGGGCGCGCCGGTTGCGGGATCGTCGAAGAGCGTATCGACATTGTTTGCATTATAGAAGTTCGTGCCCGCCGTCGATGGAAGCACGGCCGAGTAGTCCACTTGCTCCGTCGAACTGGCCGGGACGGTGGTATCCGTGATGCGCAGGATGCCGTTGGTGCTGGTGATCAGGCCGTCGAGATTGATGGAATCGCCGCGCAGATACATGCCGGCGCCGTTGACGAGATAGCCGTCCTTGTCGAGCTGGAAATCGCCGCGACGGGTGAAGAGGTTGTTCTCGCTGAAGACCGGCTGGCCGTCACGGAAACCCGATATCTGGCTCACCGAGATGAAGCCGGAGCCGTTGATGGCGATATTGGTGTTCTCGCCCGTTGGCAGGATGTCGCCCTGCAGGCTGATCGCCTGATCGGATTGGGCGCGCACTGAACCGGCAATGGCCTGGTCGCGCGGGCGGTCGATCACGAGATCGACGAAGCTGGTATCCATGCGCTTGTAGCCGACGGTCTGGGAATTGGCGACGTTACCTGAAATATTCTCCATGCCGTAGGACTGCGAACGCAACCCCGCAACGGCGGTTTGAAGAGCCCCGAAGATACCCATAACTCACTCCTGACACACAGCGATGTTGCAGATTGATCAGCAACCGGCGTGCCAGTGTGCGGGAAATTGGGGGATTTCTGGAAATACTATTTATTTCAATAACTTGTGCGGATGTGGTGATGCGGTGCCATGCCGTCATCCGCGTGCGGGGCGCGCAGTGGGCGCCATTCCTGCCGGGCGGGCGGCAGATCCTGCCGGGTGATTTCTGCCCGGCGGGCCGATCTTAAGGCTTCGTTAACGCAGATTGCGCTTTGATTAATCCCATCGAATCGACACCGCGCTGGAAACACGCAAAGCCATGGCAGCAACCGCTCTCACCGAAACCGAAAAGCCCTCGGACGGGATCGACGACAGCGCCGAATTCGACTCGCTGACGGGTCCGCAGCGCGCTGCATTGTTTCTCCTCATGCTCGGCGAGGAACACGGGCGCACAATCTGGGCCATGCTCGACGAGGAAGAGGTGCGCACGGTCTCGCATGCCATGGTGCAGCTGGGAACCGTGGATGCGAGCACGGTCGATCGTCTGATCGTGGATTTCATCCATCGCGTCTCGAATTCCAGCGTATCCGGCTCGGTCGAGCGCACCGAGCAGCTTCTGATGAAGGTGTTCCCGCCGGATCAGGTCGCCACCATCATGGCGGAGATCTACAACACCTCCGGCAAGCGGATCTGGACGCGGCTATCGCAGATTGATGCGGAAATCCTGGCCAACTACCTGCGCAACGAGTATCCACAGACCGTCGCGGTGGTGCTTTCACGTGTGCGTCCCGATCACGCTGCGCGGGTGCTCACCATGCTGCCCGACGAATTCGCGATGGATGTCGTCAACCGGATGCTCAAGCTGGAGACGGTGCAGAAAGAGGCGCTGCACCATATCGAGGAGACGTTGCGGCTCGAATTCGTCGGCGCCGTCGCCCAGACCTCGCGGCGTGACGCCCACGAGACCATGGCGGAGGTCTTCAACGCTTTCGATCGCCAGACTGAAACCCGCTTCCTCTCGGCGCTCGACGACGTCAACCGCGAGGCGGCCAAGCGTATCCGCGAGCTGATGTTCACTTTCGAGGATCTCACCAAGCTCGATGCCGGCGGCATGCAGACACTGATCCGCTCCGTCGAGCGCGATGTGCTCTCGCGGGCGCTCAAGGGTGCGCCGGAACCGGTGCGCGCCTTCTTCTTTTCGAACATGTCCCAGCGTGCGGCCAAGAACCTCCAGGACGAGATGGACGGGTTGGGTCCGATCCGGCTCAAGGAGGTCGACGAGGCCCAGCTTGCGATGGTCAACAAGGCGAAGGAGCTGGCGGATTCCGGCGAGATCATGATCTCCAAGAACAACGCCGACGACGAACTGGTCTATTGACCCGGCTCAGCCGACGAAGGCCCGCTCGACCACATATTCGCCCGGGCGCGCATTCGAGCCCTCGTTCAGGCCGGCCTTCTCGCACAGGGCCTTGCAATCGGCGATCATCTCCATCGAGCCGCAGATCATGACACGGTCATGCGCGGGATCGAAGGGGGCAACGCCCAGATCTGCGAAGAAGGAGCCGTTTTCGATCGCGGTCGTGATGCGCTGGCTGCGCTCGTAGGGCTCACGGGTCACGCTGGTCCAGTGGCGCAGGCGTCCGGTGGCGAATTCCGAGACAAGCGGATCATCCTTGATCGCGGCGACGAGATCCTCGCCATAGCGCAGCTCCGCGATTTCGCGGGTGGTATGGGTGAGGATGACCTCCTCGAATTTCTCGTAGGTCTCCGGGTCGCGGATCAGGCTGGCGAAGGGGGCGATGCCGGTACCCGTCGAGAGCATGTAGACGCGCTTGCCGGGAAGCAGTGCATCCAGCACGAGGGTGCCCGTGGGCTTTTTCTTCATCAGGACGGTGTCGCCGACCTCGATCTTCTGCAGATGCTCGGTCAGCGGGCCGTCCGGCACCTTGATCGAGAAGAATTCCAACTCGTCATCCCAGGAGGGGCTGGCGATGGAATAGGCGCGAAAGACCGGACGCTCGGCATTGGGCAGGCCGATCATGACGAACTCGCCCGAGCGGAAACGCAGGCTGGCAGGACGCGTGATGCGAAAGCGAAACAGCCGGTCGGTGTAATGCTCGACCAGAGTCACCGTCTCGGCATGGGTGTTGGCCGGGATCGGGAATTGCGTATTGGTGCTCGCCGGTACCGCCTGATCCATCACGCTCTCCTTCGCCATTATCGCGCGGCTTCTACTTAGCATCCCTGACACCAGCGTAAACCTTCAAGGGCGCCAATCTCCCATGCGTACGCGGTATGGCGGCACGGACCAAAGGAAGTTGGCAGTTTGGCGACAGGGTAAGAATCAATTAAAGTATGAGCAGCTTGGAGACGGCAAATGGCCAGAGTTGATCGTTGTAAAGAATGTGGGAGTGCCTACATGGTGATCTCGGTCCACCTACCGATTGATGAGAATGAGGAGGAAATCCGTTGTCCGTATTGTGATCACTGTCGAACAGAAAGGATCCGCGGGTTTTTCGAGACTCGTGCGCTGACGCCGGAACAAGACGCTCAATGGCGCAAGTCAACGAAAAATTTACATTAGATATCAGTTAAATCTGCTCGTTCATGTGTAAATTTGCTGCCGAGCCACATGTAATATCCCGTTGCGGCCGTTATTGCTGGAAATAATGGTTCGTATATATCAAAAAAATCGGCTGGAACATATATTAATAGAAAGACAATTATTGCCTTGAAAAAATCCCAAGGTTGATAAAATATCATTCGCCCAGAATAAATTAATGATGTGAATATCATTATATAGTAAAATATCGTATAGGCATTTCCCAATATTATTAATATTAGATTTATAAATGTCGATGTTGCCCAAATGACGCCGATTAGTAAATAAAATTCGTATCGGAAAGTCTTTCTCGCCCTCCTAAATATTTCTCTGTTACTCTTAAAATCCGCGTCTTGCATAAAAACAACTCCGTTGAACGGACGCTTTTCTGACTTATTTGGTCTCAGTGGAAAACTTGCTTCTACGAGGTATCTTAGCCGAACAGGCCAGATTGCGCTACAAAATGAAGTGCTAGAGTGGCCCCAATGGGCTCCCCGGGTGCGTGCCGCGCTGAACGATGTTGCGTATCGCGGTATTATGCAAGTCAGGGTGTGATTCTTGCCTTGTCCCGCTTCCGGAAGGGGTTTAGGGGATGGCGTCATCGCCGGTGGTCATGTAATCCCTTACATCGCAAATATCTTGTGGGTGCGATACGAGCGCACCACCTCGGCTGAACGGACGGTGCCGCCGCCCGCAACAGGAGCCCTGATATCGTGATCCAGAAGACGAAGACCTTCACTCTCGCCGCCCTCGGTCTGATCCTCGCTGCACCCGCAGCGCTCGCTCCCGCGCATGCGCAGGATCAGGAATTTCGCATCGGGCTGATCACGCCGCCGGCGCATGTCTGGAACCAGGAAGCCGCTGCGCTGGGCGAGACGCTCGCCGAATTGTCCGACGGGCGCTTCAGCCTGTCGATCTACCCGTCGGGCCAGCTGGGCAACGAGAGCACCATGCTGCAGCAATTGCAGACCGGCGCGCTCGACATGGCCTGGCTCACCACGGCGGAAGTGACCACGCGGGCGCCCGACATCTCGGCCCTGCACGCGCCCTTCCTCGTCGAGAATATCGCTGATGCGGCGAAGGTGCTGCGCAGTGACGTCGCGCGTGAAATGCTCGACACCCTGCCGTCCGCCACCGGGGCGGTCGGCGTCTGCTATGCCATGACCGGCATGCGCCAGCTGATGACGCGCAATCCCATCGACGATGTGTCCGATCTCTCCGGCATGCGTTTCCGCATCACCCCCGCGCCGCCGATTCGCAGCTTCTTCGAGATGCTCGACGCGGCGCCGGCGCCGATGCCGCTGACACAGGTCTATGACTCGCTCGCCAATGCGCAGATCGACGCGATCGACATGGATTTCGAATCGATCATCAATTTTCGCTATTACGAGCACGCGCCCAACATGATGGTCACCAACCACCACATGTTCGGCATGGTCGCGCTGATCTCGGGCCGCGTCTGGGCGCGCCTGTCGCCGGAGGATCAGGCGATCCTGCGCGAGGCGGTGCAGCTGCATTGCGATCGCACCATCGACCGTTTCGTCGAGGAGGAAGACGACAAGCTCGACCGCCTGCGTGAGGCCGAGGGGCTGAGCATCACCGAGGATGTGGGGCCGGAATTCTTCGGCGACATCGTCGAACGCTGGGATGCCGAATGGGCAGAGCGTACGCCTTATGTCGCGCGTCTGCGTGAACTCGTGGCGGATTTCTGATGGGTGGTGGTAGCCCGCTCCGGGCGCCGGTGTGACCGGCATCGTGCGGGGAACGGTCATGTTCGAGGCGATCGGCAAAGTCTCGCGCTTGCTCGCGGCGGTCGACCGGGTGCTGCTGACGGCGTTGATCGCCGCGATCACGCTTCTCGTGCTGGCCAATGTCGGTGCGCGCAGCATGGGCTTCACCATTGCCTGGGCGGATGAACTCGCAGTCTATGCCATGATCATGGCCGGTTTCGTCGGCGCATCGCTGATGCTGCGCCTGCGCACCGCGCCGAGCGTGACGCTGCTGCACGAGATCCTGCCCGAGCGCGTCGTGCGGCTCCTGCGAATCCTGATCGCGCTCACCGCGCTCGTCTTTGCGGGGCTCCTGCTCTGGATGTGCTGGCTCTGGTTCGATCCGGCAGGCCTCGCCGCAGCGGGTTTCGACATCCGCCGATTCGAGGGCACGACCTTCAACTTCATCTATACCGAGACGACGCCGGTGATGGGGCTGCCGGCTTCGTGGTTCTTCCTCATCATGCCCTGGTTTGCGCTGACGGCTTTGGTTCATGCCATGACCAATCTGGCGGAAGATGCCGGCATGATTGCGCCGCCGCCGGAAGCGCCCGGCGCCGATGCGAACGGGGAGGGGGCGGCATGACCGGGATCACGCCGCTGGTCTTCATCATGCTGCTCGTCATCGGCGTGCCGATCGGCCTGGTTCTCTGCCTGGCCGCCTTCGTCTATATCCTGGCGAGCGGCAATGCCGTCCTGCTCGATTCCTACCCGCTCAAATTGTTCTCCAGCCTCGACAATTTCGGTCTGCTGGCGATCCCGCTCTTCATCCTGATCGGCGAGATCATGAACGGGGCCGGGATCACCACGCGGCTGGTGCGGCTCGCTTCCGCCTTCATCGGGGCGGTGCGCGGGGGACTAGCCTATGTGAACCTTCTGGCGAACATGTTCGTCGCCTCGATCCTCGGCTCGGCCACGGCCCAGATCGCGATGATGAGTCAGGTGATGGCGCCGGAAATGCAGCGTGCGGGCTATGATCGCGCCTTCGCCGTCGGCGTCACCGCTTTCGGCGGCCTGCTCGGCCCGATCATTCCGCCCTCCATCGTCTTCGTGGTCTATGCGGTGCTCGCGCAGGTCGCGGTGCGCGACATGCTGATCGCGGGGATCCTGCCTGGCCTGCTGATGACGGGGCTGTTTCTGGGCACCGTCGCGCTGATGGGGCTGCGCTACAATTATCCGCGCGGCGAACGCTTGAGCTGGGGCGAGCGGGGCAGGGCGCTTCTGCGCGCGCTCCCCATGCTCGCCATCCCCGCTGTCATCGTCGGTACCATCCTCGCCGGCATCGCCTCGCCGACGGAGAGCGCTGCGATCGGGGCGCTGGTGGCGGCGCTGATCGGGCTGTTCTACACCCGCTCTTTGAAACTCTCCGACTTCCCGGCGATTCTCCTGCGCACCGGGCTGAACACGGCGCTCGTGCTCTTTCTCGTGGCGGCGGCAGGGGTCTTCTCCTGGGTGCTGATCTTCGGGCAGGTGCCGCAGACGGCGGCGCTCTGGATTCAGGACGTGGCGACAACGCCCACGGCCTTCATGCTGCTCGTGCTGGTCATGCTCCTGATTGTCGGGACGGTGATCGACGGGATACCCGGGCTGATCATGGTCGTGCCGATCCTGCTGCCGATCGCCACCGGAATCTATGGTATCGACCCGCTGCATTTCGGCGTCGTCGTGTCGATCAACCTGATTCTCGGCCTTCTGACGCCCCCCGTCGGGATCGGGCTCTATGTCGCGGCGAGCGTGACCAATGTCAGCGCCTTCCGCGTCTTTCGCATGGCGCTGCCGTTCTTCCTCGTCGCCTGTATCGCGCTGATCGTGCTGGCTTTGGTGCCGTGGTTCTCGCTGGCGCTGCTGTGAGCCTCCTTACCCGGACCGCCTGAACTTGACCTCCTGAACTTGACGTCTTGAACTTGGCCACTTTCCTGGAACGCGGCTGCGTGGCATCCTGTTGTCAGGGGATCACAGGATGGGACCATGCCGATGACCGACCTTGCGTTACGCCCCGACGACGCGTTTCTCGTGACCGATCTGCAATACGACTTCCTGCCCGGTGGGGCGCTGGCCGTGCCGGACGGGGACGCGGTGATCGCGCCGATCAACGCGCTGGTAAAGCGGTTTCAGCGTGCGGGTGCGCATGTCCTGCTGACGCAGGACTGGCATCCGCCCGGCCATTTCTCCTTCGCTTCGAGCCATGAGGGCAAGGAGCCGTTCGCACAGGTCGAGATGGCTTACGGCCCGCAGATCCTGTGGCCGGATCATTGTGTTCAGGGCACCCGCGGCGCAGAGATCGTACGCAATCTCGAGGCCGATTGCGCCGAGCTCGTCATCCGCAAAGGCTACAACCCCGCCATCGACAGCTATTCCGCCTTCCGCGAGGCCGATCACGAGACCATGACCGGGCTCGCCGGTTATCTGCGCGAGCGCGGGCTGCGGCGTGTCTTCCTTGCCGGTCTCGCGCTGGATTTCTGCGTTTTCTGGAGTGCGCGCGATGCGGTCGAGGCGGGATTCGAGACGGTGCTCGTCACCGATGCCTGCCGCGCCATCGACATGGACGGATCGCGCGAGAAGGCACTTGCGGATATGCGCGAGAAGGGTGTCGTCTTCTGCGAGACCGGGGATATTCTCGGCAATGGCTGACGCGCCGCGGCTCCGTCCGCCGCGCGCTCTCATCAGCGTGTTGACGGATCGCCCGTGCCAATCGGCGCGTCCTCGCGCGACGCCCATTCCGTCCATGACCCGTCGAACAGGGCCTGCGGCGGATGGCCGATGCGCATGAAGGCGAGCGAGAGGATCGCCGCCGAGACGCCGGAGCCGCAGGAGGTGATCACGGGTTTCGTCGGGTCGATGCCGTGGCGCCGCAGCGCATCCTGAATGCTCTGGGGATCTTTCAGAAAACCGTCTTCCACCACTTCCGTATGTGGCAGGTTCACGCTGCCCGGCATGTGTCCCGAGGGCAGCCCGGCACGCGGCTCTGGCGCCTCGCCGCGGAAACGGGCGGCGGAGCGGGCATCGACGACCTGGATCGTCGGATCCGCGAGGGCAGCTTCGATGCGTGGCAGATCGGCGACGGCCTCACGGTCGAGCCGAGCCGTGAAACGGGCAGGCTGGCGCGGACGCGCGGGACCTTCCTCGATCGAGCCGTCGGCCGCGCGCCAGGCCGGGAAACCGCCTTCCAGGATGGAGACGTTGCGCGCGCCGAAGATCGTGAACATCCACCATACGCGCGGCGCCGAAAACAGGCCCGCGCCATCATAGACGACGATGCGGCTGTCATCATTGATCCCCTTCGCGCCGACCGCCGAAGCGAAATCCTCCGCGCTCGGGATCATGTGCGGCAGTGGATTGGCGAGATCCTTGATCGAATCGATATCGAAACGCACGGCGCCGGGTATGTGCGCGGCGAGAAACTCGGCTTCGGCGTCCCGGTTCATTGCAGCCAGATAATACGAGCCATCGACGACGACGAGGTCTGGCGTGTCGATATTCTCCTTCAGCCAGTCGGCGCTGACGAATGGGGCATTGCCCGCATCCGGTTTGTCGGTGGCGTTCATCTGGTATCTCCCGTCGGTTTCTCGGCACGCGGCCTCACGCGAGCACGATGCGCACGCGTCGGTTCTGCTTGCCCTTCTTCTGGATCTGCGTGACCTGAACGCTGCCGATCTCGGCCGTGCTCTTCACATGGGTTCCGCCACAGGGCTGGTAGTCGATCCCGTCGATCTCGATCATGCGAATGCGCCCGGCGCCGCGCGGCGGTTTCACCGACATGGTCTTGACGAGATCGGGATTGGCGTCGAGTTCTTCATCAGTGATCCATGATTCGCGGATGGCCGCATCCCGACCGACGAGTTCATTGAGTTTCGCGGTGATCTCGTCCTTGTCGAGGCCGGCATCCGCGATATCGAAATCGAGCCGGCCCTCGCCATCCCCGATCGCGCCGCCGGTGACCGGATAGGGCAGGACGACGCTGAGCAGATGCAGGGCCGAGTGAATCTTCATGCGCGGCAGACGGGTCTCCCAATCGAGCTTGCAGGTGACCCCGTCGCCCTCCGCGAGCGCCGGCGCGCCATCGGTGGGGACATGGATGATCTGCTTGCGATCCTCCGCATAGAGTGTTGTTTCAATGGGAATTTCCCGCCCGTCTTCCGTCACGAGGACGCCCCGGTCACCGGGCTGGCCACCGCCTTGCGGATAAAAGATCGTGGCGTCGAGAATGTAACCACGCTCGTGCACGGAGGTCACGGTTGCGCCGGCTTCGGTGAGGTAGGCATCGCGGTAAAGCGGTTCGGTCACGCTCAAATCTCCGTTTGAAATCATCTGGCGGGAGACTATCATGCAAGCCGGTCGGCACAAGGTGCGACGATGGACATGCCGGACGGGGAAGGCATCTTGTGATCGATAAATTTTTGTCTTCAAAAATTAATGGCTTTTCGCTATTAAATCATCGGCATAGCTTGATCCGATCGGTTCGCTGGCGCGTATTGCGATCATGACCAAACAAAACGCGCGCGGGACACCGCGCATGGTGAGAGATGTGACGACGCAAGAAATCAATCATCACGAAGAGACGGCTCTGGACACGCTGCTGGCGCACTATGCCCGTGGTGCCCTGAGTGCGCCGCTGCATGTCCTGGTTGCAAGCCATCTGGAACTCCGGCCTGAAAGCCGTCGTTTCGTCGGCGCATTGGAAGGCGTGGTGGCGTCGGCAATCGTACAGGAAGATCCGGTCCACATCAGTGACCGCGATGCGCGCCTCGCTGCGATCTTCGCCGCCGAGGCTGAGAGCGAGACTCCGGTGCGTGCCCGCTCCGCTTACTCTGGGATCTCCGGTGACGTGCCGCACCCGCTCGCGCGCTATCTCGGCCAGTCCCTGACGGAAGTGCCCTGGCGTTCGCTGTTGCCCGGTGTGAAGGAATACCGCATCGAGGATAACGAGGAAGGGGAGGCGGTGCTCTACTGGATCAAGGGCGGGCGCAAGATGCCTTTCCATACCCATGAGGGTTCTGAATACACCCTCGTGCTCAAGGGCGCCTTCAGTGATCTCAACGGCCATTACGGGCGTGGCGACATCGCCATCGCGGATGCGGATGTCGATCACCGTCCCATAGCCGATCCGGATGCGGATTGCTTTTGCTTCGCCGTCACGGATGCGCCCCTGAAACTGACCGGCCCGATCGGACGAATCGTGCAACGCTTCTTCATCAAGCACTGAACGCGTGAAACAGGTCCGGGGCACGCCTGTCTTCGCGGGCGTGCTCCGTGTCATGAATTGGGATCGTGGCGTTTTCTCCATATTGGTGGCGCGGGCGCGATAAATCGGGGGGCTTCCGCGTTTTGCCTTGCAGCCGTTCTTGCATCGGCGAGATCGCTCGTGCGGGGCGAGGCATTTGCGAAGCAGATCAGTCAGGGATTCATGCGAGTCATCATCGACGTAGCCATGGATTACGCCGTTACGCAGGCCGATCCCCCGGTATTGGCGCTGACGGCTGCGGAGGTGGCGGGTCAATCCGTGCGCGAAAGCAGGCTCGATATTGAAAACGCCGCCCTGCGTCGCGCGGAAGGCGAGGGCGGCATCGGGGAGCGTATCTGGGCGTTTCTCCAAGGCACGCAGTTGAGCCTGCGCTATCGCGCCACTGTCGATGTGGAGCGCCGCGCTTGTGTGCTGAACAGCCTGGGCGCCGAGCCTGTGCATGCGCTTCCGGATGATGTTTTTACATTCGTGCGCCCGTCGCGGTATTGCCCTTCCGATCTCCTCGCTGCTTTTGCCGAGAGGGAATTCGGTCATCTGCAGGGCGGTGAAAAGATCGCTGCGATGGCGCATTGGATCGCCGGCGCGCTCACATACAGTCCCGCAAGTTCGGGGCCTGCGACCACCGCAGTCGACACATTCGTATCCCGTGAGGGGGTATGTCGGGATTATGCTCACTTGATGTGCGGCCTGGCCCGCGCCGCTTCCGTTCCGGCGCGATATACTTCCGGTTACAGCGCCGGTGTCGTCCCGCCGGATTTTCATGCGGTCGCCGAAATATGGCTGGATGGCGCCTGGCATCTCGTCGATCCGACGGGAATGAGTTCTCCCACGGATTTCGTCGTCATTGGCTCGGGCCGCGATGCCGGCGATGTTCCGTTCATGGAAACCGAGAAACCGGCATTCCTCATTCGCCAGAATGTCGCTGTCACAAACGATATCCCTGTCTGACGGCAGAGACTTCAACGAAGCCCCGAATCGCCCAGGTTCTCTTTGCATCACCCCCCTGGCGCGAACCGTCCGGAGATGGCTACCGAACTCCCCGGGCCGTTCACGCCGGTCGAGGCCGCAAGATGGGCGTCGAGATGTGTGACCAGTGCGGCGATGATGCTCTTCCCAAGTCCGGTTTCGCTCGGCCTGTGATCGCCGATCGGCGCACCGATTCCGTTATCGGAAACGACCAGGTGCCAGTTCTGTCCCTCCGACATGATAAGTCACCGTGATTCGACCATCAGTATCGGCGATGAAAGCGTGCTTGAGGGCATTGATCACCAGTTCGGTGACGATGAGCCCCAGACTCATGGCAATTTCCGCCGGCACCATGCGCGCATCCGCATCGACCTTGATCGCGATACACGTGGAATCCGCGACCACCGATTCCGTCAGACTCGCGCAGAGTCGATGGAGATAGGTGGCAATTTCGACATCGTTGTCTTCATGTGGCAACTGGAGTTGCTGCTCCATGGTCGCCACTGCCAGAATCCGCCGATGTGCGTTCTCCAGATGCCGGCGTGCCTCCAAAGACTGCATCCGTTACTTCGGTCGCGCGATGCCTGGATCAGAAGATCCCCAACAGCGACAGGATAAAAACGACGATTACGACGAAGCCGACAACATAGATGATACTGTTCATGACGTGATCCCTCTTGATTAGGCACAGACTTAGTCTTTCCGAAAACGCGTGGTTATCGCGGCCCGAATAAATTGCAGCGTCCACTGCTTGAAAGGGAAACTATCAAGGTGCAATGAGGTTCCCGATACGCATAAAAACGCTCGAACAGGAACCCTTGGGAAGAAGCGTAAGAATCATCTGAGGATATCGCGGTTTTCCAACAGACGCCCGCCGCCGGAAGGCTCGCTGTCGGCATTTGTGATCGGGGGCATGCTGGCGCATCCCGAAAGGGTGCCTTGCAGGCTGATCAGGCGGCATCGACAGCCTCGACCAGCATGGCCCTGACTTCGGTCGCGATCTGGTGGAGTGCCGCGTTGTCGATGGCCTTCATCGAGATGACGGGATCGACCGCACTGATCTCGACACCGCCCTCGACCGCGCGCAGGATGACGTTGCAGGGGAGCATGGCTCCGACCCGTGGCTCGATCCCGATGGCCTTGTGCGCCATCGACGGGTTGCAGGCGCCGAGGATACGATAATCATCGAGATCGACGTCGATTTTCGCCTTCAATGTTGCTTTGACGTCGATTTCCGTGAGAACGCCAAACCCGCGTTCCGCCAGTGCCGCCCGTACGCGCGCGTCCACGGCGTCGAACGAAGCCGCTTCGATCATCCTGTCATGGGTATAGCTCATGGCCAGTTCCTTTGGGTTTGTGCGGATGGTACTTCAACCACACGACAAAGGCGGCGGAGGAACGAAGTTCCGCAAGACTTTCAATAATACTGGGACGATATCAAAACCGCCGCGATAGGCACGCCGGGTCCCGCCAATCGCATCATCGCGGCTGCGCGGTCCGGGTCAGGCAAATACGCGCTCTGGCCGGTCTACCTCATCGATCCGATTATCTTCCTCCAGATGGTAGGGGGCGATCAGCGGCTCATGACCTCGGAGGCAGGGCTCTTGCCACCGATGACTTTCCCAGATCAGTCTGTTTGAATGCGCGCGTGGCCATGTATTCGCGGATCCGGCGCATTGATCGGGTAGTGTTTGCTCTCATGCGCCTCGATGAGGTCGGTCAGGACGTCGAAACGGTCTGCCGCCGGCGTGCCACGTGCGGGCGGGTTATCGAAATACTGTTCGACCTCGGTCAGCGCCCGCTCAAGATCTGCGTGGTTCCTGATCGGCTTCACGTCCATCAGACCTTCTCCACATTGATCGACCCTGACTGTTAAGGTCACCCCGCCTTGCGCTCCCGCTCGCCCTTCTCCCAGCCCTCTTTCGTCTGCGCGATGAAATCCTCCAGCCGCTCCTCGCGGATCGCCTTGCGCAGGCCGGCCATGAGGTCCTGATAATAGGCGAGGTTGTTCCAGGTCAGGAGCATCATGGCGAGGATTTCGTTGGCGCGCACGAGGTGGTGGAGATAGGCGCGGGAATAGCCGTTTGATGCGGGGCAGGTGGATTCCGGGTCGAGGGGGGAAAGGTCTTCGGCGTAGCGGGCGTTCTTGAGATTGAGCCGGCCTGCCCGGGTATAGGCCATGCCGTGACGCCCGGCGCGGGTGGGCATCACGCAGTCGAACATGTCGACCCCGCGCCGCACCGCCTCGACGATGTCGTCCGGCGTGCCGACGCCCATCAGGTAACGCGGCTTCTCGCGCGGCAGATGCGGCTCCACCGATTCGATCATGGAGAGCATGACATGCTGCGGCTCACCCACCGCGAGCCCGCCTATGCCGTAGCCCTTCAGATCAAGCCCGACGAGCTCGCGCGCGCTCTCGACGCGCAGATGCGGCACGTCACCGCCCTGGACGATGCCGAACATCGCCTTGCCGGGTTGCTCGCCGAAGGCGATCCTGCAGCGCTCTGCCCAGCGCAGCGACAGATGCATGGCTTTCGCGACCACCTCCTCGGAGGCGGGGAGTTTGACGCATTCATCGAGCTGCATCTGGATGTCGGAGCCGAGCAGCCCCTGTATCTCGATCGAGCGCTCGGGCGTCAGCACGTGGCGCGAGCCATCGATATGCGACTGGAAGGTGACGCCGCTCTCCTCGATCTTGCGCAGGCCCGCGAGCGACATCACCTGGAAACCGCCGGAATCAGTCAGGATCGGATAGGGCCAGTTCATGAAGGCATGCAGCCCGCCGAGCCGCGCGACGCGCTCGGCGCCCGGGCGCAGCATCAGGTGATAGGTATTGCCGAGCACGACGTCGGCGCCCAGCACCTTCACCTGATCGGGATACATCGCCTTGACGGTGCCCGCAGTACCCACCGGCATGAAGGCGGGGGTGCGGATGACGCCGCGCGGCATGCGGATTTCGCCGGTGCGCGCCGCGCCGTCCGTGCCCGTCAGCGTGAACATGAATTCATCAGCCATCAACGTCATCCTTCATGCCGTCCTGCCCGGCGGCGTCACGAAACAGCAGGCTCGAATCGCCGAAACTGTAGAAGCGATAACCCGCTTCCACCGCATGGTGATAGGCCCGGCGCATGGTGTCGAGGCCGCTGAGGGCGGATACGAGCATCATCAGCGTGGATTTCGGCAGGTGGAAATTGGTCATCAGCGCATCGACCGCGCGAAAGCGATAGCCGGGCGTGATGAAGATGTCGGTATCGCCGGCAAAGGGCGCGATGGTGCCGTCCTCGGTCGCCGCGCTCTCCAGAAGCCGCAAGGAGGTGGTGCCCACCGCCACGATGCGCCCGCCGGCTGCGCGCGCCGCATTCAGCGCATCCGCCGTTTCGCGCGAGACGAAACCCGTTTCCGCATGCATCCGGTGATCGCGCGTATCCTCCACCTTCACCGGCAGGAAGGTGCCCGCGCCCACATGCAGGGTAACGAAATGGCGGGCAATGCCGCACGCATTGAGCCGCGCGAACAGGTCGTCGGTGAAATGCAGACCCGCCGTGGGCGCGGCGACGGCGCCTTCCTCGCGGGCATAGATCGTCTGGTAATCCGCCCGGTCACGCGCATCCGCCGCGCGTTTGCCGGCGATATAGGGCGGCAGCGGGAGTTCTCCGATGACGGCGATGGCCTCGTCGAGGGCGGGGCCGGCAAGGTCGAAATCGATCGCGACGTCGCCGCCCTCGGCTTTCCCGGCGATCGTGGCTTCCAGCCGTCCCGCCTCGCAGACGGGGCCCGCGCTTTCCGATCCGAAGACGAGGCGATCGCCCGGCTGGAGCTTTTTGGCCGGGCGGGCGAAGGCGCGCCAGCGCGCCGCGCCCTCGCGCTTGTGCAGCATGATCTCGACGCCAGCCACGATCTCGCCGCGCACGCGCTTCGCATACAGGCGGGCGGGAATGACGCGGGTATCGTTGAGGACGAGCACGTCGCCGGGTGCAAGCAGATCGGGCAGGTCGCGCACCTGCGCGTCGCTCAGCTCCGGCGTGGTGCCGGGGCGCACGACGAGCATGCGCGCCGCATCACGCGGCTCGACCGGGCGTAGCGCGATCCGGTCCTCGGGCAGCTCGAAATCGAATTCGTCGACGCGCATCGTCAGGTTCCCGTCTGGAATATCGCGCATGGCAGGCGAACGGGTGCCGTAATGCATCCCGCTTGCAAAACCCGCAAGCCCGTTTTCCGGGTTCAGCTGAAACGATTGGTCTTGGGGAAACCCTTCGGTGGCAGGCGTCCGGCCTCGGCGCGGTTGCCGAGCCAGCCGCCGGCGAGATCCTCGGGTGTGACGGTCCAGGTCCGTCCCGACGTATCCAGCCAGGTGAGCCCTTCGGCGAGGGTGAAGACCTTGGCGTCGGAGACGCCGCCATCCTTGTAGCGTTGCAGCCGCACGCCCTTGCCGCGTGTCATTTCCGGCACCTGGTCGATCGGGAAGGCGAGCAGCTTGCGGTTCTCGCCGACGATGGCGATGTGGTCGCCCGCAGCCGGCGTGCAGATCACGGCCTTCGCCTTGCCGTCGACATTGAGCGCCAGCTTGCCCTTGCGCGTATTGGCGACGAGCTGGTCCGTGGGTGCGACGAAGCCACGCCCGTCGGAGGCGACGAGCAGGACCTTTGTTCCGGGCTCGTGCACGAAGGCGGTGACGATCTCGGCATCCTCCTCGAGATCGACCATCAGCCGGATCGGGTCGCCGAAGCCGCGCCCCCCGGGCAGCTTGGCCGCATCGAGGGTAAAGACGCGCCCGTTTGAGGCGAGCGTGAGGATTTTCGAGGTGGTCTGCGCATGGAAGCCGAAGGCAAGGGCATCGTCCCCCTTGAATTGCAGATTGCCCAGATCGTTCTGATGCCCTTTCAGGGCCCGGATCCAGCCCTTCTTTGAGACAATCACGGTGATCGGCTCGCGCTCGACCATGGCCTGGGTGAAATCGATATCGGACGTGTCGGGCGCATCCGCGAAGCTGGTGCGGCGTTTGCCGAGCGTGGTCTCTGCCCCGAAGGCCTTGCGCACGTCCCGGATCTGCTTCGCGACGACCTTCCACTGTTTCGTCTCGGATTCGAGCAGCGCCTCGGTCTGCCGCTTTTCCTCGGTGAGTTCGTCGAATTCGCGCTTGAGCTCCATCTCCTCCAGCTTGCGCAGGGCGCGCAGGCGGGTATCGAGAATGGCGTTGGCCTGCAGCTCGGTGAGCTCGAAGACGCGCATCAGTTCCTGCTTGGGCTCGTCCTCCTCGCGGATGATCTGGATCACCCGGTCGAGATCGAGATAGATGATCAGGAGCCCGCCCAGGATCTCGAGCCGGTGCTCGATCTTGCCCAGCCGATGGCGCGAGCGGCGAAGCAGCACCTCGCGGCGATGGTCGAGCCAGGCGCGCAGGGCCTCGGCCAGGCTGATCACGCGCGGCACCGTGCCGCCCATCAGCACGTTCATGTTGAGCGGAACCCGCGATTCAAGATCGGAGAGCTTGAACAGCGATTCCATCATCAGCACGGGATCGACATTGCGCGCGCGCGGCTCGATGACGACGCGCACATCCTCCGCCGATTCGTCGCGGATATCGCCCACGAGCGGCAATTTGCGTTCCTGGAGGAGCTCGGCGATCTTCTCGATGAGCCGCGCTTTCTGGATGCCGTAGGGAATCTCGGTGATGACCGCCGCCCAGGAGCCGCGCCCGCCATCCTCCTTCTCCCAGCGCGCGCGCACGCGAAACCCGCCGCGCCCGGTGCGATAGGCCTCGGCGATCATCTCCTTGCGCTCGACGATGATGCCGCCTGTGGGGAAGTCAGGGCCCGGGACGAAGGTCAGGAGCTGGTCGGAACTGGTATCGGGATGCTCGATCAGATAGAGCGCGGCATCGCATAACTCGCCCGCATTATGCGGCGGGATCGAGGTGGCCATACCCACGGCGATGCCCTGCGAGCCATTCGCGAGCAGGTTGGGGAAGGCCGCCGGAAGCACCGAGGGCTCGTCCGTCGAGCCGTCGTAATTGGCGCGGAAATCGACCGCATCCTCGTCGATACCTTCGAGCAGCAGCCCTGCCACCGCCGTCAGGCGTGCTTCCGTGTAGCGATAGGCGGCGGCCCCGTCGCCGTCGATATTGCCGAAATTGCCCTGGCCGTCGACGAGCGGATAGCGCGAGGCGAAATCCTGCGCCAGACGTACCAGCGCATCATAGATCGCCTGATCGCCATGGGGATGGAAGGAACCCATCACGTCGCCGACGACCTTGGCGGATTTCTTGAAGGCGGAATTGGGCGCCAGCCGCAGCAGCTGCATGCCGTAGAGAATGCGCCGATGCACGGGCTTGAGCCCGTCGCGGGCATCGGGCAGCGCGCGGTGCATGATCGTCGAGAGCGCATAGGCCAGATAGCGCTCCTCGAGCGCGCTCTTGAGCGCAACGCTCTCGATTTCGCCGTCAGATGGCGGATTTACGGGCTTGCCCATCGATCTCTCCGTTCGCGACCCCTCAGGCGGGATCCTCCTCGCGGGTCAGGCTTTCGACGAAGCGCGCACGCTCGGGCGGGGGCGCCCGGTCCTGCGGCTCGTAGATCCAGCGCTGGAGAAAGTAGCCGGTCAGCGCGAAGGCTTCAGCCAGCGCCTGCGGCGAAACGCGGTTTGCAGGCCCCTCATACACAAGAAATCCGGGCAGCGTTAAGAGTTTTTCACGATACGGCTCCCCCGCCTGTGCACTCACCGCCCGCCCGGTGCGCGGCGAGACATAGACGAGGTTCTCCTGCGTGCCCGTCGCGGCGCAGCTGTCGAAGTCGAGGCCGAAGCCGAGCTCGGCCAGAAGCCGAAGCTCGAATTCTACGAAAAGCGGCCCCACGCTCTCGGCATCGGGCAGCGCCTCGCTGAGATGGATCACCGCATCGAAAAGTGCCGGATGCGGATCGCGCTCGGGCAGGAAGCGCAGGGAGGCGGCCAGCGCAGCGAAGCCGTAGAGCGCGTGCGGGGCATTGATGAAGCCCGGCGCACGCAGCCGGGTCGCCTCCACGGAGAGGGTGCCGAGATGCTGGTCGAGCCGCGCCCGCCAGGTCACGGCCAGGCTGTTCCCCGGCTGGATCAGTGGCAGCGTCTTGCGCGAGCGCCCGCCCGGCAGGAAGCCGAAATGCCGCCCGTGGTCGCGCGTCAGCAATTCGAGGAGCACCCCCGATTCGCCGTGCCGGCGCACACCCAGAACGATAGCCTCGTCGCTCCACTCCATCGCGCTCTGATCTCCTTGGGGGTGGTTTAGGAGATTGCGGGGGTGGATGCCAGCGGGGTGTGCCCATTCTGCCCCTGGAGGTATTCTTCCGATACATCACCCGCCCTGATAGATTTGGTTGAAACCGGGGAGATTCGATGGCCTCACGCACCACACTCAATGCGGCGAATCTGAAGGCTCTGGGCGCAGAGCGTCTGGCGGAACTGCTGATCGAGATCAGCACTGGTGACGCAGCGGCGAAACGCAAGCTGCGTCTCGCGCTGGCTGGTGCGCAAAGCCCGAAGGACGCCGCGCGCGAAGTCAACAAGCGGCTGACCAGCATCGCTCGCGCCAGAACCTTCGTGAACTGGCAAAACCGCAAGAAGCTCGTTGACGACCTGGAGACGCAGCGCCGCGCCATTGTCGACCAGATCGCGCCAGCGGATCCGCAGGAGGCACTCGATCTGATCTGGCGTTTTCTCGCAGTCGCCGATCCGGTTTTCGAGCGCTGCGACGACAGCAGCGGTACGGTGATCGGGATCTTTCATCAAGCGCTTTCCGATCTCGCCGATATCGCGACGAAAGCGGAGGCGGATCCCCGGGTCACGGCGGATCGCGTCTTCGCCGCTTTGCAAGATAACGGGTTCGGTCAGTATGATGGCATCATCACGATCCTCGCTCCCCTGCTCGGCGAAACCGGGCTCACCCATCTGGAACAGCGCATCACGGAATACGGGCGCGAAGAGATCACGGTTCCGCCGCCGGAGGAGCGGCGCGCGGTTGCGTATGGGCTGAACATCACGATCTATGCAGATGAGATGCGCGCGCGCCAGCGCGACAGCATGGTCCGGATGGCGCTCATGGAGATTGCCGATGCGAGGGGCGATGTCGATGCCTTCATTGCGCAATATGATACCGAGACCCGCGCGGTCCCGCAGATCGCCGCCGAGATCGCCATCCGTCTCCTCGAAGACGAGCGCCCGGAGGAGGCGCTCGGCTTTATCGAGGGCGCGCAGCGTGAGGACGGGCGGTTCGTTCCAGAGGCCTGGCACGCGGCGCGTCTGGCGACGCTCGATGCGCTGGGGCGTCGGGATGAGGCGCAGGCTGCGCGCTGGCAGCTGTTCGAAAATGAACTGTCAGTCGCCTTTCTGCGCGATTATCTGAAGAATCTGCCCGATTTCGACGATATCGAAGCCGAGCAAAAGGCCATGGATCATGCCGCTGCGCACAAGGATCCACTCGTCGCCCTGCATTTCTTTCTGGAATGGCCCGCGCCCGATCGTGCTGCAGCGTTACTGATCGCGCAGCGCGCGAAGATCAACGGGGATCACTACGAAATCCTCACGCCCGCTGCCGAGGCCCTTCGCAACGCTCATCCGCTGGCCGCGACCATAGCCTTGCGGGCGATGATTGACTTCACCCTGACGCAAGCGCGCTCCTCGCGCTATGGCCACGCGGCGCGGCATCTGGCGACATGTGCTGATCTCGCCAAGCAGATTGCGGATTTTGGGGGAATCGAGGACCATGAGACTTATCAGTCCCGGCTGAAGCGGGAGCATGGCCGCAAGCAGGCGTTCTGGGCGCGTGTATCCGGAGGCTGATGATCCGTCAGCCGAGGCGCGGCGCATAGGAGATGGATAAACGTGTTCGCTATAAGAGGAGCGTATCGTGAACCAGCCAAACCTCCAATCCGTCGACTGGTCCGCCATCTCCGCGCCCGAGGATGACGGCGCGGCGGCGCATCTGACCGGGGCGCGCATGCCCGATATCACGCTTCCGGCGACGGATGGCAGCGAAGTCGCGCTTGGGCGCCTGAATGGCTGGAGCGTGCTCTTCTTCTATCCGATGACGGGGCGGCCGGATCAGCCCCTGCCGGACGGATGGGACCAGATCCCCGGGGCACGCGGCTGCACGCCGCAATCCTGCGCCTTCCGCGATCTCTCACGCGACCTCGCCGATTGCGGCGTCTCGTCGCTCTACGGCATCTCGACGCAAACGACGGCTTATCAGCGCGAAGCGGCGGAGCGCCTGCATCTGCCGTTTCCGCTGCTATCGGATGCCGATCTCGCCCTGGCCGAGGCGCTCTCGCTACCAACCTTGCAGGTTGAAGGGATGGTCCTGATCAAGCGGCTGACGCTTATTCTGCGCGATGATCGCATCGAGAAGGTATTCTACCCGGTCTTCCCGCCGGACCGGAATGCCGGTGATGTACTGGCCTATCTGCGGGCGCAGTGACGTCGCGCCATGTCCGGCTGAGATGCGGCGGCGTACAATCTACGATGAAGTGTTCATACGTATATCGGATGTATAAATTCATGCCTTTTTGAGTTAGACTGCGGGCCGAGCCAAGCATCGTTGCGATGCGCCGAAAGCGGCGGGAGGAATCGCCATGGCCAACTGCTATCTCATCATGACATCGGAGACGGGCGACAGGCTTCGCCCCTGCCTGTTCGTTGCCGTCGCCGAGGACGAAGCCGACGCGATCGATGCATTCGTGCGCGGGTTCTCCGATTACATGGCGCTCGGCGAGTCGGCCTCGATCGCGGGCCGCTGCGAGCCGGTTGCGGCGCGCAAGATGGGCGTGCCGCTGGAGCGTCCCGGCTACGCCGCGCCACTCGCGCAGCACCTGCAGTGATGGATTGCGTACCGCACCCACCGCACGATCGCGCGGGCGAGTGTGGATGAGTCGTTAAAACTAACCAGAAAAGAAGTATGGAGGCCTCGCCCGGAATCGAACCGGGGTGCAAGGATTTGCAGTCCTCTGCGTAACCACTCCGCCACGAGGCCTCTCACGCTCGACCGGAATCGCTCCATGCCCAGCGCCTCCCATATCCGACACGCGGATGAAAAATGCAAGGGTGCGCCTGCGCATTTTTCACAGGGTCGTGAGCGCCGCGCGCGTCAGGTGATGATCTGCTTCAGGAACAGTTTCGTGCGCTCGTGCTGCGGATTGGAGAAGAAAACGGAGGGGGGGTTCTCTTCGACGATTTCACCGTAATCCATGAAGATCACCTTGTCCGCGACCTGACGGGCGAAGCCCATTTCATGGGTCACGCAGAGCATGGTCATACCCTCTTCGGCGAGCTCGACCATGGTGTCTAGCACTTCCTTGACCATTTCCGGATCGAGCGCCGAAGTCGGCTCGTCGAACAGCATCAGGCGCGGGCGCATGCACAGGGAGCGCGCGATCGCGACACGCTGCTGCTGGCCGCCGGAGAGCTGGGCGGGGAATTTGTGGGCCTGCTCCGGGATCTTCACCTTGCCGAGGAAATGCATGGCGATCTCTTCCGCCTCGGCCTTGGGTACCTTCTTCACCCACATGGGCGAGAGCGTGCAGTTCTCCAGGATGGTGAGATGCGGAAACAGGTTGAAATGCTGGAACACCATGCCGACTTCGCGGCGCACCTCGTCGATCTTCTTGACGTCGTTGGTCAGCTCGACCCCATCGACGATGATCGAGCCCTTCTGATGTTCTTCCAGCCGGTTGATGCAGCGGATCAGCGTGGACTTTCCCGAGCCGGACGGCCCGCAAACCACGATGCGATCCCCCTTCATGACCTTCAGGTCGATATTCTTGAGGACCTGGAACTCCCCGAACCATTTGTTCACGCCGATCATCTCGACGGCGACATCCCCCGCCGGGGCCGCGTCGCTATCGATCCGTGCTGCATGCGAATCCGCCATTATCCCCACTCCGGTTCACGCCGTCCTTGCGCGCAACGGGATGGTTGCACCCGCAGCGTTTCTATCGTCAGGATATGATGCTGTGCGCGACAGGGGAAGCCCAAGCTTTGCCCGTTATCCGCCGTCTCGTTGCGCAGGTTGCCGCGTGCCAAGGCAGATCGCCGACGCGCCGCGCTCGCGGCTCGACGTCAGCGAATTGGCTGCCCGTATTGCAGGCCGCCGCGCGTCCACAGCGCATTGAGGCCGCGCTGGATGTTGAGGGGGGAGGCGTCGCCGATATTGCGCGCGAAAACTTCACCGTAATTGCCGACATGGGCGATCACTTCCACAGCCCAACCCTCATCGAGCCCGAGCATGGCGCCGAATTCTCCCTCTATGCCGAGCAGCCGGCGGATAACCGGCGTGGGATCATTGGCGGCCCGTTCACGCGCATTCTCCGCAGTGACATCGTGCTCTTCGGCATTCAGCATGGCGAAATGCACCCAGCGCACGAGATCCGCCCATTGCGGATCATCGTCACGCACCGCCGGGCCGAGGGGTTCCTTGGAGATCACTTCCGGCAGGACGACATGCTCATCAGGATCGGAGGCGCGCATGCGATGGGCATAGAGCCCCGAAGCATCCGTGGTATAGGCGTCGCAACGCCCGTTCAGATAGGCATCGATCGTCTCGAGGGCAGAGCCGAACACGACCGGTTCGTAGCGGATGCCCTGGGCGCGGAAATAATCGTCCAGATTGAGCTTCGTCGTTGTTCCATCCTCGACACAGACGGTCGCACCGCTGAGTTCCCGCGCGGAAGAAACGCCCAGTTGCTTGCGCACCAGGAAGCCCTGGCCATCGAAATAGGTGACGACCGGAAAATCGAGCGGCATCCCGGCATCCCGGGCCATGGTCGCCGTCGAATTGCGCAGAAGGACGTCGATCGTGCCGTCCGTCAACGCGTCGAAGCGCTCGCGGGCATTCAGCGGAACGAAATCGACGGCCTCCGGATCGGCAAAGATGGCTGCGGCAATGGCGCGGCAATAGGCGACGTCGAAGCCGCTCCAGCGTCCGTCGGTATTCTGGGTGGCAAATCCTGGCAGACCGGGATTCACGCCGCAGGAGAGATGACCGCGCTCGCGCACCTGAGCGAGTGTCGCGCCGGGCTCGGCCGAAGCGGGGAGGGCGCCTGCCATCGCGGTCACGATTCCAGAGACGACCATTGCAAGGCCGAGAAAGATACGCCGGAGAAAGCCCGTCTCCATACCGTAATGCCACCCGGATCTTCGGCGCGCATCACGGCATCATCCCGACTGGTCAGACTCCGCCGATGACACGCTGCACATGAGCCCCAAGCTCCTCGCGGAGACGGTCATGCGAATTTCAACATTCTTCGTGAATGACAAACGCACCGAGGTGCGTCAATGCCAAAATCCGGATGGAGCCGGTAAGAGGTGATTGTAAATGCCTGTGAAAGCGTGTCATCTCGCCTGACAGATGATCTCGACCGCACGATTGCGGTCGGGCTGACGATATCCGTATGGGGGAGCGTGGCGATGGAAAAACGCGGTGGTGGGCATTGGGGCGAACGGACGAAGCTGGTCCATGCAGGGCGCGATCCGTCGGAGCAGTTCGGTTTCGTCAATACGCCGATCTATCGCGGCTCGACCGTGCTCTATCCCAGCTATGACGCCCTCGTCAGCAAGGACAGCCGTTATACCTACGCCACCAAGGGCACGCCGACCACCGAGGCGCTGGAGAAGGCCTGGACCGATATTTCGGGCGCCGCAGGCACGGCACTGGCGCCATCGGGCCTCAGCGCCATCGCGCTGGCCATGATGTCAGTGGTCAAGGCGGGTGATCACGTGCTCGTCACCGATTCGGTCTATCGCCCGACCCGTGAATTCTGCGCGGAGCATCTGACGCGATTCGGCATCGAGACGACCTATTACGATCCCCTGATCGGCGCCGGCATCGCCGATCTCATCCGTGACAATACCAGCGTTGTCTGGACCGAGGCGCCGGGCTCGCAGACCATGGAGATGCAGGACATCCCCGCCATCGCCGAGGCGGCGCATGCGCGCGGCGCGGTAGTCGCGATGGACAATACCTGGGCAACGCCCCTGTTCTTCCCGCCCCACGCCATGGGCGTCGATCTCGCCATCGAGGCCGGGACGAAATATCTCTCCGGCGGCTCCGATCTGCTGATGGGGCTTGTCTCCGCCAGCGAGCGTTGCTGGAAACAGCTGCGGCGGACCTACGAGCTGTATTCCTCCTGTCCGGGTCCGGAGGACGTCTTCCTCTGCCTGCGCGGCATCCGCACCATGAAACTGCGCCTGCATGAGCACGAGAAACAGGCGCTGGAGATGGCGCGCTGGCTGGAAGCGCGCCCGGAAGTCGCCCGGGTGATGCACCCAGCGTTGGAAAGCGATCCCGGCCACACAATCTGGAAGCGCGATTTCAAGGGCGCTTCGGGTCTGTTCTCCATCGAACTGAAGCCGGCTTCGAAACAGGCTGTCGCCGCCATGCTGGACGGGCTCGAACTGTTCGGGATGGGCTTTTCCTGGGGCGGCTTCGAGAGCCTCGTGACCCCGTTCAACTGCGCCTCCTACCGTACGGTGACGGAGTTTGCACCGGCTGGGCCATGTCTGCGCTTCCATGTCGGCCTCGAGGATCTTGATGATCTCAAGGCTGATCTTGATGCGGGGTTCACACGGCTGCGCGCCACGATCTGAGCAGGGCGAGCCCGCCGAAGCAGGGTGATGCGGGGGGAGCTCTGCGCGTCGAGAACCATTGGTTCGGCAAGCTGCTACGGCTACCTTGATGCTGTGCCGAGCGAACATGAGTATATTATTATGACCGGAAACACCCTTGGCTCCTGTTTGTGCGGCACTGTTAAATTTCAAATCTCGGGTGAACTCGAGAGCTTCTTGCTGTGTCACTGCAAGCGCTGTCGAAAGGACACGGGGTCTGCACATGCCGCCAATTTGTTTTCGTCGACAGCGAAGTTAACCTGGTTTTCCGGTCATGAATCCGTTCAGACCTATCAGGTTCCAGACACCCGACATAAAAAGAGCTTTTGTAGTAAATGCGGATCTGCTCTTCCAGTTGTTCAATCAGACGGTGATTCCATTGTTGTGCCCGCAGGAAGTATTGACAGTGCGATCGATATCCGACCAAGTCAGCATATCTGCTTTGAAAGTCGAGCAGATTGGGACATGCGCTTGGAAGATGTACCAAAGATAGATGATATTCCAATTTAGATTCATTTAAATCTATGTATTTGCATTATTTTTATATGCTGCGCGGCTGATTAAGTGCCGAAAAATGAATAATCGAATATTTGACCGGGGTTTCGATGCGGAAATTGTTCTGCGGTCCTTTTGCCCAAGGTTGGATTGCCGCCCGCATCCCCTGACGCGCCAATCGAGAGACACCGGTCCGGCATGGCAAGGTGCGCCATGTCTGGCGGCACAAAGTCGCCAACAGGTTCCAAATGCTCAGGAACTGGATATGCGTGCACACACGCCGGTACTGACGCACCACATCCGTGTGTTCGTCAATTTCTGGCTCGGTCAATGCGCCCCAGGCCTAATGCGCAGCTTTTACTGCGCTCACGACATCGTTGATCAGATCGCCCTGGTGCTCCAGCCCGGCCGAGAGGCGCAGCATGCCCTCACTGATACCGATCGCCTCGCGCTCCTCCCGGCTGAAGCGCTGATGCGTCGTCGTGGCAGGGTGGGTGACGAGGCTCTTGGCGTCGCCGAAATTGTTGGAGATCCTGACGAGCTCCAGCGCCTTGCCGAAGCGGAACGCCGCCTCCTTGCCGCCTTCGAGTTCGAAGGCGAGCACGCTGCCGCCGCTCTTCATCTGCTTCTTGAAGATTGCTGCCTGCGGATTGTCCGGCAGGCCCGGATAGAGCACCTGGCTCACGCCGCGAAGGCGTTTCAGGGCATCGGCCAGGGCGCGGGCATTGCGTGCCTGTCTGGCAATCCGCAGCGGCAGTGTCTCCAGCCCCTTGAGCAGGACCCATGCATTGAAGGGTGACAGCGCCGGGCCGGTATGGCGCAGGTAGTTCTTCAAGTGGGTCTCGATGAATTCTTCGCTTGCGAGCACCAGCCCGCCCAGACATCGTCCCTGGCCGTCGATATGCTTGGTCGCGGAATAGGTCACGACATCCGCGCCGTGTTGCAGCGGATTCTGGATCAGGGGCGTGCCGAGCGCGTTGTCGACGATCAGGATCGCGCCGGCCTCGTGCGCGATTTCGGCGGTCTCGGCGATATCGATCAATTCGGTGGTGGGATTGGCTGGACTCTCGATGAAGAAGGCACGGGTGTTGGGCCGCAGGGCCGCGCGCCAGTTCTCCGGGCGCGTGCCATCGATGAAGGTCGATTCGACGCCGAATTTCGGCAGGATCTCGCCGAGGATCACGGCGCAGGAGCCGAACAGCACCCGCGAGGTGATGACGTGATCGCCCGCTTTCAGATAGCCGAGCAGCGCTGCGGCCACCGCCGCCATCCCGGTTCCCGTCGCGCGCGCGGCCTCGGCGCCGTCCAGCGTGGCCATGCGCTGCTCGAACATGGCGACGGTCGGATTCGAGAAACGCGAATAGATGAAGCCGTCGGGGTCTTCGCCGGCGAAGCGCCGCTCGGCGCTTTCCATATCGGGATAGACGAAGCCCTGTGTCAGAAACAGGGCTTCACTCGTCTCGCCGAAGGGCGTGCGCATGCCGCCCGCATGGACTGCCAGCGTTTCCGGATGGAGATGGTCGGTTAAACCGGAACCGACCGCGACCTCGGTACGTTCGTCATCGAAAGGGCTGTCGACAGGCATGGTCAAGCGCACTCCGCAATCTCGAACCGTTCGTTTAAACGAACAAAATGTCCAGCGCAAGCGTCCGATTCTACGCATTGTCATCATTCAGGGTTACATTAGTAAATTAATATTAGATCTGGAGTTGTATCATCTCGTCAATGCCGCATTTCGGGGCAATGATGAGGAGGGGTCGCCATGAGGATCTTCGATAATCCGCATTTCGATGCGCATGAGTCCGTCGTCTTCGTTCATGACGCCCGGACGGGGTTGCGCGCCATCATCGCGATCCATGATACGCGGCTCGGTCCGGCTGCGGGTGGATGTCGGTTCTGGAATTACGAGAGCGAAGACGCCGCGATCGCCGACGTGCTGCGGCTTTCGCGTGGCATGACCTACAAGAACGCGGTTGCCGGCCTTGATCTCGGCGGCGGCAAGTCGGTGATCATCGGTGATCCCAGAGCGATCAAGACACCACAGCTCATGCGCGCTTTCGGGCGGTCGGTCGAACGTCTCGGCGGGGCCTATACCACGGCAGAAGATGTCGGAGTGGATGTCGAGGACATGGAGCATGTGCGCGAGACCACCCGCCACGTCGCCGGTCTGGCGCATGGCGCTCATGCCAGCGGCGACCCCTCGCCAACCACGGCGAAGGGCATTGTCAACGGTCTTCGCCGGGCAGTGGCGCAGCGACTGAATCGCGATGATCTCGGCGGTCTGCTGGTGGCGGTACAGGGCCTCGGCCATGTCGGCTGGCATGTCTGCTCGCGTCTGCACGAAGGCGGCGCGAAGCTCATCGTCAGCGATATCGACGCCGCTCGGGTCGAGCGCGCCGTCTCGGAATTCGGCGCGACGGCTTGCGCTGCGGAGGCTGTCCTCTCCGTTGAGGCGGACGTGTTCGCGCCCTGCGCGCTGGGGGCGGTGCTGAATGCGCGCAGCATCCCCGCTCTGCGCGTCGCCATCGTTGCGGGTGCCGCCAACAACCAGCTGGAGGACATCGCCGATGCGGACAGGCTGCACGCGCGCGGTATTCTCTACGTGCCCGATTTCGCCATCAATGCCGGCGGCATCATCAGCGTCTCACGTGAGATCGCCGGTGTCGCCGATCCCGACTGGATAGCCGGGCGCATGCACCAGCTCGACGCGAACATCGCCGCGATCCTCGCCGAAGCGGAAGCGGAGCGCGTCTCGCCGCATCACATCGCCATGCGCTTCGCCGAAAGACGGCTGGACGCGGCGGGGCGGTGAGTCCGCCGCCTGATCAGCGCAACTGCGCGACATCTCCGAGGAACGGATGCACCCATTCGTGATCGAGAAGGGCGGGCCCGAGCCGCAGGCACTTCTGCGGGTTCTCGCCGAAATCTAAGCGGCATTCATCATTCCATTGCATCAGGCCATTGCGGAAATTCGGTCCGGGAATTCCGTCGATTGCCGCAGTGTAGTAGCCGTATTCGGCCATGATGCGCTGCGCCTCCCGCACGGTCTCGCGTGAAAACGTTCCGATGACGGCGTCCACGCGCTCATTATGAAAATCAAGGGACTCAATGTAACCACCCGCCTGCAGAATCCGCGCGGCGGCGTAGTGCCGGTCGGGGCTGTCGTAGTATTGATCGACGAATAACGCGTAGACGAGGGCAGGCTCCCATTGGTACCGGATACCCGGCGCGGCCACTGCGTGATGCATGCCGGTTGCGGCCTCATCGCGGTCTTCGACTCCGAAATCAAGCGTGCCGTTTTCGATGGACAAGGCGCAGTTGGACCTGATCTCTGCATAAGCCTTGGCAACATTGGTTGCGGCCTCCATGTCGGGCGTCAGCGTACCGGTCTCGCCGCCGGTGATGCCCGCTCTGATCACGTCACGCGACCAATCCATCAGATCACGCGCGACCCGTTCGCGATCAGGCAGATCGACAAAGGACTTGAAAAAGCGGTTGGTGGGGGTGTCGTCGGCATCAGGATCGTCGGACATGCCGAAGAGGCCGGCACCCCCGATGCTGGACCTCGTCTTACATGGTGTGAAGCTCGCCGGGCGCTGGCCGGCCAGATGAATCACGTGGGCCGGTGCGAATCCGGCCTGCGAGGCGCGTTCGACAAACGCGTCGGCTTCGTTGCGCAAACGTGGCGCAATGCTGCGGATCGGATGAGCATCCCGCTCACTCCACTCCTCCAGACCAAAATGAGCGATGCTCTGCGGATAATTCTGCTGGTGAGCCCTGAACTGATCGGTCCAGTCCCAGTGCTCGGTCTGGTAGCGGCCGAGATAGGCAAAGGCGGTCATCGCGCCGGGGTCGCCCGATTCCGCATCGGCCCTTGCCGTATCGAGAAATGCACGCAAGGGCGCCTCGTGGCCGAGCATCAGCATCTCGATGCCGATCAGCATCCAGATATGATCGACCCTCCAGGCTTTCGGATCGTCACGCTGATACAAATCTGCGACGCGGTCATCCAGATAAATTTCGATCACCCGCGCGAATTCATCCTCATCGCGACAGCCGTTCTCGAGCATGGTTTCGAGCGCGAGTAACGGGGATACGTGGCGCGCCTGGGGATTGACGAAGTATTCCTGCGAAAACGATTCGACCGAATGGGCCCCGATGTTGCAGCTCTCATCGGCGCGCGCCTGATTGCTTAGCGCAGTTGCGAGGAGGCAAGCCGTGCCCACCAGGATCTGTATGGATTTCGTCATAATACCTCCCGGTAGCTCATGCGGGGCTCAGTATCCCGTCAGGCATGCGGCGGGATCCGGCTTGAGGTTTGTAAATCGTGCAGACCCGGTTGACCGCACAAACGGATCCGGAGACACATTCTAAGGAATATTTCGATGAAATTATGCAATCAAAACGTCGTGGCGACAACCAAAAATAATATTCCGATAAAAAATTATCGTGATGAACGTCGACGAATCACCCCTCAAAGGCATAGCCCGCGCCGCGCACGGTGCGGATCGGATCTGAACCCGATTGCGCCTTGACGGCCTTGCGCAGACGCCCGACATGGACATCGACGGTACGCTCGTCGATATAGACGTCGCGCCCCCAGACATTGTCGAGCAGCTGCTCGCGGGTGAAGACGCGCCCGGGCGTGCGCATCAGGAATTCGAGCAAGCGGAATTCCGTCGGGCCGAGATGCAGTTCGGTGCCGTTGCGGCGCACGCGGCGGCTGTCGCGGTCGAGCTCGATATCGCCGGCGACCAGCTTGTCGGTCAGCAGGTTGGGATCAGTGCGGCGCAGCAGCGCTTTCACACGGGCGACGAATTCCGGAACGGAAAACGGCTTGACGATATAATCGTCGGCGCCTGTTGCGAGACCGCGCACACGGTCGCCTTCCTCGCCGCGCGCGGTGAGCATGATCACCGGCAGGCGGCGCGTGTTTTCCCATGCCCGGATACGCCTGCAAAGCTCGATGCCGGAAATCCCGGGCAGCATCCAGTCCACGATGGCGATATCCGGCACATGTTCCTTGAGTCTGATTTCCGCGTCGTCACCACGCATCACGCAATCGACCTCGTAGCCTTCCGCTTCGAGATTGTAGCGCAGGAGCAGGGTCAGCGCTTCCTCGTCCTCGACCACCAGAACCTTCGTCGACATCGTGTCATCGCCTCATGCTGCGGCACGTACGGGCGCCGCCGGTTGCTTCATGCGGGGCAGGGGGGGCAGGCGCAACTCACTTGCCCGTATGTTCGACATGCTCGAGGGAGGTACGATCCTTCTTCGGGCGCTCGGCCGTCAGCGGTTCGCCCTTGACGAGGTAATGCACCGTCTCCGCGATATTGGTGGTGTGGTCGCCAATACGTTCCACATTCTTGGCGCAGAAGAGCAGATGCGTGCAGAAGGAGATGTTGCGCGGATCTTCCATCATGTAGGTGAGCAATTCGCGAAACAGCGAGGTATAGAGCGCATCCGTCGCTTCGTCGCGCTCCCAGACATCCATCGCCGCCTCGAGATTGCCCTGGGTATAGGCATCGAGGGCATCCTTGAGCTGCGCCTGGACAAGTTCGCTCATCCGGTTGACACCGAGCACCACCTTCTGCGGCTCGAACTGGCCGGAGACGGCCAGCGTGCGCTTACCGATATTCTTGGCCATGTCACCGATACGCTCGATATCGCTGGCGATGCGGATGGCGGAGATCACCTCGCGCAGATCCACCGCCAGGGGCTGGCGCTTGGCGATGGTGAGGATGGCGCGCTCCTCGATCTGGCGCTGCAGATCGTCAAGGCGGTCATCCATGGCGACCACGGCCTGGGCCTGGTTGACGTCGCGGCGCACCAATGCGGTGGTGGCATCGAGCAGCATCTTTTCCGCGATCCCGCCCATCTCCATGATGGCCGAACGCAGGCCCTGCAATTCATCATCGAAAGAGGAAACGGTATGATCGACCATGTTCGGGTTCTCCTGCAAATCGTTGTGCGGTTCAGCCGAAACGGCCCGTAATGTAATCCTGCGTCCGCTTCTCGCGGGGGCTCGTGAAAATCCCCTCGGTCGGCCCTTCCTCGACGAGATAGCCGAGATGGAAGAAGGCCGTCTTCTGCGAGACGCGGGCCGCCTGCTGCATGGAATGTGTCACCATGACGATGGTGTAGTTCGTCCGCAGCTCGTCGATCAGTTCTTCGACGCGCGCCGTTGCGATCGGATCGAGCGCCGAGCACGGCTCATCCATGAGGATGACGTCGGGATTCACGGCAATGGCGCGCGCGATGCACAAGCGCTGCTGCTGGCCGCCAGACAGTCCGGTGCCGGGCTCCTGAAGCCGGTCCTTCACCTCCTCGAAAAGGCCTGCGCGTCGCAGGCTGCCCTCGACGATCTCCTCGAAATCGGTCTTGCTGCGGGCCAGGCCATGAATGCGCGGCCCATAGGCGATGTTCTCGAAGATCGATTTCGGAAACGGATTCGGCTTCTGGAAGACCATGCCGACCCGCGCACGCAACTCCACGACGTCCAGGTCGGGATCATAGATGTCGCGCTCGTCGATGGCGATGCGCCCGGTCACCCGCGCAATGTCGATGGTGTCGTTCATGCGGTTGATGCACCGCAGGAAGGTTGACTTGCCGCAGCCGGACGGACCGATGAAGGCCGTGACGGCCTTCTCGGGAATGTCCAGCGACACGTCGAAGATCGCCTGTTTCTGACCATAGAAGACATCGACACCCTTGGTCTCGATCTTCGACCTCGCCCGATTCGGCATCGGCGATCGCACCGTCCTGATGGGTGCATCCCCGGAGGATTCGGGCTGCGGCGCAGGAGCGATGGCTGCGGCAGTGGCGGCTGATGCGGCGGCGGTAGCGGCTGTGGCAGTCATGGCAGGGTCCTCGAAAAACGGGTTCACCAGGTGCGTTCGATGCGCTGTCGCAGATAGACGGCGATCGCGTTCATTGTGATCAGAAAGCCCATAAGGACCAGAATACCGGCGGAAGTTCGCGAGACGAAGCCGCGTTCCGGGCTGTCGGCCCAGATGTAGATCTGCGTCGGCAGCGCGGTCGATGATTCCAGCAGGCCACCCGGCGGGCTGGTGATGAAGGCATTCATGCCGATGAGCAGCAGCGGGGCGGTCTCGCCCAGCGCCTGGGCCAGACCGATGATGGTGCCGGTCAGGATGCCCGGAAGGGCCAGCGGCAGCACGTGATGCATCACCACCTCGTGCTTCGAGGCGCCCACGCCGAGCGCCGCTTCGCGGATCGACGGCGGGACCGCCTTGAGGGCCGCGCGGGTAGCGATGATGATCGTGGGCAGGGTCATCAGGGAGAGCACCATCCCGCCGACCAGCGGCGCCGAGCGCGGCAGACCGAACCAGCCGAGGAAGACGGCGAGGCCGAGCAGGCCGAAGACGATCGACGGCACGGCCGCGAGATTGTTGATGTTGACCTCGATCACGTCGGTCCAGCGATTCTTCGGCGCGAATTCCTCCAGATAGACTGCCGCAGCAATGCCGATCGGAAAACTCAGAATGAAGCAGACGAGCAGGGCGAAGAACGAGCCGGTAATGGCGCCGGCAAGCCCGGCAAGCTCCGGGAAGCGGCTGTCGGCATTGGTGAACAGCGCGAAATTGAACGGCGTGGACACGCGTCCCTGCTCGACCAGCTGGTCGAACAGCGCGACCTCGAAATCATCCACCCGCCGCTGCGCTTCCGGCGTATCCCGGTTGACCTGCCCCTTGTTGAGCTGGTCGAACGGATCCGAGGCCGGGATCTCCAGCGTCACCGTCTCCCCGATCAGACCCGGATCTTCCATCACGGCGTTGCGCACAAGGAAGGGTGTATTGTTGGTCAGGATCCGCACCGCCGTGCGCAGATCCTCCTCCGGCAAGTCCGGAAACAGCGCCGCCACGGAGCGGCTGGTGATCTCGCGAAAGTTGCCGCGCTGGAGGTTGTCCTGCGAAACGACCTCGGGATCAATGTAGAACGGCACCTCGACCTTCGTCTGGACGAAGGCCGTATAGCCGTTGAGGATCAGCGAACCGAGCAGCAATGCCAGCAGGGACAGGGCCGCCGTGATCGCGGCGATGCCATAGGCGCGCAGCCTTTTTTCCTTGGCATAACGTTTCGACCGGCGCGCCTTGGCGTGCCCGGAACCCCAGTCGAAATCGGCCATGGCGGGAGCGGCTGTATCAGTCATACTGCTCTCTGTACTTCTGGACGATGCGCAGCGCGATAACATTGAGGCCGAGCGTCGCGATGAACAGGACGAGCCCCAGCCCGAAAGCGGCCAGGGTTTTCGGATTGTCAAAGGCGGTGTCGCCGATCAGCAGCGTCACGATCTGAACGGTAACCGTCGTCACGGAGTCGAGTGGATTGAAGGTGAGTGTCGCTATCAGTCCGGCCGCCATCACCACGATCATGGTCTCGCCGATTGCGCGACTGACGGCGAGGAGGATGCCGCCCATGATGCCGGGCAGGGCGGCCGGCAGCAGCACCTTGGTGATCGTCTCCGCCTTGGTCGCGCCGAGCGCCAGCGAGCCTTCGCGCAGGGAACGCGGCACCGCGCGCAGCGCATCGTCGGAGAGCGAGGAGATGAACGGGATCAGCATGATTCCCATCACGCTGCCGGCCGCGAGGGCCGTATTCGGCGAGATCGGAAGACCCAGAGCCGTGCCGGCGTTGCGCAAGGCGGGGGCGACCACGAGGATGGCGAAGAATCCGTACACGACTGTCGGGATACCCGCGAGGATTTCCATCAACGGCTTGACTGTGCGGCGCAGGCGGTCGCTGGCGAATTCCGCCAGATAAATCGCCGAGAACAGGCCGATCGGGGTCGCCACGAACATGGCGATCGTGGCAATCAGCAGCGTGCCGACGAAGACGGGAACCGCACCGAACGCGCCGGCGCCGGCGACCTGGTCAGCGCGGATCGCGATCTGCGGTTCCCAGTTCAGACCGAACAGGAATTCCGTGGGCGGAACCAGCGAAAAGAAGAACCAGGCTTCGAAAAGCAGCGAGGCGATGATCCCCACCGTCGTCATGATGGCAATGACCGAGCAGGTGACCATCAGGATGGTGATGCCGCGCTCGAAACCCTGACGCGCGCGAAAGCGCAGGGACAAGCGGGCCTGTGCGACGAAGAGCGTGATAATCATCAGGCACAGCGCGACCACGACCATGGCCCAGCGGGCAATGCTCACCCAGCGCTCGTAGCGCTCCGCAGCAGCAGAAATGGCCGGCTGCGGTTCACCGAAGATGATGCCATTGGCGACGTTCTTGATTTCGGAAAGATAGAGATCCAGCTGCGTGGACGATGCGTCGCGCGTCAATGTCTCGGGAAGGCTCGCGATGATCAGGCTGTCGATGACGGTGCCTTGAAAAACCAGCCAGAGCATGACGAGGACAAGGGCCGGAACGCCTACCCAGATGGCGACGAACGCCCCATGATAGACCGGGCGTGAATGCAGCTTCTGCGATGGCCCGGCCTCGGCAAACCGGCGCGCCTGGAGCCGCCCGACCATGAATGCCAGCACGGACAGGATCAGGATGGCAAAGAAGACATTCGTGAGCATCGCACCGGACCGTTCGTCAGAAAACAAAAGGTCGCGGCGGTTTGTCCACCGCCGCGACCGGAGACCACTGGCCTCATATCACATTGCGTAGCGATCGAAAGTCACGCTGTCAGCAACTTCCTGCTGGGTCTCTTCACGGGCAGCATCCGGGAGCGGAACCATGCCACGCTCGGAGAGCAGACCACCAGGGCCCATCACGTCTTCGCTGACGTAGAGTTCAACGAACTCCGTCAGGCCGGGGATCACACCACGATGCGCGTTCTTGATGTAGAAGAACAGCGGGCGCGATACCTGATACGAGCCATCGGCAATCGAGTCGAATGTCGGCTCGACGCCTTCGACCGAGACGGCCTTCAGCGTGTCCTGGTTCTCGTAGAGGAAGGAGTAGCCGAAGATGCCGACGGCATTCGGATCCTGCTGCAGGCGCTGCACGATCAGGTTGTCGTTTTCGCCCGCCTCGACGAAGGGGCCGTCCTGACGCATGCGCGAGCAGATTTCTTCCCAGCGATCCTCGTCGGAATCTTCGAGGGCGGCGATCACTTCGAATTCGTTGCAGCCTGAATGCATGGCGAGTTCGACGAAGGCGTCACGCGTACCAGAGGTCGGCGGCGGGCCGAATGCAACGATCTCGGCATCGGGGAGCGAGGAGTCGATTTCGCTCCAGCGAGTGTAGGGGTTCTCGACGATTTCGCCATCGACCGCGACTTCGGCGGCCAGCGCCTGGAAAATCTGCGCGAAAGTAAGGTTGAAGCTCTCGCCGTCCACGGACTGGGCGATCGAGAGGCCGTCCGAGCCGATCTGGGCTTCGGTGACTTCGGTGACGCCGTTCTCCTGGCAGAGCGCCCACTCGGATTCCGTCATGGCGCGCGAAGCGCCCGTGATGTCCGCCGTGTTGGGGCCGACACCTTCGCAGAAAATCTGCATGCCGCCGCCCGTGCCGGTGGATTCGATGACCGGAGCAGGGTTGCCGGTGACGTTGGCATATTCTTCCGAAGCCGCCTGGCTGTAGGGGAAGACAGTCGATGAGCCGACGATACGAATCTGGTCGCGCGTCTGGGCCTGGGCAGCGCCGGCAACCATGATGCCGGCGGTCGCGAGGGCAATCGCGCTGGTAAGGGTGGTGAATTTCACGGGTCTACTCCTTGTCGGAATGCATGTCGCTTCGATCGCGTCGCGATCTGCATGAAGCAGCGTCCGTATAGACGGCCTAAATGACACTTGCATGACAAGCGTCGTCAAGCACCTTGATCGTTGCGCTTTATCGCAGATGAAGCTTCGCAACGCTCCGGAACCGATCAGAGCTGAGCAGGCAAAACTTTGAATTCAGTTCAAAAATTTCTATCCTGGAAGCGGTGTTTTGTTGAATGGATCGCATTGTGAGAGGGGCGTGCGGGCTACGTATTTCTACGTTTCCGTAGCGTCGACAGCTGTTGCGCCTCGATGACATTGATAATTATGGGTAATTAATTGTTCTTTTGCTGCATTCATGATTGTATAAATTTCCGGCGCTCCGGACATCTTCCGTTGCCGCGCGAGTCCCGTGTGCAAGTCCCGTGTGGGAGAAAACCGTTTTCCGCCGGTTGGCAAAAATGCATACGACGCCATCGCGCCGATGCGGTCCATGCCCAATTGTCGCCTTGGCTCTCGCTTGATGCTACGGGTGCTCAGGGCAGGGGAAATACACCTCAGATGGCCCGCTTCGACGCCATCTCCGCGGCTTTCTTGCGGGCCAACCCGAGACGGTGTTCGCGCCAGATGACGAAGATGCCGGCTGCGATGACGATGGCGGCGCCGGTCAGCACAATCGCCTGCGGCCAGTCGCCGAAGACGAACCAGCCGAGCAGCAGCGCCCAGATCATGGTGGTATATTCGAACGGCGCAATCAGCGAGGCATCGCCGAAGCGATAGCTCTGGGTGAGCAGGATCTGGCCGATCCCGCCCAGAATGCCGATCACGACGAGAATGCCGAAATCGATCAGGCCCGGCATGTTCCAGCCGAAAACGATCGTCGCGAGACCGATCAGGGTCGAGAAGACCGAAAAGTAGAAGACGATGGCGCCGGTACGCTCGGTCGCGGTGAGGCGGCGGACCTGGATCGTCGCGCCAGCGGTACACAGGGCGGCGAAGATCGCGAAGGTCGCGCCCAGTGCCCGATTCTCGTTGGCGATTGCGGCATCGACCACGCCGAATTGCGGCGTCAGCATCAGGATCACGCCGACGAAGCCGATGGCGACGGCGCTCCAGCGATAGGCGCGCACCGTTTCCTTGAGAACGAGCGCCGCGAGCACGACCACGATCAGCGGCGCAGCATAGCCGATTGCCACCGCATCGGAGAGCGGGAGATAGCTCAGCGCCGCGAATCCGCAGAACATGCCCGTCACGCCGATGATGCTGCGCAGCAGGTGGCCCTTCAGGTTGTGCGTGCGCACCGCGTTCACCATCACGTCGCTCCAGGCGAGCCAGATCAATAGGGGGATGAGGGCGAAGGCGGAGCGGAAGAAGATCAGCTGTCCAACCGGAAACGAATCACTGACGAGCTTGATCGTCGCCGCCATCATCGTGAAGGCGAAGGCCGAGAAGATCTTCAGAAGGATGCCGATGAGGGGCTGCACGGGATAAGGGCCGGGAGAGAAAAACCGCCTGCAGCAAACCATGCGCGGGGCGCGACGGGAAGCGCTTTCGGCGCAACGGCAGATGCGCGCCCCGCGCATGGCGGAGCAGTGGCGTTCTCAGAAACGGTCGGCGCGAAACCAGCCCGTGTCGACCACCGGATCCTCGCCCGTCATCATCTCGGCAAGGATCCGCCCGGTGACCGGTCCGAGCGAGAAGCCGTGATGGTTATGGCCGAAGGCGAACCAGATCCCGTCATGGCGCGGCGCCGGCCCGATGACGGGGCGCATGTCGGGGAAACAGGGACGCAATCCCATCCACGGTTCCGGCTCGTTCGGCGGGCCGAGCGGGAATATCTCCCGCGCGAGTGGCTCGCAGCGCGCGATCTGGATCGGGCTCTTTGGCGCATCGCGGGGGGCGAATTCGATCCCGGTCGTGAGCCGGATGCCCTTGTTCATCGGGGCAAGCACCACCCCGGCATCGACATCGAGCACGGGATGATTCAGGACCGCGTTGCCCTCGGCGGCGTAATGCAGATGGTAGCCGCGCTTGGCTGCAAGCGGCATGCGGTAGCCGAGCCGCTCGTAGATGTCGTTCGACCAGGCGCCCATGGCGACGACCACGTCATCGGCGGAGATCTCGCCTTCCCCGGTGGTGACGCGCCACCCTGCCTTGCCGTTGCCGCCATGCGCTTTGAGCGAGCGCGCATCGCCGCTGATGAAGCGCCCGCCCTTGCGTATGAACAGATCGGCATAAGCCTTGGTCAGACCGCCGGGATCAGGGCTGGTATTGGGATCACGCAGATGGATTGCGCCGATGACGCGGTCGCTCAGATGCGGCTCGCGCTCCTTCAGCCCGGCCCGGTCGAGCAGATCATAGCTGATCCCGTAATCACGGGCGAAGCGCTCGGCCTCCGCGGCTTCCGCGTCGAGCCGTGCCTGGCTGCGCGCCGCCTTGATCCAGCCCCTGGGGCGCATCAGCGGGGCGACACCCGCCTCGGCGACGAGATCGGCATGTTCCTCGACGCAGCGCTCGATCAGCGGGCGCATCGCGCGGGTCGCCTCCGCGTGGCGGTGCGGCGATGAATGCCACCAGTAGCGCGCCAGCCAGGGGGCGATCCTGGGCAGGAAGGAGATCTCGTAGCGGACTTCCGTGGAGCGGTTGAGCCCGTATTTGACCAGCGAACCGAGATCGCGCGGGAAGGCATAGGGCTCGATCGTGGCGCGTTCCATCAGGCCGGCATTGCCGTAGCTCGCCTCCTCGCCGGCGCCGCGACGGTCAACCAGCACGACGTCACGCCCACGGCGCTGCAGATGCAGGGCGGTGCTGACGCCGATGATACCTGCGCCGAGTACGATCACATCTGTGCGCATCCGCACCTCCCGGAGACTTGTTCCAACCACGCCGTTCGGGATATGGGATGAGACGGCGCAGGCCAAGGCGGAAATTGTCGCCCCCGTCCGTGCGCCGAAGCCGACGCTGGCATTCGCGTCCCGCCGCATGCATGTCCCGGAGCCGTCTTGCCGATATGTCGTTTCTGATCCGAGCCCTCGCCCTGATCGGTCGATATGCGACCCAGGGTTTTGCGATCAGCATCATGGTCGGCCTGATGCTCCCCCAGTTTGCCGCTGCCGCGCGTCCGTTTCTGCCGGTTGCGATCTTCGTCTTCGTCGCCATGACCTTCGCGCGCGTCGATCTGCATGCGCTGCGCGCCATCCTTCGCGCGCCGTCGGGCCTGATTTTCGCGCTGATCTGGACGACCCTCGCGCCGATCCTGCTCGTCGGCGGCGCTCTCGCATTGGTGGGGCGCGACAATCTCGATCCGGGGCTGGTTCTCGGGCTCGCCATTCTCGCTGCCGCGCCGCCGATCATGTCGTCCCCCGCCATCGCCATGGTGCTCGGTCTCGCGCCGACCATGCTGCTGACGGTGGTGCTGGTCATGACCGCGCTGGCGCCGCTCTATTCGCCGATTGCCGCAGAGTTCGTCGCCGGTGTCGTCGTGCCGATCGATGTCGGCGTGCTGGTCACGCGTATGATGCTGCTGATCGGAGGTGCGATCATCACGGCACTCGTGATCCGCCTCGTTCTCGGCGAAGGGAGTATTCGCAAGCACAAGGCGAGTTTCGACGGGCTCGGTGTCGTCACCTACTTCCTCTTCGCCGTCGCAGCGATGGATGGTGTGCTCCATGCGGTCATGGATAACCCGCTGCGCGTTGCCGGCTATCTCGGTATCGTCTTTGCCATCGCCTTTGCCGGAATCCTCTCGGCGATGCTGATCCTGCGTCCGCTCTCGCCGTCGGATCGGTTCGTGCTCGGCTACGGGACCGGGCAGCGAAACATGGGGCTGCTGATCGCGGCGCTGGGCGCAGCGACGCCTGACACGACATACCTTTTCTTTGCGCTGGCCCAGTTCCCGATCTATCTGATGCCGCAGATCGTCAAGCGCTTCTCGCGACGATACGTGGTCGCGAACTGAGCACTCATGCGCTTTGCGATAGCGGGTGCAGGTCGCGCACCAGCGCCTTCATCCGCTCGTCGAGGACATGGGTGTAGATCTGCGTCGTCGAGATGTCGGCATGGCCGAGCAATTCCTGGATCATGCGCAGATCCGCGCCGTTCTGCAGGAGATGGCTGGCGAAGGCGTGGCGTAGCACGTGGGGTGAGACGGCGCGGGGGTCGAGTCCGGCCTTCATGGTGATGCTCTTGAGATCGCGGGCGAAGGCCTGGCGGGTGAGATGGCCGGTTTCGCTGTCGGCGGGAAACAGCCAGGGGCTGACCGCCTGCGCGCTGGCCTTCGTCTTGCGCGCGGCTGCGGCTTCCTCACGCGCTGCGAGATAGCGCGAAGCCGCCGCCTTCGCCGATGCGTTGAGCGGAACGAGACGCTCCTTGTTGCCCTTGCCGCGCACCACGATCAGCGAATCGCGCGTGCGCGCAGCGGATCGGGGCAGGGCGACGAGCTCGGAAACGCGCAGGCCCGTCGCATAGAGCAGTTCGAGCAGGCAATGCATGCGCAACGCCCGCAGATATTTCCCCGGCGAGAGATCCGGCGCGTCGCAGGCCTTGCGGGCCGTCTCCAGCAAATGCTCCACATCGGTGATTCCGAGCGTCTTGGGCAGCGAGCGCCCCTTGCGCGGCCCGCTCAGCGTGGCGGAGGGATCGGCGCCGAGATGACCCTCGCCATAGAGAAACTTGTGGAACTGGCGCACCGCCGAGAGCCGCCGGGCGGCGGAAGCGGTACCGAGGCCGCGAAGACCGAGATCGGTCAGATAGTCGCGCAGATGGTCTTGTCCAACCTGCGCAAGGGCGAGTCCCCGTTCGCCGAGGAAGCCGGCATAATCGGCGAGATCACGGCCATAGGCAGCAAGCGTGTTCTTCGCTGCGCCGCGTTCGACGGCGAGCATGTCGAGAAACAGGGTGACGAGGCGATTCGTATCGGTGGCCATGCGGCGAGTCTGGGGATGCGGCCTTAACAATCGCTTCACGCCATGGCGCGGCAAGACGGATTATCGCGGCAACAGCCGCGTCGGCGGGATGTTGGTGGACATCTCACGCGGCTGCGGCTCGACGAAAGTGGCAAGCCCCCACATCCCCGCATAGCCGAGACCTGCGAGGATGGTGAGGATCACGATCAGGCGAAACAGCGTTGGCACGATTGCGACCGTGTTCGGTGGACGACATCGCGGCCATTACGACCACGTCCATGCGCGCAAGGCAAGCCTTGTTGCAAAGCGTTGAGCGCCGGTTCAGACCGGCTCGCCGTTGCGGATCGGCGGCTGGAAGGACAGGCCCATATCCCAGGGGAAGTAGATCCAGGTATCCTGGCTGACTTCCGTCACGAAGGTGTCGACCAGCGGGCGCCCGGCAGGCTTGGCGTAGACCGTGGCGAAATGTGCCTCGGGCAGCATCTCGCGCACGACCCGCGCGGTCTTGCCGGTATCGGTGAGATCGTCCACGACCAGCACGCCCGCGCCCTTGCCGTTGCCGAGATTGCGCACCGCCGGGGCGATATCCTTGATGACCTGCAATTGCCCCTGCTTCTGGTAATCGTGATAGCTGGCAATGCACACTGTCTCGATCAGCCGCAATTCGAGCTCACGCGCCACGATCGCCGCCGGCACCAGCCCGCCGCGGGTTATGCAGACGATCCCCTCGAATGGGCCGGCGGCGGAGAGCCGCCAGGCCAGGGCACGGGCATCACGGTGGAACTGGTCCCAGGAGACCGGAAAGGCTTTGTCTGCGGGGTTGGTCATTCTTGCTTTCCTCGAACCAATCAGGGCTTTTGAACGGGTTTTCTGTGCTTACGCCGGCGCGTTGTCGCCCGTAGTGCGGTCGAGCAGGGCGCGGATATCGGCGAGCGCTGCGTCGATCGCGGCGCGATCACGCCCGCGCACGACGATCTGGTTGCGGAAACCGGCACCGGTGAAGGAGGGGTAGGAGCCGATCGAGACGCCGGGATGCGCCTTGTCGATCTCCGCGAGCGCGCTGGCATACGCGCCTTCCGGCAGGCCCTTGGCGTCGATCGTCTCGACCATCACCTTCACGCCGCTCGCGAGATACTGGCTCACATCGTCGAGCATCGCCTGCATGATCGAGGGCACGCCGGCCATGGTGATCACGTTCCCGATCATGAAGCCCGGCGCCTTCGAGATCGGGTTTTCGATCAGCGTCGCGCCGAAGGGGATGCGGGCCATGCGCATGCGGGCCTCGTTGAGTTCGCCCGGCGCATAGCGCTCGCGCATCATGGCGAGCGCGCGCTCGTCGTAATCGATGCCGACACCGAGCGCCTTGGCGATGCTGTCGGCGGTGATGTCGTCATGGGTGGGGCCGATGCCGCCGGAGGTGAAGACATAGGTGTAGCGCGCCCGCATGGCGTTCAGGGCGGCGACGATCTCCTCCTCGATATCGGGCACGATACGCGCCTCGCGCAGATCGATGCCGCGTTCGGTGAGGTAATCCGCCAGATAGCCGATATTCTTGTCCTTCGTGCGCCCGGAGAGGATTTCGTCTCCGATGACGAGCATGGCGGCGGTGATGGCGGGCTCGGACATGGTTGCGTTCTTTCGATTGTCGCAGTTGCTTTAACGTCGCTGCGCGACGGGCTCAAGCCTCGCGCAGCGGCGGAGGACGGGAATGATCGTCCGAAGACATACACCCTACGCAGCGCGCCGCACTCCGGACCTGATTGCTGCCGTGCCTCAGGCCGGCTCCGGCGTCTCGCCGGCCAGAACCCGCGCGGCCACGCCACGATCGATATTGCCGCCGCACAGGATCACGCCGACGCGTGCGCCCTCGGGAAAGACGGCATCGCCGTTGCGGATCTCCCGCGCGAGTGCCGCCAGCGGCGCGGCGCCGGCGCCCTCGGCCAGGTTGTGCGTATCCTCGTGATAGATCCGGATCGCCTCCGCGACTTCCGGGTCGCTGACGCGCACGATGCGCGCCGCGCCGGCTCTGATGATCGCAAAAGCATCCGGATCGGGCTGGCGTGTGGCCATGCCGTCGGCGAAGGTGCGGGAGGTCTCGGTGGCAATGATCTCGCCCGCCTCGAGTGAGCGGGCATAGGCATCCGCGTTCTCCGAGACGACTCCCACGATTTGCGTGTCGAGCCCCAGCGCATCGCGCGCGGCGATCAGGCCGCAGATGCCGGAGCCGAGGCCGATCGGGACATAGACCGTGTGAAGGTCGGGGCAGGCGGTGAAGAGTTCGAGCGCATAGCTCGCCACGCCCGCGACGAGATCGGGATGAAACGACGGGACCACTTCGTAACCGCGCTCTTCGGCGAGCTGCGGCAGGAGGCTGCGCGCGGCTTCGAAGTCCTCGCCGTGCTCGATCAGCTCGGCACCGAAGGCGCGCATGGCGGCGTTCTTCTCGCGGGCATTGCCGTGCGGCGCGACGATGGTGACTGGAACGCCGGCGCGCGCTCCCGCGAGTGCGAGGCTCTGGCCGTGATTGCCGCGCGTGGCGCTGACAATGCCGCGCACATCCGGGCGCTCGCGGCGCAGACGGTCGAGATAGACGATCCCGCCGCGCACCTTGAAGGCGCCGGTGGGGGTATGATTCTCGTGCTTGACCACGACCTCGACCCCGAGACGCGCCTTCAGCAGCGGCCAGGCATATTGCGGTGTCGCAGGCATCACGCCGTGAACGAGAGCAGCGGCTTCTTCCAGTTGCGCGCGTGTGATCTTCGTCATCTCGTCCCCCGATCCGTAGCGTCTCGTCTCAGCTGCCGTCCGCAGCCAGGCGTGTGATCGGCCCGGCGCGGCGTTTCTCTTCGTATTCCGCGAGCCAGTCACGCACCAGACGGCGTTCTTCCAGACTCATATGGGTGATGTTGTTCGGCGGCATGGCGCGGGTATCGACGGTTTGCGCGCGGATCTGGGCGGCGAAGCGCAGGATCTCGGCCTCACTCTGCAAGACGACGCCTTTCGGCGCGGAGGCGATGCCCGGCCAGAACGGCTCGCTCGCGTGACACATGACGCAGCGCCCCTGCAAGGTCAGTACGGCTTCCTCGAAGAGCGGCGTGCGCAGCTCGACCGGCGCCGCACCGGTGGTGAAATCGGCGTCATCGAGGCTCGGACGTCCCGCGAAGGAGAGCCATATGGCGAGCGCCATGCTCAGTGCGGTGAGACCCCAGGTCCATGTGACGGTGACGCCGGGCGTCTGCGTTCCGGCATGGTGGGTGTTGAAGAAATGCCGGATCGCGGCGCCGGCAATCAGCACCAGCCCGATGATCGCGATCGCGTAGCTGCCCGACCAGGCCAGCGGATAATGGTTCGAGAGCATCAGGAAGATCACCGGCAGGGTGAGGTAGTTGTTGTGCAGCGAGCGCTGCTTGGCCTGTTTGCCCAGCGCCGGATCGGGCGTGCGCCCGGCGATCAGATCAGCCACCACGATCTTCTGATTGGGGATGATCACCCGGAAGACCGAGCCCGACATCCAGGTCGCGATCAGCGCGCCCGTATGCAGATAGGCCGCGCGCGGCGAGAAGACCTGGAAGAAGAACCACGCCGCCAGCAGGATGAAGGCGAAGAGTGCGATGCCGAGCAGCATGTCATCGTGCCCCAGAGGCGATTTGCACAGCCCGTCATAGATGAACCAGCCGGCAATCAGTGCCCCGATCCCGATCACGCCGGCCTGCCAGGGCGCGAGTGCCATCACGCCCGGATCGATGGTGTAGAGCTCGGCCTGGAGATAATAGATCCAGATCAGCAGGAAGAAACCCGAGATCCAGGTCGCGTAGCTTTCCCATTTGAACCAGGTCAGCTCCTTCGGCATGTGCGCCGGCGCGACCATGTATTTCTGCATGTGGTAGAAGCCGCCGCCATGCACCTGCCAGGCCTCGCCGCCGACGCCCTCGGGCAGGCTCTCGCGCTTCTTCAGGCTGAGATCGAGCATGATGAAGTAGAAGGACGAGCCGATCCAGGCAATGGCGGTGATCACATGCAGCCAGCGCAGCAGCTGACCGGTCCATTCGGTGAGGGCGGCATCGAGCATCAACGGGCATTCCCTTCAGGCATTCCCTTGCGAAAAGAGGCGGGCGGCGAGCCGGTATTCCGGTTCCGCCATGTGAGCCCAGCCGTAGCCTGCTTTCAAGCGGCAAGTTTTCAATTGCTGCCGCCCGCCTGTGCAACACCTGACGCAATGATGCCCTGCAAACGCCCGTTCGTGCGGCGTCACATCAGGACGTCGACTCGCACGGGCGCCACACCGGTGCTCACCATGCCCACCGCTGCAGCCGCACCCCGCGACAGATCGATGATCCGGTTGCCGATGAAGGGGCCGCGATCGTTGATGCGCACGACGACCGAGCGGCCGTTGCGCTCGTTGGTGACGCGCACCCGGGTGCCGAAGGGAAGCGAGCGATGTGCCGCCGTCAGTTGGTTCATGTCGAAACGCTCGCCATTCGCAGTCGTGCGTCCGTGGAACTTGCCGCCATACCAGGAAGCGGGGCCGGAGAGGGTCCTGGCCACACGCATATTCTCGGAGGCCGTCGCCTGCGGCATTCCGGGGCCGGATTGGCCGGGCACGAAGGCGATGGGGGAGGCGGCCAGGACGAGGCCGAGGGTCGCGATCGCACTGAGCGCGCGCAGGGGGGATTTCACGAATGTCATTTCGGATCGGTCCGTTCACGTTGATCGGTGAGCGCTCTTTGGCGCGCCAGCCGTCTCACGGTCCGATGTGGCGAGAACGTGCAAGGGGCGGGGCAGGGCAGGGGCGATTTACGGGCGCCCCTGCCCGAAAGTCCGGTCAGCCATAGCGACCGTGACGCTGCAGGACTTCGATCTTGTAGCCGTCCGGATCCGCGACGAAGAAGAATTTCGCCATCAGCGCGCCATCGCGGTGAAACGCCTTGATGGGCTTCGGAGACAGCCCTTCGCGCGCGAAACGAGCATGTTCCGCCTCGATATCCTCGACCGCGAAGGCGATATGGCCGTATCCGTCGCCGAGATCATACGGTTCGGTGCGATCATGGTTGATCGTCAGTTCCAGCTCGAATCCGCTCGAGGCGTTGCGCAGATAGACCAGCGTGAAGCCCTCGAAAGGGAAGCGATCGGCGATTTCGAGGCCGAAAGCGCGGCTGTAGAAATCCACCGACCGTGTCTCATCGAGCACACGGATCATGCTGTGGATCGGCTTGGGAACCGTGATGGCGGCAGACATGCGTCCTCCGTTGCGGGTGAAAATCTCTCATTTCGGCGGGCTCGGCGCTCCAGGCGCGCCGGTATCGATATGCCCCGTCATGCCGGCCTTGCAAAGACCATCTGGCGGACATCAATATTCGCCGTAGTGAAGCCGACCTCGCAATAAGTCAGATAGTAGTTCCACAGCCGGCGGAAACGCTCATCGAAACCGAGTGGTGCGATTTCCTTCCACGCCGCTTCGAAGCGCTCGCGCCAGATGGCGAGCGTGCGCGCGTAGTCGAGGGCAAAACCGGCATCGGAGACGATCGGCAGGCCCGAGCCATGCGACAATTTCTGCATGATCGAAGGAGACGGCAGCATGCCGCCGGGGAAGACATAGGTGCGGATGAAATCCATCTCCTTGCGGTACGCCTCGAACGCCTCGTCGCGGATGGTGATGAGCTGCAACCCGGCTCGCCCGCCGGGCAGGAGGCAGGCGCGCATCTTCTCGAAGAAGCCCTGCCAGTATTGTTCGCCCACGGCCTCGAACATCTCGATCGAGACAATGCGATCATAGCGCGCGGTCTCGTCACGATAGTCGCGCATCGCAATGGTGACCCGGTCCGACAGCCCCGCCTGCGCGATGCGCTGCGTGGCGTGATCGTATTGCTCCTGCGAGATGGTGAGGCCGGTGACGCGGCAGCCGATCTCGCGCGCGGCGTATTCCGCGAAGCTGCCCCAGCCGCAGCCGATTTCGAGAACATGGTCGTCGGGTCCGATACCGGTCTCGGTGGCGAGCCGCGCATATTTGCGCCGCTGCGCACTCTCCAGATCGTTGTCGCCGGGTGCGAAGATCGCCGAGGAATAGGTCATCGAACGATCGAGCCAGCGTTCATAGAAGTCGTTGCCGAGATCATAATGCGCATGGATGTTGCGGCGCGAGCCCCGGCGACTGTTGCGGTTCAGGAAATGCCGGATCCGCTGCCACACGCGCAGCCCGGGACGGCCCAGCGTGAGCTGCCCGCCGGCCATGTGATTGGCCAGGAACAGCAGCAGGAGCGCCCTCAGATCCGGGGTATCCCATTCGTTTTGAAGGTAGCCTTCGGCAAAACCGACATCACCGGCGATCAGGAAGCGCCGCAGGCAGGTGGCGTCATGGATGACGAGGCTCGCCCGCGGACCCGGATCCGTCCCGGCGAAACGCAGGCGCCGACCGTCGGGGAGGGTGAGGTCGAGCGTGCCGACAGGCAGTTGTGCGGCAATCGACAGCGACTTTCGCAAGAGAAACGGCAGCCCGCGCAGAACTTCGCCGAGACGGTCGGAAGTCACTGTCATGAATTCATCACCGGTATCATGCTCGTCTGCGGTGTGTTGCATGGCGCGCCTCCCTGCGCTGCTTTCCCCGGATGGTGTCCGGAGCGTCTGTAGACCGGTAATTCTCTAAACCATGGCCTAAAGGTATCGATCCCGTCTGCGAGGATTACCCCGCACATCAATTGTGGCAAGCGGAAAAACCGGCGGATCCGACTCGCGTCATGCTCAGCGGCGTTTGATCGTCTCGAACGCGTCCAGCGCGCGCTTGCGCGCATCTTCATGCACCACGATCGGCTTGGGGTAGTTTTTCCCCAGGACCACGCCGGCCGCCTTGAGCGCATCGGGCTTCGCCTCCCATGGGCGATGAATGACACGGTTCGGCAAACCGGCAATTTCAGGCACCCAGCGGCGGACGTAATCGCCTTCCGGATCGAATTTCTCGCCCTGCGTCATCGGATTGAAGATCCTGTAATATGGCTGCGCATCGGCGCCAGAGCCGGCGACCCATTGCCATCCCGCAGGATTATTGGCCGGATCGGCATCGACGAGCGTGTCCCAGAACCAGGCTTCGCCCGCTTTCCAGTGAATCAGCAGATGCTTGGTGAGAAAGGATGCCACGATCATGCGCACGCGGTTATGCATGAAGCCCTGATGCCACAATTGCCGCATCCCCGCATCGACGACGGGGAAACCGGTGCGACCCCGCTGCCAGGCGTGCAGTTCGGCATCATCCTCGCGCCAGGGCATGGCGTCAAACTGGTCGTTCATGTTGCGCGTGTGCAGCGGCCCATGGGTAAAGAGCAGCTGATAGCTGAAATCGCGCCAACCGATCTCGGCCCGAAACGAGTCGTAATCCTGCGCATCGACACGATCGGCGGCGCGCGCCGCCAGCGCCGCGTGGATCGCCTGACGCGGGGTGATTTCGCCGAAGCGCAGATGCGCAGAGAGCCGCGAGGTCGCGTCGAAATCGGGCCGGTCGCGCTCACGCGCATAGCCGGACAGATGCCTCGAGACGAAAGCCTTCAGGCGCTCATGCGCTCCATCCTCGCCGCGCTTTGCCGCATCGGCCTCCCAGGTCTCGCGCAGACCGCCGGCCCAATCAGGCGTGCGCGGCTCCAGAGCGAGTTCGTTCAAGGTGACGCTCAGATCGTCGAGGGCGCGCGGGAAGGGCGCGCGGGGGAGGTCGCGCGGTGCGCGCAGGGGTTCCGGCGGCGGGTCATGCGCCACTGCGGCGCGATTGAAGGGGGTGAAGACCTTGTAATGGCCGCCGCTCTGGTTGAGCACGCTCCCGGGCTCGTAAACCAGCCGTCCCGGAAAGCTCTTCACCTCCAGACCGTCATCGCGCAGGCGCTTCTTGAGCCGCGCATCGATCTCGCGTTCGGGGCCGTAGCGGCGATTCCAGTAGAGCGCTGCGGCATCCGCCTCCGCGACGACGCGCGGCACCAGTTCCTCCGCCGCGCCCGAAAACAGATGCAGGCGGTTGCCCCGCTTCTCCAGATTGTCCGATAGGTTCGCGAGCGCTCCGTGCAGCCACCACCGGGCCGCGCCACCGAGCGGGCGGATCTCGGGGGAGGCATCGTCAAAGACATGGAAGCACAGGACAGGTCGCCCGCTATCGAGCGCCGCGCGAAGGGCCGCATTGTCGCCGACGCGCAGATCATCACGAAACCATACCAGAACCGGCTGCGCCATGCATCGTTTCCCCTCTCCCGAGCCGCTCTCGGCCCGGGTTCGCGGCTTGCAGATAACGCGAGCCTGCGAGAAGGCAAGCGGCGCGGGGCGGAAGAATCGCGTGACGGCTCCCGGATCAGCCGCGTGACATGTCCAGCGGGGGCTGGACGCCCTCGGGGATCGGCGAAACATAAGGAGTTTTCGTCGTGCGCGCCTTGTGATCGGCCTTCACGCGGGCCAACAGATCGGGATCGGTGAGCACCGCCACCCCGGTTCCGGCCATGGCCTTGGCGACATGCACCATTGCCTTGTGAGCATGCGCGGACTTGCCCTGTGCCACAACCTGCCAGGTATGCAGCGGCGTGCCGATCGCGATCGAGGGCGCATGCGCCTGTACCGTGGGTACGGCCCACGAGACGTCACCGACATCGGTGGAGCCGATCATCAGGTTGCGCGGCTGGTCGAGCGGGACGGTGAAATCCGCGAGCGGCGCATCGCTGGGCTCGCGCCCGATCACCTTCCAGGGGGCGGCGCGATCCTCCTCGGACAGGGTTGCGCGGATTTCGCGGGCAAATTCCCTGTCGGCCTCGTCGAAAGGCGGGGGGCCGAGTTCCTCCAGCATGGATTGCAGGGTTTCTTCGAGCGGGCGGTTGCCGAGGAGGTTGGAGACCGCCGAGATGATCTTCATCTCCATGCGGGTCTCGGTCATCAGCGCCGCGCCCTCGGCGATCTTGCGTACGCGCTCGACGAGTTCGCGCATCCCGTTGAGCTCGCCGGCCCGGATCGAGTAGCGCACCCGCGCATGGGATTGCACCACATTCGGGGCAATGCCGCCGGTATCGAGCACGGCGTAGTGCACGCGCGCATCACTCGGCATGTGCTCGCGCATGTAATTCACCCCGACACTCATCAGTTCGACCGCGTCGAGGGCCGAGCGACCGAGATGCGGCGAGGCGGATGCATGCGAGGTGCGGCCAAAGAAGACGAAATCGGCGCGGGTATTGGCGAGCGAAACCGGCGGGAAGATTTCCCAGAAGCTGTTGGGATGCCAGGAAATCGCCACATCGACATCGTCGAAGGCGCCGTCGCGCACCATGAAGGCCTTGGCCGCGCCGCCTTCCTCGGCCGGACAGCCGTAATAGCGCACGCGTCCCGGAATGCCTTGCTCGGCGAGCCAGTTCTTGAGGCCGACAGCGGCGAGCATGGCGGCGGAGCCGAGCAGATTATGACCGCAGCCATGGCCGTGGCCGCCTTCCTCGATCGGGCGATGCTCGGCGATGCCGGCTTCCTGGCTGAGGCCCGGAAGCGCATCGTATTCGCCGAGAATGGCAATCACCGGCCCGCCTTCGCCCGCTTCACCCATCACGGCAGTGGGGATGTTCGCCACGTTCTCGGTGACGCGGAAACCCTGATCGCGGAGCTCACGCGTATGCTCGGCGCAGGAACGCTCCTCCGTATAACAGACTTCCGGCATGCCCCAGACGCGATCCGCGAGCGCGATCAGGCGCTCCTTCGCGGCGTCGACCTGACGCCAGATATCGCGGCGATTATCCATTTTCGTTCTCCTTGCGGCGCAATTGTCACGCCTTTCGCATTCCATGCACGGGATCGTCTCTGATTTGGCTTTGGCAGGGCGGGGTGACAAGCCGCGCCGACGCGCATACCGTCCATGTGCGGGTGCAATATCCGCCCGGTGAGCGCGCCTTCGCTTCGGCTTGCAGGATTTCGTGATGAGTGATGCATTTTCGAATGAAGAGAAACAGTTGCTGGCCGAACTTCGTGCGCGCATTGAGGCCGAGCTCGCTGAAATCGATCAACTTCTCCAGGAAACGCAAGCGGATTCCGCCCCGGTGGCGCTGGATCAGCAGAGCGTCGGGCGCCTTGCCCGGATGGATGCGATGCAGGTTCAGGCCATGGCGCAGGCTGCGCAGACGCGACGTCAGGGGCGCCGGCAGGGATTGCTCTTCGCGCTGCGGCGCATGGATGACGGCGAATATCTCGATTGTCAGGCCTGCGGTGAGGAGATCGGCGCCGGGCGGCTGCGCGCGGATCCGACCTTCCACCTATGCGTGCGCTGTGCGCGCTGAATCGACTCCGCAACTGGCCGAGGCTGATCAGCGATCTTTCGCTCCTGCCCCCATAGCGCTTTTGTCCTGATCCGCAGCGAGGGCGGCTGAGCGTGCCAGCGCACGCCGGCTGCGCCAGGCCCGCAGGCGCGCGATCATCCGCCCGGTCGGCGTCGCCGGTTTTTCATCGGGTTCCTCGAATTCCACGGTGACTGCGGCAACCTCGTCGTTCCGGATGGCGGTAGCCATCAGGAAAGCCGGTTCGATGGCGATGCGGTCTCCGACATCGACCCGATCCTCGAAGCGCTCGTCGAAGGCTTCGGCGATGCTCAGTTTCTTCAGATCGGCGGGCACGTGCAGACCATAGAGCCGCGCGACGTCCGCGACCGTGGCGTCGCCGGAGAAGCTGAACATTCCCAGCGCCGGCGGCTTGCCGCCATCGCCGGAGGCGAACAGGCGGTCGAGCCGCGGGACACGGGCCGGCGGCGCGAGAAAATAGCCGTAATCACCGGCGCGCAGCGGCCCGGCCGCCTCCGGCGTCAGTACCTCGCCATCGCGCACGATCATCACCACGCGCATCCACGAAGGGTAAACCGCGCGGGCGAGAACGGGACTGTTTTCGGTAATCGGATAGCCCACCATTTCGAGCTCGAGCTGGCCGGGCAGATCAATTTCGAGCCGTTGGGGATCGGCAATCGCCTCACCCGATTGCTGTCCGAGCCGCGTCGCCATCCAGCCGACGCTCCAGCCCTGAACCAGAAGCGAGATGAGCACCACGAAGAAGGCTATGTTGAAATAGATCTCGGCATTGGGCACCGCCGTGAGCGTCGGGATCGCGGCGAGGAAGATCGAGACCGCGCCGCGCAGCCCGACCCATGAAATGAAGTTCTTCTCGCGCTTGCCGAAGCCGAACGGAGTCAGGCACAGCCATACGGCGAGGGGGCGGCCGATCACGATGAGGAAAGCCGAGATGAGGATGGCGGGCAGGGCGTAATGCACCAGCGTCGACGGCGTCGCGAGCAGTCCCAGGACGAGAAACATCACGATCTGGCTCAGCCAGGTGGCCGCATCATGGAAACTCAGGATCGTGGGGAAGGCGCGCACCGGGCGGTTTCCCACGATCAGGCCGGCGAGATAGACCGCGAAAAAACCTGACCCGCCGAGCACGGAGGTCAGCGAGAAGATCAGGATCGCAGCGCTGACGGCGAGGAGCGGGTGCAGACCGTGGGGCAGGGTGAAGCGGTTGAGCGCCCAGACGAGGGTCATCCCGCCCAATACGCCGAGCGCCGCACCGATCACGGCCTGTTGCAGCAACAATGCCCCGATCGCCCAGCTCGTATCCGTCTGTTGCACCAGCAGCACCTCGACGAGCGCGATGGTGAGGAAGACCGCGACCGGGTCGTTCGTGGCGGATTCGATCTCGATCGTGTTGTTGACGCGCCGGCGCAGCTTCATGCCCTTCGAGCGCATCAGGAAGAAGACGGCGGCCGCATCCGTGGAGGAGACGATGGCGCCGACGAGCAGACCCTCGACGAGGCTGAGCCCCAGGATCAGAGTGGCGGCGGCGCCAGTGGCCAGCGTCGTGATCAGGACGCCGAAGGTGGCGAGCATGGCGGCGGGGGCGAGCACGCCGCGAAAGCTCGCCAGCCGGGTGCGCAGCCCGCCATCGAAGAGGATGATGGCCAGCGCGGCGGAGCCGATCAGGTAGGTTGCCCGAAAATCATCGAAGACGATGCCGCCGATGCCGTCCTGGCCGGCGAGCATGCCGAGCACGAGGAAGATCAGGAGCAGGGGGGCGCCGAAGCGCGACGCGAGGAGGCTCGATGCGATGCCGATCAGCACGAACAAGGCGCCGAGCAGAAGCGCAATGTTGGCGATCGTCAGGTTCTCCATTCGTCGATTCCCCGATCAATAAAGACACTCGACCGTCGCGATCCGGCGCCCGGACCCGGCATTCGGTACGATTTGGGCCGGAGCACAACAAATGCGTTGCAACAATCAACGTGCGGGCATTGCGAAGAACCGCGATCATACCCTGCGCATGATTACGGAATCTTTACCATGACCGGCGAGAGTTGCCACATGGTGATCCGAGCCCGAGCCCGCGCAATCCTGATTCCCCTGGCGCTCTATGCGGCAACCGGGCTCACTGTCGCTTATTTCCTGCATCATGCCAATATCGGCCAGCGTGGCCTCGAGGCGAAGCGCGAACTCTCCGTACAGATCGAACAGACGCGTGCGGAGCTCGACGAACTCACCCGCGAACGCAAGGAATGGGAGCGCCGTGTCGCCCTCGTGCGCAGCGACCAGATCGACCGGGATCTGCTTGAGGAGCAGGCCCGCATGATGCTGGGCAGGGTCCATCGCAACGATCTCGTGATCCTGCTCGATGCGGGTGAGTGAGGAAATTTTTGAATTAACTGAAATCTGATTAATTTTAAAAACATGTTTCAAGGCAAGTGCTTACTCCATGTTGCGCTGCGGTCGTCGGTGCCATCCCGCCCCTCGCTTTTCGACTTTCGTTGAGCTATGTAGGGAGAGAGGAACATCTCGGAGGGATTGCATGGCCACGGCTGCGCGCAAATCTGGAGGTGCCGCGTCCAAGTCCGCAAAGGGCACAACGCGTCGCACCACCCGCAACACACCATCACTGTCGAAAGACGAGGAATTCCAGGCCTATCGCGACATGCTGCTGATCCGGCGCTTCGAGGAGAAGTCCGGCCAGATGTACGGCATGGGGCTGATCGGCGGTTTCTGCCATCTCTATATCGGGCAGGAAGCGGTTGTCGTCGGCATGCAGATGGCGTCGAAGGACGGGGATCAGGTGATCACGGGATACCGGGATCACGGGCACATGCTCGCCACGGGCATGGACCCCAAGGGCGTGCTCGCCGAACTGACCGGGCGCAAGGGCGGCTATTCCAAGGGGAAGGGCGGCTCGATGCACATGTTCTCCAAGGAAAAGCACTTCTATGGCGGCCATGGCATCGTCGGCGCGCAGGTCCCGCTCGGCACCGGCATCGCCTTCGCAAGCCGGTATCGCGGCGAGGACAGTGTCTGCCTGACCTATTTCGGAGACGGCGCGGCCAACCAGGGCCAGGTCTACGAGAGCTTCAACATGGCCGCCCTGTGGAAGCTGCCGGTGGTCTACGTGATCGAGAACAACCGCTATGCCATGGGCACATCGGTCAGCCGCGCTGCGGCGCAGACGGATTTCTCGCGGCGCGGGCTCTCCTTCAACATTCCCGGCGAGCAGGTCGACGGCATGGATATCCGCGCCGTGAAGGAAGCGGGCGAGCGCGCCATCGAGCATGCCCGTTCCGGCGAGGGGCCCTTCATCCTCGAAATGCTGACCTACCGCTATCGCGGCCATTCCATGTCCGACCCGGCGAAGTATCGCACCAAGGACGAGGTGACGCGCATGCGTGAGGAGCAGGATCCGATCGAGCAGGTCCGCCGCCGCCTTCTCGGCGAGTGGGAGGTCCCGGAAAAGGATCTGAAGGAAGTCGACAGCGAGATCCGCAAGATCGTCAACGAGGCGGCCGATTTCGCGACCAACGATCCCGAGCCCGATCCGTCGGAGCTCTGGACCGACATCCTGCACTGATTCCCGATCAACCCGTCGCGCTCGCGACAGCGCGCGCTCAGCGGAGAGCTTCGAGCCCATGCCCATCGACGTATTGATGCCCGCATTGTCTCCGACCATGGAGCAGGGCAAACTGGCCAAATGGCTTAAGAAGGAAGGCGATTCCGTCAAACCCGGCGACGTGCTCGCCGAGATCGAGACCGACAAGGCGACCATGGAGGTCGAGGCGGTCGACGAGGGAACGCTGGCCAAGATCCTGATCGGCGACGATACCGACAACGTCGCCGTCAACACGCCCATCGCCATCATCGCCGAGGAAGGCGAGGACGTGAATGAAGCCGCCAAGGCCGGCCCGAAAGCATCCGCGCCGGAGGGCGGGGCGTCGCAGGAGGCGGAGCCCGCCGAGGAGAAATCCTCCGAATCCGGGAGCGATTCCGCGCCCCCGGCGGCCCCGGCGGTCGCGCGCTCCGCGAATGCCTATGACGCCTCCGACGAGGTGCCGGAGGGCACCGAAATGGTCGATACGACCATCCGCGAGGCTCTGCGGGACGCCATGGCGGAAGAGATGCGCCGGGACGAGAAGGTCTTCGTCATGGGCGAGGAGGTGGCCGAGTACCAGGGCGCCTACAAGGTCACGCAGAACCTGCTGCAGGAATTCGGCGAACGCCGCGTCGTCGATACGCCGATCACCGAGCACGGTTTCGCCGGCCTCGGCGTCGGCGCGGCCTTCTCGGGCCTGCGTCCTGTGGTCGAGTTCATGACCTTCAACTTCGCCATGCAGGCGATCGACCAGATCATCAATTCGGCGGCCAAGACGCTCTACATGTCCGGCGGTCAGCTCGGCTGCCCGATCGTGTTCCGTGGCCCGAACGGCGCCGCCTCGCGCGTCGCGGCGCAGCACAGCCATGATTACGCCGCATGGTATTCCAACGTGCCGGGGCTGAGCGTGGTGATGCCCTATACGGCGGCGGATGCGAAGGGGCTCCTCAAGAGCGCCATTCGCGATCCCAACCCGGTGATCTTCCTGGAGAACGAGGTTCTCTACGGGCAGAGCTTCCCGGTGCCGAAGCTGGATGATTTCACGGTCCCGATCGGCAAGGCGCGGGTGCATCGCAAGGGCGACGACGTCACCATCGTCTCCTTCGGCATCGGCATGAGCTACGCCATCAAGGCGGCGGAGGAACTGGCCAGGGAGGGGATCGAGGCGGAGATCATCGATCTGCGCACCATCCGCCCGATGGATTCCGACACGGTCATCGCCTCGGTGATGAAGACCGGGCGCTGCGTCGCGGTGGAGGAAGGTTTCCCGCAATCGGGTGTCACGGCGGAGATCGCCACCCGGATCATGGAGCAGGCCTTCGATTATCTGGACGCGCCGGTGGCGCGGGTCACCGGCAAGGACGTGCCGATGCCCTACGCCGCCAATCTCGAGAAGCTCGCCCTGCCGAGCGTCGCCGAGGTCGTCCAGGCCGCGAAAGCCGTCTGCTACAAGTGAGCGATATGAGCGACAAGCCGCAATTCCACGAACTCGCCGTTCCCCCCGATGTCGCCGAAAAGGGCGGCCACGAGGTGTTGCGGGCGAGTGTGGTGGAGGGCGAGGTGAGTATCGCCCTGCGGCGCTCGTTCGACGATCCATTCACCTGGGGGGTGCTGTTCTCGGACCTCGCGCGCCATGCCGCGCGGGTCTATGCGCTTGAGACGGGTATCGACGAGGCGGAGGCGCTGGCCCAGATCCGTGCCGGATTCGAGGCCGATGTCGAACCGCCCGACGATTCCGGCTCCACCCCTTCCCTCAACTGATTTCAGCTCAGGATCACAAGCCCGATGCCGATCAAAGTCCTGATGCCCGCCCTGTCGCCGACGATGGAAAAGGGCAATCTCGCCAAATGGCTCAAGCAGGAAGGCGACAGCGTCAAGCCCGGCGATGTCCTCGCCGAGATCGAGACCGACAAGGCGACCATGGAGGTCGAGGCGGTCGATGAAGGAACGCTGGCCAAAATCGTCGTGCCGGAAGGGACGTCCGATGTCCCCGTCAACGATCTCATCGCGCTGATCGCGGAGGAGGGCGAGGATCCGGCCAAGGTCGAGGTGCCCGCTGATGGCGGTGGCGCGCCGACCAGGCCGCAGGACGAGGCTCCGAAAGGTGAGGCTCCCAAGGCTGAATCCAAGGCGGAAGCCGAGAAGGAGGCCCCCGCCGCGCCCCCGGCCATGTCCGAGGCGGCACCCGCTCCCTCCAAGGCGCCGCCCGTACCGAAGACCGGCTCCGGCGAGCGCATCTTCGCCTCGCCGCTCGCGCGTCGCATCGCCAGGGATGCCGGGCTCGATCTGAAGGCGGTGAAGGGCTCCGGCCCGCATGGGCGCATCATCGAGCGCGATGTCCGCGCTGCGGTCGAGAAGGGCGTCGGCAAGGCGGAGGCGGCTGCGCCCGCCGCGAAGCCCGAGGCGCCGAAGGCGGCGGCTCCTGCCGGTGCGATGGCGCAAGGCATGTCGGTGGATCAGGTCAAGGCCATGTATCCGGCGGATTCCTACGAGGAAGTCAGCCTCGACGGCATGCGCAAGACCATCGCCAAGCGCCTGCTCGAATCGAAGCAGACCATCCCGCATTTCTATCTGACGCTCGATATCGAGCTCGATGCACTGATGGCCCTGCGCAAGCAGCTGAACGACGCCGCGACCAAGGACAAGGAGGGCAAGCCCGCCTACAAGCTCTCGGTCAACGATTTCGTCATCAAGGCGCTGGCGCTCTCACTGCAGAAGGTACCCGATGCCAACGCCGTCTGGGCCGAGGACCGGATCCTGCGCTTCCGGCATTCCGATGTCGGCGTCGCCGTGGCGATCGACGGGGGCCTGTTCACCCCGGTGATCCGCGCGGCGGAGACGAAGTCGCTCTCGGCGATCTCGGCGCAGATGAAGGATCTTGCGGGCCGCGCGCGCAACAAGCGGCTCAAGCCCGAGGAATACCAGGGCGGCACCACGGCGGTGTCGAATCTGGGCATGTTCGGCATCCGCGAATTCTCCGCCGTGATCAACCCGCCGCATGCGACGATTCTCGCCGTCGGCGCGGGTGAGAAGCGCGTCGTTGTCAAGGATGACGCGCCAGCGGTGGTGCAGGCGATGAGCGTCACGCTCTCCTGTGATCACAGGGTGGTGGACGGCGCGCTCGGCGCCGAATTGCTGCAGTCCTTCAAGGGGCTGATCGAGAATCCGATGGGTATGCTCGTGTGAGCGCCCGATGCGGCCGGGGCTTGCCCGGTCGCGGTTTTCCTTTGATCTGAGCGCCCGCTGCGTGACGGTGCGGCGCGCCCGGCAGGACGGGAGTTTTGCGCATGTCCGATTACGATATCATCATCCTCGGTGCTGGCCCCGGCGGTTACGTGGCCGCGATCCGCGCCGCGCAACTCGGCTTCAGGACGGCGGTCGTCGATCGCGAGCATCTCGGCGGCATCTGCCTGAACTGGGGCTGCATCCCGACCAAGGCGCTGCTGCGCTCGGCCGAAATCTTCCACTATTTCGAGCACGCCAAGGATTTCGGCCTGTCCGCCAAGGACGTCTCTTTCGACATGGAAGCGGTGGTGAAGCGCTCGCGCGGCGTCTCCGGGCGCCTCAATGGCGGCGTCGGCATGCTGCTGAAGAAGAATAAGGTCGATGTGATCTGGGGCGAGGGGGCGATTGAGGCGCCCGGCAAGGTGACCGTCAAGAAGGCGACAAAATCGGTCGAGGGCCCGCCCAAGGAAGCGCCGAAGGGCGCGCTCGGCCCGGGCTCCTACAGCGCCAAGAACATCATCGTCGCCACCGGTGCCCGCCCGCGCGTGCTGCCCGGGATCGAGCCGGACAAGGATCTGATCTGGACCTATTTCGAGGCGATGGTGCCCAAATCTATGCCGAAATCCGTGCTGGTGATGGGCTCGGGCGCGATCGGTATCGAATTCGCCTCATTCTACCGTACCATGGGTGCCGAGGTGACGGTGGTCGAGCTGCTGCCGCAGATCCTGCCCGTCGAGGATGCCGAGATCGCAGCCCATGCGCGCAAGCGCTTCGAGAAGCAGGGCATCAGGATCCTCACCGGCGCCAAGGTCTCCAAGGTCGAGAAGGGCAAGGGCAGTGTCACCGCCACGATCGAGGACGACAAGGGCAAGCAGACAATCACGGCGGAGAAGCTGATCTCGGCGGTCGGCGTTGTCGGCAATATCGAGAATCTGGGCCTCGAGAAGCTCGGCGTGAAGACCGATCGCGGCTGCGTCGTCACGGACGGGCTCGGCCGCACCAATGTGCCCGGCATCTACGCCATCGGCGATGTCGCCGGCCCGCCCATGCTCGCCCACAAGGCCGAGCATGAGGGCGTGCTCTGCGTCGAGACCATCAAGGGCCTGCATACGCATGCGATGGACAAGGCGATGATCCCCGGCTGCACCTATTGCCACCCGCAGATCGCCTCTGTCGGCCTCACCGAAGCCAAGGCCAAGGAGGCGGGTTACGAGCTCAAGGTCGGGCGCTTCCCCTTCCAGGGCAACGGCAAGGCGATCGCGCTGGGCGAACCCGAAGGCATGGTGAAGACGATCTTCGACAAGAAAACCGGCAAGCTGCTCGGCGCCCACATGGTCGGCACCGAGGTGACCGAGCTGATCCAGGGCTATGTCGTCGCCATGAACCTGGAGACGACCGAGGAAGAGCTGATGCACACGGTCTTCCCGCATCCCACGCTCTCGGAGATGATGCATGAGAGCGTGCTGGATGCGTATGGGCGGGTGATACATAGCTGAGCGAACTTATGGCGATTGGTGAATGCCGGGCGGGCGCCCCGCCCGGCATTCTGTGCCTCATTGAGGCATCGTCTCCTCGAATGGCTGCCTCATGTCGACCGGATCGCGATATGTGCCTTGGAAAACATTCCGGACGAATTCATGATCCTCTTCCCTCATTCCCAGCGCTCGTAAATGCTCCGGCGGCATGTCCTGCCAGCCTTCTCCAGCAAATCCAAAGAATTGGGCGCTATTCTCGTGGCTAATGACCTGAGAGCCGAAATCAAGATCGTATAGATTACCAAACCGGTTGTCCGTGAAACCCGGTACTTCAATACCATGAATATGATTCAATACGTGGACTGCGTCGTAGACAGCTCCAAAATCTTCATAATTCCGAATGCCGTGTGCAATTATGCTTTGTACGTCAGGCGGAAGCATGTAGGCAATCGGCATTGCAACTTCTTGGGTGAAACGATTTATTTGCGAAGCGAGTTCAATGACACTGTTGCCGTAGGTTTCACCGCCCAAGCTGCGGGCCAGTTCGAATGGGTTGGCGCCGTTGATCAGACGGCTGGTAATGTTTACATTCTCAATGCTCTCATCGTTGTCCGGGTTTTCGAGAATGGGGATTTCGGGTAGCCGATCGGGTGAAAATGCGTTCAGGATCGCCTGTTCGAGATCGATTTCCTGGCTTCCCTTCATGAAAGTCATTTCACCGTTTTCGTCGACAACAAGCGCTAGCCGGAATCCGGCCCCGACCTTCACGTCAAAGAAATCGTTGGCCAGCTCCAAGATCTGGGAGCCGCGCATCATGCCCTGTCCTAGGGCCGCTACCGTCGGCTTCGGAACGGCAGATGCGACGCGCCCCAGCTCACGCAGGGCAACTTCAACTGGCTGCATTGCCGATCCCGCTACGCCAAAATTCATCGAATAGGTTCCGGGCGGAACTTCGGAGATTTCGCCACGCGCAAACTGCTCCAGGGCATCCTGTGTGACGCCGTCGCTGGATCTCAAATTGAAGAAACCGAGCACGGTCATGCCATTGATCTTTGCCGAAACTGTTCCTCCGACACCGCCCTCGATAGTAAGATCGGGTCTTGACAAGCGCACACCCTCGGCACCCTCGGCATCATCCGGCGATCCGAGTTCCGGTCTGATAGTGCTGACGAGACCGATACTGCAGTTGAGCGGCCCGCAAGGGAAAGGACGAAGCGGTTGCGCGACAAAAAGTGATGGCGTTCCGCCATTCGTCGGTATCGTGGCAAAGGCCGCGCCTCCGGGGCCAATCCCGCTACCCGCGAGTGCTTCCGTGGCCAGGCTCTCAAGTCCTCTACGGGTTGCCGGACCCTGAGTCACACCCACTACCCATGCGTCTGGGCCTAATTCCACTTCTTGTGAGGGGTCTTCCATCGGGATCAGCGGCATAATCTCGATCTCGGCCTCCTCGGATTGCTGTACTTGTTTTGCCTCCTGCTGGCGCGCGAGTGCGAAAGCGGCTCCTTGGGTCTCTTGTCTCGATTGCAACGCAGTGGTCCTGTCGAGATTCATCACGACGTTCATATTGTAATCTCCCTGAAATATAAAAAATATATTAGAAAATATTTTCTAGCATACAAAATTGCATTTTTAAAACTAAAATATATTTTATAAGGTTATACATAGAGAAGAGTATCTGTAGTTTCCGTATAGTCTGCGCATCCCGACAGGTCGTGACGGATCGCGCAGGGTAATCCGTTTTTCAACGAATAGGTTGCATCGCCTCACCCCTGGCCGGTCACCGCACCCACTCATCCATCAACAGGGCCCGGATCAACGCGTAATCGGTGGGGCGCGCGCGGTTGGCTTCCTGCAGCTCCGGAATCCCGAAATCGACGTAAGGATTGGCCAGTGCCGCGATCAGCCGCTCCCGGTCCTGCGGCAGAACGGCGTCGACGAGGGCGTGGATCACCGTCTGCGTATCTGCGTAGCTGGTCATGCCATAGGCATAGGCGCTGCGCGCCTCGTCGCCGAGCATGGAGAAATACATCGGGATCACCGCATCCACCGCGCGCCGGATCTGCGCCACGGTTTCGAGCGCGGCATGGCCGCCCGTCTGCCCGGTCTCGCGATAGAGCGCGAAGGGGGAAGTGCCGTCGATGAGGTGCAACTGGTCGGTGATGCTCGCGAAGATGTTCCCCGAATCGGCATTGCGGGCGGGAATTTCCAGGCGCGGCTCTTCGCCGTCACCGAAGAACAGATGCAGCAGATACTCCGGCGTGACCTCGTTGCCGCGATGGACGAGCCGCGTTTCGCCGGAAACGGTATCGTGCTCCAGGGTCATCGGCAGGCCGCCCCCGACAAAGGTGCGGGCGTAGAGATTGGCGTTGTCGATGCCGGCGGCGAGGCTCTCGAGCTTGCGTGCTCCGGCCTGGCTGTGCAGGCTCGGTATCAGCATCAGACCGCGCGACATCAGCCGCGCGAGCGATCCGACGATCTGTTCCGGCGAAATCCCGGCCCCCACGGTCACCGAGAGGCGCATGACGCCGTCACTGTCGGGATAGGCGCTGACGCTGGTCTCGTCATCGGCCTGCATGTAGGAGCGTGCATTGATATAGACGAGCATGGTCGGCAACCCGATCGGGTCCAGGACGAAGACGGCGCCGGTCCCGATATCGATCCGCCCCGCATCATTGATGATGCCGAGCGTGCTGAATGACAGGGCCGTGGTCGGGCTCGTTTCCAGGAAGATGAGCTTGTGCGAATTGTAGAGCCCGTAATTGTCGGTATGGGGATCATATGTCGCGAAAACGCCCTGGGAAAGATATGTGAAGCCAACGAAATATCCGAAAGCCGGCACATCCTCGGTGCGCAGGAGCAGCTAGCCCAAGGGACCGACTTCGCGAACATCCTCAAGAAAATTCGCCACTTCACGCTCTGCGGATACCGGTCCGCTCGCTTGTATGACCGTTTCGGCGCGGGGCGGTGCGATCAGGCCGTGAGAAGCCGCAGACGGGCTCGCGGCGCTGGCGCGCACCAGCGCGAAGGGCCCATGCTCAGAGTTGTGAAGATGGGCCGTCCCGGAATTGCCGCCAGCCGCCATGAGGGAGGGATTCGGGCTCTTTGCTGATAGTGATGCCGACATCAAATTATCTCGAAACATATGTGATATCCTCAAAAAAGCTTTTTCTATCTGCGTTAATTGAAGTTCCCGCAACCCTTGCTATGCATAAAGATGTCTCTTTCGCGATCAAATTTCGTGCGCCGGGGCAGCGCTTCCGCGCGGATCTTCCTTGCGGAACGACGCGATCCGGTCGTCCGGAATCCGGCGAAAGCTCTTCCGGCCACGCCTGCCGCGGGTTGCCAGACGGGCCGCATCGGCCTATGTCGGAGAGGTCGCGACCCCGTTCACGTTTGCGGAATTTTTTGACATGGCCGTTGTTCTCGATCTCCTCAAGAAGGATACCCGTCCCCGTCATCCGGAAAAGGCGCATCGGCCCGATCAGCCGATCCTGCGCAAGCCGGAATGGATTCGCGTCAAGGCGCCCGGTTCGCCGAAATGGGCGGAGACCAACCGGATCGTGAAGGAGAACAAGCTCGTCACCGTCTGCGAGGAAGCCGGTTGCCCCAATATCGGCGAATGCTGGGAAAAGAAGCACGCCACCTTCATGATCATGGGCGACACCTGCACCCGCGCCTGTGCCTTCTGCAACGTCAAGACCGGTCGCCCCGAGGCACTCGATCCGCATGAGCCGGAAAATGTCGCCAAGGCCGTCGAGAAGCTCGGCCTGCGGCACGTCGTCATCACCTCCGTCGATCGTGACGATCTTGCCGATGGCGGCGCGCAGCATTTCGCCGATGTGATCCACGCCATCCGCGCGCGCGCGCCCGGGACGACGATCGAGATCCTGACCCCCGATTTCCTGCGCAAGGACGGCGCGCTGGAGGTCGTGGTGAAGGCGCGTCCGGACGTGTTCAACCACAATCTCGAAACAGTGCCTTCGAAATATCTGACGGTGCGCCCCGGCGCGCGCTACTTCCACTCCATTCGCCTGCTCCAGCAGGTGAAAGAGCTCGATCCGACCATTTTCACCAAGTCGGGCATCATGGTCGGGCTCGGCGAGGAACGCAATGAAGTGCTCCAGCTGATGGATGATCTGCGTGCTGCGGATGTGGATTTCATGACGATCGGCCAGTATCTCGCGCCGACCCGCAAGCACCATCCCGTGATCCGTTACGTGACGCCGGCGGAGTTCAATGCTTATGCGACGACGGCGCGGGCCAAGGGCTTCCTGCTGGTCTCCTCCACGCCGTTGACGCGCTCCTCCTATCATGCCGATGAGGATTTCGCGAAGCTCAAGGCGGCGCGGTTGAGCAGCAACGCGGGTTGATGGCCCAGCCATGCCGGCATTCCACACTGTCAAGAATGTTCCGCACACGCCGGTCCAGATGTTCGAACTGGTGGCGGATGTGGAGAAATATCCGGAATTCGTTCCGCTCTGCGAGAGCCTGCGCGTGCGCCGCAGGACGCAGAGTGGCGACGGGATAGAGATCCTCGTGGCCGATATGAGTGTCGGCTACAAGTCGATCCGCGAAACCTTCACCACCCGCGTCACCCTTGATCGTCCGCGCCTGCGTATCGATGTTGAATATATTGATGGCCCGTTCCGGTTTCTGGAAAACCGCTGGAAGTTCCTCAACCAGGGCGACAATGGATGCGAAGTGGATTTCCACATCGCCTATGAGTTCCGCAATTTCGCGCTCGGCATGCTGATGGGCGCGATGTTCGATCGCGCCTTCCGCAAATTCACCAGCGCCTTCGAGGCCCGCGCCCGTCAGGTCTACGGCTGAGCATCACGCCTCGGCGATCGCCGCTTCGAGCAGCCCGAGCGCGTCGTCGATGGTCATCAGCCGGATCTCCCCGCGTCCGCGATCGCCATAGCGCCTTTCGAGATGCACGGTCGCGCCACGCTGGCGCGCGCAGGCGAGATGGACGAGGCCGACGGGCTTCGCCACCGTCCCGCCACCCGGCCCTGCGACGCCGCTGACCGCGATTGCGACGTGCGCCCGCGACTGCGCGAGAGCACCTTCGGCCATGGCCCGCACCACCGTCTCGCTGACGGCGCCATGGGCTTCGATGGTCTCTGTCGGGACGCCGAGAAGCTCGTTTTTTGCCGCGTTCGAATAGCTGACGAAGCCCCGCTCGACCACGCGGGAAGAGCCGGCGATTTCGGTGAGCAGGCCGGCAATCAGCCCGCCGGTGCAGGATTCCGCCGTGGCGATCATCAATCCGCGCGCCGCAAAGACTTCGAGCAGGTTTGCGGCGCGGGTTTCGCGTTCCTCCGTGAAGATCATGCCGTGTCTCCTGATTGCCTGGTAACGGGAAGCCGGATCGTTGCTGCCGCCTGCGCCGCGATGCCTTCGCCGCGCCCGGTGAAGCCGAGTTTTTCGGTGGTCGTCGCCTTGATCGAGACGCAATCGGCATCGATTCCGGCGATCTGTGCGATCTGCGCGCGCATGGCCTCGCGATGCGGCCCGATCCTGGGGCGCTCGCACAGGATGGTGGCGTCGAGGAAGTCGATCACGCCGCCGCGTTCGCGCACGCGCGCCGCCGCGAAAGCGAGAAAGCGGTCCGAAGACGCGTGGCGCCATTGCGGATCGCTCGGCGGAAAATGCGTGCCGATATCGCCCTCGGCAAGCGCGCCGAGCACGGCATCGGTGAGGGCGTGCAGCACCACGTCACCGTCGGAATGGGCGACGACGCCATGCGCATGCGGCACGGCCACGCCACCCAGCATGACGTGGTTACCCGGACCGAAAATGTGGACGTCGAACCCGGTCGCCATACGGCTGATCATGCGCGGCACTCCATCGTTCTCGGCATAACGAAGAAAATCGGCTTCATGCGTGAGTTTCACATTGTCCGGATCACCGGCAAAGACATGGACATCCATTCCAGCCCATTCCGCCAGCGCACCGTCATCGGTGAAACCGGTCATGCCCGCATCAAGGGCGCGGCGATGGGCGGCGAGGAGGGGCGCGAGCCGGAATGCCTGCGGCGTCTGGACGGCCCGCAGGCCGTCACGCGGCGGCGTATGCGTCACACGACCGTCATCGGTGACCTGCTTGATCGTATCCGTTACCGGGATGCCAGGAAGGGCGGCGTCGTGCCTGACGAGGGCCATGCAGGCGCGTTGAATCAGGTCGCGGGAAAGGAAGGGGCGGGCCGCGTCATGCACGAGGACATGTGGGCAGGTGGATGCGTCGAGCACACAAAGGCCAGCATGGACGGAAGACTGGCGCGTCGCGCCGCCATGAACGGGTGGGAGCAACCGCGCACGTTCCGACTCGTCGAGAGCGGCGATACATGCGGCGTAGAGCCCTTCGTCGTCGGGGTGAATCGCCACGACGATGGTCGCGATGGCCGGTTCCGCGCACAGGGCCCGCAGAGTCCGTGTCAGAACCGGGATACCGTCGAGAAAGCGGTATTGCTTCGGGATACCGGCCCCGGCCCGCGTACCCCGTCCGGCGGCAACGACGAGCGCGGCGATCGTTTCGCGAATGGGCTTTCCCATGGGGTCTCCCTGATGGCACGGCAGTTTCGTGGTGATAGACCCGCCCTGTGATGAAGGCAATTGTCGCATGGCTGATCAGCCTGTTTTGCGGTATTGCACTTTTTTAAGGCTCGTCTATTTGTTAAGCAGATGCGGCGATGCGGTATTGAGCGGCATGCTGTAAACGGGGGCGGTGCGGTGCGGATCGGAAATGTCGAAATAGCGGGGCGCGTTGCGCTGGCGCCGATGTCCGGAGTGACGGATATCCACGCCCGCAGGATCGCCTCGCGTTTCGGCGCAGCGATGGTCGTCTGTGAAATGGTGGCGTCGGAGGCCTATGTCCATGGTGCGGAGGAAGCGCGGATCCGCGCGGAGGGGCAGGGGATCGATCCGCATATCGTTCAGCTCGCCGGATGCCGCGCCGGCTGGATGGCCGATGCCGCACGCATGGCCCAGGATACCGGTGCCGACATCGTCGACATCAATATGGGATGCCCGGCCAAGCACGTCTCCGGCGGCATGGCCGGCTCGGCGCTGATGCGCGACCTCGACCACGCCTGCGGGCTGATCGAGGCGGTGGTCGGGGCGGTAGAGGTGCCGGTCACCGTGAAGATGCGCCTCGGCTGGGATCACGCGCATATCAACGCGCCGGAACTTGCGCGCCGTGCCGAGTCACTCGGCGTCGCCGCGATCACGGTGCATGGGCGCACGCGCCAGCAATTCTACAAGGGCGAGGCGGATTGGCCGGCGATCGCCGCCGTGCGCGCGGCGACGACGCTTCCTCTGATCGCCAATGGTGATATCTGCGATGCCGATGATGCCCGCGCCGCGCTGGCGGCTTCCGGGGCGGATGCGGTGATGGTCGGTCGCGCCACGCTCGGAAAACCCTGGCTGATTGCCCGTATCGAGGCGCAGCTCGCCGGGTTGCCCTGGGCCGAACCTGATATGGCGACGAAAACCGCGGCAATTTCGGAGCATTACGAGGGGTTGCTGAGCCTGTACGGCCATCGCGTCGGCATCCGGCATGCCCGCAAGCATCTCGCCGCCTTTGCCGATCATGCGGCTGAAGAGGGTCACGCTCTGGCGCCGGATGCGCGGCGCGAGCTCGTCACCACGACAGAGCCGGCGCGGGTGCTCGCGCTTTTGCATTCGATCGTGAACGCCCCCGAGAAGATCGGAGCCGCCGCATGAGCCTGCCAACGCCCGAGGCGATGATGAACGCCCTGCCGCTCCCGGTTCTGACCATCGGGCCGGATAACGAAATCCTGCGGGTCAATGCCGCAGCGGAGGCGTTTCTGGAGAGCAGCCAGCGGGTGCTGGAGCGCAAGAAACTCAGTGATTACATGCCTTTCGGTTCGCCGGTTCTGGCGCTTGTCGACGAAGTGCGCCTGCGTGGGTCCAGCGTCAACGAGTACCGCGTCGATGTGGGCGGGCCGCGTCTGGGGATGGAGCGGATCGTCGATGCCTTCGCAACGCCTTTGAGCGATGCGGGCGGAATGGTCGTGCTGATGCTGCAGGAGCGCACCATCGCCGACAAGATGAATCGCCAACTGACCCATCGCAGTGCCGCGCGTTCGGTGACGGCGCTCGGTGCCATGCTGGCACACGAGATCAAGAACCCGCTCTCCGGAATTCGCGGTGCCGCGCAGCTGCTCGAGCAATCCGCCGACGAGGATGACCGGTTGCTCACCCGGCTGATCTGCGACGAGGCCGACCGGATCGTCAAACTGGTCGAGCGGGTGGAATTGTTTGGCGAGGCGGCGCCCGGCGCCGATCGTGGTCCGATCAACATCCATGCCGTGCTCGACCACGTGAAGCGGCTGGTCCAGTCGGGCTTTGCCCGCCATGTGCGCATCGTCGAGAACTACGATCCGTCGCTGCCGCCGATCTACGGATCGCGTGATCAGCTTGTGCAGGTTTTCATCAATCTGCTCAAGAATGCGGCAGAGGCGATCGGCCCGGACGCGCTGGAAGGGGAGATCGTGCTCTCCACTGCATTCCGGACAGGCATGCGTCTGCAGACGCCGGGCTCTTCCGAGCGGGTGAGCCTGCCTATCGAGATTGCCGTGCGCGATAACGGGCCCGGCATTCCCGACGAGTTCATTTCCGAGATGTTCGATCCCTTCGTCACCACGAAGGAGAACGGAAGTGGCCTTGGACTTGCTTTGGTCGCCAAGATCGTCGGCGACCATGGAGGTATCATCGAATGCGATCCCGCACCGCGACGCACCACATTCCGGATCCTGTTGCCGATGTTCAGTGAGAAGACGACGACGGAAACACCAGCGAGCGCGCCTCCGGCACAATCCCAATCGTAAAACGGAATCGAGACCGTCCCATGCCCAGCGGAAACATTCTCCTCGCCGATGACGATGCGGCCATCCGCACGGTTCTCAACCAGGCGCTCTCGCGTGCGGGTTATGAAGTCCGCTCGACGGGCAATGCCGCGACGCTCTGGCGCTGGGTGTCGCAGGGTGACGGCGATCTTGTGATCACCGATGTGGTGATGCCCGACGAGAACGCCTTCGACCTGCTGCCGCGAATCAAGCGCATGCGCCCCGATCTGCCCATCATCGTGATGAGCGCGCAGAACACCTTCATGACCGCGATCAAGGCCTCCGAGCGCGGCGCTTACGAATATCTGCCCAAACCCTTCGATCTGAAGGAGCTGGTCTCGATCGTCGGGCGCGCGATGTCGCGCCCGCGCGGCAAGGTGACGACGCCCGAAGGTGAGGGCGAAGACATTCCCCTGATCGGGCGCTCCCCCGCCATGCAGGAAATCTACCGTGCCCTCGCGCGGCTGATGCCGACCGATCTGACGGTGATGATCACGGGTGAATCGGGCACGGGCAAGGAACTCGTGGCCCGGGCGCTGCATGATTACGGCAAGCGGCGCACGGGCCCCTTCGTCGCGGTCAACATGGCGGCAATTCCGCGTGATCTGATCGAATCCGAGCTGTTCGGGCATGAGAAGGGTGCCTTCACCGGCGCTACCCAACGCAGCGCCGGACGTTTCGAGCAGGCGGAGGGCGGGACGCTCTTCCTCGACGAGATCGGCGACATGCCGATGGAGGCACAGACGCGCCTGCTGCGCGTGCTCCAGCAGGGCGAATACACGACCGTGGGCGGGCGTACGCCGATCCGCACCAATGTCCGCATCGTGGCTGCCACGAACAAGGATCTGCGGATCTCGATCCAGCAGGGTCTGTTCCGCGAGGATCTTTATTTCAGGATCAATGTCGTGCCCCTGCGGCTGCCGCCGCTGCGCGAGCGCATCGAGGATATTCCCGATCTGATGCGGCATTTCTTCTCGCTGATCGAGAAAGAGGGGCTCGCCCGCAAGCAGATCGACGCGGAGGCGATGGACCGGCTCAAGCGCTATCGCTGGCCGGGCAATGTCCGGGAGCTGGAAAATCTGGTGCGGCGACTTGCTGCGCTCTATCCGCAGGACACGATCACCGCGCCGATCATCGATGGCGAGCTCGACGTCAAACCGATCGAGACCGGCATGTCGGCCGTCAGCGAAACACCGGGCGAGCCGGAGACGCTGGCGGGCTCGGTGGAGCGCCATCTCAATTCCTATTTCCGCCAGTTCCGCGACGGTCTGCCGCCGCCGGGGCTGTATCATCGCATTCTGCGTGACGTCGAGGGGCCGTTGATCGGCGCGGCGCTGGCCGCCACCCGCGGCAACCAGATTCGCGCGGCAGAACTGCTCGGCCTCAATCGCAACACATTGCGCAAGAAGGTTCGCGATCTCGATCTGCCGGTGATCCGCACCAGCAGGTGACCTGGCCAACTCATCGCTGTGCATCCGCCCCGCAACTTCGCCCTCGCAACAAGGCCGGACGCAGTGTATTAGTTTCGCCACACTGTTGTGATCTTGCATCAGCGTGACGGATGCACGAGTCGCGCCGGTCGCTGCGGATGAGGCGAGTTTGAGCACGCAAAGCGAAGCCATCGAGAGACGCGCGCGCGCCCGGCGCACAGGCGGGCCGGACGGGCTCGGACCTGTCGGTCTGACGGCGGTGCTGCTCGCTCTGTTTTCCGCCATTGCGACCTTCATCGTTCTCGCCGGCCTGACGCCTGTGGAGCCGAGCGATGGTGTGACCATCGTCATGCTGTCGATCAACGGCGTGCTCGCAACGCTTCTGCTGATCATGGTCGCGCGCCAGGGTATCAAGCTTTATCGCGCAAAGAAGGCGGGGGTGGCCGGGACGCGGCTGCATCTGCGTTTCGTGACCATCTTCGCCGCCATCGCGACGGTCCCCGTCGTCGTCGTCGCACTGGTGGCCTCGATCACGCTGTCGCGTGGGCTCGATCCCTGGTTCAGTGGCTGGATCAACAATCTACTCGAGAATACCGTCGAGATCGCCCATGCCTATCGCGAGCTGCAATGCCGCTCGCTGGCGCGTGAGACGACGCTGATGGCGGCCGATCTCGATCGGGCGCGCATGCTCTACGATGCCGATCCGCAGGTTTTTCGCGATTTCATGCAGGCGCGTTCGGTCTTTCTCGGTTTCCCCGTGCTTGCCATCGTCGAACCGAACGGCGAGGTGGTCGAGCGCATCCAGAATGTGCAGATACCAGGCGCCCGCATCCCCGATCAGGCCGAGCTCGAACAGGCGGACACACAGGATGCCCTGTGCCTCGTTCCGGCTGAGGGCGAATTGCTGCATGCGGTGCTGCGCCTCTCCGCGCACAACGATCGCATTCTGGTCGTGACCCGCCTGGTCGACCGGCGCGCGCTGGATTATCCGGAGGAAGCCGAAGCGGGGATTTCCTATTACCAGGCGCTTGAACGGCTCAGCGTCGCGATGCAGGTGGCGTTCGCGGCGATGTTCGGGATCGTCGCGGTGATCATCCTGCTCGCATCGGTCTGGTTCGGCCTGACTTATGCGAATGCCTTCGTCGGTCCGATCCGGCGTCTGATCAACGCGACGCAGCAGGTCGCGACCGGCAATTTCTACGTCCAGGTGCCGATCCGCAAGAAGGAGGGTGATCTCGCCGCGCTCAGCAGCACCTTCAACAAGATGACCTCGGAGCTGCGCAGCCAGCACGACAGCCTCACCGCCGCAAGCAACCTGATCGATCGGCGCCGGCGCTTTACGGAGGCGGTGCTTTCGGGGGTCTCCGCCGGGGTGATCGGTGTCGATGCCAGGGGACGGATCACCATCGTCAATCCGACGGCGGAAAAACTCTTCGGCGTGCATGCCAATGATCTGCTCAATCAGGAAGCGCGCAGTCATCTGCCCGAACTCGCGACGCTGCTCGACGAGGCGGCGCAATCGCGTCAGCGCGGGCTGAACCAGCAGATCAGCCTGAATCGCGAGGGGCGCGAGCGTATGCTCAATGTGCGCCTCACCCGCGAGCAGGCGCATGGTGGCGATGATGGCGTGGTGATCACCCTCGACGACATCACCGATCTCGTCACCGCACAGCGCACCTCCGCCTGGGCCGATGTGGCGCGGCGCATTGCGCATGAAATCAAGAACCCGCTGACACCGATCCAGCTTTCGGCGGAGCGGATTCGGCGCAAATACGGCAAGGTCATCACCGAGGATCGCGCCGTCTTCGACCAATGCACCGACACGATCGTGCGCCAGGTCGAGGACATCAAGCGCATGGTCGACGAATTCTCGTCCTTCGCGCGCATGCCCAAACCCGCCATGGGCCGAGACGACCTCGCCGATACCGTACGTCAGACCGTCTTCATGATGCGCATGGGCTATCCCGATATCACCATCAAGGATGAAGTTCCGCCGGGGCAGGTGCTGGCGCGCTTTGACCGCCGCCTCGTCGCACAGGCCCTGACCAACATCATCAAGAATGCCAGCGAGGGTATTGCCGGGCTCGAAGGGCAGGATGACGAATTCGAGGGCATGATCACCGCACGGCTTTTCATCGACGACAGCCATCACGCCGTGATTGAGGTCGACGACAACGGCAAGGGCTTTCCCACGGAGAACCGGGCGCGGCTACTGGAGCCATATATGACGACTCGCGATGGCGGGACCGGACTTGGTCTGCCGATCGTCGCGAAGATCTTCGAGGAACACGGGGGCGGGGTCGAACTGCTCGACAATCCCGCCGGTCGCGGGGCGCGGGTGCGTCTGTGGTTCCCGCTCGATCCTCCCGATAATGTTGACGCGGATCTCCACGAGGGGGATCGCATGAGTGTGGATGTGAAATGAGCGCCGATATTCTGATCGTCGATGACGAAACCGATATTCGCGAACTGGTTGCCGGTATCCTCGAAGACGAGGGCCACCGCACCAGGACGGCGGGGTCATCCGACGATGCCCTTGCCGCCATCGAATCGCGCAGACCGCACCTCGTCTTTCTCGATATCTGGCTGCAGGGCAGCCGGCTTGACGGGCTGCAGGTGCTGGAATTGGTCAAGAAGCAGCATGCCGACCTGCCGGTGGTCATGATTTCGGGCCACGGCAATATCGAGACGGCCGTATCGGCGATCAAGCTCGGCGCCTATGACTTCATCGAAAAGCCCTTCAAGGCCGACCGCCTGCTCCTCGTCGCCGATCGCGCGCTCGAGGCCTCACGGCTGAAGCGTGAAGTGCGGGACCTGCGCGCCCGCTCCATCCAGGCCAGCCGGATCGCCGGACGTTCGCCCATTGTGGGGCAGCTGCGCCAGACGGTCGAGCGCGTCGCGCCGACCAATGCGCGCGTGCTCGTCACCGGCGCACCCGGTTCCGGGAAGGAACTCGTCGCACGCACGATTCACAGCATGTCAACGCGCTCCAACGGCCCGTTCGTGATCATCAATGCGGCGACCATCACCCCGGAAACCATGGAGATGGAGCTGTTCGGCGTCGAAGCCGGGGAGGGGCGCGAGCGGCGGGTCGGCGCGCTCGAAGAGGCGCATGGCGGCACACTCTATCTCGACGAGATCGCCGATATGCCGCGCGAGACGCAGGATCGGGTCATGCGGGTGCTGGTCGAGCAGAATTTCCAGCGCGTCGGCGGCGGCACCCGCGTGCACGTGGACGTGCGCATCATCTCCTCTTCCAGCCGCGATCTCCAGGCCGAGATTGCCGCCAACCGCCTGCGGCAGGATCTGTTTCATCGCCTGAGCGTCGTGCCGATTCGCGTGCCGTCGCTCTCCGAGCGCCGCGAGGACGTGCCGGAGCTGATCACCTTCTTCATGGAGCAGATTTCGGCGGCGACCGGCCTGCCCAAACGGCGCATCGGCGATGATGCGATGGCCGTTTTGCAATCTCATGACTGGCCGGGAAACATCCGGCAACTGCGCAACAATGTCGAGCGCCTGATGATTCTCGCCAGCGGCGAGGCCGAGGAAGAGATCACGGCGGATATGCTGCCCAACGAAATCGGCGCGATGGTGCCCACCACGCCCTCGGGTGCAGGCGGCGAGCGCCTGATGAGTCTGCCGTTGCGCGATGCGCGCGAAATCTTCGAGCGGGAATATCTGATGGCTCAGATCGCGCGGTTTTCCGGCAATATCTCGCGCACGGCGGAGTTTATCGGCATGGAGCGATCAGCTCTCCACCGAAAGTTGAAATCTCTCGGTGTGAATGCATGAGCAGGGCGGTGAGGAAATAAGCGCGATTGCATGTGAAAAATGCGATTATCCGGCAATAGGCACTTGCTTAATGGGCGGTTGCGCCATGTAATGGCGAGGCCGGTTCAGGGCCATGCGCGGATGGTCGATCGATAACTGGGATCCTGGCGACCAAGGACCGGCGGCGACAGGATGGCGAGGCAAACTCATGGCGGGCGAGCGCGCGCAAAATCTTCAGGACACGTTTCTCAATCATGTCCGCAAGAACAAGGTTCCACTGACGATTTTCCTCGTGAACGGCGTGAAGCTGCAAGGCGTCGTGACCTGGTTCGACAATTTCTGTGTTTTGCTGAGGCGGGATGGTCATTCCCAGCTCGTCTACAAACACGCGATTTCGACCATCATGCCGGGCCAGCCCGTGCAGCTGTTCGAGCCGGCCGACGAGGGTGGCGACAAGGCGTGATTCGTGTCCACGCCTGATTCGCCCATCGGAGAGGGGTTCACGCCGGAACCCGATACGGATGTATCGGCGGGAACCCGGACGCTGGTCGTCGGCCCTTATGTTTCGCGCAAACAGCGCGCTCTGCCCGACGGCGCCCCTGCTGCGGCGGAGAATCTGCGCCCCTTCGAGGCGCGGCTTGACGAGGCTTGTGGGCTCGCCGCCGCGATCGATCTCGACGTGGTCGAGGTCCATCTGACGACATTCCCGGCACCGCGTCCGTCGACCTATCTGGGCAAGGGCAAGGTCGAGGAGGTGAAGCTCCTCGTCGCGGCGAAGGACATCACGCTGGTGGTGATGGATTGTGCGCTCTCACCCGTACAGCAGCGCAATCTGGAGCGCACATTCGGCGCCAAGGTGATCGACCGCACCGGCCTGATCCTCGAGATCTTCGGGCGCCGGGCGCGCACGCGCGAGGGCACGCTGCAGGTCGAACTCGCCCATCTGGCTTATCAGAAAAGCCGGCTCGTGCGCTCATGGACCCATCTCGAGCGCCAGCGCGGCGGTTACGGCTTTCTCGGCGGCCCGGGCGAAACGCAGATCGAGGCCGACCGACGGCAGATCCAGGAGCGCATGACCCGGATCGAGAAGGAGCTCGAAGGCGTCACCCGCACCCGCGGCCTGCATCGGGCCAGCCGGCGCCGCGTTCCCTATCCGATCGTCGCCTTCGTCGGCTACACCAATGTCGGCAAATCCACCCTGTTCAACCGCATGACGCGTGCCGAGGTGATGGCGCAGGACATGCTCTTCGCGACCCTCGACCCGACATCACGCGCCGTGGCGTTGCCCCATGGCGAGAAGGCGATCCTCTCCGACACGGTCGGCTTCATTTCCGATCTGCCCACCATGCTGGTTGCCGCTTTCCGCGCGACGCTGGAGGATGTGATCGAGGCGGATATCCTCTTGCATGTGCGCGACGTTTCCCATGGCGAGACGGAGGCGCAGGCGGCGGATGTCGAGTCCGTCCTGCGCGATCTCGACGTCGACCCGTCGGATACGGCGCGCATCATCGAGGTCTGGAACAAGGCCGACCTGCTCGACGCGCCCGACCGCGAACGCCTCGCGACACGCGCTGCGCGGCTGCCCGAGGAGGCGCGCCCGGCGCTCGTCTCGGCCCTGACGGGGGAGGGGATCGACGCGCTGCTCCAGACCATCGAGGATCGCATCGCACGCGGGCGCCCGCAATATCACGTGCTGCTCGATCCCGCTGATGGTCAGAATCTCAACTGGCTCTACGAGAACGCCGAGGTGATGGGGCGCGACGACCGCGACGCTGCCATCGCCATGCGCGTGCGTGTTGCGCCGGAGAAGGAACCGCGGCTGTTGCGGCGTTTTCCGAAGGCGCGCCGCAGCAAGGGCTGAGGCGGAGCGGCGCGTTCTACGCTTTCTCGCCGCGTTTGGCCGCCTGCCAGGCCGCTTCCATCTCCGCAAGATCAGCTTCTTCGAGGCTGCGTCCAGCTTGGCGCAGCGTCGCTTCGATCGCCCCGAAACGACGCATGAATTTCACATTTGTGGCGCGCAAGGCCGCTTCCGGGTCGATGCCGTGGTGGCGCGCGAGATTGGCGACGGCGAAGAGCAGATCGCCGATCTCCTCCGCGATCGCAGCATTGTCGCCGGACGCCATCGCCTGCGCGACTTCCGTGCGCTCCTCCTCGACCTTGGCCATGACCTGAGCGGGATCGGGCCAGTCGAAGCCCACCTTCGCCGCGCGCCGGGTCAGCTTGTCGGCATGCATCAGCGCCGGCAGGCTGCCGGGAACGTCGTCGAGCAATCCCGGCGCGCCGTCACCGCGACGCGCCCGGCGCCCGGCCTTTTCGCCCTGCTTGATCGTTTCCCAGATCCGCTTGATCGCTTCGGGATCGCGGCTGTCGACATCACCGAAGACATGGGGATGGCGCCGGATCAGCTTTTCGGTGATCGCCTCGACCACGCCACCGAAATCGAAGATCTCCTGCTCCTCGGCCATGCGCGCATGAAAAACGACCTGCAGCAGCAGATCGCCGAGTTCTTCGCGCAAATCTTCAAGGTCCCCGCGCGCAATCGCATCGGCCACTTCGTGGGCTTCCTCGATCGTATAGGGGGCGATGCTGGCAAAATCCTGCCGGATATCCCAGGCGCAGCCGGTCTCGGGATCGCGCAAGGCGGCCATGATCTCGATCAGGCGGGCAATATCTCGTGAGGGCTGCAAGGGCGGCTCCGGATCGTGAGGAGGGGCGGTTCACCTGCTCTTAACGCAACGCACCCAGACTGAACATCGATTCGCGTAGCAGTAACCAGTAGTGAGTAGCGTCAGCATGAGTGACTCGCAAGATTCCGGCGATCGGGACAACACCCGCGCCCCCTTCGAAGGTCCCGCCACCAGCAGCATCGCATCATCGAGCGGTCGACCCTCCCTGTTCACACCGCGCACTGCGACGATCGTCCGCTTTCCCGGCGGTCGCGGCAGTGCAAGCCCCTTCCGCGATCAGAAGAGCCTGATGGATGCCGTCTACAGTGCCGGCTCGATCCCCGTCAGCGCGACGGACCGCGCGACCAAGCGCATGGCGGCGCGGTTGCAGGTTCTCGGCTTTTTCGAGATCAACGAGGTGACCGGCGACGGCGCCCTGCGACGCCTGCGGCCCTCCGAGGCGATCCTCGCCGAAGACCTTCGGCCCTGGCGTATTGCGAAACCCGCTTTCCACGACGCGACCGGGCCCGACGCCGCTACGCTGCCTGCGTGACGGGTGGGGCGCAGGTCTGATAAGCCGAACTTATCGCGGGCGGTATGAAGCGGCGCCGCGCCGTTTCAATGACCAGCCAAGATGATCGCTGCTGGGGGGCGTGCCCGAGATCGTTCCCCTGATAAAATTCCTATAGGACCAGGGTCCTGCAGGCCGATATCGACCGTCGACGAATGGGCTTTTGTCGACGCCTGCAGAAATCTTGCGCTTGTGCAAAGTCTGCGGCTCGGTCTGCGGCGGGCCGCATGGCCCCCGGAAGGCGCAGCTCGCCTACCGTCGCCGATCATCGATGAATTGGCCGGCCACTTCCATGCCCTTCGTATACAATCTGCTTTTCCATGCGCAGCAGCTCCTGCGCCGCGCGCAACGGAGCCGGAAATCTTCTGCGCCTCGCGCACGAGGGTGATCGGTGGAAGCCACCCGGAAAACACTCAAAAGTCAGTTATTGTATTAAAAAACAATCTATGATCTTATGCGATAGGCTTGGCTGAGAGGAGGGGTTGATGTGCCCCACGGGCGAACCGATCCATTATTGAATGACGATATCGGCCTTGCCGAATATATCGCCTGCGCGCGGCGAGACGGCAGCGTTACGATCGATTCGCCGGACGGGAAGCTCTTCCTCGTCGCTCCAGACATCCGCAGGGACGGTGTGCAGCTTCCTTTTACGGAGGCAGGTTCGCTGCTTGCGCTTCCTCTTTTGCGTGCCGCCTACTCGGATCGCATGGCCTGGGTCATGTCGGTCCTGTCGGGCCTCGCTTATCTGCCCTTCGAGCGCGACGACGAGTCTTACGAGGAACTTGCGGCAGCGCTGGCACAGGCGGATCTGGCTCTCACTGCCGTTTTCGACAGCCCGGAAACCGGGACGCGCGGCTATCTCGCCCATCGGACCGACGCTTACGGTGTGCTGGTTTTTCGCGGGACCGAGAAGGACCGCAAGGATATCGTCACCAATCTGAATGCGCGCTTCTACGAGACGCCGAGCGGCAAGATGCATCGCGGGTTCTCGCTTGCCTATGAAAGCGTGCGCGGGCAGATCGAAGCCGCTGTGCAGAAGCTGCGCGAGCGCGATCCGCATTGCCAACTCTTCGTGACGGGTCACTCATTGGGTGGCGCGCTGGCGCTCAGCGCCACCTGTCATCTCGAGAAAAGTCACCTCATCGCGGCCTGTTATACCTTTGGCAGTCCCCGCGTCGGCGCGCCAGAATGGTCGGACGGGCTGAAGACGCCGGTCTATCGTGTGGTCAATGGTGCCGATTGCATCCCCACGGTGCCGGGAGGCGCGGTCTCGGAATGGCTGATCGGTCTTCTGCCCGAATGGCCGCTCATCGGTTGGCTCAAGCGGCGTGCCGAGAAGGGTTTCGTGGGCTTCCAGCATGCCGGTGACCTTCGCTTTCTCGCCGATCACGAGGGGAGGCCGTGGTTGAAGATCGGCGCCGCAGCGGGCTGGTTTCGTTTCAAATACTTCGTCTGGGGAAAGCTCATCGGCGCGGTCATGCAGCTTGCGCCCGGGCGCCTTTCTGCGCTTTTTGCCGATCATGGCATCGCGGCCTATCAGCAGAAGCTTCAAAGCATCGCCCGTCGGCGCAATGCCGGAAGCCCGGAATGAGGCGTGCCCCGGTTACCGCGTCGGAGGACGCGCCTCATGCCTCTTCAAGCGCCCTCCGCAGCTTGCGGATCAGGGCGCGCTTGCCGCGAGCATCAGCCTCGGCCTCGATGGCCTCGTTCAGATCGAGGATGAGGCGCGACATCTCGTTGCTCCAGTCCTGATGCGCCACGGCCTCGTGCGGCACGCGCGGGTGGTGCCCGGTCTCGTAAAGGGCAGCGCCATCCGGCGTGAGGGTGAAGCAATCGTCCAGCTGTGGCATGTGGATGCGCTCGTGCGGTACGATATCCGCAATGCGATCGGCCAGCCCGTTCAGGGCCGATTCCTCGCCATGGGTGAGGAAGATGCCGCCATTGATCGGCAGGCGATCGGCGATCCAGTCGCGCAGGCCCGCACCGTCGGCATGGCCGGAATAGAGGTCGAGCGTGCGGATGCGGGCGCGCACGCGGATTTCGTCCCCCATGATCCGCACCCGATCCGCGCCTTCCTGCAGGATCCGCCCGAGCGTGCCCTGGGCCTGGAAGCCGACGAACAGCACCGTCGCCTTGCTCTTCCACAGCCAATGCTTGAGGTGGTGGCGCACGCGGCCCGCATCGGCCATGCCGCTGGCCGAGATGATGATGTGAAAGCCGCCGAGCCGGTCGAGCGATTTGGAGGCCTCGACGCTCTCGGTGAAGCGCAGATAGGGCGCGCGCATCGCCTCGCGCAGCGCCTCGCCGTGTTCGAGCTCATGGGCGTGCGCCGCAAAGGTCTCGCTGGCGCGGGTGGCGAGTGGTGAATCGATGAAGATCGGCGTGCGCGGGATGGCGCGGCTGTCGATCAGATGGGCGAGATCGACCAGGATCTCCTGCGTGCGCTCGACGGCGAAGGAGGGGATGATCAGCGCCCCGCCGGCCTCCATCGCGCCGACCACCTCCTTGCGCAGCAATGCGCGCCTTTGCGCCTCGCTCGCATCGCTGCGGTCACGATCGCCATAGGTGCTCTCGCAGATGACATAATCGACGCCGCTCGGCGCATCCGGATCCGGATGAAGCAGCTTGAATTCTGGTCCGATATCGCCGGATGCCAGCAATCGGAGGGGCTTGCCACCATTCCCTGAAGCGATTTCGAACTCGACCGAGGCCGAACCGAGCAGGTGGCCGGCATTCCAGAAGCGGATCCGGATGCCCGGCGCGACGCTCTGCCAGCTCTCATAGGCGACCGGCGAGAACTGCGCCAGCGCCTGCGTGGCAGCCTGTGCCGTATAGATCGGCGTGACCTGCTTGCGCCCGCGCCGCGCGTTGCGGCGGTTGAGCTGTGCAACTTCCATCTCCTGGATATGGCCGGAATCCGGGAGCATGATGCGGCACAGATCTGCCGTCGGCGCCGTGGCGAAGATCGACCCGGAGAATCCCGCGCCGGTCAGTTTGGGCACGAGGCCGGAATGGTCGATATGCGCATGGGTCAGCACCAGCGCATCGAGCGCAGAAGGGTCAAAGGGGAAGGGGCGATAGTTGAGTTCACGCTCCGATTTCGCGCCCTGCACCAGCCCGCAATCGATCAGCACCTTTGCCGCGTCGGTCTGGAGCAGAAAGCACGAGCCGGTGACCGCATGCGCGGCGCCGTGAAATGTGAGCGTGACCATCAATGTCCCCCCGGAGCGCGGGCTATTGCCGCTTTTTGATTCTTCGGAGAGTTTAGACGCGCAAACGGCGGCGCGCGAGGCTCACCGCTGATCCTCGCAGCGCTTTACCACCTCCTTGACCTCAAGGAAGCTGTCGGGCGTCACGGAAATCGTATCAATCCCCTTCTCGACGAGGAAGGCGGCGAATTCCGGATGGTCGCTCGGCGCCTGGCCGCACAGGCCGATCTTGACGCCGGCCTTGTTGGCCGCCTCGATCACATGGCCGATCATCCATTTCACCGCCGTATCCTGCTCGTCGAACAATTGCGACAGGCTGCCCGCATCGCGATCGACGCCGAGCGTCAGCTGGGTGAGATCGTTGGAGCCGATGGAAAACCCGTCGAAACGCTTGGCGAATTCCTCGGCGAGGATGACATTGGAGGGGATCTCGCACATCACATAGACCTGCAAACCCTTCTCGCCACGCAGCAATCCGTTCTCCGCCATCACTTCCAGCACCTTGTCGGCCTCTTCGAGGGAGCGGCAGAAGGGGATCATCACCACGACGTTGTCGAGGCCGATCTCCTCGCGCAGCTTGCGGATGGCGCGGCATTCGAGCGCAAAACCGTCGCGATAGCGATCGGAATAATAGCGCGAGGCGCCCCGGAAGCCGAGCATGGGGTTCTCTTCCTGCGGCTCGAACTGGGCGCCGCCGATCAGCCCGGCATATTCGTTGGTCTTGAAGTCGCTCATGCGCACGATGGTGGGCTTTGGGTAATAGGTCGCCGCGATCTTTGCGAGCCCCTGGGCGAGCCGATCGACGAAATAGTCGCCCTTGTTCTCGTAGCCACGCGTCAGCTCCTCAATCGTCTTGCGCGCCCCGTCATCTTCCAGCTTGTCGAAGCGGGTAAGGGCGACCGGATGGACCTTGATCCAGTTGTTGATGACGAATTCCATGCGTGCGAGGCCGACGCCCTCCGCCGGCAGGCGCCACCAGCGGAAGGCGGCGGAGGGGTTGCCGACATTGAGCATGATCTTCGTGCGCGTCTCGGGAATGTCGTCGAGGGAGAGTGTCTCGACGTCATATTCGCCGATCCCCTCATAAACGAAGCCCTCATCGCCCTCGGCGCAGGAAACGGTGACCTCCTGCTCGTCGTGCAGGGTCTGAGTCGCGTCGCCGGTGCCCACGAGCGCCGGCAGGCCGAGCTCGCGGCTGACGATGGCGGCATGGGAAGTGCGCCCGCCATGGTCGGTGACGATCGCGGCGGCGCGTTTCATGATCGGCACCCAGTCGGGATCGGTGGTGTCGGTGACGAGGATCGAACCATCGACGAACTTGTCGATATCCTTGACGCTCTTGATCACGCTGACTTCGCCGGTGACGACGCTGTCGCCGATGGCGAGACCGGAGACGAGGGCCTTGCCCTTCTTCGTCACCGTATAATGCTTCAACTCACCGGCATCGAGCCGCGATTGCACGGTCTCCGGGCGCGCCTGGACGATGAACAGCCCGCCATTCTGGCCATCGCGGGCCCATTCGATATCCATCGGGCATTCATAGTGACCCTCGATATCACGCGCCCAGCGCGCGAGCTGGATGATCTCCGCGTCGCTGAGCACCTGTGCATCACGCTCCTTCTGCGATGTGTTGACGTTGCGCACGGGATTGTCGCCAGATTTCGCGTAGATCATCTTGATCTTCTTGGAACCGCGCTTCTTCTCGAGGATCGGCATCAGATTCTCGTTGTCGAGCAAAGGCTTGAACACGGTATATTCATCCGGATCGACAGCGCCCTGCACCACGTTCTCGCCAAGCCCCCAGGCGGCATTGATCAGCACGGCGCGATCGAAACCGGTTTCGGTATCGATTGAAAACATCACGCCGGATGCGCCGATATCGGCGCGCACCATCTTCTGCACACCGACCGAAAGCGCGACCTTGAAATGGTCGAAACCCTTGGCCTTGCGGTAGCTGATCGCGCGGTCCGTGAAGAGCGAGGCGTAGCAGCGCCGGCAGGCATCAAGCAGCGCCTTCTCGCCGGTGATGTTGAGGAAGCTCTCCTGCTGGCCGGCAAAGCTCGCATCGGGCAGGTCTTCTGCGGTGGCACTCGAACGGACAGCGACATCCGCCTCGTTCATATCATATTTTCCGGAAAGCTCACGATAGGAGGCGAGGATCGTCTCGGCCAGATCCTTCGGCCATGTCGCCTTCACGAATGCCTTGCGGATGGCCTTGCCGGTCTCGGCCAGACTGGCATCGCCATTCTCCCAGGCACCGATCTGATCGGCGATGAAATCGCGCAGGTCATTGGCATCGACGAAGCGCCAATAAGCGCCGGATGTCGTGGCGAAACCGTCAGGGACGTTGATGCCATGGCCCTTGAGTGTCTGGACCATCTCGCCGAGCGAGGAATTCTTGCCCCCGACCTTCTCGCCATCCTTGCGCCGCAGACCCTCGAACCAGATCACGAATTCCTCGGATGCAGCCATGATGATCTCCCCGTTTGCATGTGTGCGACAAGCTCTTGATTGCACACAGCCTGCCTTGCAGCGGGCAATGGCGCCTTGAGAAAGGTCAAGCCGTGCACCGGGAGCAACGCCTCACAAGCGCGGGGGTTTCACCGGATTTGCGAACGTGGCTGCCAGCCCGATCCGGGTCTGCAGGGTTGCGAGATTCGCATTGCTGAGGCCCGTGCCAGCGCCTTCATGACGGATTACCGGGATATCCGGATGGGTGCGCTCCAGCCGGTCTGCGAAGGCGGCGAAGGCCGCATCGGTGCGCGCGTCGCTGGCACCGGGGATGTCGAGCAGCACGGCATCCGGCTCCACGATCGAAGCGAAGACATGCGGCGCCGCTTCGACGGAGGTGGTGATGCTGGCATATCCCAATTCGGCCAGTTCGGCTGAAAGGGCTGCCTGCGGTTCGCGATCGCCGTTATCAACGACAATTATACGCTTGAGATCTGACATGCCATGTCCAGAGCCGGGTGTGATCGGTAGCCACCTCGACAACGACGCTAGCCGCCACGCGTTCCGGAGTCGAGTATGAAATACCCACATTCTCCGGCAATTTGATGCAGTGCAAAGCCGCGATCAGGCTTCCGGATCCGAGCCGGAGGCAGGGGCGCGGGTTACGCCGATGACGATTCCGGCAAAAACCTCTGCAATGAACCCGCAATCACGCCAGATGTCCGCCTCGACCGGCGGTGTCCGCCCGTCGAGCGGTGCGGCCTGCGCCGCCATGCCGCGAAACTGGATGCGTCCATCCGCCTCACGCCGTACAGCCAGCATGGAAGCATCCGCATCCGGTCGGTCGAGCGACAGGGCGAAACGCCCCCGCGCATCGCGAGGCTGGGTGAGAAGGGCGATTTCGCCGAAGGCGAGGGCGTCGGTCACGCCATGCGTGAGGGGCGTCTGGGCCTTGAAGCGGACAGGCGCCTGATGCACCAGCACAACGCCACAGAGATTCTCCGGGAAGTCGAGCCGTGCGAGATCCGCCTCCATCCAGCCGGGTGCGACGAGCCGCAAGGGCTGCTCGCCAGGGAGGCTCTGCGCCAGCGCATCACTCGAAAACAGCCCGTGCGCCTCCAGCCCGCAGCCGCTGACCAGCGCCGCCATCAGACCGGTGGTGAGCCCGCGATGATCATCCTGCGCGATCAGCGTGAGCAGCCGCTCCCGTGGCGACATGTCTGTCGCGGCAACGAAGCTGTCGGCTGCCGCACGGGCCGAAGCCCAGCTGCGAAACCATGCCACCGGCGCGCCGTCCGCCTCACCCTCGGACCGATCGAAGCTGACATAGCCCGACGGTCCCGGCGCATCAGCAGCCGGATCGGCCGAAGGCGGAGCCGATATTGCGGATTGCGCCATCACCGCGTCGAGATCGGTGAAGCCGTCGGGAACGGCGGGGCCGAAAGCGCTGAGGAAACGCAGGCCGAAATAGCGCATGGCGAGGTCGCGCCATTCCAGTGCCGGGTTCAAGTCGCCGATGCGGCTCTGCGTCGCGACGCCGGCAAGGCCGAGGCTTTCGACAACGGCGCCGATCTGCTCCGGGGACCATGAGAGCGGGATCAGGCAGGGCGTGAGGCCGGCGCGATCCAGCGCGGCGATGGTGAGGCAGGCCTCTGGCCCGGCGGGGAGGGCGACGCCGAACAAGGCACGTGCCGGCAAGCCAAAGGCGGCAAACTGGGCTGCGAGCCGGGAAGCCGCCATCTCGGCCTCGGCATTGGTGAGCGAAATTTCTTCGCGCCCCGACCATTGCATGCCGCCGGGTTGCGGGAGGAGGGCGACCCCACCGGGATCGGCCAATGCGCGCCGCGCGAACAGGGCAGCGGGGCCGTTCGCGTCTGCGTCAGCCGGCGATGGGAATTCCTCGCCGGTATCCGGCGCCCAACGTTCCTGTGCGGGCGATTTCATGAACACCGCGTCCCCCCGTTTTGCGATTCGTCCGAGGTTATCATGCCGCGTCACTCCGATTCGCGCCACCACAGTTCCGGCGGCAGGCCCATCATCGGTACCGCATCCGGTCGCCGCAGCCCGGCATCATGGGCAAGCCACAGATCGGGCTGGTGCATCAGAGGGATGGCGTAGAAGCCGGAGAGCAGCACACGATCGAGTGCGCGCACGGCGGCGACGAATTCCTCGCGGTCATGTGCTTCAAGCATCGCATCGATCATCGCGTCAATCGCCGGTTCGCGTGCGCCGGCGAAGTTGAGCGAGCCGTCATTCTGCGCGGCGACGGAGCTCCAGCGGTTGCGCTGCTCGTTGCCGGGCGAGGCCGAAACGCCCCAGGTCCACTCGATCATGTCAAAATCGAAGGAGGCGAGCCGACGCCAGTATTGTGCGTCGTCCACAATGCGCACACGCATGTCGATGCCGAGCCGGCGCAGGTTCTGCGCATAGTTCAGCGCGAGGCGTTCCTGCGCGCGGGATACCGCAAGAAATTCAAAAGCGAAGGGCTCACCGCTCTCGCTGTGGCGCAGCGCGTTGCCATCGAGACGCCAGCCGGCGTCAGTGAGAAGATTCATGGCAAAACGCGCCATCGTCCGGTCACGCCCGGAACCATCGGGGCCGGGTGGCTGCCAGGTTCCGTCCATGATCTCGGGGCGCACCGCATCGGGGAAGGGGGCGAGCAGGTCGCGCTCGGCCTCTGTCGCCGCATGGCCGATCGAGGCGAGATCGGAGCCCTCGAAATAGCTCTGCGTGCGCGCCATCAGCCCGTAGGAGAGATTGCGGTTGACCCATTCGAAATCGAACAGCGCCGTCAGCGCCTCGCGTACGCGGATATCCGAAAACAGATCCCGGCGGGTGTTGAAGACGAAGCCGTTCATGCCGCGCGGCTGATCGATCGGCACTTCCGCGCGCGCGATGCGCCCGTCATTCAGGCCGGGAAAATCATAACCCGTGGCCCAGCGTGTGGCATCATTCTCGATGCGAAGATCATAAAGTCCCGTCTTGAAAGCCTCGAACATCGTATTGCCATCACGAAAGAATTCGTAGCGGATCGTGTCGAAGTTGTACTTTCCGCGCCGGCTCGGTAGTTCCGCGCCCCAGTAATCGTCACGCCGGGTGAGCGTGAGCCGCTCCCCGGGGCGCACTTCGCTGACCTCATAGGGCCCGGAGCCGACCGGGCCCTCCAGGAAGGTGGTCTGGAACGTCTCGGCATCCATGGCATGGGCCGGCATCACCCGCATCAGGCCGAGCAGCAACGGCAATTCGCGATCATCGGTCTGTGACAGGTCGAAGCGGATGGTGCGATCATCGATGATCTCCACTTCCGCGACCTGCCCGTAATTCGCACGGAAATAGGGGCGCCCGTATTCCTTGAGCGTCTCGAAGCTGAAGGCGACGTCATCCGCCGTCACCGGTTCGCCATCGGCGAAACGGGCGGCGGGATTCAGCCGGAACGTGATCGACGACCGGTCATCCGGCAGCGCCACGGCCTCGGCCAGCAGCGGATAGAGCGAGAATGGCTCGTCGAGGGAGCGCGCCATCAGCGGCTCGAGAACGTAATTCGGCACTGCATCCGGCGCCACGCCGCGCACGATATAGGTATTGAGGCTGTCGAAGGTGCCATGCAGCGCCCTGGTAAAGCGCCCGCCCTTCGGCGCATCCGGATTGGCGTAGGGAAAATGCGAAAAATCCGCCGGCAGCTCCGGCTCACCATGCATCGCGATCCCGTGGCTCCAGGTGACGGTTTCATCCTGTGCGGCGGCCTGATCGAATCCGAGCAGGGCGGTCACGGCCAGGGCAAGGGCTGCAAGGGCTGCAAGGACGCAACGCCGGGGAAAAACGGCACGGGAAAAGGCGGGTCCGGGCATGGGATTGTCCTTCGATGCGACGCAAGTCTCGAATCACTTTGAGCGTAACACGATTGCGGCCTGCGAAAACGACTGGAAAGCGGCGCAGTGACACGCTAGAAGGGCGTCGCCGATGCCATCGCTTCGCCGCATTCGGCGATCACGGCGTGGTATCAGAAGGATCACAGGGTCGCAGCGGCGGCGTAGAAGGCGGCGCCGGGCACCATCGAACCATGAAGGATCAACGCATGGCATTCTCGACGCGCCCCGCGAAAATGCGGACCTCCCTGGGACTGGTTGCAGCCCTGGCCATTGCGGGCTTTGCGTTCGCTCCCGGCGCCGCGCTCGCGCAGACGCCTCCGCCGGAGCCCGCGCCCGGAGGGCAGGGTCAGGCTCCCATGGCTCCCGCGCCCACACAGGATGGCGGCCCGGTGACTGTCCCTGTCGTCCCCGAGCCTTCGCAAACGGAGTGGACCAAGGTCTGCGGCACCGATCCCGCGACCGAGGCGGAAATCTGCTACACCACGCGTGACTTCGTCTCCGAGGATGGCGAACCGCTGATGGCCGTGGCCGTCTATGATATCGAAGGCGGTGATCCGGATGAACCGAACCAGGTCGTGCGCATGCTGATGCCGTTGGGTCTGTTGCTGCAGCCCGGCATCCGCTTCGCGGCTGACCAGAACCGCCCGACCAACGGCAGCTACGCAATCTGCTTCCCCAATGGCTGCTTCGCCGAGGCGAATATCGATGGTGACGTGGTCGACCAGTTCAAGGCGGGCGAGACGCTCAATGTCAGCGTTCAGAATCAGGTTGGCCAGGTCGTGACCTTCGCCGTGCCGCTGGAGGGTTTCACGGCGGGTTTCGAGGGTGATCCGATCGACCCGCAGGAGCTGGAAGAGCAGCAGCGCCGTCTTCAGGAAGAGCTGCAGCGCCGTTCCGACGAGATGCGCGAGCGCCTTCAGCAGCAGGCGCAGTGATTTCCCTGCGCCGTTGTGAGCATAAAGAAAGCCGGGTTTCGCGACCCGGCTTTTTCATTGGGCGCGCGGCCTGACCTCAGTTCGCGGTGCCGGCTTTCGGACGATAGGCCCCGTCGGGCTGGCGCTCGAACATCGAGGGTACCATCGGATGGCGCAGGGGGGCGTCGGAATCGTCGGGCACGAGGTTCTGTTCCGAGACATAGGCGACGTATTCCGTCTGCGCGTTCTCGGCGAAGAGATGGTAGAATGGCTGCTCCTTGTGCGGGCGCACATCCTCCGGAATCGCCAGCCACCACTCCTCGGTATTGGCGAATTCCGGATCGACGTCGAAGATGATGCCCCGGAACGGATAATACCGATGCCGAACCACTTGTCCGATCGAGAATTTGGCGACGCGTACTGTCATGCCTGACCCCTTTCGCTACAGAAAATAGGCACTTTCCCTGCGAAATCAAAGGCCGAATGGCGTGTGATCCCGCATATTCGCGCAGGTTGCCGGAAGCCGTGTGGGCGTTATTCGTCGGTTGTCGAAACGCCGCCTGCCCGATTAGGGTGAGCGGCCGTTCGCCTCGCCCTTGTTCCGGAGCAACCCAGCATGTCCGATCTGATCGGGCTTCTCGATCTGATCGCCCCGTTCTTCGGGCTGATCACCATAGGATTCGTTTGCGCGAAGCTCGTCGATCTGGAAAAGGGCGGGCTCGCCTGGATGCAGTTCTTCCTGATCTATATCGCTTTGCCCTGCCTGTTTTTCCGGCTGGTCGCCGACAAGCCGATTGATGAGCTCGCCAACTGGCCCTTCGTCATCGCGACGACGCTGGCGACCTATTGCGCCTTCGCGCTCGCTTTCACCGCCGGCTGGTGGTTCACGCGTGATCTGCCCCAGGCGGTGATGCAGGGTGTGGCGGGGTCGTATTCGAATATCGGCTATATGGGCCCACCGCTGATCCTTGCCGCTCTGGGCCCGGCCGCGACGGCGCCGGTGGTGCTCATCTTCGTCTTCGACAACCTGTTGCTGTTCACGCTGATCCCGCTCCTGATGGCGATTGCCGGTGTCGAGAAGCAGGGCCCGCTGCGGATGGCGGGGGAGGTGGCGTTTCGCGTCGTCACGCATCCGTTCAACATCGCGACGGTGCTGGGCGTGGTCTTCAGCTATTTCGCGCTGCCTGTACCCTCCACCATCGACACCATGACCGAATGGCTCGCCAACGCCGCCGCGCCCTCGGCACTGTTTCTGCTCGGCGTGACCGTGGCGCTGACCGGCGGGGGCGGCGCGAAACGGATCCCGCCGGAGGTGCCGTTTCTCGTGGTGATCAAGCTGATCATCCACCCCTTGCTGGTCTGGGTGCTGCTCTCGGCGTTCGGGGTGTTCGATCCGATGTGGGTCTTCGCCGCGATCGTGATGGCGGCGCTGCCGCCGGCGCTCAACATCTTCGTGATCTCCACGCAGTACAATGTCGGAATCGAGCGCGCCTCCGCCTGCGTTCTGGCCGGGACGGTGGTCTCGGTGGTGACGCTGACGGCCTTCCTCTGGCTCATCCGCAGCGGCCACCTGCCGCATGATCTGTTTCCGATGTGAGAGTGAGAGAGGGGGATATAGTGTAGTCAAAGCAGATGTTTATAGTATTTTTTTGATAAAATGATTATACTCCATGAAGGCCGCGCCCGAACGCCCCTCTCCCGCCGTGGAGAGGGGTTGGGGGTGAGGGGCGTATCAGAATAAAGCGCGAGCGTGATGAAGCGCGCAGATGTCATCGACGTCGGGGATAATCCTGCACCGCCCCTCACCCCCGGCCCCTCTCCACGGAGGGAGAGGGGCGATTGCGCTGCATCGACCGCTCGCATGAGCGGATGCCGCTCGTGGCAGGCGAGGCCCGCCCTCCATGAAAGCCGCGCCCGAACTCCCCTCTCCCTGGTGGAGAGGGGTTGGGGGTGAGGGGCGCATCAGGATAAAGCGCGAGCGTGATGAAGCGCGACCGTCATCCACGGCAGAGTATAATCATCAACGCTCCTCACCCCCGGCCCCCACGGAGGGAGAGGGGAGATCGCGCTGCATCAGCCGCTTCGCCCTCGCCATGTTGGCGGGATCAGCATTGGCTGGTCGTCGTCGAGGGGCAGGTAGGTCGGGGCGTCGTCTGTGGTGGCGGGGGATGTGTGGCGCAGGATGTGGTACTGGCCGGTGGCGTCGCGGTGCACGGTGTAGACGAGTTCGCCATCAGCCTGCGGCGGGGCGCGTCGCCCGCGCAGGATGAGTGCCGTCATGGCGAAGATGAACACCGGCGGGATGATCAGCCACAGCGCCTTGATCCAGTCCGTCAGCGATTGATAGGTGATGAAGAATGCCTGCCAGAATGTTGTCTCGTCCATGCTCGAACTCCCCGAAGACCGGTCCTGAAATCAGGTTCGCGTGGTCACCAGAGGTTCGCTCTGGTGACCGGGGAGTTGGAAAGCCGCCCTCGGACGACCGCACTGGCCTTTAGACCGCAGCCTTGGACATACGCCAGCGCCTCCCCGGCCATGAAGGTCGAGGAGGTGCCTTTTCGGTCGCACCGACCGCTGTGGGAAGGGGTTTCTACGCCCCGGAGCCGGATTCGCCCGGCTCTGTGGCGACAGTAAAACACGTATCAGGCATTGAAAAGAGGGGTTTTGGTTGTATCAACGCACAACTGGCCGCACCCGTGATGAAGCGCGCGCCCTGACTCCCCTCTCCCACCGAGGAGAGGGGCTGGGGGTGAGGGGCGCATCAGAATAGAGCGAGGCGGTGATGAAGCGCGCAGATGTCATCGACGTCGGGGATAATCCTGCACCGCCCCTCACCCCCGACCCCTCTCCACGGAGGGAGAGGGGAGGTTGCCTGCATCGACCGCTCGGCAGTGAGGGGTTGGCATGGCGGGCGGGGCGGGCGATACTGCGCGGGAAGGTTGCAAGGGGCGGATATGGCAGACGATGCGGCAGAACAGGCCTACGCGGCGGCGCTCGAAGAGATTGCGCGGGTTGAGGCGGCTGATGAAAGGATTTTGGACCTGTCTGGTGAGGCCTTCCATGCGCTTACCAGCATCCCGCCAGAGTTGGCCAGTCTGACAAATCTGGAATGGCTCGATCTCGGCAACACACAGGTCAGCGATCTCGCGCCGCTGGCCGGCCTAACGAATTTGAATAGGCTTGATCTCGACAACACACAGGTTAGTGATGTTGCGCCACTCACCAGGTTGTTAAAGCTAAATATACTTCGTATAAGAAATACAAATGTTAGAGATCTCACACCACTTTCTGAAGTTATAACACTGGAAACAATTGATCTTGACAATACTCAGGTTAGCGATCTTGGGGCGCTGGCCGGCCTAAAAAATCTTCAGACGCTTGGATTGAATAACACGCAGGTTAGCGATCTCATGCCACTGAGCAATCTGGAAAAGTTGCAGGTGCTCTGGCTAGACAACACGCGAGTTAGCGACCTTACGCCGCTAGCCAATCTGACAAAGCTGGAAACGCTATGGCTAGACAGCACTAGTATTAGTGACGTCACGCCATTGAGCAATTTAATTAATTTGGACGCGCTTTGGCTTGATAGAACGCAAGTCAACGACCTCACGCCGCTGAAATTGTTGACGAAACTTGAAACGCTTAGGCTGAACAGCACTAAGGTCAGCAACCTCACGCCACTGGTCGGCCTCGCAGAGTTGCAAGTGCTCTCCGTTAGCTACACGCGCGTCAGTGACCTATCACCGCTGGCGGGCATGACGAATCTGCGGACGTTGGACCTCGACGAAACAGACGTAACTGATATTGCGCCACTGGCTGGCCTCACACGCCTCCAGTCCCTTGCTCTTAATGCTACAAAAGTTAGCGATCTCGCCCCGCTAGCCGGTCTCACAAACATAGAGACGCTCGAACTGAATACGACAGAGGTCGGCGACCTAGCACACGTGGCTCGCCTGGAAAATCTGGAGGCCCTCCATCTCGGTAATACGAGGGTTAGCGACCTGGCGCCGTTGACCGGTCTCACAAATTTGCGGACACTCGAACTAAACAAGACGCAAGTCACCGACCTCGGTCCGCTAGCCGAGATAAAGAATTTAAATACGCTCTGGCTAGACGATACGAATGTCAAAGACCTAACGCCACTGTCTGACCTCAAAGAGCTTGAGGCTCTTACGCTAGACTGCTCACAAATCAGCGATATTGAGCCAATTAAAAATCTGAAATCACTTACTTCACTTAAAATTGGCGATGTACAGATAAATGATCTCACTCCCATATCAAATCTTAGTAATCTACAAAGGCTATGGCTCGACGGAAAGAAGGTTTACGACCTTGCGCCACTGAGTGAAATGGTAAATTTACACACTCTCTGGCTTCAAAAAACAAATATAAATGATTTAACGCCGCTGAAAGAATTAATAAATATTGAAACGCTGAGACTCCACAGTACGCAAGTTAGTGATCTCTCGCCGTTGGTTGGCCACAAGAATCTCAAAACGATTACACTTGACAACACTTCGGTCTACGATTTGCGCCCGATAGCATCGTCAAAACGACTTGCCACAGGATCATCTCACCATTCAAGTGCCCCTGAGTTTGGCCTTTCTTACGCAAACACCCCCGCCACAGCCCGCGATGGCTCCCTCGCCGAACTCTCCGAAATCGAAAACGACGACGAACGCACCCGCAAAACCCTCGAATATCTCCGCAGCCTGCCGCCATGGCCCGAGCCCTATACGCCGGCATACACCCCGGATGGCAGCCCGCCGCAGCCGATCGGGAGCGCGCCTGAGGCGCCCGAGGCGGATGCGCAGCCTCGTCTGCTCCTAACCACTGACGACCGAATCGACATCGCACCGATCCTTCCGGGCGAAGCAGAACTCGATGATCCGGTTCGCCGGCGGTTGTACGAGCGCCTGCCGCGCGCGCTCGATAATCTTCTGAAAGCGGTCAATCGCTATCCGGAAATCGACGGTCCGGTTCGATCTCTGAAATACATGAGCGAGGCGGCTTTCGAAGACGCAGATTTCCTGATGATACATCTGGATATCAATGCACTGACGGATCTGCGCCAAAGCCAGTACAACAGGCCCGATGACGAAAAGCTTGATCCTGACTGCCTTGCTGCGCTGGACGCCGTCTTGCGCATAGGGCCGGGTATCACGATGGGCCATCCCGATATCGAGGCGCTCGAGAAGCGATTGCGGGATTATGAGCGCAGCCGCGTTGGCGAGGGCGTTGCCGAGCACGAGCGCAAGATTGTCGGCGCTCTCAGCGACAGCGCGCTGGCGACGGAGCGCACGCAGCACGTTGCTCGAATGACAGCCTCTGCGGGCACGACCGGCCGAGTTGCCGAGACGCGACGTGGTTTTACGAAGAATACAATACTCCTTATGGTACTTATCGCCGAAAGGTCACTCGATGCTGTAGTCGGGCATGTCCTTGGTGGCCAAACCATAGCGGCGGCGCAATTCCTTGTCGCACAAAGCCAGGCCATTCTCGCCATCGCGCCGACATGGGGGCATTCCGCGCTCGCTTGGGCGGAATATGTACTTCTTCAAGCGCAGAAAATCATCGATGATGCGAAGCGACGCGACTGAAGCATCCCATCAACCCTCTTGACCCACCCCCGGCGCCGCTTTAAACACAAGAACAAAGGATAAACATCATGAGCAGCGACACTCTGAAAATCGATTATGTCGAGTTCAGCTCGCCGGATATGGCGGCCACGGAAAGCTTCTTTGCGCAGGCTTTCGGCTGGAGCTTCGTGGAATACGGGCCGGATTATCGCGATATCCGGGAGGCCGGGCTGGGCGGGGGGATTGCGCGCAGCGAGGCGCAGGTGGCGCCGCTTGTCGTGCTGAAGGCCGAGGATCTTGAGCAGGCGCTTGAAACGGTGCGGCAGGCGGGCGGCGAGATCACGAAGGAGATTTTTGCTTTTCCCGGCGGGCGGCGGTTCGCGTTCAGGGAGCCCGGTGGCACGCTGATGGCGGTCTGGAGCGATCCGTGAGCCGGCGAAAGGGCGTGCCTGATCAGCCGCTTTCCCTAGCGGCAGCGCTTGTATCGTTTGGCGTATGGCGTTGATTTCCCACCATTCCCGCTTGATCCACGCCCTTGCATTGGGCATGGTGCGTTCGTAGCTTCAAACGCTCGTTCCTTGTTACGAACGGGCCGGTGGATTGGTGATCATGGGTGTTGAAGGCCGAGAGCGGACCCGGGAGCTCGAATCGGGAGCGCAGCAATTATCGGGGCAGCTGGGCAAGACGATCCAGCGTCTGCGCAAGGCCTACAACCTGTCGCTTTCCGAGCTCGCCGAACAATCCGGCGTCGCCAAGTCGATCATCAGCCAGATCGAGCGCAACGAGACGAACCCCACCCTCGCCACGATCTGGCGCCTGTCGCAGGCGCTCGATGTCTCGATCGAGCGGGTGCTCGCGAGCGCCGAGGACGAGCCGTTCCTGGAGAAATCCAACCGCCGCGACACGCCGATCCTCGTCTCGGAAGACGGCAAGATGCGGCTGGCCATCATCGGCTGGATCAAGACCGTCGAATGGCTGCAATGGTACGATATCTCAGCCGATCCCGGCGGGGTGCTCGAATCGGATGCGCATCAGCGCGGCTCCGTCGAGACGCTCTCCGTGCTGGAAGGCGATTTCGAAGTCGAGGTGGCCGGCGTTGTGCAAACCGCGCGCACCGGGGAGACGCTGCGCTATCGTTGCGACCGTCCGCATGTGGTGCGCTGCGTCGGCGACAGGCCCGGCCGCGCGACCATGGTCTGTATTCTCAAGGCCGCCGTGATGGATTGAGGGGTGGCGCCCGGTGGAAAGCGACGCTTCGTCGCTGCCATTTCGCAACGAAAACCACTATGTAGTGAACATGAGCGACCGTCATTACGATATCTGTGTCGTCGGCGCCGGCGCGGCGGGACTCGCGGCGGCCCTGACCTTTGCCCGCGAGGGCTATTGCGTGGCCGTGATCGGGCATGCGCATGCTCCACGTGACGGGCGGACCGTGGCCCTGCTTGACGGCTCCGTACATCTGATGGAGCGCCTCGGCATCTGGGAGGCGCTCGCGCCCCATGCCGCGCCGCTCGAAATCATGCGGCTGATCGATGATACCGACAGCCTGTTTCGCGCACCGGTCGTCGATTTCAAATGCCGCGAGATCGGGCTCGACGCCTTCGGCTGGAACGTCGAAAACGCCACTCTGGTCCAGGTTCTGGCCGATGCCGTGCAGGCGCAGAGCGAAATTGCCAGCTTTTCCAGCATGGCGACGGGCATCGGATCACAGGATACCGTGACCCCCGGATCGCATGATCAGCGGATCACGATCTCCCTGGATGACGGGAGCCGCATCGCTGCTTCGCTCGTCATCGCCGCAGACGGGCGCAACTCGCCGATGCGCCGCGCCGCCGGTATCCGGGCGCGCAGCTGGGCCTATCCGCAGGCGGCGCTGACCACGATCCTCACCCATGAGCGCGAGCATCGCGACATTTCGACGGAATTCCACACCCGCCACGGCCCGTTCACGCTGGTGCCGCTTCCCGGGCGCCGCTCCAGTCTCGTCTGGGTGACGGAGCCCGACAAGGCCGCGCATCTGCGCCATTACGAGGATGCGGCGCTGGCGCGCGTGATCGAGCGGCAGGCGCATGCGATCCTCGGCAAGATGGTCATCGACGGGCCGCGCGGGGTGGTGCCGATGAGCGGGCTCGCGGTTGATCGCTTCCGCGCCGATCGCCTCGCGCTCATCGGTGAGGCCGCGCATGCTTTCCCGCCGATCGGCGCACAGGGCCTCAATCTGGGCCTGCGCGACGTCGCCGCCCTGCGTGATGCGGTGGTGGGCACCGACGGCGGGGCTGACCCCGGAAGCGCCGCGGCGCTGGCGCGTTATGATCGCGGTCGCCGCTTCGACGTGCGCAGCCGCACGCTCGGCGTCGACATGCTCAACCGCACTCTGCTGTCGGGCCTGCTTCCCGCCGATTTCCTGCGCGGCACGGGCCTGCGCGCGCTCGCCGCCATCACGCCGCTGCGCCGGATGATGATGCGCGAGGGCGTCAGTCCGCGCCTTGCCACGCCGCAACTGATGCGCCGTGAAGCGTCTTCCGTGCCGGCCCCGTTGTAAGCGGCCTCAACCCGTCATCCGGCGCGGCGCGCGCAGGCTGTGCGCTGCCTCCTCGCGCTCGCGCAGAGTGGCCTCGTTGCGTGTGATGTAATCACGCGTCATTGGCAGCGTATCAACCCGCTTGGCCAGCTGGATCTGAAAGACGACCAGGTGCTCGAAGCGGAACGCCGCCTCGGAGGCCGCGAGGTAGAATTCCCACATCCGGCAGAAGCGATCATCGTAGAGCGCTTCGGCCTCGTCGTGTCGCGCCATGAAGCCTTCGCGCCAAAGTCGCAGCGTCTCGGCATAGTGCAAACGCAGGATCTCGACATCCGTCACCCGCAGGCCGGACGCCTCGATTGCCGGCATGATCTCGGAGAGCGACGGCAGCCGGCCGCCGGGGAAGATGTATTTCGCGATCCAGGGATTGACCGGCCCCGGCGTCGTCGTCTTGCCGATCGTATGGATGAGCGCGACGCCGTCATCGCCGAGCAGCCGCGCGCATTGCTCGAAGAAGGTGGCGTAGTCGCGCAAGCCCACATGCTCGAACATGCCCACCGATACGATCCTGTCATAGGGGCCCTGCGTCTCGCGATAATCTTCGAGCGCGAAGGCGAGCCGCTCCTCCAGACCCGCCGCCTCGGCGCGGGCGCGGGCGATACCGAGTTGCTCGCGGGAGAGCGTAATCCCGGTGACGCGCCGCGCCTGTGCGTATTCGGCGAGATAGAGTGCCATGCCGCCCCAGCCGCAGCCGATATCGAGCACGCTGTGCTCTCCGTTAATCGCCAGCTTCGCCGCGATATGGCGCTTCTTGGCGCGCTGGGCGCTATCCAGATCGCGCTCGGAATCGGTGAAATAGGCGCAGGAATATTGCTTGTCGGCATCCAGGAAGAGATCGTAGAGCCGCCCATCGAGATCATAATGGTGGGCGACGTTGTCACGCGATCGCAGAATGTCATTACGCCCGCTGATACGCTCCAGAAAGGCGCGCACCCTGCGACCGATGGCCGGTCCGAGCAGGTTGCGCTGGCCCGGCGCGCTGTCCATCACAAGCGCCAGCATATCGTAGATCGAGCCGCTTTCGATGACGAAGCGCCCGTCCATATACAATTCTCCCAGCCGCAGCGCCGGCCTCGTGAGGAGCTGGCGCACGGCCTCGGCATCGGTGAGCCGTGCTGCGACCTCCGGCGCGCCGCCATCGCCGAAACCGTGAACCGTTCCCGATGGCATGGTCAGGGTGAGGCGGCCCTTGCAGATGAGCCGGTCGAGACATCTGGACAGGATCGTTTCCATGGCGATCACTCCCTCGATCGCCGCATCCGTCCCGCTTCCCCCTCGACGAACGCGCCTGTCATCAGCAGCGTGGTGCGGTCGATGCGGTTTGCTTGCCTGCGTGACGTCGCAGCCAGCTTCGCATGCCGGTTCGCGATGTGCACACGCACCAAACGTAAGGCAAGCGTCGCGGTTCCGTCGAAGCCGTAATTATCCGGGCTCGTCGTTGGCCTCTCCCGGTCGCATGACCCGGCGCGGGAGATCTTTCGCGCGGCGCAATCCGGGGGCGATCGGCAGGGTCGCAATGGGTATCGTGCGCCCCGTGCCCGCTTCCGGCATCTGCGCCGCCACGTCGAACAGACCGCGCGCGACGAAATGCGGATCCGCGCGCGCCTCGGCCAGCGAGCGCACGATCGTACAGCAGCAATCGCGCGGCTCCAGTAGCGCGCGCCAATGCGCCGCATCACGGGATCGGATGATCCTGTGAACCGCGAGGCGGGTGGCCACCGGGTCCTCCGCATCGCTGCGCAGGGGGGCGGGCAGGGCGATGGCGTCGCAGAATGAATCCCAGAATTTCTGCTCCAGCGCGCCGACGGCGAGGAAGGCATCATCCGCCGTTGGATAGAGCTGGTAGCGCGGGCTCGCGCCCGTGAGCATGGTATCGCGTGATCCGGGGAAGCCGTGATCCTGTGCTTCGCCGCCTTCCTCGACAGCGCCTGCGGCATGCGCATGCCCCTGCGCGAGGGCGAGCCAGGCGAAGGTGAACATCGCGTCGGCCATGGCGATATCGATGCGGCAGCCGCGCCCGGTCAGATCGCGCCGGCGCAGGGCAAGCAGGATATTGATCACTGCCGGCATGGCCCCGCCGGCGATATCGGCCGTCAGGGCGGGCGGGATTGTGGGCGCCTCAGGCATTCCCGGCGAAAGCGAGAGAAGTCCGGTCAGCGCCTGGTAATTCAGATCATGCCCCGCCTCGGCGCTGCGCGGCCCGTCCTGGCCATAACCGGTCACAGCACAATAGATCAGACCCGGATGGCGTTCGGTCAGCGCCGCCGGATCGAGGCCGAGGCGCGCCATCACGCCGGGGCGGAACTGCTCGATCACGATATCGGCCTGCGCGATCAAGGCCGCGAGGCGGTCGCGATCGGGCTCCTGTTTCAGGTCGAGGGTGATGCATTCCTTGCCCGCATTGAGGACGGCGAAGGGCGCGGACCAGGGCCCGAGCTTGGGCGGAAAATGACGCATATCCTCGCCGCCGGGCCGCTCGACCTTGATCACGCGCGCGCCGGCCTCGGCGAGCATCAGCGATGCCAGCGGGCCGGGCAGCAGCGTCGAGAGATCGACCACGGTGATGCCGTCAAGCGGCAGAGCGTCGTTTTGCATCGTCGTTTCCTTCGGGCGCCCGCGAACTGCCGCACAGGGTTGCCACTCTATGTCACCAGCTGGCTCCCCTTGGGGAATGAGCGTCCGATTCACACGCAAGACCAGCCGTTTGTCCAGCCATCTTTGATGACCGGGCGGATGCGGGGCGGCATGGGATACGTGGTCATGCCGTCATGCCCGCATGGTGGCGCGTCCGCAGGTACACGTGTGAGGGCTTGCCTGCATAAGGGCTTGCCCACATGAGGGCCTGCCTGCGTGAAGGCATGGCAGCTTGAAGGCATGGCAGCTTGAAGGCATGACGGCGTGAGTGCGCGACAGCGTGGCGGCCTGTCGGCATTCTGGCTTGATCGAACCGGATGGCCCCGATGAGCAGGCAGGCCGCGTGGGCCGGATCTGGCCGGATTTGGCCGACGGAGATGACATCGGGTCCGCCGGCTCAGCCTTCATAGGAATTGTGCAGATGCCAATGTCTGTGCCCGGATTCGATCGGCGCGCGCATTCGGCGGGCACAGCGCCGCTCTTCCGGGAGCCATCGACCGCCTGAAGCGGGACTGCGTCGCCGGCTGCCCAGCCCCGGAAAGGCTTTGGAATCGTCGCCTTGGTCAAGCCGGGGCAGGGGATACGTTTCCTGATGGGGGACGAACAGCATGGCGAGATCAATACGCATCCAAACACGCCCACATGTGGGCAGGCCAGCATGTGGGCTTGCATTCGAGAGCGCAAGCATCCAAAGTTCCAAATCTCCAAGCCGCGAACCTCCAAGCCGCGAGCCTTCAGGCCTGCAAGCCCACATGTCTGCACGTGTAAACGCTGCATATCCGTATACGCGCCCACAAGTCGGCACGTCGGCGCGCCGCCATGCCTGCATGCGCGGGATCGATTTCCCTTCCGCCGGGCCCGGACCCGGACATCAGAAAGCGACGGCCATGATCCCCAGAATGACAATCAGCAAGACCATGAGCACGAGTGCACCAAGAAAAACCGCCTTGCGCAGCGGCGTGCGCAGGATGATTTCTCCCTGGCTCACATCCTGTGCCGAATGGGTGTTCCGGTCGCGTTTTTCGTCGGGGCTGTTCGGTGCCATGATCAGTCTGATGCCTCCGTGTCGGGCGCGCCCTGCGCCTCATGATGGTGCGACAATGTGTTGGGAGGGTCGTCGCGGCAGCCGGACACCACTCTACGGTCAGGATGATGTGCCCAACGATCACTCCGAAGCGCCCGCTCCCGCGTTGCCGGGGCGGCTTGCACTCTGACATGATAACGCAAGGTCGCGATTGAAGTTCATCCATTCCCGGCAATGAAACCTTGGAATGCTGATCCACCTCGAAAGCAGTAGCCTCGGCCTGCTTTGCTGGAAGTCGTTGGGTTATTTTCAAAAGCAGGTCACGCAAGCATGCCTGCATACCGGCACGACTGCGTGTTGGCATGAGGGCGTGTCGGCATGAGGGCGTGTGGACATATAGCCTTGTCTGGGTATCAATGATTGCGTCGGAATCCGGTCAATCCCGAAGCGGCGCTTCCCCGGATTGTTGCCATTGGCTGAAGCCCCTGAGCTGCATGATTTGGCACGTCGATGAATCTGGCGAAGCCGGATCGCGGGCTCCATGACCGTGTTCTGGCGCATCAATCAATACGTTGGCCGGCACCCGGCTGAACGAATGATACGCCAGAAACGCCGGTTGCGCGCATATCGGCATGCGCGTCCGCCCGCGACGTTCCCAGAACGATCGAGAGGGTGGGGCGATATCGTCAGGGCAGATGGCCTGCCCGAGAGCCCGCCGGGTTGATGTCGCGTGCCGCAGACGAGAAGACCGGGCGGACCGCGACACTCCCGTGCTTTCGGATTGGCAAAAAACCGCGCCGGCAAGAGGGCGCGTCGCCATGCGGGCGCGCTGGCACGAAGGCTTGCCGGCATGCCGGCATGCCGGCATGAAGGCTTGCGGACGTGTCGGGATGAAGAAATCTGATCATCGGACTGCACCGTGATGAGCGTTCCCGCACATGGGCCTCCCGCGGGTATAGGGGGCGCGGGGCTGGGTAGCGTCCAAGGAGCTGGTGTAATTTCAGTGCCGTCAACGGTGTGATCCTGGG
>OFEU01000070.1_pt1 | contig 140451 bp, 108 predicted proteins | sample 1521221 | NCBI WGS metagenome assembly OFEU01 (sample SAMN03766357, study PRJEB24113) | microbial mat metagenome | isolation source: enrichment culture HLUCC-O from microbial mat sample contains cyanobacterium... | reverse complement strand
GAATCAAAAACAGGACGGTCACTACTAACTGCGGAGGTACGTCTTATTCATGAACTGCTGTGCTAATCTTTCCTACGAAAACCACTCTACTCTGGAATTCCCGGCTTGCCAAGGGCAATTTCAAGAATTTATGTAGGTAGTGGTACACAGTCTCACCGAGCCCCAAGATACTGCTCAGCCCTTGATCAGAGTGAAGGTGTAGAACCCCAGCGCCGTCATCAGGAGCGACCCGAGCACGTGGGCCAGAATTCCGGTGATTGCCATCGCCCACTTGCCTTCCTGCAGGGCGCTGAACATTTCCAGAGAAAAGGTTGAGAAAGTGGTCAAGGCACCACACAGGCCAGTGATGGCGAAGAGCCGCCATTCAGGAGCCAGGGCATTGCTCTGGGTGAAAAACCCGATCAGCAAGCCCACCATCCAGCCACCACTCAGATTGGCCACCAGAGTTCCCCAGGGAATCGCGTGATAACTGGCATTCAGCCAAAGTCCGAGTGCCCAACGCAGGTTGGCGCCGATAACGGCGCCAACACTGACGGCTATGAAGGACAACCACATAGGGGCCGGTCCCGTCAGGCCGGATTATGATCTATGAGCGTCTCTTTGTTGCGAGCAAACTCATCAAACGGGAAGTCATCTACCGTCAGCATCTCCAGCACAACCGCCTCATACTGACGCATGAAGTCTGCTTCTTCCTTGCTGAAAATGCCAGCAGCCAGTGCCGCTTCAAAGCGCTCCTCCGGATGCAGGGCGGTCATTGGCAACTCGCCCTTGGCGTAAGCTTTGTTGACCTTACGGTACAGCTGTTCGGCCTTGTCGTTGTCCTTGAGCAGGCCGTTATAGCGAGCTACCGGGTTTTCAACGGTGCCCTCACCATCGGTAGTCCAGGCGCCCGCCATCAACTTGTTCCGAATCGGCGTATCCGTCGAGATCGAACGTGCCAGCTTGCGGGCCAGATCGTCGTGCGGGGCATCCCAGCGGCAACCTAACGGCAAGGTGATCACACGCAGCGCCATAGCGACCGGTCGGTTAGGCAGGTTCTGCAGAAACTCGTCCAGCGCCTGCTCAGTCCGGTGCAGCAAGAACGCCAGGCTGTATTGCATAAGCTCTTTCTCGCCCTCAACCGGCTGGGTTTCGTGCCAGTTCTTCAGCACCATCGACGCCAGGTAAAGGTTGGACAGCATGTCGCCCAGACGAGCAGAAATCAGCTCACGCATTTTCAGCTCGCCACCCAGGGTGGTCATGGCAGCGTCGGCGCACAAACCGAAGGCAGAACTGAATCGCGCCAGGGCCTGAGCGTACTTGCGGGAAGCACTGTCAAACGGCACGTCGGCCTTGCCAATACTCAGCGCCTGAGTAAAGGCTCGGGCGGCATTGCCAAAGATCAGACCGGCATGGCCAAAGAAGGCCTCATCGAACGCCTTCAGATCGTCGTTATCCTTGGCCGCCAGCTCTTTCAGCACATAGGGATGGCAGCGAATGGCACCCTGACCAAAGATCATCAGGCTGCGGGTCATGATGTTGGCACCCTCAACAGTGATCGAGACCGCCGAGCCACTGTAGCCAATACCAAGATAATTACGGGGCCCCAGGGTGACCGCTTTACCACCGTGCACGTCCATAGCGTCCGTCAGGATGTCACGGGAGAACTCAGTCAGATGGTACTTGAGAATGGCCGACGGCACCGCCGGCTTTTCGCCCTTATCGATCATATTGGCGGTGTGGTTAACGGCCGCCTGGGTGATATAGGTCTTGGCTGCAATCCGGGCCAAAGGTGCCTGTACGCCCTCCATCTCGGCCACCGGGGTATTGAACTGGCGGCGAACACGGGTAAAGCCACCCGCCGTGCCCACAGCATAAGCCGCGCCACCGGCCGCTCCGGACGGCAGGGTAATGCATCGACCAACCGACAGGCACTCAACCAGCATGCGCCAGCCCTGACCAGCCATTTCCTGTCCGCCTATGATGTAGTCCAGCGGAATAAACACATCGGTACCTTTAATCGGACCGTTCATAAACGGCGTGCCGATCGGGCAGTGACGACGGCCGATTTCCATACCATCGGTATCCCGCGGTATCAACGCACAGGTAATACCGTAGTCTTCGGTCTCACCCAGCAGACCATCCGGATCAAACATGCGGAACGCCAGGCCAACCACGGTGGCCACCGGCGCCAGGGTAATCCAGCGCTTCTCGAAATTGAGGCGAATACCCAGCACTTCTTTGCCATCGACTGTCTGCTTGCACACGATGCCGGTGTCGGGCAGCGAGGTGGCGTCAGAGCCAGCACGGGGACCGGTCAGGCCAAAACAGGGAATCTCGCGGCCATCCGCCAACCTCGGAAGGTAATATTTTTTCTGATCTTCAGTACCGTATTTTACCAGCAACTCGCCGGGGCCGAGGGAGTTGGGCACACCCACGGTGACCATCAACATTTCGTTGGCTGCCAGCTTTTGTAGCACCGCTGTCTGTGCTTTAGCCGAGAACCCCAAGCCGCCGTACTCTTCCGGGATGATCATCCCGAAAAACTTCTCTTTCTTGAGCAAGTCCCAAACAGCTTTCGGAAGGTCAGCGCGCTCAACAGCCAAATCCCATGCATTACACATTGAAATGGCTTGAGTGCACTGGTTATCGACGAACGACTGTTCCGCTTCGCTCAGTCCGGTGTGGCGATTGATCAGCAGGTTATGCCAGTCCGGGCGCCCGGTGAACAACTCACCGTCCCAACCGACGGTACCCGCTTCCAGCGCAACCTTCTCAGTTTCGGACACCTTTGGTGCCACCTTCTTAAACATCGCAAAAACGCGAGGGGTCAGCCAGTTGATGCGGAACTGCGGCAGTCCTGCAACCGCCGTGATACCAGCACCGATAAACAGCACCAGCGCCAGCCATCCAGAGGCCGTAAACAAAGACACCGCGCCAACCACAACCATCACACCGATGGCGGGCTTGGCACCCGATTCGCGGCGCAGCACAAACAACAGGCCGGCCAGTGCTACCAGAAACAGAATCAACGTCATTTAAGGATCTCTCTGTCTTCCGTGGATTTTAAACTTTGGGCTATGACCAAAGTCTTATAAAATTCGTTACACTCAACTTACTCTATCAGATGCCATCTTGCCAGATCGCGACACGTTCCCGACCGTTACCCCCTCAAGAGGTAACGATCACCCGGATACCCTCAAGGGCCAGACTGGCGTGGCCTACCGCCTCTCTTGCCGCATCCAGCTGTCCTCGCAAATACGCTATTTCCTCATCGCGGATAGCCGGATTGACCCGCTGCAAAGCCTCCAGGCGGCGAACCTCGGGGACAAAGCCTGCCTCGACCTGCGCCAGGGCCTTCTCCTGCAAAGACGACAGGTGCGGTGCTGCCAGCTGCTCAACGTGGTCGACCATGGTCTCCACTTCAGCGCGGATGCGCGGCACGATGGCCTGAGCGGTGCGCCGACGGATGTTGGAACAGAGCTCATTCAGCCGATCATGAGGCAAAGCGTTCGACAGGTCCCGACCGTTAACGTCCACCACCAGCCGCAGCGGAGACACCGGCAGATAACGGGTCAGCTGCAAGCTTTCCGGTGCCGGGCAATGCACCGCGAACAAAGCTTCCAGCAGCAAAGTCCCGGCCGGCAGGGCTTTTACCGACAAGTTGGCCAATGCAGCTTTACCCAGGCCAGAGCTGGTCACCGAGTCCATAATGCCGGTCACCATCGGGTGCTCCCAACTCATAAACGCCATATCTTCACGCTGCAGGGCCTGCTCCCGCTCCCAGGTAACAGTCAGACCGTCTTCCGGCAACTCTGCGACATGGCCGGCCTGATATTGCTCGCCGGGCTTCAGCACGTCGGCATGCTCGCTGTGGTCCTCCATGTCTACGCCCAAAATATCAAAGGCCTGCACCATGTAATCTCGAACCTGCGCCGAGCCTTCTTCCTGCTCAATGCTTGCAATCAGCGCATCGGCCTCGTCCCGGCGACAGGAATTCAGCTCAATCAGCGCATCCCGGCCATTATGCAGCAGGGTTTTCAGGCGCCGGGTTTCCGCCGAGCTGGCCGCAAGTAGGGGCTCCAGCGCGGCCTCATCACCGTCCAGTGCTTTTTGCCAAAGGTCACTTACCTGCTCATGCACCGCCACGCCGACCGCGCAGCTCTCTGCAAAAGCGTTCAATCCGTCCTGAAACCAGCGGTACTGGACTTCCTGACTGGTACCCTGCAGATAGGGAATATGAATACGGATGGCCTCGGTCTGGCCAATGCGATCCAGCCGACCGATGCGCTGTTCGAGCAAATCCGGATTGGCCGGTAAATCAAACAGCACCAGATGGTGAGCAAACTGGAAATTGCGACCCTCACTGCCGATCTCCGAGCAGATCAGTGCCTGGGCGCTCTGCTCGCTGTCGGCAAAATAGGCGGCCGCCCGATCCCGCTCCAGCAGGCTCAGATGCTCGTGGAACGCCGCGCTGCGAATACCCGCCCGCAGCTGAAGATAGTGTTCCAGAGCCATGGCGGTATCGGCGCGGGCACAGATCACTACCACCTTGGCCGGACGCAGACCGGCCAGCTTCTTTTCCAGCCAGGCCACGCGCGGATCGTCCGCCAGCCATTGTTCTTCATCCACCGACTGCTCTGGCGCCAGACCAATATTGCCGAAGCGCAGCTCATCGTAAAGCGGCGGGCAAGGCAGTGGCTCCGGCAAGGGTTGCCGGGCCGGGAACCCCTGAATCGCAGCGCGGGTGTTGCGGAACAGCACCCGGCCAGTGCCGTGGCGGTCCAGCAGAGCATCAATGACGGCCTGATGCGGGTTGTCTCTGGCCAGCAGCTCGCTCAGCTCGTCGCCAAGCCAGTTGGCGAGCGCGGCCTTGTCGTCTGCGCTGATGCTGTCTGGCACTTCGAGCAACCGGCGCACCACCTTGTTGATGGCCTCGTACTGTTGTTCGTCCTGGCGGAAAGCCTCGAGATCGTGAAAGCGGGCCGGGTCCAGCAAGCGCAGGCGGGCGAAGTGACTGGCCACGCCCACCTGTTCCGGCGTCGCGGTCAGCAGGAGTAAGCCCTTACTGGCTGCCGACAGGCTTTCCACCACCTCATATTCCGGGCTCGCCTGTTTCTCAGACCAGGCCAGATGGTGCGCTTCGTCTACCACCATCAAGTCCCAGCCGGCCGCAAGGGCATCATTGCGGGCCTGCTCGCTCTTAACCAGAAAATCGAGACTGCACAACACCAGCTGATCGGCCTCGAACGGATTAATCCGCTCGTCATCGCCAAAGATATGACTCATCAGCGCATCAACGTCGCTTTCCTGAGCCTTGATGTCGTCATAACGGCTCTGATCCACAATCGAAAAGCGCAGATTAAAGCGGCGCAGCATCTCCACCAGCCACTGGTGAATCAGCGAATCCGGTACCACAATCAGTGCCCGGCGGGCACGGCCGGTGTGCAGCTGGTAATGCAGGATCAAGCCGGCCTCAATGGTTTTACCCAGACCGACTTCATCGGCCAGCAATACCCGGGGCGCGTGGCGGCGGGCCACTTCCTGGGCAATGTAAAGCTGATGCGGAAGATGCTGGGCACGAGCACCAATCAAGCCCTGAGCAGGCGAAGCCCTCAGTCGGTCTAAATGCTGCAGCGTGGAAACCCGCAAACGGAAAGCACCGTTGCGATCGAATTGACCGGCAAACAAACGTTGCTGAGGCGCTGAAAAATTGACCGAACCTGCCAGCTTGACCTCGGAAATCTGATGGATATCGTCGCCATCATCAGCGTGATAGACCAGAACGCCGTTGAGTTCTTCAACTGCGCGCACCACGTAGCGCTCACCCTCAAAGGTTTCAATGTCCTCACCCTGTTGATAGATGATGCGTGACAGCGGCGCATTATCGATGGCGTAGGTGCGCTCCTCATCGGCCGCAGGAAAACCAAGCGTGACTCTGCGCCCTGAAACGTCGGTAACAATACCCAGGCCCAGCGCCGTATCACTGTGGCTGACCCAACGCTGGCCGATAACAAATTCCGATGTTTCCAAGAAACCTCCGCTCGCAAATTACTGTTGATTTGAATCGTTTTCCCGAACCCAGTAGGCCGTTGCGCCACAAACGGCGGCTGGCACAACAATCAGGTTAAGCACCGGCACCATCGCCGCCAGGGCGACGGGCAGCCCGAACCCCAGTGCCGACAACCGGCTGGCAGCCAGATCTTTGCGCAAGCGGGAAAAACTGACCTTGTGATTGTCGGCAGGGTAATCCACGTATTGCAGCGCCATCATCCAGCTGTTGAACAGAAACCACAGCAAAGCTGCCATCAGATTGACCACCGGGATAAGCCCGATGATCAACAGGCCCAGCGCTCTGGGCAGGTAATAGGCAATTTTATGGAGTTCTCGCCAAAGTGCCCGGGGAATGTCCTTGATAATGGCGGCCCAGCCGCCTTCGGTGCTGACTTCCTGACCGGTCAGATGCTTTTCAGTCAGCTCCGACAGGTAGCCATAGAACGGAGATCCGATCAGATTGGCCACAATGACAAAGCCGTAAGCCAGCATCAGCAGGATGACCACGCCATAGAGAATCCAGAACAGCCAATCCAGCGCCTGCAGCCAGGCCCAGTCCGGCAACCAGGCCATGGCACCGGCAATCATGAGCGCGAACAGCTCCGCCAGAAAATAGAACAGCAGGCCGAACAGAACCACATTGATGACAAGAGGGATGACGACAAACAACCGCAAACCCGGCTGACGAATCAGACTAAACCCTTCGCTCAGGTAGCCCAGTCCGCGAAAGAAATTTCCCTTGAGCATTACCGGTAAGCCTCTGCTGCCATGACAATAACGGGGTGCAAAGCATATCATGTCACGAACGTTCCCACAGCTTGCATCAACGCCCGGATACCTTATGCCCCACCCCCGGAACCTTATTGAAACCCTTTTAAGAATGCGCCGGCTCTGGCAAGCAGCCCTGTTTATCTCCATCGCGGCGATCCTGTTCCTGGCTACAACTAGTGCCAGCTACCCGATCCCGTCGTCCGACAACGACAAGGTCAACCACATCATTGCCTTTATCGAGCTGACCATTCTCACCCGGCTGGCCTGGCCCCGACTGAGCGCCTTGTGGTTTGCGCCCGCGCTGCTCAGCTTTGGCCTGATGCTGGAAGCGGTACAAGCCACCCTGCCCTACCGTCACTTTTCCATGGCGGATGTACTGGCAGACGCCTTTGGCATTGCCATCGGCATGCTTCCCTGGCCCGGCCTACGGATCGCCCGCCAGGCAGACTTGCGAGATTCGCCCGACTCGGTGTGAGAAATCTCTCACATGACTGTAAGCACTTGTAGCTGTGTAACGTGCGCAGACGTGAGCGTTCACTCTTTACTTTTCGCCAGATTAATGATTTTTAAGCAAAAACTATTATGCCGATAGTTGCATGTTCAATTTGGCGTACACAGTTCACACGTTTGTAAAGTTGGCTTCGGTATAGTGAACAACGTCAGGGATGACAAGGAAATGGATGACGCACTGGAAGCACCCCCGCACGGATTGTGGGGAGAGGCAAGGACACATGGACGCCTCGCTTAAGGGATACTAATTGGAAGGCTGGCTAGGACGCTGGCACCACGGAGCGGACAAAAGGACTGGCAACAAGGCTGTTGCCCAAAGCGCACGGAGGCGCCGACCTGTTCCGAATCTGAACTGCTCAGGATGAGCGCTTCAGTACCTGTGAAGGGCAGCCTTATCGCTGCCCTTTATTTTTATACCCCATTTTATCCCTCAATCACCGCCAGCCGTCACCTGCCAGATGACTGCGCCAGGTATATCCGCACCTGATTGAACTCTTCAAACTCGTTAAGATCCGGCCAGGTTCTGGCCTCAATCACTGCTTGGCGGATATACCCCGGACTATTCAGATTCTTTACCCTGGAATCCGCCAACAAGACCTGCTCAGCTGATACCAGAAATTCCTCCAGCAGCGGGCGATTATCAGGGTCATACAGCACATCTGCTGCGGTAATCAGGTCCAGAGTTAAAGGCCGGTCAGCCCAGTCTGCGCAGAGCTCCACCTCAACATCATTCAGTCGCGCATTGGCCGCTGCTGCATCCAGAGCTGCCGGGTCAATATCACAAGCAATCGCCCGGGCAGCTCCCGCTTTGGCTGCGGCCACGGCGACCACACCCGAACCAGAGCCAAAATCCAGCACCGCCTTACCCGCCACCAGCGCCGGATGATCCAGAATCCATTGCGCCAACACCTGACCGCTGGCCCAGCAGAACGACCAGTATGCCGGCTCTGCCACCACGGCCTGGGCTTCATCGTGACTTAACGGCCCCTCCAATACCGACGGATCGAACAGATACAGGGGCAGATCCGGGCAACCCGCCGGGGTCGACTCTGCCACACGACCGCGGGTCAGCGTTTTTTGAAGGTGCTGATTGAGTTTTTCTGGCGTCATCCTCTGTCTCGGTAACCGTATTGAATCCCGCATTGTACCTTTTGGCCGGGATATCGGCAGTCCGGTATACTGCCGCCTCATCCTGAGCAACAGCGATCCCCGGATATGGCCAGCAGACCCGACACCGATGACTATCTCAACCTGTTCCTGAACAACATCCCTCTGCTGGATGTGCGGGCACCGGTCGAGTACGCCAAAGGCAGCTTTCCCGGCGCGGAAAACGCACCGCTGATGAATGACGAGGAGCGGCACCGGATAGGCATCTGCTATAAGGAAAAAGGTCAGGACCAAGCTATCGAACTGGGCCACCAACTGGTAGCCGGCGATATCAAAGCGCAACGCATAGAGGCCTGGAAGCGCTTTGCCACCCGACACCCTGAAGGCTACCTATTCTGTTTTCGTGGTGGCCTGCGATCACGGCTGACCCAGCAGTGGATCAAGGATTCCGGCATTGACTATCCACTGATCAAAGGCGGCTACAAGGCCCTGCGCCGATTTCTGATCGACAGCCTTGATCAGTTGATCGAGAGCCAGGAATTTATTGTGCTGAGTGGCCGCACCGGAACGGGTAAAACCCGGGTGCTACTGGACCTGCCGAACCCGGTCGATCTGGAAGGCCTGGCCAATCACCGTGGTTCCAGTTTTGGCCGTCAGGTGACACCTCAGCCATCCCAGATTGATTTTGAGAACCGGCTCGCCATTGCCATGCTAAAAGCCCATCACCAGATTGGCGGGCCCGTGTATCTGGAAGATGAAAGCCGTCTGGTTGGCCGCTGTGCCCTGCCAGATCGCCTTCGTGCACGCATGGCGGCGTCTCCGCTACTGGTGCTGGAGCAACCGATGGAAGAGCGCATCGCCATCATCCGCGCCGACTATGTCGAGGGCATGCTTACCGACTATATTACCAGGGACGGTGAGGAGGCTGGCTGGCTCAACTTTCGGGACTACCTGCTCAGCGCTCTGGAACGAATCCGGAAACGCCTGGGCGGCGAGCGTTACCAAAGATTACGGCAGATAATGGAACAGGCTCTCGATCAACAGCAATCACGGGGCCAACTCGAGGGCCACCATGACTGGATAGAAGCCCTGCTGAGCGACTATTATGACCCGATGTACGACTATCAATTGAGCAACAAACAGGGCAGGATTCTGATCAGAGGCAATCCGGACAGCCTGCAGGAGTTTGCCCACTCCCGACACCTTGCCAAAAAATACTAACGACCAAGGAGCCCCACCCAATGGAAGATCTTTTTAACGGTAACGAACAAGCCGCTCAGTGGCTCGATCAGGCCATTGCCCTGATCATGGTCTACGCGCCAAAAGTCGTTCTGGCCATTGTTACGTTGATTGTCGGTCTCTGGCTGATCAATCGTTTTGTCGCAGTGCTCGACAACAAACTGGGCAAGAAAGACCCAACGTTGAACAAGTTCCTGTGCGGACTGATCAGCGCGATATTCAAAGTTATGCTGGTAATCTCCGTCGCGTCGATGATTGGCATAGCCACCACGTCGTTTATCGCTGTTATCGGTGCCGCCGGCCTCGCTATCGGTCTGGCCTTGCAGGGCAGCCTTGGCAACTTCGCCGGCGGTGTGCTGATTCTCATCTTCAAGCCGTTCAAGGTGGGTGATGCCATCGAAGCCCAGGGGTTCCTTGGCTCAGTTCGCGAAATCACCATTCTCTACACGATTGTCGATACATTCGACAATCGACGTGTGGTTATCCCTAACGGTCAGTTGTCCAATGCCAGCCTGACCAATATGAGTGTTTATGAAACCCGACGCTGCGATATGTCGTTCGGTATCGGTTACAACGACGACATCGACAAAGCCAAAGCCATCTGCAAACGCTTGATCGAAGAGGACGAGCGCGCCCTGAAAGACCCGGCGCCAATGATTGTGGTTGGCGGCCTTGGTGAGAGCTCTGTCGACCTCACCGTGCGCGCCTGGACCAAGTCTGCCGACCTGTGGCCCTTCTACTGGGACATGCAAGAGCGTGTCAAAAAAGCATTCGATGCCGAGGGAATCTCGATTCCGTTCCCCCAGCGCGATGTGCATATGATAAAGGCGGACTGACCGGCCCCCCTGTCACACAGGCACCACCGGTTATTCGCAAACCACAGATCCTGGGCTAAGCTGACGGTAAGGTAGGTGGGCAACCCCTGCCTGCCACCGGAGCCCGGCCCGGGATTAGGCGGTAGGCTCTACAACACTGTCCATGCTGTCAGGAGGTTGTATTTATGCCGGTACAGCAACTCAAAGATTTTCTGGACACCGCTGGCGTGGAATATCTATGCCAGCCCCACCCACCTGCCTTCACGGCCCAACAACTGGCCCATCACGTCAAGATTGCCGGTGACCGGGTTGTCAAAACCGTCATTATCGAACTCGATGGCAAGATGGCCATGCTGGTGATGCCGGCTACCTGGCGCGTGCGCTGGGATCGCTTATCACGGGTTCTGGACACCGATTTTGTCGATCTTGCGGATGAACAGGAATTCCAGGATCGTTTCCCGGACTGTGAAGTGGGTGCCATGCCACCTTTCGGCAACCTGTTCGGCATGACGGTGTACTGCGCCGAAGTGTTAACCGAACAGCCAGAACTGGCCTTTGCCGCCGGCACGCACACCGAATCCATCCATATGAAGACCACCGACTTCCTGAACCTGGTGCAGCCCGTTGTCATCCATCAGGGCTTCGTTCGCCCCGGCACCCAGAAACCGGCCTGGCTGCAAAAAAACCGTCGAAAACCGGAAACCCGAGAGGAATCTGCGCTCGCGGGGTACTGATCCCCTCTGGATTGATCTCGGCTGCTTGTCTGTATGACGTCATCGCGTAAACTGAGGCCATCAGACAGGAACCGGATATGACTCAAGCATTCGATATCATCATCGTTGGCGCCGGCATGGTCGGCGCTGCATTGGCCACAGGTTTAGGCCAGCAAGGCATCAAAGTTGCCCTGATCGACAAGGCGACTCCGGCCGACTTTGACCCCAGTGCTAGCCCCGACATCCGGGTGTCTGCCCTCAGCGCCGGCAGTGAGCGTTACCTGCAAAGCCTTGGCGCCTGGCAAGACATCCTGGCCATGCGGGCCACACCCTATCGCCGATTGGCGGTCTGGGACGACACCCCGCACCCGCTGAGCCGCTTGCTGCCAGGCACCATGACCGAAGTCGAGTTCAGCGCCACAGAGCTGGGTGCATCACACCTCGGCCATATCGTTGAAAACAGCATCACCCAGAATGCCCTGTGGCAATCGGTCCAGCGCGAAGCAGACGTTACCCTGATGACCGGCCAGGGTATTCAGGCGCTCGAGCAGAACGCCGACGCCGCAACCGTGATCCTTGAGGACGGCACAGGACTGACCGGGCAACTGATCATCGGCGCTGACGGCGCCCTGTCGAAAGTACGCACGTTAGCGGGCATCGGGGTTGCCCGGGATCAGTACGAACAACAGGCCATGGTGATTTCGGTGCGCTATCAGGGCCAACCCGAAGACATTACCTGGCAGGGCTTTTTTCCCAGTGGGCCTCGAGCCTTCCTACCACTGCACAGTGCTGGCGACCAACACCCGGGCGAAACCTGGGGCTCTCTGGTGTGGTACGACAGCCCGGCCCGACTGGCCGAACTCAAGGCCTTGGACAACCAAGACCTTATCACTGAAATCCGCCGGGCCTTTCCAGCCAGATTGCCGGAACTCACCCACATTGATGCCAAGGCCAGCTTCCCCATAGCCCGCCAACACGCCAAACAGTACGTGCTGAACCGTGTCGTGCTGGCAGGCGATGCCGCCCATACCATCAACCCGCTCGCAGGCCAGGGGGTCAACCTGGGCTTCCAGGACGCCCAATGCCTGCAGGGGCTGATCAAAGAAGCCCGTCGCAGTGGCGATGACCTGGCCAATCCGCACTGGCTGGCCCAGTATGAACACCAGCGGCGCCCCGCCAACCGGCGCATGATGCTGGCCATGGACTTGTTCTACCACCTGTTCAGCAACGCCATCCCGCCGGTACACCTGGCCCGCAACCTCGGCCTTGGCGCCGCGCGCGCCCTGCCCTTCACCCGCAACCGGGTGGCCCGCTACGCCATGGGCCTGGACGAACAGCTACCCCGCCCGGTGCAACAAATCCTCAACCGCCTGCCCGGCATAAACCGCATCTAGGCGGCCAATTCCGACATTCCGACAACAACCAGGGAGCCATCATGTCTGAAACCATTTTCACCAAGATCATTAACCGGGAAATCCCGGCCGACATCGTCTACGAAGACGACCTCAGCCTGGCGTTCCGGGACATCAACCCCCAGGCCCCGGTGCATCTGCTGATCATCCCCAAAAAAGCCATCGCCACCATCAACGACATCGAAGAAGGCGATCGGGAAGTGGTCGGGCATCTGTATTGGGTCGCCAGCAAGCTCGCCAAAGACATGGGCTTTGCCGAGGATGGCTATCGGGTGGTGATGAACTGCGGGGAAAACGCAGGGCAGACGGTGTTTCACATCCACCTGCACCTGCTGGCCGGCAAGCCACTGGGTTGGCCGCCTTATACGGACAAAATGAAGCAAGCCTGATCCGGGGAAACCAGCTCACCGGCTCGGACGGCCGGTGTGCCATAGTGCCTTCCGGGACCATCTTTGGCCATGGATGGCCAAAGCTGAGAGCCCACGGACGGCTCGAGCGCGTCCCGGAAGGCACTATGGCACAGCGGCCCGCCCCCGAGACTGGACGGATTACCGGCCGACTACCCGCTCCGCTTCTTCCATCGGCGTATGACGAACATCTTCACCCTTGGCCATGAAAATCACATGCTCGGCAATGTTGCAGGCATGATCGCCAACGCGCTCAAGGGCGCGCAGCACCCACATCACCATCATGCAGCGACTGATGTTACGGGTATCTTCCATCATGAACGTAAGCAAAGCCCTGGCCGCAGCCTGGTACTCTTCATCCACCCGCTTGTCTTCTTTCATGACTCGTAACGCCTGATCAGCATCCAGCCGGGCAAAGGCATCAAGCGCATCGTGCAGCATGCTCAGCACGTGGGTACCAATGTGACGAACTTCCACATAGCCCCGCGGCGCCTGGCCCTCTTCCGTCAACTTGATGGCCATCTTGGCAATCTTCTTGGCCTCATCGCCCACTCGCTCAAGATCTGCCACCATCTTGATGACCGAAATCACCAGGCGCAGATCCCGCGCAGTGGGCTGCCGACGGGCGATAACCAGTATGGCCTCTTCATCCAGATTGGTTTCCATCTCATCGACTACTTTGTCTTTCAGGCGAGTCTGCTCCGCCAACTGGCCATCACTGTCTACCAGAGCCTGAAGCGCCTGCTCTACTTGGCTTTCAACCAGACCGCCCATGTTCAAAAACTGGGTTTTAAGCTCTGTCAGTTCATCATTGAACTTCGCGGAGATGTGATCTCCGTATACATCGTCCTTTTTATTCGGCATAGCGGTTATCTCCAATGTTCCGGGGCTGCGATCAACCAAAGCGGCCAGTAATGTAGGATTCGGTCAACTCGTGTTCCGGAGAGGTAAACACCTTGTCAGTCTCATTCACCTCCACCAGGTGCCCCAGGTGGAAGTACGCGGTGCGGTGGGAGACCCGGGCCGCCTGCTGCATAGAGTGAGTCACGATCACGATGGTGTAGCTTTCCGACATCTCGGCAATCAACTCCTCCACCTTGGCGGTGGCGATGGGGTCCAGCGCAGAACAGGGCTCATCCATCAGGATCACTTCCGGGCTAACTGCGATGGCACGAGCAATACACAAGCGCTGCTGCTGGCCGCCCGACATGCCCGTCGCAATCGCATCAAGTCGGTCCTTGGCTTCATCCCAGAGGCCGGCTTTGCGCAGACTACTCTCAACTATGTCGTCCAGGTCCGACTTGCGGTTGGCCAAACCATGAATACGGGGGCCGTAGGCTACGTTGTCATAGATGGACTTGGGAAAAGGGTTCGGCTTCTGGAACACCATGCCAACCCTGGCCCGCAACTCCACAACATCGCGCTTCGGATCGTAAATATCATGGTCGTCAATGGCCAACTGACCCTTGACCCGACAGATATCGATACTGTCGTTCATCCGGTTCAGGCATCGAAGAAACGTTGACTTGCCACAGCCGGAGGGACCGATGAAGGCAATGACTTCGTTACGGCCAATATCCAGGCTGATATTCTTGATGGCCCGATCCTCGCCGTAGAACACTTCAACATTACGAAGTTTGAACTTCGGGTCGTCCGAAAGAGGATGACCTACGGTCTTCCCCTCTTCAATGACGGTTTCCGCCGGTCTTTCTTCCTTTACAGAGACGATCTTTTCTTCAGGCATAGCCGCTTCGCTGGTTACGGTTGGGTTCATAGTGTTCATAAATAATCTCCTTACCACCGACGCTCAAGACGTTTACGGAGCCAGATGGCGAGTGCGTTCATAGTGATCATGAAAGTGAGCAACACCATGATGCCGGCAGACGCCAACTCGATGAAGCCTTGTTCAGAGCTACTGGCCCAAAGGTATATCTGCACGGGTAGCACGGTCGCTGAATCAAAAAATCCACCCGGTACATCCACAATGAAGGCCACCATACCAATCAACAGCAAAGGTGCGGTCTCCCCCAGGGCCTGGGCCATGCCGATGATGGAGCCGGTCAACATGCCGGGCATCGCCAGAGGTATCACATGATGAAGCACCACCTGCATCTTGGAGGCACCAACACCTTCTGCGGCCTCGCGTATGGATGGCGGCACGCTCTTGATCGCCGCTCTTCCGGAGATGATGATGGTAGGCAGCGTCATCAGCGCCAAGACCATGCCGCCCACAACCGGGACCGAACGCGGCATACCGAAGAGACCGATAAACACCGCCAGGCCAAGCAGACCAAAAATGATAGACGGAACGGCGGCCAGATTATTGATATTGACCTCAATAAAGTCAGTAATCTTGTTCTGGGGTGCAAATTCCTCCAGGTATACCGCGGCGGCAATACCCACAGGAAACGCAATCACCAGTGTAACCACCATGGTCAACAGAGAACCGACAATCGCCCCGAGAATACCCGCATTGGCAGGCTCTCTGGAGTCACCCCGACTGAACAGGACATCGTTGAAGCTGGTATCGATAACGCCCTTTTCCTGCAGTTCGTCCACCCAGCGTTGCTGCTGTTCAGACAGTTTAACGCTGTACCGCGGGTTGTCAGCGTGCTTGACGTAGGTTGAGACCCGATCGTGCGCCAGAAACTCGATGGTTTGCGTGGTGTTAAGCAAGTCCGGGTTATCTTTTAATAGATTCCGAACCTCACTGGCACCATAACTACCGATCAACCGGCCCAATTCCCGCTTCTCAGCCGCACTGTCGGCCTCCGGAATATGCTCCTGCAGGGCCGCAATGAGAGGCGCAACAAAATCCGCCATGGACAACTGATCCTCATCGGAGGGATCATCGAGGTACATCATGTCGGAATCCAGGGTCACATCCAGAGTAATCGTGGTCTTGACGAACCCTGTGTGGCCTTTGGTGATAATGTCCGCAAAAAGAATAGCCAGGGAGGCAAGGGCAATGAATATCGCCAGCATGCCATACATCCGGAACCGGCGTTCCTTTCTATAACGACGCTTGAGGGAGTTGCGGACAATCTCCGCCTGAGAACGTTGATCAGTCATACTGTTCCCTATACTTGCGAACGATCTTGAGCGCTACCACGTTCAGCAGCAGCGTAACGATGAACAACAGCATACCCAGGGCAAATGCGGACAGCGTTTTGGCACTGTCAAACTCCTGGTCACCCACCAGCAACGTTGCAATCTGCACAGTCACGGTTGTTACCGACTCCAGGGGATTCGCTGTCAGGTTTGCGGCCAGCCCCGCGGCCATCACGACAATCATGGTTTCACCAATGGCACGGGAAGCAGCCAGCAGAATGCCACCAATAATTCCCGGCAGCGCGGCGGGGAAAATAACCTTCTTCATGGTTTCAGACTGGGTCGCGCCCAGCGCCAGGGAACCGTCACGCATGGACTGGGGAACCGCGTTGATAACATCGTCAGAGAGAGAAGACACGAAAGGCACAATCATAATGCCCATGACCAGGCCCGCAGCCAGTGCGCTTTGAGACGAAGCTTCCAGGCCCACCGTTTCGGCAAGCTCCCGGATGAACGGCGCTACGGTCAACGCGGCAAAGAACCCGTAGACGACGGTCGGAATACCCGCCAGCATTTCCAGCAAAGGCTTTGCGGACGAACGCACGCGCCTGCTGGCGTACTCGGATAGGTAAATCGCTGACAAGAGACCAACCGGCACGGCCACCAGCAGGGCAATGGCTGAAATCAACAGGGTACCGGTAAACAATGGGATAACCCCGAAAGCCCCCTCTGAACCTACCTGGTCCGCCCGCAGGGCCGTCTGGGGGCTCCAGCTGGTGCTGAACAGAAAATCGCTGATCGGAACCCGACCGAAGAACCGGATTGTCTCCAGAATCACCGAAAAAACGATACCCGCCGTGGTCAGTACCGCCAATGCCGCGCAAACAAAAAAAATGCGGCGAAGGGTTGTCTCGACATTGATCCTTGCGTTGATGTGAGGCGAAACACGGGTCCACGCAAACGCGGCACCGGATACAGCCACCAGCAAAACCAGAGCGGCTTTAAAGTTCTCGCTCTGATCATCCATCGTCTCAAGCACCGACGCAGCCCCGACAATATGCTCTGGCACAAATTCCGGATTCAGCTTTCCTGCCGCGACGTTACTGATCTGGGAAAGAATCAGGCTCGCCTCTCCGGCGGATTCAGGCCAGACATCCTGCGGCAACGATGCGATCACGATGCCCTGGATAACCTTGCCTTCAAAGCCGGCCCAGGCTGCGAGAACAATCAGCGCGGGGATGGCACACCAGAGTGCTGCCCGCGCTGCGTAGTAAAAAGGAAGTGCTTTGAGATTCCGGATGCCGCCCAGGGGCGCTGCCACGGCCCGGGATCGCATGTAAGCGAGGCCATAGGCAACTACGGCGAGAACCAGAACCAGGGGCAGAAGATTAGCCGTCTGCATATCAGTCTCTGTGTTGATGGCTTGAAATTGGCTCGGCGTCTATTTTGCCAGTTTGCCGCACAAAATATTCACACGAATGTAACAAAGGAACGCGGACCGTGAGGCCCGCGTTCCTTTTTCGTCATCCATAACGTGCTCTGCGAGACCCTTACAGTTCTTTGCCGGTCATCGGCTGCAGTTCCTTGGCGCGCTTGGCAATTTCCATACGCTCGTTGCGCGGGCTCGGAATCAGACCTACGTCAACCAGGTAGCCGTTGTCGCCCCAGGTGCTCTCGCTGGTGAACTCGGCAACGTATTCCTGGATACCCGGAACAACACCAACGTGCGCCTCCTTGATGTAGAACCACAGTGAACGGGCAACCGGGTAGTCTTCGCTGGAGATGGCTTCCGGGGTCGGCTCGACACCGTTGATGGTAGCTGCCTGAATTTGGCCAGAATTTTCCATCAGGAAGCTGTAACCGAAGACACCGTAGGTGCCTGAATCCTGTGCCAGACGCTGAACAATCAGGTTATCGTTCTCGCCAGCTTCGATGAACGCGCCGTCTTCACGCATGGAGTGACACACGGATTTCATGTCGCTCTTGTCCATCTTCTTGATGAAATCGTACTGCTTGCAGCCACCCTGCATGGCGATTTCAACGAAGGCGTCACGGGTACCGGAGGTCGGGGGGGGACCCATTACGCTGATGGCCTTGTTCGGCAGGCTGGAGTCGATGTCGCTCCACTTCTGGTAAGGGTTGGCAACCAGCTTGTCGCCGCCGTTGGGATCAGGCACTTCTTTGGCCAGGGCCAGGAAAACCTGTTTCAGAGAGAAGTCAGCCTTGGCCGCTTCTTTGGAATTGGCAATCACGATACCGTCAGCACCGATGCGCACTTCGGTGATTTCCTTGACGCCATTGGATTGGCACAATTCAAATTCGCTAGGCTTCATGCGACGAGAAGCATTGGTGATATCCGGGTGCTGTGTACCAACACCTTCACAGAACAGCTTCAGACCGCCGCCGGAGCCGGTAGACTCAAGCTTCGGAGTCGGGAAGTCGGTGTTACGACCAAAACGCTCGGCAACCACGGTGGCGAACGGATAAACAGTAGAGGAACCTACAATGTTGATGGTGTCACGGGCCATGGCCGGAGTGGACACGGCGGCAATGCTGCCCGCCAGGGCGACAGAGGTAAGAGCTGCTTTCAGTTTCATCACGTTAAGTCTCCATTATCGGTGGACGTTGTGTAAGGATCTTCTTTACCGATAGGTGCATCCTAAAAGCACTTCATGACAACTTTGTTACAGCTGTTGAAATATAGATCACATTGCTCAAATTTTCTTGCAGAGCGCCGCCAGCCCGTTACCATGCAAGGAAAACAACTCACAAGCATCAATACGAGCAACTTTCATGACGGCATACGATGATGACAAACCCACCCCTCGCGGTGAACTGACGCTGCAAATTATCCCTCTGCCCTCAGACACCAATGCCAATGGCGACGTCTTTGCCGGCTGGCTGGTCAAACAAATGGACATCGCTGCGGCCACCATGGCAGGTCGCATCTCCCTGGGCCGCAATGCGACTGTCGCTATGGATCGGATGGAATTTCTGTCACCGCTGCGGGTGGGCTCTCAGGTCAGTTGCTACTGCGAGTTGGTCGACATCGGCCGCAGCTCGATGAAAATCAATGTGGAGGTCTGGACCCTGGACCGTACCGCGAAAAATCCCCGTAAGGTGACCGAAGGGCTGTTTGTGTACGTCGCCATTGATGAGCATGGCCGCATTCGGGAAGTGCCAGACCAGAACCGCTGAACGCCTTGCGGTTGCTTAAGGGCTAGGCTCGAGCCCGGCTCAGAGACCCGCTACCGCATTGACTGCCAGCCCTGCAACAGCCGGGCGTAATTCAAGCGCTCCCAGGTCCGGGCGTTAGGCGCATTGTCCAGTGACAGAGCGCCCCGCGCCTCTGGCAGGGAGGTATAGCCCATGGTCGTCAGGCGCTGGGTCATTTCATCGGTAATTCGGGCCAGCGCCGACGGCCCTTCGGCCAATAGCGCCGACACCACCTGCACCACGGTGGCGCCAGACAGTATCGCCTTGGCGGCATCGTCACCGGTGTGCACTCCGCCAGAGGCTGCCATCTCGAGCCCGGTGCGATTGAACAACATGGCCATGGCATGCAACCGGACCGGCAGTTCGGCGCTGGTGGACAGCACCACTTCCCGACTCAGTTCCAGCTCATCCAGATCCATGTCTGGCTGATAGAAGCGATTGAACAGCACCAGGCCATGAGCGCCCGCAGCCTCTACCCCGGCGACAAATGACGGTAACGCCGAATAGAAAGGCGACAGCTTAACGCTGACGGGAATACTGACCTGCTGCGCCACCGAACGCACGACTTTAAGCTGGCGCTGTTCCAGAGTAATGGCGGTGTCAGATGGGTCCGTAGCCAGGTCGTAGAGATTCAATTCAATCGCCGAAGCTCCAGCCTCCTCCAGCTCCCTGGCATACTGAGTCCAACCACCAGCTGAGACGCCATTAAGCGAGGCAACCACCGGCACATCCAGCGCGCCTTGCAACTGTTCCAGGTGTTTGAGGTAACTGCCGGAACCCATCTCGAACACCTCGGATTCAGGAAAGAACGAGCGGGCCTCGGCGTCCATATTAATGCGGGAATCGATAAAGCGATGGGCGGCCATCTGCTCTGCCACCAGCTGTTCCTCGAACAATGAGTGCATGACCACTGCACCAGCGCCAGCATCTACGCAGGCCTTGAGTGCGTCCAGGTCGTCGGTGAGCGGGCTGGCGCCGACCACCAGTGGCGAGCACAGGTTAAGCCCGAGCCATTGGGTTGCCATGTCAGTCATGATGCTCTGCTCCCTTGTCCGGATCGTTTGGCCGGTCATGGGGCTCAAAGTGGATTCCGGCCAGTTGCATGTACAGCTCGCGCTGCTCCTTTGCTGCGTCACTAGCGGCGGTTGCCAGCAGCTCATAGCGCTGTGGGTCCCGCAATTCCAGCATCCGGAAGCGCGCCTCCTCCTGCATGTAGGCTTTTATCGGCACTTTCTGGCGCACCGAATCCAGCTGCAGGGGCGCCAGCCCCTCGTGTGTGCGCCGGGGGTCAAAGCGGTACAGCGGCCAGGCCCAGCTGTCCACCGCCCGCTTCTGCTGGGCCGGCGAATGCACCAGGTCATAGCCGTGGGCAATGCAGGGGCTGTGGGCGATGATCAGCGCCGGGCCATCGTAGTTTTCGGCTTCCTGCAGGGCTTTGCTGGCCTGATTGCTGTGGGACTGCATGGCAATCTGTGCCACGTAAACATGACCATAGCTCATAGCCAGCAGGCCCAGGTCTTTCTTGCGGGTTTCCTTGCCAGCAGCGGCAAACTTGGCCACCGCCCCCATCGGCGTGGCCTTGGATTGCTGGCCACCGGTGTTGGAATAGACTTCGGTATCCAACACCAGCAGCTTGATGTTCTGGCCTGACGCCAGGGCATGGTCAAGGCCACCATAGCCGATGTCGTAGGCCCAGCCATCGCCGCCAATCACCCAGACACTCTTCGGGCACAGCTCATCGGCCAGACTGGTCAGCTCATCTAATTCCGGGCCTGGCTGATCCGCCAGCCAGTCGCGCAGCCGTTTTACCGCCTCGCGTCGCGCTGTCATGGCGGTCTCGTCCAGAGTGGCGCAGGGGCTGGTCAGGTCACGGTATAGCGTGGGGGGAATGCGGTCTTTGACATCTTCCAACAGCTGCCGAGCCCGGCCCACCAGTTTGTTCAACCCCATGCGCATGCCCAGGCCCAACTCTGCCGCATCCTCGAACAGCGAGTTGTTCCAGGTTGGCCCGCGGCCATCGGCGTTCACGGTGTAGGGCGTGGTCGGCAAGTTGCCGCCGTAGATAGAGGTACAGCCGGTGGCGTTGGCAAGCAACAGCCGGTCGCCGAGCAACTGGGTCAGCAGGCGAATGTAGGGCGTCTCACCACAACCGGCGCAGGCACCGGAGTATTCAAACAGGGGAATCAACAGCGGCAGTGACTTGAAGTCCCGGGGAATGCGGTCCCGGGGCACATCCGGAACACTGCGCAGGAACGCCAGGTTGCTCGCCTCGGCCTCCCGGTGGTCTCCCAGCGGCCTCATGTTGATGGCTTTGCGCTTGGGCTGGGTGCGGTCCTTGGCCGGGCACACCTCCACACACAAACCGCAACCGGTGCAGTCTTCCGGAGCCACCTGGATCCGGTAATCCAGCCCCTCCAGTTCCGGCGTGTGGGTCTCGGGCACCGCCTCGAAGGTGTCCGGGGCACCCTTGCCAGCCTCCGGCTCAAACACCTTGCTGACAATCGCCGTATGCGGGCAGATCATTGCGCAGAAATTGCACTGAACGCAGAGGTCCGATTCCCAGATCGGGATTTCCTGGGCAATGCTGCGTTTCTCGTACTGGCTGGTGCCGGTCGGCCAGGTACCGTCGACCGGAAAGGCGCTGACCGGCAACTTGTCGCCCTGGCCTTCCATCAGCAGCCGGGTCACTTTCTGGACAAAGTCCGGCGCATCCTCCGGCACGGTTGGCGGGCGGCGGCGGGTGGCGGTCACCTCGCCTGGCACCGTCACTTCGTGCAGGTTGGTCAGGGCGGAATCCACCGCCTCGACATTGCGGCGCACCACTTCCGGCCCGCGCCGGCCCCAAGTCTGACGGATGGATTCCTTGATATGAGCAATGGCTTGCTCCCGGGGCAATATGTCGGCCAGAGCAAAGAAGCACACCTGCATCACCGTGTTGATGCGCCGCTCCAGGCCTGCCTTTTCGGCCACCTCGGCGGCATCAATCACGAACAGGTGAGCCTCGCGTTCGACCAGTGCCCGCTGGGCTTCAACCGACAACCGGTCCCACACCTCGTCCGGTGCCCAGGGCACATTCAGTAACACCATGGCGCCTGGCGCCGCGTGTTCCAGCACATCAAACCGCTCCAGAAACTGCGGCGCATGCACCGCCACAAACTGGGCCTGGCGAATCTCGTAACTGGAGCGAATGGGTAGCGGCCCGAAGCGCAGGTGCGAGACCGTGGTGGCGCCGGATTTCTTGGAGTCGTAGACAAAATGGCCCTGGGCAAACAGTTCAGTGCCCTCCCCCAGGATTTTAATGCTGGCTTTATTACTGCTGACGGTGCCGTCGGCGCCCAGACCAAAGAACAACGCCCGGCGGGTTTTCGGCGACTCGATATCGAGGGCGCTGTCCACGTCCAGCGAAAGGTGCGTTACGTCGTCGCGAACCCCGACCGTAAAGCGGGTTTTCGGAGCCGGCTCGTTTAGCTGAGCAAACACAGCACACACCATGGCCGGGGTGAATTCCCTAGAGGACAAACCGTAACGCCCGCCGATCACCCGGGGCAGGGTTGGCCGATCACCCCGGCTCCAGGCTTCCATCAAAGCGCCGCTGACTTCCAGCAGCAACGGCTCGCCCTGGGCACCCGGTTCCTTGGTGCGGTCCAGCACCGCCAGATGTTTCACGGTGTCGGGTAGTGCCTGCAAAAAACGGTCGGTCGCGAAGGGCCGGAACAGGCGCACCTTGAGCACGCCCACCTTTTCGCCCTGCGCCATTAGCCATTCGACGGTTTCATGGGCGCATTCGGCACCGGAGCCCATCAGCATCACCACCCGCTCCGCCTGCGGATGGCCAACGTAATCAAACAGCTGATACTGGCGACCGGTGATCTCGGCAAAACGCGCCATCACCGATTCCAGACGTTCCGGAAACGCCTGATAGAAGGAATTGGTGGCTTCCCGGGACTGGAAGAAGGCATCCGGGTTCTGGGAGGTGCCGCGCAGCACCGGGTGATCGGGGGTCATGCGCCGGTTGCGATGGGCGTCTATGCCCTCGTGGGGCACCAGGGCGGCCAACTCGTCATCACTCAGTGCGACAATCTTGGCAATTTCATGGGAGGTGCGGAAGCCGTCGAAGAAGTGCAGCACCGGCACCCGGCTCTCCAGGGTCACGGCGTGGCCGATGGCGGCCAGATCCTGGGCTTCCTGCACCGAGCCGGAGGCCAGCAGGGCAAAACCGGTGCCCCGGGCGCTCATCACATCGGAGTGATCACAGAAAATCGACAGGGCATGGGTGGCCAGGCTGCGGGCGGCCACGTGCATGCAAAACGGCGTCAGCTCACCGGCAATCTTGTACAGGTTGGGCAGCATCAGCAGCAGCCCCTGGGACGCGGTAAAGGTGGTCACCAGCGAGCCCGCCTGCAGCGCCCCGTGCATGGCGCCGGCCGCGCCGGCTTCCGACTGCATTTCCACCACGCCCGGCACCTGGCCCCAGAGGTTAGGCCTGCCCAGCGCCGCCCAGTCATCGGCGTGCTCCCCCATCACCGAGGCCGGAGTGATCGGGTAGATGGCAATGGTTTCACTCAGGCGGTAAGCCACCGAGGCCACGGCTTCATTGCCATCGAGGGTCTGGTACGCCATTGCCGGGACTCCTTGTCACAACTTTTAGGTTGTTTTGAGTCTAGGTGGCGGTTTGGGCAACGGCAAGCAGGAGGGCAAGAGGGCAAGGCCATGGCGCAGAGCTGAAGTTGCTCAGCTGCGAATCATGGCCTTGCCAAACGGCTTTGTCAGCGCAGGATAACCAGGGGCTTTTTGGCCGTTTCCAGCATCCTGGTAGTCGTGCTACCCACCAGGAACTGACGGATACGGGAATGGCCATAGGCGCCCATGATCAGCACGTCGATGTTGTGCTCTTCCTGATAGGCGTGCAGGGTTTGCTCTACATCACCGTCACGAATGGCGACTTGAACCTGCATACCCTGAGGTGCCAGCGCTGCTTCCGCGCGTTTAAGCTGAGAGCGGTGTTCTTCGGTATCAGCCCCAACCATCACCAGGTGCAGCGGCAGACCTTTGAATACCGGGGTGCCGGCCAGCAGTTCAATGCTGCGGAACGCTGTGGAACTGCCATCAAACGCCAGCATGGCACTGCGTGGCGCTGAAAACTCATCCGGTACCAGCAACACCGGGCGGTGCACGCTGCGAATCACCGTCTCCAGCTGGCTGCCAATATGACGGCCCACCGCAGTGCTGCTCTCGCCCTGCAGGCCCAACACGAACAGCCGGGACTCTGGCTCAAGGTCCACCAGAGAATTCGCCAGATTGTTGTGGCGTTGGCGCTTGGTCACACTTCCCACGCCCGATGCCAGCACTCGCTTCTCCGCTTCATCCAGCAGATGATGGCCATGTTTCAAGGCAAGCTTGCTGCGCTCCCTGTCCAGGTTGACCAAATCTTCCTGGAGCTGTTCGCGGCTGCCCAGGCCAATGCTGCCGGTCATATCCGTCCTGGCCGGGTATTTTTCCTCGTCAAGTGCGTGCAGCAAGGTCAGAGGTACTTGCATACGCTGACTTGCCCAGGCCGCGTAGTCGCAAACGCCCAGCGCTGATTCAGAGGCATCAATGCAGGCCACAACATTAAGAGGCCCTTGAGCCTTGATGTCTTGCTTATCAATTGTCATCGCTGCTACTCCGTTAGTGGGCCATCAAACGTTCTACGGCGTCTGGCTTATCGTGAACACCAAACCGATCCACGATGGTGGCACTGGCTTCGTTAAGACCAAGTACCTCAACTTCCGCACCTTCACGGCGGAACTTCACCACCACCTTATCAAGTGCAGCAACCGCTGTGATATCCCAGAAGTGAGCGCGGCTGACGTCAATCACCACGTTCTCAACCGCTTCTTTGAAATCGAATGACTCAATAAACTTCTCGGACGAGCTGAAGAACACCTGACCTACCACGGTGTAGGTGCGGGTTTCGGTTTCTTCATCGTACTTGGCGCTGACGAGCATGTAGTGCCCGACTTTGTTGGCGAAGAACAGCGCCGCCAGCAGCACGCCCGCCAGCACACCGAAGGCCAGGTTGTGAGTAGACACCACCACAACCACAACAACCACCATCACGATGTTAGTCGAAAGGGGGTGCTCCTTGAGGTTCTTGATGGAATCCCAGCTGAAGGTACCGATCGATACCATAATCATCACTGCAACCAGAGCGGCCATGGGGATCTGCACCAGCCACTTATCCAGCACCAAAACCAAAATCAGCAGAAACACACCCGCCGTCAACGTGGACAACCGAGTACGCCCGCCAGACTTGATATTGATAATGGACTGACCAATCATCGCGCAACCCGCCATACCGCCGAGCAGGCCTGAGCCGATGTTGGCAATGCCCTGACCCTTGCACTCACGGTGACGGTCGCTGGTGGTGTCGGTCAGATCATCCACGATGGTGGCGGTCATCATCGATTCCAGCAAACCCACAACTGCCAGGGCCGTTGAATAGGGCAAAATGATCATCAGGGTTTCAAGGTTCAGCGGCACATCCGGCCACAGAAAAATCGGCAGGGTATCCGGCAGTTGGCCCATGTCACCCACGGTGCGAACACCGTCTATGTTCAGATACATCGCCACCCCGGTCAGTACCACGATACAAATCAGCGGAGAAGGCAGGATACGGCCAACCACCGGAATCAGCGGGAACAGGTAGATGATGCCGAGACCCGCAGCAGTCAAAGGATAGATGTGCCAGCTTGCAGCGTCATGGAACAGCTCGGGCATCTGGGCCATAAAGATCAGGATCGCCAGTGCATTCACGAAGCCAGTCACTACCGAGCGGGAGACGAACCGCATCAACGCACCCAGCTTGAGGTAACCGGCAATGATTTGCAGCACGCCGGTCAGCAAGGTCGCGGCCAGCAGGTACTCCAGGCCGTGCTCTTTGACCAGGGTAACCATCAACAGCGCCATCGCACCGGTCGCCGCCGAGATCATGCCCGGCCGGCCGCCAACAAACGCAATCACCACTGCGATACAGAAAGACGCATACAGACCGACTTTCGGGTCTACGCCGGCAATGATAGAGAAGGCAATGGCCTCAGGAATCAGCGCCAGGGCCACCACGATACCGGCGAGCAGATCGCCGCGAATGTTGGAAAACCAGTTGGTTTGTATACTGCCGAGCATATTCATTTAATCCGGTTGAAAATTGAAGGGATCATCTTTTGGATTTCGCCTGCAGCTCAGGCCACCTCATTTTTTTATTGGGTCTTTACAGGAACTGGATAACCGACAGTAAGCCAACACCGCCCATAACCAGCGTGTAAGGAAGCGCCATGACAACCATGCGTCCGTAGGACAACCGCACCAGTGGCGCAATGGCAGACGTCAACAGGAACAGGAATGCCGCCTGGCCGTTCGGTGTTGCGACACTCGGCAGGTTGGTACCGGTGTTGATAGCCACGGCCAGCTTCTGGAAATGTTCGGTGCTGATGGCGCCGGCGTCCAGAGATTGCTTGATCTCGCTGATGTAAACCGTTGCCACAAACACGTTGTCACTGATCATCGACAGCAGGCCGTTGGCCATAAAGAACAGGGCCGGCTGGCTCGCCTCGGGCTGGGTCAGTACAAAATCAATCACAGGTTTGAACAGATGCTGTTGGTGAATCACTGCCACCACCGCAAAGAACACTACCAGCAACGAGGTAAACGGCAGCGACTCCTGAAACGCCTTGCCAATCTGGTGCTCATCCGTCACCCCGTTGAATGAGGTAATCAGGATAATCACCAGCAGGCCAATCAATCCGACTTCCGCGATGTGAAAGGCCAGACCAATCACCAGGATCACGGCTGCCGCCGCTTGAACCCACAGCGCCGCCTGATCTGCCTTGGTACGCTTGCTGCGTTCGTTGTCGGCAAACTCTTCGAGCACCTGCCGAACTGGCCTGGGCAAACGGGCGCCGTAACCAAACCAGCGTAACTTCTCCAGACCCCAGCACGTCAGCAACCCGGCCAGCAGAACAGGCATGCTGATCGGTGCCATACGCACGAAGAACTCGGCAAAGTCCCACCCCACCACCTTGGCAATCAACAGATTTTGCGGTTCGCCCACCATCGTGGCGACGCCACCCAGAGCGGTACCGATGGCACCATGCATCAACAAGCTGCGCAGAAAGGCACGGAACTGCACCAGATCCTCACGGTGCAGCTCAATAACATGGTCATCACTTTGGGCATTGTGGTCAGCGTGCTGATAACCGCGCCCGGAGGCGACTTTGTGGTACACCGAGTAGAAGCCGACGGCGACGCTGATGATCACCGCAGTGACCGTCAAGGCATCCAGAAAGGCCGACAGCAGAGCCGCCGCCGCGCAAAATAGAAGCGATAGAGCCGATTTGGAGCGCACTCCCACCAGAATCTGCGTAAACGCCACCAGCAGCAGCTGCTTCATAAAGTAGATACCCGCCACCATAAACATCAGCAGCAGGATAACGGGGAGATTGACCAGCACTTCGTGATACACCGCATCGGGTGTTGCCAGCCCGATCAGCAATGCCTCGGTTGCCAGCAAGCCACCCGGCAGCAAGGGGTAGCACTTCAGCGCCATGGCCAGGGTGAAAATAAACTCTGCGACCAGCAACCAGCCTGTTGCCACCGGCCCAAAGGCCCATAACACCAGTGGATTAATCAATAAAAACAGGAGAATGGTCTGCTTGTACCAGACCGGGGCATTGCCAAGAAAATTGTGAGTAAAGCCAGACATAACCGTTTTGGGCATTGTTAGATCGACCGCAGTTTCGCTAATGAAACGCTGAGACAAAGTAACCCGGGCACCCAATCACGGGGCGATACAACAAAGGCTTGAGACCTTGCTCAACAGTTAAAAGAGGGAGGGAGTAAAGCTTGAACGCTAGGGTGGAAGAATCGTCACGGTGTCGCTTCAGTATTTTTAATGGGGGCCAAATATGACCAAAAGAGGGCACGAATACTACCAGAGAAAAGTACAAAAAGTAAGCTGCCCTGATGAATTTACTCAGCTCTAAAAAGGCATCTTTAGGGCGATCATCTTATCGAACAACGCCTGATAGTGCCCGGCCAGCCGCGATGCACGCCAAGCGTCCGGTGGGCATGGCACCGGGTGTTGCTGCATCAGCACCTGCAGGCAGTCCGCCGCCGCTTGTGCTTCCGCATCGGCATTCTGCTCGTCACTCTTATAACGACTCCCGTCCGGCACATATTCACGGTAAGCCAGACGGTCGGGTGCCAACGGCACACAGCCAGACGCCATGGCCTCTAACATCGATAGCCCCTGAAAATCATGCAGCGCCGTGGAGACGACCACATCCGCCTGGCGCAACAGCTGATCGTAGGCATCCCGGCTTTCCAGAAAGCCCCAGTGTTCGCTCTGATCCCTGAATTGCTGGTGGATCTGGTCAAACGCTTTCGGGTATCGGCGAAAGCTCTCACCCACCACACTCAGGCGAAAGGGCACCGAACGGCGCGTCAATTCCTGCAGGAGCTTAAGTAACCGTTCTGGCGCTTTGTCGTACTCCCACCGGTGGTTCCAGAGCAGGTGCGGGCACGGCCAATTCACTGGAACCGGCCGATCCACAAACAATCGGTCCTCAATCGGTACTGGAATCACCTGAGATTTGTCCGCCAACTGGGCGACCAGATCCACAGGGACCTGATCCGGCATTTTCTTCAGAAACCCGCCCACGCCACCCAGAAAACTGGTTCGATTCCAGTCACTGTTGAACACCACGCAATCGGCCGCCAGCGCGCTGTAAAGGTTTACCATCATGGGCTCCACCCTGCCCTGCTGAGCATCCGACACCGGGAAGGCGAACTGATTTTCATGCATGTACACCAGGCAGGGGGTTTGGGCCAGGCCAGGGTGCAGGCCTTTCAGGGTGGCCAGATCCACCATGGAGGTTGCGATGATCAGATCCCAGGGCTGTTTCAGGCAAGGTTCCTGCAACCAGGACAACGCATTGCCCCGCATACGCCACTGAAAGAAACGCGGCGGCAGGCTCAGGCTGTGCCACTCATAACCCTCAAGCGACTGCGCCAACTGGCGCCGCCAACGTTGATGGCTCTGGGCATCGTAAGCAGACAACACCAGCAGGCGTGGCCGGCTACCGGTGATTGTCATCTCAGTGCTTGCCCTCTCTTGAAAGTGACCACAAACCAAACACCGGCCCGGGCAACAGCAACACCGCCACCCAGACACCCCAGCTGCTCCAAAGGCTACTGGTCAACCAGATGGCCGGCAGGGTCAGACCAAAACCCACGGCGTTCATCACCGCCAGGGACGACCCTACGGTCTCCTTTGGCGCGCTGGCCGCCGCCAGTGCTGAAAATTGTGGCGAATCGGCCACCACGGCAATCCCCCAGATCATCAGTAACGCAATCATCAGTAATGGCGACATACCGTTTAACCAGGGATACAGCAGACAAAGCGCCCCGGACACCATCAGCGCCCGCCTGGCCACCCATTCACTGCCCAGGCTACGACTGAGCCAGCCTCCGCCAACGCAGCCAACTGCACCAACACCAATGATCGCAAACGATAGCCAGGGCACGAGCACCTCACCCTGCCCCATGCGCTGTAATTCCCGGCCAATCAGCAACGGCACGAGAGTCCAGAAAGCGTAGAGTTCCCACATGTGCCCAAAGTAGCCGCCCGCCACGGCCCGAAACCGGGGGACACGCAAGGCAGCCAGGCCCCGGCTGAGCGGCAGCCGGCCACTGCTTTTAGGCAAGTGCGGTCCATCTCCCAACAGGAACACCAACCATCCGCCCAACAGCGCGAGACAGGAGGCCGCAAACAATGGCCATTGCCAGGGCAGCCCCAGGGTTGCACCCCGCATAAGGTGAGGAAGCGCGGTGCCCAGGGTCAGCATGCCCACCAACCAGGCCAACGCAGCACCAGCATGTTTGGGTGTCCAGGCAATAACCAGTTTCATGCCCAGCGGATAGATGCCTGCCAGACACAGCCCGGTGGAAAAGCGCAGTAGACTGTCCACCGGGGACATCCCGGCCACCAGCACAAAGCCGGCATTGGCCAGAGCGCCGAGCAGGCTGGCAACCAGGAAGATGCGGCTGGCACCAAAGCGGTCTGCCAGCCCGGTGACCGCCAGCACCAGCGTGCCGGCAATAAATCCGGCCTGAACCGACAGAGTTAGCCGCCCCAGGTCGGATTCTGACAACCCCAGTTCTGCAGACAGCGACAGCCACACCCCATTGATACTGAACCACAGGGAGGTGCCGAAAAGCTGAGCCAGAACAATAACCGCCAGCGGATGCTGACGCAGTAAACCGGTCACGTTGTCTTCATTCAATCACCAGGGCAGCTCGTCGCCGTTGCTGTGCCAGAACGAACCGGTGTTTTCCAGGTTCAGGCCGGCAATGCGCTCAGCCAGTCCTTTGGCGGACTCTTCCGGAGTGATCAAACCACCAAAATGCACCATCCGGGTCTGCACATAGCCGGGATGTAACTGAGCCACGGCAATACCCCGTGGTTTCAAATCCATCGCCAGGGATTTACCAAAAGCATTAAGAGCAGCCTTCGAAGCGCGATAGCCGTACCGGCCGCCAGAGTCGTTATCGGCAATGGAGCCCATACGGCTGGTGATGTTGGCGATCTTGCCACCTTCACGGATTTGCGAAACCAGGGCTTCGGTTACTCGCAGGGGTGCGTAGGCGTTGATTTCCATCTGGGTGCGGATGGAATCGAAATCGATGCTGCCCAGCTTTTCATCCTGCAACAGCCCGGCGTTGTTGATCAGCAGGCCGATGGACTTGCCCGCAAGCGCCGACGTGAGTTTCTCAATACCCGCATCGGTGGTGACATCCACCCCGTCAATCACCTGGCCCGCGACCGCGGCCAGTTCGTCCGAGGACTGCCGACACACACCGACCACCTCACAGCCCTCCCGCGCGCAATGCCGGGCCAGCTCCAGGCCAATGCCACGGTTGGCACCGGTAATCACAACCACTTGGGGTTCAGACATAACACCTCCCTTCTACACGGTTTGTTCAGCCCTATTGGCAGGGTCAGCCGAATCTGTAATGGTTACACCATTGCACATCATCTTGCCAGTAACCCACGGTCGAGAAACAGCATCAATGATCCTTCGAATCCTCATCGCCGTCCTGCTCACCCTGACTCTGGCCTCATCACCAGTGGCAGCGGACATCGGCCTGTCGCCTTTTGTCGGCTACCGCATGGGTGGCTCAGTAGATATAGAAACGGCCGGCGCCAGCACCGATGATGAGATCCGTTTCAGGGATTCCGTCAGCCATGGGCTGGTGGTCAACTTCGACCTGCCGGAAGCGGGCAAACAGGGCGAGCTCTACTTTGGACAACAAAACACTTCGGCCAGGCTGGACGACGGCCTGTTCGCTCCGGACACACAATCCATCGACCTGACCATCTACCAACTGCAATTCGGCGGGCTGTACTTCCCTGGCGGCAAGAGCTACGGAGGATTTGTCTCCGGCGTACTGGGCGTTACCCGACTGGAACCGGACGATTCCCGCTTCGACACCCACCATCGAGCTGCCCTGTCGCTCGGCGGCGGCTACCAATTTTACTTGAGTGAACAAATGCGCCTGAGGCTGGACCTGCGCGGTGTCTACACCGCCCTGGATTCGGGCGGATCGGTGTTCTGCTCCGGGGGATGTGAGCTCAAATTCCGCAGCAGCGGATACCTGCAGGTAGAAGCCGGTGCTGGCCTGGTGGTGCGTTTTTAACGCCCACTCAGGCCATCACCTGCCGACGCTCCGGCAGTAAAACAGACAGTAAAGCCGCCGTGGCCACCAGCCCCGCCGAGATCCACAAACAGGCCTCCAGCCCATAGACCTGATACACCCAACCAGACAAGATGGTACCCAGCAATCGGCCAGCAGCGTTGGACATGTAATAGAAGCCCACATCCAGCGAGACGCCGTCACCCCGGGCGTAGCTGACGATCAGATAGCTGTGCAGGGAGGAGTTGATGGCAAACAGCACACCGAACAACAGCAGCCCGCCAACTACCACCCACTGCGGCGACCAACCCGCCATCAGGCCGCCGGCAATGGCTGCCGGAATCAGGGCTAGCACTGCCGCCCAAATCACTACAGGCCGCTTGCCTTCCATACTGCCGGTAATTCGGGGCGCTATGGTCTGGATAAAACCGTAGCCAATGATCCAGCTGGCCATAAATCCGCCCACTTGCCAGTGATCCCAACCAAATACCGTGTGCAGATACACCGGCAAAGCCACCACAAACCAGACATCCCGGGCCCCGAACAGAAACATTCGCGCTGCCGACAGCACATTGATGGCACGGCTCTTGGACAGGATATCGGTGAACTTGGGTTTGGCCTTGCTCTTTCCCAGCTCCTGTTTGAGCAGGAACAGGCTGGCCAGCCACACCAGGCCCAGGCCCACCGCCATGATCACCACCGCGCCCTTGAAGCCCGCCGTCATCAACAGCACGCCACCCAGGAAAAACCCCACACCCTTGAGCGTGTTCTTGGAACCGGTGAGGATGGCGACCCACTTATAAAGAGTGCCCTGCTGCTCATCCGGCACCAGCAACTTGATGCCGCTCTTGGCGGACATCTTGTTGAGGTCTTTGGCGATGCCCGACAGCGCCTGGGCAACCATCACCCAGACCACCGTCAACATGGCCGACGGAACCGCCAGCATGGCCAGCGCCACAATCTGCAGGAACAGCCCGATGTTCATGGTACGGTTCAGGCCCATACGGGCACCCAGATATCCACCCACCAGGTTGGTCACCACCCCGAAAAATTCGTAAAACACGAACAGCAGGGCAATTTCCAGCGGCGAATAACCCAACTGGTTAAAGTGCAGCACCACCAGCATCCGCAGGGCCCCGTCCGTCAGGGTAAAGGCCCAGTAGTTGCCGGTGATCACCAGGTACTGTCGGATGGCAGCGGTCATATCAAGCCAGGCCCACCTTGCGCACCAGCTCTACGGTGCGGTTGGCGTAGCCCCACTCGTTGTCGTACCAGGCGTAGATTTTCACCTGGCTGCCGTTGATCACCAGCGTAGACAGCGCATCAACAATGGACGAACGGGGGTCGGTTTTGTAATCGATAGACACCAGCGGGCGTTCTTCGTAGCCCAGTATGTCTTTCAATTCGCCTTCAGCGGCCTCTTTCAGCATTTGATTCACGGCGTCGCGGTCGGTCGGCGTCTCAACCTCAAACACACAATCGGTCAGTGAGGCATTAATCAACGGAATACGCACCGCGTGGCCATCCAGGCGGCCTTTCAGCTCCGGGAAAATCTCGATAATCGCCGTGGCGGAACCAGTACTGGTCGGGATTAACGAACTGCCACAGGCCCGGGCCCGGCGCAGATCCTTGTGAGGCGCATCAATGATGGTCTGGGTATTGGTCAGGCTGTGGATGGTCGTGATCGAGCCATGCTTGATGCCCAGTTTCTCGTGAATCACCTTGACCACCGGCGCCAGGCAATTGGTGGTGCAGGAAGCGGCGGTAACGATGCGGTCGTTGGCCGGATCGAAGATATGCTCGTTCACGCCCATGACAATGTTCTTGGCGCCGGCCTCTTTCACCGGGGCCGTCACCACCACGCGCTTCACGCCCTGATCCAGATATCCCTGCAGCACCTTGACCGTCTTGTTGACACCGCTGGCTTCGATCACCAGATCGCAGCCAGACCAGTCAGTATCGGCAATGGCTTTGTTGCGAGTTACCCGGATGCGCTGACCTTCGATCACCATGTTGTCGCCGTCTGCGCTTGCTTCGTGGCCCCAGCGGCCATGCACACTGTCGAAGTTCAGCAGATGCGACAGCGTATGAGCATCCGCACCCGGGTCGTTGATGGCGACAAATTCCAGTTCCGGCCAGCCCCAGGCGGCACGCAATGCCAGCCGGCCGATACGGCCGAATCCATTAATGCCTACTTTGATTTTGCTCATGATGATCTCCTTGCGACGTTCGCAATCCGTGTATTTATTAAATGATCAGGGACACTGCACAACCGGCCGATCTGCCATCGCCTGCAACTGCGACAGGGCGCGCTCGATCAATGCCCTGTTACTCTGGGCGGTCTCATCCAGCACCCGCCCCACCCAGGCCGGCAGCCGGGGGTTAAGGTAATAATAGACCCATTGGCCGCGGCGCTCGGTTTCCAGCAAACCGGCGTCCCGCAGCGTGGCCAGGTGACGGCTCACTTTCGGTTGCGACACCTCCAGTGCTTCAGTCAGCTCGCACACGCACAGCTTGCCCTGGTCTTTGATCAGCAACAGGGCGGCCAGTCGCAAGTCATCAGCCATGGCCTTGAACACAATTACCGGGTTGTAGTCCGCCAGTTTCAGGCCGGTCTCTTTCTGATGAACCAGGGTGAACAGGCCGATGCGCTCCTTGAGCTCCTTGAGCGTCAACGCAAAGGTGGCATGCCGGTTGGCCTCGGCCGGGTCCGGAAAGTCCCAGGCGATCTGCTGGGCACCGGACGATACTCTGGCGCACTCCCGGGCAGCCTTTTCACACAGAGTAATCACGTAATCCCAGTACTGGCCCTGCAGCTCAGACAACGATTTGCTGTACAGCCCCTCCACAGGAATACCGGCTTCCTGCAGCACCTGTAATGCCAAGTGGTGCGGTTCAGCAGGTTCGGTACCGGCGCTGGCCACTTCGAACCGGTCTCCGGCCATATGCCGGAGCAAAGCTTCTGCCATCAATGACCGGGCGCTATTGGCGGTGCAGACAAAAAGAACACGGCGCTTCATATCTGTTTTCCTGCATATTCAATTTTACGCATATCTTATTTTATGCATAATAGTGTGACAATCTCATGTCGTAAAGGACAAACCCTCAAACATGACCACACAAGATCTCCCGAATATTGAACCCGACCTGTTTGATGCGCCGACGGCATACAAAGTCTTTGCCACGGAGGCCTCCAGTCATGCCCCGCGGATTCTGCTGCTATACGGCTCCCTGCGGGAGCGCTCGTTCAGCCGCCTGGCGGTGGAAGAAGGCGCCCGGCTGCTGGAAGCCATGGGTGCGGAAACCCGTATCTTTAATCCGCGCGGTCTGCCTCTGGCCGATGCCGAAGATGCCTCCCACCTCAAGGTTCAGGAGTTGCGAGAGCTGGTGCAGTGGAGTGAGGGCATGGTGTGGTGCTCTCCGGAACGCCATGGCGCCATGACCGGCATCATGAAAACCCAGATCGACTGGATTCCGTTGTCCATCGGCGCCGTACGCCCTACCCAGGGCAAAACTCTGGCGGTAATGCAGGTGTGTGGGGGCTCGCAGTCGTTCAACGCAGTCAATCAGTTGCGGGTGCTGGGGCGCTGGATGCGGATGGTGACTATTCCGAATCAGTCCTCCGTGCCCAAGGCGTTCATGGAATTCGACGACAACGACCGTATGAAGCCTTCGGCCTATTACGCCCGCATCGTGGATGTAATGGAGGAGCTGGTAAAATTCACCCTGCTGGTCCGGGACCGCAGCGACTATCTGACCGATCGCTACTCCGAGCGCAAGGAAAGTGCGGCCGAACTGTCCAAACGCGTAAACCAACGATCCATCTGAGAGCCAACTGATGAGCAGCAAGAGCGACCTAACCCCCGTTGAAGACAGCGCCGGCGGCATGGACCTGTTCGGGCGTTACCTGTCCGTTTGGGTGGCGCTGGCGATCGTGGCCGGCGTGGCACTGGGCCAGCTGGCGCCCTCGATACCGGAGACTCTGTCCCGGTTTGAGTACGCCCAGGTCTCCATCCCCATCGCCATTCTGATCTGGGCCATGATCTTCCCGATGATGGCACAGATTGATTTCAGCGCCATCGTGGGTGTGCGCAAAGAACCCAAAGGCCTGGCCATCACCACCATCGTCAACTGGCTGATAAAACCTTTCACCATGTTTGCCATCGCCTGGTTTTTCCTGATGGTGGTGTTTGAGCCGTTCATTGCGCCAGAACTGGCCAGCGAATACCTGGCCGGCGCCATTCTGCTGGGCGCCGCACCCTGCACCGCCATGGTGTTTGTCTGGAGCTACCTGACCAAGGGCGATGCCGCCTACACACTGGTGCAGGTATCCCTGAACGACATCATCATGCTGTTCGCCTTTGCGCCCATCGTGGTGTTCCTACTCGGCATCTCCGATATCCAGGTGCCCTGGGATACGGTCATTCTGTCGGTGGTGCTGTACATCGTGATTCCACTGGTGGCGGGCTACCTGACCCGCCGCACCCTGATTGCCCGCCATGGCGAGCAATGGTACGACGAAGTATTCATGAAGCGGCTGGGGCCGGTGACGCCGGCGGCGCTGATTGTCACGCTGGTATTGCTGTTCGCCTTTCAGGGCGAGGTGATTCTGGAAAACCCGCTGCACATTGCGCTGATCGCGGTGCCCCTGATCATCCAGACCGTACTGATCTTCTTCATCGCCTACGGCTGGGCCCGGCTGTGGAAAGTACGCCACTGCATCGCCGCGCCCGGCGCCATGATCGGCGCCAGCAACTTCTTCGAATTGGCGGTGGCGGCGGCCATTGCCCTGTTCGGTCTGCAATCCGGTGCTGCGCTGGCGACGGTGGTGGGTGTACTGGTGGAAGTGCCGCTGATGCTGATGCTGGTGCGCATTGCTAACAACACCCGGGACAAATTCCCGGTCTGAAGCCAGGCTCCCAACCTTTGAATCACCCGTCCGACAGGATGTCGTGCGGGTAATCCGCCCCGCCTGTTCAGCTTTCTTCTCTCCTGCTACTATCGCCGGCTGACGAACAGGGAGAGTGCATCTCTCCAACGGATGGACAGAACAACATGGATTTTTTTCAGGCGTTTTTTCTAGGCCTTCTGCAGGGTCTGACCGAATTCCTACCCATCTCCAGCTCCGGCCACCTGATTCTGGTGCCAGCCTTTTTTGACTGGGCAGACCAAGGCGTTGGTTTTGACCTGGCGGTGCACATCGGCACCCTGCTGGCGGTGATGCTGTACTTCCGCAAAGACGTTTTTGCCATCACCCGAGATGGCCTGCTCTCTCTGGGTAAACGCCGGATGATTGGCCAGGGCAACCTGGCCTGGTTTCTGGTGATCGGCACCATCCCCGCCGGCCTTGCAGGGCTGGCGTTGCTGGACATGATCGATAACGAATTGCGGGCGGTGGAGGTGATGTTTTTCACCACCCTGATCTTCGGTTTGCTGCTGGGTTGGGCCGATTGGCGCCCCAACAAGGGACGATCCATGGACTCAGTGACTTGGAAAGACGCCGTTATCGTGGGCTGCGCTCAGGCGCTGGCGCTGATCCCCGGCACCTCCCGTTCCGGTGTGACTATTACCGCTGGACTGTTTCTGGGCCTGTCCCGGGAGGCCGCATCACGGTTTTCGTTCCTGTTGGCCATTCCGATCATTGTTCTGGCGGGGTCGGTCAAACTTCTTGAAGTGGCTACGTCTGGCGTTATCGTGGACTGGAGCGGTTTTCTGGTGGGCGGCGTTACCTCGTTCCTGATGGCCATTACCGCAATCCACTTTTTCCTGAAGTGGCTCAACACCATCGGCATGTGGCCTTACGTAATCTACCGGATCATTCTGGCAGCCGTAATCTATGCCGTTCTGATGTAACCAGCTTCGATACGCACCGTTTTGATCGGGTTCAGGTGAACAGAATCCTGAGCCCGATCAGCACAATCACCACACCCCCAACAAACTCCGCCTTGCCCTCAAGAAACGTACCGCTCCGGCTTCCAATATAAACCCCGGCGACACTGAATATCAGGGTGGTCACGCCAATGATCAGGCATGCCAGCAAGGGCGCAACGTCCAGCAACGTGAGAGCGAATCCGGCGGCCATGGCATCAATGCTGGTGGCAATGGCAAGCATCAGCATAACGCGCTGGGTGATGATGGCGATGTCTTCCTCTACCCCCTCTGCGAACGCCTCATAAATCATCTTGCCACCAATGAGCGTCAGCAGGAGGAAGGCAACCCATGGGGCATAGGCCTCTACCCAGCCCAGCACGCCTTTACCGCCCAGGTAGCCAATCAGTGGCATCAGGCCCTGAAACACCCCGAAATACAGCCCGGCCATCAAGGCCAGCGAACCGGTTTTTCTCGTATGCTTGGAACCAAGACCAATCGACACAGCGAAAGCGTCCATGCTCAGTGCCACCGCCAGCACCAATACTTCAATCATGCATCTAAATCTCTGGTTATGACATCGGGCGCCATTCTATCAGCAGGCTTCCAAAGGCGCATAGGCCAGCACCAGCCACTTGGCGCCCTCATCGAAATTCACCTGCACCCGGGTATGGTGCCCGGTGCCTTCGGAGTTCATCACAATGCCCTCGCCAAATTTGGGATGGCGCACGCGCTGACCGAGACTGAAGCCGGACTGCTGGGCCGAATCCTGGCTGAACATGCTTTCATTGGGGCGACCCACCATGGCCGGGCGGGTGACCGTGTTGCGTAACCGGACTTCCTGCAGGCAATCCGCGGGGATCTCCCGCACAAAACGCGACAGCGCATGAAACTTTTCCTGGCCATACAGACGGCGAGATTCGGCGTAAGTAAGCACCAGCTTTTTCATGGCCCGGGTGATGCCCACATAAGCCAGGCGGCGCTCTTCTTCCATCCGACCCGGCTCTTCCAGCGACATGCTGTGGGGGAACAAACCTTCCTCGACCCCGGCCAGAAACACCAGCGGGAACTCCAGGCCCTTGGCCGAGTGCAGGGTCATCAATTGCACGCTGTCTTCGTGATCGCCAGCCTGGGATTCGCCGGCATCCAGCGCCGCCTGGGCAATGAACTCAGACAACGCATCCACGCCGTCTTCCACCTCGAAATCCGACAGCGCGTTCACCAGCTCTTCCAGGTTCTCTACCCTCGCCTGGCCTTTCTCGCCTTTTTCGCTGGCGTGGTAATCCTTCAGGCCGCTGTTTTCGATGGCCTGCTTCATCAGGCCTTGCAGCGAGGCATCACCCACCATGGCCGACAACTCGTTGATAATTTCCATAAACGACTGCAGTCCGGTTTTGGCCCGGCCTTTGACTTGCCCGGCCGCCAGCATGCGTTCGGCAGACTCCCACAGGGAAATGCCCTGTTCGGTAGCGTACGCCCGCAGCTCGGCCAGGCTTTTGGCGCCAATGCCCCGGGTCGGAATATTCACCACGCGCTCAAAAGCGGCGTCGTCCCGGTGGTATTGAACCAGCCGCAAATAGGCCAGAGCGTTGCGGATTTCCTGGCGGTCGTAGAAGCGCAGGCCGCCATACACCCGGTACGGAATGCCCTGGCGCATCAGGGATTCTTCCAGCACCCGGGACTGGGCGTTGGAGCGGTACAGGATCGCCGACTCACTGCGCAGGTTGCCGTCATTCACCCACGCGGTGATGGAATCGGCGATGTAGTTGGCTTCGTCCTGCTCGTTGAACGCGGCGTAAAGACTGATGGGCTCGCCATCCGGGCCGTCGGTCCACAACTCTTTGCCCAGGCGGCCCTGGTTGTTGGCGATCACCGAGTTGGCGGCTTTCAGGATCATCTGGGTGGACCGGTAGTTTTGCTCCAGCCGCACCAGCCGGGCGTTGGGAAAGTCCCGCTGGTACTGCTGAATGTTTTCGATCTTGGCACCACGCCAGCCATAAATAGATTGGTCGTCGTCGCCCACCACGGTCAGCGGCACCCGGTTGCTGGCCAGCACCTGCAGCCAGGCGTATTGAATGGTGTTGGTGTCCTGGAACTCGTCCACCAGAATGTGCTTGAAGCGCTGCTGATAATGTTGCAGTAATTCCGGCCGATGCAGCCAGAGTTCGTGGGAGCGCAGCAGCAACTCACCAAAGTCTACCAACCCGCCCTGCTGACAGAGCTTTTCGTACTGGCGGTAGATTTTGATCATGGTGCTGGTGAAGTGATCGCCCGGGTTCTCCTGGATGTGGTCCGCCCGCAGGCCTTCATCTTTTTGGCTGTTGATAAACCACTGGGCCTGTTTCGGTGGCCACTGGCTTTCATCAATCTGGAACTCCCGCATTACCCGTTTAACCATGCGCAACTGGTCGTCACTGTCCAGAACCTGAAAATTCTCCGGCAGACCGGCGTCTTTCCAGTGGGCGCGCAGCAGGCGGTGGGCAATGCCGTGAAAGGTACCGAACCACAACCCCCGAGAGGGGATGCTCATCATCTCCTCGATGCGATAACGCATCTCCTTGGCGGCCTTATTGGTAAAGGTTACCGCCAGGATGCCGGTGGGCGGCACCCGGTCTACCGTCATCAGCCAGGCAATCCGGTGCACCAGCACCCGGGTTTTACCACTGCCCGCGCCAGCCAGCACCAGCAAGTGGTCATTCTGGGCGGTAACGGCCTCACGCTGGGCGTCGTTGAGGGGGGCAATAATGTGAGAGACATCCATGGAGACCGGCTTCATTCACTGGTTAAATTTACAGGCATTGTATCAGGCCTGATCACGTTCGTCCTTGGTGCAGATTTGCTAGTCATATGCGGGTATTTCACACAGAACTTCAGCGACTAGCCTTAAAGAAGTGAGAATTCTCGCCGATACCCGTTTTAACACACTGACACATTAATTTCGTGTCAGTCGTTCAAAAAACTACCTAGAATGCCGTCGGGCTTAAGTCGTAGGTCTGGCGGACAAGGACTGCAAATATGCTTTCATCACTGAAGATTTCTCACAAACTGGCACTTTTGGTGGTGGTTGCGGTCGCCGCTTTTGTGGTCAGCCAGGCCTTCTCCATCATTACCGAACGCAACAACTCTGAGCGGCTCAGTGAGGTTCGTGACCAGCTTTACCCTTCTCTGGAGCTTTCCACTATCAATCGCGGTCTGTTGCAGCTGATCGAAAACCAGATCAGTAGCGCAGTGACCACCGGCGATGATCAGCAACTGGAAGCCACCCGCGCAAAACGGGATGAAATATCCGGGAACCTTCGGAAAATCTCGGCACTGAATCCCGGTCTGCAATCACAAGCCGAAAAACTGAGAGCGGACCTGGAAACCTATTACGGCAACGCCACTCGCATGGCGACATCAATCATTGAAGGCACCGCAGATTTCAGTCGCATTGGTCAGGATGCCTCCGCCAACGCCGCTCGGCTTGAGCAGTTGCGCACCGACCTGGAGAATATGCGCGACACCATGGAAACCCAGTTAACTCAGGCCATCGATGACACCATCACGGCCTCCAGCGAAGCTGGCGCGGTTTCCCTGATTATTCTGGTTGTTGCCCTGGCGGTTCTGGTTGCCTTGAGCCTGGTTATTGGCAAATCCATATCCGGAAGCCTGCAACAGATCATCAGTTCACTGCGAAACATGGCGTCGGGTGAAGGCGATCTGACCTCACGCATTGCCTACGCCGGCAAAGACGAATTGCGCGAGCTGGTTACCCAATTCAACCTGTTTGTCGAAAAACTGCACAAATCGTTCGGCACCATTCAACACGACATCGGTGAGCTGAACGACGTTGCCGCCCACCTTGCCGGCACCAGCAAAACCAACCTGCAGCGGATCAGCCAGCAGGCGCAAGCTATATCCTCTACCCGAAATTCGGTAGAAGAACTTGTTAAAAGTGTCGAAGAAGTTGCCGGCTTTGCGTCGTCTGCGTCTGATCAGACCCAGGATGCCGCCAAATTTGCGACCACTGGCCAGCAGAAGGTCAATAGCAACATCAACACCATTCAGCAACTGATGGCCGAGATCGAGAAAACCGCTGGCCTGGTGAATCAGTTTGACGACTTCTCTGTCAGGGTCGGAGGCCTTCTTGACACCATCCAGACCGTGGCTGAGCAAACCAATCTGCTGGCCCTGAACGCTGCTATCGAAGCTGCCCGAGCCGGTGAACATGGCCGGGGCTTTGCGGTGGTAGCCGATGAGGTACGTGGCCTGGCTGTGCGCACCCACAAGTCCACCGAAGAGATTCAGCAAGTGATCTCTGAGCTGTCCAAACTTTCCGGCAATGCCGTCAGCTCCATGCAGAGCAGTGTCGGCATGGCCCGCCAGGGTGTGGACGCCACCACCGAATCCGGCGAAGTGCTGAGCAAAATTTTGGACAGCATTCAGCAGATCAGCTCACTAAATGAACAAATTGCTGCTGCCACCTACGAGCAGAGCACTACATTCGGAGAAGTCACCGGCCACATGGGCGATATGCATCGCAACGCCGAGGCCGTGATGGAAAGCACCGATGAACTGGACACCGTCAGCCGCAAAATCCAGGACGTGAGTAATGGGTTGCAGAGTGTCGCTGGCCAGTTCCGCGTTTAATGCATCACTAAAGACTAGGATATTCCTGATGAAAAAATTATTCTCCGTCGCGCCTCTGGCGCTGGCGATCGCTGCAACACCCGCCCTGGCGCAACAAAGCACCGAAGAAACACTTGAGCGCATGCAGCAGCAGCTGAACTCCATGCAGCAGCAAGTAAACTCCGCTCGCAATACCGGCGTTCGTTTTAATGGCTTTTTCAGCACCGGCTATGCCCGTGGCAGTAACGATGCAGGATACGCCGGCATCACCGACGAATCCGAAGTGAAAGACCTGAGCCTGTTTGCACTGCAGGGCACCTTCGACGTTTCACAGAAGAGCCAGATTGTGATGCAGCTGGTTGGCCGCGGCGCGGATGACTGGGAGCCAAAAGTTGAATGGGCCTACCTGAGCCACCGCCCCACCAACAACCTACAACTGCGCGCCGGTAAGATGCGCCTGCCCTTCTTCATGTATTCCGACTCCCTGGAAGTCGGCTATGCTCAACCCTGGGCACGTCCTCCCCAGAGTGTTTACGGCCCGATTGCGGTGACCAGCTACGTGGGCGCCGATGCCAGTTACAACTGGAACTTCGACAACTCCTCACTGAACGCCAACTTTTTCACCGGCTTTACCGATGAAGACGGCAATTCCGGTGATGTTGAACTACGCAACATTGCCGGTCTTAACCTGACCTGGACAGACTACGTCTGGACGGTGCGCGCCGTCACCGCGACGGCAGAAGCCGATATTGATGCAACCCGTCTCGCTGCCCTTGTCCCGCCGAACGTTACTGTTGACTCTCAACTCGCCGACGGCGACCGCGGCAACTTCTATGGTCTGGGCGCCAGCTATGACGACGGCAGCTGGCAGATCATCGGTGAAGTCACGCGGGTAGAAGTCGATGGCAAATTCGCCGATACCGACTCCGCCTACCTGTCCGTTGGCCACCGGTTCGGTAGCTGGACGCCTTACATTGCCACCGGCTGGACAGAGAGCAAGGACGACAACGAGCGCACCGGCGCCTTTATTCCCGGCGCAGTGCCTGAATCGATTCTTAACTACCAGCGCAATGAGTACAGCGTCGGTACCCGTTGGGACATTACCCCGGGCGTTGCTATCAAGGCAGACATCACCCATGTGCGCGGCCTGCAAAAAGGCTTCGGCAATCTCAACACCGAGTACATGCTGAGCAGCAACACAGACAGCACCAACGTTTACACCCTGAAACTCGAATCGGCATTTTAAGGAGGCCCCATGAAAAAGCTAAGCCTGATGTTTGCGGCCAGCTTGCTGGCAAGCCCCCTGGCCCTGGCCGAGGTTGTGGTGATTGGCCACCCCGGTGGCCCCGACAGCATTACTGCCAACGAGGTTCGGGACCTGTACCTGAACCGCAGCAAAGCCTTACCCGATGGCCAGAGCGCCAAACCGTTCGAGCTGCCGGAAGGCAACGCCACCCGTGCCGAGTTCCATGACAAGGTCACTGGCCGCAACGATGCCCAGCTGAAAGCCTTCTGGTCTCAGCAGGTGTTCACCGGCCGTGGCCAGCCACCTGAAGACGCAGGCAATTCTGCAGCTGTGAAGGCTCAGGTGGCCTCTACGCCAGGCAGCATTGGCTACATCGACTCCGCCGATGTGGACGACAGCGTCAAGGTCATCCTGACCCCCTGATCGCGACTGTAAATGCAAAAAGGCGAGCCTCGGCTCGCCTTTTTGCATGATGGACCAGCGCTTCAGAAGCCTCGCGGCACCGCTTGCGCTTCGACAAACTCGAACAAGCCTTCCAGGCCACCCTCCCGGCCAATACCGGACGCTTTCATGCCACCAAACGGCGCTTCCGGCGTTGGGCCCGTGCCGGTGTTCCAGCCAACGTGACCAAAGCGCAGGCCACCCGCTACTCGTTGGGCGCGGGCGGCGTCCGCAGTGAACACGTAAGAGGCCAGGCCAAACTCCGTGTCGTTGCCGGCTTCAATGACCTCTTCCTCGCCGCGGAACAGCGCCATCGGCACCAGCGGGCCAAAGGTCTCTTCCCGATAGCAGGCCATCTCCCGGTCGACGCCCATCACCACCGTGGGCGGGAAGAACAAGCCGTTGCCCAGCTCTTCCGGCTTCTTGCCGGCGACCAGGGTTGCACCGTTGGCCAGGGCGTCTTCCAGGTGACGTTTAACCTTGTCAAAGCCCGCCTGATTGACCAATGGACCAATATCAACACCCTCATTCAGGCCGTCGCCGACCGTCATGCGGTTGACCCGCTCGGCCAGCTTCTGGCCAAAGGACTCCGCCACCTTCTCATGAACAAAAATCCGGTTGGCGCACACGCAAGTCTGGCCGCCACCCCGGAATTTGTTGGCAATGAGGTTGTCCGCTGCGGCATCCAGATCGGCGTCGTCGAAAACGATGTAAGGTGCGTTACCGCCCAGTTCCAGCGCCAGTTTTTTCACCTGCTCCGCGGTATCCAGAATCAACCTGCGACCCACTTCAGTGGAGCCGGTAAAGCTGAGCATGGGAACGTCTTTATGCTCGCACAGTACCTTGCCAATCATGCTGGCTTTGCCCATGACCAGATTGACCATGCCATCCGGCAAGTCGAGCTTGTCCATCACCGAGAATAGCGCCACCATGGTTAACGGCGTCTCACTGGCGGGCTTGATCACCGAGGGGCAGCCCGCAGCCAGCGCCGCCGAGAGCTTTTTGGCAATCATCCCGATCGGGAAGTTCCAGGGCACGATCAGGCCAACCACGCCAATCGGGCGATAGTGAACTGTCCAGGTGCAGTCTTTCGGCTTTTCCGCAAGTGTGTGAGCATCGAGTGCGTTGATGTGTTTGGCGCAGTAGTCAAAGAAACCGGCAGCGTATTCCACTTCACCTTCCGCTTCTTTAAGTGGCTTGCCGTGCTCCATACACAGAATCCAGCCAATCTCTTCCCGGTTTTCTCTCAGGCCATCACGAATATCCTCAAGCCACTTGCGCCGGGTTTCAATGGGCCAAGGGCTGGTCAGCCTGAGTGCAGACTTGCCGGCTTCAACCGCCGCCAGCACTTCGTCTTCCGGCATAGATGCCACCTTGGCCAGGGTTTCTCCGGTGGCCGGGTTGAACACGTCAAACGTGTTGCCGCCGGTGTTATCGATCCAGCGACCGCCGATATAGCCTGTGAGGTTGTCCAGTAATGGTGACTCGATCATTTCGGCTCCTCTTCTGTGCCTTTTGACGCGCTCCGGTGCAGGGCGCTTGTCTTAGTCGTCAACGTCTTTCATAGTGGATCCTGAGCGCCAGCCTGTAAAGTCATGGCTGGTTTTGACCCTGAACGATCACTGCCTATACTCGGGAGAGATATTCCTGGGCCCCCAAGGAGGCTGTTCAATGAAAGCATTTTTTCATCCCATGCAGGATCTGCATATTCCCAAAACGTATTTCACCCGGGGCCAGATGCGCCAGCCCCAAGAGGTGCCAGACCGCACCAGCCAGATGCTGGAAGGCCTGAAAGCGATGGGAATCCCGGTTCTGGAACCGGCCGACCAGGGGGCGGCTCCGATTTCCAAAGTGCACGATCTGGGCTATCTCCGATTCCTGGAGTCTGCCCACCGCCGTTGGATGGAAATGGAAGACTGGGGCGACGAGGTGATGTCCAACATCTTTGTGCGCTCACCCAATGCCATGCGCGGCATACTGGCCGAGGCCGCTTGTTACCTGGCCGACGGCAGCTGCCCGATTGGCGAAAACACCTACAAAGCCGCCTACTGGTCAGCCCAGACCGCCCTCGGTGCGGCCGATGCACTGATGGCCGGCGAACGAACCGCCTATGCCGTTTGTCGCCCGCCTGGCCACCACGCCCGCAAAGATGCCGCCGGCGGTTTCTGCTATCTGAATAACGCGGCCATCGCCGCCGAGCACATGAAAAGCAGGTTCCCGCGCACGGTCATTCTCGACACCGACATGCACCACGGCCAGGGTATTCAGGAGATTTTCTACAACCGCAGCGACGTGTTGTACATCTCCATCCACGGCGACCCCACCAACTTCTACCCGGTGGTCAGCGGCTTTGAAGACGAACGGGGTGAAGGCGAAGGTTACGGCTACAACATCAACCTGCCCATGCCCCACGGCTCCAGCGAAGATGATTTCTTCGACAAGCTGGAGGAAGCACTGGCCGCCATTCGCCTGTATCAGCCGGACGTACTGGTTCTGCCGCTCGGCTTTGATATCTACAAGGACGACCCACAGGCCAAAGTGTCGGTGTCGTCAGAAGGCTTCTGTCGACTCAGCACCCATATACGCCAATTGGGACTGCCGACACTGGTGGTGCAGGAAGGGGGGTACGATCTGGACACCCTTAGCGAGAATGTCCAGCAGTTCTTCAAGGGACTGGGAGCCTGATTCAGGCGGCCGGGGTATACACCTTTACGTTGTTATGCCCCTCGGCCCGTAAATGACCGGCGTGCAGCCGGCTCATGGTGCCGCGGTCGCAGTAGAGCAGGTACTGGCGGTCGCCAGACAGTTCTGACAACTGCTGGTTCAGCTCATAGAAGGGAATTTTGAGTACCTGATTATTGGTCAGCGACAGCGGTGCGCGCTGCTCTTCCGAGGGATGGCGAACGTCGATGATGACATCTGCCATCGCTGGTGTTTGCACCAGCTCGACCTCTTCTGGGGTGGTAATGCTGTCCAGAAGACTGCTGACCATGGCATCGCTGCGCGAGGCCACTGCCTGAGCAAGCACGTCCGGGTTCAGGTTGGCCTCGTCTTCCTCAACCCGGTGCAATCGGGCGCGGGTGACCGGCTTGCTGGAAATCACACCGCAGTATTCCGGCATGTTGCGGGCAAAAGGTTCGGTGCCGATGTCTCTGGCAATCCGGATAATCTCCTGCTTGTCCATGGCGATCAGTGGTCGCAGAACCACTTCATCACTGGCCCGGTCCACCACGTTCAGGTTGGTCAGTGTCTGGCTCGACACCTGCGCCACCGCATCCCCCATCACCAAACCTGTGGCGGAATAATAACGGGCGATTTCAGCGGCGGCTTTAAGCATCTGGCGTTTCAGCACCACGCCCCAATGGCGGTGGTTCACCGAGCGCATGATTTCAGCTACCACACCGTCGAACGGCACCGAGATAAATTTCACGCTGTGCGACGCGCCGTAACGCTGCCAAAGATAATGCACCACCTGGCGTACGCCCACCTCATGGGCTGTGCCGCCAAGATTGAAGAACAGGAAGTGACTGCGAATGCCCCGCCGCATCATCAGATAGGCGGCAACCGACGAATCGTATCCCCCGGACACCAGTGTCATTACGGTTTCGACGGTTCCCAGCGGATAGCCCCCCAGGCCTTCATGACGGCGATGGGCGATATGGAACGTCTCGTCATTGATCTCGATGCGCACTTCCAGATCCGGTTTCTTGAGGTTGACGCCCCTGGCGTCTGACGCGTCGAGTAACGCCGCACCCACCGAACGCTCAAGATCAATAGACCGGAATTCGTGACTGCCATGGCGGCGAACGCGAACCGCAAAGGTTTGCCCGCTCAGGCGCTCGGCATAAGCCTCGATGGCTTTTTTGCAGACATCATCAATATCCACATAGGGAAATACGCCGATTTCCTGAATGGTGGAAATACCCGGGATACGAGTCAGCTCGTCGATAACTGGCCCTTCCAGTCCTAGGCCTTCCGGGAGCTCTATATCCACCCGATCCCAACTGCCATCGACCCGGATATTAAAATCCAGCCTCGCCAGCAATTTGCGAATATTTTGCCGCAGCTGGCGCATTTGCTGCTGACGAACAGGTTTACTCTTGATAGCCACTTCCGGGGCGGGACGAATGAGCAGTTTCATAAAAAAGTCTTTGATCGGAATAACGTCGGGTAGCGTAATGTGCGGAAAGGCCTTAGTGTACCTTCTCGCCCAAGCGGCTCAAAATCCGTCATTGCCGAAACCATCAGGAGTTGCACCACCGATGACCGAATCCACCATGAATGCCCTGGTTTCCCCGGAGGGCAGCCTCGAAATCCTCTCCAGTCACGAGGTCAACCGTCTCAAGGACAAGAGCGAGGGTGGTTTGTATCGTTTGTTCCGCCAGTGTGCACTGGCCGTTCTCAACACCGGCGTTGAAACCGACGACTGCCAGGAGTTGATGCAGGCACACGCTGACTTTGATGTTCGCCTGGTACCCCAACCACGGGGCCTGAAGCTGGAACTGATTAACGCGCCGGGGCATGCCTTTGTCGATGGTGAGATGCTCCGGGCGATCCGGGAGCACCTGTTTTCGGTATTGCGCGATATTGTTTACAGCCACTCCATACCGAACACCGTGGCCGGCTTTCGTCGGGATAACCCGGAAGACATCACCAATCTGGTGTTCCACATCCTACGCAACGCCCGAGTACTGGAAGCTGGCCGCCAGCCCGACATTGTGGTGTGCTGGGGCGGCCACTCCATCAGCCATGACGAATACCAGTACAGCAAAGACGTGGGCCACCAACTCGGCTTGCGCGCCTTGAGCATCTGCACCGGCTGCGGCCCAGGCGCCATGAAAGGGCCGATGAAGGGCGCCACCATTGGTCATGCCAAACAACGGGTGAAAAACGGTCGTTACATCGGCATTACCGAGCCCGGCATCATCGGGGCCGAAGCGCCCAACCCGATCGTGAACGAACTGGTGATCATGCCGGATATTGAAAAACGCCTGGAGGCGTTTGTTCGCTGCGGCCACGGCGTGATTGTATTCCCCGGTGGCGTGGGTACTGCAGAAGAAATTCTGTACCTGCTGGGTATTCTGCTGCACCCGGACAACGCCGATCTGCCGTTCCCGGTGGTCTTCACCGGCCGCCAGGAGAACGCAGAGTACTTCGAGATGATCGACAAGTTCATCCGCAATGCGCTGGGCGACGAAGCCGCCAGCAAGTACGAAATCATCATTGATGACCCGGTTCGCGTGGCGCAAACCATGAAGCAGGGAATGAAAGAGGTGGAAACTTTCCGCCGCGCCATGCAAGACGCTTACTATTTTAACTGGATGCTGAAAATCGACCCGGTGTTTCAGTTACCGTTTGAACCCGATCACGACAACATGCGCGCACTTGAACTGCATCGGGACCAACCGGCGCATCTGATTGCCGCAAATCTGCGCAAGGCGTTCAGTGGCATTGTGGCGGGGAACGTGAAGGAAAACGGGATTCGGCAGATTCAGCAGAAGGGGCCGTTTGAAATTGCCGGTGACCCGACGCTGATCAAGCCTCTTGAGGCCATGCTCGAGCAGTTTGTTGCACAAAACCGGATGAAGCTACCGGGCTCGTCCGCTTATCGGCCGAGCTACCGGATTGTCAGTGGTGCGGCCTGAGCCGCACCACTGACGCACCCAATTACTTGCCGCCGTCAGCGGGCAGGCCCGCGTAGAAAGCCGCCAGGTTGGCGATGTCGGCATCGCTCAGACCGGTTGCCTGGCCCTGCATGATCGGAGCCTGGCCACCCTGGCGCTGGCCGTTTTTGTAAGCTTTGAGGGAAGCAACGAGATATTGCTCCTTCTGGCCGGCCAGATTCGGGTACATCGGGATCTGTGAGATGCCGTTCTGCCCGTGGCACGCTGCGCAGACTGCGGCCTTGGCCTTGCCAGCCTCGGCATCACCCGCCACAGCAGCGAAAGGTGCAGCCGCACCCAGTGCAAAAAGACCGGCAACCGCGAAGTGTTTCAGATTCATTGTGTTCACCCTTTCATCGTTTTAACGTTTACACGCCAGCCAACAAGACCGGACAGCAAATCTAGAGATCACTTATAGCACAGGCGGTCCGAGGCTCAAATGTGATAGATCAAGGACAATCGTGCGACCATAGTCTTCTTTTACGCTCGAACTGACTGAACCACAGTACGAACAAACCGCTAAAGCCAACTGACAACAGCGCAACCCGATTGCCGGAGACACCATTCATGCCCGTAGAGGTCCAGGAACTCGCCTGCCGTGAAGGCCACATTGGCCTGCTGACATTGAACGCGCCGAACACACTGAATGCCTTGACCGAAGACATGGTGGTCCAGGCTCAGGAGGCACTGGATCAGTGGGCAACCGACAGCCGGATCTGCCTGGTGGTCTTGCGGGGGGCTGGCGAACGGGGCTTCTGCGCCGGCGGCAATATTCGGTCGCTGTACGATGGCCTCCGCGGACAAGGCGACACCGAGGCACCGGCCCGATTCTTCACCCGAGAATATCGCCTTAATTTCAGCCTGTACCGCTTTCCCAAGCCGGTGGTTGGCATTGGTCACGGCGTCGTGATGGGCGGTGGCCTGGGCCTGCTCTCGGCTTGCCGCTACCGGCTGGTAACGCCGGATGTCACCCTGGCCATGCCGGAAATCAGCATTGGCCTGTTCCCGGACGTAGGTGCCAGCTGGTTTTTGAACCGGCTGCCCGGACGCCTGGGCCTGTTCATGGGGTTAACCGGAGCGCGGCTTAATGTCAGCGATGCACTCCGGGTTGGGCTGGCCGATCTGGTGATTGAGCCCAGCCAGACAGAAACCCTGCTTACGCGCCTGCAAGACGAACGCTGGACCGGCGCCCAGGCCGCCGATGATAACCGACTGTTCCGGCTGCTCAGTCAGCTCGATGCACTGGATTATCGGGCGCTGGCACCCGGCCATCTGGAGAAGCACGAGCAAACCATCGCTCGGCTCAGCGCGGGCGATGAACTGCCGGATGTGATTGATCAATTACTGACTTCAGAAGGCGACGATCCCTGGTGGCAAACTTGCCTCCAAACACTTAGGAAGGGCTGCCCGGTGACCGCCTGGCTGATCTGGAATCAGTTGCGTAAAGGACAGCAGATGTCGCTGAAAGATGTGTTCCGTATGGAACTGTCGATGGCAATGGAGTGCACCCGCCGGCCCGATCTGGCTGAGGGCATTCGGGCTCTGCTGATCGACAAAGACCGCTCACCGGTCTGGTCTTATCCTGCGGCCACCGACGTGCCACAGGAGGTTGTCGAGGCCCATTTCCAGCCGGTATGGGATGACTCAGACGATCCCATGGCGCTGGATTGAGCCCCTAACCCCGCTAGCGGGCGGCACCCGCCTGCACCAGCAGCATTTCCAGATCCTGATTGTTGCTGGCCCGGGCGAGATCCAGTGCAGTACGGCCATCAGGACCGCGGTAATGCACATCCGCACCCGCGGCCAACAGCATTTCGGCGGTCAGCAAATCACCACTGGAAACCACACTCATCAGCAGTGACTTGCCGTCCTGATTCACGTTGACGTTGGCGCCAGCCGCCAGCAGTGTTCGCACCACCGCCAAGTGACCATTTTCTGCAGCCCGGATCACCGGTGTAGAGCCACTGTCGTCCTGGGCGTTAACCCTGGCACCTGCCGCCAGCAGCAGGCGCGCGATTCGACGGTTGCCATTGGCGGCGGCCACCATCAACGGGCTTTCGCCATTACTCGCAACCTGGTCCGGAGCCACGCCCTGCGATAGGAGCTCGAGAACGGTTCTATCCTCATTTGCCCTGACTGCCGTCATCAGCTGTCCCGGATCAACTGCCTGGGCAGAGGGTTCAGAACGGTTATTGCTGCTGGCACACCCCACCAGCGTCAATAACGTAAAGCAAATGACAAACAGCGACAGAATCTTGCCCATTTCCCTGGCCATAACCTGCATTCTCTTGGATGATTTTTGCAGCCATTCTGGGCAGCAAACCGTCAGAATTAAATCGAACCGGTCACAACTCGGGTCCGTTTTGCAAAAGTTGACCAACCAGCCGTCTTAACTGCTGTTCGCCATCCCGCTGCCCGGCGCACAAGCCAGCTCCCTGCAACTGCGGCCAGGACCAGCCCTGCAGCACAGCCCGGCACCACAGATCCAGCTCTGGCCGGTGTGATAGCCACGCCAGAGTACCCCGACAGGCTGCCAACACCTGCAAGACCGGCAAGGCCAGTTCAAAACCTCGAAAGCCTTCGGCAAAGGCACGGAGGTCTCGCCAATCATCGTTATCCAGTGTGGAGAGCGGCGGCAAATCCGCACCCACCGACGATAGCAGGTCGGGGTTCATGGCAGGCCAATGTCTGGGGATCAGCACCTGCCAATGGCGGGCAAAACGCGCGCCCAGCCTTTGCTCCAGATTGGCGCCCGCGGGTGACACCCCCTGCAACATCTGCAGCGGAAACTCGCCGGTGGTTGCTTCCTGCTGGAGCCCGATACGAACCACCTTGAGCCCACTTATCTGCCAGAATCGCAACAAACCCGCGGTTCCACCAAAGCTGGTACCTAGAGCATCCAGGCCCTGTTGCTGGCAAGCAGCCTTGGCAGCCGCAACCAGCCGACGGCCAATACCAAGCTGACGGGCCTGCGCCGACACAGCAATCCGGACAATCCGAAGCGTTCGCAGGCTGGCTGCTTCCGGAAAACCGCCATGGCTGGCCAGGGATTGCGCCAGCATGTGGCCCCGTAGCCGGCGCTTACCGGCAACCACTTGCTCTGCCAGCTCTTCCGCCAGGCCACCCTCAACACTGCCCCACAACAGGCCCACCGTGCAGCCCTGATACACTGCACGCCACGATTGGGCGGCCGGATCGTCCAGCCATTGCCTGAGGTCGGCGGGGGTGGTCCGGTAGTGGGCCTCGACCAGCAGCCCAAAGGCCTCAGCCAGCTCACTATCACTGGCCTGCGCCGGTGACCAGGGCTCTATGGTGATCTCGGATGTATTCACCACCAGATCGGTTGGGCTTTCTGCTGACAGCAAAAAGAGCTCGAATATCAGTTTTTCCAGGGGATCGCCAGGGGCCCAGCGCACCGGCTGCTGAATCGAGATAGCCCGCCATTGCGGGGTCTCACGGTCCAGAACGTCCCGAAACCGGATCGCGAAGCCCCGGCCGGTGCCTTCATAACCGTGCACCGTACTGGCATAGGCTACCCTGGGCCAGCCAAGCAGGATCTCCCGAAGCCACTGGGCGGGTACACCTGCGGCCTCATCCACCAGAACCACTTCGGCTTCTGGCCGTTCAGATAGCAAGTTGGGGATCGGTATAAAGCTCAGGCGCTGGCCACCACGGGTAGTCAGCTCAACGTCCGTCTGCTCTGCCAGATCATCCGCCAGCTCGATCGCTGCGTGCCGGAACAGGCTATTCAGGTTGTCGCGAGTGGGTGCGGTGACGATCACCCGCTGCCGACCCGCTAATAACAGTCTGGCGGCAGCCATGCCTAGGGCAGCCGATTTGCCACGGCCCCGGTCGGCGGTAACCACCAGGGGGCGTCGACGGCGGCCCTGCCCAAATCGCTCAAGCTGGCGCACCAGGTCTTGCTGTTGTTCGGTAGTGTCTGCCTGGAATGAGGTTTTCGGGATCGGCAGATTGGGCAGGACCAGCGGCTTGTCGGATTCCGCCCGAAGCCGGATCACCGAGGGGTCGTGCGCCAGCTTGCGGGCGAGCCGGGCGGCAAAGGGGTGTTCTTTCGCCTGATCAAGGCCGGTTCGGGCGTAATCCGGATCGGCATGATCAGGCCAGCAGGCCAGTGGTGGCATCAACCAGAACAGCAGGCCACCGGCCTGCAAGGTGCCGGAGAGTGCCGCGAAGGCGTCCGGGGGGTTACCTTGCCAGCCGTCCCAGACCAGCAAACTGGTTTCCCGGCCCAGCCATTGCCGGTACTGGCTTGCCTGGATATGAGGCAGGCCGACGGCGTCGGCGTGATCGGGGTTGCCGATCCACAGGCTGTGGCTGGTGTTCAACTCTGCCAGTTGTTGCTGAATCCAGCTGAGGGCGCTTTGCTGATCGCCTTCAACCAGCACCAGTCGACGATGGCCAAGAGCCGCCAGGGCGGTTTGCAGGTCGGCCCAGATTTGCACCGGTGCCGGGCTGGCGTGGGTGGTCATTCAGCTCAGGTCAGCCGTGTGGGCTTTCAGGTCGTTGAGTTGGCAAACGTCGAGGGCGTTCTGGTGGGTGGCTCGCAGTTTGACTCTTGGCGCGCTGTTGGCTTCGAAGGCTTCTTGCCAGCGGCCGGCGCAGAGGCACCAGCTGTCGCCGGGTTTGAGGCCGGGGAAGCCGAATTCGGGCCTGGGGGTGGAGAGGTCGTTGCCCCGGGCTTTGGAGTATTCAAGGAAGTCTGCGGTGACGATGCTGCAGACGGTGTGGTTGCCAAGATCATCCGGGCCGGTGTTGCAGCAGCCGTCCCGGTAGAAGCCGGTTTTCGGGTCTGTGCCGCAGGTTTCAAGCTTTTCGCCCAGTACGTTTAGCGATTCATCGGTCTTCATCGTTTCCTATTTCCTTTTTCGGAGTAAGCAGGAGGTCGGGACAGCTTTTCAAAACACGCTCCTTCGGCCCGTCCCTGGGGCGCTTGGGCTCCGCCATCCATGGCTGCGCACAGTTTTGAAAAGCTGTCCCGACCTCCTGCTCTCAACGTGTGAGTAATATTCTTTAAAACATCGCTTAGCCGCGATTATGCGGCAGCGCTATTCCCGCTTCCAGTTGGCCCGTACAATAGCCTGCATGCCAACCAAACCCCAAATCCCTGATACTTCTTACCTGCCTGACTTCCTGACCGATGAGCAGCGGGCGATCATTACTGCCGGTTACGAGCACTCGGTGATCACCGCCGTGGCGGGCAGCGGTAAGACGTCGACGCTGGCCTGGCGGATTCGGTTTCTGCTGGCCCAGGGCCATGATCCGGACCGGATGCTGGTGTTGATGTTCAACCGCAGTGCCCGGGTGGATTTCGAGCGCAAGCTGCAGGAGGTATGTGCTCAATCCGGGCTGGCGCTGCCGGAGATACGGACCTATCACGCGATGGGGCTGCGGTTGTATAAGCGTTTTGTTCGGGAGGGCTATCTGCCGGGATTTTCGGACAAGATTCTGACCGAACAGGAGATTTCCTACCAGGCCTGGATGCTGACGCGACGGCTGGCACCGGAGGATCTGGCGGATGAGATCCGGCGCAATAAGAAAGAGTTTGTAGAGACGGCGACTGGGTTTATTGATCGGGTGAAGACCGGTCTGGCGCCGGCGGAGGTGGTGTTTGAGGAGTTGGAATATTCCGACAAGCACCGGTATCTGATCGATCTGTTCCACAGTTTTGAGCAGTGGCGTAAGGGCCGCAGCCAGATCAGTTATGCGGATATGCTGTATGAACCGGTGATGGCGATTCATCAGAATCCGCCACTGCAGCGGCTGGTGGGCAATAAGATGGATCTGATTCTGGTGGATGAGTATCAGGACACCAATGAGATTCAGCATCTGTTGCTACGCTATGTGGCCGGCGATCGAGCCCGGGTGACGGTGGTGGGTGATCCGGACCAGACCATTTATGAGTTCCGGGGCGCGCGGCCGGAGTTTATTTTGCGGCGGTTCAGTGATGAGTTTGAGAGCCCGATGGAGCAGTCGCTGAGTTTTACCTTTCGGTATGGCCATCGGGTGGCGCTATTGGCCAATCATCTGATCTGCCATAACACCGGGCGCAAAGATGTGCTGTGCCATTCGCACCCGTCTACGCCGGCCACCACAGTTGGGTTGCACCGGGCTGACAATGATGGCGATCAGGTGTTGAAGCTGGTCGCGCAACAGGATGATGCGCTGAACAGTCAAACCGCGATTCTGTTCCGGGTTTGGAGCCAGAGTGTGCCGATTGAGCTCAAATTGCTGGCGCGGCAGATTCCATATCGGATTGATGCCGGCAAAGGCGCCTTGTACAGCCGCGAGGTGCAGGCCATCACGGCGTTGCTGATGGTGGTGACGAGGCGGTTGAAGTCACTGCCGGATTCCGACCGGCTGGACCTTGCCCGACAGTTGCTGCGGTTTCCCCATGTGGGCCTGAAGGAGGCGGAGCTGGAGAATCTGGCGCAGTTTCTGGCGGCATTTGACGGCGCCTGGCATGAGCGACTGCTGGCCATGGATTTTGATGCCTTGGCGCCAATGCCAGGTCGCAAACTCCGGAAACTGGGCGAGGTGCTGGCGCAACTGGAGCGATATCAGGGGCCGGTGGCGGGGCTGATCAGCGTTTACGCAGACCACATGGATCTGTACGAGGGCATTCGCAGTCTGGCGCTGACCCACGACAGCGCCGAGGAGCGGATTGATACCGTTCAGGGCTTCCGGGATTACCTGAAGAGTCTGGAGGTGAATGCCGACGGCGCGCTGGATCATCTCAAGTTGCTCCGCCAACAGGCCGGAGACAAACAGGATCATGGTGTGCTTTTATCCACCATTCATCGCACCAAAGGCCTGGAGTGGCCGGTGGTGATTATTCCGGGCCTGCAAGAGAAGTACCTGCCCTACAGCCCCCGGCCACAGGACGACGCCCGCGCGGCACTGGAGAGCGAGCGCCGGCTGCTCTACGTGGGGATGACCCGCGCCCGCGATGCCCTGCATCTGATCACCCGACCGGCAAGCGCGCAGCCGCACCTTGAGGGCGATCAGGGGCCAAGCCGGTTTGTCTCTGAGCTCTGCGCTGAATTGTCTCTGGAACTCGGAACGGCTCTGGACAGGAACGATTTAGCTGCGGAGCGGTCACTGACTCTGGGCTCTCCCCTGACCCCGGTCAGCCTGCGCTACGCTGAACGCGAGGGGGTGAGCATCGAAGGAACAAACCGACCGGTTGACCAGGCGATGGAACCTGTCTGGCACCACAAGCGTGTTGTGCACGCCATCTTTGGCACCGGTGATGTTATCTCAGAAAACGAAAGTTCGTTCGAAGTGCGCTTTGCCAACGCTGACACGCTCAATTTCAGTAAAAAAAGTGCGCACCTGTATTTTTCAGCGGTTTCGGAATAAAACAGCGTTGTCAGTGAACTGAGTACAATTGCCGACGTATCAAAACTATCATTTTTTTGTTTTTTTTGGCTAACTGGCCTAAATTCCAAGTATTACAATCAGTTCTCGGAATTTCAGTTCCTGATTACCGATGCAGGAAATAACAATTAAACAGGAGAGTCTGCATGAAGATCATGCGTCCGGTCGTTTTGGCCGCCCTTGCTACATCCCTTACAACCCCAGCACTGGCCGATCGCCAGGAAACTATCTACCTGAACCCGTTCGCTGGTTACCAATTGTTTGACGACAAGCGGGATCTGAGCGAAACCGGCACCTTTGGCGTTGGCGTTGAGTATCGCTTCCGTCCGCATTGGTCTGTTGAGGCGCTCTATTCCCGTGCAGATGCCGATCGCAAATACGTTGACGGCTCCTCAGATTTTGAAGAGCTCCGGGTTGACGGTACCTATTATTTCGCCGGCCCGGACGCCGTCTGGAATCCGTACGTGTCTCTGGGTGCCGGGCACGCCAAATTTGGCGTGGGTGACACCATTTCCTACACCACCGCGGGTACGGATCACGAAGAAACCCGAGTTAATGTTGGCGCGGGCTTCCGTTACAACGTCAGCGACGGTATTTCTATCCGTGGTGACCTCAGAGAATTCCACGGTATTGATGAAAGCACCTTCGATACCATGGTGTCTTTGGGCGTAAGTTGGGCATTCACTCGCACGGTTTCCGCCCCGCAACCTGCCCGCGCTCCAGAGCCCACGCCGGCTCCTATGGATTCTGACAACGATGGCGTACCCGATAACCGGGACCAGTGCCCGAATACCCCCGCCGGTGTTCAGGTAGACAGCCAGGGTTGCCCTCTGGACAGTGACGGTGATGGTGTGCCCGACCACCGTGATCAGTGTCCCGACACGACAGCAGGTGCCACTGTCGACGAGACCGGCTGTGAAGGCGTGACTGAAACCATCGAAACCATTGAGTTGCGGGTTCAGTTCCCCACCAACAGCTCCATCATCGATGCCACTTACGACAATGAAATCCGTCAGGTAGCCGATTTCATGGAAGAGTACCCGGAAACTTCTGTAGAGATTGCCGGTCACTCTGACAGCATTGGCGAAGCCGAGTACAACCGGCTCCTGTCACAGCGTCGTGCTGAAGCTGTGTCTAACCGGCTGACCAGTGTTCTGGGCGTTGATCCAGGCCGTGTCTCTGCAGTTGGTTATGGCGAAGCCGAGCCGATTGCCTCTAACGATACGCCAGCTGGCCGCACCCAGAACCGCCGTGTAGAGGCCCGCATTCAGGTTCGCCGCTAATCGCGACCTGATCGGGACTGAAAAATAAGGCGCCTCCGGGCGCCTTATTTTTTGCCTGCTAACCTGGCCTGATCGCATCCAGCAGCAGGTTACGCGGGGTCAGTGAGCGTTCACAGAAGGCGCCGAGGCGCACCTCATAGCCCTGTTCTTGTAGAAACATCGCATAATCCAGCACCAGCCACAGCTCCAGAGGCCGCCGGAAAAGATGCCGTAGAAGTTCATGGCGACGCACCTGCAGCAACCGGCGTTCACCTGCCGTTCGCCAATAATGCCAATCCACCCCGGCGGGCAACGGCAGCTGTTTGTTCTGGGCCGCCCACCGGCCAAAACCCTCGAAATCACCGGTATTCAACCGGGTGGGATGAGAGGGCACAGGCAAATACTCTTCAACGTTACGCAAGTGACGCTGCAAGGCATCGAAGCCCAGACGCCACACGCTGACAACAGCGGCTTTCCTGCGCTCTCTGGCCGGGGCGGTGACCGTTTCCTGCACCGCCAGCCGGAGGGCACTGCGATCCATCGTCAGCGGCCTGGCATGGTTGCGGGCCGCCTCTGACAGCAACCGGTGTTGCGTTGAAGCCATCAGGTGGTAGCAGCAGGGAGAAACGGAGAGGCGAGTCGCCCTTGCCGCACTGCCAGACTGGATCAATTGGCGGTGCAGATCGCCACAAGCGTGCAGGGCCACACCGTGCCCCGCGGCGGGCCAGGTCAGGTCATTGGCCATCACATCCTGCGGGTAAAGCTGCACCGGGTCACCGTAGTGCTGTGCCAACCGGTTGCCATCATTGACCAGCTCTGCGTTCCACTCAAACCCCAATACCGATTCAGCCCCCTGCCCGGCCAAAGTGCGCGCCAGATGGCCTTTGCCACAACACCAGTCCACCAGGTTACCGTTGAGCGGGCTCAGCGCCGCAGCAAAGGCACCGGCCTGCAGACGTTTACGCCCCGGCATATCCACCGCCCTCACTTCCGGCAATGCCGCTGCCTGTGCCTTCTCAGGGGTTGTCAGTTTCGGGACGGCGACCAGCTCGCCATACTCCGCGAGATCCGATATGAAACGAGCAGCCTCGCGAGCGAACGCCTCTGGCCTGTCTGTCCAGTGGTCACACTCCTGGTCGGTCATGGCTTCCAGCCAGTCGGCCAGCGCCGGATAGTCTCGCAGCCACGCCGGTGCGGGTTCTGAGAACGGCACCGGGCGCCACAACGGCTGATGCCGGACAAGCCAGTCATTCACTCTGCACCAGCGATGACTGAAGACAGGGGCCGGGTCGTGAAGACTCGCCGGAGTTGATGTCATAAAACAGGCCTTTAACCGAGGTGAAGCAAGCCTTCCGGAACACAACGTTATTCCGCAAAGCGGCTCGGCCGGAACGGGTCCAGCGGCACGGCGGGTTGCTCGCCATCGATCACCTGCGCGATGACGGCTGCGCTGCCCGCAGACAGGGTCCAGCCAAATGTGCCGTGGCCAGTGTTCAGGAACAGGTTGTCGCGCGGGCCCTTTCCGATGATCGCCGGGCCGTCGGGGGTCATCGGCCGGAAGCCGGTCCAGGTCTCGGCTGCCGACAGGTCGGCACAGCCCGGGAAACGGGACTGGACCGAACGCTTGATGGTGGCAATCCTGGTCTCCGGAATATCCCGGTTGAAATCCGCCAGCTCGACAAACCCGGTCGCCCGCAAACGATTTCCCAAACGAGTGGACACGACTTTTAACTGATCATCATGCACCGTGCTGACCGGCGCCTTCGAGGGGTCGTCCAGGGGCACAGTGATGCTGTAGCCTTTGATCGGATAGATGGGCAAGTCCATTCCCAATGGTCTCACCAGCTGCCCCGACCAACAGCCAGCACAGATTACAAAGGCATCGGCTTCAAGGGTTTCCAGCCCGCCATCGTCGGTACGCAGCTGCACAGCCTGAACCCGGCTATCATCGGCGATGAGGCGTTCAACGTCCACCTGATAGCGGAAGTGAACACCCAGTTGCTCACAGACGTTCGCCAACGCCTGGGAGAACAGATGGCAATCACCGGTGCCGTCGGTATCGTAACAAATGGCGCCATACAGAGGACCATCGCCGGTCATACCCGGCTCAACATCCCTCACCTGCGCTGGCGTGAGTAGCCGTGAGCCAATACCCATCTCTTCAAGCAATTCATGAATTGCCTTATACCCCTCCATGGCCTCCGGCGTACTGGCGAGGTGCAACAAACCCAGATGCTGGCCATCAAACCCCAGGTTATGGTCTTGCTCCAGCGCCAGGAAACGCTCCCGGCTGTATACGCCCAGGCGCAACATCGCCCGTTTGTTCAAGCCAAACAGACCCGGCGACCAGGCGTAACGCAAGGTCGCCATCATAAAACGGATCGCCTCTGGCGAGGGTGGCATTTTCATTTTCAGCGGGCCGGATGCCTGGAAGAGCCAGGGCAAGGCTTTGAACACCATGGCCGGGTCTGCCCAGGGGTAAACCACTCCGTAGGAGCGCTGGGCGGCGTTACCTTTGCTGGTCTCGTTACCCGCTAAAGCGTGGCGCTCCAATACGGTCACCTGGTGCCCTCTGCGCACAAGCTCATAGGCCGTGGTTACCCCCACTACGCCGCTGCCTACAACCATAATATGCATGGTCAGCCTCCGTTAGCTCACACCGTGTTCCGCCAACAGCGCCCGATACTCCTCCAGCACCTCCGGGTGTTCTTTCGGATAATCCGGCGCCAACGTCTTTAACACCTCGGCCACCAGCGCTGCAACAACGGCCCGGGCCTCAGGCTTGCGATCTCCAGGCACCATAAACCAGGGCGCGGCATCGTTATGGGTGGCCGCCAGGGCCTCTTCAGCATAGGCCTGATAGCTCGCTCTCTGCTTCCAGCCGTCAATATCAGAGCGATCAAACTTCCAACGCTTGCGGGGTTTGTCCAGGCGTTTGAGCAAGCGCCGCCGATGTTCATCTTCAGACACGTTCAACCACACCTTCACCACACAGGTACCCTCGCTGACCAAATGCCGCTCAAAATCACAGATAGCCTGATAGCGTGACGGCCAGTCATAACTTTCAGCCTCCCGCACCGGCCACACCCGCTCGCCAATCACGCCCTCGTGATGGCTGCGATTGAACGCCACCATCTGGCCGTATGCCGGTAACAGGGGCGTCACTCGCCACAAAAAATCATGAGCGGCTTCCGTTGCCGTGGGCCGGCTGAAAGACCAGGCATGAAAGCCCGCCGGATCGGCGTAGGTGGCCAGGGTGCGGATCAGGCTATCCTTGCCACTGGTGTCCGGGCCATGGACCACCAGCAACAAAGCCTTTTTGCCGTTGGCCCAGAGCCTGCGCTGATACTCGCCTATGTCTTCGAGGCTGGCTTCAAGAGCCGGCAACTCATGATCCTCGGTAAGCAGCGTCGGATAACTTTTAAACTCTGGCTTTTTCGGGTCCAGAAACCAGGACCGGGCGAACGCCGTATAATTCATTAAGGAAACTCCCTATTACATCCATGCAACCCAACAATCACGCAAACTGATAGACTGGCGTGACAACATCCTCAGAATAGCAGCCATTTACTGGCTGTGATGGAGCATAGCGCCGGGCATGAGCAAGAAACGTCGTGAGATTCCCGTATTCGATCACCCGATCATCGAGACCCACTGCCATCTGGACTACCTGAAAGACCAGCCCTTGGCAGATATTCTGGAGCAAAGCCGGAACGTCAATATCGAACGGGTGATTACCATTGCCGTGTCCCCGGACAACCTGGCGACGGTGCGCAAGCTCAGCCACATAGCCCCCTGGTTGTATGGTACCCAGGGCATTCATCCCCATGAGGCTGAGAGCTATACGGATGCGGTGGAAGCCGAGATCCGCGAGCATGCCCAGGATGAGAAGATCGTTGCCATCGGCGAAATCGGGCTCGATTACTACTACGATAAAGCCGACCGTGACGTACAACGAGAAGTATTCCGGCGCCAGCTGCAGATTGCCTGTGACAACCATCAGCCTGTGGTGATCCACAGCCGTGACGCCGACGACGACACCATCACCATTCTCAAAGAGTTTGAAAACAGTCTGGAGCGCCGGGGCGTGATCCACAGCTTTACCTCCGGCCCCGGATTGGCTCAGTACGCGCTGGATCAAGGCTGGTGCCTGGGTTTTAACGGCATCACCAGTTTCAACAAGGCGGAGAATGTACGAGACATCGTGCGCATGACGCCAATCGAGCAGATTCTGCTGGAAACCGATGCGCCCTTCCTCACCCCGGTACCCTACCGTGGTCGCGAAAATGCGCCCTTCTACCTGCCATTTGTTGCCGAAAAAATTGCCGAGGTGAAGGGGCTAGCGCTGGATCAGGTTGTCAGCCAGACTTACCAGAACAGCCTCAGGACGTTTTTCACACAATCATGATCAAACGCATCCCCATTTCTGCGTTGAAAGTCGGCATGTACATCTCCGACCTGAACAACGACTGGATTCCCCACAACACCCAACGCAAACGAGGGGTGATCAAACGGGAAGACACCATCGACAAGATTCGTCGCATGGGGGTGACCTACGTTTACATTGACGTTGAAAAAGGGCTGGACTCTCAGGATGCCGAAACCGCAACCGAGGTAGACCGCCGAAACGAACAGGCGCTTCAGAACGCGGGCGAACTGAGCCCCGGCGTTTTACCAAAAGTCACGCTGACCGAAGAAATTGTGGTTGCCCAGCGCATCCACAGTCAGGCTCAGGGCCTGGTTGGAAGCTTCATGAACAACGTCAAAATGGGAGCGGCCATTGATATTGCACCGATTCACCAGCTGGCAGATGAGCTTCAGAACTCGGTACTGCGCAACGCCAACGCCCTGAGCTGCCTGGGGCGAATCCGCGAGAAAGACAATTACCTGCTCGAACACTCGGTGAATCTGAGCGTGCTGATGTCGCTGTTCGGTAATTACCGCAAGTTTTCCGCAGACGTACTCCATCAGACCATCGTGGGCGCGCTGCTGCACGATCTGGGCAAGATCCTGACACCCGATGAGATTCTGCACAAACCGGGCCGCCTGAGCCCGGAAGAATTCGAGGTGATGAAGCTGCACGCGCGGCATTCCCGGGATATTCTCGCGGGTACCGAAGGCATTGGCGAAATCACCGTCATTACCGCTGCCCAGCATCATGAAAAACTGGACGGCAGCGGCTACCCTGAAGGCCTGAAAGGTGATGAGATCACCGAGTACGGCCGCATGGTCGCGATCACCGATGTGTATGATGCCATCACCGCTGACCGGGTCTACCACAAAGGCATGACACCCACCCAGGGCCTGAAGAAACTGCTGGAATGGAGTGGCAGCCATCTGGACCCGGATCTGGTCAAACAGTTCATCCGTTGCATCGGGCTCTATCCGATCGGCTCATTGGTGTTGCTGGAGAGTGGTCGCCTGGGCGTGGTGATCGAAACCAATGAACAGGATCAGCGCCTGCCAGTGGTCAGGGTGATGTATAACACCAAATTCCGGCTGCCCATAACGCTCGAAACCATCGACCTGGCCCGGGCGGGCAATCAGGACCGGATTTTGCGAGCCGTCGATCCGGAAGAGTACAAATTGGATGTTCGCAAGTTTTTGACCTGACCCCGGATATCTCGCCCACCTCTGCTAAGCTTGCCCTTATAAATTCCATCACGACGATGCCCGCACCATGATCTCTTCGGTATTCCAGATTCTGGGTGGCCTGGCACTATTCATGCTGGCCATGGAAATGATGACCAACGGCCTCAAAAACGCCGCCGGCCACCATTTGCGCCACTTGCTGGGCACCTGGACCCGCACCCCCTTGAGAGGCTTGATGGCGGGCTTTGCCATTACCGGCATTGTGCAGCACTCCGGTGCAGTGACCGTCGCGACCATTGGGTTTGTCAACGCAGGTCTGTTGACCCTGGCGCAATCTCTGGGCGTCATTTTCGGCTCCAACATCGGCACCACGATGACCGGCTGGCTGGTCAGCCTGGTTGGATTTGGCTTCAAGATCGAAGCCGTCGCCCTACCGCTGCTGGCGGCAGGTGTCGGCGCCAAAATGATCAGCCGAAACCCCAGGAATCAGTTCTTGGGTGAGGCTCTGGCCGGCTTTGCCCTGTTTTTTCTGGGCTTGTCGATCCTCAAGACCGCGCTGGAATCACTTGCCGGCGGCTTCACCGGCGAGGGCATTATCAGCCCTGACTACGGCCTGGCGGCTTACCTGGCGCTCGGGTTATTGGCAACAGTCCTTACCCAGTCGTCCAGTGCGGCTTTGGCCATTGTCCTGACCGCCGCGGCCGGCGGCCTGATCAGCCTGGACAACGCTGCCGCCGCAGTGATCGGGGCCAATCTGGGCTCTACCTCCACTGCCGCTCTGTCTGCATTGAAAGCAACCGCAAATGCGCGACGGTTGGCCATTGGCCACATCCTGTTTAACGTTCTGACCGGCGCCATTGCCCTGTTAATCCTGCCCGGTATGCTGTGGCTGGTCGCTCTGATGACCGACGGATTGAACCTGGAAGCCAATCCGGCCATATCGCTGGCGTTGTTCCACACGCTGTTCAACGTGCTCGGCGCCGCATGCATGCTGCCCTTCACCAAGCCGTTTGCGCGCTTTCTCGGCCGGCTGTTCCGCAGCAAAGAAGAAGACAACGCAGAACCCCGGTTTCTTGACGACACGCTGGTCACCACACCGGAACTCGCCATCGGCGCGGTAGATCAGGAAATGAAACGGCTGATTGGTCATAGTCGGGGCCTGCTGCGGGTATGCCTGGATCGGGAAGGCCTGACCGGATCCGACATCCGGCCCAAGGCTGAGGCCATTCGCAGCCTGAACCAGGCCATCACCGACTACATCGGTCGCCTGCGCGCGGAGAAGATGCATCTTTCCGTGGTGGACGCGCTGACCATTAGCATCCGAACCTGCCGTTATCTGGCGGAGGCAACCGAGCTGGCGTCCCGGCTGATGACACTCAGGGAATTGGACCGGCGCACTGAGTTTGCTGAACAAGCCGACTTGCTGGCTCACTACCTGGACACCATCCGGGCACTGGTTGCCTCGGACGGTCCGGCACCGGATCTTCTTGCCGACGCTGAAACCACGTACCAACACCTGAAAAACTCCACACTGCAGATGATGGTGCGAAGGGATGTCAGCACGGCTCTGGGCGATCAGGCGCTGGATATACTGAGCGCCGTGCGGAGGCTAAACGACCAATGGAACAAGGCGTTGAACTGGCAAGCAGCGACCGAAATACTGAACGGTGCGCGGCATCAGGTACCGGAATCAGAAAACTTGCAGTAGCGGTTCTTGCCATCCCGTTTGGCGTGGTACATAGCCTGATCGGCCTGGCGTAACAGCTGATCCCCATCCATCTCGATGTCTTGAGGGTAAAGGGTATAGCCTAGACTGGCTGACACTTCAACGCTGTGGTCTGCCACCCAGACCGATTCTGACACAGTGATCAACAAGCGCGATAACAAGGCCTGGAGTGTGGGCTCGTCCGCAACATTCACCACAATGACGGCAAACTCGTCACCGCCAAGCCTGGCGAGAGTATCTTCCTCACGCAGGGTCGCCCGCATCCGCCGGGCAAGCTCGATCAATAAACCATCACCGGCATCATGGCCAAAGGCATCGTTGACCGGCTTGAAGTGGTCCAGATCAATATAAATAACCGCTAGCTGATAAGCCTGGCGGCGCGCCTGAGCCATAGATTGATGCAGTCGGTCGGAGAACAGCACCCGATTGGGCAGGCCAGTCAGTGCATCAAAATGCGCTAGGGTGCGGAGCTGTTTTTCGGTTTCCTTGAGCTGGGTAATATCGGTGAAGGTACCGACAAAATGGCTGAGCCCACCATGGTCATCAAACACACTACTCAGGGTCAGGCTCAGCATCGTGGCATGACCATCCCAATGCCGGCTGGCGAATTCACCCGCCCAGACCCCGTGTTTTCGGGCCGCGATGAGAATGGCGCTACCTTCGTCCAGGGGCAACGGCGGCAAGCTGCCGACGGCACTCCGGTGCTCGCGCCCGGTAATCCGGGTGTAAGCCTCGTTAATGTCCATCACCACGCCGTGGGCATCGGTGATAAATATGGCCTCCCGGGCATGTTCGAACACCCGAAGCGCCAACCGCTGGCGTTCTTCCGCGTGCTTCCGGCGATTGATGTCGTACCAGGAGCACAGGATCGACGGCGCCTCTTGGCCTTTCTCGTAAACCGGGGCCAGGGTCATATCAACCCAGACTTCCGAACCATCCGAGCGCACCAGCAACCATTCGCACTGGGCCACCTCGCCAGCGCCCACCCGTCGTATCAGCGTATCCATTTTTTGCAGTGAAGAGGTACCGTCTGGCTGGCTATGGGGAGAAAACGCCTGAAGCCCCTTGCCAAGCAATGACGCTTCCGAGGTGTAGCTGACCAGCTCAACCGCCGCCCGATTGCACTCCACCAGTGCGGCGTCACGAATCATCAGCATCGGCTGTGGCCAACTGGCAATCAACCCGCGCAGACGGCGTTCTTCGATGGCCAATTGTCGCCGCTGTCGGCTCAACCAGAGACTGGTGATCATCAGCGAGATAAACAGAAGCACGACGGTGATGCCCCAAACCCGGTATTGGTTGAGCACGTCCAGCCAGGTAACTCTGGGGACCTGATCGTAGGGTGCCATGCGCAGGGTGCGGGCAAGCGTCTCCACTGATTGGTAGTCCGCCGGCGGTGAAAAACCGCGGATGTACGCAGCTTTCGCCGCCGGGTGATCCTGCTCCAGGGCGAACAGGGCCGAGGCAATTCGGCGCACCACCCGGCTGTCTACGTGGGGCAAAGACACGAACGGCCATTCCGGGTACAGCCGGGTTGATACCACAAATGGGTAGCCAGACAGTTGCTGCTGGTTGACCACCTTTAAACCCGCCATCAGGTCGGGGCTTCCCAACAGCAGCTCTTCAAGAACACCGGTCCGGATAAAGCCGATGTCAGTGTCTCCCGTCTGTACCGCACGAATAACCCGATCATGACTGTTCAGGTGCACCACCCGGTTATGCCTCAAAATATCTACGCCGGCATCCATCAACTCCAGAGCTGGCGCCTGATAACCACCCAGAAAATGCATGCCAGGAGTGGCGATGCTTTTGCCCCGGACATCTTCCAACCGATTGATGTCATCCCGTCCGGCTCTGGTCAGGATGACCCCTCCAATACTGCCCGTCGACTGGCCCTGCCAGTCCCGCTCCAGGGTTGCCAGCACACCGGTGAGGCTTCGATCACTGCGGATGACCAGAAAGTGACTGGGATTGGTCAGGAAAAAGTCGATCTGGTTGGTGGCCAACGCTCGGTTCATATCCTCCTGGTTGAGCACGAGCAAGCGCACGGGCAGGCCACTCTCATGGCTGAGATAGTCAGCCAAAGGAGCATAGCGTTGCTGAATGACCGGCTCCGGCCGATAGGCAAATATGCCCAGGGTGACTCCCTGAGCTGCCTGGACGGTTGACGACCAGGCGCCGGCGATCGCACTGAACAGCACCAATGAGTAGGCGAACGACCGAAAACTCACGAGACACTCCTGGGCAGGAACGACGGATCAGCAAGGCGCTCATACACCGGCGCCGTTTGCATCATGCCTTCACGAATCAGCACCTCGGTCAATCGTCTGGCGACAACCTCGATACGGCCGTGGTAGGCAAGGTAACGCTGATTGGCCGCCAGCTCTGGCAACATCACGGTGGCCAGCGACTGGCGCACGGCGTCTGGGGAAACACCCTGACGCGTCGCCACCCGGTAGACGGCATCGTGCATGCTGCGCACCAGGTGGCGCAGGCCCCGGAAGTGCCCGTACACCAGATCCCTGACCGCATCCGGGCGGCGCCTGGCCGCCTGTTCTGTCACCACGAGTACGTCAAAAATGGTGTCTGGCATCTGACTGCTATCGAACAGCCTGCTGCCGCCTGCCTGCGCCAGCAAAGACGCGGTGGGCTCATAACAGATTGAAGCGTCAATATCGCCGTTATGCCATGCCTCCAGGTGCCGATCTACCGGCAGATCCACCAGCGACACCTGATCTGACGTCAAGCCAATCCGCTCCAGCATGGCGAACAGCATTACTCCAGACACCCCGGCAAGCTCAACCCCAATTGAGCACCCCCTCAGATCACTGAGGCTGGCAATGTCGGGTTTAACCACCAACACGTCGGCGCCGACAGAGACATCCGCCACCGCCACCACTCGCAGCGGAACGCCCTCGGAAAATACCCGGAGCGCCTCATCCAGCGTAATGGCCGCGGCATCCAGTTCGCCAGACAGCAAGCCCCTCATCGAATCTGTGGCGGCCGCGCCTTTGACCAACTCAACCGAGCCGGGCAGCCAGCCGAATTCCTCGGCCAGGTACAGGGGTTCGTAGCCAATCCAGGGATGAATGCCGGTGCGCAACGGAACAGGCCCGGAACAACCACCCAGCCCCATAGCCGAAACAGCAGCAACAGAGAGTTGCAGGAAGTGGCGGCGGTTCATCATTGGGCTCCGGGGGCGGCTGGTTTATTCTTCGGATACTAATACGTAGCTACTATAGCCGTATATCTGACCAAAGCATTGCACCGGATCAATTCCGGCAACCATAACAACTGATTAACCCAACGCCAGGAACACACCCATCAGAATCGGCGAAAGGAAGGACAGCAAAAAACCCGAGGCTATCGCCACCGGCACACAGGCCAGCCCGCCACTGCTGCGGATGACCGGCAAGGTAAAGTCCATGGCGGTAGCCCCGCCATAACCAATGGCCATGGCCGGTCTGGAGCCAATCACCAGCGGTATCAGCGCCAGGGCAATGATCTCGCGCAGCACATCGTTGAGGAACGCAACCCCACCCCAGGCCGGACCTAATGCATCACCAACTACTATTCCGGACAAGGAATACCAGCCAAACCCCGACGCCAGCGCCAACGCCTGATGCCAGGGCACATCCAGCCAGGGGATCAGGGCAACCCCTGCCACCAGGGAGCTGACCACCAGCGCCAGAGCAATTCCCAGGCCCTGGCGATTCAGCAGCAGCTTACGCAATGATAAACCGGCATTTCGAAGTTGCAGGCCAATCAAAAACAGCAGCAGCATCAAAGCCCAGGTGGCTACCTCATCCACCATGGGCAGCTGCGATAACAAAAAGTAGCCCAGCCCCACCCCTATCAGTACTGCCAAGAGTGGCTTCATGCCGGCCAGAAACAAACGACGATAGCCCGGGCGGGCCTCAGACTCGTCAGCATCAATGGTCATAGGCTGCCAGCGATGAAACAGCCACAAGCCGGCCATGTTCGCCAGCAACAGGGCAATCACCAAACCCGAGACCTGACCGGCCATCGTACCCAACTGATCCAGCAGGCCCTCCATTTGTCCGAGGCCCAGACCCAGCAGCGCCAGAATGAAATAAACCAGACCTTCCACGGTGTAATGGATCACCGTCATCAGTCGGCGATTAGACAGGGCAATGGCAAACCCCAGAAACAAGGGAGCCAGTATCAGCAAGGCGCCGGTCAGCATAAAATCCTCAGGAAGGCACGCTCAGAAAGTCAGGCCTGAAGCACAGGCCACTCATACCACAGTCAGTGCAGGTTTTCGCCGGAACGGTCCTGTACCAGCACCCAGGGCGCAATCACCACCGCCCACAATTCGGCGTTGCGGTCGTACCAGGCCCGAGCAAGGTCCGGAGACACGTCGCCAATATCACCTCTGCTCATCCACTGCTCAAACTGGGCTTTGTTATCGGCAGTCAATTCCGACGCCACATTCAACAAATCCAGTTCTGCCGCTACCCGCACCACTTGCCCGCGGGCGTAATAGGTTTGCAGCTCATGCCAGTGAATGCGGGAGGTTTCCAGATTAAGCCGGGCTTTGATTTCGTCCGGAGATTCGGGGGATGACATGATCACCTCTGCTGTTCATGCAAGAATTCAGGCGCGCCAGACTATCGTAAAATGTCGCCTTTCGCACCCGAGCACGATAAACAGAGTCACTACCTTTGAACGCGCTCGCGCACCAGGTGCCTGATATCATCAGCCAAAGTCATGGGGTCAAAAGGCTTGGGAATGACACCAATGGCGCCCAGTGCCAGGTATTCCTCGATTTCAGAACTTTGAATCCGCGCCGTCATAAAGATGACCGGTGTTGACCGGGTTTCGGGAAAATTCCTCAGTTTGTTGAGCGTCTCCGGGCCGTCCATCTCGGGCATCATTACGTCCAGGAGGATCAGATCCGGCCCAAATTCAGGAGCGACCTCCAGGGCTTGTTGGCCAGAGCTGCAAAGTGCTGCCTCAAACCCACCCACATCCTGCAATGCCAGCTCGGCAATGGCGCGGATATCCGGATCGTCTTCCACATAGAGAACTTTGTTCAGCGTTACTTCAGTGACCAGTGCCATGCTGAGGCTCCTCAGTAGATGGTTTCAGTTCCAGGCCAATACGCCGCAAAAGTCGCTGACAGTCATCGGTGTCTGACTGCCCTCCGGCCATCAACGCGGCAGCCCGCATCACAAGGCGATCTTCACGGGTACTGTCTTTCGGCAAAAAATGCACAGCGCCAATCATATCTCTCAGGCTAAGGGGCAGTTTCCAGTGTACTTTCAAGCGATTGCCGTAATCCTGAGACCACTGGCCAATGCACCGCTCTACCTCTGGACTGTTCAGCGAGCCTCCCTCTGCAAGGAACTGGTTCAGCACCTTCAGAACGGCCATCTCTCCCAGGCGGCTCAAAAGCCCCGCCTGCTGAAATAACGAGGGCGGCTTCCCCAGCCTGACCGCCAGATTCTGGGCCTCACTCGACACCTGCAATGCCATGTCATGGAAAGCCCTGGCCTGATCCTGCAGGTCCGGATTGCCTATCTTGCCGGCCACATCCAGTGCCAGCGCCAAGGCCTGATTCAACGCCATGGCCACGCCCATATTACTGATGGCATCACGAAGGGATTCGACCGGCTTACCCGTGCGCCGGAATGAACTGCTATTGGCCACGTCCAGCAGACGCGCCGTCAGCGCGGTTTCCTCACGCCAACGCTCCGCCAGCTGAGCTGGCGATAGCTCTTGCTGCCTGCCGATAAGGTTCAGAATATCGACCGGATCAACATCTGTCGGTAATTGAACCACCGAGTTTAACGACGCCTTCAAATACTCGTCTGCGGAGCCATGACCAGAATCGCCGGCAGGGACCAGCTTGGTCAGACGTTCGTGCAACAGCTGCACATCCAGGGGCTTGGTAATGTATCCGCTGATACCATGATGGGCTGCCATGAGTACCGATTCACGATCAGAACGCCCGGAAACCATCACAATGGGTACGTCACGATCACCAGCGCGTACTCGCTTGACCAGATCGAGCCCGGAACCGTCTGGCAGCTGCCAGTCAATAAGATACAACTGGTAACGGCTACCACTGTCTAACAGTTGTTGGGCCTCGTTCAAAGATCGCGCAAGACTGACGGCAGCCTTTTGATGAATACCCGCGACGACCGTCTCAAGAAGCTCACCCACCAGTTCGTCGTCTTCCAGTATCAATGCTTTCAACAGGCACCTCTCAAGATTTCATTCCAACAGCAGACGGATCGTAGAGAGTCACTCCATTACGACCACCCCGTTTTCGTTGGTAGAGTGCCTGATCCGCAGCCTCGATGGCTTGATCGGAAACAGGAAAATCGTTGATCAAAGCGACGCCTGCACTCAAGGTAACCTGAAAGCTGTCATCTCTGGCCCAGAACACGAGTTCAGCAAAACTCTTACCAATGGCTTCGATGAGTTTCACTGCCACCGTCGGCTCACAATCAGGCAAGATCAGCAAAAACTCTTCGCCTCCATACCGGCCAATCACATCAGACTCGCGCAATCGATTGCGTAACAAATTTGCCAGGGTCCGAATGACAATGTCCCCCTGACCATGCCCCCAGGTGTCATTCACCCGTTTAAAGTGATCCAGATCCAGCATAACCACGCATGAGATGTGACCAGCACGGCGACAGCGAGCCAGCTCTCTGTCTACCTCCTGTTTGATCAACGAGTGTTTGAGCAGCCCAGTGAGGCTGTCACGGTTCATCAGATCCGATAACTGGCGAGCGCGGTAACAGCGAATGCGTACCGACCGGACAAGGTAATCATCGGTGACCGGCTTCACCAGAAACTCATCGGCGCCTTTGGACAATGCATCCAGCTGGTTTTCCGGATTGTCTTCCGATGACAGATACACAATGGGCAGGCCCAGCCATCTTTGCTCGTAACGTATCAGCCGAGCAAGTGTAACGCCGGAATAGCTCCGTAACTGAACATCCATCAGGACAAGGTCTGGCTCAAACGCTGATAATTCCGACATTAAGTCCGAAGGGTCCGATACCAGGCGGGCAATAATGCCAGCCTGCTTGAGCACCAGACAGTAGTGCTCTCCCAGCTCCACATCATCGTCAACGATCAACACCCGGCCCTGGGGCCGCGAACCCCGCTCCAGGGCCAGTGATTCGATCCGTTCGGCCAGTTCAGGCAGGTCAAGCGGCTCACAGAAATAGGCCGTTGCCCCCTGCTGTGCTACCCGATACAAACTCTCGAACGAGCTTTCATGGCCAATGCACACCACCGGGAACCGACGATGCTCAGCTGTCGGTAAATACTGCTCACGAAAGTCCATGACTTCGCCCAACTCTGAATCCACACACAGCAGGATTGAGGCGTTGGTGCGCCCGCGAAGGTGCTCAGCAAAGTCATCCGGACGGTCAATAGAGCCAGATTCAAGGACAAAACCGTAAGCGGCTAACGATTTTAACAGACCGTGAAGATAATCAAGGGTGTGCCCGAGTGCCATCACATTGATCTGCATGCCATGGGCCCCGTCGTATGACTCCGCTACGGCTGGGGCCTTGGCCTGAGAAACCTCTGCCGTGGTGACGACATCAGGGGCTTTTTCCAGCAACGTGGCGAGTTGCCTGATTTCACTGGCAACTTCCGCTGAAACAGAGACAAGCTCATCACCGGCCACATCGGCACTCGCCGCCGACTCAAGAAGTGCCTTCAATTGCTTTTCTATCGCCCTGGCCGCCTGCCCAAGTTCAGGCAGACCAAATGTCCCGGCAGAGCCTGCCATTCGATGCAACAACTGATAACACCTTTCCAGCTCCGACATCGGCATTTGCTGCTGATCGATTAAACGGGCAAACCCTGACAGCGTTTCAATGTCACCCCGAGCACGCTCAAAAAACCGCTCCTTGAGCAGCTTCAGGCGTTCCTGCAGTTGATCAACGGCTACTCCGCTCAAAAGCATTCCTCACTGTTTTATTCCCGGCATTTATTGCACTATTCTCATAAAAGCATGTTTTAACGACGACAGCCATTCGTATAAGGGCCTTTCTTGCGAACCTTAAGCCTCAACGCTCGCATTGTGCTGATTGCCAGCTCAAGCATCATTATCAGCGTAGCTCTGATTCTTTTTATTGCCTACGACAGACTGCTTCGCGATTTTGAGCAGGTACTTACAGAGCGCCAGGCGCTGCAGACATCGGCGGCCGCCAGTCGGGTAAACGAGCAACTGACTATACGCCTGAATGCATTGGGAGCGTTTGCCAGTGTGCTGACTGACGGCAACAATCTGTTACCCCTACCGCAACTCGAAATGTTGCTGGGGCGCCAACCCGCCCTGGAACGACTGTTTGGCGGCGGTCTGCTGATATTTGATGACCAGAGCGTCGCTCTTGCTGAAAATCGTTTTATTCCGAACCGGCTGGGAACTTCGTACGCTGATCGCCCCCATTTCAAACGGGCCGTACAATCCCGCTCGCCGATTGTCAGCCGGCCAATCATTGGACGAACAACAGGCTTGCCCCTGTTGTCGTTTCTCGCACCGATTGAAAGTGATGATGGCGACTTACTTGGACTGGCCGGTGGCACCATCAACCTGGCAGAGGCAGGAATTCTTCCTGAGGAGATTAAGACTGATAATGGCACTATTCTCAAGGTGTTGGACACCGGAAACTTCATCCAGGTGGATGCCCTGAAAAAGGATCAACCGGCGCCTTTCCTTCCAGACCCGGGTGAGGATCCATTGATCGACGCTGCCTTGTCCGGCACCCCCTTCGGTGTGGTCACAGATTTTTCCGGGCAACGCTGGGTATACAGCTCCCAACATCTAGAGCGGCTTGGCTGGCTATTTCTTAGTGCAGCACCTTATGAGCAAGCTATTCAACCTGCCCGAGCATCGTTTCGCGGGTTTTTATGGATCAGTTTAATCACCACGCTTCCACTACTGCTTATGACCTATGTTGTGGCCAGAGCTGCGACGCGCCAACTGGGCGGCATGTCCCAAAAGATCAAAAGGATGACAACAGACAGCTCTTCCACTCAACGGTTGACTACCAAGGGGCCGGCGGAAACCCGAAATCTGGCAAAAGCATTCAACTCACTGATGGAAGAGCGGGAAGCGTTGGATATCCTGAAAAACCAGTTCGTATCTAACGTCAGTCATGAGCTGCGCACGCCGCTGACATCTATCAATGGCGCTCTGAAATTACTGCAATCCGGCTCCGCCGGCGAGTTGCCGCCGAAGGCCTCAGCCATGGTTGAGCTGGCTTTACGCAACGGCCAGCAGCTGCAATCACTGATTACCGACCTTCTGGACTTTGAAAAGGCCGTGGCCGGTAAACTCAGCGTCCAGATGCTTGACATCGACCTGATTGACGCTATTGAGGCTGCGTGCATCGGGAACCAGCCGATGGCCAGGCATTACTCCGTAAAAATTGTTGCCAAAAGCGATAACAGCCTCAGCGTTTTTGCGGACCCGGCCCGGCTTCGCCAAGTCCTTGATAACTTTATCAGCAACGCCATTAAATATTCTCCCAAGGGTGGTGTCGTCACAGTCGAAGCACATTCCTCAATCCCCGGTTTTGTACGTATTACGGTTTCCGATCAGGGTGACGGTGTTCCTGAGCACTTCCTGCCGGAGCTGTTCCAACGATTTGCCCAGGCAGAAGCCGGTTCCAATCGAGGAAAAGCTGGCACCGGACTTGGGCTTGCCATATGCCGGGAACTTGCCCATCTGATGTCCGGGGAGGTGGGCTATGATTACTCAAATGGTGCCCACTTCTGGCTGGAGCTTCCTGAAGCCAATCACCGGGGCGAGGAGCATTTATGAGAACGCCAGACCGGCCCCAAAACGAAACCTTACGGCTGTCTGCTCTGGAAGCAGCTCAGCTGCTGGACACTCCGCCAGAAGAACGGTTTGACCGAATCACCAGGCTCGCCGCCACAACCTTTGATGTGCCCATATGCCTGGTCTCCCTCATTGACAGGGACCGCCAGTGGTTCAAATCCTGCTACGGCCTCGGCGTTCGCGAGACGGCCCGCGACATTTCCTTTTGTGGCCATGCGATCCTCGGCGCCGATACCTTCGTGGTTGAAAATGCACTACAGGACGAACGATTTGCAGACAACCCCCTGGTCACTGGCGAACCCGACATCCGCTTTTACGCGGGTGCTCCGCTGGGTGACCGGAATGGCTTACATTTGGGCACCTTGTGCCTGATTGACAGGAAGCCGAGAACCTTTTCCAGCGACGATCAAAGGACGCTGCGCGATTTTGCTGATCTGGTCGAGCGGGAATTTCAGTATCAGGAGCTCGGCGCCTACTATGCTGAGAGAACTCAGGCACTGAACATCCTGAATGACATTTCTCTGGACTCCCGTGGCAGCGTCTCTAAGCGAATCGAACACGCGCTTGCCAATGCGACTCAATACCTCAAAATGGATACCGCCATTGTCAGCAATATCACTGGCGGCGTTTACACGGTCCTGTGGCATCACGAGCGGCACCCGACGTCTCTGGAAGATGGCATAACCTTTCCGCTGGAGCAGACCTACTGCTCACTTCTGGCGGCACAGGGCCGAGTTCTTGCCATTGACCACATGGCACGCTCCCGTTTCTGTGATCATCCCTGTTATCAGCAATTCAAGCTGGAGAGTTACCTGGCGGCGCCGGTGTGGATTGACGACGAGCTGTTCGGCACGCTGAACTTTTCCTCAGCACTCCCCCGCCGCCCCGGATTTACGGAGACTGAAAAGACATTCGTCAACCTTCTTGGTCGCTGGATTACCGATATAATTCAGCAACAAAAGCACACAGAAGTACTCGACAAACTGGTCGCTAACGCGCCGGGCATGCTTTACCAATTCCGTCTGTGGCCCGACGGACATAGCACCTTTCCCTATACCAGCAGTGGAATTCGGGCCATTTACCAGATCACTGCAGAACAGGCTGCCAAGGATGCCTCGCCTGCCTTCGAACGTATTCACCCGGATGACCTGGCGGTTGTCGCCGATTCTATAAAGATATCGGCCGACAACTTGACCCCATGGATACAGAAATATCGCGTTCTCTGGCAAGACAGCAGCTGGCATTGGGTTGAGGGAACGGCCAGACCGGAGCAACTACCCGATGGCAGTGTGCTATGGCACGGATACATTGCAGACATTGATGAACGCCACAGAATCGAGGAAATGAAAAGCCAGTTTATTTCCACGGTAAGCCATGAGCTTCGCACACCGCTGACCTCGATTGCCGGTTCACTGGGCCTTATCAACAGCAGTTCTCTGGGACAATTGCCCGAGAAAGCTCAACAGATGGTGTCTATTGCCCTCAGAAATACCGAACAGCTCAAACATCTGATCAATGATTTGCTCGACATTGAAAAACTGGTGTCTGGTCGCATGCCCATGCACCCGGCCAGACAACCTGTCGCGCCGGTTATCGAGGAATCGATCGAGCGCCTGGCGCCTTACCTGGAGAGCCGGAAAATACAGGTTATTCGTGAGCAGACTCACCTGGATATAGAGGCCTGGTTCGATGCTCAACGCCTCAGCCAGGCTCTGACCAACCTACTCTCAAACGCTGCCAAGTTTTCAGACGAGGGTGCCAGCGTAGAGGTTTCTACCAAACTATTGCCTGACCAATTCAGAATTTCGGTCACAGACCACGGCGCGGGCATTCCCGACAGTTTTCGATCTCGCATCTTCCAGAAATTTGCCCAGGCCGACAGTTCAAGCACAAGGGGCAGGCAGGGTACCGGTCTGGGACTGGCGATTACGCGGGAGATCATGGCGCAAATGGGTGGCAGCGTTGATTTCGAGTCAACTGAAGGCAAAGGCGCCACCTTCTGGCTTGAGCTATCCCTTGAGCAACCGGCTGAGCCTGTAAAATGAGGAACGCTGACGATCGGCGATTCCGATCGCTTATCTGGATGGCCCGCTGGATGATTCTGATATTGATGTTATCAGTTGCCATTGCAGTGGACAGGGTCAGCACGGAACGTTTCAGAACGGAAGCGCGGCAGGAATGGCAGGCAAAGATCGATGACCTGGCTTTGGGCTTACAAGGCAGGATTCTGCAGAACATAACAACGGTGTGGGGCCTGGCTGCAAACGTCTCGGTAGAACCAGAGCTAGGAGAGGCTCGTTTTCAGGAGTTGACCGCCGTTATATTTCGGCTGGCCACTGAATTAAGAAACATAGGCTTGGCGCCTGATTTTGTCATTAACAACATATACCCCCTGGAGGGCAATGAAGCCGCCATTGGCCTGGACCTGAGAGCACAAAGCCTCCCGCCCGAACAGGTTCGCATGCTAATGGAGACGGAGCGTGCGGTGTTTAGTGGCCCCATTAACCTGGTTCAAGGAGGCCAGGGACTGGCAGCCCGAATTCCGATTTTTAGCTCCGATTCCGGTGAGTTCTGGGGTGTGGTGTCCGTCATCCTGGACCTTCAACGCCTCTATGAAGCAGTCAACCTGGGCATTATCATGCAGGAGGCACAGCTAGTGCTATCGACGTCCTCTGACCCAACCAACTTAGAAAGCGTCTTTTTTGGTACCCAGGAGGCTAGCTGGAAATGGCCAGTTTATAACGCGCTGGACATGCACGGCACCAGCTGGCATTTGTTCGCACAACCGAAGACTGGGTGGCCAGATCAGCCACCGCAGCCTTGGCTGTTACGCGGGATGCTCGCATTACTGGTGTTACTGGTGACCGCTATAACCTTCTGGCTGACCCGGCTATTACTCAAAGATCGGCAAATGCAACAATGGTTTCCGGGCCTGTTCGAACTTGCCCCAGTCGGCATTGCACTGTTCGATGCGTCAAGTAATCAGCTACTGCGAGCCAACCCAACTCTGAAAAGTATCCTTGGTGAACATCCTCGTTCACTGGCTTTTTTCAACAAAACGTTCGATGAATATGGGAACCTCAGCGCCGATTGTGAGGATCTGACAGAGACGCTGGCCAGATCAGAGAGACTTAGCGGCCGACAGAGCTTTGTTAAAGACAACACTGGTACTCTCACACCAATCATGCTGCATGGTCTGAACCTCATCACCACAGACGGAAAACCGGTTGTCTGGCTGATTGTTGAGGATATTTCAGAGCAGAAGGAAGCAGAGCGGCTTAAAAACCAATTCATCTCCACCGTGAGCCATGAGCTGCGTACCCCGCTGACATCCATCTCCGGGGCCCTTGGGTTATTGGCCAACCAGGCTGCGGGCCCGCTTCCGGGTGGAGCTCTGCGACTCACCAGGATTGCCCACAGAAACAGTGAACAGCTCACCTACTTGGTCAATGATCTTCTCGACATTGAAAAGCTTATCGCCGGCAAAATGACATTCGAGATGGAGGCAGTTCGAGTCTCTGATCTCGTGCGTGAGTGTGTCGAAAACATAGGGAACTATGCCTCGGAGCATCAAGTGACTGTGACGATCAGGCAACTGGCAGATGTTGAAGTGACCACTGATAAACGACGATTGATGCAGGCCCTGAACAATCTTCTTTCCAACGCCATCAAGTTTTCACCGGGCGACTCTGAGGTGCATGTCTACACAGAGCGACACGACCATAAAGTGCTTATCGTGGTGCAAGATTTCGGCGATGGCATACCACCTGAATTCGAACATCGAGTGTTTGAGAAATTTGCCCAGGCCGAAACCGAAGGCCGACGTTCCAAAGCCGGAACCGGCCTCGGGCTGGCAATCACCCGTGAGTTAATGCTCAAGATGCACGGAGACGTTGGCTTCAGATCCCGGCCCGGACAGGGCGCAACATTCTGGCTGGAGTTAACCGAAGGTGAGCGCCCACCGGGCCGCATTAACTAGAGCCCTAAGGCGTTACAACCGTAAAAACAGGAAGCTGGACACAGAACCCCAGCCTCCCGTGCTTACCACTGAAGCATCAAGCGTTTTTCAACATCTCCCGCACCACATAGTGCAGAATCCCGCCATGCTCGAAATACACCGCCTCGTTGGCGGTATCGATCCGGGATTTCAGGTCACAGCTCTCGGTTGAGCCGTCCTTGTAAGTGACCGTCATGGTCAGGGTCTGACCCGGCTTGATGTCGCCAGACAACCCCTCAATGCTGATGGTCTCCTCACCGGTCAGCTTCAGGCTCTTGCGATCCGCGCCTTCCGGGAACTGCAGCGGCATCACGCCCATGCCAATCAGGTTGGAGCGGTGGATACGCTCGTAGGATTCTGCCACCACAGCTCTGACTCCCAGCAGGCGGGTGCCCTTGGCGGCCCAATCCCGGCTGGAGCCGGTGCCGTATTCCTTGCCGGCAATGACCACCAGCGGCGTGCCCTGCGCCTGATACTTCATGGCGGCATCGTAGATGGCCATCTGCTCGCCCGTGGGCACAAACTTGGTGAAGCCGCCTTCTACGCCCTCGAGCATCTCGTTGCGGATGCGCACGTTGGCGAAGGTGCCACGCATCATCACTTCATGGTTACCCCGACGGGAGCCGTAGGAGTTGAAGTCTTTTGGCTCAACTCCATGCTCCTGCAGGTATTTGCCGGCAGGTGTATCGGCCTTGAACGAGCCGGCCGGGGAAATGTGATCGGTGGTCACCGAATCGCCCAGCAGCGCAAGAATGTTGGCGTCCTTGATGTCTTCGATCGCCTCGGGCTGCTCGCCCATGCCCTCAAAGAACGGCGGGTGCTGAATGTAGGTAGAGCTGTCGCTCCACTCGTAAACCTTGCTCTCGGGCACCTTGATGGACTTCCAGATGTCGTCGCCCTCGAACACCTCGCCATATTCCTTACGGAACATGTCGGTTTTCACTTTCTCCACCGCTTCCGCGATTTCTGCCTGGCTGGGCCAGAGATCGTTCAGGTAAACGGGCTTGCCGTCTTTGTCGGTGCCCAGAGGGTCTTTGGTGAGATCCAGCCGCACATTACCGGCCAGGGCATAAGCCACCACCAACGGCGGTGACGCCAGCCAGTTGGTTTTCACCTGCGGATGCACCCGGCCTTCAAAATTGCGGTTGCCAGACAGCACAGAGGCCACGGTTAGGTCGCCCTCAGTAACCGCTTTTTCAACGGCATCCGGCAGCGGGCCAGAGTTGCCGATGCAGGTGGTGCAGCCATAGCCCACCAGGTTGAAACCAAGTTGGTCCAGATCGTCCTGCAGGCCGGCTACTCTCAGGTAATCGGTCACCACCTTGGAGCCCGGTGCCAGCGAGGTCTTCACCCAAGGTTTGGTTTTCAAACCTTTGGCGACTGCTTTCTGGGCGATCAGACCTGCCGCCATCATCACGCTGGGGTTGGAGGTGTTGGTGCAGGAGGTAATGGCCGCAATGACCACGGCACCCGGGTCCAGACGGGTTTTCTCACCGTTCATTTCTAACGGTTGGCTGGATGGGTGCTGGTAACTGTTGTCTACACCAACCGCGGTCTGACCGCCTTCGGATTCCAGTTTGTGCTCCTGGGTCGGTGCCGGGCCTTCGGCGGTTTCCATCAGCAATTCGAAAGACGCCTTCATGTTTTTCAGGGCCACCCTGTCCTGGGGCCGTTTGGGGCCAGCGAGGCTGGCCTCTACCTCGTTCATGTCCAGTTCCAGGGTGTCGGTATATACCGGCTCGTGGCCTGGCTCCCGCCACAGGCCCTGGGCTTTGGCGTAGGCTTCAACCAGCGCCAGCTGTTCTTCCTCACGGCCGGTCAGGCGCATGTAGGTGAGGGTTTGATCATCCACCGGAAAGAAACCGCAGGTGGCACCGTATTCCGGCGCCATGTTGGCAATGGTAGCGCGATCGGCCACCGGCATGTCTTTCAGACCGTCGCCGTAAAACTCGACGAACTTGCCGACCACGCCTTTCTTGCGCAGCATTTCCACCACGGTCAGTACCAGATCCGTCGCGGTGATACCCTCGCGCAATTTGCCGGTCATCTTGAAGCCAACCACTTCCGGGATCAGCATCGACACCGGCTGGCCCAGCATGGCCGCCTCTGCCTCGATGCCGCCCACGCCCCAACCGAGAATGCCCAGGCCGTTGATCATGGTGGTGTGGGAGTCGGTGCCCACCAGAGTGTCCGGGTAGGCAATGGTTTTGCCGTCCACGTCTTTTTGCCAAACGGTTTTGCCCAGGTACTCCAGGTTGACCTGGTGGCATATCCCGGTGCCCGGCGGCACCACACGGAAGTTGTCAAAGGCCTGCTGGCCCCAGCGCAGAAACTGATAGCGCTCGTTATTGCGCTCCATTTCGATGGCGACATTGTCTTTGAACGCAGAGGCATCGCCGTAGTTATCCACCATCACCGAGTGGTCAATCACCAGATCCACTGGCGACAACGGATTGATCAGGGCCGGATCTTTGCCGGCCTGCTTGACCGCCTCACGCATGGCCGCCAAATCCACCACCCCGGGCACGCCGGTAAAGTCCTGCATAAGCACCCGGGCCGGGCGGAACTGGATTTCGGTATCAGACGTGCGATCTTTCAGCCACTGCACCATGGCATCGATATGGGAACGGTCGACGGTGGTGTCGTCCTCGTTGCGCAGCAGGTTCTCCATCAGCACTTTCAGGGAGAACGGAAGGCGGTTCAGGTCGCCAAGGGTGCCGGCAGTTTTCGGCAGACTGTAGTAATGATAGATCTTGCCACCCGCGCTCAGAGTGGAGAGAGTATTCAGGCTGTCTTTACTCAGCGAGGTGTTCGACATACGGTGCCTCCTCTTGATGTGCTCCACCTTTACTATTGCAGTAAACGATCATACTTCAACTCAATACCGATGAATGTTCGCTATTCCCTCGGTGAATAATGCGATCAGACCTTTGAACTACAGGCCTCCACGCGTTGACAGTAGTGTCTCTTCGAATTACGCGCCTGTACAACGCCAAACGGAGTAGAAAAAACCGGATAATCTCCCGGCCCACTCGTACACAAACCAAACAAAAAGACGATTTCTGAGCAACATCGGTGCTGTTAAACTAGCCAACCCGTACTTTCTGGACTCTGACAGGTATTCCATTTGCTGGCGCTTGATCACTTTTTTGTTCTGAATCCGGCCACCGAAAAACTGGTCAGCGGCCATTACGACACCGGGCTTGTCGTCCTCTCTCTCCTGATTGCGGTTGGCGCGTCGTACATGGGCTTGACCCTCGCGGCAGCAGCCAGACGGAGCAGCACTGTCTTTATGCAGCGCCTGCATCTATTGAGCGGCTCTGCATCGCTGGGCTTCGGCATATGGTCCATGCACTTTATCGGCATGCTGGCGTTTGAAATGCCGACCCATGTGCATTATCAACCCTGGATCACAGCTCTGTCTGCCGTCCCTAGCCTGCTTGCGTCCTGGGTCGCACTCAGCCTGCTCTCCAAGCACCAAATCACCACATCGAGGCTCGTTGGCGGCGGTGTCGTGGTGGGTGCAGGCATCGGTGCCATGCATTATCTGGGCATGGCCGCCATGGAGATCGGCCCCGCCCTTAGGTATGATCCAACCCTGTTCACTTTGTCCATCTTTGTTGCAGTGTTGCTCGGCACGCTGGCGCTATGGATCAGTTTCGGCTTGCGCCAGATAACCCGAATGCGAGGCTATCAGCGAAGGCTTCTGGCGGGGACGGTGATGGGGCTTGCGATTGCCGGCATGCATTACACCGCCATGGAAGCCGCCCGGTTTATCGGACAACCAGACCCTGACTTCCTTGCGGGTAGCAACCGCCACACCCTTCTGGCCTTGACCATCGCCTTCATCACTGTAAGCCTCAGCCTGTTGGCTGCCGGCGTTAATGCTATGGCACGTTACCGAGCACTGATGAGACACAGCCAGGAAATGACAAGCGAGCTGCAGGCCATGTTTGATACTGCCGTCGATGGCATTATCAAGATCTCCGAACGGGGCATTATCCAGTCTTTCAACCGATCAGCGGAACGGATCCTCGGCTACCGCGAGGCCGAGGTTCTCGGCCGAAATGTCAGCATGCTCATGCCAGAGCCTCACCGAAGCGCCCATGACAATTATTTACGCCAGTATCTGAGAACCGGCGAGGCGCAAATTATCGGCTCCGGGCGGGATGTGACTGCTCGGCATAAAGCTGGCCACAGCATTCCCGTCCGCCTGTCCATCGGTGAGTCACGTCTTGGGGGCATCAGCAGTTTTGTCGGGGTGATTACCGACATCAGCGAATCCAAAGCCATGGAAACTGCACTCAGGAAACAGGGAGACCAACTACGCAACTTGATGAGCAATATCCCCGGAGCCGCCTTCCGCTGTCGCTGGGATGATCAGTGGAGTGCCGTTTTCCTGAGCGACGCCATAACCTCGCTTACCGGCTGGCAACCCGAGGATTTCACCAGTGGTCGCGTGTCGCTGGCCAGCCTGGTCGTAGACGACAACAGTGATCACAATCTCGGAGTCATGGAGGAAGCGGTCAGGCACAGGCAGTCTTTCATGATTGAATATCGGATCAAGCATCGCGATGGCTGCCAGCGACAGATTGCGGAGATTGCCACGCCGGTACACGATGAAGACGGCGGTGAGCTTCTGATCGATGGTATCCTCCTGGATATCAGTGAACGACACCATATGGAAATGGAACTTCGTGAAGCCAAAGAACTGGCAGAGCAAGCTGCAGCCGCTAAAAGCACCTTTCTGGCCAACATGAGCCATGAGATTCGCACCCCGATGAACGCCATTATCGGTTTCACCGACCTTGTGCTGGACACCCCTCTGGACGAATCCCAGGCCAAGCATCTGAGCGTGGTAAAAACGTCAGCCCGGTCACTGCTCAATCTGCTCAACGACATTCTGGATACCGCCAAACTGGACGGCGGCCACACCGAACTGGAACACAGGGATTTCAGCCTGCAGGCCCTGTGCGAACAAATCGTCGCAACCCAGTCGCTGAATGCCGGGCGCAAAGGTCTTTTCTTGAATCTGGATTATCAGGCACAGGAACACTTTAAAGGTGACCCTCTGAGAATCCAGCAGATAGTGCTTAATCTGGTCAGTAATGCTGTCAAATTCACCCAAACCGGTGGCGTTACACTGAAAGTTCAACAACCGGAAGCAGAACAAGTGACCATCCTGATCGAAGATACCGGCATAGGTATTGCCGCCGACAGAATCAATACGATATTCGAGCCTTTCACCCAAGCCGACGCCAGCATGACCCGACGATTTGGGGGTACAGGCCTCGGCACCACCATCGCCCGACAACTTGTTGAGCTGATGGGTGGTCATATTGCTGTAACCAGTTCGCCAGGGCAGGGCTCAATCTTCCAGGTAAACCTGCCCTTGCCCCCGGGGCAACCAGTGGCAGAGGAACAACAGTCTGATCTCGAAACCACGTTACCACCACTTCGTATACTGGTGGCTGATGACGTACCCCAGAACCTGGAATTGCTGTCAACGCTTCTGGCGCAACGCAAACACACTGTATCCACCGCCAGCAATGGGCGCGAAGCGTTCGAACTTTACTATCACCAAGCCTTTGACCTTATTCTTATGGACGTACAGATGCCAGAGATGAACGGGCATGAGGCCACTCAGGCAATCCGGCAGCGCGAGGCCACCGAGCATCGCCATTACACCCCGGTGATCGCCCTGACCGCCAGCGTGCTGGAAGATGACCGCAGGCAAGCCCTCGAGGCAGGCATGGACGGCTTTGCCATCAAACCTATTAATCTACCAGAGCTGACCAGAGAGATCGCCCGGGTGATTGGCATCGAGACTGGCCCAGCCCCAAAACAGCATGAAACTCATGAAGTCATCGTGGTCGATGATAAAGTCGTCGCCCAACTTTGGCCGGATGCGGTTGCGCACCAACAGGCTGTTGCCCGTTTCATTCATTCCGGCGACAATCAACCCCAGCAACTTCGCCGGCAAACCAAGACCAACGAGGCAGCTGCTTTGGCTCACCGCCTTCGGGGTTTGGCCGGCAACCTCGGGCTCAAGCCGCTGGCATCGGTGCTTGGTAGCCTGGAATCAGCGTTCTCTCTGGATCAAGCCGTCGCCGATAGCCTTTGGCAGTCTCTGGAGCATCAGTATTCTGAAGTTCGCCAATGGCTGGAAACCCAGCCAACCGGTGAAGTTATCGAACCACCGAAAGAAAACTCAGCCGCCCCAGAACCGGATGTTGACGCATTAACGGACATGATCAAGCTGCTTCAGCATGGCGAGTTGCCGGACCACTTGCTCGACAAACTGAAACCAATGCTGCCTGACCATCTTGCAGCTGACGTTTCCGCCGCCATGACCGACTTCGAGCCTGAAAAAGCGGCACTTCTGTTACAGACTTATTGCGACACCCTGGAGAAACACTGATGATGACCGACACCCGCACCCTGCTGGTCGTGGATGACGAACCGGCCAACCTCCAGGTACTCCGCAACATACTTTCGGATGACTACCGGCTGCTGTTCGCCAGAGACGGGGAAAGAGCTGTTGAACTGGCAACGACAGAGCGGCCCGACCTTATCCTACTGGATGTGATGATGCCTGGAATGACCGGCCACCAGGTTTGTCAGCAACTGAAGACAAACCCGGCGACCCGAAACATTCCGGTGATTTTTGTCACCGCACTGGCAGAAGCGGACGACGAAGCGAAAGGGTTTGAAATTGGCGCCGTGGACTACATCACCAAACCGGTCAGCGCACCGATAGTCCGGGCCAGGGTTAAAACCCACCTGTCACTGGTGCGCGTGGATGAATTGGTCGAAACCCGACTCGCGGTAGTTCAGAAACTTGGGCGCGCCGCCGAATACAAAGACAACGAAACCGGCTTGCACGTTATCCGAATGAGCCACTTCTCCCGGTTGATTGCCCTGGAAGCCGGTATGGGCGAGCTCTGGGCTGACAACCTTCTCAATGCCGCCCCGATGCACGACGTGGGTAAAATCGGCATTCCCGATGCCATCCTTCAAAAACCGGGCAAACTGGACCCGGACGAGTGGGCGGTGATGCAACGCCATGCGGAAATCGGTGCCGAAATCATTGGCGAAGATGGCTCCAACTTGCTCCATATGGCTCGAGAAGTGGCTCTGAACCATCATGAGAAGTGGGATGGCAGCGGCTATCCGAAAGGCCTGAAGGGCTCGGATATTCCGATCTCAGCGCGAATCGTAGCACTGGCTGATGTGTTTGATGCCCTGACCAGCGAGCGCCCGTACAAAAAAGCTTGGGCAGTAGAAGACGCGACCGACCTAATCCGGGCACAAAGCGGAAAACACTTTGACCCGAATCTGGTTGAGGTTTTTTTCCAATGCCTGCCGGCTATTCTGGAGGTCCAGAACCGCTGGAAGGAGACCCCGGATTAACAACCCATATCACCTCGCCTGGTTACCTCGTCAATCATAGTGTCCAGCAAACTGATTACCTCAGTTGAGGCCAACTTGAGGGCCGGGACCAGTGCTCCGGACAACTCTGCATACCGTTCGGCACTTATACGCTTAGCATGAAACTCCACGGCAGCTTTGTAGAGCTCACTGCCTGCCTTGTGTACCCGTGGATGCGCCTGATTAACGAGTTGGTCAGCATCCCGTAAACGATGTACGCCAAGCCCCTGCTCACTGGCAAGAAACACTCCCAGCTTGCACTGCGTATGGTCTTTCACTTCGGCCTCGGTTATGGAATTTTCGCCAAATACAGAAAATCGCACAAGTTTATCGACCCAAATCACATGATCACGCTTGGCACTGGCTAAGACCAAGCACGGGTTTGTCAGATTAATTTGCTCGAATATCCCTGCGGTATCCTCGCGAAGCGGTCGTATTGATGTCATTAACTCGCGAAAAATAGTAGCCAGAGCATCAGAATCTTCAGAGTTTGAACTGACCTGTTGGGCCATATCAGAGGCCACCTGACTTTGCTCTTCAGCAGCTGCCGCAATCGATGTCGCTTGGTCATAATTAATACTCGATGACTCTCGAGACTGGTGAATGACCTCCGCCACTCTCTCACGACTCTCACCAGAGGCCTGAACCGCCCGGACCGAATTCCCCAATCTCGACTGCACCGTGCCAGACCTTGAAATGATTTCTGACACAATGCCATTAATTTCCTGCGCTGCACCGGAGCTTCGTGCCGCCAATTGGCGGACTTCATCCGCAACCACCGCAAAACCACGGCCAGCCTCACCAGCACGAGCAGCCTCAATCGCAGCATTCAATGCCAATAAGTTAGTCTGATCGGAAATTTCATTCACAGTATTAGTCAGGGATTCAATGCTAAGCGTTTGTTCCGCAAGCGATCTCATTTCCTCATTTGCCTGGGTCAGGGCAATATCCACCTCTGCCAGACGAGCTTCCATATCCTCCAAAGCAGAGATAGATTCCTGAGTGTAATCGTTTACTCGGGATGCCTGCTCGAGCACATCCTGCCCCAAACCGCCAACCTCTGCAGCACTAGCCGACATCTCCTCAATGGCTGCAGAGAGAGTTTGTATATTGGCAACGAGATTGTGAATTCGCCGATCAAATTCCAAGGCACCCTGACCTAGTTCGGAAATATGTCGTGAAACATCCACCGCCCCGTTGACGATTTTAAGGGAGCGTGTATTGGTACCTTTTAGATGATCCGCTAGTGGTTTCACCCATGCGGGATAACTTTCAGGAACACCATGATCGAGCATTGACTGTATAAGTTTTTGTACTTTTTTTTCTGCAATAAACATTTTCACTCCGTCTAGAGCCGGCACAGCTCGAAAAGCACCAAGACCGCAGGTTTGTACTGTCTTTTTTAGCGACATACAATAAAAGCCACAACTCATCAAGTCAATTTCCAGTCAAGCTAGAAAAAGCCTCAGGGCAAACGGTACTGGCCAATTAACTTGTCGACACGCGCAACGCCGCCATCCAGCTCACCTGCAATTGATTGCACGCGACCAGCCTCCTCTGACACTGCTTCGTTTTGGGTTGCAACAGCATGGATGCTTTGATTGATTTGCAAGGACGTTGCTGCCTGCTGTTCACAAGCCGTCGCGATCTGATTGTTCATGTTACTTACGGCATCGATAGCCTGTTCAATGCGCTGGATAGCTTCTGCAGCGTTTTGAATCGCCCGGTTTGATTCGCCCGAGCGGGTCTGACCAATTTCCATCGCCGCGCTGGTTGATTCAGAGAGGTTCTTTAACTCGTCAACAGTGGTGCGAATTTCGTCGGTGAACTCCTGGGTTCGACGCGATAATGAGCGGACTTCATCAGCCACAACAGCAAAACCACGACCATGCTCGCCAGCTCGAGCCGCTTCAATAGCCGCATTCAGGGCCAGCAGGTTGGTCTGGTCTGATATGTCATGAATTGAGCTGGTTACCTGAGCGATGGATTCAACCTTTTCCGCCAATTGCGCGACCATCTTGGTGCTTTCTTCTAATGCTTGGTTAGTGGCTTTAGTCATTTTGCTGGCGTCCGACATAGCACTGCTACCGTCATTAGCGGACCGAGAAGCGTCTTGAGCGGCTTCAGAGGCAAGCTGAGCATTATGAGCCACTTCCTGAACGCTGGCCGACATTTGGTTGGTTGCAGTTGCAACTTGATTGGCCTGTTGTTGCTGTTCCTGGACAAAGGTACTGGTGCTGCAACTGGCAGCAGCCAGTCGCTCAGCATTACTGCGCAACGTTCCAGACAACTCTTGTAACTGCACAATTAACGCACAAGACTGCTCCATCATCTGATTGAACGACAAAGCGCTAACGCTCTTGTCTTGTTCTGGCAACCGGCCACGCAGGTCTTTGTCAACGTCAAACGCCCGAACAATTTCAATCATCCTGAGACTTTGACGACGTTCTGCACCCATCCTCAGGGCGAAAAACATGAGAATGCTAGCCTCGAAAACCACAAAGGCGGCGTGCAGAAAAGCAATCCCCCAGCTGCAGCCATAATTAAAAATCATCAGGGGCATGCCGCCCACCTGAGCCTCAGCCAGCTGTAAACCCGTCAACAGCAGATGATGCACAGCAATAACCCCCGCGGCGACAACCACAGGCATCCAATCCCGGTAGATAATCACTAATGCAAGCGCTGAAAAAATATGAAAATGCATCTCGATCCGGCCCATCTGGGCCTGAATCATCACCGCCGAGAACAGCATCAAGCAGGTGGCAAAAAGGGCTGAACAAGCGCGTGTTCCACGCAACATAAAGTAGCCCGCCAATGCCAATGCGCCAACCAGCAGTGAGGCCAGCACAGCGAAACTGTATGTGCCGTAACCCCACGGCACCAGCAAAGCGACCACTGGCACATGGGCCAAAATTATGAACAGCATCAGCCGGTCTGTGGCCAGAGTCTGCTGGATGGCAAAATCGTCTTGCTGAAAGGATCCCGTCATTGCGGTCCTCCTTGTAGGCCGGCCATAAGCCGTTCAATGTCGCCCTGCACCCGATCCAGGTCCAGTTCGGGTGAGCTGTAAAGCAGATGCCGCCGGTTGTCTGGCGTTACTGCGTAAATTCGGGCGCTGTGGTCAAAATCGTAGTGTTCGCCGCCGGTTCTGGCCGCGAACTCGGAAAATCCCATCGCCAGGCGCTGGGCCTCGGCCTGACTGCCGGGGCGTACCGCACGAAAGTTCTCACCCATCACTGCCATGATCCGATCCAGCTCTTGCTGGCTGTCACGTTCCGGGTCCAGGGTAATAAACACAAACCGCACCGGCTGCCGTTCCAGCCGCTGGTGCAGGTGCTTCAGATTCATCAACTGTAACGGGCACACGGTGCCGCAATGCTGGTAGCCGAAAAACACCAATCGCAATTGCTCAGCACCGGCCACGTAACCTGGCAGTTCAGGCACCGGCAAATCGGTTTTAAAACCATAAAAATGGCTATCACGGGTTACGTGGCCGAGCAGCGGCAGTGATGCCAGCAAACCAAACGCCAGAACAAACAATGCCACTCGACTGGATATCTTATGCATTCATTGATTTCTCTATCTATATACTCGCGATAAGGATAACGGCAAAAAGCACTAAATCTTTATTAGGTTATTCCGAAGTTTTAACCTTGCAGGGGCAACACGCCCGATCTGGGCCTGAGATCACTGGACTGGCCGGGGATCAGTGGATGTACTCAGGTAACTGGCAAGCTGTAACTGTGAACGGATCTGATGCGATTGGGGGCCAGTTCTGTCATGATTAGCGGCTGTTTTCTGACGGATCAGGACCTACCGTGAAGCACGATTGTCATTACCATCCGGGTGATCCGGCCAAGTGGCACTGTGGTGAGTGCCAGAGGCATTATTGCAATCGCTGCATGCCCGACGCTGATAGCCGCCAGCGCATGGCGCTGTGCCCCCGATGCAGCAAAGCCATGCGATACCTTGGCGCCGCCACCGAGGTAGTGCCCTTCTGGCAGCGTATCGGTGCTTTTTTCAGATACCCATTTCACACCGACCCCCTCATTGTTATCGCCATTTGCACCCTGGTGCCCGTGGTGGCGCCGGCCAATATTGTCGGGCTGATTATATGGCTGGTACTGGCCCTGGCCCTGTTCAAATACACCTACGCCGTGATCAATCACACTGCAGAGGGGCACCTGAAGCCACCGGCGATTTCCGTCGCGTTTACCGGCAGCGGGTTTGATATCGTCATCCTGCAGCTACTGGTGTTTGTGCTGATGGGGGCGCTGGTGGCAACGGCGGCCATGATTGGCGGCCCGATTCTTATGTTGCTGGCCCTGGCCTTTGTGGTTCTTGCACTGCCCGCCAGCATCATGGTGCTGGCCATGGAGCGCTCGGTGGGTGCGGCGGTAAACCCAATGAATCTGGCGGTGATCATCTCGCGCATCGGCACACCCTACTTCCTGCTATACGGCTACCTGATTTTGCTGACGCTGGCGTCTGGTGCGGCCCAGGACTTTGCGGTCAATCACTTCCCGATGTGGGTTGCCCAGCCCCTGGCAGGCTTTCTGAACAGTACCTTCACGCTGATCCTGTTCCATATGCTGGGTTATCTGCTGTTCCAGTATCAGGAAGAGCTGGGCTTCGCTTCAGACCTTCAGGATGGCAACACGGCGGCGGACAACCAGCACCGGGATCGCAGCACCCGATTCGATGCCGATCTGGATATGAATCTGAAAGACGGCAACTACGACCGGGTGCAAAGCATGTTGATCGAGGCGTTGAAGAAGGATCGCGACGATCCCAAGCGAATTGGCCAGCTCTATCAGATCCTGACCGCAAGGCAGGCAACCACCGAGTTGTATCGATACCACCCGCGGTTGATGATCTGGCTGGCTCAGCGCCATGATGGCGACGGTCTGAATCAATTAATCCAGACCCTGCAAGCCGCAGAACCAGGTTTTCAGCTGGACGATCCGGAACTGGCGGTGCAATGCGCCCGCGCGCTTTACCATCGCGGGCATTACAAACCGGCACTGCGGTTATTGCAGGATTTTCACAAGCGGTTCCCGGACAGCGACCAGCTGGCGCCGGCCTACCTGATTGCCGCCCAGGCGTTGGCGAATGGCCTGCAACAATGGGAAAAGGCGAGTGCATTTCTCTCATTCATCAAGAAACGCTGCACATCCCATCCAGTTCAGGGGCACATTGATGTCTGGCTGGAGCAGGCCCGCAATCAGCAACCCCTGAAAGGCCCGAAGGCCAGTTTCGAGGTATCGGAGTAACTCGCTGCCAGCCCGATCAATGCTGGCTCTGTAACAGCTGCCGGTAGTGCCGTGCTTTTGGTTCCATCTGCAGTTTCTCAAACTCCGCCAGCAGCAATCGGCAGGCCTCATTGACCAGGTCCGGGTCACCGTGCGCACGCATGCGCTCAAAGGCCTTCTCTGCGGCTTTCAGGTCGTGATGTTTCAGGCTGATGAACAACACCCGGTTGTGGTCTTCCACCGCCAGCGGGTGATGGGACTCACCCTTGCTCAGGTATTCCTGCCATACCGACACCATCTGCTCCGGTTGACGACGAGCCATGGCATCGTTCATCAGCTGCCGGGAACGATCCCGATACTCGGGCAGATCCGGGCGTAATTTAGCCAGATGATAGAGATGCTCCAGTACAATGGTGCGCTCCGGATAATGCTCCCGCAGTGCCTCAAACTGGCGACGGGCCAGATCGAATTCCATTCGGCCAAGGCTCGCCATGGCCTGGGCGTAGGAGCTTGTAAAACGGGCGTCCTGCTCGTCTTCTTCTGGCTCGAAAAACTCCTCTTTCACTTGTAGCCAGCTTTTACCCAGCAGCCAGACCAGCACTGCGCCGGCCACCAGCCCGCCGGCATGGGCCATGTAAGCAATACCCGTGGCACCGGCATACCAGTAATCGTAGATTTCTTTGCCAATCCAGACCGGTAACAGGGCAATCGCCGGGGCCCGAAAATAGTTGAAATAAAAACCGAGGAAATAGAAAAACCGGATCTTCTGCAGGCCATAGATGGCCACATACATGCCCATCAACCCGGAGATAGACCCGGAGGCACCCACCAGCGGTATGTGACTGCTCATCGAAAACCCGACAAATGCCAACCCTGACAGAGCACCACACACCAGATAAGCCGCCAGAAACCGGCCGGCACCCAGTGCTTTTTCGACGGTAAAGCCCAGCAGGAACAGGAACAGCAAGTTACCGATAATATGGCCCCAGCCCCCGTGCAAAAACTGGTAACTGATCAGGGTGTAGAGCGACAGGTCCGCCGGCACCAGGCCCAACTGGTAGGCGCTCATGCGACTGATCCACTGTTCTTCGATGGCGGTTCGCTGCTTTTGCCACTGACTGCGCTCCGCGGGAGCCCAGATCAGATCCCGGTTTTCCTGAAGGTACTGGTAAAACTCCCGGTCCAGCAACAGAGTAACCGCTTGCCAGAGCACTTCGTTGTTTTCCTGCAAGCCCTGGAACTCCTGAAGTTCCAGAACACTCTGTTGGTCGCCGTCAAACCGGATGGCCCGCTGCAGGTAGTCTTCGTAGGCTGGGCCTTCCAACGCCAACAGGTTACCGTCCAGATATTGCTCCAGCGCTGATTCCAGTTTGCGGTCGTCTCCGCCCTGATAAAACAGAAACACCATCAGGCAGGTCATGATCAGGCCCAGGGTTACCCAGGGCGGGCGCTTCCAGTTAATCGAGTTTTCGGCAGGAATAATCAGCATGGGCGGTCACAATTCATCACAATCTGTCCCTGAAAAGCTGCTTTTTACCACAGCAGAGGCTTCTTTTCCCGGTGTAATGGACTCCAGCGGGCAGAAAAGGCGAGTCTGTCCGAGATTTGTGGCGCAGTACGCAGCCAGACAGTGTCATCACACAGTCACACAAATGCCATTAAATCGGTAGCCATCAACTTCCGAGGCTTATCGACCATTCGCCAATTGCCGTTATCGTGCCAACAATCAATATTGAAAGCATGATAACAACAAAACCGGATTCTGGATTCGAGGATACTGCACATGACCGTACTTGTTTTGGACAACCCTGAAATGCTGGCCAAGGCGGCACTGGCGTTCGGTGTAATGGCAGGTGGCCTTTCCCGTAACGAGGCCCGCCCTCACCGCACCCGTTTTCACTACGGTTTCAACAAGCATAATCTCGATGCCAGCGACCTCGAGGTACTCAAGCAACACGCGGCCTACCTGAAAAGCCACCCCGGTGTGCGGGTGAGAATTCATGGCCATGCCGATCAGTTCGGCGCCGATGAGTACAACCGGTTTCTGGCCCGGCAAAGAGCCAATACCGTGGCTCGCTTACTGATGCGCGAAGGGGTTCACCAGTCGGCACTGGTTCTGGCTACCTGGGGATCGGACCGACCACTGGCGAGACCGGAAGACCATGCCGCAAACCGTCGGGTGGAGCTGGAGTACCTCACACTGGACATTGCCCAGGCTCTGTAATGGATAATCTGAACACAAAAACGGGGCCTGCAGGCCCCGTTTTTTTGGTCAAGCCAATCACTCAGCCATACACCTGCCAGACATTCCACAACAGCAGCACAGCCGCCACCAGTATCGCTAACCAGGTCAGCAAAATACCGGCCATGCGTGCTTTGTGGGGGCCGCCCTTACCGTTGATCATGCCCCAGGCATGAAGAATGCGCCCCACGACCAACGCCATGCCGGTCCAGTAGATCAGACTTGAAGAGACACCGTTAAGTTCGGCAATCGCCAACATGATCAGGCCGACCGGTGCATACTCGATCAGGTTGGCGTGGGCACGGACCGCTGCCTCAAACTCCTGATCGTCATTCACGCCCATACCTTTGCGGTACTTCAGCCGATACTTTACTACCTGGCCAGACAACACTAGCAACAACAGGCCTATGGCGGCCGCAAATACAGCGGTTACGGGTACAATCATGGTCAGCCCTGCTTGATCTTGTTAACCACCGCCAGCAGCAGCACCGCGCCGACCGTGGCTGTTACCAGCTCACCGACCACACTCTTTACCGCCAGCCCCAGCACACCAAAAAGCACACCGCCAATCACAGACCCGACGATACCAATACCGATGTTGGCAAGCACACCAAAGCCCTTGCCTTTCATGATCAGCCCCGCCAGCCAGCCAGCAAGACCACCAATAATCAAAAACCAGATCAGGCTCATCTGCTCATACCTCCATGGTTACCCGTCCAGAGTATAATACTGACCAGAAGACTGCCCTGTTTTTCGTGGCCGTTCAAGAAGTTCCGGATGTTGCGGCGAGGCTGGCAATGGCCTCCGACATCTGTTGATGACACTTTGCCATCAACTCTGGGATGTCATCAGCGGTCATGCCCCGGGTTTCAACCGGTGGAAGAATACGCACGGGCACAGAGGCGCGGGCGCCAAACCAGCCCCGGGTTTTGCCGTGATACTCGGCCGCACACACCATGGTAATTGGCGCACCGGCAGCAACCGCCGCATGAAACGCACCCTTCTTGAACTTGCCAAGACCGCGACCCCGGCTGCGGGTGCCCTCCGGGAATACCCAGATACTTTTGTTCTGGCGATTAATGGCGTCGCTGGTGGCCTGCATGACGGCAACCGCCTTTCTGGAGCGACTGCGGTTGAGGATGATGTTGCCGCCCAGCCAGAACACCTGACCAAAAAACGGCGTCCATAACAATGCCGATTTGCCAACAGTGACGGTGCGCGGCGGCAGAAGATCGCCCAATACAAACAGGTCATCGTTTTGCTGATGATTGGCAATGATCACCGTGGGGCGGCCCTGGGGCACGTTCTCCGCCCCATATAGAGGGCGCTTCATGCCCAGCATGCACCGCCCTACCCGAGCCAATGCCCGACCCAGTAGCCGGTTGTTATCCGGATTAAACGGACGGGCCAGGTACATCACCAAAGCCAGACAGCACAACACCGCCACGCTGATCCACGCCAGCACTTTTCTCAATAAAGCCATACTGCCTTTCCGATACCGATCAATTTGGCGTACGAGTGTACGCCAAACTCAAAGGGCCGCAACAGTATCCTTTTGTTCAAGTGCGTAAACGGGGCTCGCCTCGACTACGTACCGCAGGGGGCCTCGGGCATCCATGCTGTCGAAGGGATAACAGGTCACCAACAGCAGGGTGTCAGCATCCAGAGCATGGGTATCAATCGACTCCGTGCGGCTGTCCACCACGCGAATATCGGTGACCCGATAACGCTGCCAATGCTGGTCTTTACCCTGCAATCGTAATTCGTTGCCCGGTGCCAGAAATTGCAGAGGTTTGAAGTGTGTGTCGCGATGTCCGGCCAGGATCACCGGTCCCTCGGCGCCAGCCGGCACCCGACCAGGCCCGAACGCCAGACTTTCGCCATGGACACCCTCGAGCACGATCATCGATGCCCCGAGTTCGGGTATGTAGAGGCGTGCCACCGGCCAGGTGTCCGCCCAGGGCCAGGGTCTTGCTTCAGTCTGCCGAGCCTGGCTCTCTGCCCAGGCCAGGGTAAGCAACTCTTGCGCCACCAGCGCCTTGAATGGAATCCAGAGCCCGAACATCAGTGCTGTCGCGGAGCACCCGATTAACATAAGCAGCAACCGGCTCATAGGGTTTGCCTCCGGCTCAGCATCGCAATGGCCAGCGCAAACATCAGCCCAACCAGACCCAGTGCGGTAAACAGCGGGCCAAAGGTGGCGGTTTGCGGGTAACGCAGCATGCCGGACTGACTGCCGGCAGGCAGTAATGTGGGGATAGCCTCACTGCCCGCGACCTCTGCCTCCGGCCGGGCCTTGCGTTTTTCAACTGCGACAAAACTGGTGAAGGGCGATATCACGCTGTGGCGAGTCGACAAGTCAACAATGTAGTCCTGGTCAGGCGATGTACGTTGAAGGCTTGCCGCATCGATCAGCTCGTCAATCCGGCCCCGCGCCCACTGTCGGTTCAGCCCGCCGGCGGGTGCAGAGTTGGCCAGATCCAGCCGAACATGCCAGTCTCGCCCACCCGGCAACTGGCCAGACACATGCAACACGCCGCTGGCTGGCAGCCCTTTGACCACCTGAATCAGTGGCGTACCGCGAAACAGATCCCCCGGGCGCGCCGGCACCGGCGTCAGCGGCTGGCCCTGATCCGGCCAGCGAACATCCAGACTGGTCAGCACCGGGGCTTCCATGGCGGCAAACAAACGGTTCAGCGCCTGATCGACGTCTGCACTGTTGTGAATCGCGGTGAATTCTCCGCGGCCCCAACGGGCGGCTTCCCGCAGAAAATGCATGTTGGGCGCCGAACCAATCCCCACGGTAAACAGCCGCCGATTGTTCAGCCCGGAACGAATCTGATCAAACAGCGCAGCCTCGTTACCCACGGCACCGTCAGTGATAAACACCAGCTGACGCACCTGCTCCTCGTCCGCGCTGGCGTCCATGCTCATGGCTAGTGACAGCGCGCCTGCCATTTCCGTACCGCCATTGGCCTGCAAATCCTGAACATAACGCCGGGCTCGGGCGAGATAGTGCCCCTGGGCCGGCACCGCGGCGGGAAACAGTGCATGGGCCTGGCTGTTAAACTGAATCACGTTGAAGGTATCGCCCGGGCGCAGAGTGTCCAGGCCACGGAGTAGCGCAGACCGGGCCTGTGTAATGGCGTCACCCGCCATTGAACCGGAAGTATCAATGACAAAGCTGAGCTCCCGACGCAGCACCGGCCCGACCGATTCCGGTGGCAGCACCATGGCCATCAGATAGTCCTCACCCTGCCACTGCTGATGGAACACCGCCGCCGACGGCTCACTGCCCGCCACCGGGCGCCATCTCACGATCACATCGCGATCCATCAATACCTTGCCTTGCTCGGGCCGCACTTGTGCCCGGCTGCCGTCCATTTCAACGTGCAAACGATGGCTGGGACTGGTGACACTGGCAAGCGCTAAACCGCTGTCGATCGTCAAGTCGATCGCGGCCCGGTGACTGGCGCGGTCAACATCGGACGGGCGAACGGTAAACGGGCTGATGTCGCCGGCATCCGGCACCTGGGTGGTGGGCACGGCCCAGCCGGACTGCCACTGACTTTCAGTATTGGTGACCGGTTCGCCGGGCATGTAGCGTGGCGTCAGCGTGGTCGGCAGGCGCAACTCGAATTCGCCCTGGCGATAATCCAAAACCTGCTGGTAGCGGATCTCAACCCGAACTGTTTCGCCGGGCGGAATATTGGCGACCCGGCTGGTGAACAGGTTCGGCCGTTGTTGCTCGAGTGTCGCAGCATGTTGACCGGCGGCCTTGGCGCGTTCATAGGTTTGTCGTGCACTGGCTTTGGCCTCAATGCGCCCGACCACTTCGCGCTCACCGACGGTCATGGTCAATCCATACACGGTCGCCTTGTCCGGCAACGGGAACACAAACACCCCTTCCAGCCAGCGGTCGCTGGTATTGCGGAACGCTCGGGTCAGCGTGGTTTGCGCCAATAAGCCCGACACCTGCACGCTGAAATCGCTGTCCAGAATCAACGCCGGCTGCTGCCAGGCATTCTGGCCGTCCATCAGGTACAGTTGCCCGGGTTGCTCCATGTCCATTGCGCGGGCTTCGGCGTAGATTGGGTGCACAAACAACATCATCAGCATCGCCAGCCAAAGACTGACCCCTTCAGCACAGCGAAGCATCCGGGGCCGGTTGGCTCGGTTGCCGATGGTTTTCATGGATTCCAGCGGGATTCGGCCATCCCGGTTAGCAAGCAGCGACAGCAACATCATCACGACATCCTTTTTGTGGATTTGAGTGATGCCATTGCACCAGCCGGCGCGGGCAACCCGGTGGCAGAACTGGGCAGGCTGGCGATAAAAAATGATGAATTATGGCAATACCGCCAGCCACGCTTGTGCCTGCGTGAGGGCATGGTTTAATGGCAGCACATCCTGCTGAACTGATCGATCGATGAAAAAACACATTGTTCTGATAGAAGATGAACCGGGCATTCGGGATAACTACCGGGCGGCCTTCGAGCGCCGGGGCTACCGGGTATCCACTTACGGTGACCGGCCGGCCGCCTGGCAGGTGCTGCGCCAGACACTGCCGGACCTGGCCATTATTGACGTCGGGCTTGGAGATGAACCGGAAGGCGGCTTTACCCTGTGTCAGGATCTACGGGCGCAGTCGGCGACCTTACCGATCATCTTTCTGACTGCCCGGGACGGCGATATTGATTCTGTGCACGGCCTGCGCCTGGGGGCAGACGATTACGTCACCAAAGACATGAGCCTGGACCATCTGCTGGCGCGTATTACCGCACTGTTGCGCCGGGCCGAGGCCTGGGCAGAAGCCCTGCAGAAACCGGACGAACTGTTACAGCGAGGGCCGCTGACGGTGAATGTCGACCGCATGACCGTCAGCTGGCACAACCAGCCCGTTGACCTCACCGTCACCGAATTCTGGATGCTGCACGCTCTGGTACAACACCCCGGCCACGTCCGCAGTCGGGAGCAGTTAATGGAGGCCGCCAGCACCGTGCTGGATGACAACACCGTGACCTCTCACATCAAGCGGATCCGGCGCAAATTCGTGCAACTGGACAGCGCCTTTGACGGTATTCAGACCGCCTATGGTATGGGTTACCGGTGGAACGCCCGTGAGGTCTGATCTTGAGCCTTAAACGCCAGCTGTTCCTCGCCAGCCTGTTGATGTTGCTGATTCCATGGGCGGGACTGAAGTTTGTGCTGGAGCTGGACACCGCACTGCGCCAGCAGGCTTTGCAACAACTGCAGGAGCGTGGCCAACGAGTGGCCGAGCTGGCCGGTGACACACTGTTGGGCCAGCCGGCGATCCACAACACCGGCGCGCTTTACGTGGGCCGGGCAAGCACCCCGATTAAACCGGACGGCTATGCCGACGACTGGGCCGGGTACGACGACGGCGACCACCAGCAAAACTGGCAATCGGCGGATCCGCTGCCGGCACCGGGCCAACCGCACCTGCGATGGCAGGCGGCCAGCGATGACCGGCATCTGTTTTTGCTGGTGCAAATGCAAAACCAGGCCATGAAGTTGTACCGGCAAAACAACCCCGATCAACCCTACGATCGCTTTGAGCTGGCGCTGCAACCACCCGTGACCGATGTCGGGCAACCGGTCGCGGCGCAGCGCTGGATCGTGCGCACCTCGGCCCCTGGAGAGGTACATGCGAACCGGGAAGATCGCCAACAAACCGCCGACTTCCGGGTGCATGGGGCCTGGCGGGACAGTGGCTCTGGCTGGCAGCTGGAACTGCAACTGCCTTTGCCGCCCCGGGGTAGTTTTCTCGGGTTTCAGGTCGCGCGGGGTGATGAGGCAACCAACCACGGCACCGGAATATCGCCACTTCCGCCGCTGGTACAGCGGCATGCGGCTCTGGAGCGAGCCTTGGCCGGCCAGCTGAGCGAGGGCCAGCAGGTGACCGTAACCGAACCGGCCGGCTGGATCATTGCCCACACCCGGCACCCGGATACCCGACCAGGCACAGACTTTGACGACCTCTCGCCGTTTCAGGTGATTGAGCAGATCACCCTGAATGCCCTGCGCGCTCTGATCCGGCTGTACCAACCGGAACCCTCGCCCCTGGAACAGACCGATCACACCTTATTCACCGGCACCCTGCCCGATAACCACCTTGTGCAACACCGCGATGGCTCTGTCTGGCTGGCTACGGAACATCCCCTGTTTGGTGACCGCTCACTGGTAATGCAGCAATCCCTTGATCAACTGCTGACCCTGTCCGGATCGGCACTGGGCAGCGTACTGGCCCGGAGCCTGTTGATTATTCTGGCGTTAACACTGGTGCTACTGGGGTACGCCAGCTTCCTGTCCTGGCGTATAGCCCGCCTGCAACGACTGGTCAGTGCCAGCGTGGATGCCGACGGCCGGATTCTGAGCCAGATCCCCCCGGCTCGCAGCCGGGACGAACTGGGCCAGCTGCAGCAGCATTTCGGCCAGATGGTCGAGCGCCTGCACAGTTACAACCGCTACCTTGAAAGCTTCTCACGCCGGTTGTCCCATGAGCTGAAAACGCCGGTCGCCGTGGTTCGCTCGTCTCTGGAAAATCTGGCCCACAGCGGCTCGGAGCAGGAACGCCAGCAATATCTGGAGCGTGCCTCCGGCGCCACCGAACGCCTTCGGCGGATTCTGAACAGCATGAGCGAAGCAGCCCGCCTGGAGCAGAGCTTTGACCAGACCGACAAGGAGTTGTTTGATCTGGCCAGCGTTGCCAGGGAAGCCACCGCGGCCTACCAGCAACTGGACCCTGAGCACCGGATTGACTATCAAGGCCCGATCGCCAGTTGCCCCGCCCTGGGTTCGCCCGAAATGCTCGTACAGATGCTCGATAAACTGGTCGATAACGCTCGCGATTTTACCCCGCCGGGCGGCCTCATCGAGGTGGAACTGCAAGCAAAAGCCGACCACTACCAATTATCGGTGTTCAACGAAGGCTCACAACTGCCCGGCAATACCGGCGTGGACATCTTCGGCGCCTTTGTTTCCGGGCGTGAAGGCCAAAGCGAAGGCCATCTGGGCCAGGGGCTTTTGATCGTCCGCCTGATTGCCGACTATCATGGGGGTTATGTGGATGCCGAAAACAAGCGCGAAGGTCGCATTGACGGAGTCTGTTTCAGGGTTATCATCCCGATGACCGACGTTGAACCAGGAACCTTATCGTGACTGCCACCCCCTCCTCCATGGACTTTCATCCATTACGGGCTGAGCTCTATCAGGAACTGCACTCACGACCGTTCCAGGTTATTCCGCCCCACGCCAGGATCACCCACATTGCAGTGATGGTCTCGCCAGAGCAACGCCAGCAGCAATTCGAGCATCTACAAAAACTGCACCGAATTCTGGGTGAACCCTGGCCCGAGCAGGAAGAGGGGTGCTACGAACACACCATCGGCCAGTTACGAATCCGGCGCGAGGTCCATATGGAGTTTGCCTCGTACACCTTCACCAATCTGGATGTGTCAGAGGCGGAGCCGTTTACCGAAACCGGTATCAGTCCGCTACCGGAGGGCTGGCTTGATCAACTGGTCGGCACCGTGGTGGGTGCGTTCCATATTGAAGTCCGGCCATCCACCCAGGATGCACTCAGTGAGCTGGCCTTTATGCGCAAGTATTTTGAGGGCATGCGCTTGATCGGCAGCAGTCCGCAAGAGGGCGCCGCACGGGTACTGGGGTCGTTTCAGCTGCACAGCGACCAGTTTGGCCGATTTATGGTACTTAACCATGAAATGTCCAACAGTCAGCTGGGGCGACTGGTTCAGCGCTTGATGGAAATCGAAACCTATCGGCTGATGTCGCTGCTGGCTTTGCCCATGGCCAAAGACATCACGCCACGGCTGAATGACATGGACCAGAAGCTGGCGACCATTACTCAATCGCTGGCCGACAACGAATCGCTGGACGAGCAGGCGCTGTTGGCCGAACTCACCCACATTGCCGCGCGCATCGAAGCCCACCGGGCGCATTCTACGTTCCGTTTTTCGGCCACCCGGGCCTACCATCAACTGGTACTGACCCGGCTGGAAGAGCTCAAAGAAGACGAGGTCTCTGGTCACCTGACCATCAGCGAGTTCATGACACGCCGGTTGACGCCCGCCGTAAAAACCTGCGAGGCGGTCGGAGAGCGACTGGATGACCTGTCACGCCGGGTGGATCGCGCCTCGGAGATGATGCGCACGCGGGTTGAGCTGGCCATCCAGAGCCAGAACCAGCAACTGCTCAGTTCCATGGATCGGCGCTCCCGAATACAGCTGATGATGCAGCATACCGTAGAAGGCTTCTCCGTCGTCGCCATCTCCTATTACCTGATCGGCTTACTGAAGCTGGTTCTGGACGGACTGCAGGATACCGGCGTGATCTCCAACACCCCCCTGATCCTGGGCGTAGCCATTCCCGTGGTCATGGTGCTGGTCTTTATCGGCATCCGGATGATTCATTACCGCTTCATCCGCATGGCTCGGCGGCAATAGGCCGCCAGCTTCAGAAAAACTCCGGATCACCCGGCATGTGTCCCGAATGTAGCCATATTTCATTGCCCGGAGTTACGATCTGCAACTACACTATGCTGCTAATCAAAATGGAAGGTGTAACTTGTTAACCCTCCTGACACAACTACGCCAGAAATCCATTGATGCAGCCCGATTCGCCTGGCTTGCTTTGGCTTTTGTGACATTGTTGCTGGTCTCTTTTTCGGCTCAGGCAGCAAACACTGAGGATCCCGCCCGGGTCGTAACCATTGGCGTGGTCTCTGACAATGAGCCCTATACCTTTTTTGAAGGGCGCAATCCCGCCGGTTTTTCAATCGACGTCTTGCGAGAAGTCGCCCGTAGCAGCAACCTCACCTTTGATTTCCGTGCCGGTAGCTGGCCCGACATCTATTCGGCCTTCCTGCGCGGCGATCTGGACGCCATTGATGGCATCTCCTGGCGGCCAGACCGGGCAGAAAATATCCTGTTTACCGATCCCTACCATTTCCGTGAAACTTACCTGATGCACGACAGTGCCCGGGACTTCCCTGCCATTGAGGATCTAAACGACATGGCCGGCTTGCGGATCGGCGTGGTCAAGGACATTTTCTACAGTACGGCGTTTCAGGATGCCGGCATTCCACTGACCACCTACGATTCTCTGCCCAGCCTGGTGAGGGCGCTGGCCTTCGGCTGGATTGACGTTGCCGTTGGCCCCCGACTCACTCTCGAGTACCTGGCGAACCAGGCCGGGTTCCGCTTCCTCGAATTCCTCGGCCCTGCACCTCTGGAACAATTCTCACGGGAAGATTTCCGCCTCGGTGTTCGAAAAGACAACCTGGAATTGTTTGGTAAGCTTCAGCTCGGGCTCAATGCCATCCCCCCTGAAAAACTGCGCAACCTGCTACAACGTTGGCAGGAGTTTGGTGGAGCAACCGCCAGTACATCTGTCGATCTGCCGCTCAGCACACAACAAAAACAGTATCTGGCCAATCTGGGCCCCATCCGGGTCGGCTTTATGGACGATTATGCCCCGTTCAGCTTTACCGATGGTGGCCGCGCTCTTGGCCTGAGTGTCGACATCATGAACCGGTTGGTGGATCTCACCGGGCTGCAAACGATTCCTGTACGGGGCCGGTGGGATGAGCTGCTCCCCATGCTGCAGAATGGCGATATCGATGTTATGGCTAATATGTCTTATCGGCCAGACCGAGAGTCGTTTGCGCGTTTCACTCAGCCCTATCACCGGATCCCCAACGTCATTTTCACCCGTGACGAATCGCTGGACTATCAAAACCTGGAAGATCTCCGTGATTATCAAGTGGCGCTGGGGGCAGGCATCTACTACGAAGACGCCCTCAGACGAACTCTCAACAGCGAGTCGCTCACCAGTTTCAGTTCGCAGCAATCCATGTTTCAGGCCCTGGCCGAGGGTGACGTTGATGCGGTGATCGGGGCAATACACTCCGGTAACTACTGGATTCGTCATTTGGGCATCAGCGGCACCCGCATTGCGGGCGAGTTCGAGCTCGAGGGCTTCACCGGGGAGGATCTCCGTTTTGGTGTTCGACCGTCGTTGTCGCCCTTGACTGACATTCTGAACCAGGCGTTGGCGAGCATCACACCAACCGAACTCCAGGTGATAGAAACCCGTTGGCTGGGCGCCACTGATCAACGGGCAATCAGCCAAAATGGTCAGGTCCGCTGGACGGAAGCCGAACGACAATGGTTGCATAAACGAGACCGAGAGGTACGCATTTGCGTTGACCCCGACTGGATGCCTCTGGAGGGTGTACGGGATGGTCAGCACACGGGGCTTTCTGCCGACCTGCTCGATCTGTTCACCCAGCGCGGCAATCTGAGTTTTCGGCTGATCCCGGCGCAGACCTGGCCGCAAGCCGTTATTGCTGCGCGTGAACGCCGGTGCGACATGTTCCCCTTGGCTATGCGAACGCCAGAACGCTCCGCCTACATGGATTTCACCTCACCCTACCTGGAAGTGCCCAATGTAGTGCTCGGACGTATCGAGGCACCCTTTATCCAGCGCCTGAACGAACTCGACGACCAACCCGTCGGCATTGTTGAGGGCTACGCATTCGCTGAGCTGCTCAAAACACGCAACCCGTCGCTTCAACTGGTGACCGTTAAATCAGAAGAAGACGGGCTCAGGAAGCTTCAGAATGGCGAGCTTGCCGGTTACATCACCACCCTGGCGACGGCCAGTTACTACATGCAGTCCATGGCACTTGCGGATCTTAAAGTGATTGGCCGTGTACCTGCCGACTGGTCCCTAGCCATCGCCACCCGCAATGACGAACCCACCTTGCATGACATCATGCAAAAACTGGTTGCCAGTCTGTCGGTGGAAGAACGCACTCGACTCGAAAGCACCTGGCGGAACCTGCGCATTGAAGAGCGCGTGGATTACACCCTGTTCTGGCAGATACTGATGGCAGGCTTATTGGTCACAGCTCTGCTGGTGTACTGGAACCGAAAACTTGGTCGGTTGAATCGGAAGCTGGCCGATGCCAACACGGCGCTATCGCGACTGAGTATCACCGACAGCCTGACCGGGCTTGGCAACCGCACTTACTTTGACCGGGAGTTCCCGAGCAGCTTCCAGTGGTGCCTGCGGCACAAGACGGGCTTTGCGGTGGCCATGGTCGATGCCGACCATTTCAAGAAGATCAACGACAACTGGGGGCACGATGCAGGCGATCGTTGCCTGGAAGCGCTGGCAAGCACCATGCGCGAACATTTCCGGCGCGACACCGACCGGCTCGCCCGGTTTGGTGGTGAGGAATTCGTAATTTTTACCAGCTATGAAGACGCCTCCGACATCCAGCAACGACTTGACGACTTTCGGGCTGCCGTTGCAACACAGCGTTGCGACACCTGCCAGGAGCAAGGCATCGAGCTAACCGTCAGTATTGGCCTGGCGCTGGGTGTGCCCTCGCCTGATCACTCATCCGCCGAGTATCTGCGGCTTGCGGATCAGGCATTGTATGCGGCAAAACGTAACGGTAGGAATCGGCTGGAGCTGACGACTGCCTCGCCGTCAGCTGCAAAGGATCATCGTGGATAGGGCGCAGCCCAACTGAGCTGCACCACCCCACGGTCAGAACTGGTATTTCAGACCAACCCGACCCGTATCAAAATCCGGACCGTCGTTGGTTATCTGGCCGTTGAAATCGTCTTCATCAATATCCACGTTGTAGCGGTTGTATTCGGCAAACGCGGTCAGACTCTCGGTTACCCGGAAATCTACACCCGCACCGACAAATGGATTTACTTCATCGTATGTTTCACTCTCATCGAACGCATCGACATCGAATGCAGATGCAAACGCACCGGCCTTGGCATAAATTCCAAAACTTTGAGTGAGTGGCAGGCGGCCAATGGCACTCAGGCCAACACCTTTGAGTTTGCCTTCCACATCATCATCACCAAAGTTACCGAAGTCGATGTATTCGGCCTCAAGGGCAAAAAACTCGTTGAACTGATACCCCAGAGCCGCGCCAAACAGATCGTTTTCATCATCAAACTCGCCGCCATGAGATTTATAGCCCCCGTAACTACCACTGATGTAGGGCCCTGAATGATCGCGGCTAACGTTGCCCTGAGCCCAGACAGTTGGGGCAGCAATCACTGCGGCGCTCAGAACGGTGGCATACGCAAAATTGGCTTTGTAGCTCATAACGCGTTTTCCTCTGCGGTTTGGTTGTCCATTGGTAAAACGTTCAACCGGAATAGATCTCTTCCGATTGCTTGGCTCCACCCTAACGAGGAAAAACGCATGACAGGATTAAACTCCGACTAAGAATCATTCATGTTGCAGCCATGTTCGCCATCGACCACACCCCGAGCGGCTGCAGCAGCGGCCAACAGAGCCACCGCGTGGCCAGCCAGCTCAACGCTGGAATAGCTGATGTGGGAAATACTATGGTGACAGACCCTAACAACCCGACTAACGGGACGTGTTACCGGTATCGCCTCAAGCATCCGAAAGCTCTCGTCTGCAATCGACAAGTGCGCTCGTTTGAGTTTTATCGCACCGTGCTGCATGCCGTGTCCCAACAGGTCCGCCACACCCAACCACCAGTGCACATGATTATCCGGTCCTTTCATACCAGCCACTCCTGCAGTTGCCCGCACACCAATGGGTGGTGCGCCAGGCGTAGATGATCCACACCGGGAAAGTTTGCTATGCCGTTAAGCACCCAGCCCGGTCTGTGCTCACCGCGAGCGCTGGACTCATGCACCAGCGCATCTCCGAACAGCGCGTTCACCGGGTGCTCAGCCTTTCTCGCCAGTAGCCCGCTGATCACATAGTGCCGAGCCTGCGGCAGCAATGGCTGCTCATCCTGGCCAGGTTCGAAGACCTCCCCGCGGGACAAGTTGCGTATACCCTCGCTACGCAGGTCAATCACCTCGCCCATCACCTTCAGATAATCCCTGGGCACCTGATTCAACCTGTCGGCCACCTTATGGGCGCCAATGGCCAGCCAGGAGCCATCATGGGGTGCGCCGATGTACACACAGTCCAGTTGCACACTGATCCAGCCATGTTGCCGGGTTGCACCGCAGTGACAGGCACTGCGGATCAGCAATCCGCCCATGCTGTGCCCCAGAAGAATCAGGCGTTTAACCGGCACCGGCCAATGCATCACCAGCTGTTCCAGCAGGTCGGCCAGATCCTGGCCGTTGCGGTAGATGGGCCGGCCAGAGTTGAAACGCAGCTTCAAGGCGGTGGTGTCACCCGCAGCCTCTGCCAACCGAGTACCGTAATGCTCATGGGCCTGGCCAGGAAAGTCCCAGACTGAATCCAGTTCCATCAACCCGTGGATCGACAGGCATAGCGTGCTTCCTGGCGCATCTACCGTCGGGTTCGCTACATCCAGGGGCTGACCATCGATAAACATCCTCATTGGCACCGCAAGCCCATTGCCCCGGGCCTCCAGCCAATCCCCCAGAAAACCACTGGCAATGGCCGAAATATGCTGCTGAATTTTTCCAGCCGATAGAACTGACATCATGAAAACCTCCCGTTATCTTTTCAGTGTACGCCCTTCAAGGCCCGAGCATATGGCTGTTTTATAGCCAGAATAGGGCTGTGGGGCGAATAGGCCTTCCATCAAAATGGCCAGATCAACAATTGTTAACCCTGTGGTAACAACGGTTTCAGGACATTCCTGCTAGCCTTGAACTGCGGATATATCCCCCATGACTACGGGCAGCCAAAGAGGACTCTTGATGCGACTTGCGATACTGACACCTGCTTTTGCGATGCTGTTACTGGCATCAGGCCCCAGTGCTGCCAGCTCATCGAAAGCAACCAAGGCCGATCCGGAAGTGCTCGGGTTTGTCGAATGGGTGGTGATGGAGAGTACCGAAGTCCGGCTGAAAGCCCGGCTGGATACGGGCGCAAAAACCTCTTCCCTGCATGCGGTAAATGTAGAGCCGTTCGAGAAGGACAGCGAGGACTGGGTGCGGTTTCAGCTGCCCCTCGGCGATCACGAAGATCAGCCCAGTGAAGGCAAACTGGATCATGAAGAGGTGATTCTGGAATTTGAACGGCCCGTGCACCGGACTGTGCTCATCAAACGAAAAGGCGCGTCATCTCAGCGCCGCTACGTGGTGAAGATGGAGTTCTGCATCTCAGGCAACAGTCATGAAGCGCAGTTCTCACTGACCGACCGCGGCAAGTTCTCATACCCGGTTCTGCTGGGCCGCCGGTTCCTGAGTGACGACAACATACTGACCGATTCGGCCCGCACCTTCATGGCTGAAAAAGAGTGCAGCTTCCGCACTTTGGAAGAACTGGCTGAAAGCCCCAAGGCGGTTTCGCCCTGATACGCCGACATTAATCCGCAGGCTCGGGCTCATCATTGCGGACCCGCAAATAGCTGGCAAAGCGGGGCAAGCCGGTTGCGGTGTAGCCCCGATAGCGAAAAGTAACCGTTGCCCCCGGCCTGGGCGGATCGCGCCGGTCGGCGTCGCTGAAGCCGGTGCCGATCCGGAACCGGCGACCATTCTCCAGCTCCACTTCCAGCGCGCCCATCATGCCCTGATACTTGCCCTTACCGGGCAGATGGGCAACCACGATGGCTTCGGCATCGTCAAAAGCTGTCACCTTGAGCAGATCGTCAGAGCGCCCGGCCTGGTACAGGCCGGCTTTACGTTTGAGCATCAACCCTTCGCCACCGGCGGTAACCGTCTGCTCCAGCTGCGCCATCAAAGCCTCATGGCTGGCCACTGGGTGCTGATTGACCAGCACCAGATAGCGGGAGCCGGCAGCCGACACCAACGACGTCAACCGCTGATAGCGAACCTCAAACAGCGTGTTCTCCAGTGGCAGATCAAATGCATGAAAACGCACTTGTCGCCACTCGCGGTCGACCGGCTGTTGCTTGCGCACCACGCCAGACAGCTGAGCAAACTGCTCACGCCCGCTCCAGAGCTCGCCGTCCAGAGGGTGGTCTGGAAAGCCCTCGGTAAACCAGTCGGGAGCCTGATAAACGTGACCGCCCCTTGACCAGAATTGCTCTCCGTCCCAGAAAGCCCGGACTCCGTCCAGCTTCTCGCTGACCCAGTAGTGCCGAAGATCAACCCCCTGGTGGTAAACATTGGCCAGAGTAATCGCCGGAGGCTGGGCTCGGGCGACGCCCGGCAACAAAACCGATGACAGGCAGATAAAACTGACCGCCAGAGCGATTGCCCTGGCGGACCAGATAAAGACGTGCGGCATGATCCTTTGCCTCATTTATATCCTTTTAACAGCGCTCCGAGAGACCAATCAATTAAGCAGTGACGTACTTCAGCAACTCCACCACCTGTTCCGGGGTCTGCGCCCAGGCCATGGCTGCAGCGTCCACTTCCTTCAGCGGGTGCACAATGTCATCACCGTGCAGGGTAATGTAAGGCGTACCCATGGCCGCACAGCAGCCGGCATCAAAGGCCGCGTTCCACTGCTTGTACTTGTCACCGAAGCGGATCACCGCCAAATCGCACTGCTCAAGCAAGGTCTTGGTGCGGATGGCGTTCACCTTGGAAGACTGGTGATCACGCCAGAAATTGCTCTCCGGCTTGCCCAGAAAATCGCCCGCGGCGTCGCTGGATTCGTGGTCGGTGTTGGCAGAGGTAAACTCAACCGGCAATCCCGCCGCCTCGGCACCGGCCGCAATCTGCTCACGCCAGTCGGTGTGGATTTCGCCGGATAGGTATACGGTCCAGATCATGATGGGCTCCTGTGGTGTATTGATTAATCAGTCAGGCGGGGATGATACGCCAATGGGGAGCGATCTTCACGGAAGGGATGGGCAAGACAGGACACTGATCAGCCAGTAGCGACTGACCAGCAAGCCAACACACATCAGTCGGCGAGTGATGCTTCGTACTCACGAATCATCGTGTAAAGCTGATCTTTGAGATTCAGACGCGTTTTTTTCTGATTTTCCAGATACTCGTCAGAGGTAGTCTCGACACCAGTTTCAATGCGGTGAACCGCGTGATCGAGCTCATGATACTCATCGAACAGCTTGGCAAAGTGATTATTGCTGGTCTTCAGATGATGAATCGCCTCTCTGGACTCAGGTAACTCGTGCAACAGATCGTGTCTTTCGATAGACATTATTGGCATTCTCCTTCGGTCAATTGATTAACTAAGCCTACTGTATGCCTTCCGAGGAGAAGGAACTTGATCAACGTCAAGCCTTCGGAAGGCAAGATAGCAAGATTATCAATGGCCGGAAGTCTATCACTGGGGGCCAGTTCCGCTCTGACCTGACACCTCATCGGTGCCGCCTCCATCTGGCTGTTCGCCGTCCGTGCGCTTCATCAAAATCATGCCGCCTTCCATGAGCAGGGATTTAAGCCGGGGATCTCCCTGTTCCGCGATGCCCACCGCAAAAGCTAGCGCAGCCGCCTCAAGTGGATTTTCCCGGATTAGATTACGAAGCACATCAATGCCTGAACCCGACTTGCCGTCTGCCGAGTCTGGAGATTTGGTCGAAGACTTCGGGCGGCTTAATCGGTACAAAAAAAGCGTCAATAAAAGAACACAGACAAATCCGGCCAACCCCATGGCGCCGGCCTCGCCAAGCCAAGGCGACAGCGCCAGGACAGCGGCCTGAACCAAAAGATAACACCCGGTAAGTAGCAGGGCGGTAAGCAAGACCATCGCCATTACAAAACCAATGATGGCAGCGGCTGCCTTACGCAACGCACCCTGTACTTGCGCAGAATCAAGCATGATCAGCGATCAAGCAGTTTGCCCACGAGGATACCGGCCAGAAACATAATAAGAATACTGAGAAACGGTCGCTCCTCAATCTTGTGCTCAACCTCATGCACGGCTTTGTCTCCGGCATCCTTGGCGCGATGCAGTGCTTGATCACCCTTTTGTTTGACCTGATCAAAAGCCTCTTGGCTCTCGCGGCGGATTTCATCCCGAAGGCTGCTGATGTTGCTTTTTTGGCTTTCGGAAACCGATCGAGTCAGTTTGGACAGATCCTCTCGGAGTTCTTGAAGATCCTGCTTTACCTTGTTGTAGTCGTCCTGGGTAGATTTTGCTTCCATTTTCTGCCTCCTTACACAATAGATTTACTGCTAATTTGGCATATTCGATAAATATAGCCAGCGCTTCACCACACACTGAATCCGGCAATGTACTGGCGAAGACACTATAAGCCTAGCACAGATACTCAAGTTCACATTTCTGCGCCTGGCCTCACCCCGCCAACAACCGCTCCTGCAACTCCCGAATCACCTTCAGCACCCGACTCATCTCGCTCTGGGTTTTCAGATCCAGATCCAGCTTGCCATCCATGGTTTTCACCAGCGGCACAATGGATTCCTCAAAGATACGGGCAAACGCCATCAGGGCATCGCCCACCTGGGGCGGGCTGTCCAGGTTGACGGTGACCGCCGGGTTGAGCTGCACCGATTGCAGGCCTTCGGTGAGGCCGGTTTCGAGGGAGCGGGACAGCTGGATCAAAGCCTTGTCGAGATCCGGTTCGGACTCCCTTCGGCTGTCCATTCCGGCCACCAACTGCTGACCCAGTTGCTGCATATGTTCGGAAATCAGGCCCAGCTGGCGCACCACTTTCACGCCGGTTTCTTCATCACCACCGGCCTGTTGGCGTCGGCGGTATTCTTCGCAGATGGTCTGCCAGCGGGCCGCCTCGGCTTCGTTCAGGGTGCCTCGCATCTGCTTGAGCTTGAGCAGGTTTTCTTCCGCGCCCTGGGTCAGCAACTGGGATTCACCCTGGTAATGGTCGTCGATCAAGGCTTCCAGCTCATCATCACTCATCACCGGCGACAGCTTTTCCGCCAGCTTGTTCATGTTCCGATAACTGCCCTGCAGCTTGAACGTCGGCTCGGTGCGGTAGGCCTCGGCCTGGGCGCTGGAGGCAATGTAAGCCTGGTTCACTCGCAGAACGGTTTCCCGCACCCGGATCATCTTCTTCAACAGGGCGACGATTTCGTCCCGCTCGGCGGCGCTGTAGTCGTGTTCGAAGTCCGAATCCGCCACGGTTTTGCCTTCGGCCAGATCGGCAAAGCGATAGAAATCCGCCATGCCTCGGGTGGCCAGTGGTGCCAATACCGGATTTGAGCTCAGGCTGTTCTCGACGTAAGACAGCGCAAAGGCGTGTTCCATGCCGGAGAGTACATCGCCCAGGTTGTAGATATCGGCCCGGTTGGCGAGCATGTCCGGCACTTTGAACACTTCACCGCTTTCGGTGTAGGGGTTGCCGGCCATGACCACGCAGAAGCGTTTGCCGCGCATGTCGTAGGTGCGGGTGCGGCCGCGCCAGACACCTTCGATCCTCCGGGTACCGTCACACAGGGAAATGAACTTCTGCAGGAACTCCGGATGGGTATGCTGGATATCGTCCAGATACAGCATCACGTTGTTGCCCATTTCCAACGCCAGGTTGAGCTTGATCAGTTCCGCCTCGGCAGTGGAATGCGGCGCTTTCTCCGGGTCCAGCGAGGTGACGTCGTGGCCCAGACTCGGGCAGTTGATCTTCATAAAGATCAGGCCCAGGCGGTGCGCCACGTATTCCATCAGGGTGGTTTTACCGTAGCCGGGTGGCGAGATCATCATCAACAAGCCGGACTGGTCTGTGCGTCGGTCTTCACCGGCGGTGCCCATCTGTTTGGCGAGGTTGTCGCCGATGATCGGCAGGTAGCTCTCGCTGATCAGTTTGTTACGGACAAACGATGACAATGGCCGGGGCCGAAACTCTTGCAAACGCAGCTGATTACGCCAGCGCTCCAACACCTGGTGACGGACTTCCTGCAGCTGTTGCCAGCCGGGAATGATTTCCTGCTGGTGATGGCGCAAACGCTCCTCAAATTCATCCAGTTGCAAGCTCAGTGTACGCTCATCAATGCAGGCGTGCTGGCCCAGCAAGCCTTCCACATGAAACGCCAACTCGACACTGCGCACGGTGGTTTTGACCGCATCGCCAGCATTAAGCACCGCTACCACTTCTGGCAGATAATGTTGCAGGTGTTGCTGATCGGCCTTGCCCATCCAGGCTTTCAGCCAATGGCTGGTAATGCTCCAGCGCGCCTTTGGCTGACCGGCCACCACATTCAGCGCGTTCTGATATTGCGCCAACTGATTGTCGCGCTTTAGGGCGTCTGTGAACCCTTCGGCCAGTTCACCGGCGTAGCGGGTTATCTCGAACGCATCAGACTCTTCCGCCAGCTGACGCACCAGGTACTCGGCAGCAGAGGTGACCAGCGACCGCTCTGCACTGCCTTTGTCTGTCAGCGCAAGCCCATGGGTCTCGATAAATTCAGACAACCGAGGGTCAAGCTCCTGCTCAAGCGAGCCCAGCAGTTCATTCGATTGCATCATCCGGCTGAGAATACCGGCAGACAGACATCGCGACCGCAACTGCTGCGCGGGCTCCGGCTGCTGGCTCAGTTCCGCCCAGAACAGCATCGCCAACGCCCGGGCCCGGGGGCTGAAGCGCAGTAACCCGGCGCTCTGGGTCGCCGGCCAGAGTGTGCTGACAATCAGGGCGGCGTCGTGATCGTGAATGCCTTTTTCATAGCCTTCCCGGTAACGGGGCGAGGCAAACTTACGAATGTAGTCGGTCAGTTCGTCCAGATCGGCAACATTGACCGGTAAATCCGGCAACGCCCGGAACTCGTCAATCACCAAGGCCGCCAGGTATTCGGCACGGTAGACCTTGTCGGATTCCGACGGCTGGCTCATGTTCCAGTAGCCCCGCAGCCGATCCAGTTCCGGCTCGTCCAGCCGTTCGTAATACTGGGTGCCGGTCAGGTGCAGCAACACATGGTCGTCCCGCGGGATCAGGGTCAGGTCCAGCTCCTGCTGGTTGACGCTGAACCGATGTTTGCCCAGGCGGATGACCGCACCGCCGTCTTCAAAAATGTCAGCCTTGTCGCGAACGCTTCGAAGCGCATTGTCCTGGGCTGCCTTCAGCTGCCCGAGACAATCGTCTGCTTCCATGGCAGCGCCCAGTTCCCGCAGCTCTTTGGCCATGCTGCGTAGGCGGGCCACCATGGCGTCGGAGGCAAAGAATGCGTGCAATTCTTCCGGGCTGGCGAAGCGCTCGGTCCGGCGGGTAACGTTCTTGAGGATGCGCTCGGCGGCATCGGTCAATGTCGTGACGCGTCGTTGCTGCTGATCCTGCAGTTGCTGGCGCCGCGCCTCAATGCTTTCGTGGGCGTTCTCACGCTGTTCCAGAACCGCCGCCAGGAACTCATCAAACTCACCAAACTGGCTTTCCAGTTCCTGCAGCTGGTCCAGCATGCGCGTCATCAGGCCGTCGCATTCCCGCACGTCGGTCAGCGCACTCACACCATTGGCCAGGCTCTGCTCAAACAGCCGCAGCCGGGCGGCAAACTGGGCCCGAGCCTCGGCACTGCCCTGCTCTTTCAGGCGCAGTTCCGCTTCCGAGCGCTGCTGGTTAATGGTGGCGTAGATGCCAGAGATGTTGTCGGTGATGGCGGTTTCCAGGGCCGCGTCGTCACCGGCCATGGAGGCCAGCATGCCCTGGATCATATCCAGTCCGGAGGTCAGTTCCCGGTATCGTTCAACGATCTTTCTGAGCGCGTCGCGGGTATCGGCGTCCACCAGATCGGTCTGCAATTCAGTCAACGTCTTCCGATAACCATCCAGGGCCTCTGGCGATGCCAGAAAACGGAAGGTGCGGTCGGTCAGGCGCTCTTCCGCCTCAGCCAGATCGCTTTCCAGAGCCTCAACCCTGGCCTTGTCCACATAACGGCGATCGTTCAGGGTACGCACCCGGCCCCGGTGTTCCCGCAGGCGGGCCAGGTAGCCGACGAACTGGTCCGGGGCCTTCCAGCTGTCTGGTTTCAGATCCCGCATCAATTCGCCTTGGGCATCCGCCACTTCGGCGATGGCGGTTTCCGTCTGAGCCCGGATGCTCTGGACCTTCTCGTATTCATCCAACACCAGTTCGGCGGTTCCGCGTATGGTGCTCAGCTGTTGATGAAGACCGGCAAACAGCGCTTCATCCTGCCGGGCGGTCAACCAGAAGAACTGATCAAGAACACGGTCGACAGTACGAATCAGTGCGGTAAAGTGGCGTTCGCTGGCACCCGCAGCTTCCATCAGGGTCGCCACCGTATTCAGCTCGGCGATGCCGCGCACCAGTTCCGGATTACCAATGCGGGCCAGCTCCGAATCGTTCGAAACACTGGCCTGGGCATGAAAGGTTTCAGATGTGAACGGTGTTTCCCACACCTGCAACGGATGCACCAGAGTGGGCTCGTTGTCGGCGTTAAAAATCACCAGGTGGCCATTCTCGAACAGGGCAAAGCCATGGCCGATCAACGGCACATCGGCCTGTTTGCGAATCAGGTTATAGCGGAACAGAATCACCTGTCCGGTGAGCTGCTCGTAGAACACATACAGCACGTCCTCGCCATTGGGCGAGCGCAGAGTGCGTTTGAGACGAAAATCCCCATCCGGAATCTGGAAGGTTTTCAGTTCACCGGTGGTCAGGTAATAGCCGGAGGGAAAAATCAGGCCGTGATTGTCCGGCAGCGATGCCACCGAGCCGGCCATAGCATCAACCCGCTCCACCTTGCGCTCGGTGCGATTGAACAGGTAGTAGCGCCACTGTTTTTCATTGAAGGGCAGAATCCGCACCAGCAAAATCTCACCCAGGTCTGCGTAGTCGAAGGTGGCATCATCCAGCGACTGGGAATCAGACTCTACCGCATCCTGATAGATGCCCTCGCCGGTGGCGGTGTTGTTCTCCACCTTGAAGGTAATGTTGCCCCGCAGGTTGTCGACAAACAGGGTGTCGGCAATGTTCAGGTGCGGTGAACGCCCCTGAACCTGACTGTCTCGGCCAACGGATTTCCACGCAAAGCTGAAACGATCCGGAAACGTCAGGTCCCGTTCACCCCGGTTATCCACATAGCGTCCAACCTCACCGTCCGCCTTTAACTCCCAGCGAAACACCCTCAGATCATCCAGCTTATCGCCAATCCGGAACGCCATCAGCAGCATGCCCTTCAGGATGACCAACTGCGACAGAGTGGCGGTGTTGTAGTACTGCTGCAACTCCCTGAAATCAGTCACAAAGCGGGCATCGGTCAGGAACGAGCCATCAATCGCCGCTTCAGTCATCTCGAAGCCAGTGTCGCCGTCGTTCAGGTGGTACAGTCGGAACACGTCCTCGATCGCGAGAGTCTTGCGCAGCCCAAGCCGGAGATTGAAGCCAAACAGCAGGTTATCACCCAGGCGAACCACATCCCGCGCAACCGCATTGTTTTCGGTCCTGACCCGGGCCCGGCCAAGCACATTCATGCCGGCACTGCCAAAGATGTCTTCGCGGGCCTGATTAAGCCCGGAAACCTGTTGGCGCAGTTGGGCGCCCTGGTCTTTTAACCGTCGCTGAATGGTTTCAAAGGCAGAGCCTTCCTGAACAATGCTCTCAAGGCCGGTGCGATCCGTCGACATACCAAATCATCCTGAACTGAGGAGAAATCTGAAAGGGAGAAGACCGGGTCAGTGCTCGTCAGGCACTGACCCGGTCCAGAACATCAGGCGGTTTCGGAAGTCCGGCTGGACTTCTCAGAAGCAACCCGCCCGGCAATACCCGCGAGGGCGGCCTGCAGAGACGGGGACTTATCCAGTACGCCCTGCACGCTTTTACCGTAGCCGATGCCCTGGGCAAACTTCTCAAAGATGCCACCGTCGCCACCAATCATTTCGAACTTGGCGTCTTTCAGTGCCGCCGCCATCACGCGGCCATTTTCGAGCATCCCGGTCTTCTGGGCTTCGATCTGGGCCATCACTTCTTTCTCATGAACTTCCAGGTTCATGCGGAACTCTTCAAAGTGACGTGCCTCTTCAGACATGTTGTCATAGGCTTTGAGCTTCTCAACCAGACCAGAGGCTTCGGCCTTGGCCATGGCTTCGCGGGCATCGGCCTTGGCATGACCCATGCGCTGCTCGCCTTCGGCATCTGCCAGTACCATCGCCTTGCGGGCATCGGCCTTGGCCAGACCCAGCTTCTCTTCACCCATGGCTTCGGTTTCAAGGCGCTGCTCCAGCACACGCACTTCGGCCAAACCAGCCTCTTCATCCGCCTTGGCAGTAGCCGATTTAACATCGGCCCGTGCCAGACCATCAGCGCGGATAGCAGACGCCTGAGCTTCCTTGACCTGCGCTTCGGCAAGCCCGTCTGATGCCGCCATTGCCTGACGACCACGAGCCAGCTTCTCGTCAGCCACCGACTTCTTCTCGGCGGCATCCAGGTCTGCCTGGGCTTTGACTCGCACTTGCTCAGCTTCAAACTTGGAACGCTCGAAGGCGGCTTCCGCAGCTTTCACGTCCATGAGTTTCAGTTCTTCGGCATCCGCTTCCGCAGCCACCACTTTCTTGACCTTCAGGCGCTCCGCTTCAGAACGGTTGCGCACGTCCTTGATGTTCTCTTCCTCTTCCGCCACGTTGCGCTCAACCGCAATACGCTGGCTGGTGATGTCAGCAATTTCCTTGCGCTCGCCTTCCAGCGCCTTCTCCATGCCGATGCGCTCGATTTCCACCGCGCGCTCACGATTGACATCCTCCAGCTCACGGGCCTGGCGAATGCGCACTTCCTCGATCTGTACCGCGCGCTCACGGGCCTTCATAGCCATCTCGATCTGGCGCTGCTTGTTTTCTTCGGCAATCGCCAGCTCTTCATCGGTCTTAATGCGAGCGGCTTCAGCGCGGGCGCGCTCCTGCTCACGCACCTGTTCGGTCTCGGAGGTTTCACGGGCCTGCAGGGTTTCAATTTCACGGCGCTGACGGGCTTCCGCATCAGCCTGGCTGCGTTCCAATTCCAGCGACGCCTCACGGGCAGAGACGTTCTTGCGCTGAATTTCCAGTTCCTGGTCGCGTTCCAGGCGATTGGTTTCCACGTTGTGCATCGCGGTGATTTCAGTAATCCGCTTGATGCCCTCAGAATCCAGAATATTGTTGGGGTCCAGAGAGGTTTTCGGCGTCTGTTCCAGGTAATCAATGGCCACGTCTTCCAGCACGTAACCGTTGAGATCCTCACCAATGGTCTCAATGATCGAATCGCGGAAGTGCTGACGCTCCTCAAACAGCTGCATGAACTCCAGCTTCTTACCGACCGTCTTCAACGCCTCACTGAATTTGGCATTGAACAGTTCATTAACCGCGTCCCGGTCAGACGCACGACCGACACCCACCGATTTGGCGACCCGCAGCACATCTTCTGCCGTCTCATTTACCCGCAGGTAGAAGGCAACGGTGATGTCGGCCCGCAGGTTGTCTTTACAGATCAATCCTTCTTTGCCGGTGCGGTTCAGCTCCAGGGTGATCACCGAGATTTTCATAATCTCGGAACGGTGAATAACCGGCAACACCATGGCGCCAGTGAAGTACACCTTGGGCGTTGGCGACAGATCGTTCACGATCAGGGCCTGGCCCTGATCCACCTTGCGGTAGAAGGCTTTGAACAGGGTCAGAATGCTCAATATCAGCAAAACCAGAACACCTACCGTCATGAAGGCCGGTATGATCCAAGATAAATCCATTTACGCTTTCTCCTGAGCTGATTGGAAAGAAATGAGTGCGGGATTAACCGGCCGATTCGCCGGACAGAAATTCGGTTTCCGGCACCACCCACCAGGCGTTGGCATCCGGAATGTGTTCAATCAAGACCGCCCGTTCCCGATGGGACAGCGGTGAATGGCTGCGCACCTGCAACACCAGATGGGCACCATCCAGATGGACTTCTGCCCGTCCGGATGTTTCAGAAACAGATGACGAAATCACGACGCACGGTGTGCCGATGATGCGTTTTTGAAGAGGCGGCAGATAGGCGCGACGGAACAGGGGCCGGAGCGGCCTTACCACGATCGATGTGGCCAACAAACCGACAACCAGGGCAATGAACATCACCGCCAGAGCATACAACCAGTGCAGAATGCCCGACGGCACCAGTGCGCCGAAAACCAGATCAGTAAAATAACTGGTCAACCAGCTGAAGAGGAACAGCAGCGTGAGCACCAGCGGCAAAGGCACACCTTGCAGGCCCAGCGTCACCATCAGGCCACTGAAATCGCCAACAAAGTCGATATCACCGTCGGTATCGACGTCGCCCATGCCCGACAACGAAATCAGCCAATACACAATGGCAACGCAAAGCAATACCGAGAAAACCACCGTCGGGAAGGAGAACGCAACTGCGAAGAATGTTTCCATACGCGACCAGACATCCGTTCCGGTGAATCCAATAAGTGACAGTTCGTGTCAATGAGAGGCGTTGTTTATAACCCAAATAAACTATTTCTTGCAAATATTTAATTGCGGAGTATAGACTCAACTGACCGACATAAAATGTCAAGCTACAGGACAAGGTTCGTCCGGATCGGCCGAACCGATTCAACGCCACAGGAAGGAGCAATTCGTGGACACTCAATCCCTCACCCTGGCCCTGGGTGATGCTACCCATGCCGGCCGTACCTTCGATGTCATGCCCGTGGCCGGTGATGAGCCGGTACTGCAGGTTACCGTTTCCGGTGCCGAAGAAACGCCGGTATACATTACCGTAACCGACACTCAGATTCTGTGCCTTGCGTACCTTTTTGACACCCAGGAACTGAACCCGGAACGGCTGCACGAGCTGCATGAAAACATGCTGAGAATCAGCGTTCCCATGCCCCTGAGTGCGCTCGGCAAAACCGGCGACCACTACGTGGTGTACGGCGCACTGAGCCCCACCTCCGGCACCGCAGAGATCATGCAGGAACTGGTCACGCTCGCTGAGAATGCCATCGACCTGTTACAGACATTTGAAGACTATCTGGCTTGAGCAAGGGGTGAGACATGAGAACCGTACTGAAAAAGATTCTGACCGCCATGCGCGGTGGTGTTAACGAACTGGGCGAAGCCGTCGTCGATGGCCAGGGCAACCGCATTCTGGAACAGGAACTGCGCGATGCCGAGCAGGAACTGAAACAGGCCAAGCAGGAACTGGCTGCCCTGATGGCCGAATCCGCATCGCTGGCCCGGCAGATCCGCGTTGAGCAGGACAGCGCCAGCAAACGCGAACAGGACGCCAGCAAAGCACTGGCCGCCGGCCAGGAAGAGCTGGCCCGGGAAGTGGCAGAACGCATTGTCGGCCATGAGCGCCGCGCAGGGGAACTGACTCAGACCCGCGAACTGCTGCAGCAGCGCATCAACGGCCTGAAAGAACGCGTGCAGCGTGCCGAGAGACAACTGGCCGACTACCGCCGCGAGCTGCAGGTGGTGAAGACCAATGAGCGGGTGCTGCGCACCACCGCCCAGATCGACACCAACATTAACAGCAATCAGTCATCGTTGAGCACCGCCAAGGAAACCCTCGAGCGCATCCGCGATCGCCAGGCCCGGGAAGAAGACCGGCAGACCGCCAGCGCCTCGCTGGAAAAAGAACTGACCGGCGCGGATCTTGATGAGAAACTGAAAGCCGCTGGCATTGACAGCGAGCAAGACGCGGTAAACGATGTTCTTGCCCGCCTCAAAGGCAACCAGGCTCAGTAAATCGTTGCGCCCCCAACATGGGGGCGCCTATCCAGGCTAAGCCAATGGCAAAGAAACCGGACTGGTCAAAAGAAGAGCAAGCGGTTCAGGCGGTGCAACTGGCCTTTGATCTCTCCAACGACATCCAGCGCGCCTTCCGGGTATCAGCGGCGTTGCAGGACATGAGCACGGCCGACATGGTGCGGAAGGTTCTGCAACTGCCTTACCGAAGAGCCAGAGCCAGGCCTCGGCTGACGGTAACCCTGAAAGACGAAGACTTTGAACTGCTGGCACAGAAATACCGCCTTGATCCGCAGGATCGAGCTGCTATCCGCCATCGGGTGGCAGAAGAGTTACAGGGATTTGCCAGGAATTATCTGACCGACTCCGGCCACTAGCCGCCGGAGAACTCCATGGAAAGGACCAAATGCCCAGAATACGACACCAACGTTGCCCGGCCTGCCGCACCGACGGCCTGGTTGCCACCAGCAACCCCTCGATACTGGATTGCCGACAGTGCCACGGCTTGTGGTTTGAAGATGGCGCCCTGAATCAGGCGATTGCGCATCAGCACGACTGCATTGATGAGTACGACCACGAACTTCATCTCGGTGCTGCCCTGCGAGCCAGCGACCGACAGTGCCGTCGTTGCCATGTGCCTATGGTCCATTACCAGTTACTGGAACATTACGTCACAGAAATTGATTGCTGCCCCGAGTGCGACGGTGTCTGGCTGGACAAGCACGAGATCGACCAGGTAATGCACTCCCCGAAGCTAAAGCAGGCGCTAACCGATCTGAACCAGAAAGTGACCTGGAAGTCCTGGCTATTCCAGTTCCTGACCTCCATGCCTGTGGAATACAACATTCAACCCCACCGCACGCCCTGGGTCACCCGCACACTGGTAGTACTTTGCAGCCTGATTTTTGTAGCCGGCCTGCTTACACCCGCCGCCAACGAATGGATTTTCATGAATCTGGGCCTGAATTCTGACACCCAGAGCCCAGCACACTTCGTACTGCAATTACTGACCTACCAGTTTGTGCATGGTGGACTGATGCACCTGGTCGGCAACATGTATTTTCTCTGGATCATCGGCGACAATCTGGAGGACGCACTCGGCCACGGCGCCTTCCTGGCCCTCTACCTGTTCGCCGGCGTGATGGCCGCGCTGGCAGAGCTTCTACTGTTTGATACTGCCCAGGGACCGCTTTTACTGGTTGGCGCCAGCGGCTCTATCGCCGCCTTGTTCGGGCTGTACCTGATGTGGTTCCGCCATGCCAGCCTCAGCTTCATGATCATCGTCTACCAGAAGAAACTCGCCCCCCACTGGTACTTCCTGATCTGGAGCCTGATCAACCTGTTCGGCATGTTTACCGCGCAAGGTGGCGTGGCCTGGGCCGCGCACCTCGGCGGCTTTGCCCTGGGGCTGTTGTTGGGGTACCTGATGCGGGATTACGTGCTCAAGAAGAATCCGCTGATTGCGCTGTTGAATCAGCCGGAGGCGGTTTTGCGGCGGTAATACCGCCGCATGTACTCATTGCGTGCTGGTCAAAACAGTAAAGCTTCCAACTTCCCCACTGAGTGGGGCTGTCATTCAAGCTGCGTTGATTTTGCGCTCAATCTCCTGCAAGCGGCGGCGCATGGCGTCATCCACCTCTTCCGGTTTGATCCTGGAAATGATATTCCGAAGTACCCGGATTTCGTTCTCATCAATCACACCGTCGCGCTCGGCGATACGAACGATTGATCCGAGCTCTTCGGCATCGAGCTTGCCGTCATCGGTAAAGCACTGGATTGACATGAAAGACATTTCCAGATGATCGCGACTTCCTGACATGGTTTTCTCCTTGTGATGACACTGTGGTGATATTTGATGATTACAGGTGCAAACAGGGTTACCCCTGGCTGCACGCTTCTTGAACTTTTTCCCGGAACCGGTCGCGTATCTGTTCGTTCTCTTCCTCCGACACAAACACCCGCTCACCACTCTCATCAAGATTGTAGAAGGTGGAGATTCGCTCCATATTCTTGAGCCTCGCTCGTAGCTTCTGGCAGGTCGCCTCAGCCTTCTGCGCCTGCTCTCGAGACTTGGCTTGATCTGCCTGGCGTGTTTCCCGTTCCTGTTGTTGCTGGTTCAAAAACTGGGTCATTTTCTGATGGCGTTCCCGGGCACTTGTGTCCACTTGAGCAGGAGCAGCGTTTACCCGAACTTCGTTGGATTGCACCTGCGCTGGAGGCCGATCACCGAAATGGACTTGGCCGTTGGCATCGGTCCATTGGTAGACAGCGGCGTGGGCGAGAGGGGTTATTAATAGCAAAACTAGAAATAGAAGACGCTCGGAAGCCAAAACTGAAGTCCTTTTCCGCAGATACTTGTGACCACTTATGATACTGCCAGTTTACCCGAGCAAGTGTTTGGTCGCCTTGCTCTGGCCATAAAATGCGTCTACTGGTGCTCAATGTTGAGAGCGATTCCACAAAACAAACTGACCGCTTTCTCGCGCTTCACAGAGGCTTTTGAAGATATCCTTGTAACGACTCTAAAAGCAACTCCACGGAAATTGAAATCAATTTTACAGTAGGTTGTCGCTGGGTCTGAACTGAGCTCTGGATACAGATTGTTATGCCAGTATAGTGCCTCGCGGCTGATCAGGCAGTGGTAAACCTCGCCCCTGAATGCGGGCATCCAGAATGCAAGCTTGGCAGTCGTGCTTGCTGAAGTCAGCATCTTGCATTCGTTGCTGGTAATCATCCTCATGCTCCGCACGCCATTGATCATTGGTCATGTTTCGCCAGAAAAACGCATCTCGACCACTTTTCCGGTCGGCAGCCTGGGAGACCGGGTCACGGTGGCGGAAAGGCTCGAAAATGGGCACGTCGGGCAAAGGCCCAGATACATCCATGAACTGCTGAATCATGCTCCAATATGCGTTGATATCCTTGGGATTCATGGAATCGGTCACCAGCCCCTTCATCCACAACTGGGTGTTGCTGTACCGGTGCTGCAACATCAGGTTGTAGTAATGGCCCCCACGACCAGATGGGGTGTGCATACGGTAGGCATCAAACTCGATGAACGGGGCTTCGAACACATCGCTCTTCCGTTTAACTCGTACCAATCCCTCCCGGCGATAAAGACCCGTTGGATTGGAACGTAGACGTTTTTCGTTGTGTTGAACTAAAAGTAAGCGACCATATTTGCCTATTAGAAAGCAAAGTATGATTGGCAAATACATATACAACGTTGTCTCAAGAAGGATAACTACACCTTCCATGCTAGGATTGTGGGTGAAGGTCCCGATAACCCCCACGAAAAATGGCAACAGTGCCAAATACAGTCCAAACCAAGCACATAGGTACAACATGTGTAGTGTGCCTTGGAGCCAATTGAGAAAGCCCTTGCCGATGATGAAAACGGATTCACTCCATGGGAAGCCGTCCTCACAATCCTGTTTATTCGTGAACGACCGAGCATAAGCTAACTGAGCTTTCAGAGTGCTGGGTACAACCGGACTCTGGTAATGTCCCCAAGGCAAACGTTGGAAAGCCCGATCCATTTTGGCGTGCCCCCCCGGTGGCAGAGTGGGTATCCGATCTGCGCGATAGGCATTGTCACTGTATGCATCTGTCATATCGAGACCCTCAGACTTCCAGCCATCGCACACTATTACCCCGGAATTCTGGCTCCGGCATTCCATCTGCCAACGGTCCATCCAGTTCAGTCACAGGCAACAGACCACCGTTATTCAGAACCATTTGGACGTAGCCGGTGTAGCTCCTGAAACCTATGGATCTGCGCCCCATCATGACCGCTCGTCTTTTGGGGAAGTGAAAGCGAAGGGAAAAGTTCTTGGCGTCGTAATAGACATACTCAGGCTCTATTTTCGCTTTGCTGTTACGAGTTCGATGGGGATGCTGCCAGAAATGAGCTTTGAATTGTTCTTTAGGATCTCCCATTAGAATGAAAGCAGCGGAGTCTACGGCCAACACATGACCATCCTGCCGGTTATTGGTACGCATCCAGATCTTTTCTTCCTCGGAGAGCAAACCTGCAGCTTCAAAATGAGACAGATCGCGATTCACACCCCTGACTGGGAACAGGGCACCCACCAGGAACTGGAACGCGTCGTCCGGATTGTCATGTAGGTGCTGGTATCCCGACGCAGGTTCCGGCGATCCAAAAGGACCGTTCTTGATCCAGGTTTCCAGGTCGTCGTCTGTCCTAAATACCGCCCATAGCAACCCCCCCAGAGCCACGAACAGGGCGACGAAGGCCACCAATGGCCCCATGAATACCGCAAGCCCTAACATTGGAGCGACTGTAGAGGATAACGCAAACACCAGAAATCCGGCCGCGGCCACAAAATACCCCGCAGCAGCATCGTGGTCGTTGGCCCTAAGCCGATCAATACCGTTCCAGACAGACAATACAACTTCCAGAAGCGCACCAAATCGGCCTGCTATTTTCGCTAGGGAAATCCACCTTTCGACAAACAAAGTCCTCGCCAAGCTTTTAATTGCTGGGCTATCTAACTTTTCAACGTCCAAGATAACATTCGTAAGCCAAGCAAGTTTTGTCTTCTGCTGTAAATTATACGCTTCGATAATATGGCCCAACCAATAAAGCAAGTTGGAGGCACCGTACAATATAGCCATCCCACCTTTTAGCTTACTATCTAAATTCTGGCCATTATAGCTTTCCAAAGTACCTTCGATCGCTACGCTTGTATTCCAAACGAATAAAGCCAACATCCCCGGCGGCGCATAACGCATCAAGGCACCAGTTCCCTTCGCTTTAAATCCTCTGGACAGTTTTGCCGCAGGGCTGCCTGGCTTCGCTAAGAACAGGTCAGCCTTGAACTTCCCGGTCGGAATCTCTGGAGCGGGGTCAGATAAAGGCAAGGCGCTGGCCACCAATCGCATGTTGGATTGCCTGATTAGGCTGAAATCCGTTTGCGTGTTAGGGAGCTGACTGAAACTTCCTCCAGCCTGCCTCAACGCAGCCTCAACGGTTTCTTCGGAAAAGCGGGCGATACCAGTACCCTGAGTACCCAACCGCATCCCTAGCACCTCCAGATCTGAATTTGCTACTGATGCCACCAAGCCGCTAGGCCTGAATATCAACCCCTGCATAAAAGGATTACCTACTTTCATGAGACCGGCAGGCATTTCCAGCAGATAGGCAGACTTCATCAACTCACCAGAAGACACTGACTGGAGCACTACACGTTGAATTTTATCGTAAAGCTCGCTGATTATGTCGGCTACTAACTGGCCCAGCGTTGTATAGGAAGCCTGGGTCCACTGCATCAGTTCAGAGTCACCGAGACGAGCAATATTTCTAACGATGTATTGTTTTTCCTCCTTGGAAACCTCGTACTGTTCACGCAGAGCTTCAGGTATTTCCGAGGCTTCCAGAGACGTACGAGACAAATGCTGTAACAGGGCGGGACGCAATTTTCCGGAACCATCGTTGGCAACCTCCGGCAGGGGCTCAGTCAGTTCCCTGTCCAACGGGATCGGGCAGTCGTCATTCTTCAAGTACTCACACAGCCCAACCTTGCTCTCGGCAAGCTCTGTAATTAACCTGCTCCCAATCCGATCTCGGTAGGCCTCATCGTCCCTGGCGGTCTTCCCGGCAAGCGAGTCGAACGTGAATACCGATGTATCCAGGTTCGTCATGACGAGATTCAACGTTGCAAATGCCGTCAGGTAATGCGCATCGTTGAGTGCGAACAGGTCATTAAACGAGTAAAAAGCGCTCGTCTGTAAAAGTCGGACTCTCCGATCCTGCAATTCATAGTATGCCTTACGGCAGGCTTCCCGGTCGCTCTTCCGAAGTGCTTCGTCAAGTTCAGCCATATTGACGTCGCTGCAATAGTCGTCGAACGGCCCCCGCTCCCAAGATTTCTTATCGAACAGTGACGCGTGCAGAAGCATTGCACTTTTAAAGTGCGGGTGCTCTTGGGTGGATTCAACTATCGCGGACAGCAGGTTTAGTCGCAGGCTGGACTGATTGGTCAACCAACCAAGTTCATACAGGTCGTCTCGCAAGGGGACGGCCGCGATTGCTCGCTCTCTAAGTGGTGCCAGCTGATCATCCTCATGAGGTGCGGCTTGCAAGCGCTCGTTAACGGTATTCAATAGAGTCTGCCGGGCTTGTTCGGCATTTCCTTCCCTATCCAATGAGAATATATTTGACTGGTCGCTGCCGCCGGTGCGTTCTGTCCACTCTTTACCCAAAGTTTGGTCGATTACGCGAAATAAACCTTGCGCGAAATCCGCCACCTCATTCGCCTTGCAAACGTGCCCTTCCAGACGCTCCAGCTCGGTCTTCAAGCTGTGCAGAATGCAGTTACCATCGGACTCCAGGCCGTTACCATCTAGCGCTTGTGTGACCAAAAATGGATCGGATGCATCGAACTCCAAAGACAAGTTACGCTTGCGAGATGGCGCTAGCTTGGCCACCGGCACCCAATCGTTATTTCCTAGCGCGTCGACTCCAAACCGTTCCGGGAATCGATAGCTCTTTAGCCTGGAAAGGCTATCGCAACGGCCGCGGCGCTTTTCAAGTGCCGCATTCTCAAGTAACCGATCCTTGCCGTAAACCGGTATGCCGGTAATCTCGCGAAACTCACCCGGCAAACTAATCACATCCCTACCGGACTCGAGAGACTCAATATACTCCCAACTCCACTGTTGCTCTGACCAAGCCAGCTCAACATCATCGATAGTCCATTTTGCGCCCGCAATTTCCTCAAAACGGGCCGGTACCCAAAGAGTATCCAATGCCACCCCCACTGCCTCACGCCTGCTCAGGTCGGAAGGGGCCTCGCCCTTGGCCAGGTTACGCCAATGGGCCAAGTCGATATCCTGCAGTTTGCCACTTTCATCCGTTTTGAGCTCCCGCCACAGAACACCCTTCCAGAAGACATACAAATAACCGGTGCGTAAAAGGGCATGTCCAGGCTCTGTTTGTACCCTAGGTAAGCGCGCGAGAGGATAAACAGGAAACAGTAGGTTGGGCTGAATGCGAGGTGACAATCGGGTTGCGCTTGGCTTATCTTGTAAAGGAAAGCGCAGGGGCGCGCCCTGCAAACAATCAACCGTCAATGTCAGAGTGTGACGTCGAGCGTCCCCAAGGCTGACAACATAGTCACACTGATAGAGCTGATGGTTTTCTTTTTGCTCCATAGTCAACTTGCTGACAGGCTGACCATCCTTTTCCAAGAACAACCCATATCCTTCATGAATATTGGCCCCGGCTACCTCTACATAGAGCCTATCGGGTTCTTTACATGGTGAACCGGCTGAAATACATGATTCCGTCATTTTTGAGTCTCCTTCCACGTCCGTTTGGCGACAATTCCTGCGTAGATTGCTTCCTGCATTTCCCCGTCCAAGGTCAGCCACCCGGCTTCCAACGGGTATCCCTCCGTTGAAATTGAGCTCCTATCTTCACTCTCCTCAAAGCGGTTCCCTCGAAGCCATAGCCACTTTTCGATTGGACCATGAAGTCTGTCCCTGTCTGACTCGCTCAACGTAGGGTATAGCGAACTCATGATCCAGGAATCGTGAAACCGGAAAATAGATTCTCCCTTTTCAAAACCGACCGAGACCATGGTTTGGAGGTGCTCCGCCACACATTCCAAGTTTTTCTCACTTGCCAGATACGAACCAGAAAGCTCAGGAAAAAGTAACGTCCATGTCCTGTGCCAATCTTGTGGGTCGGCCAACTTCAACAATATTGGGCTGACCCTGACCAAAGCGGAATACTCTGGAGCTTGATAAACAGGTGCCCATTCCGGCACCGAGATGTGCCTATAAATAAGCGCGCGAGTGTCATAATTTGGATGCGCTCCCTCAAGAATAGCGAACCATTGAAGCTTTCGATCAAACACACTGCCGTCATTGACTCGCAGCTCAGAGTCTTCTGACCCAATCATTAAGCCATTCCTCTACATGGGCAATGTTCAATAGGGCAGCTACCATCAAGCTGTTTCATGCATTTGTCGACCACAGCCATATCCTCTATGGCAGCTAATTCCAACAGTGCGATGGTTTCATCTGGACTTCCTACCGGGCTTACTTTCATTTCCGCCAACGCCACCGGCGCCACAACGCCACCCGCAGCCGTCACCAACCCTGGCATCTCCGGCACCGGCACCTTCTGTCCACTGCCCTTTCCACCAGCGCCACCGGCGTTCATCTTGATGCTCGCACCACCCAAGGCCACGCCGCTGGGGTCGATCTTTACGAAGCTGCCACCGGCTTTCAGGGTGATTTCGGCACCGGCTTCGATCACCGCTTTCTGGCCAGCTTTGATGTGCAGTTCGGTGCCCGAGTCACTGAGCCAGGCGGTGCCTGCTTTGAGGTGCAGAGTACCGGTTACATTGAAGCTATGGTCTTTGCCGGTTTGTTCACGCTTCTCGCCGTCCACGGTGTGGTGGCTGTTGCCTTTGGTGTGGCTGAAACGGTTGTTCTCCACCGTCAGGTGACTGTCGTTCTTGATGACTTCGGTGCGGTTGTTTTCGGTGAGCAGGTCGAGGTCTTTCTGGGCGTGGACGTAGATCTGTTCCTGGTCCGCTTCGTCTTCAAAGCGCAGTTCGTTGCTACCCTCACCCTTGTGGGTTTTGGTTTTTAATGTGGTCCGGGTTTTGTGCTCCGGCAGCGCGTACGGCGGTGTGTTGGTGGCGTGGTAGGTTCTTCCGGTAATGATCGGCTGGTCCGGGTCGCCGTCCAGGAAGCTGACGATCACTTCGTTGCCAATTCTGGGCAGGGCCATAAAGCCGTACTGGCCGCCGGCCCAGCCCTGGGCGACGCGTAGCCAGGCGCTGCTGTGTTCGTCGTTCTTAGAGTAGCGGTCCCAGGGGAATCTTACTTTCACTCGTCCGTACTGGTCGCAGTGAATCTCTTCGCCCTCGGGGCCGGTGACGATGGCCATCTGAGGGCCATCCATCATGGGTTTGTGTTCGCACAGCGGGCGCCAGGTTTTATCGGCCGGGATGGCGGTGAAGTCGTTGTGGTAGCTGGTGGGCTGGCTGCCACCTTCTTCCTGCATCGCCTGAGGCTGCTTACCAGTGTGGGTGATGGCGGTCAGCAGCCATTCCCGGTTCAGGCTCTGGCTGTCGTGGTCCTGCAGCTCCACTTTGGCACCCACGGTGAAGTCCGGGCGGTTGCTTTTGCCCTGGGCCAGGGAGGCGTCGTTTCTGAGGGCGTCCAGTCTGGCCTGGGAGAAGGGCTGGCCGCTGGCGTCGGCTTTGAAGCGGCCGGGGTAATCATAGTGCTGGTAGTCTTCCCGGTGGTTCGGACTGCCGGCGCTTTGTTCGTGCATCAGGGCGTAAGCGGGATTTTTGAAGGTGTAGTCCTTCATGGCCACGGAGGCGACTTTGATGCGTTCTTCGTAGGCGAAGCTGAATACACAGGCCTGCTTGGTGCTGCCGCCGGCCTGGGTGTTGCAGGGCACCGGGTCCAGCTTGGGGGCGTCGCCGTGGTGGTCGGCAATGATTAACGCTGGTTGTTCTTCGCCATCCACGCTGCCGTGCTGGTAGCGGTAGTGCCAGCCTTCTTCGGCGGCCAGGCGTTCGATAAACTGCAGGTCGCTTTCCCGGTGCTGGACGCAGTATTCCCGTTCGGCCGGGGGGCGTTTGAAATCGAATACGGTATCGATGATGCCCCGCTCTTCCAGCAGGGTGCGCAATATGGCGTCGGTGCTTTGAGTCTGGAAGATGCGGCTGTTGTGCATCAGGCCCAGGCGCCAGGCCGGGGGGTGGATCACCACTTCGTAGGCGGTGCGGCGGTGGCCGGTGTTGCCTCGGACGAACTCGTTGACCACGCCGTTGAAGCGCCGCACTGGCTGGCCGTCTTGCCAGACCACCAGGTCCACCGGTTGTTCCAGGATATCCGCCGCTTGTACGTCGGGATCGGTACTGGCCAGATGCACACGGCCCTGGAACAACTGGGAGAGGCTTTCGGTCAGCGCAAAGCCGGCAACCGAGAAGTGATCTGAGGGGAATTCGCCTACACGGGCGGTAAACTGCAATCCGCTTGCCTGGGGCATGACTTCGGTCCCTGAAGAATGAACATTTCCATTTCAGCCGGCACCATCCAGGTGCAAGCTCCGGTCAACCCGGGCTATCAAGCCCGGGTGACGGATCACAGTCTAATACAAGCTGCGGGGTATACGGTACCCCGAGAGTAGCTGCTGTGTGAACGGGTTGGTATTACTGGCCGCATGAAGGCGATATCGCATCTCGCCATCGTCCACGGTGAACTTCACATCCACGGCATTGCTGCTGATCCCGGCAATGTCGGCTTTATCGAGCAACCGGAACAGTGCCCAGGGGCCGCTTTCGGAGATACTCCGGGGTGAGCGATTGACCTGGATGGGTACCAGGGTGATGCGACTTTCCACCGAGTCCCGCAGGGTGTTTGGCCAGACCAGCGGTATGCTCTGGCGCGGGCCGTGGGAGAACTCCACCAACTGGCCGTCGATGTTTACCACCGCCCGGCGCTTGTTATTGGTCAGATTCAGGGGCTCCAGTGCAAACTCCACGTCCAGGGTGCCACTGCGCGTGAAGAAGGCTCGGCGAATCTGCTTGGCGCGCTCAAGTGAGGCCACCACATCACGTCGGACCAGGCTGGCCCGGCGGGCATCGCCCACGTGTTCCGGGTGATCTTCCAGGAACAGCTTCAGGTTGTCGTTATAGAACGTCTCCAACACACCATCCGGGGCGAAGAAACGCTCGAAATCCTGGAGCGCGGCATCCCGGCCCGCACCGGAGGTGAACGGGTAGTGGCGGGCAAGATTCTGCTGGAACGGCTGGTACACTTCCTGGTACCAATCCCGTTCCAGCTGAGCCACGGCACGATCCAGTACCACACGCCAGCTTTCGGTAGCGAGTCGGTTCAGCAGTCGGTTCAGCGGCTCTGGCTGATGATTGGCCATGCGCTGCAAGGTGAAGATGGGGTCGGCACCCTGCAAGCCCATGCGGGCGCGAGCGGCGGTGAGCGCCGCCTTACCAGCATCTGGCGATTCCTGGATGCTGTGCAGATATTCGTGCAGCTCACCCACCACCTGCATGATTTCATCCAGACCAGAGGGCTGATCACCCTGCTTTTGGGTTAGTTGGTTCAGGTCACCGAACTGGCGTTCAATGTCCTGCAGCATACGGAAGTGCGGCGACTGCTCCAGCAGCTTACGTGCCGCTTCTGCTTCACCATCACCGACTGGAGCCAGACGGGTATTGCTCTGCACCTGGCCCAGCAACCGGGCCAGGGGTTCGTGGCCGCTGGTCAGACTTTCCAGCATGCGAACGCCGTGGTTCAGATCTTCAAACCGATGAATGTCTACGCGGCTTAACGCGGTGCGCCAGGCTTCTGCGTAGTTTTCCGCGTACAGCGTCTGCAAACTGGCCAGCAGTTCGGCTTCGTCGGCTTTGCTGAAATCCACGTCGTTGCGCCGACCCAATACCCAGGCATCCACCAACGCCATTTCAGTCACTGAGCCAGACTTGCGCAAGAACCACTTCTCCAGCCCCTCACGGGTCAGCAAAGCAGGAATCGACAGCGGATCTTCAGCGGTAGACAGGCCCTCACCCAAGGGTTCGCCGTAGGCGTCCATGCGGGTAAAGACAGTAGAAAAAGCAGGTCCTGAGCTGCGGGCCAGTTCCAGTGGTGCCTGGAAATCCCGATTGGCTTCCACCTCGAGATCCCGATAGACGCGGTCCGGTGTGCTGATTCGGCCCAGCTCATGCTGCGCCCACTGCACACTGCTGCGGAAAGGGGCCAGCGCCATGGTAGCGGTCTGGTCACCGTCTGCGGCCATGCCGGCGAGGTTGGTATGGGCCATGGCGTATTGCAGGTGGCTGTATAATCGGTTCTGCACCTCACGCTGGCCTGGGAAGCGGGCTTGCCAGTAGCTGCGCATGTACGCGGCGACAATGTCGCCACGGCGACCGCTGGCGTCGTACAGCATGCGCAATACCCGCAAATGTTCCAGGCGCTCAGTGCTGTTGTCCGGCGCCCGACCCATTTCTTCCATCACGCCAAACATCAAGGCAGGCAGGTACTGATAGGCCAGCATGTCGAGGTAGGCAGCATCCACTTCCGGACCCACTTTATGACCCTGGTACAGGCCCATATCGACCACCAGGCTCCACTCGTTGCGGTAGTCACCAAACGCCAGGGTTGCTTCGCGCAGTTCATCCAGAGGCTGCAGCAGGTTGCGACCAGTGCTGTCGGGCTCGTAGCCCACCGGCTGCCAGTTGTTGATAAAGGCATTCACCCGGCTCTCCACCTGGGCGGCGGCGTCTGCGTTCTTGATGAAATGGTGCTGCCAACCCGCGGTCATACCGGCACCGGCACACACTGCCACAGCGGCGGCCACCGCCACTTTACGTCGGCGTTTGCTGACCACCTTTCGGTTATCGCCTGCCAGTCCGGCTTCCGGGTAGATCACCTCCGGGAACAGGCCTTTGGTGAACAAGCTGGCCGACTGGCCACCCCGTTGAGCGGGCTGAATGGGGCCGGTCATCTGGTAATTGCGGGCAGCAGCGGCCACGAAGGCATCTTCGGGAACACCTTCCTGCAGCACTGAGGTGAAGTAGGTTCCGCGCACCAGTGCCGGCGTAGAGAAGGCATCGGCAGACAACAGATCGGTCAGGAACTGTTCCATGGTCGACTTCAGGCCGGCCAATTGACGGGTGAAGGAGTAGGCCGCTGCCCGTTCTTCGCTATCCCGGGTATCCGCCAGGACATCCGGCAGGCGCTGGCTCAGTTCATCCACCATATCGCTGTAACGATCGGCGAACTGCTCCAACCACTGATCGTGGTCCTGCTGGCCATCCAGCAGGAAGGTAAAGCCCAGTGCCTGATCTTTCTCGGCTTTCGACAGGGTGCGGACAAACGGCGCAAAACCGTACATCAGGTCCATTTTGGTGAAGGTGACATACACCGGCAGCCGCGATCCCAGCTGCTCCATCAGTTCCCGAAGACGGGTGCGCAGCAGGATGGCGTGAGCCTCTCTCTGCTGATCATTGGCGGCGCTCAGGCGCGCCAGGTCCACCGCCAGGATCACCCCATTGAGCGGGCGCTGGGGACGGCTGCGCTCGATCCAGCCAATAAAATGGTTCCACAGCCGGTTCTGAATCTCGCCGGTGGCGCCCTCGCCCTGGTTCTGGCTCAGCAGTTCACCATCCGGGTCGATCAGTACGCCGTTATCACCAATCCACCAGTCAAAGCCGAAGGGATTGCGGTCGCCCCGATTGTTGCGGGTCACGTTGGTCAGTGTGTAGGTTTGCCCGGCACGCTGGATCAGGCTAGTTTTGCCGGCACCTTCCAGGCCCATCACCAGATACCAGGGCAAGCGGTACAGCCCCTTTCGACCCGGCAGGTTGCTTTTCAGCGCTTGCAACTGGCGGTCCAGCAGGCGCTGCTGGCGACGCTCCATGGGCAGGATCGGATCTTCCTGCTCCTGCTGTTCCTCGGCTTTGGCCTTGTTGACCTTGCCCAGGCGGCGGGCCAGCACCATGCCCCAGAACACCACCACCAGCAGCACAACCCCCAGGGTAACCAGGGCCCGCATCTGCCAGGCGACCAGCGGGTATTCCCCAGCAATTTCCAGCCGGGGGCCAAGCCACCAGGTGGCCACCAACAGCGCGATGATCGCCAGGGTCAGCGTGACCGGGGCGGCGTTACGTAGGTGAGGCAGTAGCCAACGACCAATGAGTAAGGCTTTTCTCCACATGGTTTCCATTCCTGCGTTTGATGCGTGCGGGCGTTACGCCAGTCGTTCCAGTTGTTTGATCAGGCCGGGTTCCCAGTCTTCGAGAACCAGTCCCTGGACCTGTTTTTTCAAGTCCTGAATCTGTTGCCCGGCCAGGGATTTCAAGCCGGTTTCCTTCAAAAGTTTGGCGGTGCTCAAGCGCCAGTAATAGCGCTCTCGGGGCTCCCGGGCATCGGAAAGCCCCTGTTCCAGAAGCTCCAGAGCCGCTGGCAGCTTGTTCTGGCGGGCCAGTTCCACTGCTCCGTCAAGCGCCGGCTCCCAGGGGTTGGCTCCGCCACCGTTGCCCTTGGCCGACACCGGAGCAGTAAACATCCAGTCTGCCGCCGCTTCGCTCAAAAACGGGGTGCCGTCGTTAAACGTCAGCTCCGCCAGCTGCGGCAGCCGTTCAACGAAGGCCTTCAGGGCCTCGCGAATGGCTTCCGCGCAGTCATTTTTGCCCATGGCCGACGCCGCGCGAGCGCTCAACCAGTGGCCATCCAGCCAGAACGGGCTGACCGACAGGCTTTGTTCGATGCGCTGCCAGAGTTCGATATCCGGAGTCTTATCCAGCGCTTCTTTATATTCGGCAACCCGATCGGCGCTCACGGCGGCCAGGTCTGTGCGCTTGCCGTCCCGGGTGGGCGGCAAGCTGGTGATGCTTTGCCAGATGGCATAGCGACGCATCTGGTAACCCAGCGGGGTCTCCGGGTCAGTGGTGGTCAGCAATTCAGCGACCTTCAGCAAGCTCTGCCGGGTGGCCCGTTCATTTCCGGGATCGAGCGTCAGGTTACCCAAAGTCGCCGAGGCCGTGCTGGCAGGTTTGGCCGATGATGCAGACTGACTCTCGCTGCGTTCTGCCGGTCGAGGTCCAGATGACGTTTGGCTCGCCGCCCCCGGATCCGACTTCGGCAGTTTTTCGACTGCTCGCTTCAGATCAAACAACGGGTCGTCCGGCAAGTCGCGATCCTTGGCCTGGGCATCGAGTTTTGCGAGAAGATCCAGGCAATACTGCCGGCCATCACCGACACTGGCATCAAAGCTGAGACCTTCAACGCTCTTGATCGCGCGCTGCATCATCTGCGTGAACAGCATTTTGCGTGGCCGCTGGCCGTTTGCACCCGGATACGGCCAGGCCTGTTCCCACCAGCTGTCCAGCACCCGATTCAGCAACAGCAGCGACAGAACAAATCGCTCGCCGTCACCACCCCGTTGCAGGCTGAGCATCAGGAACCCGAGTACCTTGAGGTCCTTGCTGCGGTCTGCCAGCAGTTTAAGGGCTTCGCTTTCTACCTTGTGCCAGTTGATGTCGTTGTGGGCGAGCGAGCCCACCTTCATCACTTCATCTTCGAGAAACTCGAGAATGCTGTCGTCGTCCAGGCTCTCACCCACGCCGGACTCACCCGAGATCACCGCCAGCACCTGTTCAACGTAAGGATGTTGCTCAATAACCTGCATACTCACCCCCTTACCAGCCACAGGCCTGACGCAGTGGCTGGATGGCCTCTGCGTAGCCGGTGAGATCAAACAACAATCCGTCGAGCTCCGGGGCGTTAGCATTCAGCCTGACATCCTGCTGGCGAACGATGCCCTGCACCATGCGGATCGCCGGCAAGCCCCGGCCGGCACTGACCACCAGGCCTTCATCCCGAACTCGCCAGTGGGCGCGCTCAGCCCCCAAGGTCACGTCCACTCGTTCCCGGTCCATCGGCTCCGGCAACATGACGGTCAGCTCGGTAATATTGTTGTGGCACTGCAGCGCCAGGACCGGCCGCGGGGGCTGAATGCCCAGCGCACTGATGGTCACCAGGTGCCCTGCCGCAGCGCCGGTATTGCGGTAGATAACACCAGAAGCATCTTCGCCGCCGGCCTGGGCAAACGCTCTGCGCCAGCGCTCGGTCTGGTTTACCTGGGGCTGTCGCTGACTACTCTCATAGCGGGCCAGGGGTGTCGCAAATACCTCATCAAAGCAGGCCAGGCGATCCAGTCGGTTCGGCTCCTCAGTGCAGGCTTCCGCTTCGCTCAGGCGCATATCGGCGAGGCCGGGTGCGCTTGCCAGCAGCATGGCCAGGCCAAGCAGACTGTGTCGGGTTTGGTCTTTCAGGGTCATACGTCGGTTACCTGATACTTCAGACATTTATGGGCCAGGGTGCGTTTGGGCAGGCCCAGGCTTTCGGCGGCCTGAGCGCGATTACCGCTGTACTGGCGCAGGCGTTCACGGATGATGGCGGCTTCAAAAGCCTGGGCGGCCGCCTTGAGATCACGGATGTCGTCAGCCATCGGCACACCCTCCATGGTTTTGGGCTCGACCTCGGCCGACAGGGGCTGGCCCATATCGGCGAACAGATCGTCCAGGCGCAGCACTTCCGGCTGTATGTCGTCACCCGCCGGCGTTTGCAAGCAGGCAAGTTCAATGATGTTGCGCAACTCGCGCACGTTACCGGGGAAGTTGTATGCCGCCAGAGTGTGCAAGGCATGACTACTGATACCGAGGGGGCCGCTGCCTTCTCGCTGGGTGTACAGACGGATGAAATGGCGGCTCAGGGCTTCCAGATCTTCGGTGCGTTCGCGCAGCGGAATGACCCGCAATGGAAACTGACTGAGACGGTAGAACAGGTCTCTGCGGAAAATGCCGTCTTCGATACCTTGCTGCAGGGGCTGGTGCGTGGCAGCCACCAGGCGGAAGTCAGAGTGTTGCTCGTCCCGGGCGCCCAGGGGGCGGAACTGACGGCTTTCCAGTACCCGCAGCAATTTGGATTGCAAGGCCATGGGCATGTCGCCGATTTCGTCCAGGAACAGGGTGCCACCGTTGGCCTGAGCCAGCAGGCCTTCTTTGGCCTGGTCGGCACCGGAGAACGCCCCTTTGGTGTGGCCGAACAGTTCGCTTTCCAGCAGGGTGTCCGGGATGGCGGCACAGTTCACCACCACCATGGGGCCGTTGGCTCGCTCGGACATGTCGTGAATGCCCCGGGCCACCACGTCTTTGCCGCAGCCGGTTTCGCCCTGGATCAGTACCGAGAGCTGGCTGCCGGCGGCACGGACTACTTGCGTGCGCAGGTTGATCATGGCTTCGGAGTTGCCGACCAGGGTGTGGGCCAGTTGGGTGCAACGCTGGCGCAGGGTTTCGGCGTCGTGCAGGTGGTCGAGGGAGCGTTTGAGCAGGCGCCTTTGCCAGACCTGGTCACGGCTTTGCAGCTGGCTGATCCACTGGTGTACCAGCAGGTGTTTGATGCCGGTGTACAGGGTTTGGCCGACGATGTTCTGCCAGTCGGGGTCTTCGCCACACAACACGAGCATGCCGAGGGTGCGGCCGTCTTGTCCGGACAGGGGCTCAAGCCAGAGGCTTCTTGGCCGGTCGCTGGCGTCGAACAGGGCCTGGAAGCCTGGGTGGTCTAGGCGGTAGCTGGCGGCACGGGTGAGCTCTCTGGGCTGGCCGGTTTGCAATACGTGGGCAAACGGGTGGCTGAAATCGCCGCAGTCGAATTCGCTGGTGTCGCTGAGCTGGCCACAGTGCAGGGTTCGGCCGCTGAGGTCGAGTTCGAGGGCCCAGCATTTGGTGAGGCCGAAGGCTTTTTGGAGCTGGCTGGTGGCGGTGTTCAGCAACGCAGGCAGGGTGTCCTGTTTGATCAGTGCCACCGCCAGGTCTATGCCGGTGTGCAGTTCCTTCTGCATCCGTCCCATTTTTTGTACTTCCATCTGGGTTGATTGAAGATTGCCGCCCGCACACCGTGGGGGATAGCTTTCCAAAACACGCTGTGAATACATCCTTGCACGCTCCGCTGCCGTTCGGCGCCCGCACACTGCAGGGTTAAGTCTTCCAAAACACGCCGTGAATACATCCCTGTAGGCTCCGCTCCGCCATCCATGGCTCCGCAGGGTTTTGGAAGACTTAACCCTGCAGTGCGCTACTTTCAGCGAGCTCCCAAGCTAAGCGACTATTCCTGTGAATTTTTTTTCGTTAACGCCAAGAGTGACTTTGGTCACCGGTTCTCTGGCAGCCAGTTTTTCCAGCAGCGCCAGCGACACCGGTGGCAACAGCTCACCTTCTATGATCGACTCCAGCATCCTTGCGCCGTTTTCACTTCTTGTCGCACGGCTACGGATGGCTTCTACCAGGCCGGCTTCCAGTTCCACCTCGGTGTGGTAACGGGCTTTGATCTGGTCGGCCAGGCGCTGGAGTTTGTCGGCGACGATGCGGTTGAGGGTGTCTTCGCCCAGCGGCAGGTAGGGCACCACTTCCATTCTGGCCAGCAACGCTGGTTTGAAGAAGTTGGCCAGTTCCGGGTACAGGGCTTCCTCGATCTTTTCCGGTGCTTCGGCGTGGGTCACGATGGTCTGGTAGCCGAGGTTGGAGGTCAGGAAGAAGACCACGTTTTTGCAGTCGATCAACCGGCCTTCGCCGTCCGCCAGTTCGCCTTTGTCGAAGGCCTGGTAGAACAGGTTGAGGACTTCCGGGTGGGCTTTTTCGACTTCGTCGAGCAGCACTACGGAATAGGGTTTCTGGCGGATGGCTTCGGTGAGGATGCCGCCTTCGCCGAATCCGACGTAGCCTGGGGGTGAGCCGATCAGGCGGGAGACGGTGTGTTTCTCCTGGTATTCGGACATGTTGATGGTGGTGAGGAACTGGCGGCCGCCGTAGAGCAGTTCGGCCAGTTGCACCACGGTTTCGGTTTTGCCAACGCCGCTGGGGCCTACCAGCAGGAAGGCGCCCATGGGGCGGCCGGGCCGGCGCAGGTCGGCGCGGGCGGTAAGCAGATGCTGGTGCAGGCAGTCGATGGCGGTGTCCTGGCCTTTGATGTGGGCCTGCAGGTACGCCGGCAAATGGGTGATCTTTTCCAGCTCGTCGGTGGTCATGCGGTTGACCGGGATGCCGGTCCAGTCGGCGATGACTTCGGCCACCTGGCGGGCGTCGACGCGGGCGTGTACCAGCGGCTCATCTGCCTGCAGCTCGGCCAGTTCCTGTTCGATGGCGGCGGCTTCGCTTTTCAGATCCGGGCGTTCTTCGTGATCGCTCTCGGCCAACTCAACAGCAGCGTCACCGGCAGTTTCGGCTTCGACATCACCCAACAGCATCTGTTCGCGGATTTCCACCAGGCGGGCCACAAGCTCGCGCTGGTCGTTCCAGCTTTGTTCCAGGGCTTCGGATTCGGCGGTCAGGTCAGCAATCTGCTGTTCCAGCGCCTGTTCACGTTCTGCATCCACGCTCTGGCCGAGGGTATGCTCCCGGCTCAGCAGTTCCTGTTCCATAGCCAGCTGGTGCAACTCGCTGCGCACGTGGCTGAGACGGCGTGGCGGTGTACTCAGGTTGAGGCTGACCCGGGCGCAGGCGGTGTCCAGTACGTCGATGGCTTTGTCTGGCAGTTGGCGACCCGCCAGGTAGCGGGCTGACATTTCCGAGGCGGCTTTCAGGGCGCTGTCGGCGATCAGCACCTGGTGGGCTTTTTCATAGACGGCGCGCAGGCCACGGAGGATGTGAACCGCTTCGCCCGGGGTCGGTTCGTTCAGGGCCACGGGCTGGAAACGACGGCTCAGGGCCGGGTCTTTTTCGAAGTATTTCTTGTACTCGCGCCAGGTGGTGGCGGCGATGGTGCGCAGCTCG
>OFEU01000069.1_pt1 | contig 141621 bp, 129 predicted proteins | sample 1521221 | NCBI WGS metagenome assembly OFEU01 (sample SAMN03766357, study PRJEB24113) | microbial mat metagenome | isolation source: enrichment culture HLUCC-O from microbial mat sample contains cyanobacterium... | reverse complement strand
GCGCTTCGAGAGGGCGAAGACGAAGACCAAGGTCCGGCGCTTCAAGGAATTCCATATACCGCGTCTCGCCACGTAGCCACCGGGGACGTTGGCGCCCCTTTCGAAACCCCGCGACCGCAACCTGCAAACCCCGCCCTTCACACCATCTCCGCCGCCGCCGAAAAGCGGCGGGGCGGGTCACCCTGCGCCAGCTTCTGCAAAAACCCAACCGTCAGGCGAAACGGGCAATTGATCAGGCTGCGATGCATAAAGGCGGCTAGACGCCGCGGACGAAAAGTTACGTCGCTTGTATGCGATGGTCGAAAACGGAATCGCTGACCTCGACGATATCCTTCGTGACCGCATCAAAGCGTTGTAGAACGAACGCGATCTCGCAAAAGAAGCTCTGGCACGTGCACAGGCCACGGCATGTAGCGAGATTGTCATCACGCAGGATATGATCAAACGTTTCGCGGACGCGATGCGCATGCACATCCGTTCCGGGGAAATCCCGCTCCGCAAGGCCTATTTGAAAGCTGTGGTTGATCGCATTCAGGTTGATACCAACGTCATCCGCATTACGGGAATCAAGGATACCCTTGAACAGGCGGTTCAGAGTGACCCGGAAAACTTGCCCGCTGCGGTTCGCAGTTCTGTACCGAAATGGCGCGCCCGAAAGGATTCGAACCTCTGACCCCCAGATTCGTAGTCTGGTGCTCTATCCAGCTGAGCTACGGGCGCTTGCCACGTCGCGGGGTGACCGCGTCGGTGGGCGGTGGATAGAACCTTTCGGGGGGGGTTGGCAAGCCCCTTTTTGCGGATTTGGGGTGAAAGATTTTCGCGGCGGCCTGCCTGAACTCAGACCGGCTGGCGGAAGACGAGCACGAAACAGGTCCCCCTGGTGCCGGCATCGTCCGCCTCCCCTTCTGCGGCCTCTCCCGTGCCCTGTTCCGGCTCTTCGAGGCGGATGATGCCGCCATGAAGGCGCATGATCTCGGCGCAGATGGCGAGGCCGAGGCCGGTCCCGCCGGAGCGGGCGGAGCCCTCGAAGGGACGAAACAGGTTCTGGCGCGCGCGCGGCGGCAGGCCCGGGCCGGTATCGGCGAAGCGGATCTCGACCGCCGGCGCGCCCGCCTGCATCACGCGCCGGGCGCTCACGGTGAGACGCCGCGCTGGCGGTGGCGTCTTGCGCATGGCCTCGACGGCGTTGCGTGCGAGATTGACGAAGATCCTTGCCGTCTGCTCGCGATCGGCGACGAGCACCAGATCGGCGGGGATATCGACGGCGAGACGCACCGGCCCCTGCGCCTCGGCCCCACCCTGCGCATTGCCCGCCACGGCCTGATCCGGATCGTCCTCGGCAACGAGGCCCGGCAGATCGCCGAGTTCGCTGACGACCGGCGCGAGCGCGAAACGCACGGGGCGCGGCTCGGGCTCTTCCGCCTTGCCGAAGGCCATCGTCGCCTCGCTGAAATCGATGGCGCGCTGGAGCGTGTCGACGAGGCGCGGGGCGAATTTCTGCACCAGCGGATCGGAAGCGCTCGCCATCCGGTCGGAAAGGAGCTGCGCGGCAGTGAGCATGTTGCGCAGCTCGTGATTGATGCGCGAAACGCCGAGCCCGAGTTCGGCCAGACGCCGCTTGCGCGCCAGCGCCCGCTCCAGGGCCCGCTCCATCTGCTCGAGCGCCCGCTCGGCCACGCCGATCTCGTCAGCCCGCGACGAGGGTGCGATGATGCGCGCCCGGTCCTCCGGATCAGAGGCGAAACGGGTGAGATTGTCGGTGAGCCTGCGCACAGGCCGCACGATCACCCATTGCAGGGCCAGATAGACGAGCCCCGCCGTGATCACCGAGATGATCAGCGAGAGGATCAGGATATTGCGCGAGAAGCTCACCAGCGCCGCGCGCAGGGGCGCCTCGTCGATGACGATTTCGACGAAATCGACCGGGGCCACGGCCCGCATGCCCTCAGGCGCGTCCATCCCCGCCCCGACCACGCGCATCGGTTGCGCGTTTGGACGCATCAGCGTGGTGAAGGCAGCGCTGATGCCGGAGATCAGCCCCTGCTCGCGCAGATCGATCACCCGCCCTACCTCGCGCGGCATGTCGGCCACGGCGAGCAGGCGGCGCGTGCCGCCGCCGCGTACCGCGACCGTCATCGCCCCGACACCGCGCAGGAGATCGTCTTCGAGATCGCGCGAGAGCCCGTCGGCGGGGGCCGCGTCGAGAACGAGCGCGGCGATCTGTGCGGCGGTGAGCCGGTCGTTCAGCCAGTTACGCTGGAATTGTGCCACTGAGGGCACGTAGATCAGCACCTCGGCGAGCATGACGAAACCGATCGTCAGCCATAACAGCCGCGCCGAGAGGCCGAAGCGCGGCGGGTGCGGCGATCGCGATCCCGCATGCGCCCTGGTCGTCTCCTCCGGCGAGCCTGCATCCATGCGCTTATCCGAACACCCGCAGGAAGCGGATCAGCCGGCGTACGCTCGGCATCCGCGCTGACGGTTTGAGGAATTCCACCGCCGCACGTTTCGAGATCTCCGAGAGTGTCGGATAGGCCATGACCAAACCCGCGATATCCTGCACCTTCATTTTCTTCGTCACGGCAAGCGTCCACAATGCAATCAGTTCCCCGGCCTGAGGCGCGGCAATCGCTGCGCCGAGCACCAGCCCCTTGTGACTCGTGATCACCTTCACATGCCCCGCCTCGCGCCGCTCCGCCCGCGCGCGGTCGTTCTCGGCCACGGGAAAGCGCAACACGCGGATGCGCCCCTTGTGCAGCTTGCGCGCCTCTTCCTCGCCCAGACCCACGGCGGCGAGCTCCGGATCCGTATAGGTCACGCGCGGGATGATGGCGTTATCGAGCTTGACGCGCAAACGGAAAAGCGCCGAGCGGATGACAAGCCCGGCATGCTGGTTGGCCGCATGGGTGAAGCGATAGCCGCCGGTGGCACCACCGGCGCAATCCCCAATTGCGTAGACGCGCCGGTTCGACGTGCGCAGGCCCTGATCGACGGCAATGCCGGATGAATCATGCCGGATACCCGCCGCATCGAGGCCGAGACCGTCGAGAACGGGTTTGCGCCCGGTGGCGACGAGGAGATGGGTGCCTTCCAGCACGGTCTCGCCGGCGTCACCGCCCCCCGCGAGCGTGATGCGCACCGCGCCGTCCTCACCCGAGACGGCGGTGACCTTCGCGTTCGCATGGAAGGCGACGCCCTCGCGTCGCAATTGCGCTTCCACCACTTCCGCGAGTTCGCGCTCCTCGCGCGCGAGGATATCCTGCGCCTCGACCACGCTGACCCGCGCGCCCAGCCGGGCATGGGCCTGGGCGAGTTCGAGCCCGATCGGGCCGCCGCCGATCACGATGAGATGGCCGGGCCGCGCGGTGAGATCGAAGATCGTCTCGTTGGTATGATGGGGCGTCTCGGCAAGCCCTGGAATCGGCGGGATCGCGGGACGCGCCCCGGTGGCGATGACGAAGCGGCGTGCCCGGATCACGGCATCGCCGGCCTCCACCATGTCACGCCCGGTGAAACGGGCCGATTCGCGCAAGACCGTGACCCCCATCGCCTCGAAACGCTCCTGCGAATCGGTGGGCGCGATCCCGGCGATGACGTCGCGGATATGGTCGCGCAGGGCGGTGTAATCGACCTGCGGCTCCTGCGCCGTGATGCCGAAGGCGGCGGCCTCGCGCATGGCATGGGCGCGCTCGCCGGCCGCAATCAGCGATTTCGAGGGCACGCAACCGGCATTGAGGCAATCACCGCCCATCGCACCGCGCTCGACCAGCACCACCGGCACGCCGAAGGAAGCTGCGATCGCCGCGACGGAAAGCCCGCCGGAACCGGCGCCGATGACACACAGATCCGTCCGGATCTCGCGCTTCCTTCCCCCGGTCGCCGGAGCCGCCGCATCCCCGCCGGGCTGCATCGTCACTGCCTGCGGCCTGGTCGCCGTCTCCTTCGCCGTCGCCTGATCATCGGCCATGAATCACCTCACTGCATTGGAATAGGGCCGCAAAACTGCGGCAGCGACAAGGGTTTCGCTTAAACGGGCAGACTCGTTTCGTCGAGACACGCCATTGTGAGCGCGCGCTCACGACGGGATCGGAGAGCGGCAGAGCCAGGGTCACCTGCGGAACGCAAGCGCATAGCAAAAGCGTCCTGCCGCCTTTTTGGGCGGTTGAATGGAACTTGCCGTGCGCACGGGTTGCTTCTGCCCAAGTTATTATCACGAATCGCGGCATCGCGCTTGACCTGAGGACGATTTGGCTTTGCAATTGCGCTGCCTGCATCATGCTGCTCCGCCTGCACGATCCGCGGCTTTCCGCTAGGGAACTGCCCCCCTTCCCCAGCGGCATTCCGTGCGTAACGGCTTAGCGGCTGATCATCCGGCTGTCGCCGGAAAGGCAGGTGTGCAAGCACCGCGCAATATCCGCTTTGCCGTCATGTCCGAGCCGCAACCGTCGTCATCATCCGCCTGTCCCGATCACCGGATCGCGCATTGCGCGCCGCCGCGAACCGAAACCGAACCAGCCGTCACCGAACCAGCCATCGAGGAGACCGTCACGATGCCCCACCTGCCCGCACCTGCACTGCGTTCGCTCACACGCCGTTTGCTGCTCTCCACCTTCGCTGCCGGCCTGGCCGTGACGGCGGGGATCGGCGGGCTCGTGGCGGGCTCCACCGCCGCCGAGGCGCAGACGCCGATCCGCTTCACGCTGGACTGGCGCTTCGAGGGGCCCTCCGCACCCTTCCTCGCCGCGATCGAGAAGGGCTATTTCGCCGAGGAAGGCCTCGAGGTCACCATCGATTCCGGCGCCGGATCGCTGGAATCGATCCCGCGCGTCGCGACCGGCCCCTATGATATGGGTTTCGGCGACATCAACTCGCTGATCCGCTTCCGCGACCAGAATCCGGAAGTCGGCGTCAAGGCCGTGATGATGGTCTATAACCGCCCGCCCTTCGCCATTGTCGGGCGTGCCAGCCGCGGCATCAGCGAGGATATCGAGAGCCTGCGCGGCAAGCGCTTCGGCGCCCCGGCCCCCGATGCCGCCTTCGCGCAATGGCCGATCTTCAGCGACGTCAACGATATCGACGCGGAAGAATGGGAGATGACCTTCGAAAATGTCGGCTTCCCGGTGCGTGAGCCGATGCTCGCCCAGGGCGAGGTCGATGCGGTGTTCGGCTTCGCCATGTCCTCGGCCATCAACCTGGCCGCGCGCGGCGTGCCGATGGACGATATCGTGGTGCTCAACATGGGTGATTACGGCGTCGAACTCTACGGCAACGTGATCATGGCGAGCCCGGAGCTGATGGAGGAGAACCCGGAGGCGATCGAGGGTTTCCTGCGCGCCTTCATCAAGGGGCTGCGTGACGTCATCGACAACCCGGACGAGGGCGCCGGTTTCGTGGTGCAATACAACGACGTCGCCCGTCGCGATGTCGAGCGTGACCGCCTGGAAATGACGATCGAGAACAACATCATCACCGACGAGGTTCGCGAGAACGGCTTCGGCGGGGTCGATGCGGAGCGCTTTGCCGTGGCTCTGGACCAGATCGGTCTGACCTTCGAATTTACCGACAAGCCGGAGCTGGAAGACATCTTCACCGATGAGTTCCTGCCGCCGCTGGAAGAGCGCCGGTTCGACTGAAAACCGGCCCTGTCGGCCGCGCCGCAAGCGCCGCCGACCCAGCCCTCCCCTCCCCCGGGTATCTCTGCCCGGGGGCGCCTCCCGCCCGGAGCCCCACCTTGACCGCCTTCGTCGATATCCATGACGTCACCCATATCTATGCCGGGTCCGAGGACGGGCAGCCGGCCGTCGAGGGAATGACCATCAAGGTCCGCGAGGGCGAGTTCACCGCCATCGTCGGTCCCTCGGGCTGTGGCAAATCCACGGTGATGAAGCTCGCCACCGGCCTGCAGTTTCCGGCGAAGGGCACCATCATCGTCGATGGCAAGCAGGTGACCGCGCCGGTCAAGCTCGCCGGCATGGCCTTCCAGAATCCGGTGATGCTGCCCTGGCGCACCACCTTGAAGAACCTGCTCCTGCCACTCGAGATCGTGCAGCCGCATCGCGGACGCCTGCGCAGCCATCGCAAGGAATACGAGGCCCGCGCCGAGGCGCTGCTCGCCCAGGTCGGGCTCGCCGGGCAGGGCTCGAAATTCCCCTGGCAGCTTTCCGGCGGCATGCAGCAGCGCGCCTCGCTCTGCCGCGCGCTGATCCACGAGCCCAAGCTCTTGATGCTCGACGAGCCCTTCGGTGCGCTCGACGCCTTCACGCGCGAGGAACTCTGGGGCATCATCCGGGACCTGCACGCCGCCCAGCGCTTCACCGTGATTCTCGTCACCCATGATCTGCGCGAAGCGGTGTTCCTGGCCGATCGGGTCTTCTGCATGAGCGCCCGGCCCGGGCGGATCATCGCCGAGCGCGAGATCGACCTGCCGCGACCGCGCGACATCGAAATCACCTATACCCAGAAATTCATCGACATCGTCCACGAGCTGCGCAGTCATATCAAGACTGCGCGCGAGGCGGCCTGATCGGGAGAGCGCGGATCATGGCCGCCAGACGCACACGCACCACCCTCATCCTCGCCCCCTGGATCTTCACCCTCGGCTTCTTCGTCGTCTGGGAGTTCGTGGTGCGGGCCTTTGGCATATCGAGTTTCGTGCTGCCAGCGCCGACGCTGATCGCCGATTCGATCTATCAGTATCAGAGCCAGCTCCTGCATCATTCCTTCCACACCGCCTGGATGACGCTTGCCGGATTCGGGCTTGCGGTGGTGTTCGGCCTGTTGCTCGGCATGGCGCTCGGCGCCTCGCGGATCGTGCATGCGGGGACCTACCCGCTGCTGGTCGGCTTCAACGCCATTCCAAAGGTCGCCGTGGTGCCGATCCTGGTGATCTGGTTCGGTGTGGGCTGGCTGCCGCCGGTGCTCACCGCCTTTCTGATCTCCTTCTTTCCCATCGTGGTGAACGTCGCCACCGGCCTCGCCACGATCGAGCCGGAGACCGAGGACGTGCTGCGCGCGCTCGGCGCTTCCAAGCGCGACATCATCGTCAAGGTCGGGATTCCACGCGCGATGCCGTATTTCTTCGGCTCGCTCAAGGTCGCGATCACCCTCGCCTATGTCGGCTCGGTGATCGCCGAGTACAACGCTTCGAATGTCGGGGTCGGCAATCTGATGGCCCGCGCCAGCGCCGATTTCAACGTGCCGCTCCTGTGGGCCGCGCTGATCGCGCTCGCCGTGCTCGGCGTGATCATGTATGCCGCCACCGCCCTCGTCGAGAAGCGCATGACCGGCTGGGCCCAGCGCTCGCAATTCGCGGCGCAGTAAAGCGGTTCAGCACGCTTTCGCGATCTGCGCCTCGGCTTCGGCAATCGCATCAGGCGTGCCGACATGCAGCCATGTGCCGTCGAGGCGCAGGCCGTAGAGGCGACCGGCGGCAATGGCGCGGTCGAAGAGCAGGTTGAGCGAGAAGGCGCCGTCGGGCGTATCGGCGAAGAGCCCGGCATGGAAAATCCCCGCGCCGGCATAGACGAAGGGCGCCTGCGGCTCGTCCCCACGGCGCGCCAGGCGTCCTGTCTCATCCATCATGAAATCCCCGCGCCCGTCATAGCCCACAGCCGCGTCGATTGGCGCGAGCAAGAGCAGCATGTCCATGCGCGCCGGATCATGCGCCGCGATCAGCCGGCCCAGATTGGACTGCGCCCCCTCGATCCACAGCGTATCGGCATTCATCGCCAGAAACGGTGCCTCGCCCAGAAGCGGCAGGGCGCGGCGGATGCCGCCGCCGGTTTCCAGCAACGCATCGCGCTCATCCGACAAGGTGATGGCGGGCGCGCCGTTGCGGGCCGCGAGATGCGCCGCGATCCGGTCGGCGAGGTGATGCATGTTGACGACGGCGCGCGTGATGCCCACCTGCGCCAGGCGATCGAGGGCATGGTCGAGCATGGTCCGCCCGCCGACGCGTATGAGAGGCTTGGGGAGGGTGTCGGTGATGGGACGCATGCGCGTGCCGAGCCCGGCGGCCAGCACCATGCCGGTTTCGATCGCCGCCGGCGCCGCTTCGTCTGCTGCCGTCATCCCCTCACCATCTTGCACGGATCAACCCCGGATCCGTGATAACCGGCGCCGCGCGCCCTGTCATCCCCGGTCGGGCCGGAGATGCAGCGGCGCGCGGGAATCGCATCACGCGACGTCGCGGATCAGGCGACCCAGCTTGTCGATGATCTCGTCGATATGCTTGTCCTCGGCGATCAGCGGGGGCGCCACGGCGATCGTATCCATGGCCGTTCGCAGCATCAGCCCGTAATCGTGGAAGCCCTTCTCGATCGCCGCATAGCCGCGCTTGCCCGGCCCATGCTCATTCGGCGCGAGATCGACGGCACCGACCAGGCCGAGCGTGCGGATATCGACCACGTTGGGCAGGCCCTTGAGCGACATCATCGCATCCGCCCAGCGCGCCTCGATCGCACGCGTGCGCTCGAACAGGTTTTCGCGCTGGTAGATATCCAGCGTCGCGATCGTCGCGGCGCAGGCCAGCGGGTGCCCGGAATAGGTATAGCCGTGGAACAGCTCGACGACATTGTCCGGGCCGCTCATGAAGGCGTCGTAGATGTGCTTGCGGCAGATCACCCCGCCCATTGGCACGGTGCCGGAATTCACCGCCTTGGCGAAGGTGATCATGTCGGGCACGACGCCGTAACGCTCGGCGGCGAAGGCGTAGCCGAGGCGTCCGAAGCCGGTGATCACCTCGTCGAAGACGAGCAGGATATCGTGCTTGTCGCAAATTTCGCGCAGGCGCTTGAGATAGCCCTTGGGCGGGGGCAGCGCCCCGGTCGAGCCGGCCATCGGCTCGACGATCACGGCAGCGATGGTCGAGGCATCGTGCAGGGCGACGATGCGCTCCAGATCATCCGCGAGATGCGCGCCCCATTCGGGCTCGCCCTTCGAGTAGGCCTGGTGCTCACGGTTATAGGTATGGGGCAGGTGATCGGCACCGGCGAGCAGCGAGCCGAAGAATTTGCGGTTGTTGACGATGCCGCCCACGGTGATGCCGCCGAAGCCCACCCCGTGATAACCGCGTTCGCGCCCGATCAGCCGCGTCTTCTGCCCCTGCCCCTTCACGTTCCAGTAGGCCAGTGCGATCTTCAGCGCCGTGTCGGCAGCCTCCGAGCCAGAATTGCAGAAGAAGACGTGATCGAGATCCGCCGGGGCGAGTTGTGCGATGCGCGAGGCCGCCGTGAAGGCGAGCGGATGGCCGTACTGGAAACCCGGGGCGAAGTCGAGCTCCTGGGCCTGTGTCTGTATGGCGGAGACGATCTCATCGCGATTATGGCCGGCATTGCAGCACCACAGGCCGGAAGTGCCGTCGATCACCGGCTTGCCCTCGGGCGTGTAGTAATACATGTCCTTGGCGCGCGAGACCATGCGCGGATTGGTCTTGAAGGACTTGTTCGCCGTGAAGGGCAACCACCACGAATCGAGATCGTTGGGCTGCTGGATATCGTTTGCGGCACGCAATGCGCTGGAACCTGCCATCTCTCGTCCTCCGGATACGGGGCTGCGCCGGCACCGCCACAAGGCGCCGGCGGGAAGGACCCTGCGCGCGCTCATCGACGACACCCATTCTGGTATCCAGTCTAGCAGGCGGGCCGGAAACGGCCAAAGGCGGAAAGCCGCAGATGACTTTGCGCGGAGTGCTGCGCAATCACGGTGGGCGGCACTGGATCACGCCACAGATTTCGTACGCGCCCCGATGGCAGAACAGCGGCCAGGGCGTTGCATTGCAATGATCTCGTGCATCCGGACCGACTGCGCTGCCAGCTCGCGGCGCGCGCACATTCAGCGAAATCAGCCGTACCTTGTAACGCAGATAAACCTGTATTGATAGGCTAGCATTCGATTATTTTGCCGCTAGGCTGCAATTGTCGCGGATGTGCTATGCAGCGCGATGTGATTTCACTCCTTCTTCTGGGAGTGCACCTCCGTGTGCGCCGTACCGGCGCTGCTCGCCTGATTGCCGATATGGGTAGCGAGCGCGGGGGGTTCAGCGATTCGTGCGGGCGCCGCCCGCGATCCGGATTTCGCGTCGCCTCCCTCAAGAGGGAGCAGTGGCGCGCCTTTTCGTCAGACGCTGCATGCGCGCTCATGGCGCGGTGCCGTGGTCAAAACGAGGAACAGAGAATGACCAGCAACGCCAGCCCTCAGGGCAATGCCGATCTCACCGCCAGGGAGCAGGAATACGGCACGGACCCGTTGAAGGTGCGCGAGACCGGGCAATATCGGTCTGAATACGTGAAGACATTTGCCGAGAAGTGGGACGAACTGATCGACTGGGATGCCCGCGCCGCGAGCGAGGGCGATTTCTTCATCGACATCCTGCGTGCACGCGGCAAGCACAAGGTGCTCGACGTGGCCGCGGGAACCGGTTTCCACTCGGTTCGCCTGATCCAGGCCGGGTTCGACGTGACCACCGTCGACGGCAGCGCCGCGATGCTCGCCAAGGCCTTCGAGAACGGCAAGGAGCGCCAGATCATCCTGAAGACCGTCCAGGCCGACTGGCGCTGGCTCAACCGGGACATCCAGGGCAAGTACGACGCCATCATCTGCCTCGGCAATTCCTTCACGCACCTGCACGAGGAAGCCGATCGTCGCCGTACGCTGGCCGAATTCTATGCCGCGCTCAAGCATGACGGCATCCTGATCATCGACCAGCGCAATTACGACGCCATGCTCGATCACGGCTTCTCGACGAAGCACAAATATTATTATTGTGGCGATCAGGTCACCGCCGAGCCGGCCCATCTCGATGATGGCCTCGCCCGGTTCAAGTACACCTTCCCGGACAAGAGCGAATACACGCTCAACATGTTCCCGGTTCGCAAGGCCTACATGAAGAAGCTTCTCAACGAAGCCGGTTTCCAGCGCATCCGGACCTATGGGGACTTTCAGGAAAGCTACGCCGAAGGCGAACCGGATTTCCTCGTCCATGTCGTCGAGAAATCCTATCTCCAGCGCGCCGCCGAGGGTGCCGACGGAGAGCCCGAGAGCGATGTCGAACTGATCACCGAACAGTATTACGACAGCGCCGATGCGGATAACTTCTACTATAATATCTGGGGTGGCGAAGACATCCATATCGGCCTCTATGAAGAGACCCCGGTGATCAAGGAGGCCTCGGCGCGCACCGTGCGCAAGATGGCCGGCATGCTGAAGAATCTCTCGGCCGATACGCATATCATCGATCTCGGCGCAGGCTATGGCGGCTCCGCACGCCATCTGGCGAGCGAATATGGCTGTTCGGTCGATTGCCTCAACATCTCCGAGGCGCAGAACGACACCAACCGCTTCCTCAATCGCCGCCAGGCGCTCGCCGAGCAGATCAAGGTGGCGCATGGCTCGTTCGACAAGATCCCCGCACCCAACGAGACCTATCACGTCGTCTGGTCACAGGATTCGATCCTGCATGCGAAGGATCGCGAACAGGTCTTCGCCGAGGCGCATCGCGTGCTCAAGCCCGGTGGCGAGATGATCATCACGGATCCGATGCAGGCGGACGACGTGCCCGAGGGCGTGCTGCAGCCGGTCTATGACCGCATCCATCTCGAGAGTCTCGGTTCACCCGGCTATTACCGGGAGATCGCGGAGAAGCTCGGCTTCGAACTGGTCGAATTCGCTGACCTGACGCCGAACCTGCGCACGCATTATGCCCGTGTGGGCGAGGATCTGCGGGCCAATTACGACCATGTCGCGTCGGTCTCCTCCAAGGCCTTCCTCGACCGGATGCTGCAGGGCCTCGACAACTGGGTGAAGGCCGCCGATAGCGGTTACATGGCCTGGGGCATTCTGCATTTCCGCAAGCGCTGAGATGGCGCGCGCTCACGCGCGCAAGGCATGACGGATGAAGGGGCGCGGTGTGAAGCCACCGCGCCCCTTTCGTTTCCCGTTACGGATCTCTTCAGACTGATTTCCGCGCGACCCCCGGCATGCGCAACATGCCGAGCGCAAGAGCAAGGGCAAGTGTCGCAAGCGCCGCGAGCACAGGCAGGAGCAAGGCGGTGCCGCCCATGCTGATCAGCAGACCGCCGATCGCCGGGAAGCCGAACAAGCCGAGAAAATAGGTGATGGTGAAGACCTGCGAGGCCACAGCCGGCGCCGCGCCGCCCGCCTCCGCGCGGTTCACCGCGAGGGCGTTGAGCGTGGAATAGCTCAGCCCGTAGCCGGCCGCGAACAGGGCCGATGCCAGCAGATAGACCGGCACGCTGCCGCGATCGAGCCAGAACAGCGCCAACGCCACCACCACGAGGGCGAGCAGGAACACGGCGAGCCGCTCTGCCGGCAGGCGTGTGAGATGCGCCGCGAGGCCAAAGCGCAGGGCAACGGTGACCAGGGTGAAGACCAGAAAGAACTGTCCGAAGGCGAGCCCGCGCTCCGCCGCATAGAGCGATTGGAACGTCGCGAGCCCGGCGAATGTGCAGGAAGCGAGACCGATCAGCACAATCGGAACCCGCGCCGTTGTCGCGAGCACCGCACCCACGCGCGCAAGATCGAGAATGCTGCCATCGTCAGGGCCCTGCCCGGCATGCGCAGGGCTTGCACGCCCGTCCGTGCGCCGCGCCCCGATGGCCAGCAGCAGCATCGCCGCGCCCGATGCGAGCAGCGCGAAGCCGATATAGACAAAGGCGAGCGGCAAGCCCTGCGCTGCGACCGACCCGCCCAGGGGTGCTGCCAGACCCAGACCGGCCATCTGGGCGCCCGAGAGATAGGTGAGATCACGGATCCGCTGCCCTGCCGCCACACGGGCGATGATCGGCAGCGGGGCGAGAATGTAGAACAGCGACCAGGCGATCCCGAGCAGCGCACCGCCCACGAGATGACTGCCCGCCACACGCCCGGTCAGCGCGAAGGCCAGCATCGCCAGCGCCATGACCAGACCGGCCAGGGCAAGGCAGCGCAGCGTGCCGATGCGGGCCGCAAGCCGGCCCGCGACGAGGGCGACGGCGATGGTGAAGACCGTTCCCGTCGTCACCGCGATCCCCGCCAGTGCGGGATCGCGCCCCTGGTCGCGCAGATGCTCCGCGAGCAGGAAAGTGGCACCGTAGCAGGCGGCGAGGCTGATCCCGGAGACGAGGAGCGCGAGCAGCAGCGCGCCGGGCATGCGGGTCTCTGGGTTCGGCGTCTCGCCAGGCATGGTCATGACCGTCTCCGGCTGAGTCATGGTGTGAGCGCGTCGAGGGCCGCCCGGGTCAGGGGCGGGCCATCGCGACGCGGGAGGGCTGCGGGAACCGGCCTTGCCGGGCGGGCGAAGTCGGCACATTGCGGCGCGCCGTCCAGACCGGCTGCCCGCCACAGTTCCTGCGCGAGGCGCGGCATGACGGGGCTTGCGAGGATGGCGAAGCCGCGCATCCAGGCCTGCGCCTGTGCCGGTGTCGTAATCGCCTCACCAAGGGCCAGCGCGGCATCGAGGGTCGCGGCGAACCGGCGCAGGCGCAGACCGTCGCCGCCGAGGCATTCATGCTGGGTTTGCAGCAGATCGCGCATCGGCGCCCCGATCCCGGGATCGGGATCCGGCGCGGTTTGCGCCTCTGCCGCGAGGATCGCGGCCAGCGCCTGCAGCCGGCGATCGAGCGTCGCACGCACCCGCTCATGGAAGGCGGCGCATTCCGCGCGCACGAAATTGCCCGCAGCGTCTTCCGGCGCGATACTGCACAGATACCAGCGCAGGATATCGGTATCGAGCCCGGGGACGCCTTCAAGATCGTGCGACCAGATCACATGCCCCCGGCTCGTCGAGAATTTCTCGCCGTCGAGATGCAGGAAATGGTTGAAATAGATCCGGTCGAAGCCGCGATAGCGCGTCTGCGCCAGGGCGCAGCCGGTCACGCCGGCGAGCATCGGAACGGTGTTGTCGATCGCCGTGGCGCCGATGAGCAGGGCGGGATGGCCGGCCTCGAACGGGTTTGCGCCGCCCTCATCCGCAAGGAATTCACCGAGCAGGATGTGGTGGGCATAGAGCAGCGATGAATAGCTGAACAGGATCTGGCTGTCGCGAAAGCGGCGATCATCCCAGGCGAGCCCGTGCAGGCCCGGAACCGTGAGGCGGATTTCCGGCCGGGAATTGTCGAGAAAGCGTTGTGCCACCTCCCGGAAAGGCGCCTCGATCCGCATCCGCGCCCAGCTCTGTGCAAGCGCCTTCACCGGGCGGAGATCGAGATAGAGGCAGGCGCTCTCGGCAAAACCGGTGATATTGCCGCGTCGCGAGCGCGGCTGCGGCGCCTCGGCGGGCGAATAATGCGCACCACAGGCCTCGCAGAAGAAACTGCCCGAGGGCGCGCCACAGGCGGGGCAGTTGCAGGCAAACCAGCCACCGATGCAGAAACGCTCCTCGATCGGCGCAGTGCCCGCTTCGAAACCCGCCACCGGAGCATCGTCGACCGGCAGGCTTTCGCGGCGCAAAACGACCTTGCCGCCGGCATCGAGCGCCCCGGCCAAAGCCCCCGCCACGTCGCGAAAGCGTGCCAGCACCGCCGGATCACCGGTATCGGGAAACGTGTCGAAGGTGATGTCGAGGGCGGCGAGCCCTTTGGCAATCAGACGGTCGTTTTCACGCGCGAAGGCCGCAGGATCACGCCCCATGGCCCGCGCCTTGACGACGACATGGTTCTCGAAATGATCGTTGCTCAGGACCTGTCGCACCCGATGCCCGGCACGTCGGCAGGCTCTTGCGAGCACGTCCATGCGCAGAAACGGGCCGCCGACGTGACCCAGATGAGCAGGGCCGTTGGCCGTGAGATTGACCGGCGAGATGACGATCTCGGCGGGTTTGGCGAGACGCTCACCGAGCGCGGGAAACGGGACGGGCATCGGCAATGTCCTTGTGCATGACCGGGAATCGCCTGATGGCCACCCCGTCACACGCCCATGATACAATTTTTGATATATAATGCAAATTTAAGCATCCTTTAGATGTCTTAACGTCACAAAACAACTGAAGAACCGGAAGAGCAATACCTAACTGAACTCGAGCCGAAGCAAGAAATGCGCGTTCAGGGACAGACAAATAGCAGCCGCTTCGCAGGCCGTTTCTTGAAAGATGCCTGCGGATTTTCCAGGGATATGCGCATTCTGCGGCGGATATAAACGGTTTCTTGATGACTTTGGCACACGTTAGTCGAGCGTAATGCTCAATCATTACCCTCGGGGTTGCGAGGCATGGATTTCAAAACGGGTCAGAACGACTGCTTTGACGAAACGGAAACCGCCCGGCTGCACGCGCTGCATGCCTGCGGCATCCTGGATACCCCGCCCGAGCCCGAATTCGACGATATCGCGCGGCTCGCAGCCGAGATCTGCGCCGCGCCGATCGCCGTGGTGAACTTCGTCGATGCCGAGCGGCAATGGTTCAAGGCCACTTTCGGGCTCGATACGCGCGAAATGGCACGGGATGTCTCGATCTGCACGCATGCACTTCTCGAGACGGGGCTGTATGTCGTTCCCGATACGCTGGATTCGCCCATGTTTCGCGACAACCCCTTCGTGCGCGGCGAACCCTATCTGCGCTTTTATGCCGGCGCGGTGTTGCGCACCGATGCCGGGCTGCCGCTGGGAACCTTGTGCGTCCTCGATTACGAATCCCGCCCGCAGGGCCTGACGCCCACGCAGGAACGGACCCTGCGCGCACTTGCCCAATCGGTCATGCGCCTCATCGATCTGCGCCGCAAGCACGCCCAGGCACAGATCCGCGAGGAGCGTTTCCGCAATCTTGCGGATCGGATTCCCCAGATGCTCTGGTCTGCCGATGCGAAGGGTCGGCTCGATTACGCCAATCGCCGCGTTTTCGAGGCCTTCGGCCTCGATTCGGGGCGCATGACGGGCGCAGCATGGCGCGCTGCCCTGCATCCGGAAGACCGCCCGCTTACCGATGCGGCCTGGGCGCAGAGCATCGCATCGGGCAGACCCTACAGCGTGGAGCATCGTATCCATCACCGTGACGGCGGGTATCGCTGGGTGCTCAGCCGAGCCCTACCCGAGCGTGACGAGACCGGACAGATCCGCGCCTGGTTCGGCAGCTCCACCGATATCGATGACGGCAAACGTGCCGAGCTGGCGCTCGCCGAGAGCGAGGCGCGCTACAAGGCCCTCACCGAGGCCGGTGCCGCAATCGTCTGGCGCGCGACGCCGGATGGCAGCATTCACCACAGCATCGGCTGGGACGCACTGACCGGCCAGAGCCCGCAGGAGTATCGCGACGAAGGCTGGCTCGATGCCGTTCATCCCGATGATCGCGCCCGGGTACGCGCGAATATCGCGCAGACCTCCGGGTACCCCGCCCCGCGCACCAACGAGTACCGCCTGCGCCACCATGACGGCAGCTATCGCTGGATGTTCGCGCGCGCCATACCGCTGCTCGACGAGGCGGGCGCCGTGCGCGAATGGGTCGGAACGGTCACCGATATCCACGATCGCCGCCTCGCTGGCCAGCGCCTGCGCGAGAGCGAGGAACGCTATCGCGCGCTCATCGAGGCCAGCACCGCCATGGTCTGGGCCGCCGGACCGAACGGGGAATTTCCACAGATCGCCTATTCCAGCGGCATCGCCGAATACGCTTTCGATCCGCAGGGCTGGAAGACCAACATCCATCCCGACGATCTCGCGACCTCCTGCGCCGCCTGGGATGCCGCGCTGGCCAGTGGAACGCCGCTCGACGTGATCGAGCGCAAGCTGACGAAGACCGGCGATTACCGCTGGACGCATGTGCGGGCCAATCCCGTACACAATGATGACGGTACGATCCGCGAATGGATCGGCGCCGTCACGGATATCCACGAACAGGTGATGTCGCGCAAGGCGCTGGCCGCCAGCGAGGAGCGCTATCGGCTGGCCGCCAGCGCAACGACCGATGCGATCTGGGATCTCGATCTCGCAACCGACGAGATCATCTGGGGAGAAGCGATCGAAACCCTGTTCGGCCATGCTCCGCGGGAGATGCGCTCTTCACTGAGCTGGTGGCGCGCGAAAATTCACGCCGCCGACCAGGATCGCATTGCCGACCAGTTTGCATGTTTCATCGCCGGTGATGCGTCGCGCTGGGAATGCGAATATCGTGTGATCCGGGCCGATGGCAGCGTCGCCACGGTCTTCGACCGGTTTTTCGCGCTGCGCGACGAGAATGGCCATGCCGTCCGGCTCGTCGGCGCGATTCAGGATATCAGCGAGCGCCAGCGCGCCCAGGCTGCACTGAGCGCGAGCGAGACCCGCCTGCGGCTCGCCCTGCAGGCCGGACGCATGGTGGCCTGGGAACGTGATCTCGACGACAATTTCGTCACCCGTTCCGCGAATGCGCAGGATCTGCTCGGTGTCGGATCAAGCGATACGGATGACTTCCGGCGCCGCGTCCACCCCGATGACCGGGCCAAGGTCGTGGATCTGCTCGAAGGTTTCGAGACCGGTCAGTCGGAAACCATAGAGGTGCGCTACACCACCCCGGATGATCGCCGGATCTGGCTCGGAATCCGGGCGGTAAAGATCAGCCCGAACCGTGCCATCGGCATCACCTTCGACATTACCGACCGCAAGCTCGCCGAGGAGGAGATCTGGCAGACCGCCAACCATGATGCGCTGACCGGGCTGCCCAACCGCACCCTGTTCCATGCCCGTTTCGAGAATATCCTCTCCCGGGCCCGGCGGGAGGAAACCCGCGTGGCGCTGATCCTGGTCGATCTGGACGAATTCAAGGATGTCAACGACACGCTCGGCCATGATGCCGGTGACGAGTTGCTCTGCGAGGCGGCGCGGCGTCTGCTGGCGATTGCCGGCGACCAGGCCGAAATCGCGCGGATCGGCGGCGACGAATTCGCCGTGATCCTCACCGCAATCGAAGACGAGAATGCCCTTGAGGCCTTTGCCCGCAGCCTCGTTCACGCGATGCGCGCGCCGTTCCAGTGCGCCTCGCGGATTCTCTCCACCCGCGCGAGCGCCGGCCTGGCCCTGTTTCCCGATCATCATCAGGAGGCAGCGGAGCTGATGAAGGATGCCGATATGGCGCTTTATCAGGCCAAGGCCGAAGGGCGCGGGCGTTTCAGTCTGTACAACCCCGCGATTCGCACCCGCATGGAAGAGCGCATCCGCATCACCCGGGAAGTCGGCGATGCGATCGCTGCGGAACAGTTCGTTCCCTTCTATCAGCCCAAGATCTGTTTCCGCTCAGGCAGGATCATCGGTTTCGAAGCGCTGGCGCGCTGGATTCATCCCGAACGCGGGGTTCTCACGCCAGGCTATTTCGGAGCGGTTTTCGATGATCCCGAGAGCGCCATCGCCATCGGCAAGGCCATTCGCAAGCATATTGCCGCCGACATGGCCGCCTGGCAGGACGAAGCGCTCGGCTTCGGGCGCGTGGCAATCAATCTCTCAAGCGCCGAATTCACCGCACCGCAACTCGCTGCGAACCTGACCGCCATGTTCCGCGACCACGGCATCACCCCGAACCGGCTCGAGATCGAAGTCACCGAAACCGTCTTGCTCGGACGCAGCGCCGAACTTGTCGCCGAGACGCTGCGCGGTTTCGACGATGCCGGCATCACCATCGCCCTTGATGATTTCGGGACCGGTTTCGCCTCCTTGACCCATCTGAAACAATTCCCCGTGCACCACATCAAGATCGATCGCAGCTTCGTGCGCGATCTGGTCACGGATGCCGATGACGCGGCCATCGTGGCGGCGGTGATCGGCCTGGGCCGCAGTCTCGGCATGATCGTCACGGCAGAAGGTGTCGAAACCGGAGACCAGGTCCAGCGACTGCGCCTGATGGGCTGCGATCGGGCACAGGGCTTCTACTTCGCCAAGCCGATGGCAGGCTCGCGGATCCCGTGGCTTTTGCGCAACTGGGATCCGGACCGGATGCTTGCGGCGGAGACGGAACACCTCGCCCCCGCCGCGATTCCGGCATCCTATTGACGCCACTGCGCCTCAGGCGGCTTGGCGCATGATCCGCCTCAGGCGGCTTGGCGCATGATCCGCCTCAGGCGGCTTGGCGCATGATCCGCCTCAGGCGGCTTGGCGATTGACGTCGCGCGTGGCGATCTCGCTAAGATGCTTGTCGCCGTCGCGGGTACGCGACAGGCAGGCTTCGAGCGTGGCCGCATCGTCTTCGTATCCGAGGCGCTGGGCGAAGGCGACGAGGCTGCCATAGACCGCGATCGCGTAATGCGTCATGCGCTGGTATTGCGCGATGATCATCGCGTCGCGCACTCCCGCATCAGAGATATCGGAATCGACGGCATGGTGCTGCGCCTCGCGTACGAGACCCGCCATCGCCTCGCAATGGCCCTTGCGCGGCGCCGCATCATGGCGCGCGAGAATGCTCGCGACGGCCTCCATGCCGCGTTCGATGCCTTCGACACCGGCATGCAGGGCGGAATCGAGATGCGGGTTTTCCGCCGCCTCGGCGAGTTTCACGGTCACGGCGCGCGCCTGGCTGTCGGCGCTGTGGATATCCTGAAGCTGGTCGATATAAAGGTCGCGCAAAGTGGCGATGGTCATCGGCACCTCCTGTGGTTCGGGTTGCCATTCCCCTCACCAATGCCCCACCCCCGTCCTGCGTTCCCGAATTCTTGTCCCGCACGACGCGACGCTTTGACGCCGTCCCGGCCCGGCGGATCTGCGACTCACTCGCCCGCCGGTTGCGGCAAGGGCGTGAGGGCCGGTGCGGCTGCGCGAATCCGGGCACTGCGATCAGCCACGGTGGCGATGCGCATGGCCCGCGCGACCACCGGCGGCGCGATGATATCCTCCGGGATCGCGGCAAAGCGCCGGCGCGCCATCATCCGCCCCAGCGCCGGATTCGTGCCGAAGCGGCAGAAGAGGATCGCCGAAAGCGGCCCGATCGCGACGGGGATGATCCAGGGCAGCATCTGGGGTGCGTGCAGCCAGAAGCCGGTAAGCGCAAGCGCCGCGATCGCGGTCTGCGGCCAGAAACGCGCGATCGACTCGCGCCAGGTCACCGCGAAACCATGCCGGCGCTGGACCTTCCAGGTCAGCCCCTTCCCGCGCGCGAGGCCCAGGATGAACAGCGCCTCGGCGATCGCCATGATCGGGGCGAGCAGCATGCCGTGCAGGAATTCGGCGATGCCGCTGCTCAGGAGCCGAAAGCCGCCGCCATAACTGCGCCGGCGGCGGGAATCGGCGAGCGCGTCGATCAGGCCGGCGAGCTTGGGCGCGAAGACCATGACGATCATCCCGGCGAGCAGCCAGAGCCCGAGACCCGACGGCGCCGCCCCCCAGGGATTATCGGCGATCGCGCCGCCGCTGACGCCCAGCGCACCCTGCATGAAGCCCAGCCCCATGAAGAGGAGCCAGGCCGGGCCGGACAGATACATCAGAATGGCCAGCGCGAGTTGCAGCCGCGCCATGGGCGGCCAGCCGGGTTTCGTCACCAGCTTGAGATATTGCAGATTGCCCTGGCACCAGCGCAGGGAGCGGCGCACGAATTCCGGCAGGCAGGGCGGATTGATCTCGTAGCTGCCGTACTCGTCGGGCAGAACCCGCACATCGTAACCGCCGCGCACCATCTGCGCCGCTTCGAGCTGGTCATGGCTGAGCACGAGCCCGGAGAGCGGGCCGCGCCCGGGCAGCGTCGGCAGGCGGCAATGGCGCATGAAGGCGTCAATGCGGATAATGGCGTTGTGCCCCCAATAGGGTCCGGCCGGCCCCTGCCACCAGGCCGCGCCGAGCGCATAGGCGCGCATGCCGTGGCGCATGCCGAACTGGAACATGCGGGTGAAGGCGACCCGGCTCGGCAGGCCGGCGATCAGGGTCTGGCAGATTCCGAGATTCGGATTGCAATCCATCACCCGCACCAGCCGGCGGATGGCACCGCCGCTCATCAGGCTGTCGGCATCGAGCACGATCATGTAATCGAAATCCGCCCCGCGCCGCTCCAGCCATTCCCAGAGATTGCCGGTCTTGTGGCCCGCATTGTCGCTGCGGCGGCGATAGTGGAAACGGTCGGCAAAGCCGATGCGGTTGCAAAAGCCCTGGACGGCGCGCATTTCCTCTGCGGCGCGGAAGCTGTCCTGTGTGTCGGAGAGCAGGAATATCTCGAAATTGTCGAGCCCGCCGGCATCCTCCAGATCGTCGATGGTGGCCTCGATATGACCGAGCACCATCTGCGGATCCTCGTCATAGGCCGGTACCACGATGGCCGTGTGCCCGATCAGCCGGCGCTCATGCGCATCGCGCCCGGCCAGCGGCGCAACCGCGTCGAGGGGCTCGCGCCGCCCGAGGGCGATGATGAGCCCGAACACGGCGTTCCAGAAGCCGATCACGGTCCAGGGCAGGGTGACAGCGAAGACGGCGAGCATGGCGAGATCGATGGCCGAGAGACCCTGCTGGCCGAGCACGAGGGCAAGCGCCGCCAGGGCCGCAAGAGCGGTCAGTGCCACGAGCGAGAAGAACAGGGCGCGGCGACGCGCAAGCCGCCGGTTTTCGTGGTGCGGCTGCGGCAAACCATCACGCCCGCAAAACGCATTCACGCCGCCACGGGAAAGATCCTGCGCCCGTGCCTTGTTCGCTTTGGGGATGAAATCCAAGAACGCCTCCCACAGAACCGGTTCGTCAGCCGGGATTGAATGCCAGACGAAATACACAGCCATGCCGACGCACCGGGATACGCGGCAGCAGCCCGTTTGGTTCAAAGGCAGGGTTTTTTCATGGCAAGCCGGAAAACGATGCTCGGCAGAATTGGCAGGGTTTTCGTCGCATTCGCGTATTGCCGGCAAACCATCACGTTGTCGTGATCATGCTGCGTGATCAGCAACCGCAAGCGCCCGGTTTTCCGCCCGGATGCGGATCGCGAGCAGAATCGCGTTGGCAACCGTGAAGCCGAGCGCATAGAGCGGCAGCCCGAAGGCGAGCGGCAGGATGGCGATTTCGCCGATGACGATCCAGTAATTCGGATGGGTAAGATAGCGATACGGGCCGGTGCGGATCGGCGCCGCGCCGGGCAGGATGATGATCCGCGTGGTCCAGCGCGCACCGAGGCTCGCGATCGTCCAGACGCGTCCCGCCTGCAGGATCGCGAAGACCGCGATCAGCGGCCAGGATACGGTGGCATCGTGCGCGAGCACCCACAGACCGATGAGCCAGAGCCCGTGCATCACGACGATCGCCGGGTAATGGCCCGGCGCATGCTCGACGGCCCCACGCGCCATCAGCGCCGCCGTATTGCGCTTCGCGATGACGAGTTCGGCAAGACGCTGCAAGGTCACGAGAGCAAGAATCAGGGCAGCGATGCTCATCAGGCGGGCTCCAGCACGACGCAGTTCAGGGTAAAGCCCGGACCGAGCGCGGCCAGCAGCGTGGGCCCGCGCAGGCCCGTGCGCAGGGCCCGCTCCAGCACGAACAGCACCGTCGGCGCGCTCATATTGCCGAAATCACGCAGGATATCGCGTTCACGCTGCAGCTGCCCGCTTGCAAGTCCCAGCGTTTCCTCCAGCGCAACGATCACCTTGGCGCCGCCGGGGTGGAGCACATGATCGGCGAAGCCGGCATTGCGCATTCCCCAGCGCGCGAAGATTCCCGCGAAAGCCGCGGCGAGATGGGCTCTGGCGAAAGCGGGAATGGACTGGGCGAAGATCACGCCGAGCCCCTCCTCGCCGATATCCCAGCCCATGATGTCGAGCGTGTCGGGCCAGATATGTTCGGCGCTCGCCGCGACCCGCGCCATGGCATTGCCGCCCGGGCCGGCACGCAGGATGCAGGCTGCCGCGCCGTCTCCGAACAGGGCGGAGGCGACGATATCGGCCTTGTTCGGCGCCTGCGCGCGGAAGGCCAGCGTGCAGGTCTCGACGACAACGAGCAGCACATTCTCCCCCGGCGCTGCCTGCGCGAGGCGCGCGGCGAGGGCGAGCCCGCCCGCGCCACCGGCGCAGCCAAGGCCGAAGACCGGCACCCGCCGCACATCCGCGCGAAATCCCATGGCCGCGAGAGCCCGCGCCTCGAGGCCCGGCGTGGCGATGCCCGTGGAGGAGACGGTGACGATGGAGTCGACCGCCTGCGCGGCAAGGCCCGCATCGCGCAGGGCATCGCTTGCGGCATCGACGAACAGGGCCGTCGCGCTCTTCAGATAGGCCCGGCTGCGATCGGCCCAGCCGCGCGGTGCACGATACCAGTCGATCGGCATCACCGCGTAGCGATTGTCGATGGCGGCATTGGTGAACACGGATTCGAGCCGCGCGAAACCGGGATAGCGGGGCGCAAGCACGTCTCGGGCGATGGCCACCGCATCGTCCTGGCTGAGGCGGTGCCGCGGCACCGTCGTGGCGAGGCCGAGGATCGCGGCATTTGCGGGACACATCAGGCTCCTGTGCGGCGGGTGATCGACGCCACTTGCGCTGATTGATACGCGCCAACCCGTGAAGGCGATCACCGGCACCGACTGATGCGGTTTTTTGCAAGACAATACGCGATCAGCGCGCCACTGCTTGCGCAAACGCCATCGGCGCGCCATTTACGTTATGTGAGGCAATCAGAGGGTATCAAAGCTGTATCATGATCCGCTACGCCCTCGTCTGTGATCAGGCGCATGATTTCGAGAGCTGGTTTCCCTCGGGCGATGCCTTTGAGGAACAGCGTGCGCGCGGCCTCGTCGAATGCCCCGTCTGTGGTTCGGCCAAGGTCGAGAAACGCCTCATGGCGCCCGCGATCGCCCGGCACGACCGTGCGGCGCAGACCCTGCCCGCCCCCGCTGCCGAAACGGGGCAACAGGCTCCTGCCCCCGCCGAATCCGCAACACCGGCCGAGGGCATGGCGCTTCTGGGCGAGCGCGAGCAGGCCCTGCGTGCCATGATCCGCGAAATTCATGCGCATGTGACGCGGAATGCGGAAAATGTCGGCGGAAGCTTCGTCACGGAAGCGCGGCGGATGCATTACGGCGAGGTGCAGGAGCGCCCGATCTATGGCGAGGCGAGCCCCGACGAGGCGCGCGAACTCATCGAGGAAGGCGTGCCCGTCCAGCCGCTGCCCGGCCTCCCCGACGATCGCAACTGAGCGCGTTCAGGGCGCGGCGGCCAGATCGCGCGGCGTAGCGGGAATGCGCCCGGCCAGAATATCGAGAAAGAGAGCGCGGATCCCGGTCGGATCGATGACGATATCCGGCACATCGAGCGCGCCGGCCTCCCACCAGCGCACATCGAGAACCGGATCGCCCTCCGTCTCCTGCAGGCGCGACGTATCAATCCGGTCATGCGGGGCGCGCACAAGAAAATAGGTCTCGCGCACGAAGCACTTGCGGGCAAACAGCGTCTGCGGACAGGCGCGCCGGGCGACCACGGGGCCGAGCGTCAGACCGGAAAGCCCGGTCTCCTCGGCGAGTTCGCGCAGGCAGGTCTGCTGCGGTGTCTCCCCCGGCTCGCGACCGCCGCCGGGCGTATACCAGAAATCCCGCTTGCCGGGGCGGGCCGGATCGACATCGCGCGATGCTTCATAACAGATCAGTAAAAGCCGGTCGGCGGGATCGATCAGGATGGCGCGGGCCGTCTCGCGCGCGGGGAGATCCGTCGGATTGATCCCCGGTGCACTCACAGCAGATCATCCAGGGCGCGCAGATCGACATTGGCACCGCAGACCAGCACGCCGACGCGCTCACCCGGTTGCGGACGATAGGCGCCGCTGATCAGCGCGGCGAGGGCCGCCGCGCCGCCCGGCTCGGTGGCGATGCGCCAGTCGCGCCAGAGCCGACGCTGCGCCTCGGTGATGGCCTCATCGGTGACGAGTGCCACATGATCGATCGCTGCGCGGCAGATTTCATGAACGAGGGCGCCGGTATTGCGCGCGCCCAGCGAATCGGCCGCGACCGAATGCACCTCGACATCCACCGGCCCGCCGGCTTCAAGGGCGGCATGCAGCGCGCATGAGCCCGCGGGCTCCACCGCGACCACCTTCACCCGCCCGCGCCAATAGGCGCCGATCCCGGAGACCAGCCCCCCGCCACCGGCCGCGACGAGCACCGTATCGAGATCGGGCTGATCTTCCTCCCATTCGATGGCGACGGTGCCCTGCCCGGCAATCGTCTCGAATGCATCATAGGCATGGATCGAGAGCGCCCCGGTCTCGGCCATGTATTCCGCGCAGGCAATGGCGGCATCGGCGTAACGCGGGCCGCCGATCACCACCTCGGCGCCATGGCGGCGAATGGCATCGACCTTGGGCTTGCTCGCGATCTCGGGCACGAAGACGCGCGCGGGCACACCGAGGCTGTGGGCCGCATAGGCCACCGCCGCACCGTGATTGCCGCCCGAAGCCGCCGCTACGCCGGCAGCGGGGATGTCCCTGCTCAAAAGTGTGTTGAAGGCGCCGCGCGGTTTGAAGGAGCCGGCATGCTGGAGGAATTCGAGCTTCAGCGAGACCGGTCCGTCATGACCGAAATCCCCCCTGGGCAGGTTCACCACCGGCGTGCGGCGGATATGATCGCGGATACGCGCATGGGCGGCGCGGACATCATCGGGGCTGACGGGCAGGGTCATGGCTGAGAATCCGGATCTTTGCGGCGTGGTTGGAGACTATGCCTTCGTCTCTACCATGACAGGCCGTGCGCACCACCGGCATTCCCTCACCCCGCGCGTGCCGCAATGCCCGCCCCGGCCCCCTCATCCGCAAGCATCGCCCTGCGAATCGCATTCTCGTCGACATCCTCGACCGGCGCCTGAATCTTGAGCGCACGGGTGCGCCTGCCCGGCTCCATGATCAGGATCACCGTCTCCTGGCCTGGGCAGGCGGGATCGGTGCAGTTGATCTCGTTGACCCTGATCACGGTATCCGGCGCCGGTGCGAGGATCGCGAAGGCGAGCGCACGCAAGCGCTCGATCTCGCCCCGGTCGATTCCGCCGGAGGGTATGACATTGCGCAACAATCCGGCGAAAACGCCTTTCAGCATCGATGCGATCTCCTCCTGCGCCGGCGAACCATGCGATCCGCCAGCGCCGTCCGATCATGCAGGCAAGATACCGGCGCGGCAAGGGAGAGGGCAAGCTGCCGGGTCAGTCCTGGCCATGCCCGTGGCCGCCCGGCGCGCGCGGCGAGCCCATCGGCGCAACAGCATAGGTGATTTCCACCTCACCGGCATTGTCGAAGACGAGCGTCCCGCTGACGGGCTCGTCCATGGTGACGGGGGTGGCGAGATTCATGAACATCACATGGTAGCTGCCGGGCTCCAGCGCGACGCTCTCGCCGGGCGGGATTTCGAGACCGCCCTCGACCTCGGCCATGCGGGCGACCCCGTCGACCATCTCCATGGAATGCACCTCGAAACGCGGGGCGATCTCGCTGGCACCGCCGATCAGACGATCGGGCTCGGTGCCGTTATTGGTGATGACCATGTAACCGCCGGCCACCCGCGCGCCGGCGGGCGTCACCCGCGTCCAGGGGGTCTCGATGGTGATGTCACCGATGCTGAAAGTCTCCGCCTGCGCCGCCGTGGTCGCGAGCGTGAAGCCGAGCGTGGCGGAGAGAGCGATGGCGGCGATGGCCGCGTTACGGATGTGGAACGTCATGGTTGGACCTTCTTCGTCTTCAAGCCGGCGGCTCGCATTCTCGCAAGCAATACGCCGGTGCCGGTTTCGGATATCGGGATCAGCTTGTTCAGACGAGGAAGGAAGGCGGGCCGCGCGGCCCGTGGTCGCGAATCAGGGGCGCAGAGGGCAGATCAACCCCTTCACGCAGGCCCGACGGCGCGATGCGCGCCATGGCGCGCTTGTCAAAGCCCAGAAGCTGTGCATCCGGCGCGTCAGGCAGGGGCGGCGCCGGCGGAACCGGGCAGCCGGCGAGGCATTCCGCCTTGTGGCGCGCGGCGCCATGGGGATCATGATGATGCCCCGCCTCGAGCAGGCAATGAAGGCCCGGCTCACCCAGCGCCTGCGCCTGCTGCGCCGCGAGCAGTGTTCCCGCGAGCAGGCCGGAGAGCACGAAGGCATAGAGCAGGAACACGACGCCGATGCAGCGCGCGACACCGCGCCATCCGGGGGTGGATGACGCGCGTCTCGTGCGATTGATGATGCCGGCGCGGTTCATGGCATTCTCTTAGCGCAGGAACCACGCCGGCGGCAATGCGGCTTTTCAGGCCCGCAACGCCTGCGCCACCGCCTCGGCATAGACCTGCGCGCCGAGGATGATATCCTCTTCCGCCGTATCCTCGGTCCAGTGATGGCTGATCCCGCCGATCGAGGGCACGAACAGCATCGCGGCGGGCATGATGCGGGCGAGATATTGCGCATCGTGACCCGCGCCGCTGGGCATGCGCAGGGATTTGCCGGGGGCGTGAATCGCCGCTGCCGCGTCGATCATGTCCTGCAAGCCGGCATCCATGCGCGCGGGCTTGCTCTGGCCCAAAACCTCGAGGGAGGCGCCGCAGACGCCCTCCGCATCGATCTCGGCAACGATGGCGCGCAATTCCGTGTCGAGCCGGTCGAGCACCGCCTCATCCGCGTCGCGGAACTGGAAGAGGACCTCCGCGCGGCCCGGAATGATGCTCGGCGCGCCCGGCTCCAGGGTGACGCGACCCGCCGTCCAGACGGTGCGCTCGCCGCAGAGCTGGGGAAAGCGCTCGTCGATCTTCGCAAGCGCGCGCATGGCGGCGCGCCCGGCATCGCGGCGGCGCTTCATGCTGGTGGTGCCGGCATGGTTCTGCGCGCCGGTGAAGACCAGCTTGTATTGCCAGATCGCGACGATGGCGGTGACGTTGCCGATCTTCAGATCCGAGGAGATCAGCGTGTCGCCCTGCTCGATATGCGCCTCGAAGAAACCCTTGTAGCGCCCTTCCTCGTAGCGCACGCGCGATTCACCTGCGAGCCCGACCTCCTGCAACGCCTGGCGCAAAGGCTTGCCATCATAGCGGTTGGTGGCGGCGTCGATCTCGCTCTCTTCAAGGATGCCGAGGAAGGATTTCGAGCCAAGGAACGAGCCGAAATGCCCCTCCTCGTCGCACAGGGCGATCACGTCCACGCCGCAATCGGCGAATCCGCCATCATCGGCAATGGCGCGGGCGGCTTCCAGCCCGTAGATCACGCCGAGTGCCCCGTCGAGCCAGCCGGCATGGTTCTGGCTCTCCAGATGTGACCCGGTCAGGATTTTCGGCCCCGGCGCCTCGCGCCGTCCGAGAACCGAGCCGATCCCGTCGATCCGGGCATCGAGCCCGGCCTCGCGCATGCGCCCGGCGAGCCAGTGGCGCGCTTCCATGTCCTGGGCTGAGAAGGTGGGCCGGTGCACGCCGGTTTTATAAGTGCCGATACCGCGCAAATGCTTGAGATCGCCCATCAGGCGTTCGGGATTGATCTTGACCATTTCTGTCTCCTGATTTGCCGCGAGGGAACAGCCCTGCGCGCGTCATGGCAAGAGGCGAATCCTCACGATGCGCTGGCAGGCTGCGCACCGATCGCGGAAGTCTTGCGACGCGTCGAAATGCGTAGGACTTTCGGTCGGGTTGCCTGTAGCCCGCCTTCTCCCGTAAGTTTGCCGCAACAGACGCGCGGATTCGCAAACCGCGCGATTGCGAAAACGGATTGATCGCCAATGATCGCCTTTGGGAGGGAAAAATGTCCGAAAAAGTCTATCCCGTGTCGAAGGAATGGGCAGAGCGCGCACATATCGACAAAGCGCTCTACGAGAAGATGTACCAGGCCAGCATTGACGATCCGGAGAGCTTCTGGGGCGAGCACGGCAAGCGCATCGACTGGTTCACGCCTTATACCAAGGTGAAGAACACGCTCTACGGCAAGGACGAGGTCTCGATCCGCTGGTTCGAGGACGGCACCACCAATGCCGCACATAACTGCATCGACCGCCATCTCGAGACGCGCGGCGACCAGGTGGCGATCATCTGGGAGGGTGACGATCCTTCCGAATCGCAGAAAATCACCTATCGCGAGCTGCATGATCACGTCTGCCGCTGGGCCAATGTCCTGCGCAACCGCAATGTCGAAAAGGGCGACCGGGTCACGATCTACCTGCCGATGATCCCGGAAGCCGCCTATGCGATGCTCGCCTGCGCGCGGCTGGGCGCGATCCATTCCGTGGTCTTCGGCGGCTTCTCGCCGGATTCGCTCGCCGGACGCATCGAGGGTTGTGGCTCGAAGACCGTGATCACTGCGGATGAAGGCCTGCGTGGCGGGCGCAAGGTACCGCTCAAGGCCAATGTCGATGCCGCGATCGCGCGCCTGCCGGAAGGCGCCGTGGATCATGTCGTCGTGGTGAAGCGCACTGGCGGCGACGTCGCCATGGAGCCCGGGCGCGACGTCTATTACAACGAAGCGGCGGAGATGGTCACGGCGGATTGCCCCTGCGAGGAGATGAATGCGGAGGATCCGCTGTTCATCCTCTACACCTCCGGCTCCACCGGCAGCCCCAAAGGCGTGTTGCACTCGACAGGCGGCTATCTGGTCTATGCCGCGATGACGCATCAATACGTCTTCGATTATCATGAGGGCGACATCTACTGGTGCACGGCGGATGTGGGCTGGGTCACCGGCCACAGCTACATCCTCTACGGCCCGCTCGCCAACGGCGCGACCACGCTGATGTTCGAGGGCGTGCCGACCTATCCCTCGATCTCGCGTTTCTGGGACGTGGTCGACAAGCACCAGGTCAACATCTTCTACACCGCCCCCACCGCCATCCGCTCGCTGATGGGCGCGGGCGAGGAGCCGGTGAAGAAGACCTCGCGCAAGAGCCTGCGCCTGCTCGGCTCCGTCGGCGAGCCGATCAATCCGGAAGCCTGGGAATGGTATTACAAGGTCGTGGGCGACGAGCGTTGCCCGATCGTCGATACCTGGTGGCAGACGGAGACCGGCGGCATCCTGATCACGCCGCTTCCCGGCGCCATCGCCCAGAAGCCCGGCTCGGCCACACTGCCCTTCTTCGGCGTGAAGCCTGTCATCGTCGATGCCGAGGGCAAGGAGCTTGCCGGTGCCTGCGAGGGCAATCTGTGTATCGCCGACAGCTGGCCGGGCCAGATGCGTACCGTGTTCGGCGATCACGAGCGCTTCATCCAGACCTATTTCTCGACCTATCCGGGCAAGTACTTCACCGGCGATGGCTGCCGTCGCGACGCAGACGGCTATTACTGGATCACGGGCCGCGTCGATGACGTGATCAACGTGTCGGGCCACCGTATGGGCACGGCGGAAGTCGAGAGCGCGCTGGTGGCGCATCCCAAGGTCTCCGAGGCCGCCGTGGTCGGCTATCCGCACGACATCAAGGGTCAGGGGATCTATGCCTATGTCACGCTGATGGCGGGCGAGGAACCCTCCGAAGCGCTGCGCAAGGAGCTCGTCACCTGGGTGCGCAAGGAGATCGGGCCGATCGCCTCGCCGGACCTGATCCAGTTCGCCCCCGGCCTGCCCAAGACCCGCTCGGGCAAGATCATGCGCCGCATCCTGCGCAAGATCGCCGAAGATGAATTCGGCGCGCTGGGCGATACCTCGACGCTGGCCGAACCCGCCGTGGTCGACGATCTGATCGAGAATCGACAGAACCGTCACGACTGAACAATCGTCATCGGCCATGTTCTCGAGTGACATGGCCGATTTGCCGTTCTTTGCGCCATCCGCCGCGATCTCCGGATCCGGCGGGTGCGCGTTCCGACGAAGCCGGCCCGGGCACGGCGCAGGGATCCGGATCAATCATCGCAGGAGCCCGCCGATGCAGCGTGCCGATTCGTTCCGCAGGCGCCTTCGCAGCGCACCGGCCTATGAGCGCCGCTACGGCTATTCGCGCGGCATCGCGGAAGATCCGTTCATCTTCATTTCCGGCACAACCGCCCTCGATCCGGTGACCTTCTCCGTTGCAGGCGACACGACAAGGCAGGCGCAGCGCGCCTGGGACAGCATCACCGCCGCTCTCGGGCAGGTGGAAAGCGGTCCGGCAGAGATCGTGCGCGTCAGCTGCATGGTGATCGATCCGGCGGATGCACCGACTGTCCTCGCCCTCTCGCGCGAGGCGCTCATGCGCGGGCGCGATCCGGAATCGGCTCCTGCGGAACTTCCGGCGGTGACGCTCTTCGGCGTCACGCAGCTCTTCAATCCCCGGATGCGTGTCGCCATAGAAGTGACGGCGCTCTGGCGCGGTTATACGCTGAGAAGACAATAAGCGCATAATGGGTTTGCACTATGCACTCCCGAACTGCAGATCTCTTCTGAACCAACACAAGCATTCTTGTTTCCGTTGCGCTATGATGGCTGCTCTCAGCAGAGGAGACGCCACCGTCGATGCGCCGTTTCATTACAACCACGCAATCCCCCGAGGCGGAATTCGGCTTCGCCCGTGCGGTCATCCAGGACCCTTTCGTGTTTCTCTCCTGCGTCTACGGCTACGACCCGGAAAGCATGACGATGCCCGAGGATGTGACGCAACAGACGTGCAATTGCTGGGATTCGATCGCCGCGCCCCTGCAGGGCGCCGAAAGTGCTCTGGAGGAGATCGTCAAGGCCCGCATCTGCGTCACCGATCCCGCCTATGGCGAACCCGTTCTCGATGCCTGTGCGCGGCGAATGGCCGAGATCCTGCCGGCTTCGACGCTGATGGTGGTCTCGGGACTGATGCGCCCCGAAATGAAGGTCGGGATCGAGGTCACGGCCATGTGGTCACTCGCCCGCGAATGGTAGCGCATCGTCGCCCCTCCCCGCTCCCGCTGATTGCGTGCGGGCCAAAGGCGGTATAGGTGAAGAGCGCGTCAGGGCCGGAATGCGGCGCGCAGGGTCGACGGCATTTCCGGGCAGCGGATCAGGATCGGGACGAGAGCATGAGCGGCAGAAATGGTGGCGCAGGGGCGGGACGCGGCAAGCGCCCGACCGGGCGCGGCACGGCGAAGCAGCCGCAGGACAAGACACGCGCGCGGCAAGGCGCCGGACCGGACACGAAGCCAGGCGGGAAGCAGGCGCGCAATCCCGTAGCGAAGGCCGAGCAGCCCGCCGCAAGACCGGCCAGCCCGAAAACCGCAAGTCCCCGCCCGGGTGCCCGCAAGGCCGAGAAGGCGGCAGCCCAGACCGTTCTGCAGACCGGCATCCAGATGCTGCACGTCACCGGGGACGAGGCCGACATGCGCCTCGACCGGTTCCTGACAGCGCGCTTCCCGCAGGTCGCCTTCACCCATCTCCAGCGCATCGTGCGCACGGGGCAATTGCGCGTGGACGGCAAGCGCATGAAGCCCAATGACCGCCTCCAGGCCGGCCAGAACGTGCGTATCCCGCCGCTCAAGCAGCAGGAGACCGTGCCGCGAAGCGCGGCGCGCAATACCGATGACCGCGCCTTCCTCGAGAGCATCACGCTCTATGAGGACAAGGATGTGCTCGTCATCAACAAGCCCGCCGGCCTCGCCGTGCAGGGCGGCTCGGGGACGACGCGCCATGTGGACGGGCTGCTCGATTGCATGCGCGACAAGGCGGGCCAGAAGCCGCGCCTCGTGCATCGGCTCGACAAGGAGACCGCCGGCTGCCTCGTCATCGCCAAGACGCGCTTTGCCGCCTCGGTGATGGCGAAATCCTTCCGCTCGCGCACGACCCGCAAGGTCTATTGGGCGATCTGCGCCGGCGTGCCGCGTGTGCGCCAGGGGCGGATCTCGACCTATCTGGCCAGGATGGCGGATGCGGACGGCGAATCGCGCATGGTGGTGGCCGAGCATGGCGACAAGGGCGCCGATCATGCGCTGACCTATTATGCCGTGGTCGATCAATCGGCGCAGAAGCTCTCCTGGCTGTCGCTCAAGCCGGTCACCGGGCGGACGCACCAGTTGCGTGTGCACACGGCCGATATCGGCCATCCGATCATCGGCGACGACAAGTATTTCAACATCGAGAACTGGGATCTTCCCGGCGGCATCCAGAACCGGCTGCATCTGCTGGCCCGGCGTATCGTCATCGCGCATCCGCGCACCGGGCGCCCGCTCGACGTGAGCGCTCCGCTGCCGCCGCACATGCAGCAGACCTTCAACCTGCTCGGCCTCGATACCGAGCGCTATGATCCGATCATCGAGGCGCCGGAAGAGTAATGCGCCGCCCCGTCATGGCGCGCGCGAGGCGCGCACCATGTAATTCACCGCCGTGTCACGCGAGAGCGACCAGTTATCGGCAAGCGGGTTGTAGACGACGCCCGTCGTTTTTTCCGGCTGCAGGCCACCCGCCCGGATGGCGTCTTCCAGTTCGCGCGGCGTGACGAATTTCTGCCATTGATGGGTGCCCTTCGGCAGCCAGCCCAGAATGTATTCCGCGCCGACAATGGCCAGCGCGTAGGAGCGCAGGGTGCGGTTGAGGGTCGCCATGAAGAGAAGACCGCCCGGCTTCACCGCGGTGCAGCAGGTTGCGACGAAGGCGCGCACGTCGCTGACGTGCTCGACCACTTCCATCGCCGTGACGATGTCGAAGCGCGCCCCGCCCGCAACCACATCCTCGATGCGCTCTTCGCGGTAATCGATGACGATTCCCGACTGCTGCGCATGCTGACGCGCCACGGCGATGTTGGTGGGAGCCGGGTCGAGCCCGGTAACCTGTGCGCCCAGCCGCGCCAGGGGCTCGGAGAGCACGCCCCCGCCGCAGCCGACATCGACCAGTGACAGGCCTTCGAGCGGCGCACCGGCCAGCGGATCACGCCCGAAATGCCGGGCGGCCTCGTCGCGGATATGGGAAAGCCGCACGGGGTTGAACTTGTGCAGCGTGCGCATCGGCCCGGTCGGATCCCACCAGGTGCGGGCGATCTTCTCGAATCGCGCCACCTCCGCCGGATCGACGCTGTCCGTTGCGCGTTCGCTTCTTCGCCCGGCGCTCGTCATGCTGGTTTCCTTCCGCTACTGCCAATTGACCATGCGTCGCCGCGTTGACATGGACCGACGCCCTCGTCATGTATACGCGCGGCTGCGGGTCGCGGTCACGTCCCTGCGGCGACGCGTCCCGGTTTTCTTGTCGAGGTTTTCTTGTCGAGGGTTCCTTGCGCGGCCCTCTTGCGCGATCCTTCCTGCGCGGTTCTTCCCGCGCCGGATTTCCCGCGTCCTTGCCGCCAACTTGTTACGAGGCTTTCGGTATGCCACGGCTGGTCATGAAATTCGGCGGCACCTCCGTTGCCGATCTGGAGCGGATTCGCAATGTCGCGCGCCATGTCAAGCGCGAGGTGGATGCCGGCTACCAGGTCGCCGTCGTGGTCTCCGCCATGGCGGGCAAGACCAACGAACTGGTCGGCTGGTGCCGCGAAGCCTCGACGATCCACGATGCGCGCGAATACGATGCCGTGGTCGCCTCCGGCGAACAGGTAACCTCGGGGCTGCTCGCCATCGTCCTGCAGGGCATGGGCTTGCCGGCGCGCTCCTGGCAGGGCTGGCAGATCCCGATCGAGACCTCCGGCGCCCATGGCGCGGCGCGGATCGAGGCGATCGACGGCGCGCGTATCGCGAAGCATTTCGACGAGCGCAACGAGGTCGCCGTCATCGCCGGTTTCCAGGGCGTGCATGCACCGACCGGGCGAATCGCGACTCTGGGGCGCGGTGGCTCGGATACCAGCGCGGTGGCGCTGGCCGGCGCGCTCGGCGCGGAACGCTGCGACATCTATACTGATGTGGACGGGGTCTATACGACCGATCCGCGCATCGTGGCGAAGGCCCGCCGACTCGACCGTGTCTCCTATGAGGAGATGCTTGAAATGGCGAGCCTTGGCGCCAAGGTGCTGCAGGTGCGCTCGGTCGAGGTGGCGATGGTCCACAACGTCCCGACCTATGTGCGTTCGAGTTTCGATGATCCCGCGGCCCCCAATCCCGGGACGCTGATTTGCGGCGAGGAGGAAATCGTGGAACAGCAGACCGTCACCGGCATCGCCTATTCCCGGGACGAAGCGCAGATCACCCTGCGCCGCGTCGCCGACAAGCCGGGCGTGGCCGCCTCGATCTTCGTGCCGCTGGCCGAAGCGAATATCAACGTGGACATGATCATCCAGGTGGTCTCGCGCGATTCATCGACGACCGACATCACCTTCACGGTCCCCGCCGGAGACTATGAGCGCGCGAAGGGCCTGCTCGAAGAACACCGCAGCGTCATCGAATACGAATCGCTTCAGGGCGAGACGGATGTCGTGAAAGTCTCGGCCATCGGTGTGGGCATGCGCTCCCATGCCGGCGTCGCGGCGAAGGCGTTCAAGGCCTTGTCGGACAAGGGGATCAACATCCGCGCCATCACCACATCCGAGATCAAGTTCTCGGTCCTGATCGAGGAAGCCTATACGGAGCTCGCCGTGCGCACACTTCATGCGCTCTACGGACTCGACAAAGCCTGACGGTTTCGGCCACCCTTGCAACCCGGACGCGGCATGGCGCCGTGGCAGTCGCCCCATGGCGGGCGGCACCAGTGAACAGGCACCGAGATGAGAAACCCATCCGGCGGTCCGCGCGTATTGCTTCGCCGTCTTCGCGAAATCATGGCGGAGCCGATCAGCGCGCAGGATCGTCTTGACAGGATCGTGGTCCTGATCGCGGCCAACATGGTCGCGGAGGTCTGCTCCGTCTACGTGCTGCGGGCTGACGGCACGCTCGAGCTCTATGCCACCGAGGGGCTCAACCGCGAAGCCGTGCATCTGACCACGATGCGCTCCGGAGAGGGGCTCGTCGGCCAGATTGCCGATGCGGCCCAGCCGCTCGCTCTGTCCGATGCACAGACCCATCCGGCCTTCGCCTACAAGCCGGAGACCGGCGAGGAGATCTATCACGGCTTCCTCGGCGTGCCGATCCTGCGTGCGGGCAATACGCTCGGCGTGCTGGTGGTGCAGAACCGTGCCCATCGCAGCTATAGCGAGGAGGAGATCGAGGCGGCCCAGACCACCGCCATGGTGGTCGCCGAGATGATCGCCTCCGGCGAATTGCAGGCGATCGCGCAGGAAGGCGCGGATATCGCGCTGAAGAAGCCACTCTATCTGCAGGGGGTCTCGCTCACCGAGGGTGTCGGGCTCGGCCATGTGGTGCTGCACGAGCCGCGCGTCGTGGTGAAGAACCTCATCGCCGAGAACCTCGACGAAGAAGTCGAGCGCCTCGAAGCAGCCATCAGGAAGGTGCGGGCATCGATCGACGAGCTGATCGAACGTGGCGACGTCGCCGATCACGGCGAGCATCGGGAGGTGCTCGAAACCTTCCGCATGTTCGCCCATGACCAAGGCTGGCTGCGGCGCATGCGCGAGGCGGTGATGACCGGCCTCACGGCGGAAGCCGCCGTCGAGCGCGTGCAATCGGACAACCGCGCCCGGATGATGCGCCAGACCGATCCCTATCTGCGCGAGCGGCTGCACGATCTCGACGATCTCGCCAACCGTCTGCTGCACCAGCTCGTCGGGCAGGATTTCGTCTCGGACGGGGCGGATCTGCCTGAAAACGCCATCATCGTGGCGCGCTCGATGGGCCCGGCCGCCCTGCTCGATTACGATCGCGGCAGATTGCGTGGTATCGTGCTCGAGGAAGGCGGGCCGGCCAGCCATGTCGCCATCGTCGCGCGCGCCCTCGGCATTCCCGCCGTCGGACGCGTGGAGAACGCCACGGCACTGGTCGAGCCCGGCGATGCCATCATCGCCGACGGCGTGGCCGGCGAGGTGCAGATCAGGCCGCGACCGGATGTCGAGGCGGCCTATGCGGAAAAGGCACGCCTGCGCGCCAAGCGGCAGGAGCAGTACCGCGCCCTGCGCGACGTCGCCCCCGTTACCAGGGACGGCATCGCCATCGATCTGCAGCTGAATGCCGGGCTGCTGGCCGATCTGCCGCATCTGGAAGAGACCGGGGCGCACGGGATCGGGCTGTTTCGCACCGAGATCCAGTTCATGGTCGCGCAACAGATGCCCTCGACCAGTGAGCAGCAGAAGCTCTACCGGGCCGTTCTCGATGCCGTGGACGGCGCCCCTGTCGTCTTCCGCACGCTCGATATCGGCGGCGACAAGATTCTGCCCTACATGTCGGCGATCGAAGAGGAGAATCCGGCGCTGGGCTGGCGCGCGATCCGCATCGGCCTCGATCGCCCCGGCCTTCTGCGCAGCCAGGTCCGTGCCCTGCTCAAGGCGGGATCGGGGCGCGATATCGCCATCATGCTGCCGATGGTCGCCACGGTGGAGGAATTCACCCGCGGCCGCGAGATCGTCGCACGTGAAATCGCCTATCTGCGCCGTCATGGCCATGCGATGCCCACCGATATCGCCATTGGCGTGATGATCGAGGTGCCCGCCCTGCTCTTCCAGATCCGGGAAATCTGCGCTTTGGCGGATTTCATCTCGGTGGGATCGAACGACCTCCTGCAATTCCTCTTCGCCGCCGATCGTGAGAACCGGCAGGTCGCACAACGCTATGATCCTTTGGGGGTGGCCTCCCTGCGCGCCCTTCGCCTGATTGCTGATACCGCACGCGAAAGCGATTGCCGGGTCTCCATCTGCGGCGAGATCGCCGGACGCCCGCTCGAGGCGATGGCGCTGCTCGGTCTCGGCTTTCGGACGCTGTCGATGGCCCCGTCATCAGTGGGCCCGGTCAAGGCCATGCTGCTCGCCCTCGACGCACAGGAAGTCGGCGCGGTGATCCGCGAGAAGCTCGACGATCCCGAGACCGGCCCGACCCTGCGCAGCACGCTGGCGCAATTCGCCGAGCGGCGGCGCATCCCGGTCTGAGGCCGCGAAAGGATCGCCTTACAGCCCCAGCGCGCGTGCCAGTGCGATACCGACCAGCCCTGCGGCGATGGCTGCGATCTCCATGCGGGTGGCGATCATCACGGCAATCGCCGCACCGATCCCGATGAAGGCCGGAGACCCGGCCTGGGCGGCGATCGGCAGGATCGTGGCGATCACGATGGAGCCCGGCAGGGCGCGCAGGGCGCGCGCGAGGCGCGGGCCGATCGTGATCCGGTTCATGAAGATCACGCCGGAAGCGCGGCAGAGATAGGTCACCCCGGCCATGGCGACGAGGGCGAGGAGCGTGCCGTAGGGCGTGGCGAGCGTGAATTCAGGCATCATCGATCATTGCCCCCGCGATCGCGCCGGCGAGCGCACCGATGATGATGAAGGCGTAACCGGGGATGAGCGCCTGCGCGATCAGCGCCGCGCCGCCCGCGACTGCCCAGGGAATCGCCGGGCGAAACCCCTTCCACATCGGCACCAGCATGGCGGCGAAGAAGATCGGCATGACGAGATCGAGACCGAATCGCTCGGGATCAGGCACCACGGCGCCGGCGAGGTAGCCCGGCAGGGTCGCCGCCAGCCAGCCGCACCAGAGCGCGATGCCGGCACCGAGCACCACCCCGATATCGCGCCCGCCTTCGCCATGATAACGCATGCCGATCAGCCAGTTGGCATCCGCGAGGACGAAGGTCACGGCGGCGACCTGGCCACGGCTGGCGCCGACCATGTAAGGCTGGATCGCCGCGCCCATCAGGATCATGCGGGCATTCACCGTCGCCACAAGTACCGTCACGACGAGGAGCCCGGTCAGCGTCCACGGATCCTGCCACACCTCCAGCGCCACCATCTGCGAGGCGCCGGCAAAGACCGTCGCGGAGAAGGCCATGGTCTGCCACAGTTCAAGCCCCTTCTGCGCCGCTGCGGCGCCGAAGGCCGAGGCGAAGACCATCGCACCTGGCAGGAGCGGCAGGGCGAGGCGGGCACCGAGACGGGCGCCGGCGAGGGTGAAGGCGGGGCGGGTCGGACGGGACATGATATGCGGGACGATCCGTGTTTCCGGGACGATCCACCTATCCTTGCGGCAGGTGTTATTCGCAGCCAGTATTCTTCGCGGCAGATGTTCTTCGTTGAGATGCTTGCACGCAATCGCTTGCCTGATCGGACGGGCCGGGGCAACCCCCCGGATGAGTGCGGCCCCCATCGCGTCTGCCCATGCGGGATCGGCGCGAGACCGCTCACAACGCGCTTTCCCGCCACCCGCCCACCGGCTAGACAGAGTTCATGACACCCACGACCCCGCCCACCAGATCACGCTTCCGGCTTTCTGCCGACACCCTCGCCATGACCGCGACGCTGGCAATGCTGACCTCGCTGGGGCCGCTTTCGACGGATATGTATCTGCCTGCCCTTCCCGCCATTGCCGAGGGGCTGGGCACCACCATTGCCGGGGCGCAACTCACGCTCTCGGCCTTCCTGCTGGGTTTCGCCCTGGGCCAATTCCTCTACGGCCCGCTCTCCGACCGGATCGGGCGCCGCCCCGTGCTCGGTTTCGGGCTGGGGCTTTTTCTCGTGGCGACGCTGGCCTGTATCATTGCGCCGAATATCGAGACGCTGACACTGGCGCGTTTCGTCCAGGCGCTCGGCGCCTCGGCTCCGATCGTGCTGGCCCGGGCCATCGTGCGCGATCTCTACGAGGGGCCACGCGCTGGGCGGGAATTGTCGCGGATGGGGACGATCATGGGGCTGGTGCCGGCGATCGCGCCGGTTCTGGGTGGGGTCATCCATGTCGCCTTCGGCTGGCGCGCGGTCTTCGCGGCGATCCTGATCGCGGGGCTCATGCTCACCATCGTGGTGCTGCGCCATCTCCCCGAGACCCTGCGCAGCCGCGAGACCACACCGCTCTCGCTGAAGGCCATCCTTGCCGGATTCGCGCTGCTTTTGCGTCACCCGACCTACCGGGTCTATGTCGGGCTCTCGGCGCTGACCTATTCCGGTCTGTTCGCCTTCATTTCCGGGTCGAGCTTCGTGCTTCAGGGGGTCTACGGCCTGTCGGAACTCGCCTACGGCTTCTCCTTCGGATTTGTGGTGATCGGCTTCATCGCCGGCACGCTGATCGCGCAGCGAATCGTCGGCAGCAGGGGGCTCGACGGCACGATCGGGCTCGGCGTGCTCTGCCTGGCTGGCGGGGGTGTCGGCATGCTGGCCTTGTCCGTGATCGGCACCGGCTCGGCGCTGGAAGTGGTCCTGCCGATGGCGCTCTACGGAATCGGCGTCGGGCTGACCATGCCGCAATGCATGGCGAGCGCACTCACGCCCTTCCCCGAACGCGCCGGCGCGGCCTCATCCCTGCTCGGCATCATCCAGATGGGCCTCGCCGCCTTTGTCGGGATCGGGCTGGGCGCGGCGCTCATCCATGCAGATATCGCCATGGCGGCGGTTCTGGCGGGGCTGGGTTTGCTGGCGCTGGCGCTGTTTGCGTCAACGCGCGGCGTGCGCCGCGCGGGGGCGGCCTGATCACGCGCGTTTATTTCTCGGTGAGATAACCGATCGGCTCGGCGGGTTTGCGGCCGAGCCAGAGCAGCAGCAGGCCGAGCACGAAGGCGACGAGCGCCGCCGGCCAGAGCAGGATAGTCAGGAGTACCGGGTCCCACAGGGCCGGATGGATATGGCGCGTGACCGCCGGTTCCAGCATGGGGAACAGGCCCGGCATCAGCTGAAACAGGATCTGCCCGAGCGGCGCGTAGGTGATTTCGCCGGCAGCGATGGAGCGCGATCCGTCGACGACGAAGCCGACGAAGCCGGCGGCGATCAGCAGGAACCCGATGAGACGCAGGATGAAACGGAACATGGCGACGTTATTTCGCGTCGGCCTCCCCGTGTCCAGCGCGGGAACGCGGAAACAGGCTCTCGATCCATAGAAAAACCGCCGCTCACGACATCGTGAGCGGCGGTCCGCGCAGAGGCAGGGGAATCCCCCGGTGTCAGTCTTCGTAACCGTAATGCTCGACGAGATAATCCATGACGGTGGCGCGCATGTCATCCGGCAGGGGTGCCATGCCCTGGCTGTCGACCATCCAGTCGAGAATCTCGTCCCAGACGCGCCGGGAGAAATTGGAGCTCTCGACGATGGCGAGCGAATGGCAGCCCTGGCAGGAATAGAATACCAGCTCCTGACCCTCACCCGGTGGCAGACCGCCAAAATCCTCATCCTGGGCCATGGCCGGGCCCGATGCGAAAGCGAAAATGAGCGCCGCCGCAGCGGCGCCCAGGATCCCGTAGCGGGTTTTCTTCATTGACGACTCCAATCAGACCGCAACGACGCCGATGCGGTGGCAGGAATTGTTGAGATAGCCACGCGGATTCCAACCCGGCACGACCATGGGCTGCATGCGACCCTTCTGATCGGTCGCCCGTGCCCAGACTTCGTAATAGCCCACGCTCGGCGCCTTCACATCGGCGCGCCAGCGCTGCCAGGAATACTTGTTCGGGGCGGGCATGACTTCGGCACGCTGCCAGGTGGCGCCGTAATCGATCGACACTTCCATGTCGGTCACCCAGTCGTCACCGGCCCAGGCATGGCCGCGCACCTCGAACGGACGTCCGGCCGGCACTTCCGTCATGGTCTCGGGGAAGCTGATGATCGACTTCACGGGCATCGAGCCCATCACGACCATATCCTCGTCCGGAACATCATCGCCCGGCGCAACCGGGGTTCGGGGCACACGGTAGGACATGCCGGTCATCTTGGAGCCGTCATGCTCCCGGTCGCGCACCCAGATCCGGGTCAGCCATTTCTGCGAGACCGAGCCGGCCCAGCCAGGGGCGACGATGCGTACCGGATAGCCATGAGCTGCCGGGATATCCTCACCATTCATCTTGAAGGCGACGATGGTGTGCGGGTCCATCATCTTGTCGATCGGGCCACCGCGTGAAATCGGATCGAGCTCGGGATTGCCCGAGAGGTGTTCGTCATACGAGTAATGCCCCGTATAGACGGCGCTCTGCGTCAGGCCCGCGCGCCGCAGGATGTCGGACAGGCGCACACCCGTCCATTCGGCATTGCCGATGGCGCCGACGGACCACTGGTTGCCACGCGGCGACGGGTTGAACGCCGAACGCCCGTTACCGCCGCACTCAAGCTGCAGCCTGAGCGTCACATGCTCGAAATCGTTGACGAGATCGTCATAGCTCAGTTCCAGCTCGTTCTCGACCTCGCCGTCGATCTTCAGGCTCCAGTCGGAGAGCGCGATCTTCTCCGGCAGCGTGCCGTTGTTGCGCACGAAGAAACGCTCGGCCGGGGTGACGTCGTCATCCAGCATATGCGCCGGGGTTTCCATATTGACCGGGCGATCGTTGAGCACGGTCATGTCGCCGTCCTTGCCCTCGAGGCGGAAATCCTCGACCGAATCGGCAAGCGCTGCGGGAATCATCCCGGCCGGCATGTTCTGGCTGAAGGGGATGCTCGAGCCGACGGCTGCGCCCATCGCGGCGAGACCGGCGCCCTTGAGAAAGCCGCGGCGATTCGAGTCGGGAACGCGTCCGAAGACGAGCGCATCCGCGCGTTCGGGATCCTGCTCGTAGAGCTCGCGAATTCCCCGTTCTTTTTTGTCCGTCATGAAGATTCCTCCGTTCACATAACTAGAGGTTGTTATACTCGTGATTTGGCATGCGACATATTCGCATCCGCGAATATACTGTAGCGGCGTGAATCGGCACTGCCTAGACAGATTTTCAGGTGTAGCGGATAAATTGTTGCTGCGCTGCGTCAAAGATCATTAAATTATTTCGCAATGCGGAACGAATACGCAGCATTCGCATAAAACGCGCCTATTCTGCCGGCGCGCGCGAAGGTTGCGAAAGCGTCCCGTCATGGGCCTCGTCATGGGCGTCGCGGTCAGCGAACTCCTCTTCCAGCGCCCGCGCATAGGCGAGTTCCCTGTCCAGTCGCTGCTGCTCTGCGGCGCGGGGTCTGGAGAAGCGCGCGAGCATCGCATAGGCGATCGGTGTCAGGAACAGCGTGAACAGCACGGAGAGGATCAGCCCGCCGACCACCACGTAACCCAGCGCCTCGCGGGCTTCCGCACCGGCCCCCTCGGAGAGGATCAGCGGCACACCGCCGAGCGCGGTGGAGAGCAGGGTCATCATCACGGGCCGGAAACGCACGATCGCCGCCTCGCGCGCCGCATCCGCGACAGCCGCCCCGCGATCGCGCAGCTGGTTGGCGAATTCGACGATGAGGATGCCATTCTTGGCCATGAGACCGATCAGGATGACAAGACCGATCTGGCTGTAGATATTCAGCGAGCCCCCGGTCATCGCCATGGCGATCAGCGCCGCGCCGAGGCCGAACGGCACGGTGATCATGATCACCACGGCACTGATGAAACTCTCGAACTGGGCTGCGAGCACCAGCAGCACGATCAGCAGCGCGAAAACGAAGGTGAGCGCGACGCCGCGCGAAGTCTGATCAAGGGTTGCCGCCTCACCGAGAAACTGGATGTTCATCCCCTGTGGCAGGCTTTCCGAGGCCACCGCCCGCACATCCGTCATGGCGCGACGCAGATCATAGCCCGGCTCCAGGCCGGCATTGATCGGCACGGCGCGCATCTGCCCCTCGCGCTGGAGCGTCGGCGCGACCGCAACCTCCTCCAGCGTGACGACCGAAGAGAGCGGCACCAGCCGGTTGTCGCGGGCGCGGATGAACAGGTTTTCCAGATCGCCCGGATCGCGGATGACGTCGTCGGGGCCGCGCATCTGGATCGCGATGCTGCGGTCGGCCACGCTGACATCGCCGACCCGGCGCCCGTCCAGCATGGTCTGCAACGCGAGCGCAACATTTTCCGGCGTGAGACCGAGATCCGCAGCGAGGTCGCGATCAATGCTCACCGACAATTGCGGCTGGGTGACGTCGAAGGAGACGGAGGGATTGGAGAGCTGCGGCACACGGTCTTCGAGCGCGCGGATGAGCTCTTCCGCAGCGACCGTGATCCCTGTGAAATCGGAACCGCGCACGGCGAATTGCAGCCCCTGGCCACCGCCACGGATGCGCAAGGAATTCGGCGTACGCACGAAGGCCTGCACGCCGACGATATCGGCGATGGAACGCCGCACCTCCGCCGTGATCTCGGCCTGGCTGGCCTCGCGGTCGCGCCAATCGCTCAGCGGGGCTATCATGAAGGCCGTGTTGGAACGGCTACCCAGCCCGACGATGGAGAGCAATCCCTGCGCATCGCCGCGATCGACGATCGGCTGGATGCGTTCCTCGATCTCGGCGGCCTTGCGCGATGTATAGTCGAGATCCACGCCCTGGGGCGCACTGACGAAGAGCAGCAGGAAGCCGCGATCTTCCGGCGGGGTCAGCTCTTCCGGCAATTCGCGGAAGGCGACGACGGAGGCGAGCGCGAACACGCCCGCGAACACGAGCACGACCAGCGGCGCCTTCAATGCCATGGTGAGCAGGCGTCCGTAGATTGCGGCAACCCCGCTGCCGAAGCGCCCGAGCAGATCGAACCGGGCGCTGCGCGCTTCCTCTTCGGGCGTACGTTCGCCGGATTTGAGCAGCCGCGAAGAGAGCATCGGCACCAGCGTCAGGGCCACGAAGGAGGACAGCATCACCGCAGCGGCGAGCACGAAACCGAATTCCGAGAACAGGGCCCCCGCCGTCCCGGGCAGGAAGGAGATCGGCACGAACACGGCGGCGAGCGTGACCGTTGTCGCGATCACGGCGAAGAAGACCTGGCGCGCGCCGAGCACGGCAGCCGCAAGCGGGCCCATCCCCTCCTTGCGCCGGCGCTCGATATTCTCCAGCACCACGATCGCGTCATCGACCACGATCCCCGTCGCCAGAACCAGGGCGAGCAGGGTGAGCACGTTGATGGAGAAACCCATCAGCCAGATGGCGGCGAGCGTGCCGATCAGGGCCACCGGGACGGTGACGGCGGGGATGGCTGTGGCGCGCACGGAGCGGAAGAAAAGCAGGATGATGGCGATGACGAGAAGCGTGGCGATCACCAGCGTGAAGGCAACCTCGGCAATGGCGCCACGAATGAACACGGCCTCGTCGGAGCGGATCTGGAGCGTCACCCCGTCGGGCAGGACCAGTGACAGCTCATCGACAGCGGCCTGGATCCCGTCCGATATCTGGATGGTGTTGGATTGCGCCTGGCGCAGGATGCCCAGCGCGATGCCGCTCTCACCATTGGCGCGCAGCACCGTATCGCGATCGGCCGGAGCAAGGCGCACATCCGCGACATCGCCGATGCGTGTCTGCGGGTTGATGAAGGTATCGGCGATCGCTTCCACCGTCCGCGCGCTCGCCGCCGCCTCGACGAGCAATTCCTGTCCACCGGAGCGAAAGGTCCCCGCCGGCTGATCGACGAGGATGTCGCGCAGGGTGCTCTGCACATCGTTCACGGCAAGCCCGCGTGCGGCGAGGGCGGCGGGATCGAGCGTCACCTGGAACTGTGGCGCGCGCAGCCCCCAGATCTGGACATCGGCGACACCTTCGACGGCTGCGAGCCGGTCCGCGATCTGGTTTTCAGTGATCGCGGTGAGTTCCTCGATGGGCAATGTCTCGGAGATCACCGAGAGGCGGATGATCGCCTGACCGTCGGAATCAGCCTTCACCACGGCCGGCTCCTCGGCATCGGCCGGCAAGCGCCGGCGGATCGCGGAAACCGCATCGCGGATATCGGCGGCAGCGACATTCATGTCGACATTGTCGGAGAATTCCGCCGTGACCTGGCTGCGCCCGCGCCGGCTGTTGGAGGAGAGCGAGACGAGACCCGGCACACGGGCCACCGCCCCCTCGACCACACTCGTCACCTGGCTGTCGACGGCCTCCGGCGTTGCGCCGGGGAATTCGGTACGCACCGTGACCACGGGCCGGTCGACATCCGGCAATTCGCGGATCTGGATGCCAAGATAGGCTGCCATTCCGGCAATCACGATGAGCAGGCTCATCACCGTGGCGAGAACCGGCCGGCGCACGCACAAAGCCGCGAGATCACCGCTGCGTTCGCTCATCGAAGCCATGGCGCCCATCCTTCTGCTCAGCTGCGACCGGGATCGGCCTCGTGATGCTCGGCAATCGTCACCGGCGCGCCGTCACGCAGGCGCTGGACACCTTCGAGCACGACGCGATCACCGGGCGTGAGATCGCCGTTGACCAGCGCCCGCGTTTCGCCACGCTCCAGGATTTCGACATCGACACGCTGCGCACGATCATCGACGACGCGCCACAGATAGGAACCGTCACGATCCCATTGCAGCGAAAGCAGCGGCACGGCAGTTTGGAGCGCGCCCTCGAAAACCGTCTCGACCAGGAAGGAGAGTCCGGGCCGCAGGCGATCGTCGCTGTTGTCGATGGCGGCGCGGATGGTCAGCGTGCGTACCTGCGGGTCGATGCGTGAATCGATCTCGGCGATGACGCCTTCGAACCGCTCGACCCCGAAGGCGATGCTCGTCGCCTCCACCCGGGCACCGGGCTGCGCCTGCGCCGCGAAGCGCTCCGGCAGGGCATAGCGGATCAGGATCTCGGATCGATCATCAATATTGGCGACTTCGGTCGTCGCGGTGACGCGATCACCGATCGTGACCTTGGGGATGCCCATATAGCCGTCGAAGGGCGCGCGCAGCGTGCGCCGGTCGAGATCAAGCTCGGCGCCGCGCAATTCGGCTTCCGCAGAAGCAACGCGGGCCCGTGCCTCCTCGACCTGCACGGTGGAAACGGCCTGGTTCTGCGAAAGGCGCTCGAAACGCCCGAGCTGGTCGCGGGCCTGTTGCAGGGCGATCCCGGCCTTCTCGACGGCGATCGTCTCCTCGCGCGCATCAAGACGCAGAAGCGGCTGATCCTCCGCGACGCGGTCGCCGGTGGTGAAAAGCATCTCGGTGACAAGACCTGCCGTCGGCGCGAACAGCGAAACCGAGCGCAGGGCCTCCGCCGTGCCGACGGACTGCACCCGCCGGCTCGACACTTCCTCGCCGACGCTCGCCGTGATCACCTGCTGCGGCCCGCCCCCGCCACGCCCCGGCGGTCCGCCCCCGGGAGCCCCGCCGCGCGCTTCCTGCTGGTCATCGGCTTCAGGCAGGAGACCGGCCCGCTCGGCAAGAGGCCGCAGCGGCGCCGGAAAACTCGCCGGCGCAAGCCAGGCCCAGCTTGCGAAGGCCATCGCCAGCGCAGCACAGGCCGCGATCAACTGCTTCCAAATCGCCATGCACGATCTCTGCCTTGCCCGATTCGCGAGAGCCGGATCGGAAAATCATCAAGCCGCCTTGACCACAGGACATCCGGGCCGATGAGGCGCTGCCTCGTCATACGCGCCTTATGTAACGCTGCGATACCGGCAAGACCAGAGCAGGCGATGCAAGCTGCGTTTGCAAACGCGTTGACACGCCGCCTTCGCAAGGGACCAGGCCGAAGCCTCTCACGCAACATGCGCTCAAACGGGCAGGCGCCGGGCCGGTCGCCGTCAGCGAGGCGCATCCCCCTGGCGCACCACCAGCACCGAACAATCGGCATGGCGCACGACCCGCGCCGCATTGGGACCCAGCAGATAATCCTCCAGCCCCAGCCGATGCGCGCTCATCACGATCAGATCCGCCTTCACGACCCCGGCATAATGCAGGATCTCCTTGTAGATCACGCCGTGGCCGACGATGTGCCGACGCGTGATCTCGTCCGGGAATTTCTCCTGCGCATAGGCGTGCAGCTGCTTGTCGGCCTCGGCCAGCGCGCCCTGCTCGAATCCCTTGGGAAAGAAGCTGCCGACGAGCGACATGCCGAAATCCGGAACGACCGTGATGATATGCACCCGCGATTTGAAGGCGCGCGCATATTCCACCACGGTCCGCACGGCATCTTCCTCGTCTTCCGGGTGACCGAGATCGACCGCGAGAAGGATATCCTTGTACATCAGTTCGTCCTCCGGTTCGCCCTCAGGCCGTGGCGGCCTCGCCGGCATCAGCCTGTGTCGCGTGCGCTTTCCTTGCCGCCTCCTTGCGTTTCAAACGGCGGTTCTGCAGCAGATAGACCAGCCCGAAGAGCCCGATGGCGGGAATGTAGAACCATTCGTCCATCGGCTGATCCGCTGCGGTCTCCACCGCCGTCAGAACCACCGGATTGTCGGGATCGTAGAAATCGACATTCTCCAGCGTGCGACCGGCGAAGCTGCGCGGGTCAAAGGGCTCTTCGAGCACGACGCGATCCTCCTCGATCATGGCCGGCAGATCCGTCGCCTGACGATAGCGCATCTGCGGATCGTCGATGGCCGGCCCCAGATCGAAGGCCAACAGCTGCTCCTGCATCGATCCGTCGCGGAAGGAGGGGCCTTCCACGCGCAGACGGATGACGGCGTCATCGGGCAGATCGCCGACCACTTCATAGAGCTGCGCCGGTTCGACCTCCTGCCAGGGCGGCACGACCTGATCCATGAAGAAGCCCGGTCGCAGCAACAGGAAGGTGACCAGCAAAAGCGCCGCCGTTTCCCACAGGCGGGATTTCACCAGGAAGAAGCCCTGCGTCGCGGCGGCGAAGACCAGCATGGCGAGCGTGGCCTTGATGAAGATCCAGATTCCGCCGATCCAGTCGACGCCGATCAGGAGAAGATCGGTGTTGAAGACGAAGATGAAGGGCAAAAGCACCGTGCGCAGGCTGTAGAAGAAGGCGGTGAAGCCGGTCTTCAGCGGGTCGCCGCGCGACACCGCCGCTGCGGCAAAGGAGGCGAGCCCCACAGGGGGCGTCACATCCGCCATGATTCCGAAATAGAAGACAAAGAGATGCGCGGCGATCAGCGGGATCAGGATCCCGTTGGCCTGGCCGAGCTCGACGATGATCGGCGCCATCAGCGTGGCGACGACGATGTAGTTCGCCGTGGTGGGCAGGCCCATGCCGAGGATCAGGCTGATCAGCGCGGTGAAGACCAGGATCAGGAAGATGTTGCCGCCCGAGAGCGTCTCCACCACCTCGCCCATGACCTGGCCGAGCCCGGTCAGCGTCACCGTGCCGACAACGATGCCGGCCGCGGCGACGGCGCAGGCAATGCCGATCATGTTGCGCGCGCCGCCGATCAGGCCCTGGACCAGTTCGTCGAAACCGACCCGCGCCTGCGCGCTGATCTCGCCGGAATGCAGACCCCGGAACAGCGCCTTGATCGGGCGCTGGGTGAGCAGGATCAGGATCAGGATCGCAACCGCATAAAAGGCCGAAAGACCCGGCGAAAGCTGCTCGATCATGATGAACCAGACCAGCACCACGATCGGCAGGATGTAATGCAGCCCCGTCACCGCGACTTCGCTGGCGATGGGCAGCCTCACCACCGGCGCGTTGGGATCGTCGATCTCGAGATCGGGCTTCGTCGCGGCGAGCCAGAGCATGGCGAGATAGGCGAACGCCATCAGGACGAGCACCACCGGCGCCGAGATACCGGGTATCGCCGTCTGCACGAAACGGATGCCGAAATAGACCACGCCGGCGAGAATCACGATCGAGGAAACCACGATACCCATGCGCAGCAATGCGACCTGGAAGCTGCGGATCACCGGCTTGGGCAGGGTCTGCATGTCCGCCTTCACCGCCTCGAGATGCACGAGGTAGAGAAGCGCGATGTAGGAGATCACCGCCGGCAGGAAGGCGTGCCGGATCACGTCCGTATAGGGGATGCCGACATATTCCACCATCAGGAAGGCGGCAGCGCCCATGACCGGCGGCATGATCTGGCCGTTGACCGAGGAAGCGACCTCGACCGAACCGGCTTTTTCGGAGGTGAAGCCGACGCGCTTCATCAACGGGATGGTGAAGGTGCCCGTGGTCACGACATTGGCGATCGACGAACCCGAGATCACGCCCGTCATCATCGAGGCGAGCACCGCCGCCTTGGCCGGCCCGCCACGCAGATGGCCGAGCAGGGCGAAGGCGAGCTTGATGAAATAGTTGCCCGCCCCCGCTTTCTCGAGCAGGGAACCGAACAGGACGAAGAGGAAGACGAAGGCGGAGGAGACGCCGAGACCGACGCCGAAGACACCGCCCGGCGAGAGCCAGAACTGGTCCATCGCTCGCTGGAACGAGGCGCCGCGCCATTGGATCAATTCCGGAATCCACGAAGACGAACCGAAGAAGACATAGGTCATGAAGACGATGCCGACGATCATCAAAGGCGGACCGAGCGCCCGACGCGTGGCTTCGAGCAGGACGAGCAGGCCGATCCCCGCCGCAACGAGATCCTGTGTGATCGGCAGGCCCGGGCGGCGCGACAACTCGCGATAGTTGAAATAGATGTACAACGCCGCGCCGGCGGCGACGATGGCGAGGATCCAGTCGATCAGCGGCACCCGGTCGCGGTCGCTCGAAGCGAAGGCGGGATAGGCGAGAAAGGCAAGAAACAGTGCAAAGGCAAGGTGGATGGACCGGATTTCGGCGGAATTCAGCGTGAACTGAACCCCGGTCCATGTGGACAGCGTGAAAGGCAACGGCGAAGCGATATAGAGCTGGAACAGCGACCAGGCCAGCGCGACGCCGGCAATCACATAGGCCGTGAAGCCCTGCGGTGCCCGCGCGCCGCTGTCGTTCGAGGCGACGAGATCCTGCAGATCCTTGTCATTCAGGCCTGAACCGACCTGCGCGGGTTGATCCTGCCCGGTCGCGCCACCGGCAGCCTGCCCCTGAGCCCCGTTGCTCATGCCGAAATTCCCCTCACCTCTCGTTGCGGACGCCGCCACGGAGCCCGCATTCCCCCGAATGATTATTCTGCTGTCGGATTATACGAATGACATGTGCCATTCACACGGGAAAAAGCGTGCATGAAAAGGTTTCGCACTGAAAACCGGCGCTGGCCGGAACCGGGGCGGCGCGCACGCCGCCCCGTTTGTCACAATCGCGGACGCGGCAAACGCCCCGCCTGCTGCCGATCGATACCTGATCAGTCGATCAGGCCCTGCTCGCGGAAATAACGCTCGGCGCCCGGATGCATCGGCGCGGACATGCCCTGCGTGGCCATGCTCTCGGCGTCGAGATTGGCGAAGGCCGGATGCAACGAACGGAAATCGTCGAGATTGTCGAAGACCGACGCGACGAGCGTGTAGACCACGTCGTCATCGACATCGGCCGAGCTGACGAAGGTTGCGCCGACACCGAAGGTCTGCACGTCTTCATCCGTGCCGCGATACATGCCGGCGGGGATCGTCGCCGGGAAGTAGAACGGAATCTCGTCCACCAGCGCCATCAGCTCGTCGTCATCGGCATTGACGATGCGAACGTCACAGGTCGAGGTGACTTCCTGAATCGCGCCGGAGGGGTGGCCCACGGTGAAGACGAAGGCGTCGATGTTGTTGTCGCACAGGGCTTGCCCCATTTCGGCCGGTGCGAGTTCCGATGCGAGCGCGAAATCGTCCGTGCTCCAGCCCTTGTGCTCCATCACGACTTCCATCAGCGCACGCTGGCCGGAACCGGGATTGCCGATATTGACGCGGTTGCCGAGCAGGTCGTCGAATTCATTGATATCGCTGTCGGCACGCGCCACGATCGTGGCGGGCTCCGGATGCAGCGAGAAGACCGCGCGCAGGTCCTCATGCGCACCACCTTCTTCGAATTGCGCCTCACCATTGAAGGCATTGTACTGGACGTCCGACTGGGCGACACCGAATTCGAGATCCCCGCCACGAATGGCGTTGATGTTGAAGACCGAGCCACCAGTGGATTCCACCGAGCAGCGGATGCCATGCTCGCTGCGGGTCTGGTTCATCAGGCGGCAGATCGCGCCGCCGGCCGGGTAATACACGCCGGTCACAGCGCCGGTGCCGATCGAAATGAATTGCTGCTGGGCGAGCGCGCCGGAAGGCGCTGCACCGAGGGCCAGGGTGAGGCCGGCTGCAGCGACACCGAACTTGAGTGTGGATTTCAAGGACAACATTTTTATTTCCTCCACGTTGATTTCATCTGGCGGCAGGCACGAGCACACCGCCGGGGCGCCGGCGACGCGGGAAATCCCGCCTGTTGGCAAGCGCCTCAGGTTGCGACTTTGGCGCGTGGAAGGCTTCTTGTCCAGCCTTGTGAATGTCGCGCCCAGGATGCATTCAATATATTTTAAGTTGTGTTTTATGCAATAAAACATCGGAGATTCTTCACATCCACTCAACTCCCAAGAAATCTTTGACGGCAATACAGATAATATTTGAAATAAATAATCATTTATATTCCACATTAAAAAGCAAAATTGCGCGAATAAGTGGAATCTTAATGTTTTGGCCGTTGAATCGCAACCGTCAAGTTGCCGTTGCAGCGGCATCGGCACGTTCTGAATCGGCTGCTTCCGATGCGGCCACGCAAAACAAGCAGCAATACGATCGTATTCACGTAGAGGAGCTTTCACATGCAGCAAATCATCAAGACCACGCTGGGCGTCTGCTTTGCCGCCGGCCTCGCTTTCTCGGCCCATGCCGGAGAAGCTCCGATGGAAATTTCCGGCGCCACCACGGTCGATGCCGAAGGCGTCATCACCCTGATCGAATCCACCCCGGACCTCGTCATCCTCGATAACCGTTCGGTGGCCGATTACGATGCGGGCCATATCGAAGGTGCCATCCGCCTGATCGATACCGACATCACCGGCGCCGCTGATCTCGCCGCCCACGTCCCGGCAATGGATAGCCCGGTCCTGTTCTACTGCAACGGCCTGAGTTGCGGGCGCGCGGCCAATGCCGCCGAGATGGCGGTCGATTACGGCTACACCAATGTCAGCTATTACGCGCTCGGCATGACCGAATGGCGCGATCTCGGCCTGCCGCTGGTGACGAACTGAGCATCACGATGCGATGACGGCCCGCCGGCCATGACGGCGGGCCCCTTTTGCGTGTTCCCTTGAACGGAGTCTCCCAGCATGTCTTCGCGCCGGCTTTTCAGGCAAGGTATGTTCGCGCGCATGCTGTCCGACCATGGACGGCTGCTCTCCATCCTCGTCATCGGCGCGCTGCTCAACGGCATTGCGGCGCTCGCTGTGATGCAATATGTGACGGATCGCTACGAGAGCGCCGTCAGCGCGGCCAATGCCGAACAGATCGGGGCGCTCTTCAACCGCTATGTCGATGATGCGGTCTGGACCGAGCACGCGGCCACGCTCGAGTCGCTGGCCGCCGAGATCGCCCAGGAACAGAGCCTTCGCGAAGGCGTGAGTGGTGGTGACGGCACAGCGCTGGCCGCGACCCTGCCGCAGATGCTGCGCCGCGATGCGGTGACCTCCGGGGCCGTGGCCATACGCGGCCTCGCAACCCTCGACGCCGATCTCACGGCTTTGGCCACGCATGACGCAGCCGGCGAGACCGGGATCCCGTCAGCATTGATGACGAAACTCGCCGAGCGCGAAGGCGCGGCGCGTCTGGCCCGGATCGCGCATATCTGGTCTGATGACGGTGAACCGCGCATGAGTGTGGTCGCACCCGTGGGCGGTCTGCGTCTGGCCGGCTACCTCGTCATCCATGCCGACCCGCTTCATGCCCTCGCCGAGGCCGATCGGCGCATGGGCATGGCGATCACCTTTGAAAATCGCGAGACCGGCGCGGTTCTGGCCCGCCCGGAGAATCTCGCCATGCCGACCGACGCCGCGGCCGACAGCGCGATCATCGAGATCCGCGCCCCCGATGGCAATCCGCTCTTCGCCGCCCGGACGACCTGGGATGTCAGCAGCACGGCGCAGACCATGGCGCAGACGCGCAGCCTTTCCTTCACGCTGCTTGTCGGCGCGGTGCTCATGATCGGCGCCGGCATGATCGGGCTCGTCTTCCGCCTCATCCGCCGCATAGCCCGCAAGGAGGCGGCAGCCGCCGAGCAGGCGGCCCAGGCGGCCATGCGCGAGGACGAGGCGCGGCGGGAGGCGCAGGCGCAGATCCAGGCGCGCGCCGAGGAGGAGCGCCGCGACACGATGCTGCGCCTCGCCGATTCCCTGGAGAGCTCGGTTGCAGCGATCGTCCAGTCCCTGAGCGGCGCCGCAACGCAGATCGAGAGCAATGCCGATGGCATGGTCGCCCTTTCGGGCCGCACCGCTGCGCGCGGGAGCGAAGCCGGCGAGGCATCGCAACGGGCCGGCGCCGACGTCAATGCCGTCGCCTCCGCCACCGAGGAGCTCAGCGCCTCCATCAGCGAGATCGGCGAGCAGGTCTCGCAGGCCGCCGAGATCGCGGGCAGCGCCGTCGAGGAAGCCGGCAGCGTCTCCGGCAAGGTCGAGGCTCTCGGCGAAGCCACCAGCCGCATCGGCGAGGTTGTCGGATTGATCAACGAGATCGCCGCCCAGACCAATCTGCTCGCCCTCAATGCCACCATCGAGGCCGCGCGCGCCGGCGAAGCCGGCAAGGGGTTTGCCGTAGTGGCGCAGGAGGTGAAGAATCTCGCGTCCCAGACCGCGAAGGCGACGGAGGACATCAGCGCACAGATTGCCTCGGTGCAAGGCGCTTCCGTCGATGTCGTGGATGCCATACAGGGCATCACGAAAACCATCCGCGAGATCTCGGGGATCTCGACGACCGTCTCCGCCGCCGTCGAGCAGCAGCGCGCCGCAACCTCCGAAATCGCCCGCTCGGTATCGACGGCAGCAACCGGTGCGCAGAGCATTTCCGCGAGCGTCGCCGAGGTGACCCAGGCGGCCGGTGAGACCAATGCCAAGGCCGATGAATTGCGCGCGGCCTCGGGCGAACTCACCAGCCAGGCTGAGCGTCTGCGCAATGAGATGCATGCCTTCCTCGGCCATTTGCGGGCCGCATGACCAGCACCGGTCCGCAGGCCGATCCGCGCATGGACAAGCTTCCGGTCGAAAAATGGCCCGAAGCTTGCTTTCATCGACGCCATGGCACACCATATGAAAGGTATGATCGATTCTTCGCGCACACCTGCTTCCGGTTCCGCCATGTCCTTCGTGCGTCTGCTCAAATCTGCGGCGATCTTCTTCGGCTTCCGGTCCGCCCGGCAGGGGCCCTGGCCCGACCCGGCGCATCTGGGCGCAACCACGCTGCTGGTTCACGTGGCGCGGGTCGACGGGCGCTTCAGCGATGCAGAGCGCCGGCGGCTGGAAGCGGCGGCACACGCGCATTTCTGCCGATCGGCGCGTGAGGCGACGCATCTTGTCAGGCACGCACAAGCCCTTGATGATGAAATCAATGACGTATCGGAAATCCTCGAGATGATCGGTCGCGGTGAAGATGATCGCCGCCGCGCCCTGACGCTGGCCTTCGCCGTCGCCTCTGCGGACGGGGCGATACGCGAGATCGAGGAAAATCTCGTCTGGCGTGTCGGGCGCCTGCTCGGCTTCGACGACGACGCCATCACCGCCATCAGGGAGACGCAGACGGCTCAGCCATGATCGCACCAGACCCGGACAAATTCCCCGTTCTCATCGTCCTCCATCAGGAGACCTCGACGCCCGGTCGCGTCGGGAGGCTGCTCATGGAGCGCGGCTATCCCCTGGATATCCGCCGCCCCCGCTATGGCGACCCGCTGCCCGACACGCTCGCCGGTCATGCCGGCGCCGTGATCTTCGGCGGGCCGATGAGCGCCAATGACGAGGAGGATTTCATCCGGCGCGAGACCGACTGGATCGCGGTGCCCCTGAAGGAGCGCAAGCCCTATCTCGGCCTGTGCCTCGGCGCGCAGATCATGGCCCGGCATCTGGGAGCGCGGGTCTATGCGCATGAGGAAGGGCGCGCCGAAATCGGCTATTATCCGCTGACGCCAACCCATGCCGGGCTCAGCGTGGAGAAGCGCCTCGGCACGCCCTGGCCGGATCATGTCTATCACTGGCACCGCGAGGGATTCGACTGTCCGCCGGGCGCGGTGACGCTGGCCACCGGCGACGATTTCCCCGTCCAGGCGGTGCGTTACGGACCCGCCGCCTATGCTTTCCAGTTCCATCCGGAAGTCACCTATGCCATGACCTGCCGCTGGACCACGCGGGCGCATGAGCGCATGAAGCTGCCTGGCGCCAAACCGCGCAAGGAGCATCTCGAAGGACGCCTGATCCACGATCCCGCCGTGAATGTCTGGATCAACAATTTTTTGGATTACTGGCTTGCCGGCGGCTGTGACGACGAGGCCGGCCGGCATGGCGCGCCGGCCCTCATCGATCGCGCCGCCGCGCAATCGTTGTAAAGCCTCATTCCGCGATCAGGGTTCCGATATCCTGATTGATCGGCACGACGCAGTCGCAGACGCGCAGATTGACCCGTGCTCCGACTTCGATCTGCTCGGCCGGGCCGCTGATCACCAGCAGCCGGCGCTCGCCTTTCCTGACCCAGTAGAGCTGGTCATGGCCGCGATATTCGCGCCCGATCACCTCGGCTTCGCCTTTTTCGTGTGGCTCGAGCAGGATCTGTTCGGGGCGCACGGCGAGATCGACCGTGCCGTTCACCGCCTTCGACAGTTCCACCCGCCCGAACGGCGTCTCGGCGCCGAGGCCCTCGGCCTTGCCGGTGACGATGTTCGAGCGCCCTATGAAGCTCGCGACGAACGAGCTGACCGGATGGCGGTAGATCTCGTCCGGCGTGCCGATCTGGCAGACCTTGCCCGCTTCCATCACCACGATGCGGTCGGCCAGCGCCAGCGCTTCCTCCTGATCATGGGTGACGAGGATGCCGGCGGAGCCCGCTTCCTTCAACAATGCGCGCACTTCCTGGCGGGTCTCGACCCGCATGGCGGCATCGAGATTGGAAAACGGTTCGTCCATCAGGACGAGGGACGGCGCCAGCGCGAGGGTGCGCGCAAGCGCCACGCGCTGCTGCTGGCCGCCGGAAAGTTCATGCGGCCTGCGCTTCGCCAGTTCCGAGAGCCCGACGAGTTCGAGCATCTCGCGCACGCGGGCTTCCGCCTGCCTGCGCGGCAGCCTGTTGAGGCCGAAGCGGACATTCTCGAACACGTCGAGATGCGGAAACAGGGCGTAATCCTGAAAGACGAAACCGATACCGCGCTTCTCCGGGGGCAGATCCGTGATGTCGTGGCCACGCATGAAGATGCGACCGGCATCGGGCTGTTCGAAACCGCCGATCATGCGCAGGGTGGTGGTCTTGCCGCAGCCTGAAGGGCCGAGCAGAGCCAGCAGCTCGCCCTCATAGACATCGAGCGTGACGCCATCCACGGCGGGGCGCTCGCCCGTGCGGAAAATGCGTTCGAGCCCCTCGATGATCATCAGAGGCGGACCGCTGGCACCGGCATAGGCCGCACCGCCGATCAGTCCCGCCGGGCAGGTCGGAGCAGCGGGGCGGATGACATCGTCATCAAGCATCGGCGGCTGCGGACCCGTCACAGCCGGGACCCGCACCGCAGCGGCATCACGCGTTGCACCGGCATTCGCAACCGTTTGTCCCACCGGGGATCCGGAGGTCAGCGCGCGCAAGCCGTTCATTGTCACTCTCCTGCTTTCGCATCCCCGCGCAGCGTCCAGCCGGCGAAACGGCGGGTCAGCGGCGCTATCGGCGCAGCCGATCGGCTGAAACGTGCGTTGCCGTGAAAAACGGCGGGCACCGCAAAATATCCCGGAACACACGACATCTTATGAGCTAGAGCTTTGCGAAGACAGCGTCAATGAGAATTGACAAGGAAAATCAATACTTTAGAAACATTCCAATTTAGCACGGCCATGGTTCGCCGGCCCGGCGCCTCCCGCCAGCGCGCGGGCGGAAATCCGGTCTTCGACCATTTGCGCACGAACCACGCCATTGCCCTGTGGAACTGAACGCTTAATTCCTGTATGTTGTGCTGCAACATTGCGGTGCCGGATATCCCGGCGAAGCCGCTGGAGGTTATGATTCATGGATCTCGCGTATTTCTATTACGAGGCCGGGCACATCCTGCTCTCGCCGGCCCGTGCCGCAAACGACGCGACCCGTCTGTTCTTCAAGAATCCCGCCAATCCGCTGAGCTATACGCCCTATGGCAAGGCGATGGCGGCCGGGTGTGAGCTTTTCGAACGCACCACACGCCGCTACGGCAAGCCATCATTCGATCTCGACACCACGCAGATCGGCGATCGCGAGGTCACGGTGCGTGAGCGCGTGGTCTGGCACAAGCCCTTCTGCAATCTTCTGCATTTTGACAGGATGTTGCCGCGTGGTGTCGACCCGCAGCCCAAGCTGCTGATCGTCGCCCCGATGTCGGGCCACTATGCCACGCTGTTGCGCGGCACGGTCGAGACCTTCCTGCCAACGCATGAAGTCTATATTACCGACTGGGTCGATGCCCGCGAAGTACCCCTGAGCGACGGCAGCTTCGATCTCGACGATTACATCGACTATATCATCGATATCTGCCATCTGCTCGGTCCGGACGTCCATGTCATGGCCGTCTGCCAGCCGGCCGTGCCCGTTCTCGCCGCCGTGGCGCAGATGGAAGCGATGGAGGATGATTGCGTCCCCGCCTCGATGATCCTGATGGGCGGCCCGATCGATACCCGCAAATCCCCAACCGCCGTCAACAAGGGCGCACAGGAACGCGGCACCGAATGGTTCCGCCGCAACTGCATCGTCAAGGTACCGCCCCCCAATCCCGGCCTGTGGCGCGACGTCTATCCCGGTTTCTTCCAGCTTTCGGGCTTCATGGCGATGAATCTCGATCGTCATATCTCGGCGCATTGGAACATGTTCAACCATCTCGTCGAGAATGACGGTGATTCCGCCGAGAAGCACCGCGAGTTCTATGACGAATACCTCGCCGTGATGGATCTCACCGCCGAGTTCTATCTGCAGACGGTCGAAACCGTTTTCGTGCAGCATGCCCTGCCCAAGGGAGAGATGATGCATCGCGACGAGAAGGTCGATCTCGGCGCCATCCGCCATTGCGCCATCATGGCGATCGAGGGCGAGAACGACGATATTTCCGGCATCGGCCAGACCAGGGCGGCGCTGGAACTCACGCCCAATCTGCCGGAAGAGAAGAAGACCTACCACCTGCAGGAGCGCGTCGGCCATTACGGCGTCTTCAATGGCGGGCGCTTCCGCCGCGAGATCGCCCCGCGCATCTGCGATTTCATTGATGCGCATGAAAGCGATGCCGGCGCCGCCCGTCCGGCACCGCGCAGCAAGAAGCCGCAACTGCGTGCCGTACGCTGATTCGGGTGTGTGATTCCTGTAAGCACGGCCTCCCCATTTTCCAGCTTACCGCTAATGGGACGCATCCGAATAATTTATCGGATGCGTTTTTCTTGTTCAGCATGAGAGGGCATTGTCGGCTGCCATTTTGCCTCAAGGACGATTTTTGGAGCAGCTACTCAATAAGCACCTTTAGCAGATGATTTTTCAGGAGCTGCCTTGATTGGGGATTGTCATACACATTCAATGATAGTTAAATTCTGTGTCCGAAAAAACACGACACTAGGGGATCAGCAAATGTCCGAAACCGTCGAGAGAGCCGTCGCTGGTATAAAAAATCTATATTACAATGGATTTGAAAGAAGAGCAAGGGCATTTAGGATTACAAGAGATACAATACGCTCTCTTGCAGACGTAAGACGCTTAGAAGGGTCAACCCTTGAAAAGATTCAGGAAAGGCTTGAAGAAGAAGAATTCGTATTTTACCCGCTCGGAACATATGATCTTGGCTCGAATAAAGAATGGTATGTCACAAGCTATGTAAAAATAAACAAGCTTTCGATAATAGACGAAGAGCACCTTAAGAGAGCCGAGCAAGCATCTCATGATGACGATGAGGATTTCTTATAAATCATGACCCGTCCTCGCAATAATTTGGACTGAGACAGATAATCAATGCGCCTCGTCCCAGTTATCCGCCGCACGGGCTTCGACTTCGAGCGGCACCTTCAGCGTCAGGGCGGGATGCGGCGCCTCGCGCATGATCCTGGTGATCAGCGGGATGGTCTGATCAACCTCGTCCTCCGGCACCTCGAAGATCAGTTCGTCATGTACCTGCAACAGCATCTGCGCATGCAGCTTCGAGCCTGACAGCGCGTCTTCCATGCGGATCATGGCGCGGCGGATGATGTCGGCGGCGGAGCCCTGGATCGGGGCGTTGATCGCCTGACGCTCCACCGCCATGCGCTCATTGGCATTGCCGGCGCGGATCGCGGGATAATGGCAGGCGCGCCCGAAAATGGTGGAGACGTAGCCGTACTCGCGGCAATAAGTCTTGGTCTCCTCCATGTAATCCCTGATGCCGGGAAACCGCTCGAAATACTGCTTGATGTAGGCGCCCGCCTCCTCGCGCCCGATCCCGAGCCGGTTGGCGAGGCCGAAAGCGGAAATGCCGTAGATGATGCCGAAATTGATGGTCTTGGCGCGCCGGCGATATTCGCTGGTCATCTCGGCAAGCGGGATGTCGAACATTTCCGAGGCGGTGGCGGCGTGGATGTCGATGCCGTCGGCGAAGGCTTTGCGCAATTGCGGGATATCCGCGATATGCGCGAGAATCCGCAATTCGATCTGGCTGTAATCGGCCGAGATCAGCTTCATCCCCTTCTCGGGCACGAAAGCCGCGCGGATCTTGCGGCCCGCCGGGGTGCGCACCGGGATGTTCTGGAGATTGGGCTCCGATGATGACAGCCGCCCCGTCGTGGTGGCAGCCAGCGAGAAGGAGGTGTGCACCCGGCCCTTCTCGTCCATATAGTTGGGCAGCGCGTCGCTATAGGTGGATTTCAGCTTGGCCTGCTGGCGCCATTCCAGAATCTTCGCCGGCAAGGGATGCCCCTGTTCGGCGAGTTCCTCCAGCGCGGAGGCCGGCGTCGCCCATTGGCCGGAGGGCGTCTTCTTGCCGCCGGGCAGCCCCAGCTTGCCGAAGAGAATTTCGCCAATCTGGCGCGGGCTCGAGACCGAGAAGCGCTCGCCCGCATCCTCCTGGATCTCCTCCTCGAGACGCGTGAGCGTCTGGGCGAAATCAGACGATAGCCGGCTTAATATCTGCCGATCGACCTTGATGCCGCGCCGCTCCATACACGCGATCACCGGCACGAGGGGGCGCTCCAGGGTCTGGTAGACGCTCATCTTCGCTTCTGCGGCCAGCCGCGGCTGGAGCACGCGCCACAGCCGCATGGTGACATCGGCATCCTCCGCAGCGTAACTGGTGGCTTCCTCGATGCCCACACGGTCGAAGCTGACGGCCTTCTTGCCGCTCCCGGCCACCTCCGCGAACTTGATGGTGGTGTGCCCCAGATGCCGTTCGGCGAGATCATCCATGCCGTGGCCGCCGCGCCCGGCATCAAGCACGTAGGAGATCAGCATGGTATCGTCGACCGGCGCCGTCTCGATGCCGTAGCGGGCGAGCACCAGCCAGTCATATTTGAAATTATGCCCGATCTTGAGCGTGCCGGGCTCTTCCAGCAGCGGTTTGAGCGCGGCGAGCGCGTCATCAAGGGGAATCTGCCCCTTGACCAGCCCGGTCTCGTCGAACAGATCGCTGCCGCCGCGATGTTGCAGCGGGATATAGCAGGCCCGCCCGTCCGGGAGCCCGAGCGAGATGCCGACGAGTTCGGCAGAATGCGCGCTCAGCGAATCGGTCTCGGTATCGAGCGCGACGATCCCCGCTTCGCGGGCATCCGCGATCCATTTGTCGAGGGAGTCGCGATCGCGCAGGCATTCGTAGGCCTCGCGATCGATCTTCAACCCCTGCGCTTCCTCGCGACGCTGCTTGACGAGGCGCTCGGGGCTCGCCTGCGGATCGCCCTCGGCGAGACCCACTTCGCCGGCAGCGCCCGACTCGCCCGCAGAATCGCCCCCCCGCGCCAGTTCTGGATCGGCCTCGACGGCGTTGAGATCGATATCGTATTCGGTGGCGACGCGTTTGGTGATGGTGGTGAATTCCATCGCCTTGAAAAAGGCGATCAGCTTCTGCGCATCGATCTCGGCGAGGGTGAGATCGGCGAGCGGCACCGGCACCGGGGCCTTCTCGTCGAGCAGGACGAGTTTCCTGGACAGCCGCGCCTTGTCGGCATTCTCGATCAGGGTCTCGCGGCGCTTGGGCTGCCTGATCTCGCCGGCGCGCTCCAGCAGCGTTTCGAGATCGCCGAACTGTTCGAGGAGTTGCACCGCCGTTTTCGGCCCGATCCCGGGCACACCGGGCACGTTATCGGAGGTGTCGCCGGTGAGTGCGAGCACATCCGCGATCTTCTCCGGCGGCACGCCCCAGCGCTCGATCACCCCCTCGACATCGAGATTGCGCTCGGGCCGGTAGCCGTTCTTGCCCTTGATGCCCGATTCGAAATCGTAGAAGCGGACATGGGGGCCGACCAGCTGCATCAGATCCTTGTCGGCGGAGACGATCACCACCTCCGCTCCGGCTGCTGCCGCCTCGCGGGCATAGGCCGCGATCAGGTCATCGGCCTCGTAGCGCTCCAGTTCGACGGGGATCAACCCGAAGGCGCGCACGGCATCGCGCATCAGCGGCATCTGGCGCTTGAGATCCTCCGGCGCATCCGGGCGATGGCCCTTGTATTCCGGGTAGATCTCGCGGCGAAACGAGCCTTCCGACTTGTCGAGCACGATGGCGAGATGGGTGGGTTTTACCCCCGCCGCGCCCTCGCGGATGAACTGCCAGAGCTTGACGCAGAACATCCGCAACGCCCCGGTCGGCAGCCCGTCGGAACGATAATTGTATTTCGCATCCTGGTTCATCGACTGGAAGAAGGCGCGGAACACGAAGGACGAGCCATCGACGAGGATCAGGCGGTCGCCTTTCCCGATGGCGGAGCTTTTGCCGGACATGGAATCTGGACTTCCCGGTAAGAGTGACTGCTCCCGGTTTTAATGCATCCTTGCGCCGGGTGGATACCGGCTTCGGGAAAAATGATCTGTGGCGGATGATTCGCGCGCGCCCACGCACACGTGCCCGCGCGTGACGGCGCGATCCGTCAGGCAGCGCGCCCGAGCCATTTCGTGGAGAGGCGGCACGATGATGTCTGCGGTGCCCCACCGGCCCGTCGGATTTGACTTCCCTCCCCGGCTCTGTTTTCTCCCACCGATGCCATGTGTCCGGAGCCCGTCCATGCCACCGTCAGCCAGCAACGCGCCGACAGCCCGCGATCCGCGTGATTCGATCATCGTCGCCCTCGATCTGCCTGATGTGGCGCAGGCCCGCGCACTGGTGACGCGAATCGGTGATGGGGCCCGTTTCTACAAGATCGGCTATCGGCTCGGCTTTGCCGGCGGCCTCACCTTCGCCCGTGAACTGGTCGATCAGGGCTGCAAGGTTTTTCTCGATTTCAAGCTGCATGATATCGGCAACACCGTCAGCGAAGGCGTCGCGGCGATCAGCGCACTCGGCGTCGATCTCGCCACGGTGCATGCTTATCCACAGACCATGCAGGCCGCCGTGGCCGGGCGCGGTGAGGATGCCTTGAAGCTCCTGGCCGTCACGGTGCTGACTTCCTACGACGATGCCGATCTCGCCGAAGCCGGCTATGGGACAAGCGTTGCCGATCTCGTCGCCCGTCGCGCAGAGCAGGCGCGCGAAGCGGGGATCGACGGCATCGTCTGCGCGCCACAGGAAATCACGACGGTGCGTGCCGCGCTCGGCCCCGACCGGCTGATCGTCACCCCCGGCATTCGCCCCGCCGGCGCCGATGCGGGCGATCAGAAACGGGTCATGACCCCGGGCGAGGCCGTGCGGGCCGGAGCCGATCACCTCGTTATCGGGCGCCCGATTACCCGCGCCGCCGATCCGCGCGCCGCCGCGATGGCGGTTGCCGAGGACATTGCCGGGAATGCGTAAGGGGATGGCGCCTTTCAGCGCATGGTCTAACCGAATTCCCATGCGGCAAGCGTGCATCCGCACGGCGTTGCGGACTTGTCAGTGACGCAGTGCGCGGCCACTCTTCGCGGGATTCCGCTGGGAGAATATCCATGCCCAAAGGTTACGTGATCGCGCGCATCACGGTGCATGACGAGGAAGCCTACAAGGCGTATGTCCCCGTCGCTACGGCGGCGATGGAGCGTTTCGGCGGGCGCCCGCTGGTGCGTGGCGGGCGGATGGAGACGCTGGAGGGCGAAGGCCGCAAGCGCAATGTGGTCATCGCCTTCGAGAGCTTCGAACAGGCGCGCGCTTTCTATCATTCGCCGGATTATCAGGCGGCCGTGGCCCTGCGCGCGCCGGTGGCGGAGGCGGATGTGGTCGTGGTCGAGGGACTCGATTGAGGGCATTGGCGCCGGACGAACCGGCGCCTGCAACGGGAGGACAAGAACATGCCGAAGGGCTATTGGGTCGCGCGGGTCGATGTCTACGACCAGGACGCCTACAAGAACTACGTCGCCACGAACGGCGAGGCCTTCGCCAAATACGGCGGGCGTTTCATCGTGCGCGGCGGGCGTTTCGAGCGCCTCATCGGCTCGAGCCGCTCGCGCAACGTCGTGATCGAATTCCCCAGCTACGAGGATGCGCTGGCCTGCTGGAACTCGCCGGAATACCAGGCGGCACGCGCACGCCAGGAAGGCGGTGCGGAGATGGATGCGATCGTCATCGAGGGATACGAGGGGCCACAGCCGGGTGAGGGCTGAGCTGCTGTTACGAACCGGCAAGATAGCGGCAGAGCTCAGGCCTGCCATCCGCCCCGGAACAAGAGCAGAAATGGCGTGATCCAGGTTACACGCGCCGTTCCGGCGCGGCTTGCATGGAGGGATATTTCCCTAAGCAGAGGGTACGGGCCGGGGTAACAAACGAGCAGCGGCAATCTTCGTCATCGCGCGCGATGCGGCCTCAGGCGCGCGAATCGGATCGAACAGCAGGCGCAATCCGTTGGCGACAACGATCAGCGTGCCCCCCTCATGGCCGATCACGGCGAGCGGCAGCGACAGATCGAAGAACAGCGTCAGAATCACGAGGGCGAGCATCGCACCGACGGCGAAGAACAGGTTCTGGCGGATGATGCGGTTGGTGCGCCGGGCCAGATGCCAGGCCTTTTCCAGGCGGCGCAGATCATCGGAGAGCAGGGCCACATCGGCAGCCTGCAGCGCCACTTCGCTCCCCGCCGTGCCCATGGCGACGCCGATATCGGCGCTCGCGAGCGCAGCTGCGTCGTTCACACCGTCACCGACGAAGGCGACCGGGCCCCGCGCACGCATGGCGGATATCCGCGCGACCTTCTCCTGAGGCATCAGCTCGGCCTCGATATCCTCCGCGCGCAGGCCGATCGCCGCACCGATACGATGCGCGACGGCGGCGCGGTCGCCAGTAAACATGGTGATTCGCTTGATGCCCGCCGCCCGCAGCCGCGCCAGAGCCTCGATGGCGCTCGTACGCGGCTGGTCGGCAATGCTGATCGCGCCGAGAATGCGGCTGCCGCGCCCGATCACGATCACCGAATGACCGCTCGCGGCAAGCCGCGCCAAAGCCTCCTCGACACGCGCATCCGCGCTCACCGCCAGATGCGCGAGAAGACGCGGATTACCGGCGAAAACCGCTTCGCCATCACCATTGCGCGCCACGATGCCCTCACCGGGATGATTCTGCGCGCCCGTGACCGGGGCCGGCGCGATCGCGACACGCTGCGCCTCACGGCGGATGGCGGCGGCGACATGGTGCTCCGACTCGGCTTCGAGCCCTGCGGCGAGCGCGAGCAATTCGTCCTGCGGGCAGCCGAATGGCAGGATCTCGACCACACGCGCACGGCCTTCGGTCAGCGTCCCGGTCTTGTCGAAGGCGAACTGACGCACGGCGCCGAAACTCTCCAGCGCCGCCCCGCCCTTGAACAGGACGCCGCCGCGCGCGGAGGCCGAGAGCGCCGAGAGTATCGCCGCCGGCACGCTGATCACGATGGCGCAGGGACTGGCTGCCACCAGCAGCGTCGCGGCGCGATAAAGCGCATCGCCGAATTCGCGCCCGATCAGCAGCAAGACAACGAAAGCCAGGATCGATCCGGCCAGCACGGCCACCGTATAGCGCTGGCCGAACCAGGCGCTGAAGCGCTCGCTTGGCGCCTTTTGCGCCTTGGCCTGGGTTACCATCTCGATCATCCGCGCGACGGTGCTCTCCGCCGCCGCCCTCACGACCTCGATCTCGAGAATGCCCTGGCCGTTGACGGTGGCTTCGAAGACCTTGTCGCCGGCGCCCTTGCTCACGGGCATGGCTTCGCCGGTGACGCTGGCCTCGTCGAGATTGCTGTGGCCGCCGCGAATCACCGCGTCGACGGGGATGCGCTCGCCGGGGCGCACCATCACCCGGTCGCCCCGCTCCAGTGACGCGGCTGGAACCTCCGTGACCCGACCCTCGGCGTCACGCCGATGCGCGGTTTCCGGGCGCATCGCCATCAGCGCCTCGACCTCGCGCTCGGCCCGCCCCATGGCGTATTCCTCGAGCGTGCCGGCGAGCGAGAACAGGAACAGGAGAATCGCCCCGTCGCGCATTTCGTCGACGGCGGCGGCAGCCAGAGCCGCCGTCACCATCAGCAGGTCGATGTCGAGCCGGCGATTACGCAGCAGATTGGCGAGCGCCTTGCGCCCCGCCGGCAGCCCTCCGGCGAGATAGGCAAGGATATAGGCTCCGAGCACCCATGAACCGGGCGCGCCGGCGATTTCGCCCGCGATGCCGAAAGCGAGGCCGAGCCCGGTCGCGAGGGTGAGGATGGCAGCGAGGATGATGGGCGATGGCATGCGATGTGACCGATGGATCAGAGGGCTTCCACAGTGGAATAATTCCAAACTGGTGCGGAAGCCGCTCCGCTTCAATCGGGAGAATTACGCGTGAGGGCTCGCTGACGGGCGGGAACGATCGATGGCGGCCTCCGTTGAGGAGGCAAGTGAGGCGGGCGCTGATTGCCCGCTACCGTCAGAAACGGAGTAACACCATGCTGGGCTGGGCCCTGACTTTCCTCATCATCGCGCTGATCGCCGCCGTGCTCGGGTTCGGCGGGATCGCCGGCGCGGCCGTCGAGATCGCGAAGATCATCTTCTTTGTCGCGATCGTGCTGTTCGTGATCGCCGCAATCGTCGGCCTGGTACGCGGACGCTCACCGCCCCTGTGACGCGCTGCGCATCCGGAAGCGGGCGCGCCGGCTCAGTCGGCGATCGCCCATTCCATCCGCACGCTGGCCTCGTAGCCGAGGCTGGCGGGCGGAACGATCGGCACGGCTGACGCAGCGTCCATCCGCGCCATCATCATGCCCTCTCTGCGTGGCGATATCGCGCTCGCCGCCGCATCGCCGACCAGCATCAGCCGCCCAAGGCTCACACCGGCCGCCTCTGCCAGCACCTGTGCCTGACGTGTGGCATCCGCGACGGCCCGGCGTCGTGCCTCGTCCTGCGCCTGCGCGTCATCATCGAGGGCAAAATCGAGCCCCTGGAACGTCATCCCCTCCAGACCCAGAATATCGCCGGCGAGCGCGCCGACATCATCGATATCGCGGGTCTTGATGCGCAGCTGGTGCGTGGCCGTGAAGCCGGGCGGTTCGCGCAGGGTATCATCATTGCGCCGGTGCTCCGGGGTCTCGAACACCCGGAAACCCGAGGTCTCGATATCGTCACGGGCGATTCCCCTGGCTTCGAGCCGCGCCAGCGCCGCCTCCACCGCGTCGTTATTGGCGTCGACCGCAGCGACGACCGTCTCCGCCCGCGTCATCACGGAGACGTGGATATTCGCATAATCGGGCGTGCGCTCGACCGTGCCGGAACCGCTCACCACGATACGCCCCGCGCCCTCCGTCTCGCTCGCCTGCACGGGCGCGGCGAGCATCAGGAAGGCGAGGAGGATCGCCCCGACGGCGAGGGATTCGCGAATCAGCCGGGTGCGTGGCTGCGGCGCAGGCATGGCGAGACAGCGGCTGCGCGAACCGTTGCGCTGCGGGGCGATGCGGTTGGTCATGGGCTGATCCTCGTTGCTTCAAGCGAAATCCGGCGAAGGCGAAGCCGTATCCAAGGCGCAGATTGCGGCATCAGCGCGGCGCCTCACGCCCCACCACCGCCGTCGCCTCGATCTCGACGAGGGCTTCGTCCTCGACGAGGCCGGCCACCTGGACCAGCGCCATGGCCGGGTAATGCGCGCCGATCACGTCGCGATAGGCGCGTCCGAGATCGCGCAGGCCGGATTTGTAGGCCCCGAGATCGGTGACGTACCAGGTCAGGCGGACCAGGTGCTGCGGGCCCGCTCCGCCTTCCGCGAGGATGGCCACGATATTCTCCAGTGTCAGGCGCACCTGCGGGATGAAGCCCGCGGCGAAGGTGCCTTGCGTATCCCAGCCCACGACCCCGCCCGTCACGATGAGCCTGCCCTGCGCCATCATGCCGTTGGCATAGCCGCGCGGCACGGGCCAATCCGCCGGCTGGAGCACCTGCGGGCGCTCGACACAGGCGGCAATCAGATCCTCACGCATCCCCACGCTTTCTCTCCCTCGTCTTTTCTCGTTACGCCTCGCGCGCCATTTCGCGCAATGCGAAGCGTTGCAGTTTGCCGGTCTGTGTCTTGGGCAGGGCCTCGACGAAATCGATCCGGCGTGGATACTTGTAAGGTGCGATCTCGGCCTTGACGTGCTCCTGCAATGCCTTCGCCAGATCAGGACCCGGCTCCCAGCCCGCGCGCAGCACGATATAGGCCCTGACCACCATGCCGCGCTCTTCGTCTGGAGCGCCGACAACGCCCGCCTCCGCGACGGCCTCGTGGGTCAGAAGCGCCGCCTCGACCTCCGGGCCGGCGATGTTGTAGCCGGAGGAGACGATCATGTCGTCGTTGCGGGCCTGATACCAGAAATACCCGTCTTCATCGATCAGATAGGAATCACCCGTCACGTTCCAGCCGTCGATGACGTATTGCGCCTGGCGCGGATCGTCGAGATAGCGGCAGCCCGTCGGCCCGCGCACGGCGAGGCGCCCGACCGTACCGGGCGGCAGATCGGCGCCGTCGGGCCCGATCACCTTTGCCTCGTAGCCGGGAACGGGCTTGCCGGTGGCGCCGGGGCGGATCTCGTCTTCGCGTGCGGCGATGAAGATATGCAGCATCTCGGTTGCGCCGATCCCGTCCATCAGGCTGATCCCGGTCGCCGCCTTCCACGCATCGAAGGTCGCCCTGGGCAGCGGCTCGCCGGCGGAGACGCATTTGCGCAGGCTGGAGAGATCGAAATCCGCGCGCTTGTCGAGCATGGCGCGATAGGCGGTGGGCGCGGTGAAGCAGACGCTGGCGCGGTATTTCTCGATCGCGGGTGCGAGCTCGTGCGGCCCGGCTTTCTCGAGCAGCACCGCCGAGGCGCCGATATGCAGCGGAAACAGCACGATCCCGCCCAGACCGAAGGTGAAGGCGAGCGGCGGCGAGCCGATGAAGCGGTCTTCAGGTGTCGCGCACAGGACGTTGCGCGCATAGGCGTCGCAGATGGCGAGCATGTCGCGGTGGAAATGCATCGTGCCCTTGGGCACGCCCGTCGTCCCCGAGGTGAAAGCGATCAGGCAGACATCGTCCGCTGCCGTGTCGCAGGCTTCGAATTCCGGGCTCTCCCCCGCCATCATGGCTTCGAGCCCGTCATCCGCATCCTCGCCCCAAAAGACGCAATGGCGCAGATGCGCGGCGCCCGAAGCGGCCAAAACGGCGCCCTTGTCCATCTCCTCGCGCAGCCTGGCATCGCACAGGGCGATGGCGATGCGCGCCTTTTCCAGCGGATAGGCGATCTCCCGGGCACGCAGCATCGGCATCGTCGCCACCACGATGCCGCCGGCCTTGATGACGGCGAAATAAGCCGCGACCATCATCGCATTGTTGAACGAGCGCAACAGAACCCGCTCCCCCGGCACCAGACCGAGACGGTTTACCAGCACATTCGCGATGCGGTTCACCCGCTCATGCAGATCGGCATAGCGCCATTGCGCCTGCGGCGTGATCAGGCACGGTCTGTCGCCGCGCCCGGCGCGGATATGGCTGTCGAGGAAGGCGTCGATGCAGTTGAGCCGCTGGGGATATTCGAGCTCGGGCCGCGTGAAGATGAAATCCGGCCATTCCTCGCGCGGCGGCAGGTGGTCTCGTGCAAAACCGTCACGATGCGCAGAATGGGTCATGGCGCGATCTCCTGATGATTTGCGTGTGTGTGGTGGAAATTCAGGCGTTCCCCTCTCCCTTGTGGAGAGGGGAGATTGCCCTGCATCACCCATCATCCACCTCCCGCCGCTTTGAGCGTCTCGCGGGCGATGACAAGTTTCTGGACCTCGCTGGCGCCCTCATAGATCCGCAGCGCGCGGACCTCGCGGTACAGTTCCTCGACCTTGACGCCGGAGGTGACGCCGAGGCCGCCGAAGATCTGGACCGCCTTGTCGATCACTTTCTGCGCCGATTCGGTGGCGTGGAGCTTGGCCATGGAGGCCTCGCGGGTGACGCGGGGCGCGCCCTGGTCCCTGGTCCAGGCGGCGCGGTAGACGAGCAGGGCCGAGGCATCGACGTCGAGCGCCATCTCGGCGAGCGCGGCCTGGGTCAGCGGCAGATCGCTCATCGGTGCGCCGAACAGATGCCGCCCGCTCGCCCGTCCGAGCGCCTCGTGGAGGGCACGACGCGCCATGCCGAGCGCGGCGGCGCCGACGCTGGCACGGAACACGTCAAGCGTTGCCATCGCGACCTTGAACCCCGCGCCCGGATCGCCGATCAGGCTGCTCGCCGGTACGCGGCAATTCTCGAAACGGACCCGCGCCAGGGGATGCGGTGCGATCACATCGATGCGTCCGGCAATCTCGAGGCCGGGCGTATCCGCATCGACCATGAAAGCCGAGATTCCCTTCGCGCCGGGCGCCTCGCCGGTGCGGGCGAAGACCACGTAGTGATCGGCGATACCGCCATTGGAGATCCAGGTCTTCTCGCCGTCGATGACATAGTGATCATGACCGTCTGCCCGCGCCGTCGTCGCCATCGCCGCGACATCGGATCCGGCTTCGGCTTCGGAGAGCGCGAAGGCGGCGATGCGCTTGCCGGCCACCACCGGGGGCAGGTACTCCGCCTTTTGCTGCTTCGTGCCGAACAGGCTGATCGGCCCGGTCCCGAGCCCCTGCATGGCGAAGGCGAAATCGGCAAGTCCCGCATGCCAGGCCAGCCGCTCACGCGCCAGACACAGGCTGCGCACGTCGAAAGCCTGATCGGCGGGCGGTGCGGCGATATCGAGAAACCCCGCTTCGCCCAAAGCCGCGACGAGCTTGCGGCAGGAGCCGTCGATATCGTGGTGATCGACGAGCCCCGCGACATTGGCCTGCGCCCAGCCATCAAGCCGGTCGAGCAGTTCGCCATGATCCGGCGCGAAGAACGGCCAGGTGATGAAGCTGCGATCAGACATGGGGGCTTCCCCGGACGCTTGACGCTTCGGGCGTACGCTTGATGCAGGTATCTCCCCTCTCCCTCGGTGGAGAGGGGGTGGGGGTGAGGGGCGTTGATGAAGGGTTGGTCGTTATCGTGAAAGGGCTCTTTTCCATCCTCACCCCCGCCCCCTCTCCGCAAGGGAGAGGGGAGAAAGCCGGCCCGGCGTGATGATGCATCCCCATATCAATCCCCCTCGAAATTGGGCTGGCGCTTCTCGGCGAAGGCCTCGAAGGCGCGGCGGAAATCGTTGGTGGTCATGCACAGAGCCTGGGCGATGGCCTCGGCCTCGATCGCTTCCTCGACCGACATGGCCCATTCCATGGCGAGCATGCGCTTGGTCATGGTGTTGGCGTAGTTGGGGCCGGAGACGATCTCGGCGGCAAGGTCGGCGGCTTCCTTCAGCAGGATGTCGGCGGCGACGATGCGTGAGAAAAAGCCCCAGGAAACGCCCTCCTCGGCGCGCATGAAGCGGCCCGTATAGAGCAGCTCGCTGGCGCGTCCCTGGCCGATGATCCTGGGCAGGATGGCGCAGGCGCCCATATCGCAGCCGGCGAGGCCGACCTTGTTGAACAGGAAGGCGACTTTCGCCTTCTCACCGGCGAGCCGGATGTCGCTCGCCATCGCCATGATCGCCCCGGCCCCGGCGCAGATACCGTCCACGGCGGCGATGACGGGCTGGGGCGCGGCGCGCATCGCCTTGACGAGTTCGCCGGTCATGCGGGTGAAGGAAGTGAGGTCGCGGGTGTTCATCCGCGTGAGCGGGCCGATGATCTCGAACACGTCGCCGCCGGAGGAAAAATTGCCGCCGGCGCCGGTAAGGATCACCGCCCCGATGGAATCGTCATGCCCCAGCGCATGGAAGAAATCGGTGAGCTCGCGATAGCTGCCGAAGGTGAGCGGATTCTTCTTCTCGGGCCGCTCAAGGGTCACCGTCGCGATGCCGGCCTCGACGCAGAGACGGAAATGCTGTGGCTTGTAGCCCGCGACCGGCAGGGTCACAGGATTGGCGTAACGGGTCATGGATTGTCCTCCCGGTCTTCTTCTTCCGGTCGTGCGATACCGGCCGCGACGGCTCGGCGGGTCGAGGCCTTGGCCTTGCCGAGCAGCGCCATCAATCCGTCGATCTCGCCCTGATCGAGATCGCCGAAGAAATCGGCGATCCAGGCTTCGTGCTCGACGGCCATGGCGCGAAACGCTTCGCGCCCCTGCGGCGTCAGCGCCACCAGATGCGAGCGCCGGTCATGCGCCGCCTTGCGCCGGCTCAGATGCCCCGATTCGACAAGGCGCTCGACGAGGCCGGTAACATTGCCGTTCGAGACCATCATGCGCTGGGACAGTTCCGACAGGGTGAGCCCCTCCGGTGTCCGGTCGAGCTGTGCCATAAGATCGAAACGCGGCAAGGTCACGTCGAAACGCTCGCGTAGACGCCGGCGGATCTCGCCCTCGATCATGGTCGAGCAGGTGAGCAGACGCAGCCACAGGCGCAACTCCGCCGCATGTTCCGCCGGCGCCATGGCCGCGCCCGTCTCGTAATCGAGCACCGGGGGCGCCTCCGCCCGTGCAGGATTGCGGCTCATGATGAAACTCCGCGCGTCATGCTTCTCCCCCCGCGATCGCAATCGCCTGCCCGGTCACCGCCCCCGCCGCATCCCCCGCGAGCCAGAGCGCGGCATCGGCCACCTCGCGCGGATCGACGAGGCGGCCCTGCGGATTGTGTGCGACGAAATCCGCAAGCGCTTCTTCATGCGAGCGCCCGGTCGTCGCCATCACCTTCTCGATGCCGCTTGCGACCATGTCTGTATCGGTGAAGCCGGGGCAGAGCGCGTTGACGGTGATGCCCTTGCGCGCCGTCTCCAGCGCCAGCGCCCGCACCAGACCGAGCGCCGCATGCTTGGCGGCGCAATAGGCGCTCACATACGCATAGCCCTTGAGTGCGGCGGTGGAGGCGACGACGATGATGCGCCCGAAGCCGCGCGCGGTCATTCCCGGCAGGACCGGGTGGATCGCATTGACCACGCCGATCAGATTGACCTCGGTCATGGCGCGAAACTGCGCGGCATCACTACGCACGAACGGCGCCGTCGTGGCCGCACCGGCATTGGCGACGAGGCAATCGATCGCTCCCCCCGCCGCGCCCGCAGCGCCGATCGCCTCGGCCATGGCAGCTTCATCCGTGACGTCGGCGCTCATCGCGAAATCGGCCACGCCGGCGGCGAGCGCCGCGTCGAGGGCGGCGCGGTCGCGGCCCAGAATGCTCACGCGCATACCCCGCTCACGGAAGGCGCCGGCGATGGCGCGACCGATGCCGCGCGCACCGCCCGTCACCAGAACGTGCCGGACGCCTGCCGTCTCCTCCCCCCGCTGCTCCCCGCCCTGTGCCGCCTTCCCGGCCTCCATCGCGATCCCCTCCTTTGCGCAAGATCGGCAATCCCTCTGGAAAGCCTCTTGCGGGATTTCGCCGATTTGTTTTAAGCTTCAAATATTCAGGTTGCGAGGGGAGCCGTCAAGCCGCGTCGGAAGCCTTCTTCAAAGGCGAAGCCGGATCAGGAAAAAAAGCAGACACAGCGCCGCCCATCGGGTGCCCGCGACAAGCGGGCCGAGAGAGGATAAGCCGCGACAGACGGCGGGCAAAGGCGCATCATCCCGGCAAAAATGCGCCACGGGGCTTTTCCGACGCGGCGGCAGCGGTCAAACTGAGGGGAACGGGGCGCAACGACGCCACCGGCATAACTGGGAGATCGGGAGAATGAAGACCATCAAAGTGCTCGCCGGCGCGACGCTCGCGCTCGGCATGGTGGCAGGCGCCGCCAAGGCCGATGAAGTGCGCATCGGGCTGATGTATACATTGTCGGGGCCGCCTGCTGCGCTCGGCGAACAGGCCCGTGACGGGTTTCTGCTTGCGGTGGAGCAACTCGGCGGCCAGCTCGGCGGGCTCGATGCCGAAATCATCGTCGTCGATGACGAGCTGAAACCCGATGTCGCCGTGACCCGCGCACGCGGCCTGATCGAACGCGATGACGTGCATTTCGTCGTCGGGCCGATCTTCTCGAACGTGGCACAGGCGATCCAGCGCCCGATCGTCGAGGCCGACCGGATCCTGATCAGTTCGAATGCCGGCCCGTCGGACCTGGCCGGTGAGCAATGCCATCCGAACTATTTCAACACCTCGTATCAAAACGACCAGGTACACGAGGTGATGGGTGCGGTGGCCGAGCAGCGCGATTATGACCGCGTCTTTCTGATGGCGCCGAACTACCAGGCGGGTCGCGATTCCATCTCCGGCTTCAAGCGCCATTTTACCGGCGAGGTCGTCGACGAGGTCTATGTGCCGCTCGGCCAGCTCGATTTCCAGGGCGAGCTGGCGCGCATCTCGGCGATGCAGCCCGATGCCGTGTTCACCTTCATGCCCGGCGGCATGGGCATCAATCTGGTGCGCCAGTATTCGCAGGCCGGCCTGACCGATCGCGTGCCCTTCCTCTCCGCCTTCACCGTGGACGAGACCAATCTGCCCGCGCAGCAGGCCGATGCGCTCGGCATGTATTCCAGCGCCACCTGGACGCCGGACATGGACACGCCCGGCAATGCGGAATTCGTCGCGGCCTTCGAGGAAGCCTATGAAATGGTGCCGGCCATGTATGCCATGCAGGCCTATGACACGGCCATGCTGCTGGATGCGGCGATCGCCTCGCTCGACGGGGATCTCTCCGATCTCGACGCGGTTCGCGAAGCCCTGCGCAATGCCGACTTTTCCTCGTTGCGCGGTGAATTCAGCTTCAACACCAACCAGCACCCGATCCAGAACTTCATTCTGGCGCAGGTCAACGAGCGCGAGGACGGTCTGTTCCAGACGGAATACGTCGAGACCGTCTTCGAGGATTACGGCGACGTCTATGCCGAGCTCTGCTCCATGGAGTGAGCGCGAACGGGTGGCGGCTGCGCCCTGGGGCCCAGCCGCCGCCGGCCTTGGCGAGATGCGTGCGGCTTCGATGATTTGCGACGCACGCACCCCGCCTCCCCCGAAAGCGTGACGGGCCACCCCCATGTATACGACGCTGATCGCCGTGCAGACCCTGAACGGGCTGCAACTGGGCATCATCCTCTTTCTGATCGCCGCCGGGCTGACGCTCGTCTTCGGGGTGATGGATTTCATCAATCTTGCCCATGGCGTGCAGTACATGGTCGGCGCCTATTTCGCCTTCACCTTCACGGTGCTGACGGGCTCGTTCACGCTGGGGCTGTTGCTCGCCCTGCCGGCTGCGCTGCTTGTCGGCCTGATCCTGGAAGTGCTGGTTTTTCGACACCTCTATGATCGCGACCATCTCGAGCAGGTGCTCGCCACTTTCGGAATCATCCTCTTCCTCAACCAGGGGGTGAAGGTGATCTGGGGGGCGAGCCCGCTCTACGTGCCGGTGCCTGAGCTTTTGCAGGGCTCGATCGAGATCTTCGAGGGTTTCTTCTATCCGGTCTACCGCCTCGCGATCATCGGGGCGGGGCTCGGCGTCGCGGCGCTGCTCTACTTTCTCGTGAGCTATACCCGCGCCGGCATGCTGGTGCGCGCGGGCGCCACCAATGCGCGGATGGTCTCGGCGCTGGGCATCGATATCCGCCGGCTGTTCATGGTGGTGTTCGGCTTCGGCGCGATGCTCGCGGGCTTTGCCGGGGCGATGGTCGCGCCGATTCTCTCGGTCGAGCCGGGGATGGGCGACAACCTGCTGATTCTCGCCTTCGTGGTGATCGTGATCGGCGGCATCGGCTCGATCCGCGGCGCCTTCATCGCGGCGCTTCTGATCGGCCTCGTCGATACGCTCGGGCGGGGTTTCGCCGGCGATATCCTGCGCCTCGTGATGGATCCCAGCGCCGCCAGTCAGACCGGGCGGGCGATCGCGCCGATGCTGATCTACATCCTGATGGCGCTGGTCCTGATCTTCCGCCCCTCGGGGCTGTTCCCGGTCAAGCGGTGAGGCGCCCCATGCAAGAGACCGCCCCCGTAAAACCGGCCAGCGAGACCGCACCCGCCGCGCCGGCAACGCCTCCCGTCACGCGTTTTCGCGCGGCGCATATGGTGGTGCCGTTCCTGCTCTTCAGCTTGTTCGCCATCCTGCCCGCCTTTGCCCAGTTCGGAGCCGAAGGCTATATCCTGTCGCTGGTGATGCGGGTGATGATCTTCGCCATTGCCGCGATGTCGCTCGATCTGATTCTCGGCTATGGCGCCATGGTCTCCTTCGGCCATGCTGCCTTCATCGGAATCGGCGCCTATGGTGCGGGCATCCTGATGCAGCATACGGTGGATGACTTCTTCATCCAGCTCGCTACCGCGCTCGGCGGCTCGGCCGTTTTCGCACTGGTGACGGGCGCGTTGTCGCTGCGTACGAAGGGCGTGTATTTCATCATGATCACGCTGGCTTTCGGCCAGATGGCGTTCTTCTTCTTCGTCTCGCTGGCCGCCTATGGCGGCGATGACGGGATGACCTTGCGGACCACCCCGCAGATCTTCGGCCAGGACTGGCTCGCGCACCGGCATGTCCTGTATTATCTGATCTTTGCCTGCATGCTCGGCGTCTATCTGTTCCTGCGTGCCATCGTGCGCTCGCGCTTCGGACGGGTCTTGCGCGGGGCGAAGGAGAATCCGGTGCGCATGGCGGCAATCGGGTTCAACCCCTATCGCTTCCAGCTCGCCGCCTATGTCATTGCCGGCACGATCTGCGGCCTTTCGGGCTTCCTGCTCGCGCATCAGACCGAGTTCATCGCCCCCGCTTTCATGACATGGCAGCGCTCGGGCGAATTGATCGTGATGGTCGTGCTCGGTGGCATGGGCACGCTGCACGGCGCCATTATCGGCGCCGCCGCCTTCCTCATCCTCGAGGAGATGCTCTCGCGCATCACCCAGGACTGGAAGCTGATCTTCGGGCCCTTCCTCGTGCTCGTGGCGCTGTTTGCGCGCGGCGGCATCATGGGCTTCCTGCGCAGATGGGGGCTGAAATGAGCCCGGTCCTGCAATTGCGCAACCTGCGCAAATCCTACGGCGCGCTGAAGGTCACTGACGATGTCTCGCTCGACGTCGCGCGCGGCGAATTGCACGCGATCATCGGCCCCAACGGTGCCGGCAAGACCACGCTGATCCACCAGATCAGCGGCATCGCTGCGGCTGATGACGGGCGGATTCTCTTCGATGGAGAGGACGTCACCGCCCTGGCGATGCATCAGCGCGTGGCGCGCGGGCTGGCGCGCTCGTTTCAGATCACCTCGATCCTGCCCGGCTTCACCGCGCTTGAGAACGTCGCCATGGCCGTGCAGGCACGAACGGGCACGAGTTTCAGCTTTTTCGGCGATCCCGCGCGCGAGGACCCACTCACCAGACCCGCCATGGAAGCCCTGGCAATCGTCGATCTGACGGCGCGCGCCGATATTGTCGCCGGCGAACTCTCGCATGGCGAGAAGCGCCAGCTCGAACTCGCCATCGCGCTCGCCACGCAGCCGAAGATGCTGCTCCTCGACGAGCCGCTGGCCGGGACGGGGCGCGAGGAATCCGAGCGTGTCGTGGCGACGCTTGAGAGCCTGAAAGGGCATTACACGATCCTGTTGATCGAGCATGACATGGAAGCGGTGTTCGCGCTGGCCGACCGGGTGAGCGTGCTGGTCTATGGCCGCATCATCGCATCGGGGCCGCCGGATCAGGTGCGCGCCGATCCGGAAGTGCGCAAGGCCTATCTCGGGGAGGAGGCGTGATGCTCAAAAGCTCTCCGATGCTCGAAGTCTCCGGCCTCCAGGCCTCCTACGGTCCGGCGCAGGTCCTTTTCGATATCGGCTTTTCGATCGGTGCAGGCGAAGTCGTCACCCTGCTGGGGCGCAACGGCATGGGCAAGACCACGACGGTCAACACCATCCTGGGCATGGTGCGGCCCCAGGGCGGGACGATCCGTTTCGAGGGCAGGCCAATCCAAGGATTGCCCTCCTACAAGGTGGCGCAATGCGGCATCGGGCTGGTGCCGGAGGGGCGCCAGATCTTCCCCACGCTTACGGTGGAGGAAAATCTGATCGCCACGGCCGCTGCACGTTTCGGCAAGCCGCGCTGGACGCTCGGCGCAGTCTACGAGCTCTTCCCGCGCCTGGCCGAACGCCGCCGCAATCTCGGTTCGCAGCTCTCGGGCGGCGAGCAGCAGATGCTCGCCATCGGGCGTGCGCTGATGACCAATCCCAGGCTCCTCGTGCTCGACGAGGCGACGGAGGGGCTCGCGCCGCTGATCCGGACCGAGATCTGGGCGGTGCTGACGCGGCTCAAGGCCGAGCATCAGGCGATTCTCGTCATCGACAAGAACGTCGATGCCCTGTTGAAATTCGCCGACCGGCATGTCGTCGTCGAGAAAGGGCGCGTCGCCTGGAGCGGGACGAGCGCGCAGCTCGCCGCCGATGACAGCGTCAAGGATCGCTTCCTGAACGTGTGAGCGCCACCCGGCCCCACAGCCTGCAACTGCCGGCGCATTAACGAAAACCCCCGCTTCATAAGAAGCGGGGGTCTGATCGAGCCGCATCGGATGACGCGCATCAGCGCGGATAGCAAAGACCGTCACGAGCGAGGTAGTACCCGTCCGGGCAACCGTCATTGGTCGGCGCCGTCGCCGCACCGACCACGGCGCCGCTGGCCGCACCGATCGCACCGCCGATCAGGGCGCCGCGACCGCCGCCAGCTGCTGCGCCGACCGCCGCGCCGCCGGCACCGCCGATCAGGGCACCACCCGCCGCCCGTTCACCGGGGGTGTTACAGGCCGCGACCGAAAGCGCGAGCCCAACAGCCGCTGCTAATGCAAAAATCTTTTTCATGACTCCATCCCTGACCGTTCGAGAGTTCACAGCCTCCAGAGGGCTGCGTCATTTGTAGCGCGAGCAAGCACAGGATGAAACCCGGTGATCTCAGTTAAGTTCCCGCACGCACTCCACTTATCGAGCTTGCCACGCGAAGCCGGTCAATGGAAGCCCCGATTCGCGAACGGGGGCGGCGCATGCATCGGGATGCCTTGCGACGGATGCATCCGATTTCGCGCCAGCTTCGCATTTTCGCTTGACGCATGCTCACCCCCGGCCCCACATCGCAACCCGGTCAGTCGGCCGGGCGGCCGCTCCCGTTCGCGGGGGAGGAAAGTCCGGGCTCCATGGAAAGACGGTGCCGGATAACGTCCGGCGGGGGCGACCCCAGGGAAAGTGCCACAGAAAGCAGACCGCCATCGCGCGCGATGGCAAGGGTGAAAGGGTGCGGTAAGAGCGCACCGCGGACGCGGTAACGCGGACGGCACGGCAAACCCCACCGGGAGCAAAACCGAATAGGGACGACAAGCGGCGCGCCCGGCGTGTCGCGGAGCACTTTCCGGCTCGTCGTCCGGGTTGGTTGCAGGAGGCGGTCGGCGACGATCGTCCCAGATGAATGGCCGCCACGTTCGCGGACCTGCGGGTCGGCGGGCCATACAGAACCCGGCTTACAGGCCGGCTGACCGGCTCAACCCATGCGATGGCTTTCTGCGCGAGCCGCTTCGCGCCTTACAGGAAGTTCACCAGCGAGAGCTGTGAAAGCAGCGAGGTCGTCTGGTAGCTCGCCTGCAGGCGCGTCTGCAGCGTCATCAGCTTGGTCACAGTTTCTTCCGTATTGGTATCCTCGATCTCGCCGAGCTCGTTTTGAACCATCACCTGCGTCGCCTTGTGACGCTCCGCGGCCTCCGACATCGTGCTGGCGGCGACGCCGAGTTCCATGCCGATCTGGGCAATGCTCTGTTCACCGCCCTGCGGCGTGAGATTGTCGCGCACGCGGCTCATCATCGCTTCGAGCCGCGGCGTGCTGCCATCGCTGAAATCGGTGGCGGAGAGCGCCGCGAGTTGCGAGAGCAATTCCCGGAAACCGTCTTCATTGGCCTGCGCCCCGATCCCCACCGTCTGGGTCTCGTCGATGCGCAAGGTCGCGGTGCTGCGCGCCTGATCGGGATCCGCCGGGTCCGAGCCGTTGTACCAGTTATCGGGATCGTCGAAATATTCCTGCGAGGCAAGGAGTGCGGAAGCCGCCGTCAGCGCGGTCGAGGCCTCGCTTTCGAGCGCATCCTGCATGGCGGTCTCGATATTCTCGGCAACCTGCGCGAGCGAGCCGCCAGTGACGAACTGCCCCGGCCCCGCCGTGGTTTCGGCGATCAGCGAGACTTCCCGGCTGGTGCCATCAGGCAGGTCGAGGGTCAGGTTGATCCGCTCCCCGACGGCCGGCGACTGGGTCACGGTGAAGCTTGCCGGCGGACCGTCGGCGGGGGTGATCGATCCGCCGCTCGAGGAGGCGCCGGCAATCGTGAAACCGGCAGGATCCGTATCAGCGATCTCGACCGTCGCCCCCGTACGGCTCACGGCGAGATGCCCCGTCCCGGCAACGTCGTCAGCCGCCGCGCGGGTGGCGATCCTGGCAGTCACCCCCTCCATGATCGCATTGTAATTCGCCACCGGCTTCTCGTCATGCGCCCGCCCGGCAAAGAGCGAGCGGCCACCGAATTCCGCGTTGAGAAAATCGATCGCGCCCTGGAGATTGGCCTGGGCCAGCATCTGCTCCTGGGGATTGGCGCCGGGGATGACCCTGGACGCGGGCAATGCGGAAATCGCTTTCGTATCATTGGCGATCTTGTCGAGCCCTTCGATACTCTTGAGCATCATCTTCAGGCGCGTATCGGCGCTGTTGATGCCCTGCTGCCAGGATTCCAGCCCGGAAACACGGCCGCGCAGATCCAGCGCCTGACCACGCTTGATGCCGAGCTCGCCATAACTGTCGGCACGGCGACCGGTCGTAAGCTGGCGCTCCAGATCGGCGCCCTGCTTGCGCATCTGCACGAACATGTCGGCATTGCGGCGGCTGTCGACGGCGCCGGGGGCGAAAGGTGTCATGGCCATGATCGGTCACTCCTCACATGCGCATCAACGTGTCCATCATCTCGCGCACGGCGGTGAGGACACGGGCATTGGCGCCGTAGGCGGTCTGCAATTGCACGAGCTGCGACATTTCCTCGTCGATATTCACCCCGGAAACATCCCCGAATCGGCTCTCGATCGCGGCGAGCGCGACGTTCTGGCCTTCATTGAGGCGTTGCGCCGTCTGCGCATTGGCGCCCTGCGTCTCGACCACCCTGCGCGAGAAATCCATCACGTTCGAGCTATAGGGCGTTGCCATGCCGCCGATTCCGGCTTGCGGCGCGAATGACTGTCGCTGACCCTCGAGATTGTCACGAATGGTCTGAATACGCGTCTGATCCCCCGACGGTGTTCCCGGCTCCATGCGGATCAGCTGCGCGGGATCGGCCTTGATGGCGCCGTTGACACCCATACGCTGGGCAAAACCCTCCAGCTGATCATTCACGCCGGTGAAGGCATTGCCGGCATTGCCGCGATCAACGAAGAAGGGCAGTTCGGGCACGCCGTCGCCGGCGGCGCGCTGCGTATCCTCGACCGTATAGCGCGCGCCGAGCAGATTGGCGCCGGCGGGCAGGCCGTTGATCTCCCAATCGCCGCCGCCCAGATCGTTGACCGTGACACCGGTAAAGCCGGCGGCGGCGAATTCGGCTTCGAGATCGGCGGCGCCGGCCGGGTTGGGGATGGACAGACGGTTGAAGGCGCCGTCATTCATCAGTTCGACGGTCACCGCCTCATCCGAGAAATCCGCGCCGAAAGCGATCGTGTTGCCGGTGATCTCCGCCGGGCGATCGCTGAAGGCACGGGCGAAGCCGGCGGCCATCTCGTCGAGCTGGCGCTGGGCCTGCGGGAGGATCTCGTCACGCATTTCGAGCGCCGCAGCGATCTCCCCGGACTGGAAGGCCCCACCGGCAATCAGATCGAAGCGCGCTCCCGAGCCGGTTTCCGCCCTGATCACGCCGACATCGGAATTCACCGGATCATAAGACATGCTCGGATCAAGCGCCGGGCGGCGGTCGAAGCTCAGCGTCGTGGGATCGACACCGTCGAACAGCGTCTGCCCGCTGGGTGTGCGGATGATGACGGCGCCGTTGTCGCCTTTCTGGACCTCGATACCCATGAGGCCGGAGAGTTCGTTGATCATCCGGTCGCGCTCGTCTTCCAGCTCCGCCGATCCGCCACGAAAACTCTCGGCCGTGATCTGACTGTTGGTGTCGGCGATACCCTTCAGGAGTTCATTGGCGCGGGTCACGGCAGTATCGATGCGCCCTTCGGCCTGGCTGCGCAGCCCCTGCACGCCGGTCGCCACGCTCGCCATGCGACCCGCGAGCGTCTCACCGGCGCTGAGAACACCCGCGCGCAGGGCAAAGCTCGACGGATCATCGGCCAGCGCGCCGAGCTTTTCGTTGAAGGTGTTGACCGCGTGATCGAGGGAGGACGCCTCGCCCGGCGTACCGAACAGACCATCGAGCGCCGAGGCGAATTCCGCGCGGGTCTTGGCATAGCCGGCGCCGGATGTCTCCGTGCGCAATTGCTTGCTGAGCAGATCGTCCATCACGCGCTGGACCGGTCCGGCCTGAACACCGGCGCCGCGCGGCCCGTTCAGGGTCTGCACCGGCTGGATCGTCTTGCGGGTATAGCCGGCGGAATCGACATTGGCGACGTTCTGCGCAACGAGATTCATGCCGGTCTGCGTGGTGCGCAAACCGGACACAGCCGTACTGAGTGCCGACATCAACGACATGGCCCATACCTCCTGGGGGCTCGCCCGGTCCGTCTTCGGCTGTCGGATCGGGCTGAACCGGATTTCTTCCGGCAACCTTCATGCCAGCTTGGAAAGCTTGCGAAATCCTTGCATGGATTGACGACAGACCTGCTCTACCCGGCAGGAATCGCCGGGCCGGGGCGCAACGGGCGGCAAATTCTGCCGGGCCGGTTAATCGAGTATGAACGCCACGGCTCAGTCGCGCGGCTGCGGCGCAGCATCTTCCGGGCCGTTCTCCCCGGCGGACTCCCGCGCTCCACCGCCGCGACCGACCAGATCACCGGCAACATCGGAAAAGCGCGGCGGACGGGCGCCGATGAAGGGCATGGGGCGGCATACGGCAATGGCGGCGAGGCCGAAACGCGCAGTCATCGCCCCGTTGACCACCCCCTCCCCGAGCCGGGTCGAGAGCCGCGCAGCCAGACCATGCCCGACGATCTGCTGGACCATGTCGTCACCCATGGCGACGCCGCCCGTCACCGCGAGATGGTCGATCGCGGCGCGCGCCAGATGCAGGCCTCCAAGGAACCCCGGACGTCCGCCATAGATCCCGGCAATCCGGCGCAGCAGGCGGATCGCCGCATAGACCACGAAAGCGATGTCGATCAGCGCACGCGGGCTTACCGCCGTCACCACCGACACCCGGCGCGCGGCCTGCGCGACGGCCTGCCGTGCCGCCCGGTCCGCCTCGGTGAGCAGGGCGCGCTCGGTGATGACGAGCCGGTCCTGCGCTTCGAGTATCGTATCGGATAGCCGCGCCACCTCCTCGCGCCCCCGCGCCGTCGACGGGCGCTTCGCATGAAAGGCGACGAGGGCATCAGCGAGTACCCGCGCGCCCGCAGCATCATCCTCCGCGAGCACGCGCGCGGCTTCGCTGCGCAGATGCGCGATCCGGCGCGCGCGCAGCACGCCGATCACCTCACGCAGGCAGATCGCCGCGAGCGCGAGACCGGCGAGCGCGGCGATCCCAGCCGCCATCCAGCCGAGCCAGGGCGTGCGGGCGAACAATGCGCGGATCAGCCCCTCGACCCCGATCCCCACCCCCAGCATGACCAGCGCGAGCAGACTGCCGCTGAGGAGGCTGCCCCAGGCTATGTGCCGTCGCGGAGCGGCCTCGGGTTCGCGCGCCTCGACCCTATCGTCAATCGTGTCGGGCTCGCGGGTGATCTGCACGCCGCCTCGTCCGTCGCGACCGGGCTTGGAACCCGTATCCGCCGACGCCTCACCCTCGTCGATCGCGACCTTCGGATCATCGAAGCGCCAGGCCTTCGGGCCCTTTGTTGCCTGCGGTCCTTGGGGTGCTTTCGGCCCTTTGGGTGATTGCCCGCTCATCGCAGATGATCTCCGATCAGGAATTCCAGCGCGCGATCGAGGCGGATATGCGGCAGGCGCGGTTTGCGCCCGGGCAGATGGCCCGGCGCGGCGGGCGGGCGAAAACGCGGGAAACGCAGGCTGCCTGGGGCGATCCCGCCATGTTTTTCGTCGGCAAAGACGCGCGTGGGATCCTCGGGCAGGTCACCGGGAAAAACCGCCGCCTCGGCTGTACCGTCGAACAGCGTGTCGGCGATGCGCTCGCCTGCCTCGGGCGTCCCGGCGACGGCGCGCACAATATCCGCGCCGTCGCGCACCGTCGTCTCGTGCGTGGCGCGAAGCGCGGCGATCGCGATGGCGCCGACTTCGCCGCCCGCCGCACGCATCCGCCGGATCGCGCGCTCCACGAGATGGCGCAGGATCGCCTCCAGCCGGCGGTGCTGCGTCTGATGCAGATGGTCGGCCTTGGTCGCGGCGAAGAGAATGCGCTCCGTGCGTGGCGCGAAGAGCCGCGTCAGCCAGCTGTTGCGCCCCGCGCGCATGGCGAGCAGGACCCGGTCGAGGGCGTGCTCCAGCTCCGCGAGCGCCCGGGCACCGCCATCGAGGGCGCTGAGTACGTCGACCAGCACGATCTGCCGGTCGAGATTGCGGAAATGATCGCGGAAGAACGGTTCGACCACATGGCGCTTATAGGCCTCGAAGCGTCGTTGCATCAATTCAGCGATGCTGCCGCGCACGAGCGCCGTGCCTGCATCGAGGATCAGCGGCGCAAAGGTCAGAGCCGGCGATCCCGCCAGATCGCCCGGCATCAGGAAGCGCCCGGGCGGCGTCGTCGCGATCGCTTCCGGCCCCTGTCGCAGGGCCTGCAGATAAGCCTTGAAGACATCGGAAAGCCGGGCGATTCGCTGCTCGTCCGCCGGCGCTGCGGGATCGAGCACGTCAATCTGTGCGAGGAAGTCGCCGGCGATCGCAGCGCGTTCGGGCTGGCGCGCCTGTGCCACCACCTCACGCGACCAATCCGCGAAGCTTTCATCCATCAGGGTGAGGTCGAGCAGCCATTCGCCCGGATAGTCGACGATGTCGAGGGCGAGGCGCGCAGACCCGCTCACCCAGCGTCCCGCGCCCCGTTCGTAATCGATGGCCAGCCGCAACTGGCTGATGCGCGATGTGGATTGCGGCCATTGCCGGGCCTGTGTGAGCCGGGCCAGATGGTCCTCATAGGCGAAACGCGCCACCGCGTCGTCGGGCTGCGGCACCAGCCGCGCGCGCCGCAGCCGCCCCTCCCCGCTCACCCGCAGGGCCGGCAGATCGCCCGGCGTGATCAGGTGATGCACGAGCGCGGTGGTGAAGACCGTCTTGCCCGAACGCGCGAGCCCCGTCACGCCGATGCGCAGGACGGGGTCATAGGTATTGCGCGCGGCCCGGCCGAAATGCTGGAGCGCGTCGATGGCGGGGCGGATCGGGGATGGCGGCAGCAAGGATCAACTCGGTTGGAAACGGTTGCCGGGAATGTAGACCAGTTTGACGCAAAACGCATCGCCAACGGGCGCGCTGCACTCCGTTCGCGATCATGTCACACGCCGCAAGCGCTCCTCACGCGCGCCCTGCAAGGTAATGGCGATGCCGCTGAAGACGATCGCGCCAGCGCCGAGAAAGACCCAGAGATCGGGGATCTCGCCGAAGAAAACCATGCCGTAGAGGAACGCGAAGAGCAGCGTCGCATAATAGAACGGCGCCACGAAACTCGTTTCGCGCACGCGGATCGCGGCCATGAACAGCAACTGGCCGATCACCATCAGCATCCCCGTCATCGCCATGGCGAAGAGCTGCCAGCCATCGGGCAGAATCATCACCGGGGCTGCGATCAGCAAGGTCGCGAGACTGCCCCCGGCATTGGCGATGGCGAGCACGGTCAGCGCGCCATCGCGACCGGCAAGCGCGCGGATCGCCGCGACTTCGGCGCCGATGAACAGGGCCGCGCCGAGCGCGAACAGCCCCTCCCAGCCGAAGGCGGCCCCGCTCGGGCGCATCATCACGAGCACGCCGGAAAAGCCGATCGCCGCAAAAAGCCAACGCCTCCCTGATATGCGATCACCCAGAAAAAGGGCCGCAAGCAGCATCGCCACCAGCGGATTGGCCCAGGCAATCGCCGTGACGTCCGCGAGCGGCAGATGGGCAAGCGCGGCGAACATGCAGATGACACCGCTCATGCCGAAGATCACCCGAATCGCATGGATATGCGGCACGGCGGTGCGAAAGACCGGACCGCGCGCCAGCAGGATCCAGGGCAGCAGGGTGAGGAAGCCGAAGAGGAAGCGAAAGAACGTCACCTGCTGCGGCGGCATGGCATCATCGACCTGGGCCCCTTTCGCGAAGGCGTTGGCGGCGGCGAAGAAGGCACAGGCGATCAGCGTCAGTACCGCAGCGCGCAGGGCACTTGCCGGCGCCGCGACAGTGCTGTCGCCTGACGCAGCGATAGGCGTTTTCGCATCGGAGATTCGCATGCCGGGCCGTTCCCTGCTTCACGAGGCGGATGCTAGAACGCATCAGCGCGCTGCGATAGCGCTTTTGCGGCATCCACCCGGTCACGGCGGTGAGCGCCTGCGCTCGGCTGCGCTGATTGATCCCGCCACATTGTCGCTGCAACCATGCTGCTCCATCTGCCGCAACCACGACGCAAACCTGCATGGTCCGGGAAACGACCAGAGAAGGATCGCACATGCCTGCCGCCACCGCCGACACCGCCATGCCCCAGCCTGATCGCTCACGATGCCGGGGCGGGCCGGTGCTGCCAGGCCACCTCAGCCGCATCCTCGTGCTCTGCGCTGCGCTCATGCTCGCGATGCCGCTCGCCGCCCAGGATAACGGCGATACGAACGGCGCCGCCAATGGGCCGGCGCAGCAGATTTCCCAGGCGGCGGGCCTGCCGGCGGCGTCCGTCACGCGCCACAGCATCGAGACCGATGAGGGCCCGCTGCATTTCGAGGCCCGGGCCGGCGCGCTGACGCTGCGCACGGATCGCGGGGAAGCGCGCGCCGACATCGCCTATGTCGCCTATATGCGCACCGATGACGAAGGCGAGCCCGATCGCAACCGCCCGGTGACCTTCGCCGTCAATGGCGGGCCGGGCGCGGCTTCGGCCTATCTGCATATCGGGGTGCTCGGACCCTGGCGTCTGCCGATGGGCACCGACACCATCAGCCCGTCGCAGGATATTAGCCTTGTCGACAATGCCGAGACCTGGCTCGCCTTTACCGATCTTGTCTTCGTCGATCCGGTCGGGACCGGGTTCAGCCGGCTCGCGGAGAATGATCGCGGTTCACGCGAAGAGTTCCTCTCCGTCGATGGTGATATCGAGGCGCTCGCCGATTTCGTCGCCGACTGGCTGCGCGAGCGCGGGCGCACCGCATCGCCGGTCTATTTCATCGGTGAGAGCTATGGTGGCTTTCGCGGGCCACTTCTGGCCGACAGGCTGCAGAGCGAGACGGGCATCGCGCTCTCGGGCATGACGCTCGTCTCCCCCGTGCTCGATTTCGGCTGGCGCGAGCAGCCCGCCCACGCACCCTTGCCGCATGTCGCGCTGCTGCCTTCCCTCGCCGCCGCCGCGATGGAACGCAAAGGCGGGATCGACATGGCGCGCTTGCGTGAGGCGCAAGATTACGCCGCAGGCGAATTCCTCGCCGATCTGCTGCGCGGCCCCGGCGACGATGCGGCGCTGGCGCGGATCGTCGACAATGTGCGTGAATTCACCGGGCTCGATCCGGATTTCGTGGCCCGCCATGGCGGGCGTCTCGACATGCAGGTCTTCGCCCGTGAATTCGCCCGTGAGGACCAGCGCATCGCCAGCATTTACGATACCGGCGTGACGAGCGACGATCCGTTTCCGCGGGCCGCATTCTCGCGCGCCGGCGAGCCGGTGCTCGACGCCATGACGGCGCCGCTGACCCGCGCCATGCTCGACCTTTATGCCGAGCGTCTCGACTGGCTGCCGCAACGGCGTTACATCCTGCTGAACAATGGCGTGAACCGGGCCTGGGATTTCGGCTCCGGGCGGCGCCAGCCCGAGGCGCTCACGGCGCTGGCGCGTTCCATGGCGCTCGATCCGGCCTTCGACGTACTGGTGGTGCACGGGCTGACCGATCTCGTCACGCCCTATTTCGAGACGCATCTGGTGCTGCGCCAGCTGCGCCCGTTCGGGCCGGGCGAGCGGCTGCGCGAGGCGCAGTATCCGGGCGGTCACATGTTCTACAATCGCGATGATTCGCGCGCGGCGTTCCTCGCGGATGCACGCTGGCTCTACGGCGGCGAATGACGGCGCTCAGGCGCCGGCGGCGCGCTGCACCCGGGCGATGACGTCCTTCGGATGCTCGCCCGAGCGGGCTGCAGGTGCGACACGCCATTGCTGGCCGCGCGCAAATCCTGCCAGCGTCTCCGCCGTCATCGGGCGGGCGAAGGCATAGCCTTGCAGCACGTCGCATCCCATACGCTGCAGGGCCTTGGCGTGATCCATCGTCTCGACACCCTCGGCGACGATCCCGATGCCGAGCGAGGCGCCGATATCGACGATGGAGCGTACCAGCTTGCGCTGTCGGGTCGAATCGAGGATCGGCGCGATGAATTGCCGGTCGATCTTGAGACGCGCCGGCTGCAGCTTCATCAGGCTGACGATGGAGGCGTAGCCGGTGCCGAAATCATCGATCTCGATATCAATGCCCAGTCTCTTGATGGCTTCGATATTGGCCATCGCCACCTCGTCCTCCTCATCGAGAAAGATCGATTCGACCAGTTCGAAGGCGACCACGCCCGGCGCGATATCCATTCCGCCGAGCTGCGCGATCAGCTCCTCGTCATGCAGCCGCCGGGCCGAGACATTGACCGAGAGTTTGGGAATGACGAGACCCGCCTCACGCCAGGCGGCATGATCACGCAGCCCCTGTTCGAGCACGAGGCGATCGATCGCGGTGACGACGTTGAGCTCCTCGGCCACCCGCATGAAGCGATCCGGCGCCAGCAGGCCGAGCGTGGGATGGCGCCAGCGCACCAGCGCCTCGACGCCAACGATATCGCGGCTGCGCGCATCGAATTGCGGCTGATAGAACGCCTCGAATTCGTGATTTTCCATACCGCGCAGGATGTCGTCGGCGAGTTTCTTGGTCTCGACGATTTCCGCCTGCAGTGCCTGCGTGAAGAATTCATAGCGATCACGCCCGCGCTTCTTGGCCCGGTAGAGCGCGATATCGGCATTGACGAGCAGCCGCTTGCCGATGGATTCGTCGCCGCTGACACAGCGCGCCCCGTGTGCGATGCCGATACTGACGCCGAAGCGACATTCATGCCCCTCGAAGACGACCGGGCGACGCATGGCCTCGACGATCCGCCCGGCGAGCGCCGACAGGGCAGCCTCGTCGCGATTGGTGCAAAAGACGACGAATTCGTCGCCGCCGACGCGGGCCACGAACATGTCCGCATCCGTCCGGGAACGCAGCACCTCTGCCGCATGGACCAGCATGGCATCACCGGCTGCATGGCCGAGCGTGTCGTTGATCTGCTTGAACCGGTCGAGATCGACATGGAGCAGGGCCAGCCGGGTTTCGCCGTCATTCTCGGCGCCCGCCTCCCCGGCATCGATGATCTGCGCGACCCCCGGCCCGGCCTTGCCGAGCAGGACCCGGTCGAGATAGCGGCGATTGGGCAGACCCGTCAGCGAGTCATGCAGGGCATTGTATTCGATGCGCCCCTTGGCCTGTTCAAGAGCACGAGAGCGCGCTTCGGCGAGTTCCTTGGCACGGGTGATGTCCTCGGTCAGCGCATGGTCGCGCGAGACGTTCCAGTTGACGCCCACCAGCCTGCGCAGCCCGTCGGCATCGGTCTGCATCGTCGCGATGGCGCGGATCCAGCGGACCTCACCGCTTCGCGTGATGATGCGGAATTCGGTCTCGTAGCGTCCCGTTTCCTCGATGCATTCGCGCAATTCCTCTTCGGCCCGCGCCAGATCATCGGGATGCAGGCGCTCGCGCCAGATATCGACATGGCGCGCTGCGCCCGGCACGACATCGTAGAGCTCGTGCATGCGCGCATCCCAGATCAGCTCGCCGGTGTGCAGATCGAGCTCCCAGATGCCGATTTCGGAAGTGGTGAGCGCCAGTTCGAGACGCTGCGAAAGCAGCCGCATCTCCTCCTCGCGATGCGCCAGCGTCTGCATATGGGCCTGCCGCTCGCCCATCAGGCGTCCGGCGAACCAGATCGGCAGGATGATGATGGCGCCCGCGATCACGATCAGAAGACGCAGCGCCCAGATATTGGCCATGTCGTGCCGCCAGCCGCCGGGCGGAGTGGCCGCGAGACGCCAGGTTCCCGTCGGCAGAATCACGTCGACGAAGACGGGGTCGCGCTCAACGACATCCGCGTCTCCGAAGAACACGTCGCCACGTGCACCGCTGCCGTCACGCCCCATGAGAGCAATGTCGAGATCGCTCGTCCACATTCCGCTCTGCCAATAGAGCTTGTCGGCATCAATGACCGCCGCAGCAATGCCCCAGAAACGCGGATCGGCCTCTTCATCGGGTATGAAGATCGGGAAGCGGCCGATGAAGCCCCGACCGCCCTGAACCAGATCGACCGGTCCGGCAAGGATCAGACGGCCCGTATCCCTCGCACGCAGGGCGGCTTCCCTCTGCGGACCGGGTTTGCTGTAATCAAGGCCCAGAGCGGCGCGGTTGCCGATGAGCGGATAGACCATGTTGACGACGAGATCGGGCGCGAGAGCGATGTTGCGCAGCTCGTTGTCGCCCCGGATCAGACTCGATGCCAGGCTTTCGAAACGCGCCTGATCGAGATCGGGCTCGCTCTCGATCACGGTGACGAGGCCGCGTACCAGCTGGACATTGGCGTTGATGCCGCCTTCGAGCTTGGCGCGCACGACGCTGACCTTGTCGAGCACCTGTGCGCGCATGCTCTGTTGGGCGAGGGTGCGGGCCTGATGCTCGGCGAAGATCCAGGCCGCCACGATGACCATGAGCGCGATGATGACGGGCAACGTCGTCGGCTGCAGCGGGCGGCTGCGCCAGGTCATTCGCTTGCCGGTTCGGGTTCGAGCCAAGGGAAACTCCGCGAAACGCCCTTTTCAGGGAAGCTTCACGCTGGGGCAAGGCCGTGAATTTCAGGTTAAAACGTCGCAGATCCGACAGATGAACCGAGAAAACCCCAAAAATACAATCGCAGGTCAAGCGACTACCGCAAATCGCCCGGTCGTTCCCCCGTCGCCCAGGCCAAAGCCGCTTCCAGGCGATCATTGCCCCAGAACATCTCGCCATCCTCGCTGAAGAAGGTCGGCGCGCCGAAGATATGGCGCGAGCGGGCCTCTTCCGTCAGCGCGCGCAGACGGGTCTTGTTGGCGTCACCGGTGGCCGCCTTCATGATCACATCCGGATCGAGGCCGCAGGTCTCCAGAATGGCGCGCACGGCGGAGGGCTCCTCGATGGAGCGGCCTTCGCCGAATTCGGTGCGATAGACGGCCCGGGTGAATTGCGGCCCCCACGGCTCGTCCGCGCCGAGGAGCGCCACCCGTGTCGCCGTCAGGCTGTTCTGGGGAAAGGGGGCGGGCCTGACCAACGGCAGGCCGATCCGGGCCGCCTCGCGCGCCATGTCGCGCCACATGTAGCGTCCCTTGGCGGGGTAGAGATTGAACGGCGAGGTGTTCCAGCCCTGCGTTGAAAAGATCGGCCCCAGCAGAAACGGGCGCCAGCGCACGACGACGCCGGCCTCGCGTGCCGCCTCCTCGATGCGCATGGCAGAGAGGTAGGAATAGGTCGAGGCGAATTCGTACCAGAATTCGATGACCGGAGCGCGCGCCATGAGGGCATCCTTCGAATCGATCTGCACAGGGTGAAGGCTAACGGCGAAACCCGCAAGCGGGTTGCGTCCTTCGCGGTTGCGTCCGGGCCGCTTGTGCTTATAAACACAGCCATCACCCCTCCCGATGTAATTCGGCGAAAACAAGTTCGAGACCGTCCATGACCGACAAGCGCGTGAAGAAAGTGGTGCTGGCCTATTCCGGCGGCCTCGACACCTCGATCATCCTGAAATGGCTGCAGACGACCTATGGCTGCGAGGTGGTGACCTTCACCGCCGATCTCGGCCAGGGCGAGGAGCTCGAGCCCGCGCGCCAGAAGGCGCTGCTGCTCGGCATCAAGGAAGAGAACATCTTCATCGAGGATCTGCGCGAGGAATTCGTGCGTGATTACGTCTTCCCGATGTTTCGCGCCAATGCGGAATACGAGGGCGTCTATCTGCTCGGCACCTCCATCGCCCGCCCGCTGATCTCGAAGAAGCAGATCGAGATCGCCGAGAAGGTCGGCGCCGATGCGGTGGCCCACGGCGCCACCGGCAAGGGCAACGACCAGGTGCGCTTCGAGCTCGCCTATTACGCGCTCAAGCCCGATGTCACGGTGATCGCGCCCTGGCGCGAATGGGACCTTCTGTCGCGCACGAAGCTGATCGAATTCGCCGAGCAGCACCAGATTCCGATCGCGAAGGACAAGCGCGGCGAGGCGCCCTTCTCGGTCGATGCCAATCTCCTGCACACCTCCTCCGAGGGCAAGGTGCTGGAAGACCCCGCCGACGAGGTGCCCGATTACGTCTATTCGCGCACGATCGGCCCTGAAGAGGCGCCCGATGAGCCGACGGTGATCACCATCGGCTTCGAGGAGGGCGATCCCGTCTCCATCGACGGCGAGAAGCTCTCCCCCGCCAGCATGCTCGAACACCTCAACCAGCTCGGCCGCGAGAACGGCATCGGGCGGCTCGATCTGGTCGAGAACCGCTTCGTCGGCATGAAGAGCCGGGGCATGTACGAGACGCCCGGCGGCACCATCCTGATCACGGCGCATCGCGCCATCGAATCGATCACCCTCGATCGCGGCGCGGCGCATCTCAAGGATGAGCTGATGCCGCGCTATGCGGAGCTGATCTATAACGGCTTCTGGTTCTCCCCCGAGCGCGAATTGCTGCAGGGCCTGATCGACAAGAGCCAGGAATTCGTCACCGGCGAGGTCCGCCTCAAGCTCTACAAGGGCAACGTCATCGTCATCGGCCGCACCAGCCCGTTCTCGCTCTACGATCAGGATCTGGTGACCTTCGAGGAAGGCGCCGTCGCCTATGACCACCGCGATGCGGAGGGCTTCATCAAGCTCAATGCCCTGCGCCTGCGCACGCTCGCACAGCGCAAGAAGCGGTTGGGTGGCTGACGCGGCTGCGCCGAGATGCCGTGACTGCGGCCAAGGACTGCGCCTTCGAAGATGGGCGGCGGGGTCTCAGGTGAGCCCGCCGGTCTTTTCCTGCGATTCGAGCGGGCCGGTATGAGCCTTCAGGCCGGAATCGATGAGCCGGGACCAGACGGATTCCGCGTCATCGGCGAAGCTGAACAGGTCGAGATCGGTCGGCGCGATCATGCCGTGCTCGGCCAGCACCTCGAGATTGACCACGGCCCGCCAATAGGCCTCGTCGAAGAGCACGATCGGCAGGCGCGGCGCCTTGCCCGTCTGCACGAGGGTGAGCAGCTCGAACAACTCGTCGAGCGTGCCGAATCCGCCGGGGAAGATCACCAGCGCATTGGCCCGCATGGCCAGATGCATCTTGCGGATCGCGAAATAGTGGAAGCGGAAGGTCAGTTCCGGCGTGGCCCAGGGATTGGGCTCCTGCTCGCGCGGCAGGGTGATGTTGAAGCCGATCGAGGGCGCACCGGCCTCGTGCGCGCCCTGATTGGCCGCACCCATGATGCCGTGTCCGCCACCGGTGGCGATGACGTTGTCGCGCGTTTGAGCCGCCGTATGCAGGGCTCCGCCACGCTGCGAGGCGATACGGCCGAATTCGCGCGCCTGGGCATGCCAGTACGGCTGGCGACCGGGCCCGTCGGGCCGCACACGGGCACTGCCGAAGACCACGATGGTGGAACGCACCCCCCATTCCCGCAAGAGCTGCTCGGCCTTGGCGTATTCCAGCATGAAGCGCACGCCGCGCATGGAATCGCCGAGCAGGAAATCCTCGTCCAGCGCAGCGAGGCGGTAGGAGGGCGAGGCGATATGGGCCTCGTTCTGGGGATCGGGACCGCCGGAATCGTCTTGCGCCGAAGTCTTTTCAGCCATGGCATTTCCTCCGATTCGTCTTCACGATGGTGGCACGAACGAGTTGCGAAAGGCTTGTCGAATCGCGCAATCGGGAACCCTCCCGGCTTGCGCGGGGTTTTGCATCGGCTACGCTTCGAATCGGATCAATTGCGAGCGGCAGGGATGAAGGGGGTCGCGTGACGCCGAAACGGGGGCTGATCATCGCCAAACGCGCGGGATTCCTCGCCGCGATCTGGCTGATCCTGACGGGCGCCGATCCGGGCGGGCTCGCCATCGGTGGCGTCGCGGTCGCGGCGGCGACGGGGCTGAGTCTCGCGCTGATGCCGCCGCGCGCCGGTTTGGCCTTGTGGCCGCTCGCGATAATGCTGCCAGGCTTCCTCTGGCGCTCGCTGTTGGGCGGTGTCGATGTGGCGCGGCGGGTCTTCGATCCGCGCATGCCGCTCATGCCGGGCTGGAAGATCGTGCGCACGCGCCTGCCGGATGGCGGCAAGGGGGCGCTCGGGGGTGAATTCAGCCTGATGCCGGGCACCCTCGTCGCCGGCGCGAAGGGTGACCGGCTGCTCGTTCACATGCTCGACATCCGGCAGGATATCGCCGGCCAGATCGCGCACGAGGAGGCGGCCTTCGAACGAGTCCTGCGCGACGAGGCGAAGCAGCGGGAGGCGCCGTGAGCAGCTGGTATCTCCTCCTCGCCACCGGCATGCTCCTGACCATCGGCGGCGCGCTGTGGCGCGTCTGGCGCGGGCCGGATCAGACGGACCGGATGATGGCGGCGCAACTCGTCGGCAGCGGCGGCGTCGCGACCATTCTGCTGCTCGCCGCCGCGACGCAGGAATGGGCCATGCTTGATGTCGCCCTCGTCTTCGCCCTGCTCGCGGCGCTCGCGGCCATCGCCTTCGTCAAGAGCGTACGCGGTTCGGGGCGCGGCGATCCGGAGGATGATGCGCGACCGGACGCGGCACAAGCTGACGAGGCGCCTTGATGAGCGATCTCTTCACCATCGTGATGACGGCGGCGGGGCTGATCTTCTTTGCAGCCGGGACGCTCGGCCTGATCCGCTTCCCCGATACCCATAGCCGCCTGCACGCCCTGACCAAGGCCGACAATCTCGGCCTCGGCCTGATCGCGCTGGGCCTGACCGTGCAGGCGCCGGGGGGCGCCGACCTGTTCAAGCTGGTGCTGATCTGGGCCCTCGCCATCCTCGCCGCCGGCGCGACGGCGCAGCTCGTCGCCCGCGTCGCGGCACCGGCGGATCTGGGGGAGGAGCCGCGATCGCCCCCGGATGCGACCGGTGACGGGGAGACGCGCCGGACATGATCGCCTCGCTTTTCGATCTGACCCTGTGCCTGCTCATCCTCGCCGTCGCCGGCGCGGCAGTTTTCGGACGCGCGGCCTTCATGGCGGTCGTTTTCTTCATCGTCTACGGCATCCTCATCGCCATCGCCTGGTTGCGGCTGGGCGCCATCGACGTGGCGCTGGCCGAAGCCGCGATCGGAGCGGGGCTGACCGGGGTGCTGCTGCTCGCGGCGCTGTCGCGGATCATGCGCAACATCGATGCGCCGGAACCCGCGCCCGTCCTGGAGGGCAAGACGATCGCCACCGGACTGGCGAGCCTCGTCGTGGCGGCCCTTGTCGCGCACGCCTTCCTCACCCTGCCCGAACCACAGGGCCTGCAACGAAGCGTCACGGAGAATCTCGCCGATGCGGGGGCGGAAAACCCTGTCACGGCGGTGCTTTTGAATTTCCGCGGCTGGGACACGCTTCTGGAGAGCATCGTGCTGCTCGCGGCGTTGCTGGGTGTCTGGACGCTGGCGCGCGATGAAGCCTGGGGCGGGCGGGCCGGGATGCGGCATGTGACGCGACCGGGCGGCGTTCTGGCCCAGTTCGGGCGCATCCTCCCGCCGATCGGGCTGCTGGTCGGGATCTATCTCGTCTGGGCCGGCAGCAAACAACCCGGTGGCGCCTTCCAGGGCGGGACGGTGCTTGCAGCCGTGTGGATCGTCACCATCATGGCCGGGCTGATGCAGGCTCCGCGCGTGGCGGATCGCGCCCTGCGCGCCGCGCTCGTGATCGGCCCCCTGATCTTTCTGGCGCTCGCCGTGGCTGGCGTGTTTGCGGGTGCCTTCCTCGTCTTCCCGCCCGCCCATGCCGGCTGGCTGATCCTCGCCGTCGAGGCGGTGCTGACGCTCTCCATCGCGGCAACGCTCGCCATGCTGATCTTCGGCCCGCCGCAAGGGGAGGAGGGGCCGTGATCGTGCCATCCGCTTCCCTGCTCTACGGCCTGTGTGGCGCGGCCCTGATCGGGCTCGGGCTCTATGGTTTCGTGGCGCATCGCCGCCTGATCCGGCGGGTGCTCGCCTTCAACGTGATCGGCTCGGGCATCTTCCTGCTCTTCGGCGCGAGCGCCTATCGCGATCCGGCGGCGGGGGCCGATCCGGTGCCGCAGGCGATGATCATCACCGGCATCGTCGTGGCGCTCGCAGCCACCGCGCTGGCGCTCGCGCTGATCGTCGCCCATGCGCGGCTCGCGCAGAGCGGGGCGCTGCCCGAGGACGAGACGGATGAAGACGGCAGCGAGGACGCGCCGTGACCGATTCCGCATTTGCGCCTGCGATGGCCCTCGCGCTGATCCTCGCCGCGCCGCTTTTCGGCGCCCTCGCCGCCATGGTGATGGGCCGGCGCGGCGCCGGGATCGCGCTGGCCACGATGGCCGCCACGGGTATCGGCATCGTGACCCTGCTCGTCATCATTGCCGGTGAAGGGGCCTTCACCCTCGCCATCGGCGGCTGGGAGGCGCCGCTCGGGATTCAGTTGCGCGCCGACGGGCTTGCCGCCGGCTTCGTCACCACGACGGCGCTGGTGATGGGTGCCATCCTCGCTGTGGCCGGCAAACCCTTCGGAGCGGGCGCGATTGAGCGGCGTGGCGCCTATACCTTCTGGCCGCTGGCGCTGCTGCTCTGGGGGGCGCTGAACGCGATCTTCCTCTCGGGCGATCTGTTCAATCTCTATGTGGGGCTCGAACTCCTGACGCTGGTGGCCGTGGCGCTGGTGGGGATCGAGGGCAAGCGCGAGACGCTGGCTGCGGCGTTGCGCTACATGATGTTCGCGCTGATGGGCTCGCTGCTCTATCTGCTCGGTGCAGCTTTGCTCTACGCCGCCCACGGCACCCTCGACATCGCGCTGCTCGCCACCCGTGTGGGAAGCGCGCCGGGCGATATCGTCGCCGCGGCGGCGATCACCGCCGGGCTTGCGGCCAAGACGGCCCTGTTTCCCTTCCATTCCTGGCTGCCGCCAGCCCATTCCGGCGCCCCGGCACCGGCGAGCGCCATGCTCTCGGGGCTCGTGCCGAAGGCGTCCTTCTACATCCTGCTGCGCTTCTGGTTCGAGGCTGCGCCGGATATCGCCGGCACCGGCGTGCTGATGCTTTTGGGCGGGCTCGGGGCGCTCGCCATGATCTACGGCTCGCTGCTGGCGCTGCATCAGGACCGGCTGAAGCTGATCATCGCCTATTCGACCGTGGCGCAGCTCGGCTACCTGTTCTTCGTCTTCCCGCTGGCCGGCGGCACCTCGGCGGCCCAGCCCTGGGCGGCGGGGGCCTGGAGCGGAGCGATCTTCCATGCGCTCTCGCATGCCATGGCCAAGGCGTCGATGTTCCTGTGCGCCGGGCTCGTCATCGAGGCGGTCGGGCATGACCGGCTGCCGGGCATGAAGGGGATCGTGCGCACCCTGCCGATGACGGTCTTCGCCTTCGCGCTCGCGGCCATCACGCTGATGGGCCTGCCGCCGAGCGGGGGCTTCACGGCGAAATATCTGATGATGACGGCCGCCTTTGCCGCCGGCCAGCCCTTCTGGGCGCTGATGCTGATCGTCGCCGGCCTGCTCGCGGCTTCCTATCTCTATCGTCCCCTCGCCCTCGCCTTCGCCCTGCCCGACGCGGATGCAAAGGTGCCCGGAGCCGTCTCGCGGGCGCGCCAGGCGGCCCCGCTCGCCCTCGCACTTGCCGCCATCCTGCTCGGCATTCTCTCAGCCGCACCCTTCGCCTTCATCCAGATCGGGCGTCCCGGCGCGGCCGTGGAGGGATTGGAATGACGGCGTTGCTCCCCGTCCTGATCCTCATCACCTCCCTGATTCCGGCGATCGCGACCTTCTTCATCGCGCAGGAGAATGCCGGCTGGCGCAACGGGCTCAATCTCGGCGGTGCACTGGTCAAGCTCGGCCTGATCGTCTTCATGCTGAGCGAGGTGGCCGGCGGTGCGCTCTACGAGGCGCGGCTGGAATTCGTGCCGGGGCTGTATCTGCTCTTGCGCGTCGATGCGCTGTCTTTGCTCTTCGTCACGCTTTCCGCCGTTCTCTGGCTTCTGACCACGATCTACGCCATCGCCTATTTCGGCCCCAAACCCGATCTCTCGCGCTTCTTCGGCTTCTTCAGCCTGTGCGTCTTCGCCACGACGGGGATCGCGCTGTCGGGCACGCTCGTCACCTTCTTCATCTTCTATGAGCTTCTGACGCTGAGCACCTGGCCCCTCGTCGTGCACAAGCAGGACGAGAAATCGATCGCCGCCGGGCGCTCATATCTGTTCTACGCCTTGCCGGCGAGCGGGGTGCTGCTGATCGCGATTATCTGGCTGGAGAGCGCCACCGGGCCGATCGAATTCGCCCGCGCGGCGGATCTGCGGCTTCTGGATGATACAAGCCTGCGGATCATCTTCGCGCTCTTCGTGGTCGGGCTCGGAGTGAAGGCGGCACTGGTGCCGCTGCATGGCTGGCTACCGTCGGCCATGGCCGCGCCGGCGCCGGTGAGTGCGCTCCTGCACGCCGTCGCCGTGGTCAAGGCCGGCGCGTTCGGCTTCGTGCGCGTCATCTACGACGTGTTCGGGATCGGCCTCGTGACGGAACTCGGCGTCGGCCTGCCGCTGGCGATATTGGCTTCGGTCACCATCATCTTCGGCTCGTTGCGCGCCCTGCAGCAGAGGGAGATCAAGAAGCGGCTGGCCTATTCCACCGTCAGCCAGGTCTCCTACATCATCCTCGGCATGGCGCTGGCCGGCCCCTATGCGGCGATCGGGGGGCTCGCCCATCTGGTGCATCAGGGGCTGATGAAGATCACCCTGTTCTTCTGCGCCGGCATTTTCGACGAGCGCGCCGGCATCAAGCGCATCGATGAGCTGAACGGTGTCGGCGCGCGCATGCCCTTCACCGCGGTGTGTTTCTCGCTCGGGGCGCTCGGCATGATCGGATTGCCGCCGCTGGCGGGCTTCGTCAGCAAGATCTATATCGGCATCGGCGGCATCCAGTCCGGCGCACCCTGGGTGATCGGGGTGCTCGCGGCCTCGACGCTCCTGAACGCGGCCTATTTCCTGCCCCTGCTCTACCGGATCTGGTTCGGCGAGGCGCAGGATGACAGCCGCCCCGGCGAGCGCCCGCTCGGCATCATCGCGCCGGCGGTGATCACCGGGATCGCGGCCATTGCCGTCGGCCTGTTCGCCGGCTGGGATCTCAGCCCGCTGGCCTGGGCCACCCTCATCGTGGAACGGGATTATTGGCCATGATGATACCCGAAACCGCCGTGATCCCGTTCTGGCCGCAGGGCCCGGTCTGGCCCATGCTGATCCTGATCTGGCCGCTTCTGGTCGGCGCGCTCGCGGGCCTTCCGGGCCTGCGCGAAAAACCCCTGCGGCTGCTGCCGCTGGCGCCGCTCCCCGCCCTTCTGCTCGCGCTCGCGCGCCCTGCCGACGGGACGACGCTGGCGCCGGACGTGCTGCTCGGCGTTGTCCTGAAGACCGATACGCTTGGCCTGACATTGCTCGGCATGACGGCGGCGATCTGGCTTGCGGCGGGGCTCTATGCGCTCGCCTACATGAAGGCGCCGCGCAAACCCGCCGTCTTCACCGGCTTCTGGTGCCTGACGCTGACGGGCAATCTCGGCGTCTTCCTCGCCGCCGATGCGGTGACCTTCTACGTCTCTTTCGCCGCCGTCTCCCTCGCCTCGTATTTCCTGGTGGTGCATGACGGCACGGCGAAGGCCCTGCGCGCGGCGCGGATCTATATTGCGCTCGCGATCTTCGGCGAAGCCATGCTGCTGACCGGCTTCGTCATTGCCGTATCCGGCGCCGACAGTCTCCTGATCTCTGATCTGCGCGCGACGCTCGGTGCGCCTGCCGGCGAGGACACGCTGCGCCCCGTCACACAGGGGCTGGCCATCACGCTGATCATCATCGGTTTCGGCCTCAAGGCGGGTATGATGCCGCTGCATCTGTGGCTGCCGCTGGCCCATCCGGCAGCGCCGACACCGGCTTCCGCCGTGCTTTCAGGCGCCATCGTCAAGGCCGGCATTATCGGCCTGATCCGGTTCATCCCCGAAGGCGCGGTCGAGACCGGGACCCTGCTCATGATCATCGGCCTCACGAGCGCCTATCTGGCGGTGCTGCTGGGGCTCACGCAGCAGAATCTCAAGGCCGTGCTGGCCTATTCCACGGTGAGCCAGATGGGGCTCGTCATCGCCGTGATCGGCGCTGGCATCACCGCTTCCGATCCGCAGGCGCTCGCCTCTGCGGGCTTCTATGCCATGCATCACGGCTTCGCCAAGGCGGCGCTCTTTCTCAGCGTCGGCCTGCTCGCGGTAACGCGCGGCGGCGTGCGGCGCGTGCTTCTGGCCGGCATCGCCGTCATCTGCGCCTCGGTGGCGGGATTGCCCGGAACAGGCGGGGCTCTGGCCAAGATGGCGGTGAAGCCGGCTTTCGAGGGGTTCACGCTCTGGCTGGTCACCGCATCGGGGATCGGCACCAGCCTGATCCTTTTGCGCTATCTCGTGCTCGGCGCGCGCGTGGAAGCGGATGCGGCGCGCCCACCGGCGCTGATGGCGGGGCCTGTCATCGTCATGGGGCTGTGTGCGCTGCTCCTGCCCTGGCTGACCTGGAGCGCCTTCGATCCGCGCCCGCTCGGTTATCTCGCCGGTGCGGGCGCGATCATCGACGGGATCTGGCCGATTCTCGTGGCGCTCGCGATTACCGCGCTCGCGCTCAGTCCCCCGCTCGCCGGGCGGATCCCCTCACCGGCTGTCCCGGAGGGCGATATCGCCGTGCCACTGGAGCGCGGGGCGATCCGGGTGATCCGGGCCGTGAGCGAGATGGAACCGCCGGTGCCGCAGGCGCATGAATGGCGCCGCGTCCTGCGCATCATCGCCCCGGCGGAGGCGCTGGAGCGCCTCCTCCTGCCCTGGCGGGTGGCGGGCCTGGTCATCCTCATGCTGATCATCGCGGTGGCGCTGATCAGCCTGTGAGTGCGATCAGCCCTCGTAGACCGGGCGGAAAGTCAGGTGATCCTCGACACCGCGCACGCCGGAGACCTCCTCCGCGATGAGGGTGATGGCGCGGCGCTCGGATTCGGCATCGATGAAGCCCCACAGATGCGCGACACCATCCTGCACGATGACATTGGTGAAGGCCCCCCAGGGATGCTTGCGCAACTCCTTCGTGATCGCGTCGCTGAGCGCGCGGTCATCAGCCGTGATCGACGCCTGCTGCGGCTTCGCCACGGCCAGACCACGCAGCAGGTTGGCCCTGGAGATCAGACCGACGAGCTTGCCATCGGTCAGAACCGGGACCCGCTTGATGCGGTTCTTCTCGAGCAGCCGCGCGATATCCGCGAGCGGGGTATCCTCGCTGACCGACAGCACCTTGCGTGACATCACGTCCTGCGCCGTACGCCCGTGGCTGCGGGTGTAATTCTCGGCGGTATCGGGGGCATCCCCGAGCAGACGCAGCCACCAGGAACGCTTGGGCGGCGCATCACCGACAGCGCCGACATGGCTCATCAGATCACCCTCGCTGACCATCCCGACGACCTTCTCCTGCGCATCGACCACGGGAACGCCGCTGATCCGTTGAGAATAAAGCAATTGCGCGATGTCCTGCACGGCCGTATCCGGCTTTACGGTGACGACTTCGCTGGTCATGACGTCCTTGGCGGTGAGCATGATGATCTCTCTCCCTCGTGGACAGGTGGTTGTGGGGGATGCCGCGTCTGCGCAGCGGCTGGCGCTGGGCGCCGGCTGACCTGCCTCAACGTCACATTCCGCCTCGGACCGGGATCATGCATTGATATTGGTCAAGCTGCGCTGCGCGAGCACGGATGGAGCAGGTGCCGCCTGGATCAACGCCCGCGCGCGCAACGCCCACGCGCATGGGGCGGATCGGCCTCAGCGCTTCTGGCCGTAGGGCGGGCGCGGGATCGCCATATGGGCCGCGCGCAGGGCAGCGGACCAACGCTCGCGCAGATCGTGGAAATAGGTCTCCCCCGCCTCGATGCGATGCACCAGCTCCGCCTCGAGCGCATCGCGCCGGATCACGGCGATATCGATCGGCAAGCCCACACCGAGATTGGAGCGCATGGTCGAATCCATCGAGATCAGGCCGATCTTGAGCGCGTCATAGAGATCGCTGTCATAGCCCACCGCGCGATCGAGGATGGGCTTGCCGTATTTGTGTTCACCGATCTGCAGGAAGGGCGCATCCTGCCCGCATTCGATGAAATTTCCGGCGGCATAGACCATGAACAGCCGCATCGGCTCGCCGGCGATCTGGCCGCCGAACAGGAAGGACACATCGAAGGAGAGTCCGGCCTCCTTCAGCCCCGGCTCATGGATGGAACGCACCTGCCGCACCGCGCGCCCCACGAGCTGGACCGCCTGGAACAAGCTGCCTGCATCCTCCAGCTTCTGGATCGTGCCGGTTTCCGCGTCCTCGATCCCCTCCTCGAGGAGCCCGACGACGGATTGCGACATGGAGAGGTTCCCCGCCGCCGCCAGCGCCAGAACGCGCTCGCCCGGCTTTTCGATGATCGTCAGCTTGCGATAGGTCGAAACATTGTCGAGACCGGCATTGGTGCGCGTATCCGCGATCAGGACCATGCCCTGATCGAGCAGCAAACCGACGCAATAGGTCATGGCGGGTGCTCCTTGTGGGGCCTCAATCCTGGCTCTGCCGCTGGCTCTGGGCCGCCCCGTCGGCATCTTCGACGACAAGCTTTACCGCCATGCTCTCGCCACCGCCACCCCAGCGGCTGCCCCTGATGGGCGCCGCCCCCAGATAATCGAGGCCGATCGCGATACGCACATGCGCATCCGTGGTCGAGATCCCGTTGGCCGGATCGAATCCGACCCAGCCGAGACCCGGCACCTTCGCCTCCGCCCAGGCATGGCCGGCATCCTGATCGGTCACACCGTCGATACGCACGAAATAGCCCGAGACATAGCGCGCCGGAATGCCGAGGAAGCGGGCGCAGCCGATGAAGATATGGCTCAGATCCTGACAGACGCCCTTGCGCATGGCGAAAGCCTCGTGGGCCGTCGTCGAGACCAGCGTCGGCTGGATGTCGAAGACCACCTCGCCATTGATCGCATTCATCAGCCGATGCAGCGTGCCGAGAACATCGTTCGCGTCATATTGCGCGACCTCTGCCGCAAAGGCCCGCAGGGCTTCGTCGGTTTCCGTCAGCGGCGTATCGCGCAGGAAATAGAGATCGGGCGCGCGCGTCACGGCACCTTTCACGATGCCGTTGGTATCGAAAGTCTCGACTTCGCCGGCAACCCGCAAGGTCAGTGCCTCGGCACCCGATTCCGCAGAGAAATGATGCACGATATTGCCCAGCGCATCCTCGGAACGGCGCAGCTGACCGTCGATGCTGGGCTCGATGCGCCAGCGCCGCACATGCTGGCCCTCATGCGCGCGCGGCGTCATCCGCAGGATCTGGATCAGGGCGCGGATCGGCGAATCATATTCGTAATGGGTTTCGTGTTCGATGCGAACGCGCATGTAACCTCCGGGGCGGATGCGCCAGATCAGGGCCGTGGCGACGGGTCAGATCAGATATTGCTCCGTGATCTCGGCACCGAGCCTGTTGTTCTCGACGATGAACTCCCCGACCCATTCATGCAAGCCGTGACCGAACACTTCCTCGATCCGCGAGGCGCCGAGCCGGGCGGAAGTCGTGGCGGCGAGGCGCTGCGAGCGCCCGCGCCGTCCATAGATGTCGGCGATCAGATCGAGATGGCGCACGAGAGACTCGTAACAGCAGGCCAGCGAACGCGGCATCTGCCGGTTCAGGATCAGAAGGTCCGCCACGTGCCACGGTTTCACGGCCTCGCGATAGACCCAATGATAGGCTGTATGCGCCTGCACCTCGCGCAGGATCGTCGTCCATTGAAAATAATCGAGCGAACCGCCCACGCGCTCGGTCTCGGGCAGCAGCACATGATATTTCACGTCGAGAATGCGCGCGGTGTTGTCGGCGCGCTCGATCGAGACACCCAGCCTGGTGAAGTAATAGGCGTCGTTGCGCAGCATGGTCCGGTAGGCCGAGCCGTCGAAATGCAGCGAAACGGTCTTGGTGAATTCGAGGAAGTCGGAAAACGCGTCGCGATCCATGTCGTTGCCACGGCTGTTCTTCAACTGCAGCCAGGCATCGTTGATGGTCTCCCACATCTCCGCCGTCAGCGCCGTGCGCACGGCGCGGGCATTGGTGCGGGCATATTCGAGGCAGCTGCGGATCGAGGACGGGTTGTGCGGCGAGAAGGCGAGAAAATCGCGCACGGTGTCTTCGTTGACGACGTCGTAATGCTGCTCGAACAGCGCGATATTGCCGGCGGAAGCGAGCGCGCTCTCCCATTCGTTGCGCTCGCCGTTATAGCTCGTCGGCAGTGCCGCGAGACGCATCGTGGCATCCAGAATGCGGGCGACGAAATCGGCGCGCTCGGTATTGCGAAACAGCCAGTAGAGATTCGAGGCGGTGCGAGAAAGCATTGCGATCAACCTGTGCGAAGAAACGGGGCGGGTTCGGTCGGGCGGCTCAGGCGCCGAGCACCCAGGTATCCTTGGTCCCGCCTCCCTGGCTGGAATTCACCACCAGCGAGCCGTCCTTCAGCGCCACGCGGGTCAGGCCGCCGGGCACGATCTCGACCCCGTTGGCACCCGAGAGCACGAAGGGGCGCAGATCCACATGGCGCGGCGCCACACCCGAAGCGACGAAGGTCGGACAGGTGGACAGCGCCAGCGTCGGCTGCGCGATGAAATTCTCCGGATGCGCCTTCAGCTTGCGGCGAAATTCCTCGATCTGCCCCCGGGTCGCATGCGGCCCGACCAGCATGCCGTAACCGCCGGAGCCATTGACCTCCTTGACCACGAGATCGGGAAGGTTGTCGAGCACATGGGCGAGCGCCTCGGGCTCGCGGCAGCGCCAGGTCGGCACATTGTGCAGGATCGGCTCTTCACCGGTATAGAATTTCACGATCTCGGGCATGTAGGTATAGACCGCCTTGTCGTCGGCGATGCCCGTGCCGACGGCATTGGCGAGGGTGATATTGCCTGCCTGATAGGCACCAAAGATACCCGGAACGCCGAGCACCGAATCCGGCTTGAACACGAGCGGGTCGAGAAAATCATCGTCGACGCGGCGATACAGCACGTCCAGCCGCTGCGGACCCTCGGTGGTGCGCATGTAGACGACCTCGTCCTTGACGAAGAGATCGCTCGCCTCGACCAGCTCGACCCCGAGCTTGTCGGCCAGGAAGGAGTGCTCGTAATAGGCGGAATTGAACTGCCCCGGCGTAAGCACCGCCACATTCGGGTCACGCCGGCCGCTGCGCGGCGCCACCGATTGCAGGCAGGCGAGCAGCGCGTCGGGATAATTCTCGACCGGGGCGATGCGGTGGCGGGCATAGAGTTCGGGGAAGAGCCGCATGGTCACTTCGCGGTTCTCCAGCATGTAGGAGACGCCGGAGGGCGTGCGCGCATTGTCTTCGAGCACATAGAACGTGTCCTCGTCGACACGCACCAGATCGATCCCGGCAATATGGCAATAGATGTCGTGCGGGACCTTCAACCCCTGCATTTCGAGGCAATAGAAGGGGTTGGTGAAGATCAGCTCCTTCGGGATGATCCCGGCGCGCAGAATCTCCTGCTTGCCGTAGAGATCGGCGAGAAACATGTTGATCGCCCTGACGCGCTGCTCCAGCCCCCGCGCGACGTGATCCCATTCCTTCTTCATGATGATGCGCGGAATGATATCGAAGGGAATCAGCCGCTCAGTCGCCGCCTCGTCACCGTAGACGGCAAAGGTGATGCCGATGCGCCGGAAGAACAGTTCCGCCTGGCTGCGGCGCGTATCGAGCAGTTCGCGCGGGGTCCTGGCCAGCCATTGCTTGAGCTGCTCATAGGGCGCCCGCACCTCGCCCCCGCCGGCGACACCGTTCATCTCGTCAAAGACTGGCATTGGCTCTCCCACAGATTACGCCCCCGTTGCCAAGCCTAGACGCAAGGACCAGGCCAGGCAAGGACTAGGCCAGGCAAGGACCGGGCCAGGCAAGGCGGGCTGGAAACGCAGGCGCCGTCGAGGAATTCCGGGTCCGCCCATTGACTTGTGCGCCGCGAAGGGCGATATGCACAGTACAGCGTCGTTTCGGACGACGCCGGGGCTGCGTGAGTGAAACGTTTCACCATCATCGTTTCGCGCCCCCTTCATCCCGATCTTCGACAACCTGATCACGCGGGTCGTCTCTTGAACGAGCCCGCCTGCGCGACGTGTCGCGTCCGGTGCGGCTCCCCGCTGCATGAAAGCATCATCTTGACCACATTTTCCGATTTCGGCCTCGCCGAGCCCATTCTCGCGGCGCTCGCCGGCGAAGGCTACGAAACCCCCACCCCGATTCAGACCCAGGCGATACCGCTGGTTCTGGAAGGTCGCGACCTGCTCGGTATCGCCCAGACGGGCACCGGCAAGACCGCCGCCTTCTCACTGCCGATCCTCGATCGCTTCTCCCGTGACCGCAAGGCGCGCCAGCCGCGCGGCTGCCGGGCGCTGATCCTCTCGCCGACGCGCGAGCTGACCAGCCAGATCGCCGACAACATCCGCATCTACGGACGCAATCTGCGCCTCTCGACCCAGGTCGTCTTCGGCGGCATGCCGATCAACCGTCAGATTCGCCAGCTCGAACGCGGCGTCGATATCCTCGTCGCCACGCCGGGGCGCCTGCTCGATCTGATCGACCGGCGCGCACTCAGCCTCGCCGATGTCGAGGTGCTGGTGCTCGACGAGGCCGACCAGATGCTCGACCTCGGCTTCATCCATGCCCTGCGTCGCATCGCAAAACTGGTGCCGCGTGAACGGCAGAGCCTGTTCTTCTCCGCCACGATGCCCAAAAGCATTGCCGGCCTCGCCGAGGAATATCTCGACAATCCGGCCCGCGTCGCCGTCCAGCCGGCGGCGACCACTGCCGAGCGTGTGGCCCAGCAGGTGATTTTCGTCTCCTCCGGCCAGAAGCAGCGCCTGCTTGCGCAAGTCCTGCAGGACGGTGCGGTAAGCCGCGCCCTCGTCTTCACCCGTACCAAACATGGCGCCGACAAGGTCGTGAAGCATCTCGAACGCGACGGCGTCCCCGCTGCGGCGATCCACGGCAACAAGTCGCAGGGCCAGCGCGAGCGCGCGCTCAATGATTTCCGCCAGGGTCGCTGCAAGGTGCTGATCGCAACCGATATTGCCGCGCGCGGTATCGATGTCGACGGCGTCTCGCACGTCATCAATTTCGAGTTGCCCAACGTGCCGGAATCCTATGTCCACCGGATCGGCCGTACGGCCCGTGCCGGTGCGGACGGCGCCGCCCTCTCCTTCTGCAATATGGAAGAGCGCGCCTATCTGCGGGACATCCAGCGCACCACGCGCCAGGAGATCCCGGTGATGCCGTTGCCGCCCGGATTCACTCCCGAGCCGCCGCCGGAAGCGCCGATCCCGAAAGCCGGCAAGAGCGGGAAGACCATGAAGGGGCTGAGCCAGGGCAAGCCTGGCGGCCATCGCAAGGGCGCGCGCCCGGGTACAGGCTCGGGAGCCCCCGCTTCACGCGGTGGCGCCCCGCGCAACGGCGCACCGGGTCGCCCGGCGCGCCAGCAGCGTCGCGAACAGCGCCCCGCCGCCTATTGACGAAGTGCGGCATGCGCTTTCGCGACTGCCGCCCCTGATACGAAGCTGAACGAACGGCGCCGGTGTGTGATGCACCGGCGCCGTTTTTGCGTGCGCTTCAGCACCCGCATCATCACGGGGCAGCCGACGGGAAGAAGGTCGATAAACAAAAAGGGCGACCGCGCGGGCCGCCCTTTCGTTATCCTGATTGCAGCGCGCGGCCCATTCGGGGGCGCGACCGGCCTCACCCTCAGGCGGCGACTTCTTCGCTCGCCTCGACCGCGACCGGACCGGAATCCTTGCCGCGGGCGCTGACGTCACGATCGACGAATTCGATCACGGCGAGCGGCGCATTGTCGCCGTAGCGGAAGCCTGCCTTGAGCACGCGAATGTAACCGCCGGGCCGTTCCGCATAGCGCGGGCCGAGCACGTCGAACAGCTTGCGCACCATCACCTCGTCGCGCACCTTGGACATGGCCTGGCGACGGGCATGCAAATCGCCGCGCTTGGCCAGGGTCACGAGCTTTTCGACGAAGGGACGCAAATCCTTCGCCTTGGGCAGGGTGGTGATGATCTGCTCGTGCTTGATCAGCGCGGTCGACATGTTCGCGAACATCGCCTTGCGGTGCTCGGAGGTACGGTTGAAACGACGACCCTTGAATCCGTGACGCATTGTGGCTCTCCATTCTCTGCGGCCGCCGTGCCAAGGTACGACCGTCGTTGTTGATGGCCTGATCGGCCCGTGAAGCGCCCCGCCGCATCACAGTGACGGCGGGGCGAAGTCTCAGTAATGCTCTTCGAAGCGCTTGGCGAGATCGTCGATATTCTCCGGCGGCCAGCCCGGGACTTCCATACCCAGATGCAGCCCCATGCCGGCAAGCACTTCCTTGATCTCGTTGAGCGACTTGCGGCCGAAATTCGGCGTGCGCAGCATCTCGGCTTCCGACTTCTGGATCAGATCGCCAATATAGACGATGTTGTCGTTCTTCAGGCAGTTCGCCGAACGTACCGACAATTCCAGCTCGTCGACCTTCTTGAGCAGGGCCGGCGGGAACGGAAGCTGCGGCGAGGAGGCAGCGGCCTCTTCCTTGTGCGGCTCCTCGAAATTGACGAAGACCGCGAGCTGGTCCTGGATGATGCGCGCCGCGTAGGCGAGCGCATCCTCCGGCGACACGGCGCCGTTGGTCTCGACCGTCATGGTCAGCTTGTCATAGTCGAGGATCTGGCCTTCGCGGGTGTTCTCCACGCGATAGGAAACCTTGCGCACCGGGCTGTAGAGCGAATCGACCGGAATCAGGCCGATCGGCGCGTCTTCAGGACGGTTGCGATCGGCCGGGACGTAGCCCTTGCCGGTATCGACAGTGAATTCCATGCGGATCTCGGCGCCCTCATCGAGGGTGCACAGCACGAGTTCCGGATTGAGGATCTCGACATCGCCCACCGTGTTGATGTCACCGGCGGTGACCGTGCCCGGGCCGGTCTTGCGCAGGGTCATGCGCTTGGGCCCGTCACCTTCCATGCGGATGGCGATGGCCTTGATGTTGAGCACGATATCGGTAACGTCCTCACGCACGCCCGGAATCGAGGAGAATTCATGCAGCACGCCGTCGATCTGCACGGCGCTGACCGCCGCACCCTGGAGCGACGACAGCAGCACGCGGCGCAGGGCATTGCCGAAGGTCATGCCGAAACCGCGTTCCAGCGGTTCGGCCACGACCGTGGCGACGCGCCGGGGATCGAAGCCGGGGGAGACTTCGAGCTTGTTCGGCTTGATCAGCTCTTGCCAGTTCTTTTGGATCACGACCACACCTCTCGTGAGACGGGTGAAGGGCGACATGCGCGCACGCCGCCCCGAAAACGAAACGACGCGCCGGAAGGCTCCGGCGCGCGAACGGGCGTCAGACGCGGCGACGCTTGCGCGGGCGGCAACCATTATGCGGAATCGGCGTCACGTCGCGGATCGAGGTGACGGTGAAACCGGCGGCCTGCAGCGCGCGCAGAGCCGATTCGCGGCCCGAACCGGGACCCGAAACCTCGACCTCGAGGGTACGCATACCGTGCTCGGCCGCCTTGCGACCGGCATCTTCCGCAGCCATCTGCGCGGCATAGGGGGTCGACTTGCGCGACCCCTTGAAGCCCATCATGCCAGCGGAGGACCACGAGATCGTGTTGCCCTGCGCATCGGTGATGGTGATCATGGTGTTGTTGAACGAAGCGTTCACATGCGCGACGCCCGAAACGATGTTCTTGCGTTCGCGGCGGCGTACGCGGGTGGTATCCTTGGCCATGTGTCGATCTGTCCTTCTGGCGCGCCCGTAATCCCAGGCGCTCGGGAAAATGCCGCCCGGTCATGCCCGACGCGGCGCCTTGCTCACAGGAGCGGGTTACTTCTTCTTGCCGGCGATCGGCTTCGCCTTGCCCTTGCGGGTGCGGGCGTTGGTGTGGGTGCGCTGGCCACGGACCGGCAGGTTGCGGCGGTGACGCAGGCCGCGATAGACACCGAGATCCATCAGGCGCTTGATATTCATCGACACTTCACGGCGCAGATCACCTTCCACGACATAATCGCGGTCAATGGTCTCGCGAATCACCAGCACTTCCTGATCGGTCAGCTGGTTGACACGGCGCTCGGCCGGGACCGACGCCTTGGCGCAGATCTCCTCGGCCTTCTTGGCGCCAATGCCGTGAATGTATTGCAGCGCGATGACGACGCGCTTGTTGGTCGGGATGTTGACGCCTGCGATGCGGGCCACTTCACTTCTCCATGTCGGCCGCCTCAACGGCAGCGGGTTCGTTATGCGCGCGTCCGGTGGAGGCCGGCCCCTGCGCGCTGTTTGTGTCGCTGCGTGATGACACCGGACCGCCATCGGTACGGTGCAACACGCGAAAGCGTCGGCTATCTGTCAGCCTGACGGATATCTGCGTCCTGATGCTGGGAGATCGCCGCATAACGCTGAATGCGACCAAGGTCAAGCCATATCAGGAAACTTTCTCCAGAATCGCGAAAACCTCTGCGGTGACCGCGTCGATTGGCTTCATCCCGTCGACTTCGCGCAGCAGGCCGGTCTCCCTGTAATGGTCGGAGAGCGGCGCAGTCTGTTCCTTGTAGGCTTCGAGGCGGGTCTTGAAGACTTCCGGATTGTCATCCTTGCGCACGGGCTCGCCGCGCTCTTGCGTCTCGCGGGCGCGCGTGGCGATACGATCGAGCAGGATACCCTCGTCGACCACGAATTCCAGCACGACATCCAGCGGCTGGCCCTTGCTCCTGAGCATGGAATCCAGCGCCTCCGCCTGGGCGACAGTGCGCGGGAACCCGTCGAGGATGAAGCCGTTGGCCGCGTCCGGCTCCTCGATCCGGTCCGCCACGATGCCGACCACGATCTCGTCGGAAACGAGCGCCCCGGCATCCATGGCCGCCTTCGCCTGCAACCCGACGGGGGTCTGTGCGGCCACGGCGGCGCGCAGCATGTCCCCGGTCGAAAGCTGCGGGATCTTGTAGCGATCGGCAATACGGACCGATTGCGTTCCCTTCCCGGCCCCCGGCGGACCCAACAGAATCATGCGCATGAAAACCCCCTCGACTATCTCTTCCCTGAAGGCGCCACGATCAGCGATTGCGGCGTGCGCCCTTGAGCTTGGCCTTCTTGACAAGGCCTTCATACTGATGGGCCATCAGGTGCCCGTGAACCTGCGCCACCGTATCCATCGTGACGGTCACGACGATCAGCAGCGACGTTCCTCCAAGATAGAAGGGCAAGGCTGCATAGGAAATGAGAAATTCGGGTATCAGGCAAACCACGGTAAGATAGGCGGCACCGATCACCGTGATGCGGGTGAGCACATAATCGATGTAGTCAGCCGTCCGCTCGCCCGGGCGAATCCCCGGAATGAAGCCGCCGTGCTTCTTCAGATTGTCCGCCGTCTCCGACGGGTTGAACACGATCGCCGTATAAAAGAAGGCGAAGAAGATGATCATGCTCGCATAAAGGATCATGAACAACGGACGACCGTGGCCCAGATAGATCGCGATCGTGGCCATGATGCCGTCTCCACCTTCAGCGGCTGCGAAGCTCGCCACAGTGGTGGGCAGGAGCAGCAGCGACGAGGCGAAGATCGGCGGAATGACACCGGCCGTGTTGAGCTTCAGCGGCAGAAACGAGGTCTGGCCGTCATACATGCGGTTGCCCACCTGGCGCTTTGGATAATTGATCAAAAGCCGGCGCTGCGAGCGCTCCATGAAGACGACGAAATAGATGATCCCCATCGCCATCACGATGACGAACAGGATGAAGGCCGTCGAGATCGCGCCCTGACGCCCGAGTTCGAACAGACCGATCGTCGCTGCGGGCAGCTGCGCCACGATGCCGGCAAAAATGATCAGCGAGATTCCGTTGCCGATGCCGCGCGCGGTGATCTGCTCGCCGAGCCACATCAGGAACATGGTTCCGCCCGTCAGCGTGATCACGGTCGTGATGATGAAGAACGGCCCGGGATCGATCACGATCCCGCCCGAGGATTGCAGCCCCACGGCGATCCCCCAGGACTGGAAGATCGAGAGCACCAGCGTCAGATAGCGGGTATACTGGTTGATGACCTTGCGGCCGGATTCGCCCTCTTTCTTCAGGGCTTCCAGCGTCGGCGACACCGCCGTCATCAGCTGCATGATGATCGCGGCCGAGATATACGGCATGATGTTGAGCGCGAAGATCGCCATGCGCTCGACGGCACCGCCGGAGAACATGTTGAACATGCCCAGAATACCGCCCGACGCGGCCTCGAAAGACTGGCGCAAGGCTTCCGGGTCGATCCCCGGCAGCGGGATATAGGTGCCGAGCCGGTAGATGATCAGCGCACCGAGGGTGAACCAGATACGCTTCTTGAGCTCTTCCGCCTTGGCGATGGCGCCGAAATTCAGATTGGCGGCGAGTTGCTCGGCTGCTGAGGCCATAGGGCCCTCCCGATTGATCAGTCCCGTACGCTTGCGTATGGCACGAAACCATCCGAAAACGCATTCCCGGCCCCGCAGGGCATCATCCAGATATCTCTGACGCCAAAACGGCGCGCGAACCCGCCACGGTCTTACCCCAGCCATGGCCCGCGCGGAAGCCGTCCGGCGGTTTTTTCATCGCATCATGTCAGCAAAACGGCGGCCATGCGCAAATCAGCGCAGGCCGCCGCATATCTGCCGATACCCGCACGGATTCCGATGCACCTGCACCGGAATCCGGACTGGACGAAGCTGGCGGTCACGCCTGCGCAACAGCGTCGTCGGATGCCTTGACGGCGCCGCCGGCAGCCTCGATCGCCGCGCGAGCGGATTTCGACGCCGCGACGACTTCGAAGGTCAGCTTGGCCTTCAACTCGCCGACGCCGAGGATCTTCACCCCGTCACGCACCCGCGAACATACTCCGGCGGCGACGAGCGCCTCGATCGTGACCGGGTTCGACGCATCCAGCTTGCCGGCATCGACCGCTTGCTGGACCCGGCCGATATTCACCTCGTTGAGATCCCGTGCGCCCGGATTGTTGAAGCCGCGCTTTGGAACCCGGCGATAGATCGGCATCTGGCCGCCTTCGAACGCCTTGATCGAGACACCCGAACGGGATTTCTGACCCTTGACGCCACGACCACCGGTCTTGCCCTTGCCGGAACCGATGCCGCGACCGACCCGCATGCGCTCCTTGACGGCGCCGGGGTTGTCACGAATTTCATTAAGCTTCATGACCGCCTCCTTACTGCCCGTCGACGACGCGGACGAGGTGTTTGACCTTCGCGATCATGCCGCGTACGGCAGGCGTATCGGGAAGGGTCTTCCTGCGATGCATCTTGTTGAGACCGAGCCCGACCAGCGTCTGACGCTGGCTGGCGTCGCGGCGGATCGGCGAACCGGTCTGCTCCACAATGATGGTCTTGTCAGCCATGCAACCCTCCTCACGCTTCCGCCGCGGCGGCTTCACCGTCGCGACGGCGGGCCTGCAGCGAAGACACCTTGAGACCGCGACGTGACGCCACCGAACGCGGGCTGTCCACGGCCTTGAGCGCATCGAAGGTCGCGCGCACGAGGTTATACGGGTTGGAAGTGCCGAGCGACTTCGCCACCACATCCTGGACACCCACGGCCTCGAACACGGCGCGCATCGGGCCGCCGGCAATGATGCCGGTACCCGCCGGTGCGGCGCGCACGATAACCTTGCCGGCGCCATGACGACCGGGCGTGTCGTGATGCAACGTACGGCCCTCACGCAGGGGCACCCGAATCAGGCCACGCTTGGCCGATTCCGTCGCCTTGCGGATTGCCTCAGGAACCTCGCGGGCCTTGCCGTGGCCGAAACCGACGCGGCCCTTCTGGTCACCCACGACGACGAGGGCGGCAAAGCCGAAACGACGGCCGCCCTTCACCACCTTGGCGACGCGGTTGATATGCACCAGACGATCGACGAATTCGCTGTCGCGCTCGTCACGATCCTGGCGGTCACGTTCTCTTGCCATATCATGTCTCACTGACGCGGGCGGCGGCCCCGCTCGCTCAATCGGGAAATCCGCAATGCGCCGCCGGCATTGCAGAGCAGGTCAGCCGACCCGCAGGCCCGGACCGGATCAGAAATCCAGACCACCTTCGCGCGCGGCATCAGCCAGGGCCTTGACGCGCCCGTGATACATATAGCCCGAACGATCGAACACGACCTTCGAGACACCGGCCGCCTTGGCGCGCTCGGCGACGAGCTTGCCGACTTCGGCTGCGGCGTCCTTGTCGCCACCGGTCTTGAGCTTCTCGCGCATGTCCTTCTCCAGGGAGGAGGCGGCGGCGAGGGTGTGGCCCTTGTCGTCGTCGATCACCTGGGCATAGATCTGCTTCGACGAGCGGAAGACCGAAAGACGCGGACGCCCGTAGGCGACCTTCTTGACCGCGCGGCGGACGCGAGCCTTACGGCGGCCCGCCGTATCCAACTTCTTCGTCATGACCCGCGCTCCTTACTTCTTCTTGCCTTCCTTGCGGAAGATGAATTCGTCGGCATAGCGCACGCCCTTGCCCTTGTAGGGCTCAGGTGGGCGCCATTCGCGGATCTCCGCCGCGATCTGGCCGACGCGTTGCTTCTCCATGCCCGTCACGACGATTTCCGTCGGCTTGGGCGTGGTGATCTGGATGTCGGACGGAATCGGGAATTCCACATCGTGGCTGTATCCCAGCGACAGTTTCAGGGTGCTGCCCTGAACCGCTGCACGGTAACCGACGCCCGTGATTTCGAGCTTCTTCTCAAAACCCTTGGAGACCCCGTCGGCGATGCTCTGGAGCATCGCGCGTGAAAGGCCCCACTTCGAGCGCGCCACCTTGGTTTCCATGCGTGGGGCAACCGTCACGGAACCGTCGGCGAAGGCAACGCTCACCTCTTCCGGAACCGTGAAGGACATTTCACCCTTCGCGCCCTTCATCTTCACAATCTGGCCATCGACGCTGGCCGTCACCCCGGACGGCACCGCGACGGGCTTTTTGCCTACTCGAGACATATCTTAAGCTCCCGTTTTTGCTGGCGCCCGGTCAGAAGACCTTGCAGAGCACTTCACCACCGACATTCTGCTCCCGCGCGTCGTGATCGGCCATCACGCCCCGCGAGGTCGACAGGATCACGGTGCCGAGGCCGTCAGCCACGCGCGGCATCGTGTCGATCGACATGTACACGCGCCGCCCCGGCTTCGAGACGCGCTCGATCTTGCGGATCACCGGCTGACCGTCGAAATATTTCAGTTCGATGGTGAATTCGGTGCGTCCGTTGCCAAACTCGGCAGTGGAATAGTCGCGGATATAGCCTTCCGACTTGAGCACCTCAAGCACGCGCGCGCGCAGCTTCGACCCGGGCGTCAGAACGCTCGGACGACGGCGCAGTTGCGCATTGCGGATGCGGGTCAGCATATCCCCGAGCGGATCGGTCATCGCCATGAGATCTCTCCTTACCAGCTGGACTTGACGAGACCCGGGATCAGACCGCGCGAGCCGAGCTCACGCAGCGCGATACGGGACATGCCGAGTTTGCGGTAATAGGCGCGGGGGCGCCCGGTGACCTCGCAGCGATTGACGATGCGGGTGGGATTCGCGTTGCGCGGCAGCTCCGCCAGCTTGAGGCGCGCTGCGAAGCGCTCCTCCATCGCCAGGGACTGGTCGTTCGCAATCGCGAGAAGCCGCGCGCGACGACCGGCGAATTTCTTCACCAGCTTGCGGCGGTTCTTGTTCTTCTCGATCGCGCTTTTCTTAGCCATTCAATATCCTCCGGTGTCCGCGTCTGAGGCCTGAATCCAGCCTCACTGCCGGAACGGGAATTCGAAGTGGCGCAGCAGAGCACGCGCCTCTTCATCGGTTTTCGCAGTGGTCGCGACGATCACGTCCATGCCCCAGATCTGCTCGACCTTGTCGTAGTTGATCTCGGGGAACACGATGTGCTCCTTGATTCCGAAAGCATAATTGCCGCGCCCATCGAAGGACTTCGGATTGAGCCCGCGGAAGTCGCGTACGCGCGGCAGCGCAATGTTCACCAGACGGTCGAGGAACTCGTACATCCGGACCTTGCGAAGCGTCACCTTGCAGCCGATCGGCATGCCCTCACGCACCTTGAACGATGATATCGCCTTGCGCGCGCGGGTCACGACCGGAGCCTGGCCGGCGATCAGGGCGAGATCGCCCGCAGCCGACGATGCCTTCTTCGAATCGGCAACGGATTCGCCGACACCCATATTGATCACGATCTTGTCGATCGTGGGAACCTGCATCGGGTTCTTGTAGCCGAACTCCTCCTGGAGCTTCGGACGCACAACCTCGTCGTAGTGCTTGCGCAACCGCGGCGCGTAGTCGATCACAGAAGCCTCAGCCATCGATCAGATCCCCCGAACGCTTGGCGAAACGAACCTTGCGCCCGTCTTCCAAAACCTTGAAACCAACCCGAGTCGGCTTGCCGTCCTTCGGATCGGCATAAGCCAGATTCGAGATCTGCAGCGGAGCTTCCTTGGTGATGATCCCCGCTTCCTGCGACGCGGTCTGGCGCTGATGGCGCTTGACCTGGTTGACGCCACGCACCAGCGCACGCCCTTCGGCCGGAATGACCTTGACGATCTCACCGGTCTTGCCCTTGTCGCGGCCAGCGAGAACGACGACGCGGTCGCCCTTCTTGAGTTTCGCAGCCATCACAGCACCTCCGGCGCCAGCGAGATGATCTTCATGTGGTTCTTGGCGCGCAGTTCGCGCGGAACCGGGCCGAAGATACGCGTGCCGACGGGCTCCTTGTTGTTATTGACCAACACGGCCGCATTGCGGTCGAAGCGGATCACGGAGCCGTCCTGACGTCGAATGTCCTTCGCCGTGCGCACGACGACGGCGCGCATGACGTCGCCCTTCTTCACACGACCGCGCGGGATCGCCTCCTTGACGGAGACGACAATGATATCACCGACCGAAGCATATTTACGCTTCGAACCGCCCAGAACCTTGATGCACATGACACGACGGGCGCCGGAATTATCGGCGACCTCGAGATTGGTCTGCATCTGGATCATGGCCTTGATCCTTTCCTTGTCTCAGACAGGTTTCCGGCCGTTGAGCGGAATTGCCCAACCGGACTACGCCTGACGGGGATCTGCCGTCCCCTGCCTATGATCGCGAAAGGCGCTCCGATACACGAAGCGCCGCCCACTGACAAGCCTGTTTCGCGATCGCAGCACGAATTACCGCGACCGATCCCAGACCGTCGGCTCGATTCAGCCCTTCGGGGCTTCCTGAACGAGAACCCAGCTCTTGAGTTTGGACATGGGGCGCCCCTCCTCGATGAGAACCACATCGCCGGTCTTGGCGACGTTGTTCTCGTCATGAGCATGAAAGTTCTTCGAACGACGCACCGTCTTCTTCAGAAGAGGGTGCGTGAAACGGCGCTCGACCTTAACGACAACAGTCTTGTCCTGCTTGTCGCTGACGACGACGCCCTGCAATACGCGCTTCGGCATGATCTTTTTCCTTACGCCTTTGCTTCAGTCTGCTTGTGGCGCTGAAAAGTCTTGACGCGCGCAATATCCTTGCGGACCTGCGTGACGCGCGCCGTGTTCTCCAGCTGACCCGTAGCCCGCTGGAAGCGCAGATTGAACTGCTCCTTCTTCAGCGAAACCAGCTCGTCCTGAAGCTGATCGGCGGTCATCGCCTGCAGATCGCTCACTCGCTGCTTGGACTTCATGGCAATCTCCATCAATCGGCGATGCGCTGCACGACACGCGTGCGAATCGGAAGCTTCGCGCCGCCGAGGCGCAGCGCCTCGCGTGCGATTTCCTCGTTCACACCGTCGATCTCGAACATGATCCGACCAGGCTTGACGCGGGCCGCCCAATATTCAGGCGAACCCTTGCCCTTACCCATGCGGACTTCGGTCGGCTTCTTTGAAACCGGGACATCCGGAAAGATCCGGATCCAGACCCGGCCCTGACGCTTCATGAAGCGGGTGATCGCGCGGCGAGCCGCCTCGATCTGCCGCGCCGTGACGCGCTCCGGCTCGAGAGCCTTGAGGCCGTACTGGCCAAAATTCAGATCCATGCCGCCCTTGGCGACGCCCTTGATGCGCCCCTTGAACTGCTTGCGGAACTTCGTCTTCTTCGGTTGCAACATGGCGGATCTCCGTTCCGATGATCAGGCCGCGTGATCGCGACGGCCGCCACCGGAGCGACCTCCCTCTTCATTCATGCGCTTGTCCTGGGCCATGGGATCATGCTCCAGGATCTCGCCCTTGAACACCCAGACCTTGATGCCGCAGGCGCCATAAGTGGTGAACGCCGTGGCCGTACCATAATCGACATCGGCGCGCAGCGTATGCAACGGCACGCGGCCCTCGCGATACCATTCGATACGCGCGATCTCCGCACCCCCCAGACGACCCGCGCAGTTGATGCGAATGCCCTCGGCGCCCAGACGCATGGCCGACTGAACGGCCCGCTTCATGGCGCGCCGGAAGGCAACGCGACGCTCGAGCTGCTGCGCAATGGATTCCGCGATCAGGGTGGCATCGATCTCCGGCTTGCGCACCTCGACGATGTTGATCGTGACCTCGCCGTCCGTCATGCGACCGACGAGCCTGCGCAGCTTCTCGATATCCGCACCCTTCTTGCCGATCACCACACCCGGACGCGCCGAATGGATGGTGACGCGGCACTTCTTGTGCGGACGCTCGATCACGATGCGCGAGACCGCAGCCTGCTTGAGCTGCTTGCGCAGCGCTTCGCGGATGGCGACGTCTTCGTGCAACAGGCGGGCATACTCACCCTTGGGGGCGAACCAGCGCGAATCCCAGGTGCGGTTGATACCCAGCCTGAGGCCGATCGGGTTGACCTTGTGACCCATTCTGTCCTCCTCAGGCCTGTTCGGCTTGTTCACGAACCACGATGGTGAGGTTCGAGAAAGGCTTCAGGATACGCGCACCGCGTCCGCGGGCCCGGGCGTGAAAGCGCTTCATGACCAGCGCCTTGCCCACGAAGGCCTCCTTGACCACCAGATCGTCCACGTCGAGATCATGGTTGTTCTCGGCATTGGCGATGGCGCTCTCGAGGCACTTCTTCACGTCGCGTGCGATGCGCTTGCGGGAAAACTCGAGATCGGCGAGCGCGGTCGCGACCTTCTTGCCGCGAATGAGCTGCGCCACGAGATTCAGCTTCTGCGGGCTCACACGAAGCATGCGCAGAACCGCCTTGGCCTCGGTTTCACCCAGCGCGCGGGGGGTAGCCGGCTTGCCCATGTTACCGCCTCTTCGCCTTCTTGTCCGCCGCATGGCCCGGGAAGGTGCGCGTCGGCGAAAACTCGCCGAACTTGTGGCCCACCATCTCCTCGCTCACGCTGACAGGAATGTGTTTGTGTCCGTTGTACACACCGAAAGTGAGCCCAACGAACTGCGGAAGGATCGTGGAGCGACGGCTCCAGATCTTGATGACGTCGTTGCGACCCGATTCACGAGCCGCCTCGGCCTTCTTGAGAAGATAGCCGTCAACGAACGGCCCCTTCTTGATTGAACGTGCCATGGCGCGCTCCTTACCTCTTCTTGCGGGCGTGGCGGCTCGTCACAATGAACTTGTCCGTCCGCTTGTTGGACCGGGTCTTGTGACCCTTGGTGGGCTTACCCCAGGGCGTGACCGGATGGCGACCGCCGGAAGTCCGGCCCTCACCACCGCCATGCGGGTGATCGATCGGGTTCATCACGACGCCGCGATTGTGCGGACGCTTGCCGAGCCAGCGATTGCGGCCCGCCTTGCCCATCGAGATGTTCATGTGGTCCGGGTTCGACACCGCACCGACAGTCGCGAAGCAGCGACCATGCACCAGACGCTGCTCGCCGGAACCCAGGCGCACAGCGACGTAACCGCGGTCACGACCGACGATCTGGGCATAGGAACCCGCCGACCGGGCGACGGAGCCGCCGCGACCGATCTTGGTCTCGATATTGTGCACCACCGTCCCGACGGGGATATTCCCGATCGGCATGGCGTTACCCGGCTTGATGTCCGCCTGCTCCGCAGCGGTGACCTTGTCACCGGCTGACAGTCGCTGCGGCGCCAGGATATATGCCTTCTCGCCGTCTTCATAGGCAATCAGTGCGATATAGGCCGTACGGTTGGGATCGTATTCGATCCGCTGCACGGTTGCCGTATCACCCAGACGCGCCCGGCGCTTGAAATCGACCACGCGATAGGTGCGCTTGTGGCCGCCACCGCGGAAGCGCACCGTGACGCGCCCCGTATTGTTACGACCACCCTTGGAGGACAGACCCTCCGTCAGGGATTTCTCGGGCTTGCCCTTGTAGAGGCCCGAGCGGTCGACGATCACGAGCTGACGCAGGCCCGGCGTGATCGGTTTGAAACTCTTCAAAGCCATCGGATCACTCTCCTAACCGCTCAAAGGCCCGTAGTCACATCGATCGTCTGGCCCTCTTCGAGGGTGACGATTGCTTTCTTGACGTCATTCCGGCGCCCCTTGATGCCACGGAAGACCTTGACCTTGCCCTTGGTGACGGCGACGTTGACTGCCTTCACCTTGACGCCGAAAAGCTTTTCGACGGCGGACTTGATCTGCGGCTTCGTCGCAGTGGGGGCCACCTTGAAGACGACCTTGTTATGCTCCGAAAGAAGGGTGGCCTTCTCGGTGATCACCGGAGCGATGATCACGTCGTAATGGCGCGGATCGATGCTCATTTGAAGCGCGCCTCCAGCGCATCCACAGCCGCCTTCGTGAGAACCAGCTTCTCACGACGCAGAATGTCATAGACGTTGATCCCCTGAATGGGCAACACGTCGATATTCGGGATCGAGCGCGCGGCCAGCTTGAAGTTGGCCTCCACCTCGGCACCGCCAATGAACAGCGCATTGGCCAGCCCGAGCTTGCCGAAACGCTCCCTGAGCGCCTTGGTCTTGGGCTCGGCCGCCGTGATATCGTCGACAACGATCAGCGCATCGCTCTTCGCCTTGGCGGAAAGCGCGTGCTTCAGCGCGAGTGCGCGGACCTTCTTGGGAAGATCATGCGCATGATCGCGCGGAAGCGGACCGAAAGCCCGGCCACCGCCGCGGAACTGCACGACACGGGCATTGCCGTGACGGGCGTTACCGGTGCCCTTCTGGCGAAACATCTTCTTGCCGGTACGCGCGATTTCGCTGCGCGTCTTCACCTTGTGGGTGCCGGCACGACGCTTGGCGAGCTGCCAGCGCACGCAGCGCTGGATCAGGTCGGCGCGCGGCTCCAGACCGAAGATGGCCTCGTCAAGCTCGACCGAACCGGCATTATCGCCTTCGAGCGTGGTGATATCGATCTTCATCACGCATTCTCCCCGTTCTGCTCGACCGGCGCTGCATCGGCGGCCTCGACTGCGGCCTCAGGTGCGGCGGCACCGTTCTCGCGGAACTTGCCCGGACGCGGCGCGTCCTCGGGAAGCGCGCGCTTCACGGCATCACGGATATGGATATATCCGCCCTTCACGCCCGGAACCGCACCGGCCACGAGGATCAGCCCCCGCTCCGGATCGGTCTGAACGACCTTCAGGTTCTGCGTGGTCACGCGCTCGGCACCGAGATGCCCAGGCATCTTCTTGCCCTTGAACACGCGCCCGGGATCCTGGTTCGCACCCGTCGAACCGATCGAACGGTGCGAGATCGAGACGCCGTGTGAAGCACGCAGACCCGCAAAGTTCCAGCGCTTCATGCCGCCCGCGAAACCCTTACCCGTGGAGGTGCCCGTCACATCGACGAACTGGCCCGCCACGAAGTGATCGGCAAGGATTTCAGCCCCCACCGGGATCACGGCGTCTTCGCTGACGCGGAATTCCGCAAGCTTGCGCTTGGGCTCGACCTGGGCCTGCGCGAAACGACCGCGCTCGGCTTTCGAGACGTTCTTGACCTTGGCCTTGCCGACGCCGACCTGCAGCGCCACGTAGCCGTTCTTGTCCTTGGTCCGATGCGCGACCACCTGACATTGGTCGAGCTTCAGGACCGTGACCGGGATGTTTTCACCGTCGTCGTTGAAGACGCGGGTCATCCCGAGTTTTTGCGCGATGACGCCTGAGCGCATGAGCGTGTCCTCTCGGCGTGTTTAAGCCAAAAGCTCTGGAGCGCGAAGCTCAGAGCTTGATCTCCACATCCACACCCGCCGCGAGGTCGAGCTTCATCAGCGCGTCCACGGTCTGCGGGGTGGGATCGACGATATCGAGAACGCGCTTGTGTGTGCGCATCTCGAACTGTTCGCGCGACTTCTTGTCGATGTGCGGCGAACGCAAAACCGTGAAACGCTCGATCCGGGTCGGAAGCGGGATGGGCCCGCGAACCTGAGCACCCGTGCGCTTGGCGGTTGACACGATTTCACGTGTCGACGCGTCAAGCACGCGATGATCGAACGCCTTCAGGCGAATACGGATATTTTGACCGTTCATGGGGAAGCCCCGTCAACATGAGAAAGCGCGGCCTGCGGCGAGGCCGCGCTTTGAGAAAGGTTGTTCGATCAATCCAGGACGGCGGCGACGACGCCGGCGCCGACGGTGCGACCGCCTTCGCGGATGGCGAAGCGCAGCTTTTCTTCCATGGCGATCGGCACGATCAGCTCGACTTCCATCGCCACGTTGTCGCCCGGCATCACCATCTCGGTGCCCTCGGGAAGCTGCACGATCCCCGTCACGTCCGTGGTGCGGAAATAGAATTGCGGACGATAGTTGTTGAAGAACGGCGTATGACGACCGCCCTCCTCCTTCGTCAGGATGTAGGCCTCGGCCTTGAACTTCTTGTGCGGCTTCACCGAACCCGGCTTGCACAGAACCTGCCCACGCTCCACATCCTCGCGCTTCGTGCCACGCAGCAGAACGCCGACATTGTCGCCCGCCTGGCCCTGGTCCAGAAGCTTGCGGAACATCTCGACGCCCGTCACCGTCGTCTTCACCGTGTCGCGGATGCCGATGATCTCGACTTCCTCGCCAACCTTCACGATGCCGCGCTCAACGCGACCCGTCACAACCGTACCGCGACCCGAAATCGAGAAAACATCCTCGATCGGCATCAGGAACGGCTGGTCAATCGGACGCTCAGGCGTCGGAATGTACGAGTCAACCGTCTCCATCAGCGCAAGAACCGCGTCACGGCCAATCTCCGGAGAACGATCCTCCAGCGCGCACAGCGCAGAACCCTTGGTGATCGGAATGTCGTCGCCGGGGAACTCGTAGCTCGACAGAAGCTCGCGAACCTCAAGCTCGACAAGCTCAAGAAGCTCCTCGTCATCAACCATGTCAACCTTGTTGAGGAAGACAACCAGTCCCGGAACACCAACCTGACGCGCAAGAAGAATGTGCTCACGCGTCTGCGGCATCGGACCGTCAGCCGCAGAAACCACAAGAATCGCGCCATCCATCTGCGCCGCACCCGTGATCATGTTCTTCACGTAGTCCGCGTGGCCGGGGCAATCAACATGCGCATAGTGACGGTTCGCCGTCTCGTACTCGACATGCGCCGTCGAAATCGTGATCCCGCGCGCCTTCTCCTCAGGAGCCTTGTCAATCGTGTCATACGCCATGAATGACGCACCACCAGACTCCGCCAGAACCTTCGTAATCGCCGCAGTCAGCGACGTCTTGCCGTGGTCAACGTGACCAATCGTGCCGATGTTGCAGTGCGGCTTGTTACGTTCAAACTTTTCCTTGGCCATGGCAGCACCCAGATGTTGTTCGGTTGATCTTCGTGGTGGGAGTTCAGGCGTATTTCGCCTGAACCTCTGCAGCCACGTTGGAAGGGACCTGCTCGTAGTGATCGAACAGCATGGTGTAATTGGCGCGACCCTGGCTCATGGAGCGCAGCGTGTTCACGTAGCCGAACATGTTGGCAAGCGGCACCATCGCATTGATGACCACCGCGTTGCCGCGCATGTCCTGGCCCTGGATCTGGCCGCGGCGGGAATTCAGATCGCCGATGACCGAGCCGGTATAATCTTCCGGCGTCGTCACCTCGACCTTCATCACCGGCTCGAGAAGGACCGAAGACCCCTTCTGCAGCGCCTCGCGCAAAGCGGCGCGGGAAGCGATTTCGAAGGCCAGCGCCGAGGAGTCGACTTCATGGAAGGCACCATCGATCAGCTCGACCTTGACATCGACGACGGGGAAGCCCGCCACGACGCCGGCCCCGAGGACCGACTCCAGACCCTTCTGAACGCCGGGGATGTATTCCTTCGGAACGGCACCACCGATGATCTTGGATTCGAAGGAAAAGCCCTCACCCGGCTCGGCGGGCGAGACATTGAACTTCACCCGCGCGAACTGGCCGGTACCACCGGTCTGCTTCTTGTGTGTGTAGTCGATTTCCGCCGCACGCGTAATCGTCTCGCGATAGGCCACCTGCGGCGCGCCGATATTGGCGTCGACCTTGTAGGTGCGCTTCAGGATGTCGACCTTGATGTCGAGATGCAGCTCGCCCATGCCCTTGAGAATGGTCTGACCGCTTTCGAAATCCGTGGAGACGCGGAAGGAGGGATCCTCCGCCGCGAGCTTCGACAGGGCGAGACCCAGCTTTTCCTGGTCGGCCTTGGATTTCGGCTCGATCGCGATCTCGATGACCGGCTCCGGAAATTCCATCTTTTCAAGAACCACCGGCTTCGACGAGTCGCACAGGGTGTCACCGGTGCGCGTCTCCTTCAGGCTGGCCAGCGCGACGATGTCGCCTGCCATCGCAACCTTGATGTCCTCGCGGTTGTTGGCATGCATAAGGAGCATGCGTCCGACGCGCTCCTTCTTGTCGCGCAGCGGGTTCAACACCGAGGTGCCGGATTCGACCGTGCCGGAATAGACGCGGCAGAATGTGATCGTGCCGACGAAGGGGTCGTCCATGATCTTGAAGGCCAGCATCGAGAAGGGTGATTCGTCAGAGGGATCACGCGTGATCGGCTCTTCGGTATCGGGATGCAGACCCTTGATGGCGCCACGATCGACCGGCGAAGGCAGGTAATCCACCACCGCGTCGAGCAGGGGCTGGACGCCCTTGTTCTTGAAGGCGGAGCCGCACATGACCGGATGGAAGGCGCGTTCCTGAACCGCCTTGCGGACGAGTTCGACGAGCTTCTCCTCGGAGGGCTCTTCGCCGTCGAGATAGGCCGTCATCGCGTCGTCGTCGAGCTCGACGCAGGCCTCGATCAGCCTGGTGCGATACTCGGCAGCCTGATCCTGCAGATCAGCCGGGATCTCGTCGTCGCGGAATTTCGCGCCGAGCGTCTCTTCTTCCCAGATGATCGCCTTCATGCGGATCAGGTCGATGACACCCTTGAAATCCGCTTCGGCACCGATCGGCAGCTGCAGGCAGACCGGCTTGCCGGCCACGCGCTTGATGATGTCCTCGACGCAATTGAAGAAATCGGCGCCGATCTTGTCCATCTTGTTGACAAAGACGACGCGCGGAACATCGTATTTGTCCGCCTGGCGCCAGACCGTCTCGGTCTGCGGCTCGACCCCCTGGTTGCCGTCGAGGACGCAGATCGCCCCGTCGAGCACGCGCAGGGAACGCTCGACCTCGATTGTGAAGTCGACGTGGCCGGGGGTGTCGATGATGTTCAGGCGATGATCGCGCCAGAAGCAGGTCGTCGCAGCCGAGGTGATCGTGATGCCACGCTCCTGCTCCTGCGACATCCAGTCCATCGTCGCGGCACCATCATGGACTTCGCCGATCTTGTGCGACTTGCCCGTGTAGAACAGGATCCGCTCGGTCGTCGTCGTCTTGCCCGCATCGATATGGGCCATGATGCCGAAATTGCGGTAATTGGAGATGGGCGTATATCGGGCCATCGTGATCACTCCAGTCGGACGTGCCGGCGTTACCAGCGGTAATGCGAGAAAGCGCGGTTCGCTTCCGCCATGCGGTGCGTATCCTCGCGCTTCTTCACGGCGCTTCCACGGTTATTGGCCGCATCCATCAGCTCGCCCGAGAGACGCTCGACCATGGTCTTGTCGTTGCGTGCGCGGGCGGCCTTGATCAGCCAGCGAATAGCGAGAGCCTGCCGACGCTCGGGACGAACCTCGACCGGGACCTGATAGGTCGCACCACCGACGCGGCGAGAACGCACCTCGATCGCCGGCGCGACGTTCTCGAGCGCCTGGCGGAACACCTCGATCGGATCGGTCTTGGTCTTCTCTTCGATGATGTCGAAGGCGCCGTAGACGATGCCTTCGGCAGTGGACTTCTTGCCGTCATACATCACCGAGTTCATGAACTTGGTGAGAACGACGTCCCCGAATTTCGGATCCGGGATGATTTCACGCTTTTCTGCGCGGTGGCGGCGGGACATGCGAAGGCTCCGTCCAGAATTCTCGTCAGATGCCCGAAATCGCTTCGGGCGCTAGCTCACTTCGGACGCTTGGCGCCGTATTTCGAACGGCGCTGCTTGCGGTCCTTGACGCCCTGGGTATCGAGGACGCCGCGCACGATGTGATAACGCACACCGGGAAGATCCTTCACGCGCCCGCCGCGGATCATCACCACGGAGTGCTCCTGAAGGTTATGCCCCTCACCCGGGATATAGCCGATCACCTCGAAGCCGTTTGTCAGGCGCACCTTGGCGACCTTGCGCAGAGCCGAGTTCGGCTTTTTCGGCGTCGTCGTGTAGACGCGCGTGCAGACGCCGCGCTTCTGCGGGCACGCTTCCAGCGCCGGAACCTTGTTCCGGCTCTTCTGGGCTATCCGCGGCTTGCGGATCAGCTGGGAAATCGTCGGCATCCTCTGCCCTCTTCCTTTGGCCGCCCGGCGGCCGGCCTTACCTCTCGGCCACTTGCGCGACCACATGTAACCCGATCCCGATCGCGCACTGGGCGCGGCGATCCGGAAATTCCGTTGCTCCGGGACAGAAAACACGCCTTGCGCCAGGAGCGCAAAACGAAACCGCGCCATCGGCCCGTGAGAGCCTTTGGCGCGCTGCCACGCAGAGGACCACGCAAACGCGGTCTTGCCCCAAAGAGCTGACTGTCGTCAGACGTATTTGAGCGGCGACGGCGTTTAGACTGCGTGGTTCAGGGTATGGCACCCCGAAAACTGCCGATCTACGGCCCGTCGGTAAGTGGCCGCTTTCTAAGCCCGTCTCGCCCGCAAGTCAACAGGCAAATCCCGGCTTTCGCGGGGTTTGCCAGCGATTTCGTCGCACATACGGGTTGCGGCCCGGCCAGCGAGGTGCCGGGGCCGTTTCCCCGTGGCGTCAAACGCAAGTTCGCGCATGGAGAACCTGCCGACAGCGCAGGAAAAGTACGCCCGCCTGGGAACGGTGCAAACTGTTCCCTTGCAACGAAAAAAGGGCCGCCCGGCGGGCGACCCTTTCGATTCGCGTATCGGGCGGGATGATCCACCCGATCCCGGCGCCGACCTCATTCACCGGCCGTGGGCAGATGTCCGGCCGATTCGCTGCCTGCGGCTTGCGATTGCTGCGCCTTCTGCTGGAGAATCAGATCGTCACGACGCGTGGCGATCTGCTTCAGATCGGCATGCAGCGCACCCGTACCCGCCGGTATCAGGCTGCCGACGATGACGTTCTCCTTCAGGCCTTCGAGCGTGTCGACCTTGCCGTTGACAGCCGCCTCGGTGAGCACGCGGGTGGTCTCCTGGAAGGACGCGGCCGAGATGAAGGACCGCGTCTGCAGGCTCGCCTTGGTGATGCCGAGCAATACCGGATTGCCCTCGGCGGGCTTGCGACGCTCGGCGACCAGCCGCTCGTTGAGCTCGTTGAATTCGAGACGATCCATCTGCTCACCGGCGATCAGGTCGCTGTCGCCGCCATCGGTGATTTCCACCTTCTGCAGCATCTGGCGCACGATCACCTCGATATGCTTGTCGTTGATCGTCACGCCCTGCAGACGATAGACCTCCTGAATCTCGTTCACGAGATAGGCGGCCAGTTCCTCCACACCCTTGATCGCCAGGATATCGTGGGGCGCGGGATTGCCGTCGACGATGAAATCGCCGACCTCGACCACGTCGCCATCCTGCAGATGGATATGCTTGCCCTTCGGGATCAGATATTCCACCGGCTCCGATTCGTCATGCGGCGTGAGGGTCAGGCGGCGCTTGTTCTTGTAATCGCGCCCGAACGCGATCGTTCCCGACTTCTCGGCGATGATCGCGGCCTCCTTGGGACGACGGGCCTCGAACAGTTCCGCCACACGCGGCAGACCACCCGTAATGTCACGGGTCTTGGCGCTCTCGGTCGAGACGCGTGCGAGCACGTCACCGGCCTTGATCGATGTGCCCGGATCGGCGGCGATGATCGCCTCGACCGGGAGCAGCGAGCGGGCCTCACCGCCACGCGGTGTCATCAGGATCTGTCCCGCGTCATCGACCACCGTGACCGCCGGCTTCAGATCGGAGGTACGTGGTGAGCCGCGCCAGTCGATAACGACACGCTTGGCGATGCCGGTGGCGTCGTCGACCGTCTCGACGATCGAACCGCCATCGACCAGATCCTCGTAGGCGACCTTGCCGTCGACCTCGGCCAGGATCGGGCGGGAATAGGGATCCCATTCCGCGATGCGCTGGCCGCGCTTGATGGTGTCACCCTCATCGACACGCAGACGCGCACCGTACTGGATGCGATGAACAGCCCGTTCGACGTCGTCATTGCCGACGATGACCACGGCGAGGTTGCGCCCCATTGCGACGAGATCGCCGTCGGAATTGCGCGCCACATAGCGGTTGCGGATCTTCACCGTGCCCTCGAAGGAGGATTCGATGAAGGAGGTATCCGCAATCTGCGCCGCGCCGCCGATATGGAAGGTGCGCATGGTCAGCTGTGTACCCGGCTCACCGATCGACTGTGCCGCGATGACACCGACCGCCTCGCCCATATTGACGGGCGTGCCACGGGCGAGATCACGCCCGTAGCAGGTGGCGCAGACGCCGTTCTTGGTCTCGCAGACGAGAACCGAGCGGATCTTCACCTCCTGGATACCGGCGGCGTTGATCTGCTCCATGTGGCTTTCCTCGATCATCGTGCCCTTCGACACGATGACCGCACCATCCGCATCGACGACATCCTCGCCGGCGGTGCGCCCGAGGATGCGCGAGGCGAGTGTCGCCACGACCTGGCCGGCATCGACGATGGCGCGCATCGAGATACCCTTCTGCGTGCCGCAATCCACTTCGCGGATGACGGCATCCTGGGCCACGTCGACCAGGCGGCGGGTGAGATAGCCGGAATTGGCCGTCTTCAACGCCGTATCCGCGAGGCCCTTGCGGGCACCGTGGGTGGAGTTGAAGTATTCGAGCACGTCCAGACCTTCCTTGAAGTTGGAGATGATCGGCGTCTCGATGATCTCGCCCGAGGGCTTGGCCATCAGGCCGCGCATGGCGGCGAGCTGCTTCATCTGGGCGGGCGAACCACGCGCACCGGAATGCGACATCATGTAGATGGAATTCACCTGCTCGTCGCGCCCGGCATCGTCCTTGCGGACGGTCTGGATGCGCTGCATCATCTCGCCTGCGAGCTTGTCGGAGCACTTGGCCCAGGCATCGACCACCTTGTTGTACTTCTCGCCCTGCGTGATCAGACCGTCCTGGTATTGCTGCTCGTAATCCTTCACGAGCACACGGGTCTCCTCGACGATCGACCATTTGTTGTCGGGAACGACCATGTCGTCCTTGCCGAAGGAAATCCCGGCCTTGAAGGCGTGGTAGAAGCCCGTCGCCATGATCCGGTCGCAGAAGATCACCGTCTCCTTCTGCCCGCAATTGCGGTAGACCGTGTCGATCATCGCGGAGATTTCCTTCTTCGTCATCAGCTTGTTGACGATGTCGAAGGACATGCGCACGCTCCTGGGCAGGAGCTGCCCCAGAATCGCGCGACCAGGCGTGGTGTCGTAGATCTGCGTGAAAGTGCTGCCGTCCTCCGCCACGTTCTGGGCGCGGAACTTGATCTTCGAGTGCAGCGAGATCGACTTCTGGTACAGCGCGTGATCAAGCTCGCCCATATCGCCGAAGACCATGCCCTGGCCCGGCTCACCATCCGCCATCATGGTCAGATAGTAGAGACCCAGCACGATATCCTGCGACGGCACGATGATCGGCGCGCCGGAGGCGGGGTGCAGGATGTTGTTCGTCGACATCATCAGCACGCGCGCTTCCAGCTGGGCCTCCAGGGAGAGCGGCACGTGGACGGCCATCTGGTCGCCGTCGAAATCCGCGTTGAAGGCGGCGCAGACAAGCGGGTGCAGCTGGATCGCCTTGCCCTCGATCAACACGGGCTCGAAAGCCTGGATGCCGAGACGGTGCAGGGTCGGGGCCCGGTTGAGCATGACGGGATGCTCACGGATCACCTCGTCGAGAATATCCCAGACCTCGGGACGCTCCTTCTCGACCAGCTTCTTGGCCTGCTTCACCGTTGCCGAATAGCCCTTGGCGTCGAGCTTGGCGTAGATGAAGGGCTTGAACAGCTCCAGCGCCATCTTCTTGGGCAGGCCGCACTGGTGCAGCTTGAGCTCGGGGCCCACGACGATCACGGAACGACCGGAATAATCGACGCGCTTGCCGAGCAGGTTCTGGCGGAAGCGCCCCTGCTTGCCCTTGAGCATGTCGGAGAGCGACTTCAGCGGACGCTTGTTGGCACCGGTGATGACGCGCCCGCGCCGGCCGTTATCAAACAGCGCATCGACCGATTCCTGCAGCATCCGCTTCTCGTTGCGGATGATGATGTCAGGCGCACGCAACTCGATCAGGCGCTTGAGGCGGTTGTTCCGGTTGATCACGCGGCGGTAGAGATCGTTCAGATCCGACGTTGCGAAGCGACCGCCGTCGAGGGGCACCAGCGGGCGCAGATCCGGCGGGATCACGGGGATGACCGTCATGATCATCCATTCGGGCTTGTTGCCCGATTGCAGGAAGGCCTCGATGATCTTGAGGCGCTTGAGCAGCTTCTTGGGCTTGAGTTCGGAGGTGGTTGTCGCGATCTCGTGACGCAGATCGACCGCGATCTTTTCCAGATCAAGCTCGGTGAGGATCTTGCGGATCGCTTCCGCGCCGATCATGGCGGTGAAGCTGTCCTCGCCATACTCGTCCTGCGCGCGAAGATATTCCTCTTCCGAAAGGAGCTGACGCTCCTTCAGGGCGGTGAGGCCGGGCTCGATGACGACATAGGATTCGAAATACAGGATCCGCTCCAGATCCTTCAGCGTCATGTCGAGCAGGAGGCCGATGCGCGAGGGCAGCGACTTCAGGAACCAGATATGCGCCACGGGAGCGGCGAGTTCGATATGGCCCATGCGATCGCGGCGCACGCGCGCGAGGGTGACCTCGACGCCGCACTTCTCGCAGATGACACCCTTGTACTTCATGCGCTTGTACTTGCCGCACAGGCACTCGTAATCCTTGATCGGACCAAAGATCCGCGCACAGAAAAGGCCGTCGCGCTCGGGCTTGAAGGTCCGGTAGTTGATGGTCTCCGGCTTCTTGATCTCGCCGAACGACCAGGACAGGATCTTCTCAGGGCTCGAAAGCGAGATCTTGATCTGATCGAAGGTCTGCGGCGCGGCGGCCGTGTTGAAAAGATTCATGACCTCTTGGTTCATCGCCGTCTCCTCGCTGGATGAGGACCGCAACGGTCTCCCCATCCGAAAACGCACAGGGGCGCGGGGGTTTCCCCGCGCCGTCTCAATCTCGCATCATCCGTGAACGGACAGCCTCACTCCGCAGCCTCCGAAGACGGCGGCAGTTCGTTCTGGGTGCCGGCCTTCGAATTCTTCAGCTCGACGTTCAGACCGAGCGAGCGCATCTCCTTGACCAGCACGTTGAAGCTCTCCGGAATGCCGGATTCGAAGGTGTCGTCGCCACGCACGATGGCCTCGTAGACCTTGGTGCGGCCCGCCACGTCGTCCGACTTGACCGTGAGCATCTCCTGCAGCGTGTAGGCGGCGCCATAGGCCTCCAGCGCCCAGACCTCCATCTCGCCGAAGCGCTGACCACCGAACTGCGCCTTGCCGCCCAGCGGCTGCTGGGTGACCAGCGAATAGGGGCCAATCGACCGGGCGTGGATCTTGTCGTCCACGAGGTGGTGCAGCTTCAGCATGTAGATGTAGCCCACCGTCACCTGCCGATCGAAAGGTTCGCCGGTGCGCCCGTCATAGAGCGTGACCTGGCCCGAGCGGTTGAGCCCGGCCATTTCGAGCATCTGCTCGATATCGGCCTCCTTGGCGCCGTCGAAGACCGGCGTCGCCATCGGCACGCCGCGGGTGACGTTGGAGCCGAGTTCGACCAGCGTCTGCTCGTCGGCATCGGCCAGCCCCTCATCCTCGCCGTAGATGCGGGTCATGGTCTCGCGCAGGGGCGCGATATCCTGCGTGCGCCGCCAGCCCTCGATCGCCTCGTTGACCTGACGCCCGAGCCCGGCTGCGGCCCAGCCCAGATGCGTCTCCAGGATCTGCCCGACATTCATGCGGCTGGGCACGCCCAGCGGATTGAGCACGATATCGACCTGGGTGCCGTCCTCCAGGAAGGGCATGTCCTCGACCGGGACGATCCTGGACACCACGCCCTTGTTGCCGTGACGGCCGGCCATCTTGTCGCCCGGCTGCATCTTGCGCTTCACCGCGACGAAGACCTTGACCATCTTCATCACGCCCGGCGGCAATTCGTCGCCGCGCTGCAGCTTCTCGACCTTGTCGAGGAAGCGCTGCTCAAGACGCTTCTTCGATTCGTCATACTGTTTCTGGATCGCTTCGAGCTCAGCCATGCGGGCATCATCCGCCACCGCGAAGGCCCACCATTGCGAACGCGGGATGTCGTTGAGCGCCTCGCGAGTGATCTCGGTATCCTTCCTGAAGCCTTTTGGCCCCGCGATACCGGTCTGGCCCACCAGCAGCTCGCCGACGCGCGCATAGGTGTTGCGGTCGAGAATGGCCTGCTCGTCGTCGCGGTCCTTGGCCAGACGCTCGATTTCCTCGCGCTCGATGGCCTGGGCGCGCTCGTCCTTGTCGACGCCGTGGCGGTTGAAGACGCGCACCTCGACCACCGTGCCCGAGACGCCCGGCGGGATGCGCAGCGAGGTGTCACGCACATCGGAGGCCTTCTCGCCGAAGATGGCGCGCAGAAGCTTTTCCTCCGGCGTCATCGGGCTCTCGCCCTTGGGCGTGATCTTGCCCACGAGGATGTCGCCCGGATGCAGTTCGGCACCGATATAGACGATTCCCGCCTCGTCGAGATTCTTCAGCGCCTCTTCCGAGACGTTGGGAATGTCGCGGGTGATCTCTTCCGGCCCGAGCTTGGTGTCACGGGCCATCACCTCGAATTCCTCGATATGGATCGAGGTGAAGATGTCGTCCATCACGATCCGCTCGGAGAGCAGGATGGAATCCTCGAAATTGTAGCCGTTCCAGGGCATGAACGCGACGAGGACGTTGCGGCCCAGCGCCAGCTCGCCGAATTCCGTGGAGGGGCCGTCGGCGATGATGTCGCCCTTGGCCACCACGTCACCGACACGCACCAGCGGCTTCTGCGTGATGCAGGTGTTCTGGTTGGAGCGCTGGAACTTCTGCAGACGATAGATATCGACACCGGGCTTGCCGGGATCGGTCTCTTCCGTGGCGCGGATGACGATACGCGTGGCATCGACCTGGTCGATCACCCCGGCACGCCGGGCGCCGATCGCGGCGCCCGAATCGCGGGCGACCACGGCCTCCATGCCGGTGCCGACGAAAGGCGCATCCGCACGCACCAGCGGCACGGCCTGACGCTGCATGTTCGAGCCCATCAGGGCGCGGTTGGCGTCGTCGTTCTCGAGGAAGGGGATCAGCGCCGCAGCGACGGAGACGAGCTGCTTGGGGCTCACATCCATCAGATCGACCTTGTCGGGCGGTGCCACCACGACTTCACCGGCCTTGCGGCAGATCACCAGTTCCTCGGTCAGGCGGCCCTCGCCGTCGAGCGCGGTATTGGCCTGCGCCACGTTGTACTTGGCCTCTTCCATGGCGGAGAGGTAGATCACCTCGCCGGAGACCTTGCCCTCGACCACCCGGCGGAAGGGGGTCTCGATGAAGCCGTACTTGTTCACGCGCGCGAAGGTGGCGAGCGAGTTGATCAGACCGATATTCGGGCCTTCCGGCGTCTCGATCGGGCAGATGCGCCCGTAATGGGTCGGGTGCACGTCGCGCACTTCGAAGCCGGCGCGCTCACGTGTCAGCCCGCCAGGGCCGAGCGCCGAGAGACGACGCTTGTGGGTGACCTCCGATAGCGGGTTGGTCTGGTCCATGAACTGCGAGAGCTGCGAGGAACCGAAGAACTCGCGCACAGCCGCGGCCGCCGGCTTGGCGTTGATCAGATCCTGCGGCATCACCGTGTCGATATCGACGGAGGACATGCGTTCCTTGATGGCGCGCTCCATGCGCAGCAGCCCAAGGCGGTACTGGTTCTCCATCAGCTCGCCGACCGAGCGCACACGGCGGTTGCCGAGATGGTCGATGTCGTCGATCTCGCCCTTGCCGTCGCGCAGGCCGACCAGCGCCTTGACCACGGCGAGGATATCCTCCTTGCGCAGGGTGCGCACGGTATCCTCGGCATCGAGATCGAGACGCATGTTCATCTTCACGCGGCCCACAGCCGAGAGGTCATAGCGCTCGGCATCGAAGAAAAGCGACTGGAACATCGCCTCGGCGGTCTCGATGGTCGGCGGTTCGCCCGGACGCATGACCCGGTAAATGTCGAACAGGGCCTCCTCGCGGGTGCTGTTCTTGTCGGCAGCGAGGGTGTTGCGGATATAGGGACCGATATTGATGTGGTCGATGTCGAGCACCGGAATCGCGTCGAAGCCGGCATTGGCCAGCGTCTCGAGCAGCTTCTCGGTGATTTCCTCGCCTGCCTCGGCATAGATTTCGCCGGTATTGGCATCGACGGCATCCTCGGCCACGTACTGGCCGACGAGATCCTCGTTGCTCGCGCGCAGGGCAGTGACGTTCTTGTCCGCAAGCTGGCGCACGACGCGGGCGGTCAGGCGCTTGCCGGCCTCGAGCACGACTTCGCCGGTATCGGCGTCGATCAGATCCGCGGTCCCCTTGAAACCCTTCATGCGCTCCGAATTGAACGGCACACGCCAGCCTTCCGCGTCACGGCTGTAGGTGACGCGGTCATAGAAGGTGGCCAGAATTTCCTCGGCATCGAGACCGAGCGCATAGAGCAGCGACGTTGCCGGGATCTTGCGCTTGCGGTCGATACGGGCATGCACGATGTCCTTGGCATCGAATTCGATGTCGAGCCAGGAACCGCGATAGGGAATGATCCGCGCAGCGAAGAGCAGCTTGCCCGAAGCATGCGTCTTGCCCTTGTCATGATCGAAGAACACGCCGGGCGAACGGTGCATCTGCGAGACGATGACGCGCTCGGTGCCATTGATGATGAAGGTGCCGTTATCCGTCATCAGGGGCATGTCGCCCATGAAGACGTCCTGCTCCTTGATGTCCTTGACGGACTTGGCCTGCGTGTCGGGATCCACGTCGAACACGATCAGACGCAGCGTCACCTTCAGGGGCGCTGCGAAGGTGATGTCGCGCTGACGACACTCGTCGACATCGAATTTCGGCGCCTCGAAGGTATATTTGACGAATTCGAGCAGGGCCGTTCCGGCGAAATCCGAAATCGGGAAGACCGACTTGAAGACGGCCTGCAGCCCGTCATCGGGACGCCCGCCCTGGGGCTCGTCGACGATCAGGAACTGGTCGTAGGAAGCCTTCTGAACCTCAATGAGGTTGGGCATCTCCGCCACTTCCCCGATCTTTCCGAAGAATTTGCGAATGCGCTTGCGACCTTGCAGCGTGTTGGCCATGTCCGACCTTGCTCCTCATGCACGGCTGACCGGGTCTCCCGGCCCTGTCGATGGCGTCGGAACGCCTGGTCAGCCGTCCGGCTGTGCGCCGGTTGAAACGAAAGCGGGGGATCGCCGATCACCCCGGCCCTGAGCGAAGGAGTGCCCGCTCCCTCGCGCCCCTCCCCCGCGCCTTTGCCGCCGCTGCGGAGGGGGTGGATACCGCCCGGCGCACCGGACGGCAACGACGGCCCCGGGAAAACCCGGGACCGTCGGAACGCAATTCAGGCAGAAACCGCGATCGCGGCCACCTGATTACTTCAACTCGACCTTGGCGCCGGCCTTCTCAAGCTGAGCCTTCAGCTTGTCGGCCTCTTCCTTGGGAACGCCTTCCTTGACGGCCTTGGGCGCGCCTTCGACCAGGTCCTTGGCCTCCTTGAGGCCGAGACCCGTGATGCCACGGACTTCCTTGATGACCTCGATCTTCTTGTCGCCGGCAGCGGCAAGAATGACGTCGAATTCGGTCTGCTCCTCGGCAGCTTCGGCAGCGCCACCGGCAGCCGGAGCCGCAGCGACGGCCACGGCTGCGGAAGCGGAGACACCCCACTTCTCTTCGAGCATGGTCGCGAGCTCGGCAGCTTCGAGGACGGTGAGCGACGAAAGGTCGTCGACGAGCTTGGCAAGATCAGCCATTGTCTTTGATCCCTGATAGGTTCGAACGATGTTGGGTTTGAAGGATGGGCGTCAAGCCGCTTCCTCGGATTTGGCATAAGCGCTGAACACGCGGGCGAGCTTCGCCGCCGGCGCGGTGGAGAGCTGGGCGATCTTGGTCGCGGGGGCATTGATGAGCCCCACGAGCGTGCCGCGCAGTTCGTCCAGCGAGGGCATGGAGGCAAGCGCCTTCACACCATTCGCGTCCAGAGCCGTCACCCCCATCGCCCCGCCGAGAATCCTGAGCTTCTCGTTGGACTTGGCGAATTCGGTGGCGACTTTCGGCGCCGCGACCGGATCGTCGGAATACGCCAGAAGGGTAGGCCCCTCCAGGTATTGCGCGATGGACGCGACATCCGTGCCTTCGAGAGCGATCTTGGCGATGCGGTTCTTCGTGACCTTGACGGTGGCGCCGGCCTGCTTCATCTGCGCGCGCAGCTTCTGCATGTCGGCAACCGTCAGACCCGAATAGTGGGCCACGATGACAACGCCCGTATTCGCAAATACGTCGTTGAGCGTCGTGACGAGCTCGCGCTTTGCTGCTCTTTCCACTGGGCTCTCTCCGACTTGAGCGGAAACGCCTCGAAGGGCGCTCCGCCGGTTGCACTTGCCGCTCGTTCGCCTCGGGGCTGCCGAGGCCGCAACGTGCGGCCGTTCAAGCAAGCCCTGTCCCCCATTCCGCGCATACACGCTTCGGGCGAGATGGTTCGAACCTCATGCAACGACCCGCAAACAGCGGGCGATGCGGCAATCGGTTTTCCCCGTCTGTGCCGGCCCCTCGCGGGTTCAAGCCTTGCGGCACCTGCAGTCTCGGACAGGACAGATCCGGATGAGACGGGCATTCCCGCCACGTCCGGCCTTCCACAGCCCGACGGATCGGGCCGATTTGCGCTAAAACAAGAAGTCGCCCCGGTGAGGCGCACAAGATCCAGTTGAATACGCAAGTGGCCTCCATAACCCGTCAGGGCCCTGATGCCAAGGGGAAAATGGCGAAAAAGTCAAGACCCTTTCGCCACCACCCGCGAGGCACCTGCCGAACACGCAGAACGACAGATGCCGAAAGTGCTTACGCGCCGACGACGCTGCCCACTTCGAGCTTGAGGCCCGGCCCCATGGTCGAAGTGATCGAGACACGCTGGATATAGGTCCCCTTGGCGCCCGCCGGCTTCGCCCTCGCCACTGCATCGGCGAAGGCCTTGATGTTCTCGGCCAGCTTGTCGGCCTCGAAGGAGAGCTTGCCGACGCCGGCATGGATGATGCCGGCCTTCTCGACGCGGAACTCCACCGCGCCGCCCTTGGCGGCTTCGACGGCGCCCTTGACGTCCATGGTCACCGTACCGACCTTGGGATTCGGCATCAGGCCACGCGGGCCCAGAACCTTGCCGAGGCGCCCGACCAGCGGCATCATGTCCGGTGTGGCGATGCAGCGATCGAAGTCGATCGTGCCGCCCTGGATGGTCTCCATCAGATCCTCGGCGCCAACGATGTCGGCACCTGCGGCACTGGCCTCGTCGGCCTTGGCGCCGCGCGCGAAGACGGCGACCCGCACGGTACGGCCGGAACCGTTGGGCAGGTTGCAGACGCCGCGGACCATCTGGTCGGCGTGACGGGGATCGACCCCGAGATTCATCGCGATCTCGATGGTCTCGTCGAATTTCACGCTGGCGCGCTCCTTGAGGATACCGATCGCCTCACCGAGCTCGTACAGCTTGTTGGCATCAAGCCCTTCGCGGGCCTTGCGGATGCGCTTGCCTTCTTTCGCCATGTCGCTCTCCTCAGCCCGTGACCTGAATGCCCATGGAACGGGCGGAGCCTTCGATCATCGCGGCAGCTGCCTCGACGCTGTCGCAGTTGAGATCCACCATCTTCTTCTCGGCGATCTCCCGCACCTGCTCGGGCGTGACCTTGGCGATCGTGCTCTTGCCCGGCGTCTGCGAGCCGCTCTTGATCCCCGCCGCCTGCTTGAGGAAGTAGGAGACCGGGGGCTGCTTCATCTCGAAGGTGAAGGACCGATCCTGATACGCGGTGATGATCACCGGGATCGGGGTGCCCTTGTCCATCTGCTGGGTCTTCGCGTTGAAGGCCTTGCAGAATTCCATGATATTCAGACCACGCTGACCCAGAGCCGGGCCGATCGGCGGGGACGGATTGGCCGCGCCGGCGGGGACCTGAAGCTTGATGTATCCCGCGATTTTCTTCGCCATGGGACTGCTCCACGTACGAACGCACCGGTTGCCGACCGGAGTGTTCATGGGTTTGCAGGGCGCGGTGCGGCCGGTCTGGGCCCGGATGGCGACCGGGCGGGCCTCCCGCGCGATGAGGCGCACCGCAAGGCACGCCGCGCCGCAGACGGATCGTCAGGTCAGGCGACCTTCTCCACCTGGGCGTATTCGAGTTCGACCGGCGTCGCGCGGCCGAAGATCGAGACGGCAACCTTGAGGCGCGAACGCGATTCATCCACCTCCTCGACGACGCCGTTAAAGGATGCAAAAGGCCCGTCGGAGACGCGCACGGTCTCGCCGACCTCGAAGATCAGCGCCGATTTCGGGCGCTCGACACCCTCGGCCACCTGACCCTTGATTCGCTCCGCCTCGTGATCGGGAATCGGCAGCGGCTTGGCCTTGTCGGCCCCGAGGAAGCCCGTCACCTTTGGCGTATTCTTGATCAGATGATAGACATCGTCCGTCATCTCGCATTTCACCAGCACATAGCCGGGGAAGAACTTGCGCTCCGTATCGACCTTGCGGCCGCGGCGCACCTCGACGACCTTCTCGGTCGGCACGAGAATTTCCTCGAACATGTCTTCGAGCCCGCGCTGCGCGGCCTGGTCCTGCAGGGACTGCGCGACCTTGTTCTCGAAATTCGAATAGGCGTGGACGATATACCAGCGCTTTGCCATGACCGTCGCGCTCCTCAACCACCGAAACCGAGGATGAAACCCACGCCCCAGCGCAGGATCTGATCCACGACGAGGAAATACAGCGCGGCCAGGATCACCATGATGAAGACCATACCGGTGGTCACCATGGTCTCCTTGCGGGTCGGCCAGGTGACCTTCGAGCCCTCGGCGCGCACCTGCTGCATGAATTCGAACGGATTCGTCTTCGCCATCACTCTCTCGCCTGACGGGTCACCATCGCTCGCCCGTCGCTCTCGATTGCGGCCATGCGTCCGGGGACGGCGCGCGCCCCATATCGAACGGGCGCGGAGCCGCCATGGCCCGCGCCGCCCTGAAAAACAAACCTGCGAATACCGGTGCGGAGATGCATCCCCGTTTCCGTATTCGTCACATCCCCGCCGCTGGCAGGAGTGGAGGGACTCGAACCCCCAACCCCCGGTTTTGGAGACCGGTGCTCTGACCAGTTGAGCTACACTCCTAACGGCAGAAGCCGATCCGGGCAGCCTGATCGTGCGATCACGTCGACCCGGCCCGCAACGGCAGCGACGCATACCCCATCGCTATCCGAAACACAATCGCCTCGCACAGCGTTTTGCGCGAGGCGACGAGAATTATCAATCCAGGACGGCGGCGACGACGCCGGCGCCGACGGTGCGACCGCCTTCGCGGATGGCGAAGCGCAGCTTTTCTTCCATGGCGATCGGCACGATCAGCTCGACTTCCATCGCCACGTTGTCGCCCGGCATCACCATCTCGGTGCCCTCGGGAAGCTGCACGATCCCCGTCACGTCCGTGGTGCGGAAATAGAATTGCGGACGATAGTTGTTGAAGAACGGCGTATGACGACCGCCCTCCTCCTTCGTCAGGATGTAGGCCTCGGCCTTGAACTTCTTGTGCGGCTTCACCGAACCCGGCTTGCACAGAACCTGCCCACGCTCCACATCCTCGCGCTTCGTGCCACGCAGCAGAACGCCGACATTGTCGCCCGCCTGGCCCTGGTCCAGAAGCTTGCGGAACATCTCGACGCCCGTCACCGTCGTCTTCACCGTGTCGCGGATGCCGATGATCTCGACTTCCTCGCCAACCTTCACGATGCCGCGCTCAACGCGACCCGTCACAACCGTACCGCGACCCGAAATCGAGAAAACATCCTCGATCGGCATCAGGAACGGCTGGTCAATCGGACGCTCAGGCGTCGGAATGTACGAGTCAACCGTCTCCATCAGCGCAAGAACCGCGTCACGGCCAATCTCCGGAGAACGATCCTCCAGCGCGCACAGCGCAGAACCCTTGGTGATCGGAATGTCGTCGCCGGGGAACTCGTAGCTCGACAGAAGCTCGCGAACCTCAAGCTCGACAAGCTCAAGAAGCTCCTCGTCATCAACCATGTCAACCTTGTTGAGGAAGACAACCAGTCCCGGAACACCAACCTGACGCGCAAGAAGAATGTGCTCACGCGTCTGCGGCATCGGACCGTCAGCCGCAGAAACCACAAGAATCGCGCCATCCATCTGCGCCGCACCCGTGATCATGTTCTTCACGTAGTCCGCGTGGCCGGGGCAATCAACATGCGCATAGTGACGGTTCGCCGTCTCGTACTCGACATGCGCCGTCGAAATCGTGATCCCGCGCGCCTTCTCCTCAGGAGCCTTGTCAATCGTGTCATACGCCATGAATGACGCACCACCAGACTCCGCCAGAACCTTCGTAATCGCCGCAGTCAGCGACGTCTTGCCGTGGTCAACGTGACCAATCGTGCCGATGTTGCAGTGCGGCTTGTTACGTTCAAACTTTTCCTTGGCCATGGC